>Ga0101944_10000033_pt1 | contig 555065 bp, 447 predicted proteins | sample DewCreD2012metaG_FD_75245 | JGI IMG/M metagenome (GOLD analysis project Ga0101944, IMG submission 75245) | Hot spring sediment bacterial and archeal communities from British Columbia, Canada, to study Microbial Dark Matter (Phase II) - Dewar... ...
CGCCGTCCACATCGCTCGCCGTCAGCGTAATCGCCACGCTCGTGTCCTCCGCCGTCGTCACCGACTGGTCGTTCGCCACCGGCGGATGATTAACCGGATTGCTCGCAGAACAAAACACCACATCTACCCAATAATTAGACCCCATGTAATGATCAGACGGAAAACCTGAAGAACCTGCCCTGAAAACCCCGTTCGCGCCGCTCATACCATCTGCCAGTGCATGCAGGGGAGGATTACCATGACCGTTATAATAGAAATAGCTGATCGAATTTGAATAATGCCCTTCCGGCGAAAAATACGACGCAACGTATGTTGTGTGAGCTGTTATAGGAACCGGAGTCGAAAAGAGAACCTCCTGCCAGCCAGATTGGGTTTCGTTCGTAAACGCTGCTTCGGCAAGCAATTCACCATTCAGACTCCACAAATGACCCACATGTTCGCCAGTATTTTGATCTCCCTTATAAAACCGAATCCCTCGTATGAAACCATCCACCTCCGAAAGGAACTTAACACCTAATTCAATTGGAGCACCGGCGTTATTGTTGATGATCGCAGGCTCTCCCCCACCTTCCCAAATCGTTATCGGGCAGGCAGGAGCAGATCGAACACGAAAGCCATTACTTATCCCAGAATAAGCGCCATTAACTGCCTGAATTTGAACGACACTGGCATCTGTGGCAATGGATACATTCCCAGTCCACCTGCCATTGATAAATGAACCGCTTAAAGCAGGTGAGATGGTTCCTGTTGGATCTGACAATTGAACCGTCTGATTGAACGTCTCGACTATATTGTTGGCAGAATCACGGGCAGTGATGGTGATTGAAAACGGCACATTCGCATATTGTGGAGATGGGATGATATCAAATGAGAAATGATGTAATTGGGCTGGAACGACGGTGACTGAGGCGGATCCTGTTATCGATCCTACCGAGACGATGACGGTGTTATTGAAAGACCCGAGATTTTGACCAGCAGTAAACAACCCTGAGGGATCGATAGCGCCACCGCCATTAACGACACTCCAGTCATAAGTCAAACCTGGGATGGGATGATCAGCGCTGTCATATCCCTGGGCAGTAAACTGATAAGCTTCTCCAGGTACCATAGAAATTGAGCTGGGAATCACCTGAATATGGTGCAGAGTGCCAGGTAATCGAAAGGTAACAGTCGTAGAGCCAGAAAAGGCTGGCACTCCCATTTCGCCGCCTAATAACCACTCAATGATTTGCCCGTTATCTTCAATAAATACGTAATACTCCGTTGGAATATCGCTGCTTCCTGTAAATGTTGTCGTAAGCTGGTTGAGGTCTGTGTCAAACGTTGTTGATAGAATATTCGAGGTATGCATCGCTCTGGCATAGCGGCAGCCTACTTCCAGGGTTACAAAACGAGGTCGGTAAGCCGCCAGGTTATCCACAATACCCTGGATGATGGTTTGCCAGTTCGCTTCGGATATGGTGTGAATGCTATTTTCCCGACTGAACAATGTAGCCAGTACCATACTATCCAAACCCCGTTTCAACCAACTGGTTCCCTGGTCAATGCTGCCAGTCAGGTTGTAATTATTCGGGATCCACTCATAGCCAGAAATATCACGGATTTCTGTGATGCAATTGAAGAATTTTCCATCAAGTTCGGGATGATTTGTAATTGGCAGGAAATCAGAGTAATGAAAAGGGCTATTCCCCAGCGATGCAGCACCTGTTGAATATTTTCGATAAGGACCTAATTGAAGCCAATTACTGGTGCTTTCATAACTACCCGGCGCAACCACGGTGCCAATAAATTCAACCCCCCAATTTTCCAACCTGCTAAAAACATTGGTGCCGAACTCATACGATTTGCCACCAACATATTTTGAGATGGGGATATTGTAAAATGTGTGCCAGTCTTTCGCCAAATTGAAATATTCCGTAAGGCGCGCTTCCGAGAAATCCGTTCCTCCATCAAACCCGAAATGATCAAAATATAGGTAATCTGGATTTGACAGCCCATACACTGATGCTGAAGCACGATTAGAATTGACCAGTTCTGAAAGATCGATTGACTCGATGGCATCCATGTAGTTTACTAAAATTCCAAGCCAGGGCTTAAAACCAGCCTCACTAGCAGCATGCGCCCAATTCAGCGGACCAGCCACATCTTCCACCCGCAAAGTAACAAAAGGCGGCATCCCCTGCATCACAAAAGGTTTGCGGGCTGCCCAAACAATGCTTCTCCACACCAAATCATCCAGACCAAAAACTGCGCCTTTGACATCATTCGACATCCAATCATACGATCCCCACTGGACAGCCCTGCCCGATCCCGAAGAGCGTACTGCCAGGAAGGGTTGAGTCCCTGACATTGCAAGAGAGCTTGCATCGGACGGCAGAGTTAATCCGCCAAAATTCATCTGCCCCGTTGAAATTACTTCTCCACCCGTATGACGCTGAAGAATATAATGAGATGCGGGATTCGCCAGGATAATACCTGACCCCAGCGTTGATCCTCCATATCCAAAATTAAAGATCGATTGGATAAATCCGTATCGTGGAACACCCCCAATGGATAAATCATTGTCAAAGTTTACCAGCCCAGTTCCGCCATTGACTGCTGCTAAAATGTACCCCTCTTCAGTCGAATCCAGGTATAGATTACCAACATCCAACTGTCTGTGTCCAACGATCAAGACGGCATAATCCCCTATCGTTGATGGAAGCGGAGCGGATTGAATATTCAATACCGTGTAAGGTATGCCAAATTGATCCAGATATGGTTGAATCAAACGCTGAAAATCGAGATAGTTCGAGCTGGCAGAGTTAACCAATACCAGTGTGCTGGCTTGAACAACCGCAGCATTTTTGGATGACCGTTCATTTCCAGCACCTGTTGACAAATATTCAGCTCTGACAAGACCACCGTTCCCTGTCAGCAAAAAAATCAAAAGAAACAGATTGACCAACAATGAAAAAACTCGCTTCGTGTTCATTTTTCCCTTCCTATCTGACAAAAAAGAGGTAAAGAATGATTCCATTACCAGAATAATGATCTTTAGAACCGCTCTCCAAAACCAACCAGATACGCTCAAATGGACACTATTTCTAAATAATCTTGGAGTGAGAATCAGCACCAGAATAACCGACCTCCCCTGCTGGTATCAATCAAATTGCCGCCCAATATTTCTCCCCCAATAGATCATCTTTAATCATACTTTTTATAAACGAGCACCCGAAAATTACATTTACTATATAATAAACCTTCCCGCTATTTGGTTTGGTTCGAGTTTGAATATCGGTTGGAATTTGTCCCTGCTCTCCTCAACAAAAAAGGTACCAGCTAAATCGAATATGCACCCGGCTTGACATTTTCTTTCTCCCCCTCTACACTAATCCCATGCTTTCACGAGTGTTTTCCTGTGCAGTGATCGGCTTAGAGGGAGTCATTGTCGAAGTGGAGGTGGACACTTCCTCTGGTCTGCCCGGTATGGTGATCGTAGGACTACCAGATACAGCCGTTCAAGAAAGCCGCGAGCGGGTTCAATCGGCAATCAAGAATGCGGGATTAATGTATCCACGCCGAAAAGTTACGGTAAACCTTGCCCCAGCTTCGGTGCGCAAAGAAGGACCTGCCTATGATTTGCCAATTGCCCTGGGGGTATTGATGGCTTCGGAGCAGATCCCCCCGGATGGATTAGATCATTCTCTGGTTATTGGCGAATTATCTCTCGACGGATCGGTGCGCCATGTGCGCGGTGTTTTACCGATGGCAGCTGTCGCCAGGGCAGAAGGATATAAACGGGTGTTTGTCCCTGCCTCTGACGCCCCAGAAGCCGCATTGGTGCCCGGTTTAGAGGTAATTCCCGTCAACTCTCTATCTACTCTGGCAGCCCACCTTAATGGCGAGTCTCCATTGCCAGTGGCAAATCCAATGGAGGTCGAGTCCATTGAAGGAAGCGCTTTGACCGATTTTTCAGAAATCCGCGGTCAGGAACATGTCAAACGAGCGCTTGAAGTTGCAGCAGCGGGAGGACATAATGTTCTAATGGTGGGACCGCCGGGATCAGGAAAAACTCTCCTGGCGCGAGCCATGCCATCCATCTTGCCGCGCATGACCATCGATGAAGCGCTGGATGTTACTCGTATCTATTCAGTCGCAGACCAATTACCGCCGGATATTCCCCTGATCCGCAGCCGACCTTTCCGCGCTCCTCATCACACGATCAGTCATGCTGGATTGGTAGGAGGGGGAAACTGGCCACACCCTGGGGAGGTATCATTGGCTCACCGAGGGGTTTTATTTCTGGATGAGCTGCCAGAATTTGGTCAGCGCGTGCTGGAGGTGTTACGGCAGCCAATTGAAGACAAACTGGTTACAATCAGCCGCGCCCAGGGCTCGCTCACATTTCCTGCGAATTTCCAGTTGATCACCGCCATGAATCCCTGTCCCTGCGGATATTTTGGCGACCCAGTTAAACCATGCACCTGCGCACCATCCACCGTAACCAAATATCAAAAACGCATCTCTGGACCTTTGCTGGACCGCATCGATATTCATGTGGAAGTTCCACGCGTCGATTTCGAAAAGCTCAGCGAAAAGCGCCAGGGTGAAACATCGACACAAATTCGCGCCCGAGTCGAAGCTGCCCGCGAGCGGCAAAGAGCGCGTTTTAACCATGACGCAGGATTAACCTGCAACGTAGAAATGCGCCCGGCAGATGTGCGAAAATATTGCCCTCTTGACAACGCATCCACCAGCTTGATGAAAACCGCTATGAATCAGCTCCAACTTTCAGCCCGCGCCTATCACCGCCTGCTGAAGCTTGCCCGCACGATCGCCGACCTGGCTGGGAGCGAATCCATTCAACCAGCTCACCTGGCTGAAGCCATTCAATATAGACCACGTATTCACTCGCAAGGCTGACCGGGCTGCCTACGGCAGCAGTGTCTCCCCCATTAAGTATCGATCACATTCACGAGCTGCGCCGCGACCCTCGTGGATCGCCCAAACAACCAGGCTTTGACCTCTGCGCATATCGCCCGCAGCGAAAACGCCAGGTTGATTGGTCATATAGCGCCCATACTCCGCCCTGGCATTCGACCGTTCATCGCGCTGTACGCCAATTTGATCCAAAATGGCTTCCTCGGGTCCAAGGAAACCCATTGCCAACAGCACCAGTTGTGTCTGCCAAACCTTTTCTGTGCCAGGTATTTCCTGCGGCGACAGCCTGCCATTTTTCCCTTTTACCCATTCAACCTGAACGGTATGAATTTCTTTTACGCTTCCCGTTTCATCGCCCAGTATTCGGGTGGTTGAGATCGCATACTGCCGGGGATCGCTGCCCTGCAATAAAGCAGCTTCTTCCTGTCCGTAATCCACTCGATATATTTTGGGCCACTCAGGCCAGGGATTATCCGGTTGACGAGTCAATGGGGGTTTATCCAGGATTTCGAACTGTACGACACTGCGACAACCCTGCCGGATGGCAGTGCCCACACAATCTGTTCCTGTGTCTCCCCCACCAATTATGATGACATCTTTGTCTTTTGCAGAGATATACGCGTCCCCGCCCGCTCCGCCGCCATCCAGCAGAAAACGGGTGTTCTCCCGCAGAAAATCCATCGCGAAATGGACACCCTTCAACTCCCGACCCTCGACACGCAGATCGCGGGGTTTTGTTGCTCCACAGCACAACACCACTGCGTCAAATTCTCTGCGCAATTGTTCAGCGGGATAATTTACCCCCACCTCAGCATTGGTGATAAATTTCACGCCCTCAGCAGCCATTAAATCAATTCGACGCTGTACAACTCTTTTATCAAGCTTCATATTGGGGATGCCATACATCAATAATCCCCCAATCCGGTCTGCCCGCTCGAACACAGTAACCGTATGCCCAGCGCGATTGAGCTGGGCAGCGCAGGCAAGCCCAGCCGGTCCAGAACCTACCACCGCCACTCTCTTCCCAGTGCGTATTTTGGGAGGTTCTGGTTCAACCCAGCCATTCTCAAAACCTTTCTCAATAATGGTGTATTCAATGTTCTTTATCGTCACCGGGGGATCGTTAAGACCGACTGTGCAAGACCCTTCGCAGGGAGCAGGACAGACCCTGCCGGTAAACTCTGGAAAATTATTGGTTTTATGCAACCGGTCCAACGCTTCTCGCCAAAGGTTCCGGTACACCAGATCGTTCCACTCCGGAATCAAATTATTAATCGGACAACCAGACGCCATGCCGTTCAGTAAAATCCCCGTATGACAAAAGGGTATTCCACAATCCATACATCGCGCAGCTTGAATTTGTAATTTCTCCTCGGTGGAATGTCCGTGAAATTCAAACCAATCCTTGATCCTTTCCAACGGCAGGCGATCCACAGGCAGTTCGCGTTGATATTCCATAAATCCAGTTGGTTTACCCATAAATTCTTCTCCGCTTGATTTCAATTACCACTGACCCGGGTTTTATCGGCTTTGTTTAATTCAAAAGCAGCCATAATCGCTTCATCCCCCGTAATACCTTTTTGTTCTACTTCTCGAAATGCTTCCAACATGCGCTTATAATCTTTGGGGATCACTTTTACAAATCTCTGTACTATGCGTTTCCAGTTCGACAACATGCGTTTTGCCAGGTCGCTGTTGGTGTATTCAACATGCCGCCGAATCATCTGCTCGACCTGGTCAATTTCACCCCGCTCTTCCAACACCTCCAGGAATACCATTTCATGATTGCAACGCCGGCTAAAGTCCCCTTTGTCATCAAAAACATAAGCAATCCCGCCGGACATACCCGCTGCAAAATTCCGACCGGTCATCCCCAAGATTACTACCCTTCCCCCTGTCATATACTCACAACCATGATCGCCAATTCCTTCCACCACAGCAATCGCGCCGCTATTGCGCACTGCAAACCGTTCACCGGCTTTTCCACGAATATAGGCTTCGCCGCTGGTAGCGCCATATAAAGCAACGTTTCCGATCAAAATATTATCTTCCGGGACAAATGTTGATCCCCAGGGCGGATATACAATAATCTTGCCGCCCGAAAGTCCTTTGCCTAAATAGTCATTTGCGTCGCCTTCTAATCTTAGCGTAATTCCGCGCGGGATAAACGCGCCAAAACTCTGCCCAGCCGACCCGTTGAAACTAAGGGAGATGGTGTCATCCGGCAAACCCGCCTGCCCATACCGGCGCGTGACTTCACTGCCTAACATCGTTCCAACCGCGCGATTGGTGTTGAAAATTGGCATACTTGCAAATACTTTCTCGCCTCGCTCCAGGGCAGGTCGACTCCGTTCAATTAATATTTTCCGATCGAGTGTGTCATCTAAACCATGATTCTGGGGAATCTGGTGGTAACGACCAACTTCAGCCGGGACATCTGGTTGATAAAAGATGTTGGAGAAATCCAACCCTTTAGCTTTCCAGTGATCTATCGCTGTTCGTTTTTCCAGTCTTTCAGAATGCCCGATCATTTCGTTAACCGTGCGAAATCCCAACTTCGCCATCAACTCGCGCAGTTCTTGGGCGATGAAATACATGAAATTGACCACATATTGCGGATCACCCCGAAAATTTTTCCGCAATTCGGGGTTTTGAGTCGCGATTCCAGTAGGACAGGTATCTTGATGACACACCCGCATCATCACACAACCCAGGGTAACCAGGGGGGCTGTGGCAAAACCAAATTCTTCCGCGCCCAACAGCGCCGCTATTGCGACATCACGCCCGGTTTTTAATTGTCCATCGGTCTCCACAACGATTCTGCTGCGCAGGTCGTTGAGCAGCAAAGTCTGGTGCGTTTCTGCCAATCCTAATTCCCAGGGCAGCCCGGCATGTTTAATAGCCGTTTGAGGCGAAGCGCCAGTGCCGCCATCGTGACCACTAATCAACACCACATCCGCATGGGCTTTCGCCACACCCGCCGCGACTGTCCCCACTCCCACTTCCGATACCAATTTAACACTGATGCGCGCCTCTGGGTTGGCATTTTTCAAGTCAAAGATCAGTTCTGCAAGATCTTCAATCGAATAGATATCATGATGAGGTGGCGGTGAGATTAACCCCACACCCGGTGTCGAGTGACGCACTTTGGCGATCCAGGGATAGACCTTCCTGCCGGGCAATTGTCCGCCTTCGCCCGGTTTTGCCCCTTGCGCCATCTTTATCTGCAGCTCTTTGGCATTTACCAGATAATAGCTGGTTACTCCAAACCGCGCCGAAGCGACTTGTTTAATGGCGCTGTTTCGAGAGTCTCCATTTGCATCAGGAGTGTAACGACCAGGGTCTTCACCACCTTCGCCGGTATTACTTTTCCCTCCAATTCGATTCATGGCAATCGCCAGACTCTCATGAGCTTCTTTGCTGATCGATCCATAAGACATCGCGCCTGTTTTAAATCGTTTTACAATCGACTCAACCGGTTCGACTTCTTCAATTGGGACAGGTGTCTTCGCAAATTTAAAATCAAACAACCCACGCAAGGTTCCCAATTGCTTTGTCTGATCGTCAATCAATCTGCTGTATTCTTTGAAAACCTTATAATCGTTGGTTCTGCATGCAAGTTGTAACTTGTAGATTGTCTCTGGGTTGAACAGATGGTATTCCCCATCCTGCCGCCATTGGTAAAAGCCGCCAGCATCCAGCACATGTCCATTGACCGGGCGTTCAGGATAGGCTTTGTTGTGGCGCATAATCACCTCTTGCGCCACCTCTGCCAGCCCAATCCCCCCCACTCGAGTGGGGGTCCAGGTGAAATACTTTTCCACGAATTCTGGGTCTAACCCAATGGCTTCATAAACCTGCGCGCCGCAGTAACTCATAATGGTCGAAATGCCCATCTTAGAAAGCACCTTGACAATCCCCTTTACAATGGCTTTGGTGTAATTGCGCGCGGCATCTGCATAATTGACGCCTTTTAACTCCCCCTTCTCGATTAAGTCTGTAATAGACTCAAATGCCAGATAGGGGTTGATCGCGATTACGCCATAACTAATCAAGGCAGCAAAATGGTGAACCTCGCGCGGTTCACCCGATTCCAGCACAAACCCCACCCTTGTCCGGGTACCACGGCGATAGAGATGATGCTGCACTCCTGACACCGCCAACAACGCCGGGATCGGAGCGTGATCGCGGTCGACTCCCCGATCCGAGAGGATAATAATATTGGCTTCATCGTTCTCAATCACCTGATCCACGCGGTGGTACAGATTCTCCATCGCCTGTTCAATCCCGTCCTTGCCATCTTTGGGATTAAATAAGATTGGAAGGGTGATTGTGCGAAAATGCAGGCGGTTGAGATTGCGCAGGCGGGCTAGTTTCGTATTGCTTAAAATAGGATGGCGCAATTTGATCTGGCGGCAGTTTTCGCCATGCGGTTCCAGCAGGTTGCCCTCGCCGCCTACAGTCACCTCAGTTGAGGTGACTATTTCCTCACGAATCGCGTCAATCGGCGGGTTGGTTACCTGGGCGAACAGTTGTTTGAAATAGTTGTACAAAAGTTGTGGTTTATTGGAAAGGACTGCTAACGGGGTATCATTCCCCATCGATCCGACCGGTTCAATCCCATTCACCGCCATTGGCACCATCAAGATGCGCAAATCTTCGTAGGTGTAACCAAACGCATGTTGCAGCTCGATGATCTTTTCGTGGCTTTCAATTGAATAGCGCGGAATATGATGATCGGTGCGGATTTTTAACTGGATCGACTCTTCCGGTTCAGGCAAATCCTGCAAATTGACCATAAACTGATTAACCCATTTTCGATAAGGGCGAGCCGAACAGATTTTGTGTTTGATCTCCTCATCACTGATGATACGTCCTTCTTCTGTGTCGACTAGCAACATCTTTCCGGGTTCCAAACGCCCTTTATAGATAATTTGATCCGGAGGCAGATCCAACACCCCCACTTCAGATGCCATGATTACCCGATCATCACGGGTGATATAATAACGCGCAGGTCGTAAACCGTTGCGATCGAGCGTACCGCCAATCTGGACTCCATCCGTGAAAACAATACACGCCGGACCATCCCACGGCACCATCAGCGTTCCGTGATACTCATAAAATGCTTTCTTCTCATCGCTCATACTTTCATGATGCGTATGAGGCTCCGGAATCATCATCATGATGGCGTGGGGAAGCGAACGTCCCGCCAAAACAAGCAGTTCGAGGGTATTGTCAAACATGGCAGAGTCGCTGCCATCGGTATTAATCACCGGAATGATTTTGGGCAGGTCTTCGCCAAATAATTCGGATTGAAACTGGTTCTGTTCAGAATGAATCCAGTTGATATTACCCCGCAGGGTATTAATTTCTCCATTGTGAGAAATATAACGGTAAGGATGAGCGCGATCCCAGCTAGGAAAAGTGTTCGTTGAAAAGCGTGAATGCACCATCGCCATGGCAGATTCGATGGATGGGTTCAACAGCTCCGGATAAAAAAGATCAAGCTGCTGGGACATCAACATTCCTTTATAGACCAGGGTCTTATAAGAAAGGCTGCAAATATAGAATTCATTGCCCTTCGGCAGACCACCATAACGAATCTGTTTCTCCGCCAGCTTACGGATGACGTATAACTTCCGTTCAAAAACCATCGGATCACGGATAGATGCATCCCGTTCTATGAAAACCATCCGCACAAAGGGCTGAGATACCTTCGCGCGCTGACCTAGTGAGCTGTCATCGGTCGGCACGGTACGCCATCCCAAAACCCGCTGTCCTTCAGCGGTCACTATTTCTTCAAACTGGCGTTCAAAATCAAGGCGCGTTTCTAAATCCATCGGCAAAAAAATCATTCCCACCCCGTATTTTCCCGGTTCTGGAAGGTTTATTCCCAAGGGATCACATTGTTCCAGCAAAAATTGGTGAGGAGTTTGCAGCAAAATCCCAGCGCCATCACCGGTATTGGCTTCACAGCCACAGGCTCCCCGGTGAGCCAGATTTTTTAAGATGGTGATGGCATCAATCACGATATCATGGGATTTTTTCCCTTTGACATTAACAATAAATCCTGCGCCACATGCATCGTGTTCAAATCGAGGATCGTATAATCCCTGTTTCTGGGGGGGACAAGTTAAGGTCAGACTTGATTCTTGCATCATCATCTTACTCCTTTTTACCGATAAGGGTTTTGAAGCGCAAAGGTTTTTGTTCAACAGACCACATTTCAAAAATATCAAACTGCCCGCGAAAAAGCGGCAAAACCATAACGTATATGGCAATCATTGCTATCCGGGAGAGGTACCGCCAATACGATGAGCGTGGGCAGGTTTTGTCTTGTCTACACAACCCGCAATACCACGACTGAAACCGAAATATTAAGCTTTCGATTATATCACGATTTGATATTTGTCAAGATTTTTCACCCCTTCCTTAAAACATCAGGGACGAGCGAATTTCAACGTGTAATATCCTTTGTAAGGACTGGTTGGAATATAGGCATATCCAATCCCGATCTCGGTTACCCTGGCGCTTAAGATATTCTCCCTGTGAATTTTACTGTTCATCCACCATTTCATCGCGCCAGCCGGGTTACCGCCCATTTGGGGATCCCCCACATAAATATTTTCAGTTGCGGTGCTATACGAGTACCCCTGGCTGTTGATACGGTTGTACCAGGTTGACCCGTTACTTCCAACATGATCTACGAACCGATTACAGCCCATATCCTGGCTGTGAAGGAATGCCGCCTTGGATAATAACGGAGAAACCCTAAGAGCCTGTAAACCGGCTTTTTGGCGCTCCTGGTTTATTTGCTCCAGGATTTCCTCTTCATAGCCTTTGTTTTCTTGGGCAGCGCAACCTGCCGGTGGGGTGCTCGCTGACACTCCTCCTACAACCGGGGCAGGGGTCTTTTGCTCATCAAAACCTCTCACACCAATCTTCACCCAGATCGTATCGACTCCATTGCTGTTTACGCCGAACCTTTTCCCGGCAGGATTTTGAAATACCCAATAACCAGTAAAAGTTCCAGCGCTGGCGGGCGATCTAAGATTAACCGAAATGTCCCCCACCTCTCCCGGCGCTATTTCAGGAACAGGATTGGAAAAAGCCCCATCCATCGCATTACCACCAAAGAAAACCAGCGTATATCCCGCTCCCCATGTGCAGGTGCCTTCGTTGCGTATCCGCCATGTTTTAACAAAAGGCACATTTTGGAAAAACGGGGTGTTATCGGGAATCGTCACATCGCCGAAAAAAGCCGCTTTATCCGTACAAGGTTGTACAGGATCTACATTCAAGGGTTGAGGGATTGAGTTCGTTGCAGTATGAAGAGCAGTTGGTAAAGCAGCTTTCGGAACAAATGACGTAGATGTGCCGGTGAGTGTCAGGGAGAGCGTTGCAGTCGCAGGTTGAGGCTGGGTGATGGTCGCTGTAGATACAATTCGGGTGGGAGATATGCCCGTTTCAGGTAAACGGATTGGTGGATTGGTGGTTGGTTGGGGTAAAGTGAAAAATGGAGTGGGAGTACGAATGAGTCCCACCTGTTCCGTTGGGGTTATCGATTGATTACGGGTCTGCGTTGGACTATTTCCTCGATTAGACTGAAACACAACCACCGCCATCATCCCAGTCAACCCGGACAATACAATCAAAGTAATTAAGACCAATTTTTTTGGGGAATTCGGATAGAAAGACATGGATCCCGAAACTAATTATACAAAATTTATACTTATTATCAGAATAACACGCTTTTCAGATCTGTCAATGAGCGATTATTATGATAAACTTCTATCACTTCACCCAAAAGAACCCCTATATGTTGATCCATTCACCCAAACACCGTTTAATTGTTTTAACCGACATTACCAGCCTTACCCCCACTGAAAAAGAACCAGATGACGCACAATCGATGATTCGGTTGATGCTGTACTCCAATGAGATTGAGATTGAGGGCTTGATTGCCAGTTCAAACCTGGGACATGGCCAGATCACCAGACCCGATCTGATCGAACGAATTGTAGCAGCCTATCAAAAAGTACACCCTAACCTGCTTATTCATGATCCAAATTATCCAGACGCTGAGTATTTATTTTCAAGAATAAAAGACGGACAACCAATAGCCGGTCAATCCATTCCTTTCGAACAAAGCATTGGTAAAAATAGAGATACCTCTGCTTCGAATTGGATTATTCAGGTGATAGACCGCCCAGACCCCCGCCCAGTATGGGTCGCTGTTTGGGGAGGGACTGCGGATCTCGCCCAGGCGTTATGGCGCGCGCGAAACGACCGCACCACCAAGGATTTCAATCAATTTCTCCGAAAAATCCGAGTTCACGCTATTGCTGACCAGGATCGCACAGCAGTCTGGATCAAAGATCAATTTCCGGGATTGTTCTACATCAGGCGCACGTACGGTTTTCGCGGAATGTATCGCGGCGGAGACACTTACTTGTCATCGTCCAATTGGGTACAAAAGAACCTTAAAAACCACGGCGAATTAGGCGACCTGTATCCGGATTATCAAGGCGGCGATATCTGGTCGAAGCAGTTGGGACAAGTCAGGGGTATCAAAGAGGGAGATACACCCAGCTATTTAGGATTGATCCGAAATGGTCTTAATCCAACTGCGAATCCCTTGTTTGGAGATTGGGGTGGGCGATGCCAGCCTCATACACCCCTGCGCTATGAAGATGCAATTGACCCCCTACCCAGTTATGAAGTTGATCCTGCTCCTCAAATGGCAACTGTCTATCGCTGGCGTTCAGCCTTCCAGGCGGATTTTGCAGCCCGAATGGACTGGTGTATTTATGATTTTGGCAGCGTCAGCCACTCCCCTTGCATCCATTTTTTGGGAGAAGAAACCCTTCAGGCTGTTCCTGGTGAAAAAATAACGGTTGACGCTTCACCCTCATTTGACCCCAACGGCAAGCACCTCCACTTTTCTTGGAGTTTTTACCGCGAAGCCAGCAGTTATCCAGGCTATCCAATCATTGAATCTCCAACGACTCCAATCACCACCATTACAATCCCATCTTCACCAGAATCAGGAGATATCCATATCTTGCTTACAGTCACAAATGATGGAGATCCTCCTTTAAGTAGTTATCAGCGCCTGATCATTCGGATATGCAATTAAAAAAAATTAGTTCGAATCACCTGAATATAAGAATTTTCAAAGATAACCATAATTGATCGGGAAAATACAATTTTCTTATATAATGAAGATAGAGACGGGTACTCATCCTGAATTTTCAAAAAGGGTGTAAGCGATGGTCTATCCAACCGAACCATCACCGGCAGAGAAATTACCATTTTCTATATCGGAAAATCCAAGTCAGGATCAACCCGGTCATCCAGTCTCGACAGGTGATCTACAAAAATATTTACAGATTATCTACACCATTCCAACCCCTGCTGCGGTAACCGATATAGAAGGCAATTGGCTTGAGGTAAACCCGGCTTTTTGCCAATTGCTGGGATTTAACCGCGAAGAATTAATCGGCAAAAACAATTATTTCATTTCACATCCAGACGATCTCTTTCCATTCCAACAAAAAAAACACGAGTTACTCCAAAAGAAAATCAATACCTTCACCATCACCAAGCGGTTCATAAAAAAAACAGGCGAAATTCTACAAATTGCCCTGACCATCAACCCATTAATGGATGAAAAAGGCGATATCATCGCCCTGATAGGCAGTGGTTTTCCCTTGCCATCGCCATTTCATTCCGATTCTTCCGCCCAACGCGCCGACCTGGTTAAGGAGAAAATTTTAAATTCTGCTGCAGAAATGATCGCATACTATGATACAGACCTGCGCATTATTTGGGCAAACAAAGCTTCGGCTGACTCCGTTCATCTCAAAGAAACAGACCTGATGGGCAGATATTGTTACGAAATCTGGCATGGCAGAAATGAACCTTGTGATGAGTGCCCGGTGCTTCGCTCGAAGGAGGATGGGAAACACCACGAAGCGGAAGTTACCAGTCCTGATGGGAGAGTCTGGTCGATCCGTAGCGATCCAGTATTTGACCAGGATGGCGCAGTCACCGCCTTAGTCGAGTTCGGTCGCGACATCACCAGCCAAAAGCACAACGAAAGGGCATTAATCAATCAGCAGCAAATGCTCCACAGCATATTCCGCGCTGCCCCGGCAGGAATTGGCATGGTAATCAACCGTGTGATCTATGAAGCAAATGATACATTGTGCCGCATGATTGGATATTCACGCGATGAGCTAATCGGCAAAAGCGCCCGGATTTTATACCCCAGCCAGGAAGATTATGAGTTTGTGGGAAAGGTGAAATACGCTCAAATTGCGGAGCATAATTTTGGGTCGGTTGAAACACGCTTCCAGCATAAAGATGGCAGGATCATTGATGTCCTGTTAAGTTCCGTACCTCTTGACCCCGCAGATTTACTCAAAGGAGTCACCTTCACCGCATTGGATATTACCGACCGCAAGCAAGCTGAACGCGCACTGCTGGAAAAGACCACCGAACTGGAGACCATTTTTTCTTCCACCCTCGATCTGTTGTGCATAGCCGATACGCAAGGTTATTTCCGCCGCTTGAATAAAGAGTGGGTAACAACCTTGGGTTACACGCTGCAAGAGTTAGAAGGGCAGAAATACATCAATTTTGTTCACCCCGAGGATCGGGAAGCAACCAATCAGGCAATCCTCCAATTACGAAATCAACAAATTATCCTAAATTTTACGAACCGCTACCGCCATAAAGACGGCACCTATCGCTGGCTGGAATGGCGCTCCTACCCAATTGGCAGCCTGATTTACTCGTCAGCGCGCGACATCACGGATCGCAAAGTGATGGAAGAGATCCTGCGAGCGAATGAAGAGAAATATCGCACCTTGTTTGAGAGCGAATCCGATGCAATCTTTCTGATTAACAGCGAAGACGGATGTATCCACGAAGTAAATTCTGCGGCTGTTCGGTTGTATGGGTACACCCGCGAAGAATTGATCCAGTTACACAATTACGACCTCTCGGCTCAACCCGAGGAGACCAAAGCAGTAACCCGCCAAAAAGTCGGTCATATTCCTATCCGCTGGCACAAAAAGAAAGACGGAACCATTTTCCCGGTAGAAATAACCGCCTCCCATTTCGAATACCGCGGGTCATCCTTTCACATTGCAGCAATTCGCGACATCACCGAAAGACAAAAAGCAGAAAACGAAATTACTCAACTCAACGCTCAACTAGAGCAGCGTGTGCGCGAAAGGACTGCTCAACTTGAGACTGCGGTGAAAGAGTTAGAGGCATTTGCCTATACTGTTTCCCACGATTTGCGAGCCCCGCTGCGCGGGATCAATGGCTTCAGCAATGCTTTGTTAGAAGAGAAATATGATCAACTGGACGAGGAAGGAAGATCTTACCTCCAGCGCATCATTGCCGCCACCAACCGCATGGATGATCTGATCAATAACCTGCTGGAGTTGTCCCGTTTTACGCGCGCAGACATTCACCGCTCCGCTGTCAGTCTATCAGAACTGGCGAGAGAAATCCTGGAACGCTTGAGAGCAGCCCAACCTGACCGATCAGCTCAGGTGATCATCGCCCCTAACGTGATGGTCCAGGCGGATGAAATCTTAATCCGCGTCGTCATGGAAAATCTGCTCAACAATGCCTGGAAATACACCAGCAAAAAGGCAAACTGCCGTATTGAATTTGGCGTGGAAGCGCGCGATGAAGGTCTGGTATATTTTGTCCGCGATGACGGCGTTGGCTTTGATATGGAATATGCCAATAAACTATTTCGCGTTTTCCAACGCCTGCATACTGACCCTGAATTTTCAGGGACGGGAATTGGTCTGGCATCGGTAAAGAGGATTATCAACCGTCACGGGGGAGAGGTGTGGGCAAGCGCTGCTCCCGGCAAAGGCGCAACGTTTTATTTCACCCTGCCATGAGTCCTCTTTTTCCCGAAAAATCCAGGCAAGCCCGCGATGACGAGCCACCCGTCCTAAAATGACCATCTCGGCTTCCAGAAAAATATCAACTATTCCTTGACTGCCCCAATCAACACACCTTTGACAAAATAGCGCTGTAAAAAGGGATAAACGGTCAATATCGGAAGCGTAGCGACCACAATGGTGGCATACTTAATCGTTTCTCCAATCGGCATTACATCTCCACTCGATACCCCTGCAGTCATGCTGTCCGTTGCGTTGGATATTAATATTTCTCTCAATATCAGTTGCAAGGGGTACAGGTCTCGCGTTCTTAAATAAACCATTGCAGGGAAAAATGAATTCCAATGCCCAACTGCGTAAAACAAGATCATGACCGAGACAACCGGCATCGACAATGGCAGAATAATGCGAAACAAAATATGAAAGTCGTTTGCCCCGTCCATTCGCGCCGCCTCTTCCATTTCTGCTGGAATGCCCTCAAAAGCCGTACGCATGATGATCAGGTTGACTGTATAGATCGCCCCTGGAATAATCAATGCCCAAGGGGTATCCATCATGTTTAGAGTTCTACCAACCAGTAAAAATGTGGGAATCAACCCGCCGCTAAAAAACAAAGTAAAGATGATCAAGAACATGGCAGGTCGCCTTAACATGAGGTTTCTGCGCGACAGGACATACGCTCCCATCGAGGTCATCAGGATATTCAGGACGGTTCCACCAATCACATAAAATAAAGTATTTCGATAGCCTGTAGTGATCATTGGATTTTCAAATACACGGATGTAGGCTTCGGTCGTAAATCCAATCGATCCCAAAAGTAATCCCCGGTTTTTCATTAATAACGCGGGATCGCTGAAGGAAGCGAAGACTACATAAAGCAGCGGGTAAAGCGTCAATATAATTAAAACGCACAGCAGGCAGTAATTGATTACATCAAAAAGGATTTCTCCAAAACCTCGTTTGATTTTCATCGGCTCCCCCTTACCATAGACTGGTGTTGTTCAATTTGCGGCTGATGGAATTGGCGGCTAAAACCAACCCGAAATTGATCACCGAATTGAACAAACCCACCGCAGCGCTGAAAGAAAAATCTGTGTTTAATATACCCCGCCGATATACATAAGTAGAAATGACATCCGCGGTTTCATAGGTAAGGGGATTATACATAAGCAAAATCTTCTCATACCCTACCGTCATCATCGACCCCAGGCGCAGGATCAATAAAACGATAATCGTTGGCATAATCCCAGGCAGCGTGATGTGAATCAATTGACGAAATCGTCCCGCGCCGTCCACCATTGCCGCTTCATAGAGAGAGGGGTCAATGTTGGTAATGGCTGCCAGATACACAATCGAAGCCCACCCCACATGTTGCCAGATACCTGAACCAACATACAAAGGGCGAAACCAATCTGGAGACTGTAAAAAGGCAATAGGATCCGCGATAAATGGACGGATCAAATTATTGATCAATCCATCCCGCGCAAAAAAATCTACCAGCATCCCAACTACCACCACAACCGAAATAAAATGCGGCATATAAGAGACGGTTTGAACAACGCGTTTAAACGGGCTCCACTTTATTTCATTCAAGAGCAGCGCCAGGAGAATTGGAGCAGGAAAACCGAACAGCAGATCGATCAAATTAATCATCAAGGTGTTGCGAACTAACCGCCAAAAATACACACTGGAGAAAAAATCGCGGAAGTTCTCGAATCCCACCCAGGGGCTGTTTAATATCCCTTTCATCGGATTAAAGTCTTGAAAGGCAATAATTGCTCCATACATCGGACCGTAATGGAACAATAAATAATATGCCACCACGGGAAGCAGCATGAAATACGCGCTTCTATTGCGCCGCAGATCGCGACCCAGCCTGATCCAATAACTCTGTGCTTGAAGATTTACTTTAGGTGAGATCACCACTGGTTTACCTGATAATTTACCTACCAGTCTCATCACGATTCTCTCCTGTGTACCTGTTGATTCATATTATTTTATCGCTAACCTTTTAAATACAGAATCCAGAGGCGCACCATGGTGCGCCCCTGTGAGATGACCTGACGAAAAGAAATATTCAACCCTAGAAAACATCCCGAGTCATTTATGGACGTTTGTTATATCGATCCAGCGCAGCCTGCTGAATCTTTATCGCATCTTCGATACCCATCTGTTTCATTTGTGTTACCACCTGGTCCCAGTAGGTAACAGGTTGTGCGCCAGTGATAATCTTGATGAACGCCTCATCCCGCAGCGTGTTGATTTCGGTCATAATCGTCGCAAATTTCTTACTCTCTTCCTGAGTGGGGGTAACCGGCGGCATCAATCCTTCATTTGTCGGCTGCGTCCAGATTTTCAGAGAATCTTGCTGCTCAGGCAAATTGGCATACTGTTCCATGTACTCTTTCGCCTGCACAAAGGGACCTGAAAAATTAGAGCGGAAGTGCTGCCCCATCGACTGCTGCAAGGGCAATTTGTTCGGATTATTCATAATCAAGTCGGTATATTTGGGATATCCATTCACCATGTTATAGGTCAAACCAGGCACACCGAAGTTGAACAGCATGTAGCCATCTTTCGAATAAGCATAATCAAGCCATCTGACAGTTTCGGATACTTTTTTATTGGAAGTGGTAATTGCTGCGCCAGTACCTGGATAATTAAAATCTCGCTGTCCAAACTTGGGTTTATCGCCAGCCTTTAGCACGGGGTAAGGAGCCGCCACCAGTTTAAATTTGGGATCCTTGTCTTTCATTAACCCCATATATTTTCCAATGCCTCCCCCTGTATTTTGAACGAATGCGCCCAGTTGATCACCAGTAACCTTGGCATCCATTAATTTCTGGTCGGTCGTTGGAAAATCTTTATCGATTAAGCCTTCTTTGTACCATTGAGCCATTACCCCCAGATATTCCTTAAACGCTGGTTCAATCATCCCGTATTTGACTTTCCCATTTTCCTGGAAGAATTCGAATGTAATCCCCCAGGCGCCAACAAACGCATGGGATATTCGCCATCCGTCAAATGGACGACCATATAAAAATGGTGAAAAAGGTATATCGTCCGCCTTCCCATTACCATTCGGATCCTTTTCTTTGAAAGCAGTAAGCACTGTCTGCCATTCATTGATGGTCGAGGGCATTTTCATTCCGACTTTATCTAACCAGTCCTGGCGAATGATGGGACCCTGAAAAACCAAAAGATAAGGATCTGAACGTAAAAAGGCAAAACAATAAATTTCACCTTCATCCGTTAAGATTTGCCGCCGCCAGGCGGGATTATCTGTTAATACTTTTTTATAATTTGGCGCCTGCTTATCGACCAAATCATTAAGTTTTAAAATAACCCCGTCCTTCAAATATTTTGCGGGTCCACCCGGAGCAGACTGCCACCCATGCTCAATAATATCGGGGAATTTTCCCGAAGCGATCATCAGGTTAAATTGCTCATTTTCCTGTCCAATTGGCGGATGCTGGAACTCGATTTTTATTCCGGTGATTTTTTCCAGTTCCTTGTAGCAGGTCATCTCCGAAAAGGACTTCAATGTTGCCCCCACATTCTGATTCATGGCAACCCAGTAGGTTAATGTGATCGGGTCTTTGGTGATGGGTAAACCGGATTTTGGAGCATCGGTGGCTTTGCCTGTTTCAGGAGCTTTCGTTGCCTGGCTGGCAGGTTTCGGAGCTTCTGTGGCAGCCGGCGCACAAGCCGCGGCGATTGCGGCAGTTGCGCCTAACGTCAGATTCCTCAAAAACGAACGGCGTGAAATAGATGGACGAACGGACATGCTTTTCTCCTTTAGTTTGAAAAAAATTGGTCTATTTGCCAGGGTTTCAAGGTTTTGATATACTACATTTGCTGGAATGAAATAAATCTCTACAAGTTAAGAATGATTGTAATTAAATTCACTATTACCTTTCAAGCAAAATACGTCATACGAACGACATATACACGACAAGTTTATTATGAGAATGCGCAATGATTGATCGTAAGCAATTTGTTCAGTACCTCCATCGCGCACTTCTAGACCTGTATGATACCCCATCCCTCTCAAAGTCCCCTCTGATTTTGCTATTCGGTGATTCAATTGACAAGAAAAATCCAGACCAGTTCCGTAAAACCTTAATCGAGTCCATCGAAAGTTTAAAGCCGCCTCCTGATACGCCTCCCCAAAGCAGCGCCTGGCGAAATTACCGCATCCTCCTTCACCGTTATATTCAACAGATTCCTCAACGGGAAATCGCTGCCAGCCTGGGGTTCAGCGTTCGCCAATTACAACGGCACGAGCAAACCGCCTTAACCATTCTCGCTGATATGATTTGGAATCAGATCAAAAAGCCCGATACAACTGAGGAATCAACAATTCCACCCGACCATGCAGGGAATGCAGAGCCAGTTCAACCTGAGGAAATTAACATCCAGTTTCAATATCCGCCTGAAATTATCCATCTCCAAGAGATTCTTCGCTCCAGTTTGCGCACAGCAAGCGCGTTATTAGAGCGCGCTCAAGTTGAGGTGAATTGGTCAACAATGGAAAAATTTCCACGAATAGAAGCGAAAACGGTGCCGCTTCGCCAGGCAATTGTTCTTTTCTTCTCTCTCCTGGCTTCCCACTTATCTGAATTGACCATCAAAATTTCGGCACTCATTGAAGGGAATTTCATTCGATTACGGCTAGCTGTTGTTCGACCGCTTCCTGATGAGCTTGCTTCGATTAATACAGAAAATATCAGCTTAATTAAGCAATTAGTTAAACTTTCAGGAGGAAATGTAGAATTCAAATACATAATGCCCGATACCTTATCGATTGACATCATTTTGCCCGTCGGCACGCAAATTCCAATCCTGGTCATCGACGATAATCCTGATACGCTGCAATTAATGAAACGAGCGCTAACCGGCACGCGCTACCAGTTCATTGGAATAACCTCGCCGGAAAAAGCGCTTGCCACTGCCCAAGAAGTATCTCCCCACTGTATCATCCTGGATGTAATGCTGCCATCCATTGATGGGTGGGAGGTTCTCAGCCAGTTGAGGGAACATCCCGCTACCCGCCATATTCCAATTGTCGTCTCGAGTATATTGCCTCTCCCAGACCTGGCATTTTCTATTGGCGCAGTGGCGTTTCTAAAGAAACCGGTTTCTCAACAAACGCTGATTGAGACTCTGGATTCCCTTTGCCCTCTCCCTCAGAAATAAGCCCACTAATAAAACTTACCACCGATAAAAATTGAGGCATGTTCAGCCCGCCACCGCGCGTAATGCCAATGCTGCTCGCAATGATCGGATGCCCAGCCGGATCGCGGGCAGACATGATGATTACCGGGATTTTCTGCCATTCAGGGTTTTCACGCCTGTGAGCCAGGAATTGAAAACCATCCATATTTGGCATTGATAGATCCAGGAAAATTGCGTCCGGCTTCTCAATGCCCATCATCGCAATCGCTTCACTGCCATCATTGGCAGAAATAACGCGAAATCCGCGCGATATCGAGGTGATCATGCGCCAAAGCAATTGGATCATATCCTTCTCGTCATCCACAATTAACAAAGTGCCAGCTTTAATGCCCAATTGATCGAGCGTGATCATAATTTCCTCACGCGAGATTGGCTTGATCAGGTAACGATCTACCCCCAACTGTCTTGCTTCTTCTTCATCACCAGGCAAATAACAGACAATGGCTGGAACTCCGGCTGGAAGGATATTTTGCCGCCATATCTGCTCGATGGTCTGGTCAATCTGGGGCTGATTGAGGATCATCGCCTGTACCGGAGAACGCGCCAATTCTTCTGCCACTCCATTCAATTCCGATCGGGTAACAATCTCCACATCTCCCAAATAGCGATGCAACATTTTTGATAATTGACCTGCTTTTTCAACTACAAGCAGGCGGGGCTTTATTTCCAGTTTCGGCGCTGACCACTTACGGGTACGCTGCCTGTATTCCCAATCCGGATTTAACCAGCGGCTAAAGGATTCTGTTCGCAAAGAGGGGGACTGAAAGGGTAAACTAAAAAATATCGTTGTTCCTCTCCCCAGTTCGCTCTCTAACCACATTCGCCCGCCGTGCAATTCCACAAAATGCTTCGATATGCTTAATCCCAAACCGCTTCCACCAAACCGCCGCCTGATCGTCCCATCCGCTTGCTGAAATGGTTGAAACAAGCGCGCCTGGTCTTCCGGAGCTATTCCAGGACCTGTATCCGCTACGCTGCAAACGATGTTCTCTTGATCCACCACAAAACGGATGGTTACACCACCTTTTTCTACAAAGCGACCTGCGTTTGATAATAAATTTAATAATACTTCTCTAATTCGAGTTCGGTCGCCAATAATTTGTAAATTATCAGGCATTTCGACATGAAGGTATAAATGCTTGGTCTCGAATAAAGGCTTAATCGCAACAGTCGCCGAATCAACTACCTCTCTTAAATTCACTAATTCTTTTGTCAATGCCATGCGTCCTGTCTCAATCTGGCTTAGATCCAGCACATCATCAATGAGGGCAGAAAGATGCTGGCTATTGCGTAAAATCACCGCCAGGTCTGCCCGCAAGGCTTTCGGGATTTTGCCATACGCGTTCCCTGAATTTAACATGATCTCGCTGAAACCAATCACCATATTTAATGGGGTACGCAATTCATGACTTACATTTGCCACAAATTCTGTCTTTGCTCTTTCTGCTTCTTCCGCTCTTCGGCGGGCAGAATCTAATAATTGATTGAGTCGGTTCATCTGTACACTGGCATTTGCCAGGTCTTTGACTGCCTGTTTTAACTCTGCTTGCGCGTCACGAGCTGTCATCAGTTCTTGCCTGGCTAAAAGATATTGCTGCCATGACCAATGCAGTGCAGAAAGGATAGGTCTGAGTGCCAGCCAGCTTAGCACCCATACCCCAATCTGCAGCCCCGCAAACAGCAGCCAATCCTCAACCAAAACCTTTTGTGAAATGACAGACGCTCCCAATAAACAAACCAGGTTGGCTGCTATTATCGCCAATCCAGCCCAGGGATGAATCACCAAGCTGGCAAGTAAAACCGGCAAAACCAAAAAACTCTCACTCAAATTCGAGGGAAATGCCAGAATTAAATTCAGGATTACAAGGATCCACCCCGCCACAAAAAACCAGGCTCGCACCAAAAAATGATGATCGGAGATTTTATTCAACACAAATGGGAGAATGATCAATCCGATCCCCCACAGACCCAGATACCACAACTCCAGGCGATGAATGGTCAAGTAAATAAATCCCAAACCAGCCAAAGCCGTGCTGATAAAAATGGAATTTAATGCTTCCTCCTGCAATCCACGCAAATTCTGTAAATGGGAATTGTTTATTTGTTCCCCAATCGATTGGCTTCCTTCCTGCATTGCAGTCATCTCCTTGTCTGCCTTATAACCAGTCAATAAGATCAGGCAGTTTTAACGATCATCTGGGGTATCTTCTTGCTCCTCGTCATCTTCTAACTTGTCTAATAAACCGCGTAATTTTTCTTCCCAAATATCGTCCAGCGGGATAAATGGCATTTCTTGAAATTCTGATGTAATCCGGTTGATATAATTGCGAATGCCCAATTGAGGAGCCAGGTTTTCCAGTTCTTCTAATTTTTGATCGACTGTTTTTACCAACAACTCCGATTTTTTCTCCAGGTCTTCCAGGTCGATATTGGTTTTCAACAAATAATTCACCCGGCGCATCAATCCTAGCCACGCCATATAATCATTTTCAATTCGAATGGACTGATTGACATGGGCAATATTTGAAAAATCGTACATCGGAACAAGCGCATATAAACTGACATAATCAATCCCCTGCTCACCCGCACGTCGGCAGAAGTACGAGCCGATACTCGCCCCGCCATGATAATTGGAAAATGTAACCGCCAGATTCGTCAAAACCTGCTTTAGTGCGGGCAGGCTGTAGCTGCATGTTACGGAGCGTTCTTTATTGTAAGGCAACTCGCCATACACCCCGCCCAAACCAATCACCCGTCGAATTCGCAATTGTTTAACCAACTGCAATAAAGCGCCAATGTACCGTTCCACATCCAGGTGAGGTTCATCACCGATAAACACAATAATTCCCCTTTGGCTGTTCTCAAAATAATAGAGATCATTACGCGGCGTATCAAGGGATACAGGTAAACCATCCTGATATTTCACAACCGGGCGGATCAAATCATGCGTGCCAGGGAACTGAAACAGGTAAAAACCATCCGACCGCAGCTCTCCAATTCTTCGTCCATTTTCTTGCTTAACCAGGTATAAAGGCAGCTCAGAAGAAGCGGAACCCGCATCTGCCCATTGCCGCCAGCCCATGATCATATACAATTCTTCTGCTTGAGGTTTATCCCATAAAATAATTTCATTAGCCATTGTGAATTTCTCCCTGGTTTAAAAGCCATTTCCGATCATTTTCTTCCAGTATACAACAATTAAATTGAAATATTGAGGGTATTGAAAAAAACCGAAAAGGAGTGGGGCAAGCCGAAATATTCATTGCTTGCCAAATATACATCATGGGTTCCGTTTCTTTTTGACATATTTTCATCAAAGGAATGATATAATATCACCATTAACGCCAAACCAACGCTTCAAGATATCGCCGATTATGCGCGCGTTTCGACTACAACGGTTTCGCGCGTGATAAACCACACTTCCTCCGTTCACCCTGAGACGAGAAACCGCGTTTTGCAGGCGATCTCCGCTCTAGGATATAAATCCGCCATAACTCAACCTGCCAAAAACGACAGCCCGTCTTCCTCATCCAATGAAGCCTGCATCGTGGCGTTGATCATTACAGATATCCTCAATCCTTTTTTCTCCGAGGTGGTGCGCGGTGTTGAAGATGAGGCGGGGGCGCATCACTTTGCAATGCAATTATCCAACACTGGGGAAAACCCCGCCTTTGAAAAGCGGGTGTTAACCCGCCTGGTTGACTTCCATGTCGCTGGCATCATCGCCTGCGCTTCTCGATTGCCAACTCAAGACCTTGTGTCGGTGCGTGATCAGTTAAATATCCCGATGGTAGTCATCAATCGACGCATCGAACATCCCGGTATATCCTGTATCACAATCAATTTTGAAGACGCTGCCTCACGCGCAGTACAGCACCTTTTAGACCTGGGACATACTCGAATTGGTTACCTGGCAGGAAGAGCAGCCACCGAATCCTCCCTTGCCCGGCAGCGAGGTTTGGTAAAAACACTGGCTGCCCATCATCTGCCTCTTCCCCCAGCCTGGTGCCCTGCTTCTTATCCCAACATCGAAGGAGGTTTCCAGGCTATGAGCAGTCTTTTAGAACTGCCAGAGGATGAGCGCCCCACTGCGGTTGTTGCCTATAATGATTTGTTAGCCATCGGCGCTCTGCGAGCTGTTCAAGCTTATTCCCTTCGAGTACCCAGGGATATCTCGGTTGTTGGATTCGACGGAATCATGATGGCGGAACATTCTTCCCCCCCGTTAACCACCATTGACCAACCCAAGTACAACCTGGGGAAGCTGGCAATGCGTCAATTGCGTCAAATGATCGAGGGACAGTTGCCCAAGAATAGTTATATTCTGCTGGACAGCCCTCTCATTGTTCGTGAGTCAACTGCCCCATGCAAAACCGTATCCAATCCGAAATAAAAAAAGGCGGCTATATGACAAAATCAACCTCGAAAATTTATATACCTGCAGGAACATTAAAAACGGGTTACAACCACATCTGTGATCCTGACCACCATCCCCTTCACCACATCCGTTTTGGGCGAATCTGGCTCCCCCAAGCGGGAGATCGTTGGGAACATTCATGCGCTGATCACGAAGAAGTGATTGCGCTTTTATCTGGCAGCGCTGTCGTCCGACTGGAAAGTGGAGAGGAGTTCATCCTGGGTCCCCGCAAAGATCCTTTCGCGGCTCCTCCAACAATGCTGTATCTTCCGCCCGGCACAAGCTATACCGTCACTTCCGGCGAGTCTGGACTTGATGCAGGATTATCTGGGGCAAAGGCTGATCCCCAAGGACAACCATTTCTACTAACACCCGATATGATAAAAAAGGAACGTCACGGGGCGGGGACGTGGGGGCGAAAAGTATATCTGGGGACGGTCGGAGATTTCCCAATTCAACGATTAATGGTCGGAGAAACCTTTAATCGCCCAGGTCAGTGGACCAGTTATCCCCCGCATAAACACGACCAGGATAACGAACCACAAGAATTTCCCTACGAGGAGATTTATTTTTATTTCCTCAAGCCCAAAACCGGCTTTGCTATCCAAAGGGTATATGACGCGCCCAATCATCCAGATGCCCGCGACGAGGTAATCTTACTGCGCGATGGAGATACCGTTTTGGTTCCGCATGGCTATCACCCGGTTGTTGGCGCGCCAGGTTACCAGATGGGATATTTATGGATCATGGCTGGGGTAAAAGGACATCGCACGTATGGGCAAACAACGGTTGACCCCGATCATCAATGGCTGACCCAGGTCGAGCCACTAATCGAATACGACTAAAAACCCAAGGAGAAAACATAGATGATTCTGGACATGTTTCGTCTGGATGGCAAAGTCGCCATCATCACGGGAGGCAGCCGTGGACTGGGTTTGGTGTTTGCAGAAGCCTTAGCCCAGGCTGGCGCTGATATTGTTGCAGTTCAAAATGAAGAGGATGTGAGCGAATTAAAACTTAAAGTTGAAGGCGCGGGAAAAAAAGTGGTTACACTGCTGGAAGACCTGCGTGATGACTCCAGCGCGCAACGCACGCTTCAAACAGCTCTCGATACATTTGGACACGTTGATATCCTGGTCAATAATGCGGGCATTCAACGCCGCCACCCGCCTGAAGATTTCCCAATTGAGGAATTTGATGAAGTATTGGCAATCAATTTACGCGCAGTGTGGGTTTACAGTCAGACCATCGGTCGCCAAATGTTAAAACAGGGATATGGGAAGATCATCAACATCGCTTCAATGCAGTCTTTCCAGGGCGGAATCACCATCCCGGCTTACGCCGCTGCAAAGCACGGTGTGGCGGGTCTCACCAAGGCGCTCTGTAGTGACTGGGCAAAAAAAGGTATTAACATCAACGGTATCGCGCCCGGTTACATGGACACCGCGATGACCGCTGCCCTGCGCGCCGACCCTGTGCGCAGCCGCCAAATTCTTGACCGGATTCCCGCTGGCAGATGGGGGCAGCCCTCTGACCTGGCTGGCGCTTGTGTGTACCTTGCATCACCTGCTTCTGATTATGTCAATGGGCAGCTCATCGTCGTAGACGGCGGTTGGATGGTTCGCTGATATTCATTAGACGTTTCCAGAATAAACGGTTAAAATCGGTTCAGCCCATGAAAGTTGAACCGATTTCCCCCTTTGGCAGGTCATTATGAATCAATTAATCGATCTCTTCAACACTGCGAAGTCTTTCGGAGCTGACTTTATAGGCGCAGCCGACCTTTCGCAGGCACACCAAGCCATCTATGAGCAAGGCGGTAAATGGGTGAGCCAATTTCCCCGCGCCATCAGCATTGGTATTCGCCTGCAAGATTCAATCATCGACCAGTTACCCAACCGCAGCCAGCGAGCGGTTACCTTAACCTGGCGGCTTCACGCATACGACATCATCAACCAGCGCTTGGATCATATCACTTCACGGCTGTCAGGCATGCTGCAAGATCGAGGAATCCAGGTCTTGCCAATTCCGGCTTCGTCAATTGTTGATCAAGAACGTCTTGTTGGGTTGTTCTCACATAAAATGGCTGCTCATCTGGCAGGCTTAGGATGGATTGGAAAGAGTTGCCTGCTAATTACGCCTGAGGCGGGTCCGCGTGTACGATGGGCGACGATATTAACCGACGCGCCAATACCGACCGGACACCCAATGGAAGTTCATTGCGGTTCCTGCACCGAATGTGTCAATATTTGTCCGGTGAGTGCCTTTACAGGCAGGAATTTCGACCCAAGCGAACCGCGTTCTGCCCGCTATGATGCCCACAAATGCGAACGATACTTCCGCGAAATGGAAAAAACAGCCGCACCTGCTGCCTGCGGATTATGCATGTATATCTGTCCTCACGGTAGAAAATAAATTTGAACCAAAGAGCAAGATTTGCTTCCTTCCTTGCCGGTGTCAAGGCAGAGCTTCCGCTGTTAATTGGCGTTTCACCTTTTGGAATGATTTATGGCGCGCTGGCGATCCAGGCTGGCATCCCAGCGCTCCCTGCCCAGTTGATGTCTTCAATCGTCTTTGCAGGTTCTTCACAATTTATCGCCACCCAATTGCTGGCGGCGGGCGCTCCTGCTTTGGTCATTATTATTACAATCGGCATCGTAAACCTGCGTCATGCGTTATATGGCGCGTCGGTTGCCCCTTATTTACAACCGCTAAACCGGTTTTGGAAGGCTTTGCTGTCATACCTTTTAACCGACGAAGCCTACGCTGTTGCAATCACAGAGTATAACCGCTCGGGCGATTCACCCACCATGCGCTGGTATTTTTTGGGAGCCGGACTGGCGCTTTGGTCAACCTGGCAGATCAGCACGGGTCTGGGAATTTTTCTTGGGGCAATAATTCCAGAAGGCTGGTCTCTGGAATTCACGCTTCCATTAACGTTTATTGCTCTATTGATCTCAGCACTCAAAGATCGGGCAACCATCGTCGCCGCAGTTGCTGCTGCAATTACAGCTGTATTGTTATTCTCATTGCCTTACAAATTAGGGTTAATCGCGGCGGCTCTCGCCGGAATTATGGCAGGGCTTGGAATCGAGAGGATAAAATGGAAATCTGGATAACCCTGTTGGCGGGCGGAATTATTACCTACCTGATCCGTTACGTCTTCATTGGCATGATTTCACACACATCAATGCCGGTTTTAGTCCAAAGCGGGCTGCGGTTTGTCCCCCCCGCCGTCTTAAGCGCCATCATCCTGCCGGAATTAATTTTCCGTTCCGGGTCGATGGATGTTTCGCTGGCTAATGTGCGCTTGCTCGCTGGTATGGCAGCCCTGTTCATCGCTTGGAAAACGCAGAACGCATTGCTCACCATCGCAGCCGGGATGGGAATTTTATGGTTGCTGCAATTTTTGTTTGCGATGTAGCCGACTTCTCAGATAATCATATAACCACACCAACCCATTTGCGGCGCATATACTAAGAGCGGGAAGAATGATAAGCACGTGCTGATCCCAGCGGGTTTGCCATCCAATTAAAAACACCAGGCATAACACTGTCCATAGCATCACAACCGGTTCGCGTCTGGCTGTTCGCACCAGACCAACCAATGCCAAAACGGCAATTAAAAAGTCAAGTTGAATAAAGAACGCAGAAGAGATCTCCGGATATTTTTGCGGCACTGGCGTGATTAAAACCGAGAGCGCGTGATAGTAGGGTAATGCGGCGGAAATTACGTAATGCCTCCCCGTGTAATTAAAGTGGAACGCCAATGATTCCCAAAATCTATCCCATGAGCGAACCCATACTATTGGATCCAGCATAAAAAAGAAAATTAGGGAGATCACTCCTGCAATAACAGGTGGGAAGACACGTTTTGCACATTGTTTGTACCTCGACCCAAAGTGGAATATCCAACCCATCCCAATCGCCAACCCAGGTAGTCCATACGGGTATTTCGAAGCGACAGCCCCTGCCAGGAATATTGCTGAGCCGCTTAACCACAACCATTTTTTAAGATCCAAATCAGCCAGCCGGATCATTTTGACAAAACAATAATAAGAAATCAGGATACACATGGTTGGCAGCGATTCGAGGTATGCCTGGCTGGTGTAGCGAATGGCGACAGTCTGAATCCCCAGGAAAACGGCTGCAGCGGGATGAAGCAGCCCTAAAAAGAAAATGCCAACCGCAGATAGCAGAGCGGAAAATTGACGCAGCGCAAGCAGCCAGGGTTTGGCATCCACTTGATTAAGGGGCGTCAATTCAGGAAGATCATGAGGAAATATTTCCTTGAGTGGATCTTGAGTCAAGAGAACCAAGCCATATAAGATTTTCTGAAACACAGGATGTTCCAGGTTTTCTCGATACCAAACCAGACCTTTAAGATCTCCTTCACGGATAAAATTGGCATAATCCAAAGCAATCGGCACGTAGACACTCTCATCATAATCCGTGATCAAGGAAGAAGCGGCATATAAACGCAAAACCAACGCCCCTGCGCTAATCACAAGAGCCAGGATCAACCGCAGAAATGGTTTTTTTATAACATCCAAAGACGGTGAGCCCCCATCAGACTTGTAGAGGTTTAGACTTATCCATTTCTGATTCGAGAGAAATGGTCTCACTGCCATCATCGTAAGTCAACAATTCACCATACCTCCCCCAATTGATCAGGGTTTCAATCTGGTTTTCAGCTTCCTCTGGGGGAAATTCAAGGCTAAGGGCAGTTTGGATCACACTCCATTTGAGTTGCTGGCGGTCTGAGGCTCTCAACATATTTAACAACCAGCGCATCATGGGCAAACGGCGAGCTCGTGAGGCAAAAATTTCTTTGCGCGCCAGGATACTGGCTTCAGCAAAGGTTTGACCAAGGGGTGTAAGTTGAATATCCCCTTTTACAACCGAAGCAAAACCCAGCATTTCTGCAGTCTCTGTCAAACTTAAAAGGTAATCAGAATCAATACCCAACTCGTCTTCCAGGAGATAGATATCATGGGTAGGTTTTTCTGTCTCCGCCAGATGTTCCAACAAGCCAGCCAGATCGCTTATTTCGACTTTAGGCAATTGTCGAGTGCGACCTGCTTCACCAGGCGCTGAACCTAATTCCTCTTTCTCCGATCTGGTTTGTCCTGCCAGGATCGCATATACCTGATCTACCTGGTTTTGGAATGCTGGAGATTTTCTCTGACGGGGATGAGGCAGATTTATTTTATGTTCGGCAATGATCCGCCCCGGTTCTTTATCCATCACCACGATGCGGTCAGCCATAAAAACCGCTTCTTCAATATTATGACTGACCATCAGGATCGATTTGGTTGGAATCTTCCCTTCTGTCCAAAGCTCTAACAACTCCCCGCGCAGCGATTCGGCAGACAAGACATCCAGAGCAGAAAACGGTTCGTCGAGGCAAAGCAGTTCTGGTTCGACTGCCATTGCCCGCGCAAAACCGACCTTTTGGCGCATTCCGCCTGATAATTCACGGGGATAAGCCGATTCAAACCCATCCAATCCCACCCGATCTAACAGTTCAACCGCCCGTTGTGAACGCCTGGGTTCAGCAAACCCCCTTACCTTCAAAGCCAGGGAAACATTTTCAAGCACGGTCAACCAGGGGAAAAGGGCGAAAGTTTGAAATACGATCGAGGCATTGGGATTTACCCCCCTCAACTCTTGACCACGATATAAGACTTTCCCTTGCGAAGCTTCTTGAAGACCAGCAATGATCCGCAACAAGGTGCTTTTTCCACAACCAGAAGGACCCAATAATGCAACAAACTCACCCGTGGATAACGATAAATTCACATCTTCCACGGCAGTAAATCGACGAGGTCCAGAACCATACACCTGATAGACATGTTCCAGTTTTAATAACGTTTCGCCCATGTTCGCTTACTCCATTCGGTATTTTTCTTCAGCCAGGTTATAAAGCCTGCGCCATAGGACTCGGTTCACCAGGATCACAGCCATAATCATCGCCAGGGTGGCTGCCAGCAGCAAAGGATAATCCCCTACTGCAGTTGCCTGGGCAATTAATGAGCCAATTCCGGTAACCGTCAGCGTTTCTCCCCCAAAAATCTGGTATTCCGCCACGATACTGGCGTTCCAGGCGCCGCCGCTGGCAGTGATAGCCCCTGTAACCAAATAAGGGAAGATTGCTGGCAGAATTAAAGTGCGCCAACGCTGCCATCCACTCAACTGCATCAATTCCGTCGTGAACATTAAATCTTGGGGGATCGCGCTTGCGCCAGCGATTATATTAAACAACAAATACCATTGGGTGCCCATCAACATTAACAAAACCGCAGCCAGGTTTAACCCACCCGGTAGATTGATGACCAACAGCAAAATTACTGGAAAGAGGGCTGTTGCAGGGACCGAGGCAGCGACCTGTACGATAGGTTGGAGAACGCCTGCCAGGCGCCGGTTTGTACCAATCGCCACGCCCAAAGGCACTGTCCACGCCAGGGCAATCAGCATGGCTACGGTCACCCGCGCCAGAGTAGCCAGCACGCCAATCCCCACCTGCGTCCATTGGACCCCTGGTACAGCCAGAAGCATCTCGCCCACTCGATAAACCCCATAGACAAGGATAAAGGCTAATACAACCATCAACACAATTCCTGCCCATCGCCCTGGCTTTTGCTCTTGATGTAAATCCCCCTTTGCAGGAAAGCGTTGTTGGATAAACTGGTCAACCGCTTCCATAAACGGGTTTACGATACGTCCAATTAAGTGCACCAACCACGAATTTACCATCAGGTCATAAAACCACGAAGTAGGCGGGTTGTCATTCTCTACCATTTCTACTTTGAAACGATCGGACCAGGCAATCAACGGTCGCCAAACCAATTGGTCTAAAATGACCACTGTTAATACCAATGCCAGCAATCCCCATCCAATCGCGCTCAGGTCGCTCTGGTTGGCAGCCTCATGCAAGTATGCGCCCAATCCGCGCAGGCGGAAATCCCTTTCTCCAACGGTAAAAATTTCAGCCGCCATCAGGAAAAACCAGCCGCCAGCCCATGACATCATGCTATTCCATACCAGGCTGATCATGCCAAATGGCAGTTCGAGATTTTTAAATTTCATCCAGGTATTAAGTCTGAAAATCGAGCTGGCTTCTCTTAACTCTTTTGGGATGGTAGTCAACGATTGATACCAGGCAAAAGTTAAATTCCATGCCTGGCTGGTGAAAATCAGCACAATCGAAGCCAGTTCTGCCGCAATATGCTCTGGCAGAATCACACTCAAGCTTAGCAATACGACTGGTAGAAATGACAGGATTGGCACACTTTGCAGGACATCCAACAGCGGCATGAGCAATTGCTCCGCCCGGCGGTTATAAGCGGCAGCCCGTCCATAGAAGATTGTAAAAACCATCGATAAAAAATAGGCAGCCACCATGCGTCCCACGGAAAACAGGGTGTAGCCGGGCAAAGCGGCGGGTGACAGAGATATCTCGGGACCGGGGACAATTTCAGGAGCATCGAATGCGAGCTGGATGCCAAAATAGATAAAGATTACAACCAGGATAATGGCTGCCAGGTCTCCCCAGGTAAATACCCGGTAGCTGCGTTGTGCCGAATGAAATATTTGTTGGGATTGCGCCATGTTCTCCTGCACCTCCAGCAAAAATTCTCCTGGAGCTGCAGGTTTTCCACTACAAGTCCAGGTTCCCCACTAATCCACGCCCTATACTATGGTCATCTGAAGCATTATCTGGGCTTTTATCTTCAGACACTTCAAAGAATATATTTGTTTCCATCGTCAGGCTATCGATTATACCTCTTACCGAACAAACAACGAAGGTATTTGATTCATGAATTTTGGCAAATCTAGTTTTGTCCTCCCTGCGTGCGCCTTTGGCGTGATACCTGCAGGGGGAGCATAGGTTGGAAGGCAATATCGCGCGCAATTGTGGGTGGGAGCAGGGTGGACAGCACTAATCGCATTGCCTTTGTGAGCGCTTTTCCCGAATTCACGGGATATCGTATTTAAAGCGCAAGTCACATTGATGCCGTAAATTCGAGCCAGCAGCAAACGATCGATGGGGCTGAAAGCTGTCATCGCGAACAGAGTGAAGCGATCTCCACATTTCGGAGGTTGCCGCGCTGCAAGTTTTTTTATAGTCAGTTCGAGATAATGGAAAAGTAAATATTTTATTAATTTTGAAAAAATCAATCATTTCAGAAGGTATAATAAACTGATAAATTTTATAAAAATAACAAGGTTTTTGTGGACTATATTTTATATTTTCTGGGTCAAAAAGGCAAAGAGGAACAGTAAATCGTGATTCCGACGCGCTGGCGAAAAGTAATCGCCGATTTTTCAAGTAATAAAATTCGCACTTTATTGGTCATTTGCTCGATTGCCATTGGGGTTTTTGCGCTGGGCACCATCAGCACCATGTATATCACCCTGATGCAGGATATGGAAAAAGATTACCAGGCAGCCAATCCGCACAGCGCAATGATTTACGCTGCGCCATTCAACCATGAAGTCGTCAATTCTATCCAGCGCATGCCTGAGATACACCAGGCTGAAGGGAGAGGCACACTGGTTGCCAGGCTGGAAACAAAACCCGGCGAAACCCGCTATCCGCTCAGTTTGACTTCGATTCCCAAAGATGGCATTCTAAAAATCGATCAATTGCGACCAGAATCTCCCCCAAAAACCTTACCATACCTGCTTGACAAAGAAATGTACCTGGAACGAACCGCGCTCTCCCAGGTCAGGGTAAAGCCTGGAGACAAAGTCCGCGTGATCACAACCGACGGAAAAATCCGAGAGTTGACTATCCGCGCGATTGTTCACGATGTAACCAGTTTTTCATACATGTTTACCGGTCAAATAACCGGCTACGTCAATCCTGAAACCATGAAATGGCTTGGCGGCTCTACCCAGTATAACCAGCTTTTGTTCACAGTGGCTAATCACCCTCAAGATGAAACTCACGTTACCGAAATAGCCAAAAGGGTTGCCGACAAGCTGGAAAACGGCGGGTTGAAAGTATATTCCACAATTGTTTATAAACCGGGCGAACATCCCATCAGCCACCTGTTCCGCACCGGTTTATATATCATCGGCGGATTTGGTATCCTGGTCATGTTTTTGTCGGCATTCCTGGTAATTAATACGATCACCGCTTTGCTCAGTCAGCACACCCAACAAATCGGTGTGATGAAATCATTCGGTGGACAAAGTACACACGTTGCCAGTATGTACATTACCCTGGTGTTCCTGTTTGGGATTATTGGATTCGGCTTGGCTGTCCCAGCGGGCGCAATAGCCGCCTACCGCTTCAGCTTCATTTTCGCCGAAATGTTTAATTTCAATATGAGTGGATTCAATCTTCCACTGGAAACGATCTTGTTGCAGTTCTTTGTTGCAGTCGTGGTGCCTGTCTCTTCTGCAATCATCCCGGTACTACGAGGCGCGGGGATGACCGTTCGTGAAGCCATTAGTTTGTATGGATTGGGCGGCGCATCAACCAGGAAGGATCAATTCGATCAGCTATTTGAACGCATCCGCGGTTTACCTCGTCCATTATTGCTCTCATTGCGCAACGCTTTTCGCAAAAAGACCCGCATGGCATTAACCCTTACTACCTTAACCCTGGGAGGGGCAATCTTTATCGCGGTTTTTAATGTTCAATCTTCCATTTCACTTGCAATTAACCAATCACTTGGCTATTTTCTTAGCGACTTGAATATTACCTTCTCGCAACCCTATCGTACCCAACAGGTAGAGCCATTGGTTCGCAGCATTCCAGGGGTAGTGGAAGTCGAGGGATGGAATATTCAAAACGCCCAAATCCTTTCTCCAGATAAATCAACAGGGACTGAGGTGCGCCTGGTAGCTCCACCTGTTCAATCAAACCTGATCACCCCCATCATCACCCGGGGACGGTGGTTATTGCCTGGGGATGAGAATGCGCTGGTTATCGGCAATCATTTTCTCGAAAAACGTCCCGATGTCCAGTTGGGTGATGAATTAATAATGAAATTAAACGGGAAGGAAACAAAATGGAAGGTGGTCGGAATCTACCAACTGGCAGGCACGGTTTTCCCCCCCTATGTCTATGCCAGTTATGAGTATGTCTCACGAACACTCAGTCTGATTGATCAGGCAGCCAGTTTTCGAGTTGTCACCTATCCCCAAGATGTGAAAACCCAAAGCTCAATCATGCATATCCTGGAGGATCGTTTTAAATCATCAGGGTTGCAGGTCAGCGCAATGGTTACAGGGGAAGAACTGCACTCCCAGGAAGTCGCTCAATTCAACATTCTGATCTATATTTTGCTGGTAGTAGCCATTTTAATCACTCTGGTGGGAGCGTTGGGATTGACCAGCACCATGAGCATGAACATACTCGAACGAACGCGCGAGATTGGCGTGATGCGCGCCATTGGAGCCACCAACCCCATCATCATGCGAATGGTCATTGCCGAGGGACTGATGGTTGGGTTATTCAGCGGCGGATTGGGATCTTTATTATCTCTGCCTGTCAGCCAGGTGCTGGGATATGTCATCGGCAACTCCTTCATGTCCTCGCCCCTTCATTTTTCATTTTCCTGGCAGGGGTGGTTATTATGGCTGGGAGGATCATTACTCATCGCCGCCCTGGCAAGTCTCATCCCCGCCCGCACGGCTGTCCAAATGACCATCCGCGAAGTCATCACCTACGAATAGATACAATCCCGAGAACCGGAAAAGCCGCTTTATCCCTTTCTCTAACTGACATCAAAACATGACATTTGTCATGATTGATTCAGGTATAAAATTCTTTATAATTTAATATGCCAAATCCAATTTGGCATTACCAAATCTACTGCTGTGCCAAATTCATCTCCAAAATCAAAAGAAGGGGAAATGCTGGAAAACAACGGAAAAGATCGCTCAGTAAAATCTGTTTCACGCGCGCTTCAGATTATCAGACTTGTGCGCAACGAGCATAAAGGCGCGACCATCAAACAAATGGCAGATCACCTGGAAATCACCCCTGCATCTGCTCTGCAACTGGCGCGCACCCTGGAAGAAGAGGGATTTTTACGCCAGGACGTGGAAACCCGCCGCTTCTTTATGGGCGGTGAACTGGCGCAGCTTGCCATCGCTTTCAGGGCTGAAATCGGTTTGGTTCTTTCCGTTGCACCAGCCATGTATAAATTACATCTTACGTTTGGTGAAAACACTCGCCTGACCGCCTGGCGCGACGGCGAACCGCGCGGTTTATTTTCCTTGACTGGTTCGCAAAGCGTACTGGTGAACCCCGAGAAAGAAGCTGCTCCCATGCATTTATCGATGCATTGTACCGCAGCAGGAAAAATGTTATTGGCTGATATGCCCGAAAGTGAAGTTCTTGCCTTGCTGGCAAAACATGGATTGACCGCATACACCCCCCATACCATCACCACGAAAGAAGCTCTTTTCGCTGAACTAGATAAAATTCGCGCCCAGGATTACGCTATCGCAGAGGGTGAACTGTATCCCAATCAGTGCGCGTTGGCAGCTCCTGTACGCGACTACACCGGATATACCATTGCGGTCATTTCGATCGGATCTTTGGTTGAGCGCTGTCAGGGCGAGTATCGTCAGAACATGATTCGCGAGCTCTGCAGCGCTGCCCGCTCGGTTTCATTCAACCTCGGGTTTACCGTCTATAAAACCTGATCCCAATCATCATCATGGCTTTCAGCGAAAAAAAATAAAGGAGGTTGCCGGAAAATAAAAGGACAATTGCCTACAAATCTTTCCCACCCAAATATAAATTCAATTTTTTTAAGGAGAAGGACATGTCTCAGAAACACTTATCACGACGCGATTTTCTTAAGTTCAGCTCCGGCATCGCTGCCGGAACCTTGCTGGCAGCCTGCCAGCCAGCCGCCACTCCCGTTTCGACCAAAGCTCCAGCAACATCTGCGCCTGCCACAGCAGCGCCTGCCAAACAAACCGTAAAGCTGCGCTGGTGGGGCGGAGTTCCGGATGTCTCGGGTCCAAAACAATCTATTGAAGCCTGGAATAAAGCCAATCCCGACATCCAGGTTGAATATGTGCAGTACTCCAACAACGATGAAGGGAATGTTAAACTCGATACCGCCTTGCTGGTGCCAAATGAAGTAGATGTATTCGTCTCCTATGGTCTTGCCCGCTTCAAGAAGCGCGCCGACGGCGGTCTGGTTGAGCCGCTTGACAACTATCTGGCGGGTTTTGACCCAGATAAAGAGTTTGGAAAAACCGAGAACAAGTGGGATGGTAAAACCTGGTGCCTGATCGCCAACATGCAGCCATACCTGGTTTACTGCAATGTTAAAGCATTCGAAGAAGCCGGTCTCAAAGTTCCAACATCCTGGACCTGGGCAGAATTTTACGATACCGCCAAAAAACTCACCAAGGGCAGTGGACCGCAGAAACGTTATGGGGTCTGGCTAAATCCAGCTGGACAGGAACCCGCTCTCTGGATCAAAGACAACGATTTCATTTACAAAGGAAGCTGTGAAACCAACTTCGACGATCCGCTATTTGAGTGGTCTTTTGGACACCGTGTAAAATTAGAATTAGAGGATAAGACTGGTCTGGCTCAACCAGATATTATTGCTGGAAAGATCCAGGTGCAGAACGCCTTCCTCCAGGGGCAGGTAGCCATGCTGGTAGTAGGTTCCTGGGTGCTGCGATACGTGAAAGACCTGACCAACTTCCCCAGAGATTGGAAGACTGCTTTTGCCCCATTACCGATGGATGCTGACAAAGCTTACACCGTCCGACCTGGTAACTGCGATGATCGGGTTGCAATTAACGCCAAATCGAACAACAAAGCGGCTGCCTGGAAATTCATGAAATGGTGGACAACCGAAGGTTATGTCAATATGACTCCCTTTGGACGAACAACCCTGTGGCGTGGGCGGAAACCGGAAGAATCCGCTCAGGCTCTGATTAGCGATTTCCCGGATTATGCCAAGTACTTCGATGTTGATACCTATAAATCGGTCATGTTTGGCAAAATGGATATGAGCTTCCCGCGCAGCACACAGACGGTCGGCTTAGCGGAAATCAACCAGGTGGTTACTGAAGAAAGCCAAAAGATTTTCCTGGGCGAGTCGAAACTTAAGGACGGTCTGGCAGCAATGAAGAAACGCGCCGATGAAGCCGTGAAAAAAGTTTGCAAATAGTAAATTAAAAAAAAGAACCTGCAGGCGGTACAGATGTCTCTGTACCGCCTGTCAATCCCTTATAGGAGTAGAACCAGTGGCAGCCATCCAAATACCTCTCCCCGCCCGGCGCAAGGGCATGAGCGGGCTTGCCCGCCGTGAAGCGCTCACCGCCTATCTCCTCATTGCTCCCAACTTTCTGATCTATGCCGTTTTCACCGTTTTTCCGGTCGTCTTTTCCTTCTTCCTTGCCTTCACCGATTGGAACTTCGTCTCCGGTCTGGCAGGTTTGAAGATCATTGGGCTCGAGAACTTCCGCGCCCTCCCCTCCGACACCTGGTTTACCAGGTCGCTCCAGAACAACCTGGTCTTCACCCTGGTCGTGCCGATCAGCATGGCAGTAGGTCTGTTCTTTGCAATCATCCTCAACAATTTCTGCTATCTCAAACCGGTTCTGCGCGCCATGATCTTCATGCCCTACATCACCAGCGCCATTGCGGTTGCCGCCGTCTGGCTGGTCATCTTTCACCCCACCTTCGGTCCGGTCAACTCCTTCTTGATGGCAATCGGCATCGAGAACCCGCCCAAGTGGGCTGGCAGTGTGCAGTGGGCTATGCCCACCGTGATGATCGTCAGCCTGTGGGCAGGGCTGGGATACGACATGGTCATCTACCTGGCAGGTTTGCAGGGCATTCCCAAGGAACTCTACGAAGCCTCGCAGATCGACGGCGCCAACGGCTGGCAGCAGTTCTCCTACATCGTCTTCCCGCTGCTCTGGCCAACCACCTTCTTCCTCCTGGTAACCGGCATCATCGGCTCCTTCAAGGTCTTCGCGCTGATCAACGTCATGACCCAGGGCGGTCCCGGTCAAGCCACCACCATGCTCGCCTTCTACGTGTACAAAGCCGGGTTCACCTTCTACCGCATGGGCTACGCCTCGGCTGTCGCCTGGGTGCTCATGCTGCTCGTCTTCTTCATCACCCTGCTCCAGATGTGGGGGCAGAAACGCATCGCCGAGTACCTCTAACAGGAGACCGCCATGACCCGCCCTCAATGGATGCAACTTTCTCGTATCCTGCTCACCGCCCTGGTGCTGGTGTTCGGTCTGTTCATGATCCTGCCCTTCATCTGGACGCTCTCCACCTCCTTCAAACGCGACATCGACGTCTTCACCTTCCCCATCCAGTGGATCCCGCCCGTCATCACCACCGTCCCCTATCAGCGGGTGGTCGGCGGCTTGATCAGCGCCTCGCGCCAGACGCCTTTCATGATCGCCTACCTCAACTCAGCCATCGTCACCATCCCCGGCGTCATCGGTCCGCTCATCACTTCTGCCCTGGCAGGCTATGCCTTTGCCCGCCTGCGCTTTCCCGGGCGCGGCGCGCTGTTCATCGTCTACCTCGCCACCATGATCATCCCCGAACAGGTGCTGCTCGTGCCGCGCTTCATGCTGGCGAACTGGTTCAATATCTACAACACCTACTGGGCGCTGATTATCCCCTACCTGACCACCGCCTACGGCACTTTCTTGATGCGCCAGGCGTGTTTGCAGATCCCGCAAGACCTGTTCGACGCTGCCAAGATTGACGGCGCAAACACCCTGCAGCAGATCCAACATGTGGTCATCCCTGCCACCGGTCCGCAACTGGCGGCGCTGGGCATGCTGGTGTTCATCTGGCGCTGGAACGACTATGCCCTGCCGCTGGTGCTGCTCACCCGCCCAGAGATGTTCACCGTGCCGCTGGCGCTCTCGACCTTTGTGGAAGACCACGCCAACATCAATTACGCGGCGATGATGGCAGCCACCGTGTTGAGCACCGCCCCCCTGCTGCTGGTCTTCCTGCTCGCCAACCGCTTCTTCGTCCAAAGCGTCGTCTCCAGCGGGGTGAAAGGATAGGAATGAACGCGCGCGAACGACTATTTGCGGTACTCAATGGGGATCCCGTTGACCATGTCCCAATTTGGCTGTTATTTCCTTACCATCGCACTTCTTATTACAGCGATGTCAGAAATGAACCTTCTTACCTGCCAGTTTTCGAGGCTTCCAAGAAATATGCAATCATGCTCAACCGAAGAAACCCACGAGTTTCAACATTCTCACCAGAAGTAAAAACCTGGCAGGAAGTATTCATCGATCATGGAGATGAAGTTCAGCGCTCTTATATGGAGTACCGCGGAAAGCGAATTTTCTCCGAAATCCGCAAGCAAAAATACAACACTCAGGTAAAAAAATTACTGGAAACAGACCAGGATCTTGAATTTTTTTGTTCATTGCCCGTAAACCTTGACCCCAATCGAATTTCGGCAGAGCTAAACGAATACCTTCCCATCTATAAGCAGGAAGTATCCGAGTTTCCCATCGAATACGGATCAATGATGTTGGACCTGGGTGAACCCGTTGGGCAGCTTTACAGCATCTCAAAATTGGAAGAATATGCAGTCTGGTCTCTAACCCATCCAGATCTGATCACTGATTTTTTCGACAGAATCATGCAGCAAAAAAGGTTGGTTTACCGTTATTTTTTGGAGCGAAAACTGGCAGATGTCTATTTTTTGGTGGGCAGTGAACTAGCCAGTCCTCCATTGGTAAGCCGAAAGACATTTCAGCGCTGGATCGTGCCATACGCTTCTGAATTGATTTCAATGATCCACGCCTACGGCGCAAAAGTCATTCAACATTATCATGGAATGATCAAGCAAATTCTACCCGATTTTCTTACCATGCAGCCGGATGCCCTGCACACCATTGAAGCCCCACCTGTCGGAAATTGTACTTTCACTGAGGCATACCAGATTGTTAAAGACAAAATTGTATTAATTGGAAATATCCAGTACGACGATTTCCGCTCATTCACGCCTGACCAGATGGCTCAGGCTGTTCTGGCTGTGTTGGATGAATGTCGAGGAAAACGCCTGATCCTTTCGCCCTCAGCAGGTCCCTATGAGCCTGTCATCAGCAGACGTGTAGCCAATAATTATTTAATCTTCATGCAAACTGCCTGGAATTACCAGGTATGAAAAGGAAAAGAATAACGATGAAAGCACCTATTGAAATCAAGCAAAAGTTTGACATCCACGAACATCGGGTCGACGTTTGTATCGTGGGTGGAGGTATGGCAGGATTGATTGCCGCAGTTTCAGCGGCTCGTCATGGCGCGAAAGTGCTGTTGATGCAAGATCGCCCCGTGTTTGGCGGAAACGCCTCCTCCGAAATCCGCATGTGGATCTGTGGCGCGCGCGGCAAAGACAACAAGGAAACCGGCATTCTCGAAGAGATCATGCTCGACAATTATTACCGCAATCCAACCCTTAACTACCCAATTTGGGATACTGTGTTGTACGAAAAAGCGCGTTTTCAGCCAGGGCTGGATATTTTACTCAATTGCACCTGTAATGAAGTTCATACGGACGGAAACCGCATCGTATCCATCAAAGGCTGGCAATTAACCACCCAGACCTGGCATGTAATCCATGCCAAATTCTTCATGGATTGCTCCGGCGATTCAGTACTGCGGGTTTGTGGCGCAGAACACCGCTGGGGCAGAGAAGCCCGCTCAGAATTTAATGAGTCGCTTGCGCCTGAAACCGCAGACCGGCAAACGATGGGAAATTCAATTCTCTTGCAAATCCGGGAAGTGACTGAGCATGTGCCATTCATTCCTCCTGCCTGGGCATATAAGTTCACCGAAGCAGACCTGACTTACCGCAATACCAGACCGACCGGTCATAACTTTTGGTGGCTTGAAATCGGCGGCACTGGCGATACCATTGCGGATACCGAGTCCAACCGCGATGAGCTGCTTAAAATTGGTTATGGCGTTTGGGATTTTATCAAAAATCATCCAGATGGCAGGGGACATAATTGGGAATTGGATTGGATAGGCTCTCTGCCTGGCAAACGAGAAAACGTGCGTTACGTTGGCGATTATATCTTGAACCAAAATGACATCCTCGCCGAAGGACGTTTTGATGATATGGTTGCTTACGGTGGCTGGACTATGGATGACCATCATCCGCAAGCCTTCTACCATCGCGGCGCTCCAACCATATTTCATTCAGCGCCCTCTCCTTATGGTATTCCTTACCGATCCCTCTATTCGCGCAACATGGAAAACCTCTTTTTTGCCGGTCGCAACATCTCAACCACTCACATGGCGATGAGTTCCACACGGGTGATGGCAACCTGTGCTCTCGCAGGACAGGCAGCAGGGACAGCGGCTGCCCTGGCAGTAAAATATTCATGTCCTCCACGCGGCATTTACGAGCACCACATTCGAGAACTGCAAGAAACCTTGATGGATGATGATTGTTACCTGCCCTGGCACACGCGACCGATCCCAGAAATTTGTCAAAAAGCTCAATTAACCGCATCGACGGGAGACCCTGAGCCTTTACGTAACGGAATTGACCGGTCTTTGGGGGATGTGGACAATGGCTGGTGGGGTGAACCAGGATCCTGGGTGGAGTACCGCTTTGAGCAATTAACCCAACTTACCCAGGCGCGTTTCACCTTCGACAGCAATCTCAGAGAAGAAAAACGAATGCCATGTCGGTATCCGATAAAAGGCAACAAAGTTCACATCCCACGCGTGATGACCCGCGATTTTGATATCGAAATATTGGACGAGAGCGGAAACTGGCAGCTCAAACAGCGCATCACCAACAATTACCAGCGATTGGTCAAGGTGGAACTGAATACCTTTGCCCTGGGTGTGCGATTCATCCCGCGTTCTACCTGGGGCGGCAGCAAAGCGCATCTATTCGCGTTCGACTTGCGCTGACGTTTTTCTTATTTCATCGGGTTTGTAGTACAATCAGGTCGCCTGGCAGAGATCCTGAATGGTCTCTGCCAGCCACTACCATACTCCCGTTTCATCATCTGCGGGTGTAAAGACCACAGAGCGCGGTAGAATTCTGAATAATCACCGGCGGGGTTATGGGTGATTTTCATTCTACCAGCCAAGGGATGCCGATCGATTTAATGGAATTAAAATCCTATCAAATTTACCGTCAGGAACGTATCAATCACTGGAATCAGGTTGCCCAGGCAGCCAACCACTGGAAAAGTTGGGGGCAATTCAATTACCATCCCCGGCTGATCGAAATCTATCAATTCCTGATTCCACCTGGTCAAAAGGTATTAGAGGTCGGTTGTGGTATGGGGGATCTCCTGGCAGGCGTCAGTCCCTCCATCGGAGTGGGGATCGATTTTTCTGATGAAATGATCCAAAAAGCCAGAAAAAAGCACCCCGAATTGCAGTTTTTGCATGGGGATGTGTTGGAAATGTCAATCGATGGTCAATTCGATTTTGTGATTCTATCGGATGTGATCAATGACCTGTGGGATGTACAGCAGGTTTTTGCTCGTTTGAAGCAAAACCTTCTTCCCCATAGTCGCATTATTATTAATTGTTACAGCCGCTTATGGGAATTTGTTCTGGCAGTCGCAAAAAAGCTAAAACTGGCGACCCCTTTGCTTTACCAAAATTGGTTGACCATCGAGGATATTCAAAACCTGCTCAACCTGGAAGATATGGAAGTAATCCGCACCTGGCGCGAGGTGCTTTTTCCTTTGCCTATTCCAGGAATCCACCAATTTTGCAACAAAGTCCTGGTGAAAATTCATCCCTTTCACCAGCTTGGTCTGGCTAATTTTATCGTTGGTCGTCTGAAACCCTCACCAAACCATGCTTCGATCAATCCATCTGTTTCGGTAATCATTCCTGCCAGAAATGAAGCCGGTAACATCGACAATATTTTCAAGCGCATTCCTGAGATGGGCAGTTTTACCGAACTGGTTTTTGTGGAGGGTCATTCAAAAGATAATACCTACCAATCGATCAAAGAGGCAATTGAGCGCTATCCAGAACGCAAGTGCAAGTTGTTTCAACAAACCGGCAAAGGCAAGGGAGATGCGGTACGGATGGGGTTTGCCAATGCCAGCGGCGATATCTTGATGATTTTGGATGCAGACCTTACCGTGCCACCAGAAGATCTTCCGCGATTTTTCAAAGCTCTGGTTGAGAATAAGGGTGAATTTATCAACGGTGTGCGGTTGGTTTACCCGATGGAAAAACAGGCAATGCGGTTTTTAAATTTCTTGGGAAATAAGTTTTTTAGTCTCGCGTTCTCCTGGCTGCTCGGGCAATCAATTAAAGACACCTTATGCGGCACCAAAGTGCTTTGGAAAAAGGATTATGAAAAGATCGCTGCCAACCGCGCCTATTTTGGCGATTTTGACCCATTTGGTGATTTTGATCTGCTGTTCGGCGCAGCCAAATTGGGTTTGAAAATTATTGATCTCCCCATCCGCTACCGCGAAAGAACGTATGGCACAACCAACATCCAACGTTGGAAACATGGATTATTATTGATGCGAATGGTTTTGTTCGCCGCTGGAAAAATTAAATTTACTTGATTGGGCGCTCTACAACATGAATCAACAAACCCAAAAATCGAGCGTATTTTTAAGTGCGCGATTCTGGATCGGAATCGCGATCAGCATCCTCTGCCTCTGGCTTGCGTTTCGCAATGTCCCATTCTCTGAATTTGGCGTTTCTCTTGCTCAGGCGAATTACTGGTGGCTGTTGCCGACCATTCCTTTTCAATTCTTTGCCATCTGGACTCGCGCCCGGCGGTGGATGGTTTTGTTGAATTTTTATCCTGCCATTAAGGATTCGTTTTGGGCTCAAACTGTGGGGTACCTGTTCACCAACATCCTTCCCCTGCGGATGGGAGAAGTAGCGCGGGTGGTGGTCCTGGCGCGAAGAGCCAGGATACCAGCCGTGCAGGTCGCCTCCAGCGCGCTAGTAGAACGCCTGTTGGATGTGGCAACAATTGTGGTTATGATGGTGATCATCCTCCCCTTCATGCAGGTGCCCGAAATTGTTGTTCGCGCGGGCATTGGATTTGGAAGTATCGTGCTGATCGCAATTATCGCCCTGGTAGTGACGGTGCGCTACCGCGAACCATCTACCCGCATTCTGCGTTCTATCCTTTCACGATTTCCCTTTCTCCCCCTTAACACGCTTCTCAATCGATGGAATGAACTGGTGGATGGATTTTCTGTATTGCAAAACTGGCGGATTTCCGTGGAATCAATCGTATGGACAGCGGGCACCTGGGGCAGTTCGATTGTCATCTACTTCAGCATCATGAAAGCCTTTCAACCTGAGACCTACCTGTATGAAACCTTATTTCTCCTGGTGGCGCTGGCTTTTGCGGTCACAGTCCCCTCCAGCCCAGGGTTCATCGGTGTGTTTCAATTTATCGGACAACAGGCTTTGGTGATCCCATTCGCGGGCAAATACACCGATTCCTCAGCGCTGGCAATTACTATCGTGTCTTATCTGTTGTATTACCTCTCTACAACCATTCTTGGAATTATTGGGCTTTGGCTGGTTGGCGAAACATTCTCCAGCATGATCAAGACTCTGACAGAACGCAACAGGAAAATCAACCTACCGAATTCGATTGAGTAACTCGCGCTTTTTGGTTTGAAATTCATCCTCCGTTAAGATGCCTGCTCTGCGCAATTTATCCAGCTCCCGAATTAAACCGGGAATATCTTCGGGACCACCTTGTTCAACGCGGACAGAGGAGGAACGTCCCTGATTGGGAATTTCATCCCAACTCATTTTTTCCTTTGCATTCAACATCGCCGTCTTAAATCGCACTGGATCACCAATCTGACGGAAATAGTTAGCCCCCAGTTCACTGGCAGTTAAGATTTCAACATCACCGAAGTTAAAGACCCGCCCCCAGAACGATTGGGACAATTTGACATCATTGACCTTCTCTAAGGATGAATCGACAACATTTTTGCTTAATATTCCCGATATATGCATAACGCGGCGGGTGGTAATAATGTACTGGCGTTTCATCCAATCCAGCAAATCCCTCATGAAACTAATAGCGGGAATAAGAATCAACACCAGACCTATTAATATCAGGTAAATCTGAAAAAACAAAAAGGCGGTAGTCACCGCTACCAGGATGATGGACGCGATGATTCCTTCCCACAGCACCGCTTTTACCAGGACAAACCAATGTTGACGGGTCATCAGGATGATCTTCTCTTGGTCGCCAAGCAAGCTTTGAATGTAACGATCCTCCATGTTGTCCTCCTCGATTTCAATAGGACTATTATAGCGGATTGTCTGGTTTGGTATTCAGGATGTTGTACCAGATAAATTAGGGGAGAAGCCGACAGGAAATGTGGATCAACGCCCTCTTAATATTTTTCTTGACGCTATCTCCAACCTAAATTAAACTGGAACATGTCAGGTGGGTCATTCCCCAAGCTCATTCCTATCTTAGGACAGGTTGGCATGCCAAAAAAAGTATTTGTCTCAGGCTGTTTTGATTTGCTCCACAGTGGTCATGTTGCCTTTTTTCAAGAAGCCTCGAAATATGGTGATGTTTATGTTGCCCTTGGATCGGATAAAACAGTATTCGATTTAAAAGGACGGGTACCCGTCAACAGCGAACAAGAACGGCTGTTCATGATCAAATCAATCAGTTGTATCAAAGATGCTTTTATCTCGCAGGGATCGGGAATGCTCGATTTCGCGGTAGAACTGGAGCAATTGCGCCCTGATCTGTTTATTGTTAATGAAGATGGAAACACCCCAGATAAAAGAAAACTATGCGAGCAGTTGGGGATTGAGTACAAGGTTCTAAAACGTGAACCACATCAAGGTTTGCAGGCTCGCTCGACCACCGCACTGCGCACCATCAACCAGATTCCCTTCCGAATTGATCTGTGTGGGGGCTGGCTGGACCAACCCTGGGTGTCAAAATTTTATCCTGGACCGGTCTTAACCATATCCATTGAACCAACAGTTGATTTCAATGAGCGCAGCGGGATGGCTTCAAGCACCCGCAGAAAGGCAATTGAATTGTGGGGTCCGCGCCTGCCAGCAGGAAATTATGAGAAGCTGGCAAAGATCCTCTTTTGCTACGATAATCCGCCGGGCACAAAAGAAATTTCTGGCTCTCAGGATGCAATTGGAATCGTCTTTCCAGGATTGAATAAAGCCAATTATGAAGGGGAATACTGGCCTTCCAGCATTGAATCGGTGCAAGATGAAGAAGTCCTGCAGTTTATTGAAAATTCGCTGTATCTCATCCCGCTTGGTCCACGCCAGCCCGGATTCAGTGTTTTATCGAACACCCATATCGACCGCGAAGGCGCAAAAGCGCTATCAGACGCTGCCAATCATTGTTGGGATGCCATGCTGGCGCGAGACCTGCCGGCATTCGGTCGATACTTTCGCGCCGGATTCGACGCTCAAATCGCCATGTTTCCAAACATGATGTTCCCCGCGATTCAAGAATTAATCAATGAGTATCAAAACCAGGCACTGGGATGGAAGCTCTCGGGAGCTGGCGGCGGCGGGTATCTGATTCTGGTATCCGAAAAACCGATCGAAAATGGACTCAAGATCTGGATCCGTAGAAATGACTACAATGGCTATTAAAACGCCATCCTACGCCATCCGCGGCTTTTTCCATCCAGGGGCGGCAGCCCCAACAGTTCGCGCCCCAGTTTTACATAATACCGATAATTCTCAAGCGGAGTGCCATTGGGGATGCGGTGATCTAACCCAAAGGCGATACCACCCTGCTGCATGAAAGGCTGAAGTTTATACTCCAGTTCTGCCCGAATTGCATCTTTACTGCTGCGCAGCACATGTTTATCAATCCCGCCGCGCATCGCCAGCCTGTTTCCATATTTTTTTCGGATTTCCACAATATCCATGCCGGCAGCGGGTTCCATTGGATGCATCGAGTTTAGACCACATTCCAAAAATGCATCCAACACCGGCATCATATTCCCATCCGAATCCATATCAAAGATTTTTGTTCCACGCGAGGAGAGCATATCCCAAATCCGTGAAAAGTAAGGCTTAATAAACTTCCGCACCTGACGTGGTCCAATCAACGGTCCCGCTTTGCCTGCCATATCTTCATGCACCGAAAGCTGATCGATCACAAGCCGCTCACTGATTTGTTCCAGAACGCGGAAAGCGGTATCGGAAAGGGTTTGCAGAATATCCATCATCAAGTCTGGTTGTTCATAATAACAAGCACAGGCTAGCGCATCTCCCATTAATTCCCGCGGCGTATCAAACGCTCCTGGGATGCTGGCGACGACCAAAGCCCCCTGGGCTTGAGCGGCTTTCGCCCTTTCTACCGCCTGCCAATCAATCCGCTCATCACTGTACTCATACCAGGATTTCACCTTCAGCCAGGAATCCCAATCTTTCACAGGGAAATCCAGTGGGAGCGCGATGGTTGCGAAACCTTTAGGCAGTTTCATCGTTCGACCCAGTTCGTCCCGCTCGATACGATATTCTGCTGTATCTTCCAGCAGGACGGGTTCATATCCCCCTCTTAACCCCGTCACGCCGCCACAACGCACCACTTCAACGTAGTCCCAATCAAACGCAGTCAGGTTGATTTCATCTTCTGTGGCGCCTTGGGCGCGCCATTCCTCTTCCAACCCTACCAGCGGTCCAAATAATTCAACAAACATCTGCCGCCGGGGAGGTTGGAAGGTCATTAAATCTAAGTATTCCTCTCGAGAGAATCTCATTACCAATTTCCCTTCTTTGTTGAATTATCTTTGATAACCAATCGCCTGGCTGATTTTTGCTCCGCTCAGATCGGCGCCTGCCATAATCGCATCTGTGAGATTTGCCTGTGCGAGGTTGGCGCCGCGCAATATGGCGCCTTTAAAGTTTACTTCTCGTAAATTTGCACCGGTTAAATTGCACCCCTCTAAAACGGCATATTCCATCCTTGCGCCGCGCAAGTAGGCATTGGTTAAGTTGGCATTCGATAAATTCGCCCGGGTCAGGTCTGCGCCTGCAAAATTCAATCCAGACAGCTCCAATCCCGAAAGGTCAACTCCTGCCAGCCGGGCATGTTCGCTGATTGCCAGAATTTTGATCACATCTTGTCGTGTCAGGTCTGCCATACTACCTCCATCAGACAAAGTCAATGCTTCCCTTGTTCAATCCTCAAGGGCTTTCACGCTGTGCATCACATCCCCTTGTCGAATCATATTCACCACATCCATGCCATTGATGACTTTTCCAAATACGGTGTGTCGTCCATTCAGGTGAGCCTGGGGAGAATGGGTGATGAAAAACTGACTGCCGTTGGTATTCGGTCCTGCATTTGCCATCGAAATCACGCCGGTTTCATGCTTGAGGGGATTATTTTTTACTTCGTCCTCAAATTGATATCCCGGTCCTCCCATCCCAGTGCCTGTCGGGTCGCCGCCCTGAATCACAAAATTACTGATCACGCGATGAAACTTGACACCGTCATAAAAGCCTTCTTTTACCAGAAAGATAAAATTATTTACCGTCTTTGGAGCATGTTGCGGATAAAGCTCCAATTCAATGAGTCCACGCGTCGTTTCCATAACGACATGATATTTCTTTTTCGTGTCAATTGTCATAGGCGGAGGGGTTTTCCACTGTTTTGAAGCCATGAGAATTTTCCTTTTCGTCATATAAATTGGGTGAATTATATCACCTCCGTAAAAATATCACCCGATCGACGGATTGAATACCTGACCAGGATACCCTATACTTGAACAGGGGGAAAAGTACTTTTCTTAGGAAGAATGGGAGGGAACAGGTGAACCCCAAACAACTTGTTGTATGTCTTGTGGCATTTTCCCTGCTCGGATTGGGCGTTTCTGGTAAGCCTTCCTTTGCTGCCCATCTCGCTGCCCTGCCGGATTTTCAAATCAGTGTAAGCGACATCGTTGCTTCTGGCTTGAATGCCCCGGTTGGTCTGACCCACGCTGGAGACGGATCGGGGAGATTATTTGTTTTAGAACAAACTGGCAGAATTCGTATTGTCCAAAATAACAACTTGCTGGTTACTCCGTTTCTGGATGTTTCGGATCTGATATCTTGTTGTGGCGAGCGCGGGTTACTGGGAATCGCCTTTCATCCGAATTACTCATCGAACGGCTATTTTTATATCAATTACACAAATAAAACCGGCACAACGGTTGTGGCTCGTTACCAGGCAAGTCCACCCTCTTCCAATATTGCAAACCCTGCCAGCGCTCAGATTCTTTTTACCATTTCGCAGCCTTACGCCAATCACAACGGCGGGCATCTGGCTTTCGGCATGGATGGATATCTCTATATCAGCGTTGGAGATGGAGGGAGCGGTGGAGACCCACACAACTACGCCCAGAACCTGACATCCCCTCTCGGAAAACTGCTGCGTATCGATGTCAACAGTGGTGCGCCTTATGCGATCCCTCCCGATAACCCATATTTCGCTCACCCCACAGCAGATAAGCGAATATGGGCAAGCGGATTGCGCAATCCCTGGCGGTTTAGCTTTGATCGCGTAACCGGCGACCTGTATATTGGGGACGTAGGACAGGGCACTTATGAAGAAATCGATTTTCAGCCAGCCAATACCCTCGGCGGCGTCAACTTTGGCTGGCGCTGTTACGAGGGACCGCTCGAATATAATTTCACTGCGCCACCTTGCAACGATCCAGGTTTCCGCGCTGGACTAACCGCTCCTATTACCGGTTACACCCATGCCGAAGGCTATTCGGTGACAGGGGGATATGTTTATCGAGGCAGCCGCTATCCAAGATTAACCGGCGTCTATTTTTTCGCTGATTATGTGGCTTCCCAGATCTGGTCAATTAAAATGCTGTCGCGCAATCCTTTTTCCTGGTCAGCCAGGGTTCTTGAGCTAAACACAGGTCTGAACATCTCTTCTTTTGGTGAAGACCAGGCGGGCGAATTATATATCCTCGATCACAGCGGAGGAACAATCCGCAGACTCGCAGACACTGCTCCCTCGCTTGCCCTGTCCAATATACAGTCAAGCTCTACCCATGCCAATCCGGGCGAGATACTCACTTTTACAATCACTTTGGTAAACTCCAGCAATTCGATTGCTTCGGGGCTGCATTTGGAAAATATATTGCCAGCGGGCTGCAATTATCTGACAGGCACCTTATCAGCAACTGCTGGCGTTGTGAACGCCTCGCAGGCTCCACACCTGATGTGGGACGGAGCAGTTAACCCAAACTCAACTGTTACCATTTCTTACCAGGCAGCAATCCAGCCGGGATTTCAAGGCAGTCTGGTCAACTCTGCTTCGATCACTGGATCAGGTATCGAACCACTTGAACGAACCGTGGTGGTTTCAGTTCCCAGACCTCCTCTGGCAACCACTCCTACCGATTTTTTCCTGCCAGGCACTCAACCCGGCTCGTTGACGAATTCGCTGGTCGATTCAACGGATTGTGATATTTGCCATTCACCTCCCATTTACGATACCTGGCGCGGCAGCATGATGAGCAATTCTGGCAGAGACCCCCTTACCTGGGCAGCGATTGCAGCCTCAAATGCCCTGGTGCCCAATGCCGGTGAATTTTGCTTGCGCTGTCATACCCCTATGGGATGGCTGGCGGGCAGAAGCTCGCAGCCCGATGGCTCAAGCCTGACAAACCAGGATATCCGCAACGGTATTTCCTGTTCGGTATGCCACCGCATGATCGATCCTGTCGCATCTACAAACGACGAAGCAGTAACCATCGATGCTGGAATCCGGTCAGCTTTGCCCAACCCCAAACCGCCCACTAATCACAGTGCCAGCGGTATGTCGATCCTGGACCCTCAGGATCGCCGTCGCGGTCCTTTTTCACTCCCTGCCAATCCCGCCCGGCACTCCGCCTGGCGCACCGACTTTTTGAGCCAGGGAAAAAACGCCCTAACCGAATCCCGTTTGTGCGGCACCTGTCATAACATCGATAATCCTTTATTAAGCTGGAATGGCGCCGAATTTTTGCCCAATTCCCTTAACGCTGCCGCGCCTTCTTTCAACAACGGCGCATTATTTCCAATCGAGCGTACATTCGACGAGTGGAAACTGAGCCAATACGCAACCTCAGGGGTATTTGCTCCCCAATTTGCTGGACAAAAACCAGATGGGATTGTGAGGACTTGCCAGGACTGTCACATGCAACGCGCTACGGGATATGCAGCCGATTTAATTGACCCTGTATTTCGCGATTGTCTCACGACTGGTTGTTTGCCCCTGCATGATCTGGTCGGTCCCAATACCTGGATTCCCTCCTTGCTATCGCTCTCCAATTGGCGGCTTAACGCCAGCAGTGAATCAACCTACTTGCAGGCAGCCATGATCCGCTCGCGCGACTTCCTGATGAAATCTGCCACGCTGGAAGTAAATGTAACCGACAACGGCGGTAGCAAAACAGCCATTGTCAAAGTTACGAACCAAACCGGACATAAACTACCTACCGGTTATCCCGAAGGTCGGCGCATGTGGCTCAATATTCAGGCATTTGACGCTGCTGGCAATAAAGTATTTGAGAGCGGCGCTTATAATTTCAACACTGCAGAACTCGCTTCGGATACTTATCTGCGGGTTTATGAAATCAAACAGGGGATAACCCAATCATTGGTCAATATCTTGAAAGCGCAAAATCCATTGCTGGTTTTATCGGCAGGGGAGAGTTTTCACTTCGCATTAAATAACACCACAATAAAAGACACGCGAATACCTCCGCGAGGGTATACGGTTGCAGCCTTTAACCAGCCTGGTCTGGCTCCTTTCGATCCTGCGCTGCCTGGAAATCCCTATTCTGATGGGCAGTATTGGGACGAGGTCAATTATCCGCTCCCCAGTAGTGCCGCTCGGGTGCTGGTGATTCTCTATTATCAAACCGCATCTAAAGAGTATATCGATTTTTTGAAGCAATATGGCGGAGAAGACGGATTTGCCTTGCAAAACCTGTGGGGTGAATTAAAAAGCCCTCCACAAGTTGCCGGAGTTGCTTTCTTTCCTGTACAATATAATCATCTCCCAAATATCCAGAGATGAACAGGTGAGACATGTCAACCATTACTCCTGAAGAAGTTCTCCCGCGAGCTTTTCCCGGAATTTCAAAAGAAGACATTCAGGAAATTATTTCCAAAGGCACTATTCGCTCCTATCCTCCTTCCACTATATTGACCCATGAGGGCGCACGCGAGGATATCTTTTATATCATTTTGGAAGGCGAGGTTCGCGTTTCAAAAGTAATAAACGAATCGGAAGAAAGGCTGCTGAAACATCTGCATCCTGGTGATTTTTTTGGTGAAATGGCAATCATTCACCAGGCGCCTAGAGCGGCTACGGTGACCACAACCTGCCAGACTCGGGTTTTAGAAGTGAGCGAGGAAGCCTTTTCCAGCCTGTTAGAACGCAGCAACAGCATGTCGCGCGCGATGATTCGACAGGTAAGCCAGCGCTTGCGCGAGAACGATGAGATGGCAATCGAAGATCTCAGGCAAAAAGCCCGCCAGCTGGCGCAAGCCTATCAACAGCTGGCAGAGCTGGAGGAAGCCCGCCGCGAATTCTTAACGACCATTGCCCACGAAATGCGCACCCCGCTCATGGCAGCGAATGGATTTGTGCAGATTCTGCGCAGTGGTATGCTGCAAGGCGAAGCCATGTCTTCGGCAATTGACACGGTTTCCCGTAACATAGCGGATATTATATCAATCACCAATAATATTCTCTTCTTGCAAGAAATGGATCTGATTTTGCCCGAATTTACCCCCACCGACCTGGGAAGCGTGGTCGCGTCATCCGTTGAACAACTCCGCGATCGCGCAGGTCAGAACCAGGTAGGAATTCGAGTACAAATAGCCCCCTCTCTGCCTCGCGTGCGGGGAGACCCCAAAAGCCTTGAGCGTGCCGTCTCTGCCGTGATTGACAATGCCATAAAATTCAGCCCCGATGGTGGAGATATCAGCGTAGAGGTGAACACCAGCCAGGGCGAGGTTTGGGTGCGCGTCTCTGATCACGGAGTGGGAATTCCACCGCAAGCACTACCCCATATCTTTGAGCGTTTCTTCCATCTTGACCAGGTTGGAAAACATATTTTTCGCGGAGTCGGCTTGGGGCTCTCAATCGCCCGGCAAGTCATAGAACAACATCAAGGAAGAATAGAAGTAAATAGCCAGCTTGGTGAAGGCTCAACTTTCACCATCTACCTGCCGCGCTAAATCATACCCCGCTAAATTTCATCAATATCAATTGGGTTCGGGATAAGCCGCTTAGCGGCGCTTTTCCACTCGCTCGAACTGATTTTTTAATAAAGGATACCCCTGGGCATCCTTTATTTTTACCTGGAAATCAGAAAGGGACTTGAAAAAACATATTGATGAGAATTTTGTTACACAGGGGAAAAGCGGAATATTGAGAGGGTAAAAACGCTTGATTTTAATGGGTCAAGTGGTTATAATGTGGGTGAAAGTGGAGATGAGTGGGAAAAAGTGGAGCGCCGGTATCTACCGGCGTTCGGCGTATCAAGGAGAAACAGAACAAATGTTCTTGGGACGATACGAGCACACTATAGACGAAAAAGGACGCCTGATTATCCCTGTCCGCTATCGAGAGGGGTTAAAAAATGGCGCATATATCACGCAGGGTTTTGAAAAAAACCTGGTTGTGCACACCCCGCTCACCTTCAATAAACTATACGAAGAATTAAACCAGACAAACCTTGTCGACCCTAACGCCCGCCTGCTCAAACGCCTGATTTTATCGTATGCAGAGAAAATTGAGCTCGACCGCGTGGGAAGATTCCTGATTCCACATTTTTTACGCGAGACAGCTCAATTGAAAAGCGCTGTTGTTCTGGTTGGCATGGGGGATTATTTTGAAATTTGGTCTCCGGACCTTTGGGAACAACAACAAAATCAAATGCAAAACGCCGACCTGACCTCTGAGCGTTTTGCAGCCTTTAAGTTATCAACACGGTAGACGACAATGTCTACGAGTGATGAAGGCAGCCACTTTCTGCCACATCAACCTGTACTTTACCAAGCTACAATTGCTGCTTTGCATCCTTTCAGCGCCGGAAAATATATCGACGGCACCGTTGGTGCGGGCGGACATGCCTGGGGAATACTCCAAGCCAGTTTTCCGGATGGACGATTGCTAGGGCTCGACCTTGATCCTGACGCGCTTCAATTGTCTGCCATAAAATTAGCGGAGTTCGGGAACCGCGTCGTCCTGGCTCAGGCATCCTACACCCAGGTGAAAGAAGAGGCGGATCGATTGGGATGGAAACAAGTCTCTGGCATTTTGGTTGACCTGGGCGTATCCAGCATGCAGCTTGATCGACCTGAAAAAGGATTTTCCTTTCAGGCAGAAGGTCTGCTGGATATGCGCTTCGATCCCACCAATCCGATTTCAGCCGCTGACCTGGTGAACCATCTGCCCGAAGGAGAATTGGCAGACATCCTCTTCCGCTTTGGGGAGGAAAACCAGGCGCGGCGAATATCACAGGCGATTTGCCGCGCGCGCCCAATCCACACCACCACCCAACTGGCGCAAATTATTACAAGAGCCTTAGGCAGGCAAAAAGGACGGTTACATCCCGCAACCCGCACTTTCCAGGCTCTACGAATTGCCGTCAACCGCGAGTTGGATGCGCTGCAGACTTTTCTTCCCCTGGCAATTAACTTGCTAGAGCCCAAGGGCATCCTGGCAGTGATCACCTTTCATTCATTGGAGGATCGCATCGTCAAGCAATTTTTCCGCAAAGAAAGCCAGGATTGCCTTTGCCCGCCAGAAATCCCCATCTGCTCTTGTGGGCACCGCGCCAGTGTACGTCTGGTTACCCGCAAGGCAATTGAGGCTTCTGAAGAGGAAAGATTAACAAATCCACGAGCGCGCAGCGCTCGATTAAGAGTGGTTGAAAAACTTTGACTGGCACGAGAGTTGCATGAATAGACCTGACAGGCGTAAACCAATGAACCGACGATATTACACTCAAACCGCAACTCCCGGTCTGATTCAAGCATTTCGGCAGGCACCCTGGCGGATACAAGTCCAACGAGTCCTTTATGTGCTTGTTCCAATCGCGCTGCTGATTGTGCTGCTCTCTGTTTACCTGAGCGTTTCTATTCAAGCAGCCGATGCCGGGTTGGAAATTCAAGAGTTGGAAGCGAAGAGAGCGCAATTGCAGCGCGAGATTGCGAATGGTCGCTCCAGAATTGCGTTCCTCAAGTCATCTGCCTCGATGGAAAAACGAGCTCTGGAAATGGGATTTCAGCGTGTGGATGCCAAACGAATTGTGTATATGGTCGTCCCAGAATATCTGGGCAAACCAATTCCCAGAGTCGCTGTCCCCGACCTCTTACCCCTCGAGGAATCACCGCAATTGCTGAAACCGGTTTACACCCAGTCGCTATGGGAGTGGTTTTTCCAGGGTGTATTGACTGCAGAAAAAGCGGGTGGAGGGATTTTTCCATGAATTCCAATCAATATAACCGCTTTCGTCTCATTTCAGGTCTTCTCTTTGCAGCAGGTCTGATCATTTTTATTTGGATGATTTCCCTTCTTACCAACCCGCAGGCTCAAGAATTGAGGAAATATTTAGAAAAGTCGATTTCTTTTACGAAAACCATTGAACCAGAGCGCGGTTTAATTTACGATCGGTATGGGCATTTACTGGCAGGAAACCGGGAAGCCTACGAAGTCGGTATTGATTTGAGATACCTTAATCCCAATCACACTTCTTTTGTTGCCACTACCCTCTCCAGCATCCTGGAAATACCCGAAGAAAAAATAATTAACGCCATTAAAGATCGCAATTACAATCCAGATGATCCATCCAGCCCATTTTACGTTTACCTGAAAGATTTTGTGCCTGCCGATAAGATTGAGGCGATCAAAAAAAAGCAGGCAGAGCTAAAAGTGCAGTATCAGAAAGCATCGCGGTTTAATCGGGGCAGCATCCCCAGTTTGTCCTCCGTGAATTACAAACCCCGCATGATCCGCACCTATCCCGAAGGAGCGCTTGCATCCAATATCATTGGCTTTTTCCCTTACCAAAATATACCGGAATATACCCGACCGAAAGGTGTATTCGGTGTCGAAGAATATTACAATGACCTGCTTGCAGGCACACCTGTAACGGTACAGATCGAAAATGATCCTTATCGAATTACCGAGACTGTTCCCCAGCCGCGCGGAGCGAATCTTGTGCTGACCATCGACAGGGAAATTCAGGCTGAGGTTGAAAAAGTATTAGATCAGGCAGTTACCAAAAACAAGGCAGAAGGCGGGTCAATTATCGTTGCGAATCCAAAGAACGGCGAGATACTGGCTATGGCGACCTCGACGCGGATGGACATCAACGAATATTGGAATTTTGGGCAGGTGTTTCCCAAAGAAGAAACTGGCACATTCTTTAACCGTCCCATCAGTCGAACCTACGAACCCGGTTCCGTTTTCAAGGTACTAACTATGGCTGCCGGTTATGATCTGGGGGTTGTTGCGCCTGAAACCTCCTACCTTGATACAGGCAGAATTGTAGTCGGCGGGGTCACTGTTCTAAACTGGGACCGTATCGGACACGGCAATCAAACCATGATTGGCTGCCTCCAGTTATCCTTAAATACATGTCTGTCATGGGTTGCCACTCAGATTAAGCCAACCCGCCTTTATGAATATATGCAGCGGTTTGGCATTGGCAGGCATACCAACATCGACCTTGCGGGAGAAGCAAATTATCCTATCCCATCCCTGGATGGCAGGCAGGTTTTGGAATCGAACCTGGCGACAAACTCTTTTGGACAAGGCGTGGCTGTAACCCCGATTCAAATGGTGATGGCAGTCTCTGCACTTGCCAATGACGGGGTAATGATGGCGCCGCGGATATTAAAAAGCTACTCCGAAGGCAATAAACAGTATTATCCGCCTCCGCAAATAGCCGGGCGACCGATTAGCCCGGAAACTGCGCGTAAAATTTCCGATTCTCTGGCAAAATCTTTAGAGATCGAAGCATCAAAAGCCTTAATTCCCGGTTACAGAGTCGCGGGAAAGACCGGAACTGCTGAAATTCCCGGCAAATATGGATATGAGAAAAATGCAACCCATGCTTCTTTTGTTGGTTGGGGACCGGTAGATGATCCTCAATTTGTGATTTATATCTGGATCGAGCGACCGAAATCCTCTCCTTGGGGCTCGGTAGTAGCTGCGCCAGTTTTTAGTGATTTAGGAAAAAAGCTGGTTATCCTGATGGACATACCGCCTGATAAAATTCAGTCTCAATTGGTGAGTCAATAAGGAAGGCGACTTGTTAACGTTAACAGATATATTGGAAGCCCTGACTGGTAAAAAATTACAACTGCCTGCGCTATATTTGAGCGAGGCAGCTATCGATTCTCGTCAGGTAATACCAGGCGCGCTCTTCATTGCCCTCAAAGGGGAACGAACAGATGGACACCTTTTTGTAGCCGAAGCGTTCAAAAAAGGCGCAAGTCTGGCGCTGGTTCAAGATATTCCCCCTGGGGTCATGAACATCCTTGATCTCCGAGGAGACATACCGGCTGACTTCCAGATTCCCCAACCCCCATTTTGCCTTTTAGTCCCCGATTCGCTCAAGGCGCTGCAACAGATTGCCCGGTTTTGGCGGCGCAAACTCAACATCAAGGTCATAGGCATTACCGGGAGCGTTGGAAAATCAACCACGAAAGAACTGGTAGCCGAAGTATTATGCCAACGATACCGAACCCTGCGCAGTCCTGGCAATTTGAACAACGAAATCGGTTTACCCCTCACCATCCTGCAGCTTGGCTACGGCTACGAACGAGCTGTTCTTGAAATGGGTTTTTATGTTCCCGGAGAAATATCATTTCTCTGCGATATTGCCTTACCGGATATTGGACTGGTAACCAATATTGGCACGGTTCACGCAGAACGCGCTGGCAGCCAGGAAGCAATTGCCAGGGGAAAAGCTGAACTGATACAGGCGTTACCCCCAGCCCCTCAGGGAACTGCAATTTTAAACCTGGACGATCCTTGGGTCAGCCAGATGGCATCCTTAACCCGCGCGGAAGTCTTCTTCTATGGTCTTGATCCATCCGCCCACCTCTGGGCAGATCAAGTTGTCAGCGCAGGGCTGGAAGGCATCCGGTTTCGATTACATTACAAATCCGAAGAACTAACCATCAACGTTCCTTTAATCGGACGTCATTCGGTGCATACTGCTTTGCGCGCCACAGCGGCGGGACTGGTGGAAGGTCTATCCTGGGGCGAAATTATCAATGGGCTCCACCAGGGCAACAATCAACTTCGGTTGGTTGCTGTTCGAACCCCCTCTGGCGCTATGATTTTGGACGACACGTATAACGCATCTCCTGAATCAACCTTAGCAGCGCTCAATTTGCTGCAAGGCATGAAAGGCAGAAGAATTGCAGTGCTGGGAGACATGCTTGAGCTGGGCATTTACGAACGCGAAGGACACGAAATGGTCGGGCTGCGGGCTGCAGAAGTTGTAGATTGGCTGGTTGCGGTTGGCGAAAGAGCAAAAATCATCGCCGAAAGCGCTCAATCAGCCGGTCTTAAACCATCACAAATCTCCTGGGTGAAGGATGTTGCCCAAGCCACTCAAGTGCTAAAAGATCAATTGAAAGACGGAGATGTCGTATTGGTCAAGGGTTCACACGGCTTGCGCATGGATCGAATGATAGCCGAGCTCGAGGTGGCATCATGAAAGAAACAATGCTGGTCGTCTTCTTGAGCGCGCTGTGCTTTATGATGACCGTGATTTGGGGAGGACCTCTCCTGCGAATTCTGAGGCATTTTAAAATCGGCAAAGTCATCCGGGTTGAAGGTCCGGATCGTCATTTCACGAAAATGGGCACTCCCACGATGGGAGGCGTATTATTTGTCCTCCCTGTCGTCATGTTAACGATCCTGCTTAATGTTGCATCTTTAATGGGTCTGGACCTGATTGGTCAATCCGTGATGGTGCCGGTTTTGACCATGTTGATTTATTCCATTTTGGGGGCGCTCGATGATTGGGAAGGAATACGCGGACCGCGCCGAGGATTAGGCATGAGAGCCCGCACGAAATTTCTTTTACAAGTGGTATTTGCCATTTTTGTGGCGATTATTCTGAGATATGGTCTGGACGTACCGCAAATGTACTGGCCAACTGCAGAAGGGGCATTTTCACTTGGCATTTTTTACATCCCCGTCGCCGTTTTTATCATCGTGGGGATGTCCAATGCAGTGAATTTTACCGATGGTCTGGATGGTCTGGCTGGTTTGATTACTGTCACCGCTTTCGCTGCCTATGGCGGAATAGCCTTGATTCAGGGACAAATTTTTACCGCGCGGTTTTGTTTCACGCTGGTTGGCGGGATTTTTGGGTTCTTGTGGTTCAATGTGCACCCGGCGCAATTATTTATGGGCGATACCGGATCATTACCTCTCGGCGCTACGCTTGCAGTGGTGGCTTTAATCACCGGTCAATGGTTATTGCTGCCTCTAATAGCGGTCATCCCGGTCAGTGAAGCGCTCAGTGTTGTCCTTCAGATCGGATATTTCAAATTGACCAAAGGGAAGCGCCTGTTTAAAATGGCTCCCTTGCACCACCATTTTGAGCTGCTGGGTTGGAGTGAAACCCAGGTTGTTCAACGGTTTTGGTTGATCAGTCTGATGTGTGCCTTGTTGGGATTGGCGTTTGCAGTGGTGTAACGATGGACAAGCATAACTGGAAAGGAAAACGCGTTTTAATCATTGGAGCAGCCCGGCAGGGGCTGGCTTTGGCGCGTTTCCTGTGCAAACACGGCGCGGAGGTAACGCTTAATGACCAGCGTCCTGCAGACCAAATGGCAGGCGCCATGCAGAGTCTTTCTGAATTTCCAATCCATTGGGTTCTAGGCAATCATCCTGTTGAAATTATCAATGGCATCGAACTGATCTGCCCGTCGGGAGGCGTCCCTCTGGATATTCCCCCGGTTATGGAAGGCGTTCGATCAGGAATCCCATTGTCCAACGACTCACAAATTCTTCTCGAGGAAATATCCTGCGAGGTGATCGGAATTACTGGATCAGCGGGTAAAACCACAACCACAACTCTGGTAGGACGCATGGCAAAAGCAGCCTGTGAACCTGATCGCAAAGTCTGGATCGGTGGAAATATCGGAACCCCTCTCATCGACCAGGTGGATCAAATCACACCTGATGACCTGGTGGTGCTTGAACTCTCAAGCTTTCAATTGGAACAGATGACGATCTCGCCTGCGATTGGCGCCGTGTTGAATATTACACCCAACCACCTGGATCGCCATCGAACAATGCAAGCCTACACTGCAGCAAAAGCCCGCATTCTTGCTTTTCAAACAGAAAATGATACCGCCGTACTTGGGAGAGACGACCCTGGGTCATGGGGACTTCGCTCAATGGCAAGAGGGAAGCTGGTTTCATTTGGCATCACCCCGCCGCCGCCAGGAATCATTGGCACATATTTTTCAAATGGGAATCTGTGGCTGACAGCCCAGGGAAAGGAAACCCACCTGATGTCGCAGGAAAAAATCAGACTGCGCGGCTCGCATAATTTACTCAATGTGCTCGCTGCCTGCGCAGTAGCTGCAAGCGCAAATTTTCCACCATCCGCAATGGTCGCTGGCGTTGAGGGCTTTGCGGGTGTAGCACACCGGCTGGAGTATATCCGCACCTGGAAAGGAGCGGATTGGTATAACGATTCGATCGCGACTGCGCCAGAGAGAACGGCTGCAGCGATCCACTCATTTGACGAACCTCTGGTTCTCCTGCTAGGCGGTCGTGATAAGAACCTTCCCTGGGAAGACCTGGCAGCGTTGGTAAAAAAACGAGTAGATCATTTGATCGTTTTTGGGGAATGCGCCAGGATCATTTTGGAGGCAGTTGGAAATGTATCCCCAGAAGAAAGACCTTATACGATTGAGCGCTGCTCAAACCTTGTATCAGCCGTTCAAGCTGCCGCTCGCATAGCTGAACCAGGCGACGTGGTGCTTCTCTCTCCGGGTGGCACCAGTTTTGATGAGTTTAAAGATTTTGCAGAACGTGGAGAAAAGTTTCGAGAATGGGTGAACAAGCTTTCGTAGTGGGTATACAGCCATCGCGCACTGCCATTTTGCTGCGGAAATTCAAACTGCAGTATGACCCCATCCTGCTTGGGACGGTCATCTTGATATTAATCTTTGGGCTGCTGATGGTTTTTTCAGCAGGTCCGAAATACGCGCGTACGATCATGGGTGAGAACCCCGATTTCTTCCTGTGGGCACAGGCGCGTTGGATTGGAGTAGGAATAGTAGCTGCTGCTGCCGCCAGCTTTATGCCGTATCAATGGTTCCGGCGCTTAAGTGTAGCAATGATTGGATTTACCCTTTTGCTGCTCATCCTTGTGCCAGTAATCGGCACCGTGTCGTTGGGCGCAAGCAGGTCTCTGCTGTCAGGCTCTATCCGCCCTTCCGAGCTGGCAAAATTGGTCATCGTCATTTATATGGCGGTTTGGCTGTTCGCAAAACAAGATGTATTAAACCAGTGGTCCTTAGGGTTAGTCCCGTTGTTCATCATCGCGGGCGTTATATCGGGGCTCATTTTTATTCAACCAGATTTTAGCGCAGCGGTTACGGTGGTGGTTTTGGCAGGTTTAATGTTTTACCTGGCGGGAGGCGATTATCGCAAGGTTTTATTCGTAGTTTTTGTGGTCGTGGCAATCTCAGCCCTGGTCGTCATGATTTATCCCAACGGTCAGCAGCGCATTATGGATTATATTAAAGGCATTCAGGATCCTCTGAAAGCATCAGAACACGTGCGTTACTCCCTCTCTGCACTCATCAATGGCGGTCTATTTGGCGTAGGTTTAGGACGCGGCTCTGCCAAATTCGGGGGGCTGCCGGTCGCTGTAACCGACAGCATTTTTGCGGTAATTGCCGAAGAATTTGGATTGATTGGCTCGCTCCTCTTGATTATCGGCTACCTGGTCATCCTGTGGCGGGGCATATTGATTGCCCGCAACGCTCCCGATTTTCTCGGTAGTTTATTGGCAGGCGGAATATCGGTGTGGATTGTCTTGGAGGCATTCTTAAATATCAGTGTGATGGTCAATTTGTTACCCCAGGCTGGCAATGCCTTGCCGTTTATCAGCTACGGTGGATCCAGCATGGTGGTCAACCTGGTCGGGATTGGTATCCTGATGAATATTTTCAGGCAAGGTCAAATCAAACAAAATCAAAATGGGAGGTCCTTTAGTGCGGTTGTTAATCTGCGCGGGCGGGACAGGCGGCGGAGTGTACCCCGCCCTATCCGTCCTGCAAACATTGAGCCGTCATAACACGAAAGTTCTCTGGGTTGGTGGTCAAGGCGGGATGGAAAAAGACCTGATTGAACGAGAGCGTGTGCCTTTTACAGGCATTCCAGCAGCGGGATTGCATGGAGTGGGCATTTCGCGTTTGCCTGCCAACCTGTTAAAACTGGCTCAAGGATGGATCGCCTCTCAAAGAATCCTGCGCGAATTCAAACCGGATGTCTTATTTTTTACCGGCGGATACCTGGCTGCGCCAATGGCTCTGGCGGGCAGGAAATTACCCTCCCTGGTCTTTGTGCCGGATATTGAGCCAGGTCTCTCTTTGAAATTCTTATTCCGGTTTTCAAAGAAAATCGCTTTAAACGTCGATGAAACATTGGCATATATCCCCCGCGGTCATGCCGTCGAAGTAACCGGTTATCCTGTGCGAGCAAGTATCACCCAATGGGATAAACAATCTGCCCGCCATGCTTTAAACCTTAAGGAAGACAAGCCCGTTTTGACCATCCTTGGGGGCAGCAAAGGCGCCAGGTCGATCAACCGCGCAGTGATTGCCTGCCTGTCCGGTCTTTTAGAACAGGCACAAGTATTGCATATTACAGGGAAACTGGATTGGGACGAGGTTTCTGAAGCGAGGAATCAATTGAGTCCTTTCGAGAGTGAAAACTACCATGCCTTCCCTTACCTGCACGAAGAAATCGGAGCAGCTCTGGCAGCCGCAGATTTGATCGTTTCCCGCGCTGGCGCTTCAACCCTTGGTGAATATCCACTTTTCGGTACTCCATCGATCTTGATTCCCTACCCGTATGCGTGGCGCTATCAAATGGTAAATGCGTCCTACCTCGTTAAAAAAGGGGCTGCTGTCATGGTGCGGGATGAAAACCTTGGCGGCGACCTGCTTCGCGTGGTAAAAGAATTGCTTTCGGATCGGACGCGCTTAGACCAAATGAGCAGCGCCATGAAGTCTCTGGCTAGACCAGGTGCAGCCCAACGCCTTGCCACCCTGCTTCTTGAGATGGGAACCCATACTCCAAAAGGAGTCCCCGCATGGTAAGCCTGAATGTTATCTTCTGGATCTATGTCATCTTTTTTGCCTTGATTGGGGCAATGCGAGGGTGGGCAAAAGAACTATTGGTCAGTTTCTCGGTCATTCTGGCATTGTTTATCATTACAGTGCTGGAGCGATTCGTTCCATTTATCCGCGATAATCTGGCATTCAACCAACCCACCACCCTCTTTTGGATGCGAATCGGAATCATGGCAGCTTTGGTATTTTTCGGATATCAATCACCAAACATCCCGCGGTTAGCATCCAACAATCGCTTTGCCCGTGACCGCATCCAGGATATTCTGTTAGGGATTTTCCTGGGGGCTGTGAATGGTTATCTGGTCGTTGGAACGGTGTTGTTCTACCTGCACGACGCCAAGTATCCTTTTCCAATTATCTTACCACCTCAACCAGGAACAGTATCAGGTGAAGCCACACTGCGTTTAATCACCTGGCTGCCACCAACCTGGCTGGGTACGCCCATGATCTATTTTGCTGTCGCTCTGGCTTTTGCTTTTGTGTTGGTCGTATTTATCTGAGGCGAACCATGGAACATAAGGATCACATCCACTTAATCGGAATAGGAGGTTCGGGTCAATCGGCAATTGCGCGCATATTGCTCGAAATGGGTTATACAGTGTCAGGTTCTGACCGCACAGCAAACCAGTTGACTCAGTCGCTGCAAAAATCTGGCGCACAGATTTTTATCGGTCATGCCGCCGAACAGATTACGGGAGCAAATCTGGTCATTCGATCTTCTGCCATCCCAGATGACAACCCAGAGGTTCTGGCTGCTGGCGCGGCAGGGATTCCTGTTTACAAACGATCCCAATTTTTGGGAAAACTGCTGGAAAAGAAAGCCACCCTGGCAATCGCGGGAACCCATGGAAAAACCACCACCACCGCCATGTTGGCGTGGATGCTGGTGCAGTTGGAAAAAGATCCATCTTATATCATCGGCGGCGTCTCGTTGAATCTGCGGACGAACGCTCATGCCGGTAAAGGGGACTACTTTGTCATCGAAGCCGACGAATATGACTATATGTTTCTCGGTTTAAATCCAGATCTGGCTGTGGTCACCTATATGGAACACGATCACCCCAATTGTTTCCCAACCATGCGGGAATATCGCCAGGCATTTATTGATTTTGTAAAAAACCTCAAACCAGGCGGCGTTTTGCTCGTTGCCAAAGATCAACCCGAAACTCTCAACCTGGTACAGCATGTACCACCGGGCTGCAAAGCCTATACTTTTGGCGCACCACCGGTTGGTAATTACACCGCCTCGAACCTGACACCCAATCGGCAAGGCGGGTTTTCGTTCAACGCCAGTTTTCGTACGAATGGGTCAAGCACAGCGCCTCTGGCGCGCGTCGATTTGCAGGTGCCAGGTGAGCATAATGTGCGCAATGCGCTGGCTGCCCTGGCTGCAATCCACCAATTGGGCGAGGACGTCCCGCGAGCTGCAAAAGCACTGGGAGAATTCAAAGGGACAGGGCGGCGTTTTGAGATAAAAGGCGAATGGAACGGGATTATCTTAATCGATGACTATGCCCACCACCCGACCGAGATTAGCGCAACCCTGGCAGCCGCTCGTTCGCGCTATCCATTGCGGCGAATTTGGGCGGTATGGCAGCCCCACACCTACACCCGCACGATGGTTCTATTGCCCGAATTTGCTCAATCGTTTACGATTGCCGATCGGGTGATCGTTACGGAAATCTATGGAGCCCGTGAAAACAACACAGCCTTTTCCTCCAGCGAAGTGGTTCGCCAAATGTCTCATCCGGCAGCGCTATTTCTACCAGAAATAGACCAGGTCGTGAAATTCCTTTGCGAGAATCTGCAGACCGGTGATGTTGTGCTGGTTTTATCCGCCGGAGATGCAGATCAAATCAATCAAAAAATTCTTGCCTGCTGGCAGGCGAAAAAAGGAAACCATGAACAATCCGCATCTAACTGATCCGAAAAGGATGTTTCCTGCAGCAGTTGCTGGATTCAATCAGTTCCAGTCCACCGCCCAGGCTCACGCTGGGACGGCGGTAGTTGATGCGCCAGAACGACAAATCCGGCTGGAAAAACCAGGTGAAACCCGCCAGGTTGTCCAGCGGTTAATTAAGTTCTTGAAGGAGAACTGAATCGAATGCGCAGATATTCCGCCCGCTTTCCGTGGGATGAACTACGAACAGCCTTTGGCAGCCGCCTGCAGGAAAATGTGGTGATGGCAAATTACACCAGCTCCCGTATCGGAGGTCCTGCCGATGGATTGCTTGTGGTACAGTCTGCCAGCGAGCTGGAAAATGCAGTAACCACCCTTTGGCAATTAGAGGTGCCTTTTCATCTGATCGGCAGCGGGTCGAATATCCTCATCAGTGATGAAGGAGTGCGGGGAATAGTGATTATTAATCGCGCGAGAAATATCCGTATTGAAGCGCGCAATACCCCGCCCACCGTCTGGGCAGAGTCAGGCGCAAATCTTGGCGCGGTGGCTCGCCAGGTCGCCTTAAGAGGGTTTGGCGGGCTGGAATGGGCAGCGACAGTGCCAGGGACAATTGGGGGAGCAGTGTATGGAAATGCAGGCGCACATGGAGCCGATATGCGCTCCAACCTGGTTCTGGCAGAAATCTTGCACCGAAACCTGGGGAAAACAACCTGGAACGTTGAAGACCTGGCATACGATTACCGCAGCAGCGCTCTCAAACGAAATCCGGGGGATGCGATCGTCCTGGCAGCCCGCTTAAGGCTGTTTCCTTCCACCACCGATGAGGTCCAGAAAAAGATGGAGGAATATGCAGCCCGCCGCCGATCCACCCAGCCGCCAGGAGCCAGCATGGGGTCTATGTTTAAAAATCCGCCTGGAGACGCAGCCGGGCGGCTGATCGATGCGGCAGGTCTGAAAGGAACCCGCCGGGGTGGGGCTGAGATCAGCAAACTACATGCGAACTTCTTTGTTAACTGTGGGCAGGCAAAAGCAATCGATGTTTACGAATTGATCCAGATTGCCCGCCAAACAGTGCTGCAACGCTTTGGGGTAAGCCTGGAACTGGAAATCGAATTGTTGGGAAGCTTTCCAAACGATTCAACCGGGTCTCTGACAACTTTACAAGCACGAGATGAACCATGACAGACCATAAGCTTAATGTTGGCGTATTATTCGGAGGCAGGTCCGGCGAACATGAGGTGTCGCTCATGTCCGCGCGTTCTGTTTTATCGGTCATTGATCGAAAGAAATATCATGTAACAGAAATTGGCATTACCCACGAAGGAAAATGGTTCAGTGGTTCAAATGTGCTTTCTGCGCTGGAAAATGACACACTCGAAGACCTTCATCCAGTCATCCTGCTGCCAGAGCCAGGTGAAAACTGGCTGTATGCTGTTCGCAAAGAAGGAAACCGTGAAATTCTAGACCCTCTCATCCAATTGGATTTAATTTTCCCGGTTCTACATGGTTCTTTTGGAGAAGACGGTGCTCCCCAGGGATTGTTTGAGATGGCAGGCATTGCTTATGTGGGCGCCGGTGTTTTAGGTTCAGCAGTTGGAATGGACAAAGCCCTTTTCAAAGATGTGATGCGCGCCCACAATATTCCAGTTGTTGAATCAATCACCGTTAGCCGGCGCCAAATTTATCAGGATATCGAACAGGTCATCCAGCAAGCAGAAAGATTGTCTTCATATCCTGTATTTACCAAACCCGCCAACCTGGGCTCATCGGTCGGAATCACTCGCTGCCGCAGCAGAGCAGACCTGGTAGAAGGTTTATTGGAAGCGGCACGCTACGATCGGCGCGTGCTGATTGAAAAAGCGGTGCCCTCCCCGCGCGAAATTGAAATCAGTATTCTGGGAAATGATAACCCGCTCGCCTCCGTTCCGGGTGAGATTATTCCATCGGATGACTTCTACACCTATCATGCGAAATACCTGGACGGTAAATCGAACCTGATAATCCCCGCCCCGCTGCCCGAAGCGATTGTAAAAGATATCCAATCCATCGCCTTAGCGGCTTACAAAGCCTGTGATTGTTCAGGCATGGCGCGGGTAGATTTTTTGGTAGAAAAAGACACCCTCAAGATTTTCTTGAACGAAATCAACACGATCCCTGGCTTCACGAAGATCAGCATGTACCCCAAGCTGTGGGAAGTCAGCGGTATCTCGTATAGCGACTTAATTCAACGATTAATTGAACTGGCAATGGAACGAAAACACGAAAATGATCAAACCGAACGTCGTTTCAGGAGGAACGAATGACTCGGCAAACATTGCTGCCCTCTTCTCGTTCTCAGCAATTGCGCAGCCGGCGGGTTATGAACAGCCAGGCACGCCTGGCGCGTGTTAGCCGGAATGCATACAGCGCCGTTACGCCAGTAAAACCCGTCACCGTGCGGGGCGCGGTCTTTGGCACTCCATTGATCCAGCAAAACCCGGTGATGCCCCGCAAACGATTTTATATTCCCATATCAGGGTCTGGTGCAGAAATGCGCCTGCCCGCCATACCCATCCTGCGCCCCGGATGGCGTCTCCTTTCTTTCTTCACGACCATGTTCTGCCTGGCAGCGTTGATCGCAGCCTTTACTGCACCCGCTCTGCAAATAGATCATATCCAGGTTGAGGGAATCAAACGAATCAAGGTCGCGGATATTGAAGCAGTATTAGACCTGGAAGGATTATCGATTATCCAGGTGGACCCGGTTGTTATCGAGCAAAAGTTACTGGAAAAATTCCCGGAATTAATCAACATCAAAATCTTGGTTTCTTTCCCAGCCAAGGTATCGATCACTTCCTTCGAACGACAGCCAGTCCTGACCTGGCGCACAGACAAATCAACGGTCTGGATCGACCACGAAGGATTTGTCATCCCCGAAAGAGGCGAAGTGGAAGGGTTGGTATCGATTCAATCACGAGAAGGTCCCCCGCTGTTGATCGAAAAAACCGCAACCGAAAGTAAAGAAATGAGCAAAGCGGAGAAAGAGAAAATATCCTCCCCAGCCACTACGAAGCGCATATCCCCGGAAATTGTCAAAGCGGCGCAGATACTAAGCGCTCGGCTGCCTGGTGGAACACAAATTCTGTATAACCATCCAACCGGGCTGGGTTGGATCGATTCTCGTGGCTGGAGTGTTTTGTTTGGGATGAACATGGAAGATATAGAAACCCGAATGAACATTTACCAGTCTATATCAGACCAACTTGTTAAAAAAGGCATTAAACCTGCCTTGATCAGCGTTGAATTTATCGACGCACCTTATTATCGAACGGAGCGGTAAACGCTATGGATCAACCAATTGTTGTTGGAATAGATATTGGCACGACAAAAGTTTGTACACTGGTTGCCAGGGTAGAACAAGAACGCGATCTGCGTATCCTGGGAGTAGGGATTGAACCCGCCCAGGGAATAAAAAAAGGAACAATCGTTGACCTGGCTGCCGCTTCTCAATCCATCGCCCGCTCAGTAGAAAAGGCTGAACGATCCTCGGGGTTGGAAATAACCTCCGCCCTGGTCAGCCTGGCTGGGTCGCATGTCTCATCTGTGAACAGCAAAGGCGTAGTAGGGATATCCGGTCGCGTGATCGACCAGGATGATGTGGAACGCGCTCTGGATGCCGCTCAGGCGGTGGCAATTCCGCACAACCGCGAGATTATCCATGTTATTCAGCGAGGATTTACCGTCGATGGACAGGATGGAATTCGTATGCCAGTGGGGATGCACGGCTACCGCCTGGAAGTGGAAGCTCATATCATCACGGCTGCTGCCGCGACCGTTGAAAACCTCAGGCAGTGCGTCCTGGCATCTGGTGTGCAGGTGGCGCAATTTGTCTTAAATCCCCTGGCTTCAGCCGAAGTTGTGCTGACCGAGACAGAACGCCAGATGGGCGTGGTTGTCTGCGATATCGGCGGTGGCACAACCGATATGGCAATCTATATCGACGGAGACATCTGGCACACCATGGTACTCGGCTTAGGCGGCAATCACCTGACCTCCGATATCGCGCATGGATTGCGCCTTTCAATTTCTCAGGCGGAGGACATCAAACGTCAATATGGACACGCCATCGAAGCGGAAATCAGCAACCAGGAGAACTTTACCGCCCGTAGTTTTGGCGAAGATCGTCCCATTCAAATCAGCCGAAAAGAACTGGCAATGATCATCCAGGCTCGCGCGGAAGAAATATTCGAGTTGTTGCTCCAGGAAATTAAACGTTCGGGGTATGACGGTTTGTTACCAGCCGGAATGGTTCTGACAGGCGGCTCCAGCCTGCTGCCAGGCATCCGCGCCCTGGCAAGCGAAGTGCTGGGATTACCGGTGCGCCTGGCGCGTCCTGAAAATTTGATGGGATTAACCGATCAAATTTATTCGCCAGCATATTCAACCAGTGTCGGGCTGCTCTATTGGGCGGTTCTCATGAGCCAGACCAGCAGTTCATCCAAACGAAAACCAGGAAAGAAAGGAGGAGGAGATAACCCCTTTGATTTAAAAACATGGATAAAACGGTTGTTGCCGTAATTTAGTTTTGGTTATTCGCTTTACCATGATTTGATTTGATGACATAATTATCTGATGGAGGAAACAATATGGAAATATCACAACCACAATCTGAGTCGTTTGCCCGCATCAAAGTAATTGGTGTAGGGGGCGGCGGCTGCAATGCCGTCAACCGCATGATCGAAGAAGGTCTTCAGGGCATCGAATTCATCGCAGTCAATACCGATGCTCAGGCTCTCCTGCTCTCCAAAGCCACAACCCGCGTGCGCATTGGGGATAAAGTGACTCGTGGGCTTGGCGCAGGCGGAAATCCGGAAATTGGTCGAAAAGCTGCCGAAGAATCTGCAGAAGAACTGTATGAGGTTCTGAAAGGCAGCGATATGGTATTTGTTACATCCGGTATGGGTGGCGGCACCGGCACCGGCGCTGTTCCGATTGTCGCGCAAATTGCCAAAGAAGTGGGCGCGTTGACCATCGGTGTCGTTACTCGTCCCTTCAATTTTGAAGGATCCCGCCGTTCTCAATCCGCAGAAGCGGGTATCTCCAAGTTGAAAGAACATGCCGATACCTTGATTGTCATCCCCAACGACCGCCTATTGACAATGGTCGATAAACGCGCCAGCCTGCAGGATGCGTTCCGCATGGCAGATGACGTTTTGCGCCAGGGTATTCAGGGTATCTCAGAATTAATCACGGTACCAGGTTTAATCAATCTGGACTTCGCTGATGTTCGCACCATCATGTCCGAAGGCGGCGCTGCGCTGATGGCAGTTGGCAAAGCCCAGGGTGAAGACCGGGCGCGCCTGGCAGCGGAAATGGCTATCTCCAGCCAATTGCTCGACATCACCATCGATGGAGCACGCGGTATCCTCTTCAATGTAACCGGCGGCAACAACCTGACTCTCTTTGAAGTCAACCAGGCAGCCGCAATCATCAAGGAAACTGCTCACCCAGACGTGAATCTGATCTTTGGCGCAGTGGTGGATCCGAATATGGGTGACGAGATTCGCATTACCGTCATTGCCACCGGGTTCGACCGCGCTGCTCCGATTCAAACCGCTCCACGCCCCACCCCCAAATCCGAGGAAGCACCTCAGCAGCAACGCAGCCAGCGTCCCTCAGAAAGAGTTGATCGTCTGGTGCAAGCGGCTTCAGGGAATTCTCCGGTGAACGCGGAATTCCAGCGTGTGGTTAATACCGACGATCTGGATATTCCGGCGTTCTTGCGCAATCGGACGCAGCGGTAAATCAATTGAGCCCCGGGCGAGGGAAATCGCCTTTCCTCCAGATTAAATAGCGGGAAGAAATCCTTCCCGCTATTAGAGTTTTCCTGATTCTTCCCCTTCCAGAGGGTACCAGAGACATCAATTCATTTAAAGTCTGGTTACCAGTTAATGACTGCCACCAGGCTCTTCCCTTCTTGGATCACTTGTGTCGTCGGAAAAACAATAAACCCTATTCCAGCAAGATGGAGCCGCCGAATTTTGATCTCTCCACCTTTCACCTCCAACACCGCCTGGGTGCTGTTTGTGTCAGGCGTTTGGGAAAATGTGCCCCAGGCATCACCGGTTGACCAGAACCATGAAACCGGTTTCTTTCTCCCCTTAAAATGCAAAACACCTGATACACCGCTATATTGAAATCCAGTCAACGCTAAAAGCGCACCCCAACTCGCCATGGCTCGCGCATAATGATGCCCGCATTCTGCCTCATCGAACGGACTGCGCTTATAGCCATCATAGCGGCTGCGAATTGAACGAATCAGCTTGATTCCAGCAGATATTTGATTTTCATACAGCATATGCACCGCAGCCGTATATTCAAACCCTGTCATTACCTCATTGTAGTAGGGAAAGGGGCGTTTGGGTCGCTGATCATGTGGATATGATGCCATCACCATTCCAGATTCATCATTCAGGACAAAACTGCGTAAATGGTTAAAATGACCTGAAAAATCAGTCCGATAGTTATATTTCATCAGACTTTGGAGCGTAGTTCGAACATTATTCTTTTTATGCAGGTACCCCAAACCACACACATGCGCCATATATTGTCCAACCAATTGATCGATCAGGCATCCCGCGCCTAACTGTAATTCAGGATCTGAAAGGTCGCGCGCGCCCATGCTTTCATGCCGCAGCCCCGGCGCAATGGCTGATTCATCCAACGGCGGACGAATCTGGTGTTCATAATATTCGCCATTAAACAAATGCTCATCCATCCATTTGCTGCCGCGCATGAATAAATCGGCGCAATGCTGCGCAAACTCCATATCGCCAAGGTACACTGCCATCAATTGTGCCGCATTTAATGCGCCTAAATACCAACCTTGCATCTGCGGATTTGGTCCATAATATTCCACGTCCATGGTATTATGCTGGCAGCCTTCCATCACGCCGTCCTGATCTCCATCCCAACCGCCTGGGATCCAACAGAAAGCCAAAGCCCGTTTGGCTGGTTCCCAGAGTTCTTGTAGAAGTCCATCATCCCCACTAAGCTGCCAATCGCGGAACAACTTCATGATACAGCCCATTTGTCCATCGGCTGCTGCGAGGTTCCAATGCTTTGAGCGGGTTTCGGGCAGCCCAACCCGAAAACTCATGAGCCCCCTCTCATCCGTACAACGGGCAAACTCAACCCGGCGCATCGAACGAGACAATTCACCAAATAAAAAGGGGGTTGCCTGCTCATAATTCCAGACATGGGTGCAGCTGCCGTGGCAGCAACCGCGATGATCATGGCAGCCTTCCCACCCAAACAGGGTACCATCCGGCGTTCGAAATACAGTGGGTGAACGAAGCGTGCTGGTGTTGAACAACGCGGCTTCTTTCACCACAACGGGTAGATCTGAATCAACCACTGCGCGCACAAATTCAACCGTCCGGCTTTCCAGTTCCTCCAGCCGCAGCGCAACAGAGTTCGCCACATCCCAGGCGTCGGAATATTGCCAGGTGTAATAATTGCCAATGGTATTGTGATCGCAACTGGCAGGATCAACACAAGAACAATCTTCACCTGGTTTGGAGGGTGTCCAGGTCTGGCGGTTCGGAAAATGCCAGGTAATTAAAAAGGTAAACGCAGCGCTGCTGTTTGGCAACACCACTGTCTTGACTGCCAACGAACCGGTAGGATACGCTTGCCCTGCCTGCGCCCGTTCCTCAACCACACCGTCTGAGCTGAAATCATCCCAATAATCCAGCAATGCGTCCCCCCAATTTAATCTCGCCCAAGAAGTGCGATACGAAACACCTTCCTGGTGGAGAGTTGCCAACGACATTGTTCCCCATAACGGATCGCGGCGGTCAACCGCTGGAGCAGAATAAAAAAGCCCCTGTAATCCGCTATCCTTTCTGAATTCGATCATATTCGGCGCTCTTTCATCGCCCGGAAGTTGTGCCAGCGAAGGCGGGGGAGCTTGTATGGGTCTGCCAATAAAATTTTCAAAATTTCCGCAAACGGCTGCTTGAACTGGCTGGGAAGTTGGATTTACCAGGTTATACCGAATCACCATCACTGGAATACCGCTGGCATCTGCCTTCGTCGGAAGAAAAGGGTTAAACACCTCCATGCAGATATGAAGAGGTACTTCTGGATCAGATAATAAAACGCTGGCTAGCGGATAAGCAGCATCAAAGGTACACTCCTTAAAACGAGGTAAACCGTGATTGGGGACAGCCGCCCCGTGCGATCCTTCATATTCGGTTGGATGAATCCGACCTTCAAGTGCGCGAGTACTTTTTTTCCCTTCACTATCGGATGTAAATAAGGCAAAAAATGCATTTTTGGGAGAAAACTTTTTCGCGGGTTGGTTAAAGATTTCCCAATCCTGTAAATTTCCACGTCCGCCCAGCGATATGCTACCCGTGCCGATTCCTCCAACAGGCATGGCGAGACGTAATAGATGATTTTGATCATATCGTTTCAATACAGGATATCTGGAAAAGCTGTTCGCCTTCTTTGTAACCATCTGCTGCTCCTTTCCCTTTTCTGGATTAATGTCAATTATACGTTAAGGAGGGTGTTGAAAAACACAGAAATGAGAGGTGCCCCCCCAGAGAAATCGGTTACAAAATGGTTTTATTTCCAAATTTAAAATAACCCGAGTTCGGGATAGTGGAAAAGTACCGCTTTTTGTTAAGATTTGCATATAGATTTGTTGAGCGATACGGTTTGTAACATAAAAATTTTAAGTTTGCGCGGCGCAACCAGGGTGAGAAATTTTTCTTACCGCAAACAGAAACACTATATATGGGGGGTTCGCGCAATATTCAACCTAATAATCCCATATATAGGTATATCTATTCATCTATATATAGGGGAAAAATTCGGATATTTTATGTCCAAATATGATCGGGGCTTATTGCAAGTATTCGAACATTCCTGGCAAAGTTTAAGAATAAAAAGGCTTGAATACATCGTTCATTTGTGCTAAAATGTTTTCACTACCGTAAATGTACGGGGACATTACGACATCCCCCCCACCTGTGGGGGGGTGATTTTCTACGAAGAAAGTTCTCCTAATACCAGAAACCTGTCCGCCCAGGAGGTATCGCTTTGCGTTGCCCATATTGTCAGCACGAACAATCGAAAGTCCTTGACACCTCTCATGAAAGCCGCGGCGGCGTCCGCCGCCGCAGAGAATGCGAGCACTGCCACCAGCGGTTTAGCACGGTTGAGCGTCCGCTTCTGGCTACCCCCCTGATTATAAAAAAAGACGGCACTCGCGAGGAATTCGATCGATTAAAACTCGATCGCGGTTTACGCATCGCCTGCGCCAAGCGACCTGTTCCAGCAGCTGCAATTGAGAGATTGGTCGGTGAAATCGAATCAAACTTACAATCACTCGGACGCGCCGAAGTCAGTTCCCGGGTGGTTGGAGACATGGCAATTGCCGGTCTGAAAGAACTGGATCACATTGCCTATATTCGTTACGCAATTGTTTATTTGCAATTTGAAGACCTGCACACCTTAAGAGACGAAATTGACCGATTACTAAATGAGGAAAACAGCAATGGAAGCAAACGTTAACCAAAAAGTCAAATCCAAAATAAATCCATCTCGTGATGGGCTGCTCCCCACTCCAGATATTCCAGCGGATTTACCTGCCGTGCAACTGACCGAAAATGCCCGTCAGGTGCTTATCCGCCGCTATGTCCGGCGTGGAGACAACGGGCAGCCGGTCGAGACAGTTGAGGAAATGTTCTGGCGAGTTGCCTATCACATCGCCAGTGTCGAAACCAAATGGGGCGCCGATGTGATCCAGCTTGCTAAATCGTACTATCACCTTTTAACCAACAAGTGCTTTTTTCCCAACTCGCCCACATTCACAGGCGCTGGCACCCCCCTGGGTCAATTAGCCGCCTGTTTTGTGCTGCCCATCTCGGATGATATGGGGCGAGATCCCGCCGGAATATTCACCACCTTACGCAATGCTGCCCTCATCCAGCAAACTGGAGGGGGCAATGGGTTTAATTTCTCACGCCTGCGACCCAAAGGCAGTTTTGTCAAATCTTCTGCCGGGCAGGCTACCGGTCCGGTCGGTTTTCTGCGCGTTTATGATCATGCTTTTGGCGAAATTGCTCAGGGCGGCACTCGCCGCGGCGCGAATATGGCAGTCTTGCGGTGTGATCATCCGGATATCGAAGATTTTATCACCTGCAAGACCAGTGAGAACGCCATTACGAATTTTAATATCTCGGTTGGCATCACAGATGATTTTATGCGCGCCGTCGAAGAAGACACAGATTGGGATTTGAAATTCCCTGATGTTTCTCACAAAAAATACAAAACCATACAGGGAACACTTGAACAAATGCAGGCGAACGGCGTGCCAATCAAAACTTATAAGACCGTACGCGCCCGCGACTTATTCAACAAAATCGTCAAACAGGCTCACCACAATGGAGAACCTGGAATGCTCTTTTTGGATGCCGCCAATCGCTCCAACCCCGTTCCCCACCTTTACCCGCTCGAAGCAACCAACCCGTGTGGAGAGCAATTCTTAGGTCCGTACGAAAACTGCTGCCTGGGTTCGATCAACCTCGCTCAGCATTTTGGTCCGAACGGCAGTGTGGATTGGGAAAAGCTACGCCAAAATGTGGCGCTCTCAACTCGTTTCCTCGACGATGTGGTGGATGCCAATCAATATGTCCCGGCAGTGCCTCAACTGAAAGAAGCGGCTCTTAAAGCCCGCCGTATTGGTTTGGGAATCATGGGGCTGGCTGACTTGATGTACGCCGCCGGTATCCGCTACGGTTCACCAGAAGGGCAGGAATTCGCTGCTCAAGTAATGGAATTTGTTCGCTATCACGCCATGCTCACCAGCGTTGAGATGGCGCGCGAACGCGGTCCTTTCCCTGCCATCGAAGGCAGCATCTATGATCCTGAAAATATAACCTGGACGCCGCCTCAATCCATTGTCCCTTATGAGCATGATTGGGGACGCCCAGCGCTCAATTGGGATGCAGTTTACGCCGGTATCCGCAAACATGGTATCCGCAACGCAGCCCAGACCACTGTTGCGCCGACCGGTACGATTGCTACAGTCGCAGGCTGCGAGGGATATGGTTGTGAACCAGTTTTTGCCCTGGCGTATATTCGGCATGTCAACGACAACGGCAAAGACTTGCAGTTAACCTATACCAGTCCGTTGTTTGAACTGGCGTTGGTGGGCAGCGGTATGATTCCAGAATTGCGTGAGGAGGTCATTCAGCAGGTGGTGCGTGAAGGCTCTTGCCAGAATATCCCCGAAGTGCCCGGCTACCTGCGGGATGTGTTTGTCGTTTCCAGCGATATTACCGCTGAAGAACATGTGCGCATGCAGGCAGCCATGCAAGCCTTTGTGGATAACAGCCTGAGTAAAACGATCAACTTTCCAGCCAATGCCACCGAAGACGATGTAGCCACGGCGTACATGCTCGCCTGGAAATTGGGCTGCAAAGGGATCACCGTCTATGTCACTGGCTCGCGTGAAACCGTTGTGCTGGAAACCCTTTCAACTGCTGAAAAGAAACAGGGAAAAGAGGAGACTTCCAAACCGGCGGAGTCCGCATCCAACCAGCTGCACATCTGGCATGATGCCAAGAAACCCCGCCCCCGCTACCTCCGAGGATACACCTACACCGCTGAGACCCCGCTGGGCAAAGCATTCGTCACCATCAACGAAAATGGCGGCAACCAGCCATTTGAAATATTTATCAACACCGCCAAAGCTGGCTCCGATACAGCAGCCGTTTCTGAGGCGATCGGTCGCTTAGCCTCTTATATCCTGCGGATTGCTTCACCCGTTGAACCGCGTGAGCGCCTGGAGGAGATCATCCGCCAGTTGGCAGGCATTGGCGGCGGTCGCCCGCTGGGGTTCGGTCCCCACCGCGTCCGCTCTCTGCCGGATGGCGTCGCCCAGGTGTTAGATGAGTATCTGCGCACCCGGCGCATTGAGCTGGCGGAGCAGGAAGAAGTGGATGATCCTTCCAGCCCCGTCGACGGCGAAGCGGTTGCGAAGGGCAACGGGCGGGCGGGTGGAAAAGCTGCCACCCACGCCTATGCCGAGAGCGTCCTCTCCCCGGCAGAACCGCCCGCCAACCTGAGCTCCCCCGGGCAGCCCCTGCTCAAAATCGGTGATCTTTGCCCCGAATGCGGCGAAGCCGCCCTGGTTAATGAAGAGGGCTGCCGCAAGTGTTACAATTGCGGGCACAGCGAATGCTAGGATGCAAAAAACCCCGGCGTGTCAATTCCGGGGTTTTTTGATACCTTACCCCAGCAGGATTACCTGGTTAAAATACCCTCGCAGTCCAGCGAACGCTCAATATCAGCGATCACCAGGTCGCGATCTATCGTGAGGCGAGAATTTTCTGTAATCTTTTTCCATGTCTGGCAGATAGGGCTGCGCACCAGATGATCCATCGATACGGCTTGCAGGCTGATCTGCATTGCCAGTTCCATGTTGCCTGTGTTAGCTATTCCCCGGATAAATGGCAGGTATTCTATCGCAACCCGAGTCTTTAAATTTTTAGCACTTAATTCGTTCCACAAAACACGAACGCTTTCCCAATCCTGGAGTTGTACAGCGAGGTGCGCTTTTTGGAAGTAATAACACCAGCTATCACCAGGTTCTGGCAGGAATACCGCTGAAACATTCGGATTACCTTCCCTGGAAAAATCAAACCGCTCCATATTCGAAACATACGGAGCATCTTGAATGACCGGCAATAGATAAGGGTTTCCTCGATCTTCTGGTGTAACAACCCAAAGACATTGATTAGGCACAGATTTGAACTGAATCACCAGGCTGTCGTCCACTTTCCCGTTAAAAGAAAGGTTCTCCATGCGTTTATCGGAAAACAGAGATCCAGCAGGCAGAAACCCCCCAACCGGCAGCTTGTATATGTCCACATACCAATAATCTTCGCCGTTCCTTGATGCTGGCGAACCCAATAAAAAATTAATCCAGGCAATATCAACCCACGAACCGCTCGCTAAAACCCCATCTCCATAAATCAATGTGCCCGGTTGTAAACCAGGCACGCGCCAGGTCAACTGCCAGGCAATCCGCGACTGCTGTTCCCACCGCCAGCGGTATTCATTCGCAAGGCGAAACTGGTAACCAGCGCCGAGGGAAATTAACAGACAGATCAAACCCATTTGAAAACCAGGCTTTAAGAATAAGCGAATCATTCCAACAAGGAAGAGGCTCGCCCCAATCATCGCCGCTAATCCAAACCGATCGGAATAATTGGCAGGTGAAACCAAATACTGACCAATCACCCAGGCTGGCAAGAAACCAGCAATCATGGTGAAAAATGTAACCGCTACCCATCCTTTATTCGATCGCTGGCAGCCGCTGTCGCCTGCAAACGCTAATCCACCCGATTGATTCTTGAAGAAAACCCAGGTGAATAAAAAAACAATTCCCGCAACACCCCAGGAAATCAGGTGAAATGTAGAAAATTGAGTAATAGCAGCAGGATTGTAAGTTTTATACCAGGTGCCAACAACCGCCTCAACCAGGTCTTGAACAACCTCAAACGAAAATACGCTGATGGTTTTCAAAGGATTGGCAATGAAACTCATCAACAATTCTGGACGATTGCGGTCAACCCCTGAAGTTGGCATAAACATAAAACGCCACGTCAGGAATCCAGCCAAAACCGCGGCGTATGGTAATTCATGAAGAATGACCTTTTTTAACCGGCTTGTAATCTTTAAAGGATTATCAATAAGAAACCACAGCAGCATCGGGCGGAGCAATTCCAGTCCGACAAAATATTCAATGGTAAATAATTGGATAAAAGATGCAAGCAAAGCCAGGCTCGTAAATAAAACGAACCGCTTAGGATTCCTAACAGCAACCACCATGAACCAGATCGACAAAGCATAAAACGCAAAACACATCCAATGGTCGCTGAATGTAACAGCCGCTGTTTGCTGGAGAAATATGGGATATACCAGGAACAACGCGCTGGCAAGGGAAATATCAACTTTTCTTTCGGGGAAGATTTGTGTCCAACCCAACCAGAGTAGAACAGCAGTTAACACGCGCCAAGCCATCGACCAGAGGTGCCATGTGAACGGAGAATATCCGAGCAGAGAGAAACCCAGCCACCACGACCAGGCACCATAAGGACGATTCACACCAAAGGAGTATTCAACAAGCTGGTCGTATCCTCCACGGTAGATATGATATAAAACCACCCAGTCATCCAGATAATATCCCAGCCAGAAGGCTTGAACACCATACGCCAGGATTCCCAATATCAACAAAATGATCGGAAAAGTGAAAAATCCTGATATTTTTCGTAATATTTGGACAATCAAAGGGTTTTCGATGAATAATTTCACGTTAGCCGTGGACGAAAGGACGCCAAAACAAAATTTTCAGACGCGTTGTCTTGATTACCATTATGGCTCAATTTTGATTGCAGCCAGAGGTAATTATATAGCAAGCGCCAACATTTTTCTGTTACAATTTTTATGGCTGCTCGGATTGATTGGAGTGTCATTTTCTATCCCTGGTTTTCAATCTCCTGAGCATTCTTTTTATAATTTTTTCAACAGGAGGCAACATGAATATCCTCTTCATTGGCGGGACTGGATTGATCAGCTCTGCCTGTTCAGAACTGGTAATCCAGCGCGGCTACAACCTCACGCTGCTCAACCGTGCGAGCTCTACCAAATACACTCCTCCATCGGGGGCTGAATTACTTGTAGCTGATGTGCGCGCTGACCCAATGGCATTGCAAAACGCGCTGAAAGATAAAAAATTCGATGTCGTTGTGGATTGGATAGCCTATTCTCTCGATGATGTAGAGCGCGACCTTCGCCTGTTTTCTGGCAAAATCGGGCAATTCATTTTCATCAGCTCCGCCAGTGTGTATCAGAAACCTCCCCGTCATTACATCATCACCGAAGAAACCCCGCTCGAAAACCCCTATTGGGAATATTCACGGAAAAAAATCGCCTGCGAAGAACGATTAATGCAGGCGTATCACCAGGAAGGATTCCCGGCAACCATTATTCGCCCTTCTCACACCTACGGTCCTTCGCAGATTCCGTTGTGTTACACCAGCTGGCAGCATCCGTACACTCTGATCGACCGAATGCTGCACGGATTGCCCATCATCATCCCCGGCGACGGCACATCGCTTTGGACACTGACCTGGAATGCCGATTTTGCCAAAGGCTTGGCAGGTCTGTTGGGTTTGCCCGCCGCCATCGGAGAGGCTTTTCACATCACCTCTGATGAGGTATTGACCTGGAACCAGATCACCCTGGAGGCAGCCCGCGCAGTAGGAGTTGAGGCGCGGCTGGTGCATATTGCGTCTGACCTCATCGCTGCTTATGACCCAAATGCAGTCGGCAGCCTGATCGGCGATAAAAGCAACTGTGCGATTTTTGACAACCGAAAGATCAAGCAGTTTGTGCCGGAATTTAAGTGTGAGGTCACCTGGGCGGAAGGAGTGCGGCGATCGCTCGCATGGTTCGCGGCTGATCCAGCGCGCCAGACCATCGACCCCAGTTTGAACCAGACCTGGGAACGTATTCTGTCCAATTACCAAAAAGCCTTCCCCACTTAAATTCTCTCTATTGTTTCAGCCCCGGTTTGATTGCCTTCTCAAAAAATATAAAAGGCGAAACCCAAAACGCCCCTTCCTCGTCAATGTTTCGAGGAGGTATTTTTAGCGCTAAAATCAGTATAATGAGGGTGTTCTAAAACGCAAAAATTTGAGGGAGTGAGAAGGCGGGAAAGACGGATAGTGAATGGAGAAAGGAGACAAATTCATGAAGTCCGGAAAGAGCAAAACAATGGGGGATCCAACCTCATCAGCAACAGCCAACAATCATCTGATTATCCAGGCAACGGGGATCGTGAAAAATTATCACACCGGTTTAGTAAGCGTTCCAGCTCTGCGCGGAGTCGATTTACAAGTAGAGCGGGGTGAAATGGTCGCTATCATGGGACCTTCGGGTTGTGGAAAAACCACTCTGCTGAATTGCCTCTCCGGACTTGACACCGCCGATAAGGGGCAGATATTCATCGAAGGTGTCTCGTTATCAGAAATGTCAGACCGTGAACGAACCAGCTATCGCGCGCGCCGCATGGGGTTCATCTTCCAGTTCTATAACCTGCTCCCTGTTCTAAACGCCGTAGAAAATGTGGAACTTCCATTGCTGGTATCTGGGGTACGGGTCGATGAGGCGCGAAAGCGGGCTTTACAGGCATTATCGATGGTAGGATTAGAGAAACGCGCTTACCACCGACCTGCCGAACTTTCCGGAGGAGAACGCCAGCGCACAACCATCGCCCGCGCCCTGGTGAATAATCCAGTGCTGATCTGGGGAGATGAACCTACCGGAGACCTGGACTCGGAATCAGCCAACGACATCATGAACGTACTGGTTCAATTGAACAAAGAGCAGGGATTAACGTTGATCTTGGTCACCCATGACCGAAGTGTTGGCGCTCGCTGCGGGCGAATTATCCGCATGCGCGACGGCTTGATCGAGGGCGAGTAAAGGCTATGGAAAAATTTTTCGGAATTGAGATGTCAACCATCGCCGGTGCTTTGACCGCTGTTTTATTCGTGATCATTTTTCTCCTTGCTTTGCTGGCATGGCGCCGACCGGTGATGTTTAAACTGGGTGTTCGTCCTATACCCCGACGCAAGGCTCAATCGATCCTGATCGTTTTGGGATTAATGCTGGCAACCCTGATCATAACGGCTGCGTTCGTCACTGGCGATACACTTTCATTTACCTTTCGTAAAAATACAGTTCAGGGGATAGGGGAAATCGATCAGATGATCCGATTCAGTGGAGGAGAAACCGCCTCTCCCTACTTCAAAATTACTCGATATGAGGCTCTGGCGGCGCAGCTCCAGGATTATCCACTGATTGATTTGCTCCTGCCTGCAATCCAAGAGAACATTCCTGTGGTTAATATTACCCGCCGGAGAAGTTTACGCAGTATCCAGGTATATGGATTACAACCCGAGGGTATTAAGGTGCTGCCGAACGAAGAAATAACCGATGCGGCTGGAAACCTGCTGAGGTTGGAAAATCTGGGCACCTACGAAGTTTACCTGAACGCCAAATCTGCCAATGACCTGGGGGCGCAACCAGGCGATGTGCTGGAGTTATATGTCAGCGCGCGTCCTAAACTGTACACTGTGCGCGGAATCGGGGCGCAGGGCAAAACTCCGCGTATGTTTCTGAGTCTGCGCCAGGCTCAAACCTTATTTAACCAGAGCGGAAAAATCAATTCCATTATCGTGTCGAATGTCGGCAATGATCTCGAAGGGGTCAAACACAGCCCGGCAGTCACAGCGCACCTGAGAGGATTACTAAGTGACTCGCGGGTCGCAGCCCAACTTTTTACAACGCTTTCAGGTGATCCTGCTGCGGCGCAAATCCTGCGGAGCGCAGCCCGGCGCGAGCAAGGCAACCTCCAGGCAGATCTGATTACCCTGGCGGCAGGAATAGAATCGGGCAATTTATCCCCCGCCGTCCGCAGCCTGCTGGCTGACAGTGGATTGGCAAATCGCGTCCAATCCATTCTGGCAGAGGCTAATTGGGGAAATCCGTCACTGCGGGATTGGCTGGCAAAATCATTTAACAACCTCTCAGAATTGGTTGTTGATGACATAAAACGAGACGCCATTGACAACGGCGAACTGGCATCCAACGCCTTCACTACAATCTTTATCGTCTCCGGCTTATTTGGAATTAGCGCCGGGGTGGTGTTGATCTTTCTGATCTTTATCATGCTGGCATCTGAGCGGAAGTCAGAAATGGGCATGACCCGCGCAGTTGGCGCGCAGCGCACACACCTGGTTGAGATGTTCATCTTTGAAGGCACCGCCTATGACCTGGCAGCAGCGGGAGTGGGGGTGGCGTTGGGCATGGGGGCAGGTCTGATCGTTGCGCTTACCCTCGGTCAGCCCTTTACGGGGTATGGGCTCGACCTCTACCCGCATATCAGCCTGCGCAGCCTGATGGTTTCTTATTCCTTAGGGATGTTAGTTACTTTTGCTACTGTCCTTTTTTCTGCCAACCGCGTCAGCCGCCTGAATATTGTCGCAGCGATCCGTGATCTGCCGGATCCACCGCGCCCACCCACCTACCTGAGAGACCAAATCCTTGCTCCATTCCGCCTGCTCATCGAGGGGTTTCGCTCCTTGCTCCGCCTGCGCATCCTGCGCGCTTTGCGCGCCTGGTTGATCGCCCTACCAGGCAGTCTGATCAAAATGATATGGTTGGGCTTTTCTGGCGGTCCATTCACTTTATTGATAGGATTTTTCCTGACACCGATCGGTATCCAAAATGCCAGCGGCGCTGCTTACAGCTCTGGTGTGTCTTTTATCATCATCGGCGGCGGTCTATTCCTGCGGGGATTATCCGGATGGGTATCCCGCTGGTTTTCTCACAACCGCAGCCCGAAAACTGCCGCCTTTCTTGACCGAATCATCTTTACGCTCCTGGGTTTATCCTTAACTAGTTTTTGGGCAACCCCACAGAGCGTATTGGAAGAGCATTTCGGCATACCCAAAATGACCAGCGGACCAGAAATGCTTTTTATTTCCGGCATCCTGATGGTTGCTGGTGCAGTGCTGGTCATCATGTTTAATACAGACCTGCTCTTACGGCTGATCTTGTTTTTGCTTGGCAGTTCTCGCCGCCTGGCGCCTGTGCTGCGCATGGCTATTGCCTACCCGCTCTCGAACCGTTTCCGCACAGGTATGACCATCGGCATTTTTGCAGTCGTGATGTTCAGTGTGATCTTTATGGCAACTTTATTCAAGGTCAATGACCTTGTTTTAAGTAATACCGAACAATTTACCGGTGGTTTTGATTTGCGTGTCAGCACCAGCCACACTAATCCAATCGAGGACCTGCCGCGCGCGCTCGCTGGACAACCTGCCATCCAGCAGGATGATTTTCGCGTCATCGCCTCAATGGTTTCTCTGCCAGTCGACTTCAAGCAAGGTTCTGCCGGACGGTGGGCAGGATATCGGATTTTAGGAGTGGATTCTGCCTACCTGGATTCGGTTCAATTTGATATCAACCCAAAAGCAGAAGGTTTCAACACCTCCGCCGAAATCTGGCAGGCTGTTCGCGACCGACCCGGTTACGCCGTCATCGACCGACTGGCTGTCCCTTCGCGGTCGACGACCAATTTCATCATTGGCGGACCCGATTTTCGGTTGAAAGGGGTCTTCCTCGAAGACAAAACCATGAAGCCGATCCGCATTGAAGTCCGCGAGCCACACTCAGGGGCGAAATTCGAAGTGACGATTATCGGCGTTTTAGGGCAAACCTCCATCACCGGCTATGGCTTGGTTACTTCCCGCAATACTCTTGAACGCGCTGTCGATTTCAAACTGCCTCCACCTACCTATTACATACGCCTGGCAGACCAGGTAGATCCAATTGCTGCCAGTCATACATTGGAGAATATCTACTTAAAGAATGGTTTACAAAGCATAAGCCAGGAGAAAGAACTGCGCGACACAATGACCGGGCAATTGGTTTTTCAACAACTCTTGCTGGGCTTTCTGACCATAAGCCTGGTGGTGGGGGTGGCTGCCCTGGGAGTCATCAGCAGCCGTGCGGTGGTAGAACGCCGTCAACAAATTGGCATGTTGCGCGCACTGGGATTTCAACGCGAGATGATCAGTTGGAGTTTTTTGATCGAGTCATCTTTTATCGCTCTGCTTGGTATTTTCCTGGGAGCTGGCTTAGCCCTCATCGTATCATCCCAGGTGATCAGCGACATGGCTGCAGACATTCCGGGTTTAACCTTCCAGATCCCCTGGACTGAAATCGGGGTGGTATTTACCCTGACCTATACCATGACTCTGTTGACCACCTGGCTGCCAGCGGTGCAAGCTTCGCGGGTCACTCCGGCTGAAGCGCTGAGGTATGAATGATAGAGATAACAGGCAGATAAAAATATCTTATTATCTAAAAACCTTAACAAAAATTTAAAATATAGCTTAGACATTTCATTATCATTTTTCAAATAATATGCAAAAATGAATAGAAATCGCCCGGTATTTGGTTCATGGATAACCAAAGACGTTTCCACATATTTGGTTCCTGGTATAGAATAGCTGGTCAAACCGCCGAGGCATTCGATCATATTTGTTTTATAAAAGGAGATAAACTGATGGGAATAATATCTGGAATTGTAGTTGGCTTTATCGCCTGGTTTTTCCTCCGTTACGTTTTGAGCGCCTTTTACACGGTCAATCAAAACGAACGAGCGGTGAAAACCATCTTTGGACGGGCAGAACGAATCGGAAATTCGATGACCGCCGACTCGCCAATAGCGGATATGTTAACAGCCGAACATAAGCAGCGATATAACTATCCTATGGTGCGGGTCATCCAACCAGGAGGACCCTATTTTAAATGGCCCTGGGAAAAAATTTATAAAGTGTCGGTCGCTACCCAAACCATGAATATGGCGAAGGACCTGGAAAACAGCCAGGCAAATGCGGGCGGGACGATCCTTGAAGCCGTCACCAAAGACCAGCTCAACACCGGTTTGACCGGGCAGATCCGTTATCGAGTGGCTGAGAGCAATTTATACGCCTATTTATTCGGCGTAAAAATGCCGATTGTGCACGTGATGGGTTATTTTGTGTCAGTACTGCGCGAAAGAATCGCCAGTTTTGAAGCGCCAAAAACACAAGCCGCCTCGGATGACGAACTAAACATTGTTACGGGTGTATCGATCAACGATTTGCGCAAAAATCTGCGCGATTTGAATGATCACATGGAACGCGAATGCGCGTCATCCGCCGCCCGCTATGGCATCATCCTGGATGCTTCGCTCATTACCGGCATCGACCCTCCTGCGGAAGTCGAATCAGCGCTGGCAGCCATTAACACTGCCCACAACCAGGTATCATCTGACATCAGCCTGGCGCAAGCTGCTGCCGATCAGAAAATCGTTCAATCCAAGCGGGCAGTGGAGATTGAAACGCTCAACGCCCAGGCGGAGGTAGAACCTTTGATAGCCCTGGCTGAGCAATTAAAACAATTGAAAAGGTCTGGTCCAGGCGTTCTGAATACTTATCTGAGAAATGTGCGGTTACGCCTGTTCAGCGATGCGAAAAATATCGTGCGGGAGGTGGAGCAATGAGCGAGTTTGTTAATTTTTTTGTAGCCGCAGCAGTTGTGTTTTTTGGAATGTGGTTTGTGATGCCGATTGCCATGTTTGGACTTCGCCAGTTTGGTATTTACACTATTGTCCAAGAAGGCACCTGCCAGGTTTTTATCCTGTTCGGAAAGGTGATTGGCATCCTGCGCGAGCCCGGTTTACACATCCTTCCATTTCAACTTGGGATAAATGCTTTCCTGGTGCGCTGGTTGGGCAGTGTGCGCACCCTGGATATGCGTCTCGACCAGCAATACCTGCGCAGCAACCCGGTCAACTCTGAAGAAGGCGCGCCAATGGGCGTGGGTATCTGGTATGAAATGTACATCAGCGACCCGGTGGCTTACCTGTTCAAAAACGCCGATCCCAGAGGATCCCTGGCTGCCAATGTGAGTAGTGCTGTCGTGCGCTCGCTCAGCAACCTGCCGCTCGATCAAATGCTGGTGAACCGGCACAGCATGAGCCGCACTGTGCGCGAAGAAGTCTCACCACGCTCGCACGAATGGGGTTACAAACTGGGTTCTGTATATATCCGCAAGGTACACTTCCGCGACCCGGGCATGATTCAGCAAATCGAAGCAAAAGTAGTCAATCGTTTGCGGCAGGTCACCGCGGCGATTAAACAAGACGGCGCTAACCAGGTGAACATCATCACCAGCACCGCTGAACGCCTGGCTGCTGTCGAATTTGCCAAAGCTGGCGCTATTCGACCGCGCATTGTCGGTCAAGCCTTGCAAACCATCTCCGAAGACCCAGAAGTGGCGAACGCCATGTTTGAAATCTTGGAAACCCAGAAAATCCTGGAAAGCAAGGGACAGCTCACGCTTATTCCCCCGCGAAGCGAAATGCTCAACCAGCTTATCGCATCGAGAAAAATCACCTGATAGGAGCAAGATTTTTCATTAACTGACTCAAATTTTAAAATTATGTGCCTGGTGGAGTATCTTTCTTTGACTGTTTCTGTCGATATTCTTTGTTGGCAGAAACCATGTTCAAGGGATAGATTCTCCCCCAGGTTCGTTTTACAATTAACCCAGCGATAAGATACAAAACAGTGTTTGTAAAAACACATAATTTACAAGAATTTTTCCTTTCTCCTTCCCCCATTCCACGAACACAGCTGTGATCATCTGCCCAGGTGGGGCTTATCATTAACTGGCATACGAAAAGAAAGGAATTGATGTGGCTCGCTGCCTAAATAAAAGCGGTATTGCGGTATTCATTCTAAAAAACCGATTTTTCCAGACCAGATATGATTTTTCCCGGTGTGTTAAAGAGCATTTGAATGACCCTCAAGCAATGCGAACCCTGGTTTACCCGCTGTTTCCACTCATCCCTGAACATGGCAGTCAGGCAATGCGTCTCGTGCGACCAGTTCTAACATTGGTCACCCGTTGATATCCAAAGCTGTAATCGATAGACTGCCTCTTCCCCGTAATAGCAAACTTATCTTTTTAACCAGGGCAAATGATTGCGATATACCTCATGATCAACCTTCAGGAATACCGCGGAGGTTTCGCTGCCGGCAGGAACAGGTTGAGGATCCCAAACGGTAAAGGAACTAGACACATAATACGTAACGCCAACCTGTGTAGATATTCCAACATCAGGCATGGAATAATTGCCAATGCCGTGAGACACTGATAACCACCCAACCAGCAACAACCCCAGAAATCGCATACCAACAAACTCCCCTGAGATTTTCTCCATTTGATTGTAGCGCTCAATTTCCGAGAAAAACCTGTCAATTCAGTAAAGATCTTTTTATTCCTGTGGTTCACCGGTCCTCCTCTTTATCGATGAGTTATCAGGTGAATCCACAAAATAATCCAATCTATTCAAGAAAAAAGGGGAACTTTTTCAATCCATCTTCGTCATAGTCCTAACAATAAAACATATACCTCGCTGGAAAAACCAGCAGGCGAAAGGAGAGAAATCAAATGAAACAAATCTGGATTCCTTTTTTATCAGTGCTGACCATACTATCCATAATCTTCGTTAGCACACCCCAGCCTGTTCAGGCAGATGTAAACGCAGCATCCTCAACAAAACCGTATATTACGTTTGTTACAGTAGAAAAAGATAAGTCTGTCCGTGTTCGTGCCCATAATTTTCCTGCTGGGGTTCACTTCTCGATTCGAGTTGGTCCTTATGTCTCATTTTTTAGAGAGTATGTGACCACTGGTACGATTTATTCTGGAAACGGCGGCACTTTTGAGTTCACCGTGAATCTTCCCGAGAAATTTAAAGGCGCCAGCCTGGTAACAGTTCGTCTGGATGGCGGCGGGACGTATGCATTCAATGCATACCGCAATGTGTCACAGGGTTCAATTGGAACCACAACCCCCATTCCAACACCAACCAAAACGCCGATCCCTTCAACAGCCTGCCAGGTTATATCACGCTCACCCGGCAGCGTATTACCCAATGCTGATTTCGATTATGTAATTGAGATCAAAAATACTTCCGGAAGAACCTGGGATAAAAGCGCGGTGGATTATAAATATAGCAGCGGATCAGCCTGGCACAAGCGCTCTATCTATGATCTGAACAAAACCGTCAATAATGGGGAAATTGTAAAAGTCATCATCGATGTCAAAGCTCCCTCGGTCAAGGGATCATATTCAGCCACCTGGCTTTTGGTTGAGGGAAACCGCACAATCTGCACCCTGCCAGTCAATTTTTCCGTGAGATAACCGCCTTCTTCATTAGCTTACACCATTCTTTCGCCCTTCTCTCAAATGAAGGGCGAAATTTTGTTTCTAAACTTGATAAACCGACATTAATGTCAAATTAACTTGCTTTTTGCGAGAGATTTACGATACTTCCCGGTTATTCTTTCTACAATGAGATTGTTTATAAAACATCTAATTCTGGAAGCACTGATGCTGGTTAAGGAAGGCATAGGTGATCTCCGGGATCAATCTATCTGACTCAATAGCACCAGGTACTTCCCCTCAATGAAAGATAAATTTTCTATTCAGGAGATGTAACGTTATGAAGCAGTCTGTCTCAACCCGTATGATGGTGTTCATCATGCCTCTTGTTTTACTGGTTTTCATTGGACTGATTGTGATCAGCGTAATTCTTACGCACAACTCACAACAAAAATTGGCTTATGAACAAGTATCCAATCAGGCTGGCTATTATGCCAATCAATTTGATGCCAGAATGCAATCGATCCAGGCAATAAGCAGGACGATTGCCCAAAGTCTCGAATTTAACACCTCCAAAGACCGCCAGGAAATCATGGCATCCTTAAAAAACATTCTTGAAAAAAATCCGGTCGTAATAGGTACCTATGTGGGTTTTGAACCCAACGCTTTTGACGGAAAAGATGCCAATTTTATCAACGCGCCAGGTTCTGATAAAAGCGGATTATTTATTCCTTACTGGAATAAGTTGACCGGTAAACTGGTTTTGGATCCTTTGTTGGATATGGATACCTCCGATTATTATCAAATTCCCAAAAAAACCAAAAAGGAAGCTGTGGTGGAACCATATTTATACGAAGGTGTCCTCATGACCAGTTTTGTATCTCCCATCATTAAAAATGGGAATTTTGTGGGCATTGGTGGTGTGGACATAGCCTTGAACGAATTGGATAGCCAGATCAAACAAATTCGTTCATTTGAAAGCGGATATGCCTTTTTAGTGAGCAATTCTGGAATTTTTATATCTGCACCCGATACCACCATAATTGGAGAAAAAACGCTCTCAGATTTGTCTAAGGAGGAAGAAAATGCGCAGCTTGCCCAGATCAGCCAGAATATCAAAGAGGGAAAATCGGGTTTTGTTGAAACCAAAGATCCTTTCACCCAAAAAGATGTGGTGATGTTTTATCACCCGGTAAAGACCGGAAATTGGGGAATGGTGATGGTTGTACCAACCGCAGAGATTTTAGCCAGCGTTAATCAATTACAAACAACGCTCATTATCTCCGGCATATTCGGATTAATTCTCTTATCAGCAGTGATATTTTTTTCAACAAGATATCTTACCAAGCCAATTATCGCGGTCAGCAAGGCAGCCAATCAAATTGCCAGGGGCGACTTGAACGTCTATTTGAATATTCATCAACAGGATGAAATTGGGCAAATGGCAGCGGATTTCCAGCACATGACCACTTATCTGAACAGTGTGGCGAAAACTGCCCAGCAAATCGCCAATGGCGACCTGACAATTTCGGTTTCGCCGCAATCTGAAAAAGACATTCTGGGCAATGCCTTTTCTCAAATGGTGGCAAATTTAAGAGGATTGATCGGTAATTTATCGGAAAGCGCTAATCACCTAAAAACCGCTGCGCAACAACTGGCAGATTCTGCCAATCAGGCAGGTCAGGCAACCTCGCAAATTGCAACTACGATACAACAAGTTGCCCGAGGCACTTCGCAACAATCCGAAGGGGTTACGAAAACCGCCGCATCGGTAGACCAAATGAGTCATGCCATTTCATTGGTCGCCAGAGGTGCTGAATCTCAAGACAAGTCGGTTAGAAAAACCGCTGCCATTATAGGACAAATTTCCTCTGCAATCGCTCAGGTAGCATCAAATGCTCAATCCGGAGAAGATGGTTCAGTTCAAGCTGCAAATGTAGCAAACGAAGGAGCAAGAAAAGTCCAGGCAACCATCTCCGGTATCTTATCCATTAAAGAAAAAGTTGGGGTTTCGTCTCAAAAAGTAAAGGAAATGGGAGAAAGGTCCCAAAAAATTGGTGTCATCGTAGAGACAATTGATGAAATTGCCAGCCAAACCAATTTACTCGCCTTAAACGCGGCAATCGAGGCTGCCAGAGCTGGAGAGCACGGCAAAGGATTTGCAGTTGTAGCCGATGAAGTACGCAAACTGGCTGAACGATCCAGCAATTCAACCAAGGAAATCAGCCAGCTGGTACGAGATATACAGGTTACAGTAGAACAGGCGATTCAATCTATGTCTGAAGAAGCCAAGGAGGTAGAAGCAGGAGTAAACCGGGCTAACGAGTCCGGTGAAGCGCTGAAAAAAGTACAAACAGCAGTGGACTCGGTTCGACAGCAAGTAATTGAAATTTCAAAGTCAGCAAAAGAAATGGATCAATTATCGAACGAATTGGTATCCGCCGCAGATGAAGTAAATAAAATCGTGCAGCAAAATACGACAGCGACCGAAAAAATGTCTGCGGAAGCCTCAGAAGTTTCCCAGGCAATCGAAAATATTGCCAGTGTCAGCGAAGAAAACAGTGCAGCGGTTGAAGAAGTATCAGCATCCACTGAAGAGATGAGCGCTCAAGTAGAAGAAGTAAATGCCAGCGCGCACACCCTTTCGGAAATGGCTGAGGCTTTGCAAAAGGCAGTGTCTCAATTTAAATATTAATCTTGATCAAATTTACAAAATTGTCGTAAGCTTCGAATTGAAAGGGAAGAAGACCCCGAAAGGAATTGAAATCTTTCGGGGTCTTTTCTAATATTACCCACCGCCGACCACATGCGCGATCCCAAACGGTAAGTCGTGGCGCAGGCAATAAGCGGGAAGCTCATCCACCACCTGTTTTGTAACGTCTTCGGAAATACGATCCAATCGAACATGACAGGCGCGCAAAGCTTTTTCCAGCCTATCGGTTGGCTGCCCTTGCCGCTCCGCCATTCGCAAGATCCCCGGACCGACCAGGTCGCCATGAAGCAGCCCGGCGCCCAAAAAATTCTCTGCGCAATAAGCAAAATAATGCTCACTGCCTTCTTCTGGGCGGGCATGACCTATTTGATTGCACAATTGGACTTCCATCGCCAGGCAGTCAAACAGGCACTTTAAGCCGCCTATGTCCCCGCGACCCGCCGCTTCAGCCCAATCGAGGCTTCCTTGCAAAATAGACTGCGCTGTGTGATACACCCACGGAATAAATTCCATCCCTGGAGGGTTTTTCCCCCGCTGTTCAGCATATTGCCAATCCCAACAGCCTGTGGCAATCGAAAGGACATCTGTGATTCCTGCCGCGCGAATCCAGGCAGGCGCAGCAGAGATCAGCGGCAGATCCAGCACCACCCGCTCTGGAACAACAGTTGGAATATAAACCACACACCCATCCTGACGAACGCCCGATGCGCTGGTTAAAAACGCATCTACCGAAAATGCGGTTGGCAGCACGGTGAGAGGCAGGCTCAACCTGAATGCCAAATACTTTGCTGCATCTGCACTGAGACCGCCACCCACACCAAAGATCCTTGAAAAAGTCTTATCTTTTACCGAAGCCAACAAATCGTCCCAATGGGCAGTAGTTGCCAAGGACACATTCATTACGGCAGCAATATTCACTCCGCCCAATTGGTTTTTGACTGCGTCCCACGAAGGCAAAGTCGTAACGATCAAAACCGGTTCTTTTTCAACCAGTTCTCGAAAGGGCAGAAATTCAACCAGGGGCAAATTCCAAATTTTATTCATCGAAAAACCGTTAATCCTTTTTCCTTGTTTCTGCCCATGCTTTGCTGTCCACCGGCGGCAGCGCTTCTTCATCCCGGCGCACCAAACCTAATGCGCCCTGCGGACAGACCGGCACACACACACCACAACCCACGCATCGAACTTCATTTAGCTGTACCACTTCTTCCAGGGTCAGGGCGTTGAATGAACAAACAGAAACACATTCACCGCACGAGGCGCATCGAAAAATATCTACCTGGTTAACAAAGGCGGAGCGCGCTACCACATTGGCAATTCCCATTTCAGCCATCCCCCGCAAAATTCCACAGGAACAGGTGCAGCAATTACAAATGTACCAGGTTTCCTGCTGATGGTTACTCACACAATGAACCAGCCCAGCATCCGCTGCCCGCTTTAAGGTTTGGATAGCCTCCTCTCTGGTCAACGCGCGGACTGACGCACTGCCCGCAAACGCCCCTGGTTTCTGACTTAAGACCATGCATACATCGATCGGGTGCTGACACGGCTCACCGACCAACGCCTTTTGCACCCGGCAAATGCACTCCATTACTCCCCAGGCTTGCGCCCTATCCAGCAATCCTGAAACGCTTTCATAGGGATGCACTTCCATGTCATTCTTAATACTTTCATTGACCGGCACAACCCGGTGGAATTGGGGTTCATCGGATAGCGCCCGATAGAAAGCGCTCTTATAATACTGTTCAAAAAGACCGGCAAGCTCAGCATCCACCCGACCCGCTTGGTTTTCCCACACGCCAACCACAAATGGCAATAAACCAAATCCAGGTCGTCCTGGAGAAGCAGATCCAGGCGGAGTTTTACCAAAGCGGATCAATCCTTTTTGCGCCATTTGTTTTAAGCCGGGAGTGACCGAACCACTATCACAGTTTAAACGGGCAGCAATCCGATCAACCGTCTCCAATTCCGCCATCAGGCTGGCAGCCAAATCAGCCTCCTCCCGCGTATATAACTTTGCCAATAAACGCAAATCCGATTCATCTTCCGCGCGAGGGAAGCGATTGGGCAGCCGATCCAGAGCGGCTGCCAGACGACGATATGGAGAATCATCAGGGAACTTAGAATAATTCATGTCATCCATTCTCCCATTATACACAGTTCGGGAAACCCGATATGCCGCAAAAAATCGAATACCCTGTTCGATCGAGCCCTGAAAACAGGCATCTATCTGACAAACGAAGTATAATCTTTTGAAAAACATCTATTTGAAAAAATCGGAAAACATCTATGTACGCCAATATTAACGGAAATCAACTTTATTATGAAACTCTCGGAGACCCCGTGAATCCAGCCATCTTGTGTTTTCATGGCGCTCCTGGAATGGGCAGTCATCAGGAACCAAAAGCCAGTTGGGGAAGACTTTCAGATTCTTATTTCGTCATCGTCCAGGATCAACGTGGAAGCGGCTCTTCTGGGTTGAATCCCCCTTTCACTCACAAGCAATGGATAGAGGATGCAGACACATTACGACAGGTATTGGGCGCAGGTAAAGTCATCGTCGCTGGCGGCTCATACGGCGGTTATCTTGCCCAGGAATATGCCCTGGCATATCCGCAATTTGTCCGCGCTGTGTTATTACGCGACACCGCTCCAGATCACACCCACGATGCCATAGCAGGAGCAAACGCCCTCGCAAGTCCTCGCGTTCGCGATAAACTGGACTATGCAAAATTTCGACGCATCTTTGATGGAAAATGCTTTTCTGACGAAGATATGCGAGATTGTTTTGCGGAAATTCAGCCGCTTTATAATGTCAACTGGAATCCCGAAAAGGATGCGGAACGCCTGAAGACGATCCAATGGCATCACGCCACCCATAATTATGCCTTTAGTGTCAACATGCCCAACTTTGATTTAAAACCCCGTCTTCACGAAATCCGTGTTCCGGTATTAATCACGCACGGCAGACATGATTGGATCATCCCCCTCTCTCAGGCAGAGCTGATGGCAAAACTAATACCGAATGCGGAACTGGCAGTCTTTGAACACAGCGGGCATTCTCCTCAAATTGAAGAGGTGGAATTATGGGAAAAGACGGTACGATCTTTCCTGTCCAAACATCGTTTGAATTCAAACTCCTGAGAGGTATGATGGAAAACTTGTTAGAGGGTATCCCATCTGATTCATTGAATAAGAAAGGCTTATCCTGGGATCATCCGCCGCTGGCATGGAATCCGCTTGTCACGTCAGGTATCCAGGTGCAGACCGCAGCAAAAGTGGATTATTTTCGCTCCCCCAAAGGAGATCATGTCAGCGATAATGGTCACTTCCTTTGGACATCCTGGAAAGGCGATTTTTTAGCCAGAGGGTTGGTACGCCCCACATTTCAATCGACTTATGATTCAGGCGTATTGATGGTGCGAGAAAATGAGCAGAATTGGGCAAAGTTGTGTTTTGAAAAGACCGATTTTGGCACAACTGCGGCAGTCAGCGTTGTTACTCGAGGCTATTCCGATGATGCAAACGGGGCTGACATAGATGCCACAGAACTCTGGCTGCAAGCCGCGCGGGTTGGCGACTTATTCGCTTTTCATTACTCTCTTGATGGAAAAAACTGGCGCATGGTGCGCTTTTTCCGGCTGGAAATGCAGGCTGAGGTTAAAGTGGGATTGGTCGCTCAATGTCCCGCCGGATCCGGAACGACCATCGATTTCCTTCATTTTTCAATTGGTCCAATGTCCTTGAAATCAATCAGGACGGGCACTTAAACCACAACGCATATCTTATATTGCCTGAATACTGGCAATCTCAGGAAATGATAAGAATGAAAAAAGGTGTTAAAAATTAAATTGATGGAGGAAATCTCATGAACTATGTCATTCATACCCGAAATCAAATCAGGTATCTCGAATGCCTGGCAGAAAATCAGCCAATTTCCTGCGAACGCGATGCGCTGGATTGGCTGGCTTTATGCGGCGAAAATGAGGTAGATCAGATGTTAATTCACGAGAACAACCTGACAGATGATTTTTTTAATCTGCGCACGGGTGTAGCTGGAGATATTTTGCAGCGGTTTGCGATCTATCATGTTCGTCTGGCTGCGGTTATAAATCCCTCAAAAGCAAACGCTGGACGTTTTGGAGAGATGGTATTGGAAGCAAACCGTGGCAGTCAGTTTCGCGTTTTTCAAGACCAGGAGTCTGCTGAAGACTGGTTATTTTCACCGAAAAAATAAACCCTTTTTCACCATGCGTAATTCAAACCCAACGGTTTACACGACTGAATCCGGACGACTTTGCCCCAAATGCGGCAAACCCATCTCCAACTGTGTCTGCAAGAAATTATCATCGCGTCCCGCTGGCGATGGGATCGTCCGCATCCAGCGCGATTCCAAACACCGCAAAGGGAAAACCGTCACAATCATCAGCGGTGTACCGGGTGATGACGATGCGCTGCGTCAATTGCTCAGTGATCTAAAGCGGTTATGCGGCACCGGCGGTACCCTGAAAGATGGAATTCTGGAAATTCAAGGCGATCATCGGGATATCATCCATAATGAATTAAAAAAACGCGGCTTTCCAGTTAAATTGGCTGGAGGGTGATCATCTGATCCATCCCCTGGTCCAGACGCCGGAGTATAATTCGTTATCATATTTCTCATTCAAATCGTTTTAAAAACAAAGCAAAAGGACATGGTATGACTACTGCACAAGAGCGTTTCCGTTCTGCCATCTCTACGGTGAATGAAATTCGGGATATTTGCTTTAACCAGGTAAAAAATGCCGCAGGAGAAGAAGAAAATCTGCTGCTGGACATATACCTGCCTGTTTCCTCTGCCGTTAAACCTCGCCCGGTGATTTTCTGGTTTCATGGAGGAGGATTTCGACCAGGCAATGACCGCCGTCAAATCTATATACAAATCTTTTCCAGAGCCTTCGCCGAAAAAGGATTTATCTGTATCGCGCCAGACTACCGCGTCCGATCTGAACCAGAACAGGACATTAAAGGCACCATTGTTGACGCCGTCGAAGATGGCAAAGCCGCAGTGGATTGGTTTATTTCACACGCTCATACGTATCAAGCCGATACAAAACAAATGATATTGGCAGGCGGGTCAGCAGGCGGAATGCTGGTCGCCAACCTGGTTCATCATCCAGTTTCGCCTATCGACCAACAAACGATGGGCATCAAAGGAGTAATCAGTCTATGGGGTCCGCCCTGGGAAAACGTGCGGGTTTTTTCACAAATTAATCCGCATTGCCCTCCAACCTTCATGGTGCATGGCACTGCGGATACGCTGGTACCCTATTCCCTCAGCCAATCTCTATTGAATGAATTGCAACAGGCAGGAATCGCTGCCCGCCTGTTCACCATTCCAGATGCACCCCACACCCCAATTTCTCACAGTGACGAGATTATCGATCAGATCTATTCGTTTTTAAAGTCAGATTGTGAAGTGGGTTAATTCCTCCAGGCACAATTAACCATGACAGAGTCGCAGCCACAGCCAAATCACCGCCCATCCAGGGTGCTGTTAGCGATTATCTATGCCACCATGCTGCTTTTCGGGCTGGTCGAAAACAGCAAGGGAGTATCTTTCCCATTGATCAAGGCTGAGTTTCATGCCCCCTATGACAGCCAGGGCGGAATGGTTTCGATGACCTGGTTTGGGTATGTGATATTCTGCCTTGCCGCCAGCTTATTCTTGCATCGATTCGGGATTAAGAAGTCTGTGCTGGCGGGTTATGTGCTGGTATGCGCCGGTGCAGTGGCGACCCTGGCAGCCCCAACCTTCTGGAGCGCCGGTCTGGCGCTGCTGATCGTGAATGCTGGATTTGGTTTTTATGAAGTCGGCACGAATGCGCTGGCGACCGTCGTATTTACCTCTCGCGCCGCCTTGATGATGGGGTTGATGCATTTTTTCTATGGTCTTGGCGCAATCTTGGGTCCAAAATTTGCCGGAACGATGATCGATCAAATGGAATTTACCTGGCGGCAGGTTTACCTGGTTATGATCATCCCGACCGCAGCCGTTTTTTTGGTCGTCGTCTTCACCCGCTTCAAGGGGAGAACCATAAATGAAAACGCCACAGAAGCGCCTGCCCGCATCAATTTCATCACTGCCTTGCGCAGTCCGGTTGTCTGGCTGTTCTGCCTCACCCTTGGCTTTATGGAAGTCATCGAGTTTGGCGCTGCCAATTGGGGCGGGTTATATCTTCAGGATGTCTATGGTCTGGATCCACGAACGGTAGGCGCAAGTTTTGTATCCCTGTTCTATGTCCTTTTCACAATTTCACGCCTTGTCAGTGGTTTCGCAATTGAGAAAATCGGTTATATCCGCAGTCTCTTTATCGGTTTACTGGGATCAATTCTGCTGTTTTTCTTTGGATTTGTGCTTGGAGAAACGGGAATCTGGTTTTTACCCGGCACCGGGTTCTTTATCGCCATCATGTGGCCTACCATGATGGCTGTTGGAATGCAGGTTTTCAAGGACGATGCCCCAGCCGTTACCAGCGTCATCATCACAGTCTCAGGTGCAATCAACGGAGTTTTTCAACTCGTCATCGGCTTTACAAGCCAGCATATCGGAGACGCCTGGGGTTATCGAAGCTGCCTGATTTACGGTATCGCTGCACTGGTGTCCATGTACTTTTTATCAATGCGCATAAAAACCTCAACCGCTAATCTGCCAATCCCCAACTTAAATTTACAACGTTGAAATAATAAAAACGGCTCTTCTGGAGAGCCGTTTTTTTGATATATCATTTATTTCTTTGCCATTCCTTGCTTTGCAACTGCTTCGGCAGCGGCTTTAATAGCTTCTTGATCGCCCAAGTAGTAATGTTGAATGGCATTCAGGTTATCATCCAACTCGTAAACCAGTGGAACGCCCGTGGGAATATTCAGCGCGACAATATCATCCTCCGACATGTTGTCGAGGTATTTTACCAATGCGCGCAGGCTGTTGCCGTGCGCTGCAATCAGCACTTTTTCTCCGGCTTTCAAACGCGGCACGATGGTGCTATGCCAGTACGGCAATACTCGTTTTAATGTCAGTTCAAGCGACTCCGTCGACGGAAGCTGATCAGCAGGAATACGCTTATACCTTGGGTCAAAGCGGGGATGACGCTCATCATTAAGATCTAAGGGCGGTGGTGGAACATTATAGCTGCGCCGCCAGATATGAACCTGCTCATTGCCAAATTTTTCTGCCATCTCCGCTTTATTTAACCCTTGCAGCGCGCCATAATGCCGTTCATTCAGTTCCCAGGCATTAATCACCGGAATATACATCAAATCCAGCTGATCCAGCGCAATCCATAAGGTGCGAATGGCGCGTTTTAACACCGAGGTAAAAGCCACATCAAATGTGTACCCCATCTCGCGTAAAATCTTCCCCCCTTCTGTTGCCTCTTTAATCCCCAGTTCACTTAAATCAACATCTGTCCAGCCAGTGAAGCGATTCTCAAGGTTCCAGGTGCTCTGTCCATGTCGTAGGAGAACAAGTTTGATCATATGTTATTCCTTTTTCATCAATCACAGAATCATTAGATTTTCCTATTTTAGACGATGTCCTTGTCAGTCGTCAAGCGCGCGATTTGTAATGCACCGGACTGAGTTCACGCAGCCTTTGGGCAGCAGTTTCAGGGGTCAAATCGCGTTGAGGCATTCCCAACATCTCAAAACCCACCATAAATTTTCGAACAGTGGCTGAGCGCAGGAGCGGAGGATAATAATGAGCGTGAAAATGCCAGCCTTTATGCGCCTTACCATCGAACGGCGTCTGATGAAATCCCATTGAATAAGGGAACGAGATCTCAAACAAATTATCATACCGAATGGTGATCTGGCGCATGATATCGGCTAAACCAGCCACCTCATCCGATGAAAGCGCGGGCAGACTATCCAGATGACGATTTGAAACCAGCATCACTTCAAAAGGCCAGATCGCCCAAAAAGGCACGAAAGCGGTAAAATGCCCATTTTGGGCGATAATTCGTTCGCCATTTTGGATTTCTGCCCGCAGCACCTCACACAACAGGCACCCCCCATGTTCTTGCAAGTATGCTTCCTGGTGCAGATCCTCCAATAAAGGTTCGTTGGGAATATGCCCAATAGCCCAAAGCTGGCTATGAGGGTGCGGATTCGAACACCCCATCATCGCCCCTTTATTTTCAAACACCTGCACGTACCGAATATATTCCATCTGACTCAGGCTTTCGGTTTCGGCGCTCCAGGTGCGCACAACCGCCTCCACTTCTGGTTGAGACATTTCGGGTAAAGTCAGATCATGACGGGGAGAAAAGCAAACCACTCGACATATTCCAACTTCAGGCTCTGCAGTAAACAAGCCCTCCACCCGGCTGGCGGAAAGATTACCCGTTTCGGGTGGCAACAAACTGGAAAAATCATTATCAAACACAAAAGTCGAGGTGTACTGGACATTCCGTTTTCCAGATGTGCGCAAATTACCCGGGCACAGGTAACAAGAAGGATCGTATTCTGGTAAATGTTCGGGAGGAGTTTTTTCAACCTGTCCTTGCCAGGGGCGGCGAGCCCGGTGTGGCGAGACCAACACCCATTGTCCAGTCAGGGGATTCAATCTGCGGTGAGGAAAATCGAAATTCATCCTGTCTCCAGATGAAAAGAATATTTACCGATTATAACCCAACTAATGCCGGTGATTGAGGGTGTTATAATTTTGATATCCGCAGCTTGCCCCTCTGGAGTGAGAAATGGTTAAAAGATTGGTATTGGTTGCAGGGAATATCGGTTCAGGCAAAACATCACTAACCGAACGCATTGGTGAACGCCTGGGCTGGCGAACCGCTTTTGAATCGGTGGCGGACAACCCGTACCTGCCTAATTTTTATGCGGATATGCGCGCGTGGTCGTTCCACCTGCAAGTTTATTTTTTAGGACATCGCGCCCAGCAGCATCTTGAGCTGTGGAACGACCCCCGCTCAGCGATTATCGACCGCAGCATCTATGAAGATCTGTATATTTTCGCCAGGGCGCTGCATCACCTCGGAAATCTATCCGAAACGGATTACCACACCTACCGCCAGGTTTTTAACCTGGTTACCCGCAATCTCCCACCCCCATCTTTGCTCGTTTATTTAAAAGCCCCCGTTGATGTGCTGATTAAACGCATCCAACTCCGCGCCCGTCACATCGAAAGTAACATTCAACGCGATTACCTGGAATTATTGGATACCTATTATGATGAATGGATTCACAGTTTTGACTTATGCCCGGTTTTAACCATCCGTTCCGATGATCTGGACTTTGTCCACAAAAAACGCCACTTAAAAACTGTGGCGGAGCGCATCCAGGAAAAATTGACCGGCAAAGAAGTAATTATTTTATAAAATTTGCAACCTTTTCCAATCCGTTTGCGTATACCAAGTAACAAAGAAACAGGAGACGCTGTGACCGGCTCAGATCAAACCCTGGTCGAATATGCCTTGAAAGGAAATGAAGAGGCATTCGCCCAAATTGTTGAAAAATACCAGAAACCCGTGTTCAACTTGTGCTACCGGATGCTTGGCAGCGCAGTGGAAGCGGAAGATGCCGCACAGGAATCCTTTTGGCGGGCGTACCAGGCGCTCCATCGCTATGACCAGACCCGATCTTTTTTGACCTGGCTGCTTTCGATTGCTGCTCATTACTGCATTGATCAACAACGCAAGCGGAAAATGCCCCTGATGGAGTTGGATGATATGCCCTTCGAAATCATTCCTGATACCGCTCCCGTGCCAGAAAAAGTCGCCAGCAAACATGAGGAACAACGCCTTATTCATAACCTGCTGGAAAAACTTGGACCTCAAGACCGGGCTGCGATCATTCTACGCTATTGGTATGACATGTCCGAGGAAGAAATCAGCCAATCCCTTTCTTTGACTGTCAGCGCAGTGAAAAGCCGCCTTCATCGGGCGCGCAAACAACTGGCGGTGCTATATGCGGATAAGTCTATGAAACAAAACAGCAGTGAAAGGAGACAGTATGAACCATCTGCCGTATGAAATCTGGATCCTGGAAGGAAATGCACCTCGTGAAATGCAGCCCGCCTTGCAAGAACACCTGGTCGGCTGCCCTCAATGCCAGGCGCTCAGGCAAAGCTGGCAGGGTGTCCGCCAGGAAATTCGGGCAGCCGGTATGGCGCGCCCGGCGCCTGGGTTTACCTTGCGCTGGCAAGCCGGGTTGGCAATCCGGCGGGCGCGCCAGCAGCAAATGCAGGTGGTTAAAACTGCCCTCATTTTTCTGGTCTCGCTGGTCATTCTGGGTTTTATCGCCCTTGTCATAGGATTGTTAAGCCTGTCTCCCATTCAGATGATCACCGGTTTTAGCAGGAGCCTGGCGGTCTTGTTTGACTGGCTCTATCTGATCAGTCAGGCAACCGGTTTCTGGTTCAATGCGATTCCTCTGCCCATCAACCTGGCAATTTGGATCACCCTGGCAGCCTCCGCTTTGCTTTTCATATTCGGCTGGGGGATTACCCTCTGGCGATACCTTCATGCAGGAGCTACACAATCATGAAAAATACACTGAAATTTTTAATTCTATTGGTTGCCCTGTTGGGCATCGGTTTAACCTCTGCCTGCACCCCGATTAACCTGGGGATGGACGGCGATGGAAGAATAATTGTCGGACAGAACTTCACCCTCCACCCTGGTGAGTCGCTTAAGGGAGACCTTGTCATTGCAGGCAGCAATGCAATGCTAATGGAAAAGTCGACAGTGAACGGCAATGTGGCAGTATTTGGTGGCAATTTAACCGTCAATGGGGAAGTAACAGGGGATATCTTCGTCACCGGAGGCAATGTAACCCTGGGTGATACTGCCGTGGTAAATGGCAATGTCAACACGATGGGCGGTTCTTTGAGCAAATCCGAAAAAGCGGTGATTCGAGGCAACATTGGAGATAAAGGGAGACAAAATGTACCAACCCCTGGGGCGTTGACCATTCCCAATGTACCCCGCCCACCCCGCATTGACGTCCTGTTTCAACCTGTTTGGAACTTTCTGGGCGGCATCATCCAGGCGCTTTCGATTGCCCTGATCGCTCTGCTGGTTACATTGGTCGCCCCACGCCCCGTCATGCGAACAGCAAACGCCCTGCTGGCAGCTCCGATCTTATCAGGAGGGATGGGATTACTGATGCTCATTGCCCTGCCGGTGATCATTGTCATCCTGGCAATTACGATCATTTTGATCCCAGTATCCCTGTTAAGTATTGCCGTCCTCATCATCGCTGGGCTGCTTGGCTGGATCGCAACGGGTTATTTGCTTGGCATGAAACTGGCAGGATTATTCAAATCTTCCTGGGCAGACGCCGTTGCGGCAGGGGTTGGCACGTTGGTATTATCCCTGGCAAGCGCCGCCGCCAACCAGATTCCCTGTGTGGGTTGGCTGCTTGGCGCAGTGGTTGGAATCGCCAGCTTGGGAGCAGTCGTCCTTAGCCGTTTCGGCACACGAGAATACCTTACAAACTCAACAGCAATGAACAATACCACGAACTACACCAATGTTCCTCCCGCCCCGCCTGCTGCATCCTGGAATATGCCCAACGAAAGGAATTCATTCGACTCAGACTTCGAGGAAAAGCACTCCGATACTGCCTCATCAGACGAACAATCAGAAAGCAGCGAGTCATCCTCAGACCAGGAAAAAGCCTGAAAGGAAATGGTAATCTTGCTCTAATGAAGGGCAGCATGGTTGCTGCCCTTTTTTTGATCACTCTTTATTTCGTAACGCCAGTGCCATCAGCCCGCCTGTTAAAGAGATTCCTCCGTTCACCACAAAAACAAAGGGAATCCCGTACAAATCAGCCCACGCGCCTGAAATTAAAACCCCTAATGCACCGCTGGAAAAAATAAATCCCAGGATTAATCCCGAAGCAAACCCCATACCCACTGGCAAAATCCGCTGCGCCAGCACCACAATGACACTAAAAGCTGCTCCGGTCAACGCCCCGCTGGCAATTGCCAACGGATAGACCCAAATAGACGAGCCGCTCCAGGCAATCAAAGCCAGAGGAATTGAACCCATCCCCAACCCCCATAAGATCACCTCGCGTTTTCCAAGTTTATCCGCCAGGTAACCGCCTGCCACACCGCCAAATGCCGTCCCAGCGCTGAACAAGGCGGCTGCCAATCCATATATACTGGCAGGTTGACCCAGGTCGCTCAAGTGTTTGGGCAAGAAGGTAGTAATATTCATCTGCGCCCATGCCTGGCAGGCAGCAATGATGATCAGGGCAATCACCGCGCCTGTTTTCACTTTTTTCCGCGCAGTCTCCACCACTTGCTCTTTCGCCCGGTGCTTTTGTTCACGCTGATAGATCCCCAATTGCCAGGCTGCTGCTGCGCCGATAAACAATGCCAACACTGGTAAAAAGAGCAATCCTCGCGGACCAGCCAGATCCAAAATAGGTCCACCAACCGCCGGTCCGAACGAATACCCCATTTGACCAAAAAGGAAGAAAAAGGAAGCGGCTGTCGCATCTCGACCGGCGAGCAGCGTTCTGCCAATCAGCGTCGCCATCATCGAACCGCCTGAGTGGAACGACCCAGATCCGAGACTGGCAAGAATTAGAAAAAGGAGGGCAATTCTGCCGGGGATGAACAGCCCCAGAGCAAAAAATCCCGCCATCCAGATTACCCCTCCTGCCACAACCCAGCGCGACCCCACCCGGTCAGCGATTAACCCGAAAATCGGCTGTGAGAAAGCTGCTGTGATCATGTAAATCGTGCTAAACATTGCCAGTTCCTGGTTGCTCATTCCCAGCATTACCGCCAGAAAAGTAAAAAAAACCAGGCGTTGACCATTCATTGAATCGACAATAAAGTGACTCCAGGCAACACTTGCGAACAGCTTATTCAACAGCAATGACATATACCATTCCTCTTTAGCGGTATAACCCGTGGGCTTCGATGTAAGCATACACAGCCGGTGTCAGAAAATGACGAAATTGACGACCGCGGGCAATTCGTTCGCGGATATGGCTGGAAGAAATATCCAACAATGGGGCATCGATAAATACCACTTTTTTTCGAATTCCGGGAAGAAGGTCATCCAGATGATCCAAGTCTACCGCAGCGCCAGGACGAATCATCACCCCAATTCCAGCCAGCAGGTCAACCAGCTCGCGCGCGCTTTTCCAATTTGGCAGGTCTTTCAGCGAATCTCCGCCCATCAGATAAAACAGTTCAGCTCCAGTATTTTGTTGAGCCAGAATGCGAATTGTATCTACTGCATAATGGGGACCTGGGCGGTTAATTTCAACATAAGAAATTTCGCAGCAGGCTTCATCTTTCAACATTAAGCGCACCATCTCAAGGCGATGGTGGAGCGGCGTAATATGCGGTCTTTCCAGTTTATGGGGTGGAACAGGCGTTACAACCCACAACAGACGATCCAAAGGCAATTGATCAAGTGCTTCTGCCGCCAGGATCAAATGACCAACGTGCGGTGGATCAAATGTCCCGCCAAACACACCTATACGCATATATTGATCCACCACCTGGCGGGTTTACCTAGTCCACCCATTCCAGCTCATACTCAGCAATGTAAACTGTTTCCCCTTCTTTAATCCCTGCTTTTCGCAGTTGTTCCTCGACGCCCAGGTGTTCCATTAATTTTTGAAACCGACGAACCGAACCTTCGTATTCCCAATAGGTCATGGCTGCTGAACGCTCAATCGCTACACCCCGCACGCGCCAGCCATTCTCTTCCCGCTCAATGGTAAAAGCGCGGGGATCCACCGGCGCACGATAAATCGGGATTTCTGCCGGTTTTTCAGCTTCTACAGGCGGCTGCTTCAGCAATTCGACCGCGCGCCAGAGGATTTTATCCAGATTTAGCCGGTTTACAGTCGAGATCTCGATAATTTCGAACCCCCGATTTTGCATCTCTTTTTGGATTTTCGACCATTTTGCCTGCACTTCGGGTTGATCCATTTTATTAAAGGCAACAATTTGGGGTTTCTTCGCCAGATTAGGATCAAACAGCGCCAGCTCATTATTAATCTGGGTGAAATCTGCCAATGGATCAGCCGAGAAACCATCCAGGACATGTATCAACACCCGCGTGCGCTGAATATGACGCAAAAATGTTGTCCCTAACCCAATTCCAGTATGAGCGCCCTCGATCAAGCCGGGAATATCTGCCAGGACCAGGGTGGTGTCGATATCCAACTGCGCCACTCCCAGGTTGGGCTCCAGGGTAGTGAATGGATAATCTCCGATCTTGGGAGTCGCCCGGGTAACAGCAGCCAGCAAACTGGATTTGCCAGCATTGGGGACACCAATAATCCCCACATCCGCGATTAATTTCAATTCCAGGCGCAGGTATTTTTCTTGTCCGGGTTCACCTTTCTCTGCCGTGCGGGGAGCCTGGTTGCGAGAGGTGGCAAAATGCTGGTTGCCTCGCCCGCCGCGCCCCCCTTTACAAATCACCAATCGTTGATGAGGTTCAATCAGGTCCCCTAACAATTCTCCCGTATCCTGATCGTACACCATCGTTCCGGGCGGCACCGGGATGATTAAATCTGGCGCTGACTTTCCCGACATGTTGTTCGGACCACCCTTTCCGCCCGAGTTTGCCAGGTAGCGCGTTCGGTATCGAAAAGAGACCAATGTGTTCAATGTGGGAACAACTTCCAGGATAACATCTCCCCCTCTGCCGCCGTCGCCGCCATCTGGACCGCCATGAGGAACATATTTTTCGCGGTGAAAATGCACCATGCCATCTCCACCGCTTCCTGACCGAACAAAAATCGACGCTTCATCCACAAACATAGTCTTACCTGTTCAGTAATTTTCCGTTGAACCTGGCATGGATTATTTCTTCCAGGGTTGGTCGCCCAATTTCCTGTAATTCATAGCGCACGCGTTGATTGGGTTTTTCAATTTTCAAGATCCGTTTTAGATCGATCGGCGTGCCAATGAGAACCAAATCAGCCGGACAGCGCTGAATCGTCTGCTCCAATTCGCTGACCATTTTCTCGCCATACCCCATGGCAGGCAGCACCGCCCCCGTCGTTGGATATTTTTGATAGGTCTCAGCAATCGAACCAACTGCATAGGGACGCGGATCAATTATTTCTGCAGCGCCATATCGGCGAGCCGCTATCCAGGCAGCGCCATACGCCATCTCTCCGTGCGTAACCGTTGGTCCATCTTCTACTGCCAAAACACGTTTCCCTTTAATCTCCAACGGAGCATCCACAAACAGAGGTGAAGCAGCCTCTACGATTACAGCCGATGGATTGATCCGCTGCAGATTCTCACGTACGGTCATCACATGATCGGGTGTGGATGTGTCAACTTTATTGATCACAAACACATCTGCCATACGCGCATTGGTTTCACCCGGGTGGTAAAGCACCTCATGCCCCGCCCGATGCGGATCGGCAACGACCACCATCAAATCCGGTTGATAAAATGGGAAATCGTTATTCCCGCCATCCCACAAGATGATGTCCACCTCTTTTTCCGCCTGCCTTAAGATTGCAGCATAATCAACCCCGGCAAAAACCAGCAGCCCATTATCCAGATGAGGCTCATATTCCTCGCGTTCCTCAATAGTGCATTCAAAGCGGTCGAGATCATCATAGGTCGCATACCGCTGCACAGCCTGGCGCACCAGGTCGCCATAAGGCATTGGATGGCGAACCGCAGCTACCCGTAACCCCATATTTCTCAATATTTTAGAGATCCGGCGGGTGGTCTGGCTTTTGCCCGATCCTGTCCGAACGGCGCACACCGCGATGACCGGTTTATTCGCTTTTAGCTGAGTCGAGCGAGCTCCCATCAGGCGGAAATCAGCGCCTGCAGCCATAACCGCAGAAGCCTGATGCATCACATAAGTATGGGGGATGTCGCTATAGGCGAAGATCACTTGCTGAATGTTATGTTTGCGAATCAAATCGACAAGTTCAGATTCGGGATAGATGGGAATCCCTGCCGGGTAAAGCGAACCTGCCAGTTCCGCCGGGTATTTTCGATCTGCAATGTTCGGAATTTGGGTTGCAGTAAACGCGATTACCTGGTAAGCCGGGTTATTGCGAAAATATACATTGAAATTATGAAAATCTCTACCTGCTGCCCCCATGATCAATGTCCGAATAGCGCTCATTTGACCTCCATACAACAGAAAAAAATAAGAGTTACATTACATCGGGCGCTTCAATACCCAATAGGTTGAGGCTGTTTGCAATTGCCTGGCGCGCTGCGGCGACCAGCCGCAGGCGGCATGAACGAATCGGCTCAGGCGCATTCAGAACCGGACAATCATTATAAAAATCTGTAAACGCCCGCGCCAGTTCATACGATAATGTTGCCAGATAAAGCGGTTTATACTCTGCCGCCGCGCGTTGGATTTCTTTTGGAAGGCGAGTTATTTTATCCACCAGGTTGATTTCTGCCGGGGTTAATTCATAGGCGGGTTTTTGAGAGCCTGGCAATCGACCCCCCATTTTCTTTAAAATGCTGTTTGCCCGCACACAAGCGTATTGAATATAAGGGGCAGCCTGACCATTAAAATCTAAAGCCGTTTCCCAATCAAAGGTCACAATTTTTACATTATCGCGCGAGATCATCGAATAGCGGATGGCACCTAATCCAACCTGGCTGGCTACTTTTTGCTGCGTCTCAACCGATAACTCAGGATTTTTGGTCTGCACCACTTCAAAAGCCCGCTGCGTAGCCTCGCGCATCAAATCTTCTAACAGCACAATTGTGCCCTCCCTTGACGACATGGTTACATTTCCAGGGAGGTTTACGATCTCATACGCCAGGTGATAACAATTTTTTGCCCAGGCGTATCCCATCAGCTCAAGCGTCTTGAAGATTTGTTGTAAATAAAGGGATTGTCGAACATCGATCACATAGATTGATTGATCGAGCTGGTATTCTTGAAATTTCTTGATTGCCAGCGGCAGGTCTTTGGTGGCATACAACGAGGTTCCATCTGACCTTAAAACGACCAACACGCGATACTTTTCTTTCAACCCAAGAATTTCATCCAATGGCACAATTACCGCGCCTTTCGGGCGTTCATCGCGTGCAATCCCTTTCTTGATTAACTCAGGGATAAATTCCTTGCCCGCTTCCTCGACTTCACTCTCATAGTAAACACGATCAAACTTAATCCCAAGTACCTTATAAATCTGGTCAAGTCCTTCCAATGACCATTGGCGGGTCTTTTCCCACAACGCAACCACTTCTGGGTCGCGCCGATCCCATCTTCCGAACAACGCCCTGACTTCTGCTTCGGCATCGGGTTCGGTGTCAAAACGACGATCGGCTTCTACATACAGGTTGCCTGCCCACGTTGCTCGATTTTCTCCAGGTTGTTCTCCATTGTGATACTTCATGTAACACCACAACCATTTAATCACATGCAGACCAATATCACCAATATAATTGGCTCGCACCACCTCATGACCAGCCGCAGAAAGAATTTTACAAATTGAATCTCCCAACAGCATGTTGCGCAGATGACCTACATGAAAGGCTTTGTGGGTGTTCGGCTGAGAAAATTCAACCATCACCCGTTTTCCGGATGGAGCACTCTTGCCAAAGTGATCACCCTGTTCTAAGACCGAGTCAACCACGCGCTGCAAATAGTCGGGAGACGAAAAGTAAAGGTTGAGATACCCGTTCACCGCTTCAATGCGAGCAAAGCCAGCCGGTGAGCCCAATGAATCTGCAATCCCCTGAGCAATTTCCTGGGCGCGTTTGCGAACATCCACTTTCTTTCCCTGTCGCGCTTCTTGCGCCGCAGTTTGAAAAAAGGACGTGGTAATACCCCAACTTCCATTAAATGGAATCCATCCCCATTGAAGGGGCAGAATCGGAATTCCACTTTCAGCGCAGATCTGGCTTATTGTCTGTTCAATTTGCTTTTGCTCTGTTTCAAACATAGTGAACCTGTTGTAAATATATCCCAATTATCGTCTAAAACATAGAAAAGCGGGAGCAAAATACTCCCGCTGCAAGGACAACAAATGGAATAGCCGGTCTTACGACCGGTTCTGATCCCCAGTTAGCTCAGTTCGAGGCTGCCAGCAGCTTCATCAGGCGGCTCTTGCGGCGGGCAGCGTTGTTTCGGTGAATAATGCCCTTCTCGGCAGCCTTATCCAATGCACTGATCGCTTTTAATACCGATACCTGTGCCTGTTCGGTGTCGCCGCTGGCGACAGCAACCCGCGCTTTTGTTACCATCGTGCGCGCTGTACCCCGCAGAACTCGGTTGCGTACCCGTCGTTTATCGTTCTGTTTATTCCGCTTAATTTGAGACTTAATATTTGCCAAAGTTTCCTCCAAAAAATCAACAATCGCGAGGCTGAATTTTAACCGAGAGTGGAGGAAATTGCAACCTTTTCAGGCACTTTTTTTAACTTTGACTTTATTCCTTGTGTCTAATCAGGAATTCAGCCAGGAATTATATAAATCCCGCGGCAGCTTCAGGGATGGGGCTACCCCATCCCTGAAATTGTTTCAATTCATTTATTTATCCTGCAAGGCAGCCACACCAGGCAAGACCAAACCTTCAAGCATCTCTAATGAAGCACCACCGCCGGTCGAAATGTGGGTAATCTTATCTGCCAGACCAGATTGCTGGATAGCTGCCACTGACTCGCCGCCGCCAATAATGCTGACCGCGCCGCTCGCAGCCACAGCCCTGGCAATGCCATACGTGCCTTCCGCAAATGCCGGGAATTCAAATACACCCATCGGACCGTTCCATACCACCGTGGCTGCTCCCGCAATAACCTTACTAAATTCTGCTACGGTAGCCGGACCAATATCCAAAACCCGCCAGCCTGGCTCAACATTTCCTACGGGTACGATTTTCTTTTGAGCTTCGGCTTCGAATTTATCCGCCAGCGCCAAGTCAACTGGAAGGTGGATCTTATTTCCAGCCTCAGCCAACAAAGATACAGCCGTCTCGATAGCGTCTGCCTCGACCAATGAGTCAGCCATTTCAAGTCCCTTGGCTTTCAGGAACGTGTTTGCCATGCCCCCGCCAATGAGAATCGCATCTGCCTTTGACAGCAGGTTTTTAATCACGCCAATTTTATCGCTGATCTTGGCGCCGCCCAGGATTGCCACAAACGGACGTTTGGGATTGGCGACAGCCTGCCCCAGATATTGGATTTCTTTTTCAAGCAAGAATCCGGCGACCGCCGGCAGAAAACGCGCCACTCCCTCAGTCGATGAGTGCGCCCGATGGGCAGTGCCGAACGCATCGTTGACAAAAATCTGCGCCAGGCTTGCCATTTGCTTTGCCAGCTCCAGATCGTTCTTCTCTTCTCCGGCATGAAAACGGGTATTTTCAAGCACCAGCACTTCGCCTGGTTTTAAACCACTGGCGGCTTCCTCAGCCGCGCTCCCAACGCAGTCTTCAGCAAATTTCACAGGCTTGCCTAACAAGCCGCCCAAATATTCAGCGACAGGCTTCAGGCTATATTTCGGATCTGGACCTCCTTTTGGACGCCCAAGGTGAGAACACAGGATCAAGGCGCTGCCTTTTTGAAGCAGGTACTCAATTGTCGGCAAGGCAGCGCGGATTCGCGTATCGTCCCCCACTTTCCCATCTTTGACCGGAACATTAAAATCAACCCGCATCAGCACTTTTTTCCCGGTGACATCAATATCACGGACGGTCTTTTTATTAAACATACTTCCTCCCTTTCGAACAATGGACTGAACAAAAACAACGTAATGCGTATTCTACTTTCTCGTTCTCACGATCAGCAGGCTACGCATTACGGTCTGTCTCGCGATGAGCTGAATTTAACCTTTAGAGCTTGCTCGCCATCAAGGCTGCCAGGTCGGCAGTGCGGTAGCTGTAGCCCATTTCATTGTCATACCAGGTAACGACTTTCACCAGATTGCCACCCATGACCATATTGGAGGGCAGATCGACAATCGAAGAACGAGAATCGCCTTTGAAATCCGAAGACACCAACGGATCGCCATATTCGCCAGTGGTGTACCCCAAGATTCCTTTCAAAGAGCCATTAGCAGCTTCAATAAACGCAGCATTTAATTCTTCTTTGGTGGTCGGTTTTTCAACCGTCGCGACAAAATCAACAATTGAAACGGTAGGAGTGGGAACGCGCAGAGAATAACCGTCGAACTTGCCTTTCAACTCAGGCATCACCAGAGCAACCGCCTTCGCCGCGCCGGTGGTGGTAGGAATAATATTCAATCCAGCCGCCCGCGACCGGCGCATTTCCTTTTTATGCCCCTGGTCGAGAATGACCTGATCATTGGTGTATGAGTGGATGGTGGTCATCACGGCATGAAGAATACCAAATTTTTGATGAACCACTTTGGCTGCTGGCGCCAGGCAGTTCGTGGTGCAGGATGCATTGGACACCACATGATGTTTGGAGGAGTCATACTTATCATCATTGACGCCCAACACGATCGTCAGGTCTTCGCCTTTAGCCGGTGCAGAAATGATGACCTTCTTGGCTCCGCCTTTTTCGATGTGCACATTCGCGCCGGGTTTTCCCTTCGCGGGGTCGCCCTTGGCATCAGTGAAAATACCAGTGGATTCAATCACAATTTCTACACCCAGGTCTTTCCAGGGCAACGCACCGGGATCTTTTTCGGCAAAGATCTTGATCGCCTTTCCATCCACCATCAGATTGTTATCAACCACACTGACCTCGCCCGGATAAATCCCATAGGTGGAGTCATATTTGAAAAGGTGGGCATTTTGCTTGGAATCGAAGAGATCGTTAATCGCGACAACTTCTAGTGTTCCAGCGTGTTTTTGAAGAATTGCCTTGAGTACTTGCCGACCAATCCGACCAAAACCATTGATTCCAACTTTTACAGTCATCTGAAAACCTCCTAAAAAAAATTATGATAGATTTGTCCATGCAATGGGCATGGGTTCATTTTTTTCTGGACTAACTTCTCTATTTTACCGCATTCTAGAGGGAAGGAAAGGCAATGAAAATCACAGAATTTATATGACAGGCGGTACCCTTTTATTCATTTCCCGCCCCCGTTTCTTTCCAATTTGCCGGTCCGGTGCGCTCGAAATACAAATCCATGATGATTTGCGCCAATTTATCTGAATTGTGCCGCCTTGGATTTTCCGGGTCAATCAGATCTGCCGCATAAATGACATAATCTCGCTCCATGCGGTGATCGCAGCCCACCCATTCCAGGTCTGCTGAATGCGGATGGAAAAAATTATTATTACAAATCACCAAATCAAATAAATGCTCCCCGGTGTGATATTCAATAGCCTGGACATGATCACGACAGCTATAATGATCAGTCTCCCCCGCCTGGGTAGCCACATTACAAATATACATCTTCAATGCCCGGCTGCTTCGGATAGCATTGGCAATATCGGGCACCAGCAAATTCGGGATGATACTGGTGTACAAACTGCCCGGTCCGACCACGATCAGCTCAGCCGCCAAGATCGACTGGATCGCTGGCGGATAGGCATGGGGATTATTGGGTTCAAGCCACAACCGGCGCACTCTGCCTGCTGCTTCGGGAATGCGGCTTTCACCTTTAATACGCACTTCCGCAGGGGCAGCAGTCATTTGCACATCTGCCACCAACCGCACATCTTGAAGCGTGCTGGGTAATACTCTGCCTTTGATTGCCAGTACCCGCCCAGACTCGACAATCCCCTCTTCAAAACTGCCGGTAATATCTGCCAGAGCCGTAATAAACAAATTACCCAGCGAGTGTCCGCCCAAACCTGTACTTCCAGCAAACCGATATTGAAAGATTTGCGTCATCAGGGTTTCATCATCTGACAAAGCAGCCAGGCAATTTCGGATATCACCAGGTGGTAAAACACCCATGCTGCGCCGCAATTCCCCTGAAGAACCGCCATCATCTGCAACAGTTACAATGGCTGTCAGGTTGTGAGTATAAGTTTTTAACCCTCTAAGGAGCATCGATAAGCCGGTACCACCGCCGATGGCGACAACCCGTGGACCACGTTCCCTTTTGCGGTATGTTGACACTGTTTTCAAAACCGGTGTGCCTGGTTGCAAAAAGGGTCTCAACAGAGAACGATTCAATTCATAAATTCCCAACAGGATTGCCCCCATACCAATCCCAGCAAAAATAATGGCGCGCAACGGACGATCTAAAAAGCGCAGGGAGAGATAAGATAAAGCTGGCAGCCACCAGGTATCCGGCGCAGTTCGATAAAAATCCAACACCAGGACTGCCAGACCCAAACCCACCAGGGTAGTGCCGATCAGAATTAATCCGATCCAGCGTTTTATGCCCAGTCCAGGCACCAGCCAGCCCATTCGGTATAAAAACCTGTCCCAGAACCGCTTCAAACCAGAGGTGTTTTTTGATTTCATCGTGCCTTCATCATAGCAGTCTTTCAGACAGGCGTCAACTTTTTATTAAAAAGCAAGAAAAATCTTTATGCTATAATTTTGGCATGAGATTCTACATGGCAATCGACGTCGGCGGCACCCGTTTACGGGTGGCGCTCTTTCAAGAAAATGAGTCTGGAATTTATACACAAAAAGTCATTCCCACCCATCGAAAAGGCGAATCGCCTACCCAGCGGTTGATCAATTTAGTCGCCGAAGTGTGGCCTCAAACCGGGTCGGTGATATCCATTGGCATCGCCGTGCCGGGTCCTTGCAACCCATTCGAGGGCATCCTGTACAAGGCGCCCAATATCCCAGCCTGGAGGGATCTGCCGCTGGCGCAAATCCTCACCGACCGCTTTTCTGTTCCCACCTTCCTTGGCAACGACGCAAACCTGGCTGCCCTGGGTGAATGGAAATTCGGCGCTGCCCGCGGTTTTCATGATGTACTGTACCTGACCATCTCTACCGGAATTGGCGGCGGCATTATCGTACAAGACCGCTTGCTTCTGGGGACACAAGGACTGGCAGGAGAATTGGGACACATCACCCTCGATCTGGAAGGACCAATATGCAGCTGCGGACATCCAGGTCACCTGGAAGCATTTTCATCCGGCACTGCTATTGCCAGCTTTGTGCGTGAACAATTACAAAAAGGTGAAATTTCGATCCTAAACCCCAACGCCGAGATTACCGCGAAAGAAATTAGCGCGGCAGCGGCGAAAGGAGATGCGCTTGCCATCCGCGCCTTTCAACGGGCGGGGTTTTATCTTGGATATGCCATCGCCAATTTCCTGCACACTTTCAACCCGTCGATCATCGTCATGGGGGGGGGAGTATCGACCTGCGGCGAGCTGTTGTTTGCGCCGATGCGGGAAGTAATGCGCCAGCACATTCTCTCCCCTGAATATCTGGATCAACTGATCATTACCCAGGCGCAACTGGGCGACAACGCTGGCTTGATGGGCGCCCTGGCGCTGGCTGCCGGGAATACCCCTTCATAAGACGACAAGGAGTGACTATGCTCCCAGACTTTCGCGTCCGTCAACGAGATTACCTGCTTGAAATAGCCCGCACGCTTACGCAAGAACTCGACCTCGACACGGTCTTAAGCCGCATCTTAAATATCTCCATCGAGATGTTGGCTGGCTCAGGCGGATTGATCGCTCTTCGCGGAGAAACCTCCTGGAAAGTATTGGTATCACAGGGCATTCCACCGGTATTTTTACGCTCCTTGGAGGCTCTCCTGGCTGAAATCCCCTATTATGACAATCCGGCTGAATCAGAGCTGCCAGAAATTGATCGGGTTTTAACGGAAATTACCCACGCCGCCAGTATGGGGGTGCTAAACGGCGTCAGCCTGCCCATGATTGCCCGCCAAACAGTCGTTGGAATTATATTTATTTTTCGCGCTTATTCCACCAGTTTCTCCAGCAATGATTACGCCGTGTTAAGCAGCTTTGCGAACCAGGCAGCCATTGCCACCCAAAACGCGCAGTTCTATACCCAAATCAGACACGAAAAAGAACGCCTGAACGCCTTGTTGGATTCGCTGGCAGATGGCGTCATCATTTTTTCTGCCCAAAATAAAGTGGAACGCTGCAATCCTGCTTTTGCCCGCCTGGTAGGAGCAACCCCCGAAGAAATTCAAGGAAAATCCTCCGAGCAAGTCATTCGCTGGGCGCGACCTCCGCAAGGTCTAACTCTCGAACAGGCAGAAGCGGGCGGATGGCCGCTCACCCCGCACGCTCATCTGCATGTCGAGGGCGATCTCTTACGCTTCGATAAGCTTCCTCCCGTTCCCATCGGCATCACATACGCGCCCCTGATTTCTTCAGAAAACAAGTTACTTAACATCATTGCAACGGTACGCGATACCACCCGCTATCGCCAGGCAGATGAGTTAAAAAGCACATTTATTTCGATCGTCAGTCATGAGCTAAAAACCCCAGTGGCGCTTATTAAAGGGTATGTGAGCACGCTGCGCCGTGAGGACGCCCGGTGGGATCCCGCCATCGTTCAAGACAGCCTGGCGGTGATTGAAGAAGAAGCGGATCATCTGGCAGAATTAATTGAAAACCTGTTGGATGCCTCGCGTTTGCAGGCAGGCGGTTTAGCGATCAAACGATCTGATATCAATTTACCTGATCTGGCTCGTCGGCTGGCTTCCCGTTTCCAGACTCAAACCAGCCAGCATAAAATCATCGTCGATTTTCCAGAAGATTTTCCAGTTATTCTGGCAGATGAAACACGGATACAACAGGTGCTAAGCAACCTGATTTCCAACGCAATAAAATACGCTCCGGGAGGTGAAATCCGCATCCAGGGACAAACCCGACCCCAATTCGTAATCGTTTGCGTTTCCGATCAGGGACCAGGAATTGCCCCGGATGATATTCCATTTATATTTGACCGCTTCTACCGCGCTCCTGAAATCGCCCGCAAGACCAAAGGCGCCGGACTTGGTCTGTACCTGGCGCGCTCTATTATCGAAGCACATGGCGGACGAATCTGGGTTGACCCGGTGCCAGGCAGCGGCGCGCGCATTTGTTTTACCCTGCCTTATAGCTAGCAACAGGAAAACAAAAAAGACGCAAGGTCTTTTACAAAATATTCATTATTTCGATTGATTTATCGCCAAGATGGTATAATCACCCCTATTGTCTGTTCATGAAAGGGTTCGATTATGCCAAAAACTCAAACATCCTGTCCGCGTTGTCGGCAGCCTATCGTCGCTGAGATTCAGCAATTATTTGATGTAAACGTCAATCCGGATGATAAGCAAAAATTTTTATCGGGCAATTTCAATTTGGCTCGCTGTAACAGTTGCGGCTATAGCGGTCCTTTAAGTACTCCATTGGTCTATCACGACCCCGAGAAAGAATTGCTCCTCACGTATTTTCCTCCCGAACTGGGCGTTCCAGTCAATGAACAAGAACGGATGATCGGACCAATGATCACCCAGGTTATGAATAAACTGCCCCCTGAAAAACGCAAGGCTTATCTTTTACGCCCCCAAACCATGTTCACGCTTCAATTGATGATCGAAAAAGTGCTGGAGGGCGATGGAATCACCAAAGCCATGATCGAAGACTCTCAAAAACGGTTGAGCCTGTTACAGCGCTTGCTTACTGCTTCGCCAGATGCGCGGGTGGAAATCGTGAAACAAGAAGAAAAACTGGTCGATGAACAATTCTTTACCATTATTACCCGCCTCATCGAAGCCTCCCTGGCTTCCGGCGACCAAAGGTCTGCGCGCCAACTTGCGGAATTACAACGCGACTTGCTCCCTCTGACCGAAGCCGGACAACGCCTTAAAAAGGAAAGCGATGAATCGAACGCAGCGATCAAATCCTTGCAGGAAGCCAGTCAGGCTGGCTTGACACGCGAAAAGCTGCTAGACCTGATCATTGAGGCTCCTTCGGAAACGCGACAAACGGTGTTGGTCAGCATGGCTCGCTCCGGTATGGATTACGCCTTCTTCCAGATTCTTGCGGATCGAATCGAAAAATCCGAAGGAGAAGAGAAAACACGCCTGTCTGGTCTTCGCGAAAAACTGCTTAAGATGACACAGGAGATTGACCAAAAAGTCAAAGAGCAGGTGGATGAATCCCAAATGGTATTGGAAAATATCCTCCACTCGCCGGATATTGAAGCTGCCTTACAAGAACACCTGGATCAAATTGACAACTTTTTCTTAGAAGCTTTACGAAATGAAATAGACCTGTCGCGACAGAAAGATAATCTCGAACGGCTTGGCAAATTACAGAAAATAACCAATTATTTGCAAAAATTATCCGCCCCCCCGCCGGAAGTCGCTTTAATTGAGCAATTTGTCAACGCCGAATCGGACGAGCAGCTCAAGAAAATGTTGGCAGAGAACGCCGAGGCAATTAATCCTGATTTCTTGAATTTGATCAACCAATTAATTGCTCAATATGAATCCCAGGCACAACAGCCGGAAGTTGTCGAGAAATTAACACAGGTTTACAATGCTGCCCTGCGTTACTCAATGGAAATGAACCTGAAAAAATAAGAGGTGAATTTCTTTTTCGCTCCCATAGAGAGATGCAGAATGATAAAAGCGTTTTCCTTTGAAACAGGAGAACGCTTTTATATGATACCTGTCACCCCTTAATCATGATGTTTGCACCCTTTTTATATGCAAAACACCGGTATAATTATATTCATGAACTTGAATGTGACTGGCGATTCGACAAAAACATACGATCAACTTATCCAAATATTTAAAGCGCTGGCACACCCTGCCAGATTGGAAATATTGGAAGTTTTACGGAATGGGGAACAATGTGTTTGCCACATGGAAGCAATGCTTGGTTATCGTCAGGCATATCTCTCCCAACAACTGTCCGTGTTAAGAGAGAGCGGCATTATCCAAGACCAACGCGAGGGATGGAACATATACTACCGCGTCATCAAGCCAGATATCTATGCAATGATTGATCTGGCAAAATCGATGGTAGGATTTCAAACCAAGCCGATCAAAACGACATCTCAAAATGAATGCCTTTGCCCTAAATGCAGCAATAAACGCGAGGGGAAATTGATCGAGGTAGATTTAAGCAAGATTTCAACTTAATATCTTCACCATATATTATCAAAAGGAGTTGTACGGTATGATCACGATCAAAGTGCTGGGGTCCGGTTGCCCAAATTGCAAGAAACTTGAAGCAATGGCTCGTAAAGCCGTCGAAAATGCCCGTATTGAGGCAGATATCATCAAAGTAACCGATTACAATGATATTATGAAATATCCCATTCTTTCCACTCCTGGTTTGGTAATCAATGAAAAATTGGTTTCATCAGGGCGGATTCCGAGTGAAACTGAAATCACCGAGTGGTTAAAATCGGCATAAGCCAATCAGGCAACTTTATTAAGCGCAAGTTCGGATAGACAGTTTTTCAGATACACAGCAAAGATACACCCTCCCAAAATCGTAACATTTTTGCTGATCCAAACGAACGCTAATTTAAATAAGTTGCCTGATTTTTTTGATCGATAACATTCAATTTATTGAATAAAAAAGGATATTCCTATGGATATTGGTGTTCTAGCGCTAAAACTAATCCAGGGCGGACTTGGTAACCTGGCTGCCTACCTGGCAGCCCATGTTTTGCTCTGCCTCCTTCCCGCCTTTTTTATCGCTGGCGGGATGACTGCATTAATTCCTAAAGAAGCGATTACCCGATTTTTAGGACGAAAAGCCCCAAAGTTTGTTTCTTATCCAGCAGCCGCATTAGCAGGTTCCGTTCTAGCAGTTTGTTCCTGCACAATTGTCCCCTTGTTTGCAGGAATCCACAAAAAAGGTGCGGGGTTAGGCCCCGCCATCACGTTCTTATTTTTTGCTCCCGCTGCTAATATCCTGGCGCTAGCCTACACCGGGGTCGCCATTGGAGTCGACCTGGCATTTGCTCGCCTCATCCTTTCCCTTGTTTTTGGAATTGGTATCGGCATGATTATGGCTTTGATCTTTTACCGTTCAGATGCCAAACACGATGAAGATACAGAAGATCCGTTTAATAAAAAACAAATGATGAGACGCAGCATGGTAATTTTCCTGCTGATTCTGATCGCTTTGTTAATTGCCGGAACTTTAAAAGTTGACCTGCTCACTTCTACTTATGCCAGTTTTTCTCTTCCCGTCTCTGGTGTAGACCGCTTTCAAGACTGGTTGTTCCAGCTTGTCCCATTTGACGCCGCCAAAGGCGAAGAAGGGATTACCGCTCAAGGAGTATTCTTAATCACCTTGTTACTCCTGATTGGGCTTACTGCCTGGCTTGGATTTGAGAAAATCTACGACGGTTTTAACGTCTGGGTTTGGATTTCCCTTGCTTTGGTTGGCTTAACCCTAATTGTTGCCGCAGTCCGAATTGTGCCTCAAGTCAATGGAATGCAGATTGAAGTTACAGGACGAATGGTTACAGTCACTTTGCTGCTTGGTTTGCTGACCTGGATGGTTCGAACCCGGTTTACAGGGGATGATCTGCGTGATTGGTTGTGGGAATCCTGGCGGTTTGTGAAACAAATCTTCCCTCTGCTGATAGTAGGTGTGTTTATCGTTGGAATTATCAGGCAATTAATCCGTCCTGAATGGGTTGAGACCTTAGCGGGGAGCAACACGATTGCAGGCAACCTGGTTGGGGTAATCTTTGGAGTATTTATGTATTTTCCCACTCTGGTTGAAGTGCCAATTGCACAAATGTTCCTCAGTCTGGGGATGCACCGCGGTCCATTACTGGCTTATTTGATGGCAGATCCTGAATTGAGCCTGCAAAGCATCCTGATCATCTCTGCGATCATCGGCAGAACCAAAGCCTGGACCTACGTTGGTTGGGTCGCATTATTCAGCACCCTGGCTGGCTTTACCTACGGGAGCTGGATCGATGGAACTAGCATTTGGGTCATAACGGCTTTTCTGGTTAGTTTCATCACCCTGTTGGGGTTATTCTTATGGGCAGTATCCCGAAGAAATGCCAAGCAGATACTGACAACGGATCAATCAGCGGCTATATCATCTGGTAAGTAAATCGATTGGGGTTGAAACATGCTCAAATCCTCCTGGATATCTGCCTTTTTCTGTGTTTTGGTTGTCGGAACTGTCTTCAAGATATACGGAACCACCGGAAATAGCGGGGGAACTATTACTTTTGTCTTACAACAGATACCAGGAAACTTATATAAACAATCATCTGAGATCCCTATCCACCAGAAAGCTGCAAATATTCAACCCTTATCATCTCAAAACATTCTATCAATACAAACGCCTCAGCCGACAGAAGTTCACGGCTGTTCTGGATGCGACGATATCGAAAAAGAACGTGCCTCCATGTTCCTCACTGCCACAGCAAAAGAGAAACAAAACATTACCCCGTCCCCAACTGCATCCAATTCGAAAGTAGTCATTTATTTATTCTGGGGAGATGGCTGCCCACATTGTGAAAAAGCCAAACCATTCTTTGAGAGGCTGGCTAATACCAATCCCGCCATCGAACTACGCATGTTCGAGGTCTGGTATGATTTGAAGAACCAGGAACTATTCACAAAAATGGGAACGATGTACGGCATGACTGCTCGCTATGTGCCCACATACTACATCGGCAATCAATTTTGGGAAGGGTATCATGATTCGCTCAACGCAGAAATTCGAGAGGCAATTAACCAATGTTTACGGGATGGCTGCCCCAATTATGGCGCAGCCATCTTACAGGGTAACCCTCCGATCCCAATACCCTCCCCCACTCCCCTTCGTCTTCCTCCCCAATTGCCTGCCCCTGCAACCCAATCGGCGCAATGGATCCCTCCCTCTTCCTCCCCACAACAGCAGCCACCCTCGACTGAACCATCCTTAAAAAATTCGATAGACATCCCTTGGTTGGGAACGATCGATCTAACTCAAAGCCCTCTTTTTATCACTACTTTAATTGTTGCCTTTGTAGATGGTTTTAACCCATGTTCAATTTGGGTACTCAGTATCCTGCTGGCAATCGCGTTACATTCTGGATCGCGAAAAAAGGTTTTCATCATCGGTTTGGTTTTCATCACTGTTACCGCTCTGATATACGCCTTGTTCATCGGTGGTCTTTTCACTGCCTTTACATTCATCCGCTATATCGGTTGGATTCAAGTAGTAACAGCGCTGGTCGCTCTCATTTTCGGTTTGATCAATATTAAAGATTATTTCTGGTACAAACAAGGAATCTCATTTACCATTGACGAACGGCAAAAACCAGGTCTTTACAACCGGATAAGAAAACTCGCCCTCCGAGAAGAATCTTGGGTTGGGTTGATTTTTGGCACAATAATTCTGGCAGGCGGCGTTTCCCTTATAGAATTTTCCTGTACTGCCGGATTTCCAATTATTTGGACAAACATCCTCACAAGCCATCAAGTATCATGGTTAACCTTTGGGATTCTCCTGCTCGTTTATTTGATCATTTACCAGATAGACGAGTTAGGATTATTTTTGATCGCGGTAACCACCCTGCGGGCAGCCAAAATTACTGAGAAACATGGCAGAACATTGAAACTGATTGGCGGAGTGCTCATGTTAACCCTGGCTGGTGGGATGCTGATCAACCCTCAGATCATGAATAACCTTTTCGGATCGCTGCTGGTTTTTGGCTTTGCCTTCTTCATCTCAATTGGAATTCTTCTTGTCCACCAAAGGATAGTCGAACGCATTAATATAAAAGAGTAAATTCAAAGGAGTCATTGCAGCAGCATGCCGAAATATAACAAAAAAACCAAAACAAAAACATTACCTGCACTTTTGATTATTGGCGGGTTGATTCTTACCATAACTGCTGTAATGCTGGCAAAAAATCAACCCGCATCGCAATCCAGTTCAATCGATACTCCCCCTGATGTGCTTCTGGATCGCTATCTTTCCAACAGACAACCTGTTTTCCTTTTTTTCCACTCTAATAACTGCCAATCCTGCATCGATATGATTCATATTGTTAATCAGGTTTATCCAGATTATAAAAATCAAATAGCGCTGATGGATATCAATGTATATGAACGGATCAATCAGAATTTAATCCAGCGCGCCCGCGTCAATACCATTCCCACTCAAGTTTTCATTAACAATAAAGGACAGGGCAAAATCATCATTGGGGTAATGGAACCAGACCAATTAAGGCAGCAGTTATCGATAACCATGAATCAGTAGAAAAAAAATGGATATTGACCCTCTCGTATTTCAACCAACGTCAATTTTAGGTTACCTCCTTGTATTTTCTGGAGGTGTAGCAACATCCATCGGTCCCTGCAATATGGCTATGATTCCCTTGATTATTGGCTATATGGGAGGGAATCATCAACAATCCCGTTTCCGCACCTTTAGCATCTCCCTGGCTTTTACCCTTGGTCTGGCAATTACTTTTGTGCTGTTGGGCATGGTTGCAGCCACAATTGGCGGGCTAATGGGAGGATCCACTCGAATTTGGTATTATCTGGTCACGCTGGTATGTTTCTTGATTGGATTACAAATGCTTGGGGTAATTCATTTAGAAATGCCTCTATGGTTTGGAGGACTGCGGGAAAAAATAAAAATTAGAGGAATTCCTGGAGCGTTTTTGTTAGGGCTGGTTTCGGGTTTGGTTGCTTCACAATGTGCCACACCTGTATTGGCAGCTATTTTGACATACCTGATGGCTCAAAAAGCCAGTCTTCTTTATGGGGCACTCTTGCTGTTTATCTATGCCCTTGGCAGGGGTATTCCAATCCTTTTAGCAGGAACTTTTACGGGCATCTTAAGAAGTTTTTTGAACGCTGGAAAATGGTCATCTATGACCGAAAAAGCTGGAGGAGTGATCCTCATCGGTGTAGGAGTGTACTTTTTATGGATAGCGTAAAGTTCCTCCTGGAATCAGAACGAAATCGGCGGATTTTTATCATTGGTGTCTTAATTCTGCTTACGCTCTCTATCCTATTGGCAAAAATTTTATCAAAAGAACCCGATGAGCTGGCGGGTATCGACTCGTGTGACATTACACAAAATATTAACCAACCAGTCCTTTTATTCTTCAATGCCAATCAGGGCTGCGATTGTGCGATGGTGGTTTACCGAAATGCCGATCGTCAAATCGTGGAATGGAAAGCAACCAACCGACATGATATACCAGTGTATCGGTTAAACATTGAAAAATGTCATGAAGCGGCGCGTCAATTGAAGATCATCATGGCGCCAGCCCTTTTGCTGCTTGACGAAAATGGAACCATTCGATATCGGCAAAATTTCCCCGTCAGTGATGAAGCCCCGCTTGACATCCCGACATTTGAGACAAAAATCAGTGAACTGGTAAAAAAATAAACCATCCATCTCCAGGCAAAAGATTTTTTGATCGTTTTGCCTGGAGACTGATATAAAAACATCAATGGATTAGCAAATTTCTGGTTTCGGCTTACCCTCTAGCAATTCTCCACCATACATCTTCTTTTGCAGCCAAAATGCTACATTTACCAAACCAATCATTACCGGCACCTCGACCAACGGTCCGATGACCGCCGCAAATGCTTGCCCCGAGGTAATTCCAAACACGGCAACAGCCACTGCAATTGCCAGCTCAAAATTATTCGACGCGGCAGTGAACGAAAGTGTGGTGTTTTGCTTGTAATTCGCGCCAACCGCTTTGCCAATTAAGAAACTAACCAGGAACATCAGCACAAAATAAAACAACAAAGGTATCGCGATCCGTACCACATCCATCGGCAAGGAAACAATCAAATTCCCTTTGAGGCTGAACATCACCACGATGGTAAACAGCAGCGCTATCAAAGTGATTGGGCTGATCTTTGGGATGAAGCGTTTATAGTACCATTCTTTGCCCTTCACACGGGTTAAGACCATATTGGTGATGAAACCTGCCAGGAATGGAATACCCAGATAAATGAAAACGCTCTCTGCAATTTGTCCAATGCCAATGTTGACAATCGCGCCTTTCATGCCAAACCAGGTGGGCAACACCGTGATAAATACCCAGGCATATACACTATAGAACAGCACCTGGAAGATGCTGTTAAATGCCACCAATCCGGCAGCATATTCATTATCGCCTTTTGCCAGTTCATTCCACACAATCACCATGGCGATGCAGCGCGCCAACCCGATCATGATTAATCCTGCCATATATTCTGGATAACCATTTAAGAATACGATCGCCAGGATAAACATTAAAACCGGTCCTATCACCCAGTTTTGCAATAACGATAAACCCAACACTTTATAATTGCGGAAAACTTTTCCCAATTCATCGTAATGCACTTTCGCCAGGGGAGGATACATCATCAAGATTAAACCAATTGCAATTGGAATATTGGTAGTTTCCACCTGGAACATGTTGATAAAATCATCGATACCAGGAACGAAATATCCCGATCCTACTCCAACAGCCATCGCCAGAAAAATCCATAGCGTCAAATAACGATCTAGAACGGATAGCCTTTTACTTACAGATCTGGATTCCATAGTCACTCCACCGACGCCTTTTCCGAAACGACCACAGCGCTGGTAACCTTTTCAATTTCTTCTTGTGTCCACTTAAATACATGATTTTTCTCGATCCCTAAATCGGTAACGATGAGATGCTGCGAAATCGGTATGTTCAGATGATCTAAGGCTGCCTTCGCACATGCCACAGGACAGCCATCAATCGCAACGACACCCGAAGCCGATTTCGCCGCATCAACCATTCCAGGAATGTGGGCAGCAACACCGATTAAACAATAGATTTTGGCAATTCCCTGCTTATCCAATTCAACCGCTGCGCAATTTGAAATTTGCCCCACATTTGAACCCCCAGCACAAGGAAACACCAAAACCGGTGAAGAAAAGCAATTACACGAGCAATCAGCCATTTAACTTTCCTCCTTGAAGATAAGATGTGTTTTGTACAATAGAACTGGAAGCCACAAATCCCTGAGTTAATAGAGATAATGAATAATAAATGTTCGTATTATGGAATACATTTTACCTTAATAATTCCTGACGTAACCAATCTGAAAAGGATTTATCAAATGATTTAACAATGAAAGGGTGATGAAAATTCCGCAGATGAGATAGACCCCCCAGTACCTATACCTTTCAAATTCACCTTTTTCAATACCTTGCATAAGCAACCGGAGAAGTTAATTCCTGGTAAGATTAATCCATCACCAACGTCTGCACACCCTGTTTTGAATGGATATGGAGAGGATATGAGAAAAATCAACTTCACAAAGGATTGGCGTTTTTTCCTGGGAGACCCGGTAACCAAAGGATGGCATACTCCTGACGACTCCGGCTGGCAAAAAGTCGATTTACCCCATGACTGGAGCATCACCCTGGAACGCAAACCAGATAATCCCAGCACAGCGTCGGGCGGATTTTTCACCAATGGGCGCGGCTGGTATCATAAACATTTCATGGCGCCAACCGAGTGGCAAAACAAGGTTGTGCGGATCCAGTTCGAAGGGGTATATATGAATGCCGAAGTGCGGCTCAATGGACATTTCCTCGGTCGCCATCCGTACGGCTATACTACATTCTCATTCGATATGACACATTACTTGAACATTGGCGGCAAGAATCTCCTTCGGGTGTGCGTCGATAACCAGGCGCAAATGAATAGCCGCTGGTATTCAGGTTCTGGCATTTATCGACCCGTTTGGTTATTGATTTCAGAACCAATTCACATCGCTGAACATGGATTGTATATAACAACTCCTGAAATTACCACCGACCTGGCGAAGATTAACATAAACACTTCGATAAACAATGAAAGCGACCAAACTGAAACCGTGTCCGTACTTCAACGAATTATCTCGCCGAACGGCACAATTGCTGGTGAAAACAAAACCATCACCACCATTGAATCGAAAAGCCATTCCTGCATTGTGCAGGAGGTAAATGTCACCTATCCGCAATTGTGGTCGCCTGAAACACCTTTTCTATATCGGGTAGAGACACTCCTGGAGACAAACGGGCAGGTTATGGACGTAGAAGAAACCAATTTCGGCATCCGCAGCATTCAAATCGACGCAAGGAATGGGCTGGTACTCAACGGAAAGGCGATCAAGATGAAAGGCGGATGCGTCCACCACGATAACGGCATCCTTGGCTCAGCCTCTTTTCCGAATGCAGAAGAGCGCAAGGTCGCCCTGCACAAAGCAAACGGATTTAACGCAATTCGCTGCGCGCACAACCCGCCCGCCCCAGCATTCTTAGATGCCTGCGACCGGCTGGGAATTCTGGTGATCGACGAGGCATTTGATTGCTGGCGAGAAGGGAAAAACCCTTACGACTATCATGTCGTTTTCGACGACTGGTGGCAGCGGGATATCGAAAGCATGGTCTTGCGCGACCGCAATCACCCTTCGGTCATCATTTGGAGCATCGGAAATGAAGTCCTGGAGCGGGATGGGCGCTCAGATGGTGCAAAAATTGCCCAAAACCTGGCAAACCACATCCGCAAACTGGACAATACCCGCCCGATTACTTCCGCGATTTGCGGTGTTTGGGATGACCTGCGGACATGGGAAGATACAGATGCCGTCTTTGCTGCGCTGGACATTGGCGGCTACAATTACCAATGGCAAAAATATCGCAGCGATCACGAACGCTGCCCGGATCGGATTATGATGGGTACCGAGTCCTTCCCTCTCGAAGCGTATGAGAACTGGCGGTCTGTGGAAGAGCTCAGCTACGTGATTGGAGATTTCGTATGGACATCAATGGACTACCTGGGGGAAGCCGGGATTGGCAGGGTCACATTCGACGGACCAGACTTCAAATTCCTGGGGGATTATCCCTGGCACCAGGCATACTGCGGGGATATCGATCTGTGTGGATTTAAGAGACCCCAATCGTATTACCGCGATATTATCTGGAAACATGGAAATCCTCTGTATATTGCAGTCCATTATCCCATCCCTGAAGGAAAAACTGCCACCGTTACCCGCTGGGGTTGGCACGATGTGGATGCGAACTGGAACTGGCAGGGTCGTGAGGGTCAAATTTTTACTGTTGATGTCTATTCAGCCGCTCCAGCGGTCGAGCTATTTTTAAATGGAAAATCATTTGGCGTCAAACCAACCGGCGAAACCGAGAAGCATATTGCCACCTACAATATCCCTTACGAGCCAGGTGAACTCAAGGTGTTTGGGTATCAACAAGGGAAGACCATTGCCAGCTGCTCAATACAAACAACCGGTAAAGCCGTTTCCCTGCGCCTGACACCAGACAAGGCTTCAATCCATGCAAATGAAAACGAGCTGGTATATGTAACCGTCGAAGTGATCGATCACGATGGCTTGCGCGTTCCGAACGCGGATCATCCAATATTTTTTACCACATCAGGCGCTGGTATCCTTAAAGCAGTCGGGAGCGGCAATCCAACCAGCGATGAAATGTATGTGGGTAACCAACGAAAGGCGTTTCGAGGTCGCTGCCTGGTAGTGGTTCAGTCTTCTGGAAATCCAGGTGAAATTCAATTGCGCGCTCAAGCAGACGGTTTAGAGAGCGCCGTTATTACAATCTATGCGCATTAATTCTTGGGCAATACTTTCAAGGATGTTGGATGACCTCTTTCTGGAGCAGGAGAAATACGTCTTGAAACGATCGGTTTCACCTTCATACAACCGGGTTATCCAGGCGTAAACCATGCCCCCGGATCGTTTGGATGAAAGGATGTTCGGGATCAATCGATAACAAACGATCTCTCAGGCGTCTCACCAGCGCATCAAATGCCTGCTCTGAGACGCCAATCGCTTCCTGCTTTCCCCAAATCGCCTCCATCAAATCCTGCCGCGAAACAACATCTCCTTGATGCTCGTAGAGAACATGAATCAGGCGAAATTGCGGCACGGAGAGAGGAGGCAGCACTTCTTTATCCCCCACCCAGACTCGCCTGGATTTATTATCAACATACAATAACCCCTTGCGTTCTGAAAACACCCCACCTGAAGAATCAAGCGGCATCGTTGAATCAGAACTTAAAAAGACAAAGAGCTGAACCATTGCCACATGAATCTGGTCGCCATCCATGAGCAAGATTGGCTCAACAAGTCTGTTGCCATTATGAAAAGTACCATTTTTACTACCCAGGTCCTCTGCGATTATTCCATCTTTTCCAACCGAAAACCGCGCATGAAACCGCGATACCTGGCGGTCTGTTATTTGAACATCACAGGTTGGGTCCCGCCCCACCACCAACGACCGACTGATCACCCATCGGTGACCATTTAATGGACCTGCCTGACCAATCAAGATCGGATTGTCAAAGCCTGATCGATCCATAATTTTCCTCCGAATAGAACCCACCTGGATATCATTGAAGCGAGATCGCTAGATAGAACGCGCCTCAATCAGTTATAATATAACAGAAAATGTCATTTTAATATACCTTGTTCGTCCGGTTATCTGTTGTGGAATTACGCCGAGACCATCCACATGAACCAGTGAGCAGGATCAGGGGTTATTTTTCAAGAATATAGAGGAAGAAGGTGCCAGTCCCTCTAAAATCAGGAGAAGTTTTGCGTGGTCGATATCGGGTGCGCCGGATTATCGGTCAGGGTGGTATGGGAAGTATCTACCTGGCAGATGACCTGAGACTCGAAGGTCGTCTTTGCGCTTTAAAAGAGGTCGAGCACGACCGCTCGCTCCCGCTCGATTTGGTGCGCGAAGCCCGCGAACAATTCTTACGGGAAGCGACCGTCTTAGCGCGCCTTGACCATCCCAATCTGCCAAAGGTTTCCGACTTCTTCTCGATTTCCAATCGCGATTATCTGGTGATGGACTTTGTCCCAGGGAAAGACTTGCGAACTCTAATGTTAGAAGCCCGCCAGGCAAACCAATTTTTGGCAGAAGATGATGTTTTAGCCTGGGCGAACCAACTTGCAGATGCGCTTAATTATCTTCACAATCAAAATCCGCCCATATTACACCGCGACATCAAGCCCAGCAATCTCAAAGTAACGCCCAGCGGTCTGCTCAAACTGGTAGATTTTGGGTTGGTCAAGCTGCTGGCGCCGGGAGAAGTTACGATTACCGTCTTGCAAGGACAGGGCACCGCTTTATATACTCCGCTGGAGCAGTATGGAGGCGACAGCGGGCATACCGATATTCGCACTGATATTTATGCCTTTGGGGCTACGCTATACCATCTGCTCACCAACCAACCCCCTTCGGATGCACGCGAGCGTTTTCTCAATCCGGACGCATTGATTCCACCGCGCCAGATTAACCCCGATATATCCCCGCGCACCGAACGCGCTATTCTATGGGCGATGAACCTTCATCCCGACGAACGCCCTGAATCTGTGGATCAATTCCGTGAAGCTCTGGTGGGAAATTTTATTCCAGCCTACCGACCAGTTCCAAAACCTGGCATACCCTACCAATCCATTTTTCAATCGTATCCCGAAAAAATTTTTATCTGGGTCGCCGCTGGTCTGGCATTGGTGGGTATTCTGGCTACTTTATCCCATTAAGGCGATCAACTTGCTGGTCTTTTTCAAGAACCCTTTCTTTCTTGATCAGGTCTACTGGAAGCGATTCGCGGCGCTTGGAAGGAGATGTCGGTTGACGCCGCTGCCACAAGTATCCTGCCAACCAACCGGTGCTTCCCCCCAACATTGTGATAAACAGAGTGCCGCCAATTCCATAATTTTCCAATAATGCCTGGCTGCCTGGTAAATTAAGCGCCAGGTAATTATATGCCGCCAACCCTCCCAACATTGTTAACAGTCCCCAACGCACACCCCATCGTACGGAAAGCAACATTTTCCCCGCCAGGAATAAAATCCCTGAAGCAAGTACCAACCCTATAAATGAAACAGATAGATCTCGCACACCCGTCATAGCGGGCGGCTTTACCGTCGGGGTTGGTGTTACCACCACAGTGGGTGTAATCGTGGCAGTCGGGGGAGGCGGCTGGGTAGGCTGAGGGGTAGGGGCAATCACCGTGATCGCAGCGCTGCCTCCGCCGGTAATGTCTAACCGCAGCAATTCTGAAATTGTGGCAGGTTCGCTGATTACCCGCACTTCCAGGTTGCCCGGTCGGTCAATCCGATATCTGGTGCGAGCCACCCCCTGGGTCGTCACTGTATCGATTTGGGTTGTGCCGGAGATTTCACCGCTGGTTGTAAATATGAATCTAACCACAGTCCCATCCGGAACCTGATGCCGGTTGTGATCATATATGACCCCGGTGCGCAAAGGAATCGTATCGCCCACTTTAAACCGCGGCACATTGGTTGGATTGACCGTAGGCGTTGCGCGTGGCGTTGCTCCGACAGCTATCGTCGGTCGGGCGGATTCAGGAGTTTGGGTAGCGGGAACACCACCTGCAGGGGTTGTATCCAGAATCAATGGAATGACCTGGTTTGGATGAGGTGAGGTCGCTGTTATCAAGTCATATCCAATTCCAGGCACGGACACCGGAATGCCAATGACCGGTGTTAATTCTTGAAACAACACCCGCGCAGCAACCTCTATAAATGGAGCCGATTTGCCATACAAGACATAATATGCGCTGATCTTCGATATTTCTGTCGAATCCAGGTAATAAGGCGCATTGAAAGCAAACACAACCACCTTTTTATTCCGGATCAGGTCATAGCGATCTGCCAATATCTTCTTCAGGACTTGCGATTCCTTACGGTCGGCTGAAACCTTCAACATCGAAAAAATAACCCAGTCGGCGTTGCGCAAATCCTCTTCAACAGGCGGAACCTCTTTCACACCCGATAATAACTTCCACACATCGGTGAATGTGTAATTAATCAACCTGCCAATTCCAACCTGCCCTCCTGAGCGTGGACCGTATAAGCGCATCACCGCACTCTGCAAAGCATCACCCGCTGGAAATTGCTGCTCTGGGCATTGCGTGCATTGACGCGCAACGTACGAATCGCTGACAAACACGATGCGTTCACGCGCCTCCGGCGGGCGAGGTAAGACATTGAGTAATTCTGCCGGGTCTGGACTGAGCAAAGCAACCGAATTTCTAGCAACTTCGAAGGTTACACCTTGATCCTGACCAATACTATTCAAACCGGATAGCAAGGGGGTAACCTGGTTGTAATCAAATTCGGGGTACATCCGATATTTTAAAGTAAGAATCATCTCAACCGAAGAATTGACCCGTTGCGCAAAAGGAGCATCTTCACGATATTTCTGGGTGAAAAATTCCAGGGTTTTTAAAATGGTCGTATAAGAGTCGGGATCTCCAGAAGAGACAAAATTGTTTAAATAGAGCAGGTCGTTGCCTGCCAAAAAGGCATTGCGGGCAATCTGGCGACCATCAAACGATCTACCGGAAGGGTCAAAAAACTTTTTCACCGCCGCGCTGCCCAGGTTGTCGCTGACCATCAACCCGCCTGAACTGCGCCAGCCAGAGAGTTGCGGCAAGCTTAATATGAGTTCCATTGCTGCCTGGTCAAAACTGAGCGGTCGAGTAGTTTGGCGGATGTTTCCCTGGAAACCTTGATACCGAATGTGAGATGCCAGCAGACCATCCGCAGCGGTTTCCGGGCGGGGCGCATTTCCGGTTACTGCAAAAAAAGGCGCTAATTCTATCTGTTTTAATTGTTCCAGCGATTTCCGAACGGTGGCAACTTCTTCATCTGGAGGACGATCGGAACTTCCCCTGCCAGGGAAGTGTTTTGCAATCACCGCAAGGCGGTTATTCCCCCCTTGATGCAGCCCGGCGATATAACCTTTCGCCATTTCTCCTACCCAATATGGATCGCCGCCAAATGTTCTTGTCCCTAAATCATCTCCACTTTCCGGTCGGTAAATCTCCAAAACATCCAGAGAAGGTCCTAGCAGGAGGTTAAACCCCAAAGCAGATAACTCTGAGCCAAGTATTTTCCCCACCTTTTGTGCCAGCTCTGGTTTCCAGGTCGCGCCAATAGCCATCAGGTTCGGCAATGTGGACATGCCATTCAGGATTTGATCATAAGGGAACAAATCTCCTTCTTGCGATATGCCCACAAACAACGGAATATAATTCCAGGTAACCGGCGGCGCGCCGGGTGTTACACTGACCGGCACACCTGAAGACTCCCAGGCAGATAACTGCAAGGCAGAAATCATCCGATAGGCTTCGGAAATCGTGCGATCGGTTGAGGCAAAATTATCGTTGCTCCGTTGAAAAACCACCCCACCAACCCGTCGATTTGCAATCAAATCATAAATTTGCGATCTTTTGCTGACATCCGTGCCAACGAAAGTTACCAGAAATAGTTGACCTACTTTCTCTTCAGGCGTCATGCGGGCTAACAAGGCTCTGGCTTTTTGCTGTGGAAGTGGCAATTGGCGCTGAAAATCAGCGCGGCTGGGTTGAACCTGAAAGAGCAGGCAAAACATGAGGACGATATTCAAACAAATCCGCACCCATCTTGATACTGAAAACGTTAGATTACCCATTACTGCCAATGATCCTTCCATTCTTCACAAATCCTGGCATGTAAATCCGCCTGGATATTACCACCGCTCATCACCAACACCGCTGGTACATGACGAACCTTGCCATCCAGAACGGCTGCCAGAACAGTGGCTGCTGAACCCTCAATCGTTTCACCATATTGATACCAGGCATACGCAATTGCCCTGGCAATGGATTCTTCTTTAACCAAAATCATCTCATCTACCAAATATTTTACCAAAGGCACGGTAATAGACCCCGGTTCCACTGCGCCTGCCAGCCCATCCGCCAGGCTATCATACTCAATTACACCTTCTTGAGACCCATGATGATAAAGCTGATGCAAAAAGGGAGACGCCTCTGAGGAAACACCCACCACCCGCATCACCCCTTTTAACCTCGCCCCCATGCCAGCCAATAAACCTCCGCCCCCGCCCGGAACGATAGCAGAAGGCGGCAAGTCTCCTGTAATCTGTTCTAAAATCTCTGCCGCAATGGTCGATTGACCACAAATGACTTGAATGTCATTATAGGGAGACACCCAAACCCCTTCATGCTCTCTGACATATTGTATTGCCGCTGCTTCAGCCTGGGTGTAACCGCCTTCAACCAATTGAACGTGAGCGCCATACTGCTTGATTTTTTCCAGTTTCAGCGGCGAGGCATTTTTCGAAGCAAAGACGAAAACCCTTCCCCCACTTTGCCTGGCTGCCAGGGCAACGCCCAGACCATGATTCCCTGCGGAAGCCGTAACAATTTCTCTGGATCGTTCCCAATCGCTCAAGGTGGCAAATTTATTAAGAGCGCCGCGAATCTTAAAAGAACCGGTGCGCTGGCGATTCTCCCATTTTAGGTAAATATTTAATTGCGGATCATAGGTCAGCGGGGTAACAACCACCTTACCCGCTAACCGCTCGTTCGCCTGCTCGAGCCATTCTGGTGGAATCATCCGTCCTCCGCAACCCTGTAACAAGGATCGGGTCATTCGTAATGATACCATCAATACCCACATCAAGCAGGGATATCACCTCTTCTTTAGAGTTAACCGTGTAGGCAGATAATTTCCGCCCTATTTTATGCTGAGCTAGAACCCGTTCAAGCAGGATATCCTTATAATGAGGAATCAACATATCCCAGGTTTGATAATCCAGGAAACCAGATTTTGACCAGGCAGCGTACCAGCCTGGCAAGATCAGCAAACCGACCATCACATCTGGCAGCAATGCCTTAACCCGCGTTAAAAATATCGGATTAAAAGAACTAAAGAGGATGCGGTCTTCAACGTGATGCCGCTGCACTACCCGCGCAACAACCTCAGGCAATTTGGAAAAGGGATTGAACAAGTCTTTCAGCTCGATATCAAATAATACCTTTTGTCCAATCTCTTCGATCACCTCATCTAAAGTTGGTATTGCTTCTCCCGCAAATTCAACTCCAAAATGACTCCCGGCGTCCAGCTTTTTGACTTCCTTGAGCAGCATCCGATTGACCTTGCCTGCCTTGCCAGTCGTCCGCTTAAGGTCTGCATCATGAATCACCACAGGCACCTGGTCAGCCGTTAAGTGCACATCCAGTTCAACGGCATCTGCCCCCAGATGATACGCTTTGCGAAAAGCCGCCAGTGTATTTTCTGGTGCGTATGCTGAAGCGCCGCGGTGAGCAATCACCCAGGGAGTCTTTCCCTGAATCGCCCAACTCATAATTCAACGAAATATGAATCCGCAGCCCGGTCGAGCAATTCAGGTGTCATTGCCGGTTCCACGCCGTTATAGCGGGCAATATCAACGATCTGGTCGCACAAATCGCGTGGATGGGAGGCGCGTAATTTGCGGTTTCGCTTGATATACCACTCTTGAAGCAGGTAAGCCAATCCTTTATCATCGTATTGAACCCCTTTTTGCTCAGCCACGCGCTTAAAGATTTCACGATATTCTTCATAAGTGGGATCCACGATTTCAATTTTGTGCCGCAAACGACGCAAGAACGCCTCATCCACTAAATCTCTTGGAGGAAGATTGGTTGAAAAAACCACAAGCACGTCAAAAGGTATCTCAATTTTGCGTCCGGTATGCAGGGTGAGGTAGTCAATTCGATTTTCAAGAGGGACAATCCACCGGTTCAACAAGTCTCGCGGGCGCACCTGCTGACGCCCGAAATCATCAATTAACAACAATCCCCCGTTGGCTTTCACCTGGAATGGCGCTTCGTAGAACTTCAAGGTGTCGTCAAATACCAGGTCTAAGCCTGCCAGGGTCAACTCTCCACCAGTTACCACAAAAGGTCGTTGGATACGAACCCAGCGGGCATCTCGTCGCGCGCTTGCCCGCAGCGAACCTGTGCCAGTGGAAGTGGTTTCTTCATCAGGTGCAACTTGATGATTGACGGAATCATACAACTTAATAACCTGCCCATCCACATAAATCGCGTAAGGGATGTACATGGTTTGACCGAGAAACATATTTCCAACAGCGCGCGCCACACTGGTTTTTCCATTGCCCGGAGGTCCGAACAAAAAGATCGAAGTACCCGAGTTAATCGCAGGACCTAATTTTTGAAAGGTTTTCTCTGATAACACCAGATGAGCGAGCATCTGGCGCATCACCCGGCTGGTGACAATATAGCGCCCGCGCGCCTGTTTATGACAGGAGTCAATATATACACTCAATGGCACAGGGGCAGGACCTGCATATTGGCTGCGTTCAAGCGCTTCATGCGCGCGCGTAATACCCGCCCCCGTGATCGCAAACACATACGCCCCTTCTCCCAGTCCCATCTGGGATGACTTGACCTCAACCAGCTTTTCCCTTTTTAATGATTCCATTAATTGATCAACCACCCCACTAAAGGGTAAGGCGATTGTCTCGGCGATGTGATACCCCGTCATATATCCCTCAAAATACATAACTTTCAAGATCAAATCTTGCAGCCACAAGGGGGATAAACCGGTATCATCAATCGAGACTACCGCCGGTGGTATAAAAGCTTTTTGGGCGGGAAGGTCGTTTTTTGTGTTGTTTGCCGCAGCGGCAGGACGAGCTGGAGCATTATTCATAGGTCCCTCCTGAAAGAGAACACACAATTTGCCACGTGGAAATTATAGCACTCCATTCAAAAAAATCCTTGCCTCATCGACTTAACACATTTATAATGTTGGCTAATGAAACTAAGCATCGTCATCCCTGTTTACAACGAAAAGAATACGATTCGAGAAATCCTGAAACGTGTCCATAAAACCAATCTGGCAGATGAAATCATTGTCGTCGACGACGGCTCCACCGATGGAACGCGCGATATTCTCAAAGAAATCGAAAAAGAGATTCCAGGCGTCTCTATTTTTTACCACGCCAAAAATAGCGGCAAAGGGTGCGCAGTTCGCACGGGGATTGAGAAAGCCGCCGGGGAGGTAATCATCATCCAGGATGCCGATCTTGAATATGACCCGCGCGACTATCCGGCTTTATTAAAACCCATCGAAGAAGGTATCGCTGATGTTGTGTATGGCTCGCGGTTTTTAGGCGCGCCGCGCCGTCCAATCCTGTTTTGGAACATGGTGGCGAATAAGATACTCAACTTCGTGACCAATGTGTTATACAACAACATTCTGAGCGACATGGAAACCGGCTACAAAGTGTTTCGCCGTGATATCGTCAAAGATATTCCACTGCATGCGCGCGGCTTTGAATTTGAGCCAGAATTTACCGCCAAATTACTCAAACGGCATATCCGCATCTACGAAGTCCCGATTAGTTTCAACCCGCGTGAATATTCCGAAGGCAAAAAGATCAAGATGTCGGATGGATTTATCGCAATGTGGACGTTGTTCAAATATCGCTTCGTCGATTAACCCCAGCCGGTTAATTCGCCCGTTGGCTTAATATCACGAATAGTAAGCTGAAGCGCTGCTTGATCGCGGTACACGTTGACATCAAAATGATACATCACATCCACTCGTTCCGGCAGTGTCTCTTCCATATCACCAAATCGAGCAGCGAATGCATCATAGACCAGCCTGCCGTCGGTCAGGCTCAGGCGCAGATGCTTTTTATCTGAGCCCACCGCTTTCACTTTCAGCACCCTCAAATTACGGGTCAGAAACATCGCGTCCGAATTTTCATGACCGGTGGGCTGCAATTTACTCAGATAATTCAGCATCGCAGGGTGTAGCTGGCTAAACGGCAGCTCAAGATCTGCTTTTAAAACTGGCTGTAATTCCCGTTCACGAAGCTCACGGGCTGCAATCACCCGCAGGCGGGTAATCAATTCATTCAAATTCTCGTTTTTCACCGTAAACCCTGCCGCCACGGCATGACCCCCATGACGAACCAGCAGATCCGCGCATTCATCCAGCGCTTGGGTAATGTGAAATTCGGGAATACTGCGGCATGAAGCACGGGTATATCCTCGTTCTTCGTCGTAATGACCGACAATCGCCGGTCGATAGCGGGATTCGACCAATCGGGCTGCTACCAATCCTACAATCCCAGAATTAAACTCTGGATCAACAACAAATAAAATATCCGTAAACTGCCGTTCCTGAATCTGACGCTCTGCTGTTTCAATCATCAATTGTGTCAATTTTTGGCGTTCCCGATTTTGGTCGTCCAGGTTCTGCGCCAGAACACTGGCTTTCTGTGGATCCTCTGTCAACAGCAAGTCCAACGCATTTTGGGCAGTATCCAGTCTGCCGGCAGCATTCAAGCGCGGAGCGAGCATATACCCGATATCCCCACCGCTGATCCGTCCCAGGTCAACTCCTGCGACCCCAGCCAGAGATCGTATGCCTGCCCGATTGCCTTTGCGAATAAATTCTAACCCTTTGCGCACCAGGGCTCTGTTTTCTCCCGTCAATGGCATAACATCTGCGACCGTACCCAGCGCGACCAGGTCTAAAAAGGTTTCTACCCAATTTTGGTCGGGCATTTCAGCCATAGGCTTAATCCTATCCACCAAAGCCTGGGCAATCTTATAAGCCAGACCCACACCTGCTAAATCCTTATAGGGGTAAGGATCTCCTGCCTGTTTCTGGCAAATCACGGCGCTGGCACCGGGCAAGGTCTCAGCCGGTTGATGGTGATCGGTAATAATGATCTCCATTCCCAGGCGGCGGGCTGTTTCTACCTCTCGAAGAGAACGAATTCCGCAATCCACCGAAATCACCAGCTTAACGCCGGACTCCGCCATTGAAGTCAGGGCTGTATCGTTTAATCCGTACCCTTCTTCAAAACGGTTGGGGATATAGGGGACGACATTCGCCCCCAGCCGCGTTAAAACTTTCACCAATAAAACAGTCGCGGTAATCCCATCTACATCATAGTCCCCATAGACAACCACAGGCACCTCTTGTTGGATCGCCCAGCGAATGCGATCCAGCGCTTCCTCCATTCCTTTGAGCAGAAACGGATTGTGCGTCCTATCAGGTGACAGGTATTCCTTCGCCTGAGTAATGGTCTTAATTCCACGGTTAAATAGCAATTGTTGAAAAAAAGCCGGATACTCGCTCAACTCTTGTGCAACTTCGGAAGGGACAGGCGGATACAGAAACCACTTCTTTTTTATTTTTTCAGGCATAACCTGTACCTTTTTCTCCTCTTAATCAATGTACAATCTCGGCAGTCTGGACGAAAGACCGGTAGCCACCTCATAATTGATGGTACCCCAGTTCTGAGCAATTTCTTCCGCCGTTATTTGTTCATCTCCCTGGCGTCCTATCCAGACGACTTCGCTTCCCAGGTTCGCATCGAGTACCCCATCCAATTGAAGCATACATTGATCCATACACATCGACCCCACAACCCGCACCCGCCTGCCTCCTACCAGCGCATAATTTCCCAGCCGCCAGCGGATGCCATCGGCGTAACCCATTGCGCACACCCCAATTCGTTCCGGATGGGACGTGATGTACCGATAGTTATAGCCAATTCCATGCCCGGTAGGAAAATTTTTAATCGAGACAATCTTGCTCTTCAAAGCAAGGGCAGGCTGAAAGCCAGCAGGCAGAGGCGCTTTGCTGGAGGGATGCAGACCGTAAATCGAAACCCCGCCCCGCACCATATCCAATCTGCCAGCCGGATAAAACAGCGCCGCCGCCGAATTGGCAGCATGAACCCATTGAGGGCGTAATCCAGCCGCCTGCAAGGCGCGGAGTAACGTTTCAAAAGCAGCAATTTGATCCGCCGTGTACCGCAGGGCGGGATCATCCGCGCAGGGAAAATGGGTGTATATTCCATCTACCACGAAACCCGGCAATGAATGAACAAACCGCGTAAATTCGATTGCCTCTGAAGGAAAAACTCCCAGCCTGCCCATCCCAATATCTACTTTAATATGAATTCGGGCGGTTATTTGCGCGCTGCTTAGCGCAGCAGAATATGCCTTCGCAGTATCAGGGTCAAAGAGCGTCAGGGTTATATCATTCCTGGCGGCATCAATCACACAAGAAGGAGAAGTATATCCCAAGATCAAAATCGGAATATCCACTCCTTTCCGGCGCAGCGCCAGCCCTTCTTCCACTCTGGCAACGCCACACCAGGAAGCTCCTCCCTTGACCGCTGCTTTTGTCGACTCGATCAGACCATGTCCATAGGCATTCGCTTTTACAACTGCCATCACTGGTCTACCAGTAATCTTCCTTAATAACCCCACATTGTTGGCTATAGCGCTGCGATTGATTTCTACCCAGGCAGTATATTCATCTGTAAGCATTGGATAAGTATATCGCTGCTCCAATCTGGCGGCAAGGTAGCGCCGAAGCAGATCGAGTATAATGAGGGGGTTAACCAATGAGCACCGCACAAAATCACTTTCAATTTATTGTTCAGAAAAAACAAGGCAAAGCCCGGGCAGGTATCTTTACAACACCTCATGGCGACCTGCTTACACCAATTTTTGCCCCCGTCGGCACTCAAGCAACCGTTAAGTCTCTTACTCCTGCTCAATTAGCAGAAACGGGAGCAACCCTGGTGCTTGCCAACACCTATCACCTCTACCTGAGACCAGGGGCTGATCTGATTGCGGAGATGGGGGGATTACACGAGTTTATGAACTGGCGTCACCCCATTTTGACCGATTCAGGTGGTTTTCAGGTGTTTTCATTAGCCGACATGCGCAAAGTCGATGAAGATGGGGTTACCTTTAAGAGCCACATCGACGGATCTACTCACCGCTTGACACCTGAAAAATCGATCGAAATCCAGGAAGCTTTGGGCGCAGATATTATCATGGCATTTGATGAATGCGCTGTCCCTTCTAACCGCGAATATAGTCAACGCGCCATGCAGCGCACCCATGTTTGGGCAGAACGCTGCCTCAAAGCCAAATCCCGCCAAGATCAGGCTCTGTTTGGCATAATCCAGGGGGGAATCTTTCCAGATCTCCGCCAGCAATCCGCTGAATGGATATGCTCCCTCGATTTTCCTGGAATTGCAATTGGCGGTTTGTCAGTCGGAGAAAGCAAGCAGGAAATGTACGCCACCCTGGATACGTTAAGTGATCTCTTGCCGGAGGAAAAACCCCATTATCTGATGGGAGTTGGCTCACCTGATGACCTAATTAACAGTATACTGCGGGGAGTTGACATATTCGATTGTGTTCTGCCAACTCGCCTGGCTCGCCATCAAGCCGCTATGACGCGCACTGGTCGCCTGAATATGCTCAACGCCTGTCATGCCCGTGATCCCCGCCCAATCGATGAAACCTGCCCCTGTTATACCTGCCGCAATTTCAGCCGGGCATATTTACGCCACCTCATTGTAGCCAAAGAAATGCTTGCGTCTTCCCTCATATCGATCCACAATATAACCATGCTGATCCACCTGGTGCAGGAAGCCAGACAAAATATCTTAAATGGCAGTTTTGATCAATTTGCATCTGATTTTCTATCTCATTACCAGGATCATTCTGCCGCGGAGCAATTATGACCATCTTGCAATCCATCATACTCGGAATCATTCAGGGATTAACAGAATTTATCCCCATCTCAAGTTCTGCCCACCTGGTGCTGGCTCCAGCCCTATTTGGGTGGTACATCCCAGAACACCAAATATTCACTTTTGATGTATTGGTGCAGATGGGCACTTTGGTTGCTGTCATCTTTTATTTTTGGCGTGATTTGACCAGCATTTTCCAGGCTTTCTGGAACGGATTGGTCAATCGTAAACCTTTTGAAACCTTTTACTCCCGTCTGGGATGGTATCTCATCCTCGCTACCATCCCTGCTGGAATTGCGGGGGTGGTGTTAAAAAAATCGGTGGAGGGAGTTTTCAACACCCCCTCCGCAACCGCTGGATTGTTATTCGTCACGGCTGTCTTGCTGCTTATCGCTGAGTATATAGGCAAGCGGATGCGCCCCCTCGAAACATTAAACTGGAAGGATGCATTAATCATTGGCGCAACGCAAATCCTGGCACTCTTCCCTGGTATCTCCAGATCGGGAGCAACCATTGCTGGGGGAATGTCGCGGCATTTTTCCCGCCAGGCGGCTGCCCGGTTTTCATTTTTAATGTCCATCCCCATTATGTTTGCGGCGGGCGTTTTGGAGGCGAAAGAGTTAACCGAGTTACCCGATTTGATCACATTCCTTCCCATCGTGCTGATCGGGTTTGTTACCTCGGCAATTGTCGGATATTTTTCTATTCACTGGCTGCTTACCTTTTTGGGGAAACGCTCATTGACTGCGTTTGCGGTGTATTGCGCCCTGGCAGGCGCATTTTCGCTTTTAATTTTATATGTGCGGTAGCATCCTCAAAAATAGACACTGGCTTTCCTGGCTGAGATTCATTTTCTTAGGCGCGTGGCTGCTTAGCGCATGTTCAACCCCCATCCTGCTGGAACCGCTAAAAATTTTTCCAGTGTATACCCTGTATTTGCCATCTGAACTCTCAAACTTGAAGCCTTTGCTTTTCCAGTGCAGTCAGGAAATTCCAGGAATTTCGCTGGCAATCCAAGAAGACCAGCCTTATCCCGCAGAGATGAAGCCTGGCTACATCTTCTTCTCTGTGCTGCCTGAAGCAATACCATCACCCATTTATCACCTTGGGGATGATGAAATTACAATCATCGTCCATCCTTCCAACCCACTTTCAGACCTGTCTGCGACCGGCTTAAGGAGTATTTGGAACGGAGAAATTAACAGTTGGAAACAACTTCCACAGGAGCATTGCGGAAATTGCGAGATCAGGCTCCTGCCAGACAAACCCATCACCCTTTGGGGATATCCTGACGGATTTCCGATTCAGATCCAATGGAGTCGGGCAGCCGGGCTTGCCATCCTTGCCAGCCGCATCTACATTGCCCCTCATCCGCCAGCCATGAAAGAAGCAGTCAGCCGCGACCCGGCAGCGATTGGTTTTTTGCCCCGCCGTTGGATCGATTCGAGCATTAAACCGGTGAAAATTCAAAACCAACCTTCGATCCACCTGCCCATTCTGGCGGCAACATCCTCGGAAGCAAACGGGGTAGAAAAAGATCTCTTAATCTGCCTGCAGGACAATCTCAAGCCGGATAAAACACCCTGATGGGTTGCTGTTCAGCGATAAATTCGGAGGGACAACATTTTTTCGGCATACCATCTCTGAAAATGCCCGATCTTTTGTCTGAAGATCATAGAAAAAACCTTGACAAAAAGAACGAATGTTCTATAATCAAAACATGCTTCCTGATCCTTCTCTCATGGGATTAAGGATATAATTTAATATATCGTCGGATTTAGGAGATAACATATGCCGCGAAAATCAAGTCCCCCCCCTCCGCCCACTCGCCCACCATCCGATTCAGGTTTGAGCGACGCCAAACGGGTTGTATTGGATAAAGCTCTGGGTGATATTTTAAAGCGGTACGGTGAAGGATCCATCATGCGCATGGGGGAAGCCCAACACATGATGGTCGAATCCATACCAACCGGTTCGCTCTCCCTTGACCTGGCTCTCGGTGTGGGAGGGATACCGCGTGGGAGGATCACCGAAATTTACGGACCGGAATCATCCGGGAAAACCACCATCTGCCAGCACATTGTGGCTGAAGTGCAGCGTATGGGCAACACAGCCGCCTATATTGATATGGAACATGCCCTGGATCCCAATTATGCCGCCCGCTGCGGGGTAGATATTGAAAATCTGTTGATCTCTCAACCCGACACGGGGGAACAGGCTCTCGAAATCACCGAGACCCTGGTACGTTCTGGGGCAGTTGAACTGGTCGTAATCGACTCAGTTGCCGCATTAGTACCCCGCGCCGAAATTGAAGGAGACATGGGGGATGCCAGCATGGGCATGCAAGCCCGGCTGATGTCGCAAGCCTTGCGCAAGCTGTCAGGAGTGATCAACCAAACCAAAACAACTGTGGTTTTCACCAACCAGTTGAGACAGAAAATCGGGGTCATGTTTGGCAATCCCGAAACCACCCCAGGTGGTCTGGCGTTGAAATTTTACGCCTCAGTCCGGTTAGATACACGCCGCATCCAATCTATTAAAGTCGGACCGGAAATTGTTGGCAACCGGGTGCGCGTGCGGGTGGTCAAAAATAAAGTTGCCCCACCTTTCCGCACTGCAGAGTTTGACATCATGTACAACGAGGGAATCTCGAAAGTCGGCGATATTATCGACCTGGCTACCCAATTAGAAATCATCACCAAACGCGGCGCTTTCTTCTCTTATGGGGATATCCGGTTGGGACAAGGGCGTGAAAACGCGAAAGAATTTTTACGTCAAAATGCAGATTTATGTCAGGAAATTGAACTTGCTGTTCGTCAGCGGGCAGTTACGGCAGAGATACCACTCGTCTCAGCCAGCAGCAGCGACGACGAGTTGCCTGAAGAGTAAGGTTTTATGCGCAGGCATTCAATCTCGCCAGGGGTAATTTCTTCCAGGTGCCTTTTGATTCACTGGTTTACACGGATCTTTCCCCTGGCGGTTGGATTACTCTTTTTTACCCTTTCTGCCTGTTCTGGCTTTCTCTTCCGGGCTCCCTCCATCCGCGCTGATGAAAACCTGGAAAAATTTCAGACCCCTTTCAGACCCCCAACCGTTGTTTTGCTGGCGACCATCACACCCACATTGACCCTCGCCCCTTTCCGCGCGACGCCCACGGCGCCCTGCACCAATAACCTGCGCTTCATACAAGACATTACAATTCCTGATGGAATTGCTGTCGAACCAAACGCTACCCTCGACAAGGTTTGGGAAGTAGAAAACAACGGCACATGCAATTGGGATGAACGTTACCAGTTAAAATACATTTCCGGCTCAAAACTGAACGCCCAACCTGCACAACCGTTGTTCCCCGCCCGCAGTAAAACCAAAGCTCAGGTTCGCATTATTTTTCAAGCGCCTTCTGAACCAGGCAGGTATAACAGCGCCTGGCAGGCAGCCGATCCACAAGGCAGACTGTTTGGCGATCCGATCTTTATTGACATTGTGGTTAAGAAATAAACAGAAAACTTAGCGCAGTCCTAACACTTCATAAACCGCCAGGGGATCGCGCTTGCCCTTCGCTATGATGGGTTCAGCCGCGCGGGCGATTATCCTGTCTTCAACCATTTGAAAAGTCTCTTGGGAAATTAAAATTTGTCCCGGTAAGGCGTTTTCTTGCAGGCGCCGCGCAATATTCACACTATTGCCAATCGCCGTATATTCCAGCCGCTTTTCGGTACCAATCAACCCTAACAACGCTTCGCCTGTATGGATTCCGATTCCAAATTCAAGCCAGTATGCGGGTTTAAACTCGCGTTGGAGCAGCAAAGATGCCTTTTGGATAGCAAGGGCAGACCTGACAGCGCGCAATACGTGATCCGGCTGCAAGATCGGAGCATTAAACCATGCCATGACCGCATCCCCAAGGAATTTATCAATCGTCCCTTCTTCATCCAATACCTTATCCGCTGCGGTTGCCAGATACCGGTTCAATACGAAGAACAACTCCTCCGGTGAGATTTTTTCGCTAAAACTGGTAAAATTGCGGATATCCGCAAATAAGATCGTGATTTGGTTCCTTCTTCCGCCCAACTGCAAACTATCGGGATCAAGCTGATGAATGACTGCAGGTGAAACCATGCGCTCAAACAAACGGCGTTGAGCTTCTAATTTTTTCTTCTCCGTCAGGTCTTCAAAAACAATCGCCACCCCTTGAGTCAATTGTTTTGCATCGCGCAAAGGCGATAAACTGAGGCGCAAGTCAATCTCCCCTTTTCCTGGCAGGTTTGGATTAACTTCCACACCCGTGATCGACTGGTTTTCACGGATTACCCTATGGACATATTCTGTAAAGCCATTCTGGTGAAGGCTTAACAGATCAACCAGCGGTTTACCGATCATCTCATGGGATGACTTGCCCAGGATCATCTGCGCTGCCTGGTTACACATCACCACCCGCTCCTCAATGTCGGTGGTTAATACGCCAGAAGCAATGGAGGAGAACACATTATCCATCAAGTTTTTTAATTCGGTAACTTCTGCCAGAGTTTTGCGCACCGAAGCGAACAGGCGCGCATTTTCAATCGCCACAGCAGCCTGATTTGAAAAAGCCATCAACAATTCCAATTCGCGCACCGTAAATAAGCCGCTGCGCACTCGATTGTCGGCATAAATCACCCCAATTAACTGGGTGCGGGATTTAATGGGGACGCACAAAATCGAGCGCAGATTATAGGCTACTACGCTTTGTTGACTGCCAAATCGCGGATCTTCTTGAGCATTGGTTGTGAGAATTGGCTGACTATCACCGACAACCCGGTTGATGATGGTTCGGCTCACTGCCACTTCATTTTGGTCGAGTGATTCTTGCTCCCAATTCCGCGCCAGGCACGTTTCCAATTCCCCGCCAGAAGTGCGCAGCATCAGGAAACCCCGTTCTGCGCCGGTGAGTTTAATAATGGTGTCCATCACAATCTGTAAAACAACGTTTAAATCCAACGAGGAATTAACCACCTGACCGATCTGCGCCAGCGCTCGCAAACTGCGCCAATCGCCCTGCAAATCGCTGACCTGCTTGCGAAAAGCGGGCATACTGTCTGTTAATGCTGCAGCGGCTTGGTAAACCCGCGAAGGAACGACTGCCGGACGATTGGTCGTCAGATAGGACTGGATTTCTTTCACCTGGAAAATGATATCGGCTAACTGTCGATCAAGCGCTGTTAACGATGTATTGGTTTCCTCTAGCATGACCCCACCCCATCAGGTTGTTCTTGAAGATATTTTTCTCCTCCGGAAAAACCGCTCAAAAAATGCCTTCTGAAAGCTGCGCTGAATTTCACGAGCTGCATCTGACGCGCGCAATATATTCGCCGGATAACGGCTGTATAACACGCGGTGATATTCGTTGAGCAAAACAGCCGCTGGACGTGTTGCCTGGGGAATGAATTGCACGAGCATCTCCATTTGCTCGGTTGGCGTGCGGGCAGCCTCCACTTTTCCCCCCATCAGGCGGATATACCAGCCCAGCCGATAAAACATGCGTTCCATTGGGGATAAATTCACTTGCCTGACTATAAACTTTAGCCACCCCGGTGAACGCAGCCCCTTTCGCTCTAAAAATTGGTCAACCCACACCGGGATTCGGATCGGTGTAAATCCGATCTTTCTTAATCGATAATAGGCAAACCCTGCAAGCGCCAGTCCAAACAAGGTGACGATCGTCCAGATAATTCGCTCTCTCCGCTGCGCTTCCAGCAGCGCCTGAGCAAAGGGAACTCCGCCCATCACATCATCAAATAGTTCATCCGCGTATGGGTCTGTGCTCGAAACGGGTGAGCTGTCAAAAATTCGCTCCTCGTCTGAAGGTCTCGTAATACCTGGCTGAGAAACCGTCGGCTCAAATTCAATCCACCCAATGCCAGGAAAATACACTTCAGGCCAGGCGTGCGCGTCCTTGCGGCGAATATTAAAAACCTTTGCTTCGGAGTCGTACACGCCTTCAGCATATCCAACCGCCAATCGGGCTGGCACGCCAAGCGTCCGTAACAACATCACTTCTGCAGTCGCATAATAATTGCAGAAACCTTCCCGCAGATCAAACAGGAACCAATCTACCGGGTCGCGACCTTGGGGAATGCGCGGGACAGTTTCTGAATATTTCATCTGATCGCGCAAGAAATTGGTGACCAGAAGTGCCTTGTCAAAAGGCGTTTCCCCCTGTCCCGCCACGCGTTGCGCCAGGTCAACTACCCGCTTGGGCAGACTCTCCGGATAACTAAGATACCTCTCTCTGACCCATTGCGGATAGTCTGTGCCTGCTGCGCGCAATTGTTCAACGGTCGGCAGATTGATTTTTGAGGTTGCAACATAGAACTCGCCTGCCCGAATAGAGGGAGAAGCAGAAACCGAAATTACTTCCTCATGCCCATCATCGGTTCGGACCACCAACGCTTCTACGGTGCGGCTCACAGAAACTGGAGATGCCGGAATATGAACAGTCCGTGTCAGGGCAAAAAACGAATTAAATTTCAAAGTAACTTCAGCTGAAGCGATGCCAGCCATCGCCTGCAGTTTATCCAGGTTTGGTCGCAATAAGCGCGAATCTGCCGGAGAGTTTGACCAGGTGCCATTCGCATAATAATCATAGGTGCGACCTCTCCAATAATACCGGCTGCCTTTGAGGAGCCCGGCTTCAGACTCGACCGAAAACACAAGGTCATCACTCAGAGGACCGCCGCTGCCCAGCCCAAAATCATCGCCCAATGTTTCCATCGCTGGACCGGCTGAACCGCGCAGGGGTTGAACCGCGTTGGAAAATCGATCGCGCACTTTTTGCCATTCCCGCGAAATTGACTCCCGAATTTCCACCCCAATATTGGGATTATCGGTCAATCTTGGCATATTCCAGGCGACCAGAACCAGGGCAAATCCTGCTATCACCACACCTCGCCCCAGGTCAAACCCGGTTTCCGGGTCTACCATCACTCCTTTTCTCAGCCAGTTCTCGCGCGATTTGAGATAATACAGCCGCCCAATCAGCAACAGGCATAACAAAACATAAAAACCGCTATAAAGCGCATTCCGCTCCAGGTATGGATGGTAATTCTCGATCAAGAAAATTCCAAGCGCCCCAAAGAACAGCGGCACCCAGGGCGCGCCATACCGGATAAGCCGGTAACAGGCAGTAAAACTGATCGTCCAAAAAATAAACATCATCAAGGTGAGGAAGAAAATCGGATCCTGGACTGGTTTGTTGTTAATGATTTGCCAGATGACAACTCCACAACGGTAAACCAGCCAATGCATTCTGGTTAACCAAAGGGAGTTATCGTTCGAAATCAAACCGAGCTGCCAGGGTATGAAGAAAAAGGTGTAAACTAGACCCATCCAGAAGACGGTTTTGCCGCGAAACCGGCTGTATCCGAAAGCAAGCCCCACAATACAGGCAATAAATGCCAGATATTCGACTCGAAAGGTTTGATCTGTCCAATCCGTCAGACGAAAACGAAGCGCTGCAGTCCACAATGCAATTACCAGTAAAATAATTGAGGGAATATCCCACCAGCGATCATTTTTATTTTTCATATGTCCAGTGTACAATAGATTATATCTTCTAGTCAATTATAAAAAAATTAATCTACACATGGAAAATTTACATCTTCTCGAACTCGACCTGCTCATCTGGATGCAAAGCATGGGAGACTGGTTGTATTATCCCATGCGGGCTTTCTCCTTCCTTGGAGATGAAAACTTTTTTATCTTCGGTTTGGCATTATTGTATTGGGGAATACATTCACGGCTTGGCTTACGAATTGCCATTGTGCTGGTTTTGTCGATTTCTATCAACACTTTTTTCAAGGTTTTCTTTGCTTACCCTCGTCCGTTTTGGGTCGATTCCCGCATAAAAGCCCTGACAACCGAGACATCTTTCGGGTTTCCTTCGGGTCATGCTCAAAATTCTACGGCAATATGGGGATTGGGCTCTCGCACAGTACAACGAAAACCTTTCACAATCCTGGTTATCATTCTGGTTGCTTTCATCGGTATATCCCGCCTGTACCTGGGCGTTCACTTTTTTTCGGATGTCATTGGTGGATGGCTGCTTGGATTAGCGCTGCTGCTGGCATTCATTCGCCTGGAACCCGCCTTAAGCCGCTGGATTATGACACGCAATCGCTCTCAGAAACTACTTTTGGTTTTGGGTTCTGGCTTGTTTTTGTTGGCATTAATGTCGATCCCCTACGCTTTCCAGCTTCAGTGGCAGATACCGCAGACCTGGCTCGACACCTCTCAAAAATCAGCGGCGGGATATTCTCCAGACCCGCTCAGCATGGAAACTCCTTTTACCCTGGTTGGCGTTTGGCTGGGAATGTTGGGCGGGGCAGCGTGGTTTACGCATCAATTCGGTGAATTTAAAGCTAACGGCGCTATCCAAACCCGATTGCTGCGCTGCTTGATTGGTGTGATTGGGTTACTTGTGCTGCGGTTTGGGCTGGGTGCAATCTTCCCTCACAACGAAGATATAGTTGGCTTATTGTTTCGTTTACTTCGATATGCCCTGTTAGGGTTTTGGGTATCGGCTGCGGGTCCTTGGGTCTTTGGCTGGTTAAAAATCACTTCTCCCTCAACTCGATAACACGAGGTTGAAAAGACAGGCTTTTCTCTGAGAGGTTTTTTTTGGTACAATAAGAACACAATATCTAGCGTTAAGTTTGGAGGAGTTATGCGTCGAATATTTGTATTCATCTTGGGGGCAATGCTTGGTGGAATGCTCGGCAGCATGCTTGTCCTTTTATTAACCCCGATGCCCGGTCAATCGATTCGCGACCGCATCCAACAATTTTTTGATCAACTCAATCACGATGTCCGCCAGGCGGCTGCCGATCGAAGGATTGAACTGGAAAAACAATTGGCTCAACTGCGGGGTGAAGTCATCTCTGAATAATTCAACGATTTTGCAGTTGAGTATCTAATTCTTCCTTTATTATTATAAGTTTTATTAATTCCTACGAATAACGGTAGACCCGGATCATCAGGAGAGGTTTTTTTCGTTCGTTATCTTCGTTGACTGCATTGGGGTAAGAAGGATATGAACGCTTTGGCTGATGGCAAGGTGAAACTGGGAATAGAAATATTGCTTGATCAGAAGTTGTCTCTGGTCACAAACCAACGGGTGGGGTTGATCAGTCACCCTGCTGCGATTATGCCGGATTACACCCACACGCTTGATGCCCTTTTGGCAAAAGGAGTCAATGTCACTGCCTTGTTCGCCCCAGAGCATGGATTTCATTCCGCTGAAGCGGATGGAGTAGCTGTGAATGATGCGCGCGAACCCCGCACCGGATTACCCATCTTCAGTTTATACGGGGCAACCTTAGAACCAGATCCATCCATGCTGGACCTGGTTGATACCCTGATCTTTGATGTGCAAGAGGTGGGGGTTCGTTTTTATACATACATCAGTACGCTGTATTACATTTTAAAAGCCTCAGGCGCATCTGGTAAACCGGTGATCGTCCTGGATCGTCCAAATCCCATCAACGGCATCGATCTGGAGGGGTGGTCGCTTGAGCCAGGGTTGGAATCCTTTATTGGAATAGTGTCCATTCCTATTCGGCATGGGATGACCATCGGAGAACTTGCGCTCTGGATGAATCAAACCTTTCTATTCAACGCGCCGTTAACCGTCATCGAAATGCAAGGCTGGAAACGGTGGATGTGGTTTGATCAAACTGGTCTGCCCTGGGTCTCCACTTCCCCCGGAATTCCCCAATGGGTTACAACCATCACATATCCCGCCACCTGTTTCATCGAGGGTACCAACCTTTCAGAAGGACGCGGCACATCGCTGCCGTTTGAGATTTGCGGCGCCCCGTGGATCAATGCCTACTCGCTGGCTGCCCGCTTGAATAAACAAAACCTGCCGGGTGTACATTTTCGCCCCGTTCAATTCATCCCTTCAACCAGTAAACACGCCGGTAAAACATGCGGCGGAGTCCAGGTGCATGTGGTCGATCGAAATATCTTCCGCCCAATTTCTGTTGGGGTTAATCTGCTGACTGCTTTTCGGCTCGAAAATCCTGATCACTTTGAAATCCTCTCCTCCAGTTGGGAAGGTCACCCACCTCACCTGGACTTGCTGGCTGGAACGTCTGAATTTCGCCTTGGGCTGCAAGCAGGTTTACGACCCGATCAAATCCTTGCCTCAAGTCGATCATTTATCGAACAGTTTGCAATTTCCAGACGCCCTTATTTATGTTACAGCGAAGAATGATGGATCACACCTTTCACATTCGATCGTATCGGGGGGAGGATGAAGCGGGGCTTATCGAGCTGTGGAATTCTTGTTTAACCAGCGATACGATCACAGCAGGTTGTTTCAGAACCCGGGTGCTCTTGGATTCGAACTTTTCTCCGGCTGGGTTACTGATAGCAGAAAAAAATGGTCAACTGGTCGGGTTTATCCTCTCCATCATCCGGCAGGTGCCTTTGTACGGACAGGGGCTGGAGCCTGAAAAGGGCTGGATCACCGCTTTTGGCGTTCATCCGGATCATCAACTTCAGGGAATTGGCTCCGAATTATTTAACAGGTGCATCTCTCGCCTGAAAGAAATGGGGCGAAAGGAAATCTATATTTCTCCCTACACCCCAAATTATTTCATTCCAGGAGTGGATATAACCGCTTATGCGCCAGCCGTGAGATTTTTGCAGGCTTCTGGATGGCAAATTATTTCCACTCCAATCGCCATGCAAGCCCATTTCCTTCATCCGCCTGCCTTTTCTGAAACGACAATACTGGAGCAGCAACTTTCCGAGGCAGGCATCAGCGTTCACCCGATTCTTTCCTCTGATCTCGCGGAATTGATGCCTTTTCTTTCCGAGCATTTCGGCTGGGACTGGTTTCGATTTGCCCAGGAGTATTTACTTGAATTGTTCGGCAAAGGCGCTGATGATATCTGTTTCCTGGTTGCGCGTTGTCAGAGGAAAATCATCGGCTATTGTCAGCAGCGTCGTGAGCGTTTTGGACCATTCGGCGTTTTACCAGATTTTCGCGGAAAAGGCGTCGGAAGACTGTTGTTAAGTCGCTGCCTGCAGGAGATGTATGCGCGCGGCTTTCATTGCGCGTGGTTTCTTTGGACGGGGAAACACAATATCCGCATCTATTCGCAGGCTGGCTTTCAACCCGCGCGGGAATTTGCAGTGATGAAATACGAAATCAAAGGTTAAACAATGTCTTCTGATTCCATTTTTGCAGGAAAATTGATGGTGGTTGGCGCTCATGCTGGAGATGCCGAAAATATGGCTGGCGCCACAATCTTAAAACACACAATCGCCGGGCATCAGGCGTTTATCCTGCACATGACGCTGGGTGAAGCCGGTCATCCAACGATGACGACAGATCGGTATGCTGAACAGCGAAAACAAGAAGTCCTGGCTTCTGCAAAGATCATGCGCGCGACCACCCAATGGTTCGAATATCCAGATGGGCGGCTGCCAGTCAATGACGAAGTAAAACTGCAAGTCTGTGACCTGATCCGGCGTGAACAACCCACCGTCATCCTCACCCATTGGAAAGGCAGTTTTCACAAAGATCACATCGCCACCCATGAAATTGTCCGCGACGCTGTATTTTATGCAGCCTTGCCAGCCATCCAAAGAGAGCTGCCGCCTTTCCGGGTTCGGGCAGTGTATTATCCTGAAAATTGGGAGGATATGGAGGGGTGGCGAGCTGATATATATTTAGACACAACCGCCATCTGGAAAGAATACCTCGAAGTGCTGCAGTGTCATGAATTTATTCGGGGCAATATCTCAACCTTTCGATACCTGGATTATTACAATGCCTTAGGCACCGTACGTGGCTGCCTGGGTGGATTTTCCAAGGCGGTGGCGTTGATGGTCCAACCGGGTTCATGGGTACAGCGTTTACCAATGCTGCCTGGTTTTCAAACGACCTGATTTACTGGAAAAGGAAGGAGGTGGTTATACAGGAGAGAAAAGAAAAGATAAATTCGGCTACCCTGTAAGATAAAAAACTTTTAGAAAAAGGAAGGGTCTATGAAAAAACTAACAATTGTTCTTAGCATTATTCTGATCGCCAGTGTATTGTTGTCTGCCTGTCAGCCAGCGCCCACCCCCACCCCAGCGCCTCCACCCACCAAACCACCTGCGCCAGCTGCTACGGTAGCGCCTCCGACTGCCGTTCCACCCACCGCAGTCCCGCCAACCCCTGTGCCGCCTACGGCAACCAAACCGGCTCCAACCGCCACACCCAAAGTGACCAACATCGTTTTCTATCAGCGGGGTTATGTTGAGGGCGGCACAGACGCCGGCTCGGTTACCACCAAGCAGGCAGTTGACATCTTTATGAAAAATAACCCGAATGTGAAAGTGACCATCGTTGGCATCCCCTGGACCGCCGAAGGCGACACCAAACTCGAAGCCGCTCTCGCAGCCAAGACGGATATCAACGTATTCCGCGTCACCAGCCCCAACTTGCCGCGCTATGCCAAACAGGGAATTTTGTCGAATATTGAACCATTCCTGACCGCCGAAGACAAGGCGGATTTCTATCCCTCTGGCTTCCAGGTGGCAACCGTTGATGGGAAGATCTGGGCATGGCCCTTATGGGTTACCGCTATCAGCATCTTTGCCAATAAAGATATTTTCAAAGAGAAAAACGTTGCCTTGCCTTCGCTTGAAAAGCCCTGGACCTGGGACGAGTTTGTCGCGGCTGCCAAGACGCTAACCTTCAAACGCGCGGATGGGACACAAATCTATGGCTTTACCTCATCTTCGAAATGGGGCGCGGTTGAATATTATCCATTGATGTACATCGATGGCGGGCGCATCCTCAGCCCGGATGGCAAGAAATTTGTCCAAAATTCACCCGAAGGTGTTTCCGCTCTGCAAAAGATTGCCGATCTGGCGCTGGTTCACAAAGTTACTCCGCCCGATTTTGGCACGGTTGACCAGGCAGGCGTGCGCGCTCAATTCAAGGATCGCAAGACGGTCGCCATGCTGATGAGCACACCAGGTTTTGTGCCCGATCTTGAAAAAGAGAACTTCCCACTGGCAGTGCTTCCACCGCCGGTTGGCAAACTCGGCAAAACCGTTACAAACGGCGCTTTTGGTTTATACGCTGTGGTGAACACCACCGACCAGGATAAACTTAAAGCCTCCCACGATCTGGCAAAATATCTCACCGGCAGCCAGGTTGCCAAGGACATCCCCGGCTGGCAGCTTGCCCCAGGTTTGCGCAAGAGCAACACCGGCTATGCCACCAATGAAGCCCGCGCGGTTATCGCCAAACTGGTTGAATATGGCGTATATGAAGCGCCAGTCGCAACCTCTGCTGAATTGGGCAGCCAATATGGCGCAGCGCTCCAGGCAATCATCCTCGGAAAGAAAACCGCCAAAGCGGCAATGGATGAAATAGCGCCTTTGTACCAAAAAGAACTGGATCAATTATCCAAATAACAACTGTACTATAAAAAGGGGCGGGCGAATGCCCGCCCAAACCATCTTTATTGGGTGAAATAAACAGATTTTTACCGTGATACAGGTTTTTTTTCCTTCCAGGAGCTGCTCATGAACCGAACCATTTCTGCAAACCCTTCTTTTATGCAAAAAGTGATCAAAGCCTGGAACCGATATAAATGGAGTTATTTTTTTATTTTTCCAAGCATGGCGCTGTTTGCAGTATTCATTTTCTACCCGGTCATCCAGGCGTTTTTTCTCGCCTTTCAAAAAGTTGATCTTCGCGGCAGTTCCTGGATAGGACTCAAAAATTTTATCGATCTGGGATCAAGCAGCCTGTTTTGGGATTCAATGCGCCACACTGCCATCTATGCAGTATTTGTGGTTGTTGCGTGGATCACCTCTTCCATGATTGTCGCTTCGCTGATCCAACCCTTGAGCAATCGCGTCGCTTCTCTCTACCGCGGCGCTTTTTATCTCCCCAATGTTACCAGTATCATCATCATTTCGCTGGTGTGGATTTGGATCTACGATCCAGATTATGGCTTCTTCAATTACCTGTTAAGTCTGGTCGGCATCCCTAAGGTGCTTTGGCTGCAAGACCCTGACATCGCTTTGTGGAGTATCGTGCTTAGCACGGTGTTGATTGTTCCAGGCAGCGGCGTGGTGCTTTATTCTGCCGCAATGGGATCGATCCCGCAAGAATATTACGAGGCAGCAGAAATGGAAGGCGCCAATGGTCTTCAACGTCTCTGGCACATCACCTTTCCGCTGTTGAAACCGACCACGCTGTACCTGACGGTCATTTACACCATTGCCGGCTTCCAAATTTTCGAGCGGGTTTATATTATGACCGGCGGCGGTCCTATTAACTCGACGACCACCATTGTCCAGTTGATTTATATGACGGCATTCAGTGATTTCAATTACGGCAAAGCCTCTGCCCAGGCGCTGATCTTGTTTGCCATCATTGCCCTGTTCTCAGTGATTCAGTTCAGGTTTCTCAGTACAGACGTGGAATACTGATAGAAAGGACTCGCTATGAGCGTTATTCCCCTTTCCTCCCCCCGCCGCCGCTACCAGAGCCCGCTGATCGAACGCATCCGGCGGTCACTGCCAATGGCAATCATATACCTTGTGCTTACCCTGATCGCAGTGGTCAGCCTGTTCCCATTATATTGGTTATTCAACACCTCGCTGACTCCCGCTTCGTCCACAATCAAACTGCCCCCCGATATTATTCCCGCCAATGCCACCCTGGCTAACTACACGGAAATGATCAAAATTAGCGGGCAGGGCAAATTGACCCATTTTGGTTTTCCAGAAAGCTTCCAACTCTCGCGCATGATCATCTGGTTCATCAACACCGCTTTTATAGCGATCTTCAGCACGGCAGTTCACCTGTTGTTTGACTCCATGGCAGGATATGCTTTTGCAAAACGTAAATTTCCAGGATCGAACATTTTGTTCTGGCTGATTCTGGCTGCCTTGATGATCCCTGGTCAGGTCACCCTTGTCCCGCTCTACTTGATGATAACCCAATTTAAATGGATCAACAGCATGGTTGGGGTCATCACACCTGGTTTGGCAGATGTCATCGGCATCTTCCTGCTTAAGCAGTATATTCAGACCATTCCGCGAGAATTGGAAGAAGCCGCCCGCATGGATGGCGCCTCCGAGTGGGGCATCTATGCGCGTATCATTATCCCTCTCTCCACGCCCGTATTAGCAGTCAATTCTATTTTCGGTTTTCAGCGCTATTGGAATGCCTTCCTCTGGCCGTTGGTCATCCTTCAAAGCGGCGACCTGTTTACCTTGCAAGTGGGGCTGTCTTATATTCACACCAGCGAATTTGGCACCAACTATGGGTTGATGATGGCTGGCGCATCCCTCGCGGCAATTCCGATGATCATTGTCTTTTTTGCCTTCCAGAAATATTTCCTGCAGGGACTTCGAATCGGAGCGGTAAAAGGATAACTCAATACATCAAAGTTCGGGAAAACGCGGCAATTGTTATCCGCTATCCCGAACTCCTGTTAATGAACAAAAATCAGAACTCTTAATTGCAACGAGCGAATTAATCCCCGCGCTGGTAGTTGGGCGCTTCACGGGTGATCGTAACACTGTGCGGATGACTCTCATGCAGACCCGCTGAAGTAATTCGCACCAGTCGGGTTCGGGTGCGCAGATCATCCAGCGAAGCCGCCCCGGCATAGCCCATCCCAGACCTGAGCCCACCCACCAGTTGATAGACAAATTCCGCCAGAGTTCCACGGTAAGGCACCATGCCCTCTACCCCCTCTGGCACCAATTTTCCATGTTTCCCCTGCCCGCTGGCATAACGATCTTTTCCATATCCCTGCATAGCGCCGATGCTGCCCATTCCCCGATAGGATTTGTACTGGCGCCCTTCATACAGGATCGTCTCACCCGGCGATTCATGCAAACCCGCCATCAAGCTTCCAAGCATCACCGTCTCCGCGCCAGCCACAATTGCCTTAACGATGTCGCCGCTGTATTTCACACCACCGTCCGCGATGACCGGGATGTTGCTCTTCTGAGCCTGGCGGGCGCAATGGAATATCGCAGACATTTGCGGCATCCCCGCGCCCGAAATGACGCGCGTTGTGCAAATTGATCCAGCGCCAACACCCACCTTAACGGCATCAGCTCCGGCATCAATCAGCGCCTGAGTTCCTTCAGCAGTGACCACATTGCCCGCGATGACCTGTAAACCAGACCATCGTTGCTTGATCCGCTTGATTGCCCGCACAACACCGGCTGAGTGTCCATGCGCAGTATCGACTACCACCACATCCAAGCCGCGCTCGACCATCAACTCAACCCGGCGTTCGAGATCATTTCCCACGCCCACGGCTGCTCCCACTAGCAGCCTGCCCTGGATATCGGTAGCGGCGTTCGGATAATCCATCTTTTTTTGAATATCCTTAACGGTAATAAGCCCGCGCAAATGCCCATTTTCATCTACCAGCGGCAATTTTTCAATGCGGTGCTCCTGTAATATCAATTTTGCCTGTTCCAGCGTGGTGTTGACAGGGGCAGTCACCAGGTTCTTGCTGGTCATAAACTGACTGACGGGTAAGCTGCGATCCTCCTCCCCTGTAAACCGAATATCGCGATTGGTCAGGATGCCAACCAGTGTTCCTGTTTCACTGCTCACAATGGGGATGCCGCTGATGTGAAACCGACTCATAATCTCATCGGCTTCAGAAAGCAGCGCGGTAGGGGGAAGCGTAATCGGATCTGTGATCATTCCCGACTCCGAACGTTTGACCACATCCACTTCATGCGCCTGCGCTTCTGGAGACATATTGCGGTGCAATATGCCAATCCCTCCTTCGCGGGCTATGGCGATCGCCAGCCTGGATTCCGTCACAGTATCCATTGCAGCCGATAACAGCGGTATATTCAGAGGAATAGCGTTGGTCAGGCGCGCCCGCACATCCGTTTGAGACGGAAGCACTTCGCTGTAACCTGGTACAACCAGCAAATCATCAAATGTCAGCGCATCAAAAGACCGAAACAAATCTTCGTTCATGATCCTTGCCTTTATCAAACCAATCCCATTAATGCCGGAAATGCCGCACGCCAGTCAACACCATAGCCATGTTCGCTCGATTGGCGGCGGCTACAACTTCGGCATCCCGCATCGAACCTCCCGGGTGAGCAACAGCGGTAATACCTGCCTCGGCGGCAGCCTCGATCGAATCAGGGAACGGGAAAAATGCGTCCGATGCCATCACCGCTCCTTTTGCCCGTTCACCAGCGCGCTGCACCGCGATCCGCACGCAATCCACCCGGTTCGGCTGCCCTCCGCCGATTCCTACCGTCGCCTCGCCTTGAGCAAAGACAATTGAATTGGATTTTACATGCTGACAGGCTTTCCAGGCAAATTGCAGCGCTTTCCACTCCGCTTCGGTCGGCTGCCTTTCAGAAACAACGTTCCAAACCATTCCTGCCGGGTCGCCAAAATCAACCGATTGCTTCAAGAACCCCCGGCAAATCGAACGGATCTCAAAATCCGGTTCAATCTTTATAGCGGGCATATCCAAAAGCCGTACATTCTTCTTTTTTGCAAGAATATCCAACGCGGCGGGCTCAAATCCTGGCGCGATTACACATTCAACAAACAGATCCTTGATGAATAACGCTGTTTCGCCATCCATTTTCCGGTTCGCAGCGATAATCCCCCCGAAGGCTGACACCGGATCAGACGCCAGCGCCAGTTGATATGCCTCGGCTAAAGTGTCGGCTGAAGCCATTCCACAGGGAGAGAGGTGCTTAACAATGACGATCGAGGGTCTTTCAAAACTGACAACCCCCCGCCATGCTGCGTCCAGGTCCAGCAAATTGTTGTAAGAGAGTTCTTTTCCTTGCAACACTTTTGCGCCTAAGGGTCCTACCCCCGGTTCATAGGCAAACAATTCAGCAGATTGGTGAGGATTCTCTCCGTACCGCAGTTTTTGAATACGATACCCCGTCAGCGTTAAAGATTCTTGTTCTGCCAGGTAAGAGGCTATTAATTGATCGTAACGGGATGTAAGCGCAAACCCTTTCACCGCCAGGGCTTTCCGCATATCTGCTGGAACTGCCCCCTTCTCCAGCGCAGAAAGGACGGTCGAGTAATCGCCTGGATCGCAGATCAAGGTAACGCGCGCGTGGTTTTTCGCCGCTGCGCGGATTAACGTGACGCCGCCGATATCAATATTCTCAATGGCGTCTTCAAACGAAACATTCGATCTGGCAATGGTCTCTTCAAAGGGATACAGATTAACCGCCACAAGGTCAATCCAATCCCAACCCAGGTTGAGCAATTCCTGACGGTCTGCTTCGGTTGCCCGCGCCAGAAGTCCGCCATGCACTGCAGGATGAAGTGTTTTCACTCGTCCGCCTAATATTTCCGGCGAGCCGGTATATTCCGCCACTTCTATGACTGGGATTTGATTTTGGGTTAATATCCTTGCCGTTCCGCCAGAGGCTAGCAGCTCCCACCCTAATCCCGCCAGACGTCGGGCAAAATCGACTATTCCGGTTTTATCATGAACTGAGAGAATCGCTTTGGGCATGATTTATATTTCCTTTTCATTAAATTTTGATCCCTCAAGGGTTAATTGACGAATAACCTGCACCAACAATCGGTGTTCAACCTGGTGTACTCGCTGCTCCAGGGTTTCGAGCGTATCCCCTGCGTACACGGGTACCTTTTCCACTGCTAACACCGGACCATCATCCACGCCTTCGTCCGGAACAAAATGAACCATTACACCGGTATGCTGGATCTCCCCTCTTTGAAACGCTTCAAAAGCCCTTTCAATTGCATGCGTGCCTGGAAAAGCGCCGGGTAAAGCGGGATGCAAGTTAATCACCCGCCCAGGAAAACAATTGAGAAAGTCGGAAGAAAGCAATCTCATCCATCCTGCCAGAATGATCCAATCCGGTTGGAAGGAGGTCGCCGCCTCTGCCAGTTCCCGGTCATACTCCCTTCGGTCTTGATCCTTCTTTTTCACTTTTACAAGCGCGGGTAAACCGGCATTCCGGGCGCGCTCCAGTCCGTATGCATCCGGCTTATTTGAAATGACTCCGACAATCCTGGCGGGAATTTCCCCCCTGTCACAGGCGTTGATGATCGCTTGTAAATTTGATCCACTTCCTGAAATAAGCACTACCAGGCGCTGCATGGGTTTCTTTCTCCCGTGTACCGCACAACCCTCATTGAATGATAACCTGGCGGGGTCCGCTTATTAATTTGCCGATGATCCAGGTTTCTTCCGGTATTTTTTGCTGCAATTCGTCGACCCGGTCGGGCGAGACAATGGCAATCATACCAATTCCCATATTGAAAATTCGATACATTTCACTGGTGGATATCGCGCCTCGCTGCTGAATGATCTGGTACAGGCGCGGCAATTGCCACGCCGCAGTGTTGACCACCGCAGCCAGATTATCTGGCAGCACGCGCGGAATATTTTCAACGAACCCGCCCCCGGTGATATGCACCAATGCCTTAACAGGATGATCCCATGTTGAAAGCACATCCCGAAGCAAAGGCAGGTAAGACCGGTGCGGCTCCAGCAAAGCATCTCCCAAAGAAATCCCCATACCTTCCAACATCGAGGTGAGCGGAATGCCACTCAATACATTGCGGATCAAAGAATATCCATTAGTATGCGGACCGGAAGAGCGCAATCCTATCAGAACATCACCCGCCTTGAGATCTGCTCTCGGCAGAATCGACCTGCGCTCGACAATGCCTACAATCGTCCCCGCCACATCAAATTCATCCGGCAGATAGACCCCCGGCATTTCCGCCGTCTCTCCCCCCAATAGCACACAATTTGCCTGCTTGCACGCCAAAGACATCCCCGATACAATTTCGGCAACAATCGCCGGATTTAAGCGAGAGGTTGCAAAATAATCCAGGAAAAAGATCGGGAATGCTCCCTGCACCAGGATATCATTGATGCAGTGGTTTACAATATCCTGTCCGATTGTTTCATAACTTTCTGCCTGTGCAGCCAGCTTCACCTTGGTGCCAACCCCATCGGTGGACGCCACCAACACCGGGTTTTCCATCGTTTTGATCATGGAGGCATCATACAATCCGCCAAATGAGCCAATCCCAGCCAATACTTCCGGCGTATAGGTCGAACGCACTGCGGCAGACATCATCTCTACAGCGCGATTACCGGCATCGATATTAACCCCGGAACTGGCATAGGCGGATGTCGAAGACTGCGAGGACTGATATTCCAGACCCCGTTTGCCTATATCTTTGCGGTAATGTCCGCCTTCTAAATGAATAGCTGCAAGCCCTTGATATGTTTTTTCCAGCGCACTTGCTAAAGTCTCTCCCCTGGCAGTGATGCCCAGTACTCTGCCCCCGGCGGAAACCAGTTCTCCATTTTCCTGGCGCGTTCCCGCATGAAATGCCAATACCCCATCAGGCAGATTGTTCAGACCGGAAATTCTCCGCCCCGTAACCGGTTTTGCTGGATATCCCTCAGATGCTAAAACCACACATGCAGCTGCCCCCTCCTTCCAGCGGACATCAATTCGATCCAATCGCTGCGAAACGCAGGCGTCCAGCACATATAATAGATCGGTATCCAACATCATCAGCAGGGGCTGAGCTTCAGGATCGCCAAACCGGCAATTAAACTCCAGCACCTGTACTCCCTTTGAAGTTAGCATCAGCCCGGCATATAAGACGCCGATGAATGGAGTTCCTTCGGCGCGCAAGCCATCCACCGCGGGCTGAAGCACACGCCTGCAAATTTCCGCAACTACATGGGGCGGACAAATTTGCACCGGGCAATAAGCGCCCATCCCGCCGGTATTCGGACCCTGATCATGGTCCAGCAACCGTTTATGATCCTGGGCAGGAAGCATCGGCACAACACTCCAGCCGTCAGTGAAAGCAAGGAGAGATATTTCTTCACCATCCAGCCTTTCCTCAAGAATCACTTCCATACCGGCGGAGCCAAACGTCTTTTCCAGCAATATCTCTTGCAGCGCTTTTCGGGCTTCATCTTCTGAATCGGGTAGAATCACACCTTTCCCTGCCGCCAGACCATCTACTTTTATCACAACCGGGTAATTCACCTTTACCAGATAATCCAAGGCTTTGCCGTAGGTATTAAACACCTCAAATGGAGCGGTCGGAATTTGATATTTTGCCATGAAGCGCTTGGCGAAAACCTTCGATGATTCAATCCGCGCCGCAGACTGCGTAGGACCAAAAACTCGAATGCCAGCCTGCCACATTTTGTCCGCCAGACCTGCCGCCAGGGCATTTTCCGGTCCAACCACGACCAGATCAATTTGATGACCGAGCGCAAATTCAACCAGACGAGGTATATCCTCAACAGCGATAGGAACATTCTCACCTGATGCAGCAGTGCCAGGATTTCCCGGCGCAATGTAAAGCTTATCCAGGCGGGAAGACTGCGCCAGTTTCCAGGCTATTGCATGTTCACGACCACCCGATCCAATTACCAATACCTTCATACTCACTCAACCTCACTCAACCTCATTCAAATTCATCATGCGCAGGAATAATAGGAGAGTTATGCAGGCAGCGAAGGTGTGCCGTCCTGAAACTCTGGTTCAAACCCGTTTTTCTTCCCAACGCCATTGATATATACCGGATAACGCCCGGTAAAACACGCATCGCAGTACCCACCGCTGCGCCCAATCGCCCGCATCATCCCCTCCATTGACAGGTAATGCAGCGTGTCACAACCAGTATGCCTGCGGATTTCTTCAACGCTCATTCGATGGGCAATTAATTCCTCATAACTGCCCATATCGACCCCCATAAAACAGGGATGACGAATAGGAGGGCAGGTGATGCGCACATGGACTTCTTTTGCTCCCGCCTCTTTTAATAACCGAACCAGAGGACCCGTCGTATTTCCTCGAACAATACTATCATCAATCATCACCAACCGCTTGTTCAACACGTTTTCGCTAATGACATTAAACTTCAGCGCTACTCCCTGTTTCCGCAGGGAATCCGTCGGTTCGATAAACGTGCGTCCTATATATCGATTTTTAATAAACCCATCGTTATAGGGAATACCCGCTTCGTAAGCAAACCCGATTGCGGCAGGTATCGATGAATCTGGAACAGGGATGACCACATCCGCAGAGACGTTTGATTCACGCGCCAGTTCTCGACCAAGATTTTGGCGCACCTGATGCACGCTCATCCCATCCCAAAAGCTGTCAGGGCGGGAAAAATAGATACTCTCAAACACACACCGCGCCAGTTCGGGCTGCGGCTCAACCGCCTGTTGAACACGTAGGGCGGTATTGCTCAAAGCCACTATTTCACCTGGTTTCACTTCTCGAATCGCTTCACAACCCAAAGTGCGCAGAGCGCCAGACTCAGAAGCTGCCGCATGTCCGCCTCCCGGCAGCATCCCAATGCTCAAGGGACGAAAACCCCAGGGATCGCGCACTGCAAACACACCATCTTTGGTCAGGATGACCAGAGAATAAGCGCCTTTCCATTTTTTCATGGCGGATTTGATTCGTTCGTTCCAGGTCTCACCCTCTGCGCCTGCAAGCATCATGGCTATCACTTCGGTATCTGATGAAGAGGTCAGACCTATTCCGTGCTCCAGCAATTCATGCCGCAGCTCGGTTGTATTGGTCAAATTTCCATTATGTCCAACCGCAACCGGACCTAAAATTGTCTCCAGCAAAAATGGTTGAGCATTCCGCGCCAGAGAAGAGCCAGTCGTAGAATAACGGGTATGTCCTATGGCGTAATGTCCCTTTAATGGCGCCAGGCTTTGCGGTGTAAAAACCTGCGAGACCAACCCAACATCTTTGTGTAATCGAATGCCATGACCATCCGAGACAGCTATTCCAGCGGCTTCTTGTCCGCGGTGCTGCAACGCAAAAAGCCCAAAAAAAGTCATCCGGGCAACATCTTCGTTTGGGGCGTAAATACCAATAATCCCGCATTCTTCATGCGGGTGATCGTCTGTTTCAAACTCATAGCTGCCCCAGGTAAAACCTGAATTCATCCATCAACCTCCTGGTCATCCTGGATGATTTTATCTGCCTGCTGTTTTTGATATTGAATCACCCGCTGCCGAACGTCTGCATCAAACAGCCCGATGATCTTGGCTGCCAGTAAAGCGGCATTCGCGGGTTCTAACACGACTGCAGGCGCCACGCCAGACGGCATACGAAGGGAGGAAAACACATCCGCTCCACCATAGGCTTCTCCCACCGGCGGACAGGCGATCACCGGCGCATTGACAAATCCATCCGTAAAACCTGAAAGTGCATTGCTCCGCCCGGCAACTGTAATGTACACTTTAGGTCGGGGATCGGATTCGTAGATTTCTAACAATTGCATGGTGTGCCGGGCAGTTTTATGCGCTGAACCGATGCGCAGCACCGCCTCAATCCCAAAACTGCGCACTGCTTCGGCGATTTTCTGACAATGCGCCATATCCGCTTTTGATCCCATCAAAATGACAACCAATGCTTTTTCCATCATGCTAAGATGCCCGCCTTTCTCAAATTTTCCGTGATCCGTTTCTCAATTGGGTAGTCGCCCGGAATGAAGACTAAACCTGTCAGCATTTCATAAATGGAAATATATAATCGGCTGGCTTCAACCCAGATGGTTTCTGGCAGCGCCGGAGGTTCGCCATCGCCGCGATACCCTTGCGCGGTGTATGCCAGGCGCACAAATTCTTTATCATACAATTCAGGTTCTTTACCCTCCGCAAGCCGCTGTTCATAACCTGCCAGCTTCCAGAACCGGGAAGAATCGGGGGTGTGAACTTCATCGATCAAGACCAACTGTCCATCTACCGTTTGACCAAATTCATACTTGGTGTCCACCAGGATCAAACCAGCGTTGTTGGCTGTCTGTTGACCAAACGCAAATAATGCCAGGGCAGCGGCTTGAATTTGCTCCCAAACGGAAGCGGTGAGATAACCCTTTGAGACCACCTCGGCACAAGTCAGGCGTTCATCATGCCCGGTCGCGCCGCCTTTCGTGGTCGGGGTGATAATCGCCTGAGGAAGAGGCTGATTCTTTTTCAACCCTTCCGGGAAGCGATACCCATAAATTTCCCGCTCTCCCAAAGAATAGCGGTACCATAACGCAGTGGAAGTAACCCCGGTGATATAGCCACGCACAATCACCTCCACCGGTAACGGATGAACCTCATGAACAACCATTGCATTCGGGTCTGGAACCGAGATCATGTGATTGGCGATGATTGAGGTGGAGCGTTCGAACCACCAGGCAGATAACTGGTTCAGCACCTGACCTTTAAACGGCACAGCAGCCAAAACCCGATCAAACGCCGACAGGCGGTCAGTGGTTACCAGCAGGCGTTTACCGTCTGCCAACAGGTACCAATCGCGCACTTTTCCAGAATTTTTACCGGCAAGGGACAGATCAGAGGCTGTATAAGCCAGGGGTAGAGTTCTTTTTATTAAGTCATCCAGGGGCATCAATCTTGTTCGCTCCTTTTATAATTCGCCAGCATACCGCACGCCGTTGAGAAATAAACCCAAACCCGATCCGTTTTTGTCGCCTCTCGTCCAACGAGGGTGCTGTTGAGGAAAAATATGGTTTTCCGGATGGGGCATTAATCCTAACACGTTTCCCTGCGGATTACAGATTCCCGCCACATCCATCGCGGAGCCATTCGGATTAAGCGGATACTTCCCGCGCGCCGGTAATCCGTCTGCCCCCGCATAAACAAAGGCAATTTGATCATTCTCTCGCAACATGTAGGCTGCCTTGCTATCAGCAGGGATAAAATTTCCTTCGCCATGGGCAACCGGGCAGGTAATCACCTGTTCGATTCCCCGCGTCCAGACGCACATCTGCGACACCGGTAGAAGGTGAACCCAACGGCATTCAAAATGACCACTTTTATTAAATGATAAGGTAGCGGCTGCAGTGCCCGCTTCGGTTTTGAAACCTGGTAAGATGCCCGACTTCACCAACGCCTGGAAGCCATTACAGATCCCCAGCACTGGCTTTCCGCTCTCGACGAATCGTTTAACCTCTTCGCTAAAATAGCTGGTCATATCCAGCGCTAATAATTTCCCCGCGCCCAAAGCGTCGGCGTAAGAAAAGCCACCCGGCACAATCAGCATTTGGTAATCTTGCCACTTTTTCTCGCCGCTTCGCAGCAGGTTCAACGGAACAATGTCAGATTCTGCCCCCGCCAACTTCAGGGCGTCAGCAGCATCGAAATCCCGATTCGTCCCCCGCGCTTTGATAATTAATGCCTTAATTCCCATTTTGTTCCCTGCCGCTATACGATCGACAAAGACTTCCACGCCGTGACCAAAGCCGACAGCGGATAATCAAACAAAACCTGCCTGTTTTGAATGGCGCGAAAATCCATTTCTGAACGTGTTTCGCCCATCATTACAATTGGAAAATCAGCCAACATCGATTCGAATTGATATTGGTGCGACGGAGATACTTCAACCAAAAAGCAACCGTTGCTCTCACCAAAAAGTTCTAACAGCGGATCATTTCTCTTTAAGTGAAGATCCAATCCCAGCCTGCCGCCAATGCACATTTCTGAGGCTGCGACTGCCACCCCACCTTCGCTTAAGTCATGACAGGCGCGCACCCATCCTCCCATCATTGCTTTGTGCAATTGGCTGTACAATCGGGGGGCATCGAAAGCAGGGGATGGAGGGTCAAGCGCATAGTCCATCATTAATTCAGGATATAACTGGCACAGATAGCTGCCGCCAAATACCGGGCGATGATCACCAACCAGGTACACAATATCCCCCGGCTCTTTGAAATCCATCGTAACCAGCCGCTCCATATCCAGTACGATTCCAATCGAAGAAATTAAGAGGGTTGGTGGAATGGCGTGCCGCTTTCCATCTGATCCAAGATACTCATTATTGAGCGAGTCTTTTCCAGAGATAAAGGGGGTTCGGTAAGTGATTGCCGCGTCGTGGCAACCGCGAGCAGCCTCCACCAGGCTGCCCAGCGTTTCAGGACGTTTTGGGTCTCCCCAGCAAAAATTATCCAGCAGAGCAATCTTCTCAGGGTCAGCCCCAACCGCCACCAGATTGCGCACTGCTTCGTCCACAACGCTCCATGCCATCTTATAAGCATCCAGCTTACCATATTCGGGATTGATCCCATTGGCAAGCGCCAGGGCAGTCTTTCCTTCGGTGCATGAAGGTTTCAGAACACAGGCATCCGAAGGTCCATCATCCAGTTTACCCGTCAAAGGCTTGACGATCGTCCCGCCCTGCACTTCATGATCGTAAATCCGCACGACATTTTCCTTCGAAGCCACATTGGGATGCCGCAGCAGGCGGTGCAATATTTCAGCGTAATCCGGTTTCGAGCGATTGAACTTCCGCGCCTTCGGTTTCGAGGCTGGCGGCTCAATTACTGCCCGCAATTTTCGTTGAGGAATGCCCTCGTGTAAAAATTGATTTTCCAGGTTCAACACCTGCTGATTGTTGTAACACACCACCAGCCTTCCCGTATCCTCAAAATTCCCAATGTCGGTCAGGTGGACATCATATTTATCACAAATTTTAGCCAGAGATGGCAAATGCTCAGGTGGAACAGCAAGCACCATTCGTTCTTGAGCTTCAGAAAGCCAGATTTCCCAGGGCGATAATCCAGGATATTTTAAGCGCACCTGCAATAGTTCTACCCGGGCGCCAAGGTTTGACGCCATTTCACCAACCGCCGAAGATAAACCACCCGCTCCGCAGTCGGTGATGGCATGATACAGTCCCAAATCCCGCGCTTCAACCATGACGTCAATCAACCCTTTTTCTGTAATGGGGTCGCCAATTTGCACCGAAGCCCCCGCCACCTCCCCTGTCTGAGCATCCATGGTCATCGATGAAAAAGTAGCGCCGCGCAATCCATCCCTGCCCGTTCCTCCACCTAAAACCACAATGCGATCACCGGGCATTGCCTGCCTGCGGTGCTTTCCTCGTGGGGCGATCCCCACACAACCGCAAAACACCAATGGATTGGAAACATAACCGGGATCAAACAGGATCGCGCCGTTGACGGTGGGAATACCGATTTTATTGCCATAATCCTGGACGCCAGCCACAACCCCTGAAAAGATTCGCCGCGGATGAAGGACACCTTCAGGCAATTGATCGAATGGGGTATCCAGCGCGCCAAAACATAGGATATCCGTTACAGCAATCGGTTTGGCAGAAACACCCAAAACATCGCGGATCACCCCTCCCACCCCCGTGTTCGCTCCACCGAACGGTTCGATTGCAGAGGGATGATTGTGCGTCTCGACCTTAAAAGACACTTCATATTGGTCATCAAATGCAAGAATACCTGCGTTATCCACAAATGCTGATACCACCCAAGGCGCGTTGATCTTTTCCGTTGCCGAGCGGATGTAGGATTTTAACAGGTTATCCACAAAGAGAGTGGTCTTTCCTTCTTGAGCCGAATTGACTTCGATGAAGGCTTTAAAGGTTTTATGAACGCAATGTTCGCTCCAGGTTTGGGCAATCATTTCAAATTCGATGTCTGTAAGGTCTTTATTTTCGCGTTCGCAATACTGCTGAATTTCCCTCATCTCATCAAGATCCAGCGCTGCGCGGCGGTCTTGGGATAAACCCAACAATTCATCGTCTGAAAGACCACGTACCCGAATCACCTCCACCTGACCAGAAGAAGCAGCAGGATGTGGGAATACCGGATCAATAGTTCCAATGACATATCTCTGAATCACAGGATTTGCCAGTAAGCGGCGCGCCAGTAATTCTGTATCGAGACCATTGATATCTGTTTTATAGAGAATATAACGCTGCCCGGTAGAGGCATTTTTTACCCCTCGAATGCCCAACATCTGAGCAGCGCGGATGATTTGTTCGGCTACGGCATCGGTTACACCCGGGCGCAACGCCACTTCGATCACTGGTTCATGGATCGGATCTTCTACCAGAGTATCTGCATAGGACCACTTTGCCTGTTGAGTAATTGGATCGCTCAATAAAATCGTGCCTAATTGTTCAACCTCATCGGCTGTCAAATTTCCCTCGATGAAGTAAAGATCCCGGCACACAATCCGTTTTAGACCGGTTACACCCAATGCATTGGCATTGGCTAGCAAAGCCGCATCTCGCGGGTCGTTTTCGGATTTGCTGCTTACCTCAAATCGAAAAACCCGTGTTATTTCGCTGGGACTTAAACCCATGCACACCTCATGCGTAAAATCGAATTAGCAGATTTTACTTCTCGTGAATTGTCTAGTCAACCCATTTTAACAAACATTAACAATCAATTAACGCCAGCAACACATTGCCGGATGCGCTGAGCAAATTCACGCGCCCGTTGCGGAGCAATCCCTACATAACCCGTCACTTCGAATAATTTCTCCATCACATTCACAGGGATCCGCTCAGAAAAGAACCTATCCGCTCGAATCAACTCCACCAGCGGATTGGCTTGCCCCAGTTGAACTGCCTGCCAGGCTGCCAGGGCATGGGTGCGCAATCGTTCATGGCATTCTTGCCGATCAGCGCCGGCTTTGGCAGCCTCCATCATGACCCGTTCGGTGGCAGCGAAGGGCGCATACAGCGCCAGGTTGCGCTGGATGGCTTCTCGGTTAATCCTCAAACCACGAACAATCCGGGTGGTCGTCAGTAAAATCTCATCACAGATTAAAAAGGCTTCTGGAATGAGCGACCGGCGGTTTGCGCTGTCATCCAATGTGCGTTCTAATAAACTATGCGCAGCATTGTGCCACGCCATTGCTGGCATACCGGATAACGTTCGCGCCAGTGAATCGATTTTTTCGCTGTTGATCGGATTGCGCTTAAATGGCATGGCGGAAGAACCCACCTGCCGCGAGCCAAACGGCTCGCTCATTTCTCCAATCGGCGGGGATTGTAACAATCGCAAGTCAAACGCAAATTTGTACAAACTGGCGCCAATCCCTGCCAGCACATTGATTAATTCAAAATCCTGCCGCCTGGGATAAGTTTGCGTGGTAATCGAATAAAATGGCAGCGCCAGTTTATCACTCAACCTGTTCTCAAACTCTGCCAGGTTCTTGTTACCCAAGAGTTCTCCATAAGCCGCCCCCGTGCCCACTGCCCCCTTAAATCCTTTTCCACGCAGGTTGGCAAGCATACTTTGGATTTCCTGCCAGTCTTCCAACAAATCCTGGGCATACATCGCCAGGCGGTAACCCAGCGTGGTTGGTTCTGCGGGTTGGATATGGGTAAACGCCATAACCATTGTCTCTGCTTCTGCTTCGATTCGATCAGCAAACACCAGCAGCAGCTCTTTCACCCGGCTCAACAACAACTGCAATGCTTCGCGCTGGCGCAAAACATCTGCATTATCTTCGATATCCATCGAAGTTGCGCCAAGATGTAATATCCCGCCCCCCAGCGGACATCGCTCAGCAAAAGCGCGCAGTTCCGCCATTAAGTCATGATGAATTTCCGCTTCGATCTCAATCGAACGCTGAATATCCACCTGATCTGCATGTCGTTTTATATCTTCGACCTGTTCCGGAAGCACCAATCCAAACTGCATTTGAATTTCTGCCAGGCAAACCCAGATTTTGCGCCATAAAAGGCGTTTCTGGTTTTCACTCCAAATCCTGCGCATTTCCTGGCTGCCATACCGCCAGCTAAACGGTGATTGATACGAAGAATAATCGGTCATACTTATTGAATCCCTATGCGATATTTAGCAGGAAGCCGTGTAAAGCGTGTCGAGCCGCTCACTGCCAGCACCACTTCACGCACATCGCCGCCAATGTTGATTTTTATCGAGGCGGATTGGTTATCCGCCAGTTCAATCATTTCGACTTCGGTTGTTTTTCCCCGCCGGATTAAGGTGACTTTATACGTTTGCGGCAATCGATTCTGAATGCGCACAAACCCGGCGCTTTCCCATCCGCCGTTATCTTTTTCAAAATCCGTCTTGTAGTTGATTTGAGGAATTTCGATGTCATCCAGCAGCATACCTTCGCCATTTACCGCGGCGTCGGTTACATACTCAAACCGCAAGGTCACTTTCTGCCCGGCAAACTGCGAGAGATCGACGCTCTCCTGAATCCAATTTTTTGTCCTGCCGTTGTATCCCCAGCCATAACTGTTGCCTGAGGGATCTTCTGCTGTTCCAGAAGGTGTCTTCAAAATCTGCCAGCGCTGACCATCGGTTGAGGCAACCAGGTAAGCATAATCATAATCCTGTTCCAGATCATACCACGTCCAATACTTGATCGTTATCGGTCCTGATACTTTGGTGAAATCAAAGGTCTGCGTCAGAGACATGTTGGATTCATCCCCTTTATTCGACCAAAACGCGTATTTACCGCTATAAGGGTTGGCTGGTAATACCCCCACCTCAGACACTCCCTGGAAATTGATGGTATAGGCGCCCTGACAGGTGATCCGAATGTAATCCGTTCCATATTGCGCAACTGTGCGGTCGCCTGAAGGCTGGGGACAGCGGCTGATGGTTTCAGCAATTGTGGGCTTGGACATGCTCCGAATTAGAGGGTAAGCATAGCGCCCGTCATCGACTGTTTTGTCCTGTAATAAATTTGCCACCACCCATTCCGAAAAGATCTGGTCGGCTGTCATTTGCTTTCCATTTTTGGGGTCTTTAATCCCCAATTTCGCCAGCACTTTATCGATGCTGTCAAACCCATTATCTTTGTCCGCCACAACAGCCTGGGTCGCTGCATCGCCAAAGCGCCCGAGAAAATAATTAACAAATAAAAACGCCGCTCCATAATGCGGTGAAGTAGCCTTGCTGTCATTCGGCCAATCATTCAACTGAAGGTCTGGTTTCGAAAAGAATAATGGCACTTTATCATCCCCACCCATATCATTGAGAAAAGCTGCCAGTTCTGAAAATCCTTCGTTGAGCCAGGTTTCTTCATTACGATCCTGGTACCAGTGAATCATGTGCTGAAATTCATGCGCCAACACCCCGTAGGTATATGGATCGCTAAGGCGGGCTGTATCAGCATTCACCAGGAACAATTCACAGGCATTGGAATATTCATGCGCCAGGGGATGAAGCTCATCCGAGGATGAAAAATAGCCTGCCAGGTTCGCGCCAGCGTTTTTCGCGTACAAAATATAGAGATGTGGATCATTATCTACCCCAGGAGTCCATTCGCTGCCAAAAAACTTGCGATTGGTCGGGTATATCTTATTCTCAAAGGTATCCGCCAGTTTTTTTAAGTCGGCTTCTTTATAATTAATTCCATCTTCGACCCAAAAATAGAGGTGGTCTGTGATATACCGCAAAGTGGCAGTGATTTGAAAATTTTTGTTGGTATCCACATTGGTAATCCAGAATTTTCTGGAATCGCCAACTTTATAAGGAACTACAGGAGCAGGTACAGTTTCGGGAATATTTTGTTTGCCCTCCAGGCGCTGAGCCAGATCACGCGGATCATTAATAGGCACAATTGCCTGTTTCAGTGTTTTCAAGGTTTCCGCAGCGCCGCCGTCATTGGCTTGTCCAACCTCAGTTTTGGCTGGTAAAGTGGGCAAAACTGGCGTAGGGGTTCGCAGTCCAGAGCCAGGTGTGCCAGTTGGCAATCTGCCGGTCGAGGGCGTCGCCGTAGGCATCGCCGTAGGCGCTGAAGGAAAGGGCGTATTGTTCACCGCCACAGGAGAAGAAACAGCCGTTGAGCTGACCACCTGGAAAAACCCGAACCCCGCCACACCAGCGCATAGAATAATGCACAGGCACAACCCAACAATCGCCATTATGATAAAGACCAACGTTTTATTCATCCGTACCTCCAAATTTCAAACCGATACCGAGTAAACCCAGATAAGGGATTGAGGGTAGTTTATCCCCTTTCAAGAGATCCAACTTCTTGTTCTGAATCCATCCTGCTTCGCCGCCTCATAGTCTGGCAGGCGGCTGCCACAATGCCGAGGGAAACCCAAAAATAGGGAAGCGCAAACGTATCCATATTGAAACCTTCCACAATCAACCCACTTAACACAAAGCACCCCGTCCAGCCCATCACCCGCAATAATTTTTCCCGACCGCTCATTAAGTAACGCGCAGAGATCCACATAATAAAACACCAGGCGATAAACGTCGAAAATCCGATTAACCCTGTTTCTGCCAGCAGTCTCACCCACAGGCTCTTAATGTTCGGAATGGAACCCCAGCGAAAGACCAGGATAGATATTTCAGTGAGCGCCCAACTAAACGCGTTCAGTTTTTCAGGGAAGAAAAAACCAGCATTCCCTAACCCCACCCCAAGAAATGGATAGTCATTAAAAACTCCCCAACCCGCTTCCCAAAAGACCAGGCGTTCTGCAAAAACTAACTGGTTGGCGTACACAAACAATGGGTTACCCTTCAATGCCGAAAAATTAAAAATAGTTGCCATGCGGGGATCTACTTTGCTCAGCCCATATCCTGCGGCGAATAACAGCCCAATATAAACAACCAGCAGGAAGATACTGATCAAGGCAGACGCGCTAAAAACAAATAATTTTCCTGTCTGGGTTTTAAATAGCCGGGTGCGGATCCACCTAACCAGTCGGAAATAGATCTCCAAAAAAAGAAACCCAGCCATGGCAATAAAGGTCAGATACCCTATTCGAGAAATCGACAACCACAAGGTAATCAATCCCCCAGTTAAAAGTATATTTTCAAAACTAATTTTCCATAAACGCCGATGCGCCGAAAAACCATTTAAAGAAGCCGACAGCCAAAATGGCAGATATAACATGTTCAGTTGATGCCCCAGCCAGGAAGGCTCATAAGCAAACCCGGTCACCCTGCCAAAGAAGAGCATATAGCTGCTGGATATTTGCTCTTGAAATTTCCACATCCACTCGGGATACTCCAGATATTGCTTCCACGCCCAGGCTTGAACTCCGCTCCACAGGATGATCAATATCCCGCTCCAATTGATGATGCGCAGAAAAAAGAACAGGCGTTTTTCCCGTTGAAACCAGACGGATGTTAGCAGAAAGAAACTTACGCCAATGACAAGGGTAAGAATGGCTTGCAGCATATTGCGCAGTGGCGTAATGGTTTTGAAAGCGGGCAGCGGTAAAAAGAGAGAAAATAAACAACCCAGCAGCGCGATCAGAAAAAAACCGAGTAAAGGCATTGCCTGACCTGGCAAATTGCCTTTTCTCAAAACATAAGGAATAAACCATACCAATCCCAGGATTCCCAGCGCCACCGCGGAAGGAGGCGCCACCATAGAAGAACCACGTAGATTTGCGAGCAACGGCAAGCTGGTAAACGGCAAGAGGATGCCCAACGCCCCCCATCCAATCCACTCAGCGGCAGAAAGCCATTTACCCATCCCGCTGACTTCGCCCTTTTGTGACGCGGATTTGAATAAGAAACAGCGCAGCAACCATGCCAATCAACCCTCCCCCAAACACGACCTGATTTCGATCATATTGAACAGGCGTTGAAGGAATCTCCGCCAGCTTCACCGGACCGATGATAAGACCCGCATGTGCGCCTTTTGCTGCGCTGCGCTCCTGTAAAAAAATCTGCCCCCACACTGCCATTTCCCGTTGAATTTCTGGCAAGGAGCGCTGCTGGCATTGCGCCGAGATCGGCTGCGTCATCACCACCTGGCTTAAGCAGCTTTCCAACGCCAGGATATAGCGATCGATTCGCTGCGCCTCAACTGCGTGAACATAGCTCTCCCGTAAAAGCTGCTCCCCAAACCCCGCCCAAATATTCGCAAGTTCTGCCGCAATGACCGCATCCGGATGGCGGACTCTCAGGTCCCAAAGCGTGATCCTTCGCTCCAGAACGCCAATTTTCTTTAGATCCGCAGGTTCTATCAATATTCCGCGTGAGGCAGCCTCTCTGCTGGTTTGTTCCAGGATAATTGGAGCGGCAATAAGGTGTCCAGCCGTATTAAGCGCGATATCCTCTTCGTATTGGGTCATAGTACCTGTTTTGGTTACATCCAGGCTGAGGGAAAACTGCGCCCTTGCTTCATAGATGGGAGGATTCAGCTTATGGAAGATGAAACCACCGAACCCACCGATAAAGACCAACAACGGAAACAACCACCAGGTTTTAATCGCTTCGCTCAGGAGATCCTCAATCGATTGATCGCCCTTTAATTTACTGTAACCGGCTGTATTTTCCGTCAATGATCACCACCAATATCCATACAAAAGATGGAAAAATTATACCTCGTATCAAGATCAGGTGTGTTTTCCGCTCAAAGCGTGTCACCAGATCATTCGTTGAGCTTTTCTTTTCTCACCCTCAAGTGGATAGCCAGTTTTGTCTCGTCTGTAATTCGAACCGCATGAGCGGGACGATACCCCGGCACCCAAATGATCACTCCCAGGGAGGAAACCAACGGCCAATCCGCCCTAGCCATACGGGACAGCCCGACATTGACCCAAAAATCAGACATTTTCATGCGCTTACCCGGCATCCCCAGTGGCTCAAAGCGCGCACCTGGATACGTTTTATGAACAATCAGCGGCAGGGATATGCTGCCAGCGTCCACCAATGCCTGGTATGGATCTGAGCGAAGCGCAGCCAGATAATCAAAGGGCTCTCGATAATACTCCGCCTCGATCACCCATTCTGCCGAAAGCGTAACACGCCCAGGCACAAGCAGTTCAAGGGGTTCTTGTTGGTCCAATCTCAACCAATCCGACCTGCGCAGCAGCACTCGTTGGTCCAAAAACCATAATTCTGTCCCATCACAGAAAATAGAAATATGTTGAGCCAAATCGATAGACTTGGATCGAGCGGGATTATGAATAAACTCGACGGCTCGCAGCACCGTGTCAAAATCGATATCTCGAAGACCGGGTCTTAAAGTTCCAATTGCCTGGCGAACAATCCAACGCTGCAAGCCGGTTGGCTGCCGCCGCACCAGCGCTAAACGAAGGATGATATGTCCTTTTTCCTGCTCCACCAGGCATTCTGACCACACCCTTTTTTTGAGTTCCTCCAGCACTTCATAATCACCTGCCAGGGCTAAAGCATTCCGCTGAATTACTTCTTTCACTTGAGGATTGTACTGCTGAAGATAAGGGATTAACTCGTGCCGCAGCCGGTTACGAAAATAAGAAACGTCTGCGTTAGTGGCATCTATCACCGGTCTCAGGTTGCGCTCGCGGCAATATCTCTCCGTATCTTCCCGCCAGCAGGAAAGCAGCGGACGAACCAAAGGGATCGAATTATTCCACAACGGAAGGATCACCGTCCAGGTCATGCCCTTTAGACCCGAAAGCCCCGACCCTCGCAAAAAATGCATCAATACAGTCTCCACCTGGTCATCAGCCGTATGCCCGACCGCTACCGCCTGCGCCTGGTGTTCGCTGGCAGCTTGAAAAAGGAAACGATAGCGGGCAATCCGAGCCGCCTCCTCAATGGATAATTTTTCTCTACCTGCCAGCTCAGCGACATCCATACTGCCCAGGATGAAAGGAAGAGAACGTTTCTCCGCTTCCTGGAGGACCATTTGCGCATCAACCACCGATTCTGGTCGTAAGCGGTGGTCAAAATGAACCACCAACAACCTGTACCCAAGCCGAAATAAACTATCCATCAAGCACAGGCTGTCGGGTCCTCCCGAAACTCCAACAACCAGCAGCTTTGCTGGATCAAGCCCGCACTCCTCCTTCAACACACGGTCAAAATGGGTCAAATCCATAATAAGTGATTATAATTATATTCGGATTGAAAATTCTGTTTTTCCCACTTTTTGTTTGACAGGTGACCTGGAGGGGGGTATAATCGCCTTTTGCAATCTAAAATAAATTGGAGAACGATGATGGAGTCAAGTATCACGGCGGAAGTTGACCGCACAACTGAGTTATCCCCCAAACAACATTTTAAAGGTACGATCAAGAAAATTCTTTTAGCAGGAGCGGTTATCGATATTGGGATCGGTAAACCGGCAGTATTACACATCTCCCAAATTGTCCCACCGGATCCAAATCAACCGATTAAACGAGTTGACGAAGTCCTCAAAGAGGGCGAAACGATCGATGTGTGGGTTAAGCGCGTCAGCAAAGAGGGTCGGATTGAATTGACGATGGTCAAGCCCCTCGATCTGGAATGGCGTGATATTCATAAAGACATGGTGGTAAAAGGCACCGTCGTGCGGCTGGAGAAATTCGGCGCTTTTGTCGAAATCGGTGCAGAACGCCCAGGCTTAATCCACATCAGCGAAATGGCGCACGGCTACGTCAAAACACCTGGTGATATTTTAAAAGAAGGTGATGAAGTGGAAGCCCAGGTGATCGATTTTAACCGCCGCAAAAAGCAAATCAAATTGAGTCTCAAAGCGCTCCAACCGGAACCGGTCAAAGAGCCAGAACCGGTCTATATCCCAGAAGCGCCCAAGAAAGAAAAACCAGTTCGCCGCCCCAAGAAGGCAAAAAGCCCCCGCAGCCGCAATGAAGACACGATTAATGTCGACGAATTATTGACCAGCCTGGGTGAACAGGCTCCTGCCGAAGCCGAACCCACCTCAATGGAGCTGGCTCTCCGCGAAGCAATGGAGCGGGCGAAATCACGCAAACAGCAAAACGAGAAAGGTCGCAAAAAAGGCAGCTCTATTGTGCAAGAAGCCATTCTGGCGCGCACATTAGAAAGCAAAGGGTAAGCTGATTTGTAACTCCTCCATCCCGTTCTCTCGATAGAAAATGAATCAAAACGCCAGTTCCCTGTTGAACTGGCGTTTGTTTGCTGGCAGTTTATGGTAAACTTACGTTTGACGTTCATTCTTCTTGTTTTGAAGATTTATCTTCTGCCGAAGATTTATCTTCTCCCGAAGATTTATCTTTTTTTGAAGATTTGTCTTCTCCAAACGGGTCATTTTTCAAGTAAAATAATGAACCAAAGGAATGGTTAAACATATTTTTCTGATATTTACACAAATAATTCTGAATCCGAACGGGGAGGTCCCGGAAAATCAACGGCCCTCCCCGCTTCTTTTGTATACAAACTTTGATTGCTGGCGCGATGCCCCAGCGCGGCTAATTAATTGTATTGGGAGGTAAGTCAAGTTGGCGACAAAATACATCTTTCTTACCGGCGGCGTGGTCAGTTCGGTTGGCAAAGGCGTTACTGCTGCGGCTATCGGGCGTTTACTGAAAGAGCGAGGCATTGCCGTAGCAGTCCAAAAATTAGATCCCTATATCAACGTTGATCCTGGCACCATGAGCCCCTACCAGCATGGAGAAGTCTTTGTGCTGGATGATGGCGCTGAAACCGACCTGGACCTCGGTCACTACGAACGTTTTATCGACATTCGATTAAACCGGGTTTGCAATATCACCACCGGACAGGTCTATGCGGAAGTCATCAGCAAAGAACGACACGGCGACTATCTCGGCGGCACTATTCAGGTCATCCCTCACGTGACGAATGAGATTAAACGCCGCATCCAGATGGTTGCCCGCAGCACCGGCGCTGAAGTCGTGCTGGTTGAGGTCGGCGGCACAGTAGGCGATATCGAGGGATTGCCTTTTTTGGAGGCGATTCGGCAGCTCCGCAGCGACTTGGGAAGAGAAAACACCTTTTACATTCATGTCACCTGGCTGCCTTATATCGGCGCAACGGGTGAGCTCAAAACCAAGCCCACTCAACATTCGGTGCGAGAATTACGCTCCATCGGGATATCACCCGATATGATTGTCGCGCGCTCCGACTTCCCGGTCGATACCTCGATGATCGAAAAAATTGCGATCTTTTGCGATGTGGAGAAGCGCGCGGTCGTGCCTATGGTAACCACACCAGTTCTTTACGAAGTGCCGCTGCTGCTCGAAAAAGCCCGCGTTGCAGAATATTTACTCCAACGGCTCGGATTAGAACCCAGGCAGCAACCGGATTGGAGCGAATGGAACCGGTTGGTGCGGGAAGTGCGGCGCGAAAAACCAGTGGTCAAAGTTGCTCTGGTTGGGAAATATGTTGAGCTGCATGATGCCTATCTCAGCGTGCGTGAAGCATTGAAACATGCCGCGCTGCACCTTGGGGTGGAACTTGACCTGGCATGGGTGCATTCGGCAGAAGTGGAGAAAGGCAAAGGCTGGGATCAGATCGAATCAGCCAAAGGTATCCTCGTCCCTGGCGGATTTGGCAGCCGCGGGATTGAAGGAAAGATCCAGGCTATTCGATATTGCCGCGTCAATCAAGTGCCTTACCTTGGGTTGTGTCTGGGGATGCAGTTAATGGTCATCGAGTTCAGTCGTTTTGTGCTGGGGAGCGAAGAGCCAAACTCCACCGAGTTCGATCCATCTACTTCTTACCCTGTCATCTCGCTGCTGCCAGAACAACATTCGATCAAGGATTTGGGCGGCACCATGCGCCTGGGATTATACCCCTGCCATCTGGTGCCTGGCACCATTGCGGCTAAGGCTTATGGGGTCGAGGCTGTTCAAGAACGCCACCGCCATCGGTTTGAGTTCAACAACGAATTTAGAGAGCTGTTATCTGCACAGGGAATGCGCTTTTCAGGGCTTTCGCCAGATGGATTGTTGGTAGAAATTGCTGAACTGGCAGATCATCCCTTTATGGTAGGCACTCAATTTCATCCTGAATTTCTCAGCCGACCCAACCGTCCTCACCCCTTATTCTTAAGTTTTATGCGGGCAGTATGCGAACGATCGGGAGTGTCGGTCGAAATCCTGGATCAAGTCAACGCCCAGCGATAAATTTCGGTTATACTTGGATCATATCCTGATAAAAAATGGGCGGAAACGCACCGATATCTTATTTTGAGGTTACTATGGATACAACAATCGAATCAATTTCAGCATTACAAATCCTTGATTCCCGCGGCAATCCAACCGTGGAAGTCGAGGTCGTGTTGGCAGATGGAAGCTGGGGAAGGGCAGCAGTGCCATCTGGAGCATCCACAGGGGTTCATGAGGCTTTGGAACTGCGCGATGGAGACAAAAACCTCTATAACGGAAAAAGCGTCAACAAAGCAGTGGAAAATGTCAATACCGTCATCGCTGAAGCATTAACCGGTTGGGATGCCCTCGAACAACGCGCCATTGACTTAACCATGCTCGAATTGGACGGGACACCCAACAAATCCAAATTAGGCGCAAACGCCATATTAGGAACCAGCCTGGCGGTTGCCAAGGCTGCCGCAGCGTGCCTGGGACTGCCTCTTTACCGGTATATTGGCGGTGTGAATGCCCATGTTTTACCGGTGCCAATGCTCAACATCCTGAATGGCGGGGCGCATACTGCCTGGCAGTCCACCGACGCCCAGGAATTTATGATTATGCCATTTGGCGCCGCTTCTTTTGCCGAAGGTCTGCGCTGGGGATCAGAAATTTACCAGGCATTAAAATCTGTCCTGAAGAGCCGTGGATATATCACCCTGGTCGGAGACGAAGGCGGTTATGCCCCTTCTCTCAAAGCCAATGTCGAAGCAGTCGAAGTAATTCTCGAAGCGATCACCAAAGCCGGATATAATCCCGGTTCTCAGGTGGCAATCGCTCTCGACCCGGCAGCTTCTGAATTGTATGATGACGAGAAAAAAGTGTACGTGCTGCGAAAAGAAGGAAAAGAGCTGTCCAGTGAACAAATGGTCAATTTCTGGAAATCCTGGATCGATCAGTTCCCGATCGTCTCGGTAGAAGATGGTCTGGCGCAAGATGATTGGGAAGGCTGGAAAATGATGGTCAGCGCGGTCGGAGATAAAATCCAAATCGTTGGCGATGACCTGTTGGTCACCAACCCAGAACGCGTCCAGCGTGGTATTCGTGAAAAAGCCGCCAATGCATTGCTGGTCAAGTTGAACCAGATTGGTTCTCTAACCGAGACGATCCTGGCAGTTGAACTGTGCCAGCGAGCTGGCTGGCGCGCGGTCACCTCTCACCGCTCTGGTGAAACCGAAGATTCAACCATCGCAGATCTGGCAGTTGCGCTCAATATGGGTCAAATCAAGACCGGCGCCCCTGCCCGCTCAGATCGGGTTGCGAAATATAATCAGCTTATCCGCATCGAGGCTGAGTTAGGCGACACCGCCAAATACGCAGGCTGGGATGCTCTGCGCGTCAAACCCGCCTTCGCTGGGTAATCCCATCTTAATCGATACATTTTCAAACCCTAAAGGTTTTCTGAAACCTTTAGGGTTTTTGTTTCTCCTCTTAATTCATCAATTACGCGTAATACTTCCGAGTTGGCTGGTATGTCCGACATTGAATTCCCATAATGGGCATATCGGATGTACCCCTGTTTATCAATGATAAACACCGCAGGCATGCGCCCCAGTTTGAATAAATTAACCTCTTGATAATACCGGTCAGCAGTCACGGAGCGGATATCCGCCAGACCGATAAACGGCATTTCCTCTTGCTGCCAAAACCGGCGAAACGCATTCGGTCCGTCGGGTCCAAGAGCGATTATTTCCGTCTCCCGCTCTTGAAATTGGTCATAATCTTGGCGCAACTGCGCCAGGTGCCGGCGGCAGAAGGGTCACATAAATCCGCGGGTTAATACCAGCATGATATATTTCCTGCCCAAGAAATCAGACAGGCACACTGGATTACCGTTGGTGTCGATTAATTCGAATTCCGGCGCCTTTGTCATCACACTTAATTGATTGGGCATATGACTCCTTTCCAGCGAATTGACACTGTTCATTCCATCAAGGTTTCCGAAGAGGCTGAATAAAACGATTCACAGCAGCGAGAAACGCCTGCGGACACTCTTCCTGGGGCACATGCCCGCAGGCGGGAAAGACCTCCAGGTCTGCTCCAGGGATTTCCTGCGCCAGGCGAATGCTTTGGGATGTCGGGACAATACGATCATTATCCCCTGTTACCACCAATACAGGCATTTTTAATTCACTTAATCGCTGTTCTACCCCGCCTGACCTTGAGGCTTTGGTAAATTCCCAAAGGGCGCGATCCCAATTTTCAACCTGCAAGGGCTTTCGGTAGCCAGCAATAATTTCTGGGGTGATTTTCGACGGATCGTGCCACGCCTGGGTGATGATCTGGGTTCCTTGCTCGCCCGCCAGTGATCGCACAAACAGCGGACCAAGCCGATTCACTTGCGGAAGCTGGTATAACCAGTTGAGATTCCCCCTTCCACCACCGGTATAAATGGCGGCATCTACCAGCACTAACCCGCTAAATCGATCCGGATATTTCAACGCGGATGCCAGCGCCACTGTCCCGCCAGCCGAGTTTCCAACCAGAATCGCCTTTTGAATCCCTAATTGATCCATCAAGACAGGTATCAAGTCCGCCTGGAAGGTCAGGCTATAGGGCGACTCGCCTTGCCAGTCACCTGACATTGGTCGAGAAGTCAACCCAAAGGCGGGTCGATCATAAGCCACCACCCTGCCCTGGCTGGACAATGGTTGAATTACTTCCCGCCAGGAAAAAGAGCTTGCGCCAAAACCATGCAGCAATAAAATCGCAGGTTCATCCGATCCATACTCCTTATAATGAAGGGTTATTCCTTTCACTTCGATAAATCGGCTGTCCGAATCAGCCAGTTCTTCAATCGACCGGGCTGCCTGAATTTCAGGGATCGGAATTAGAAAAGGAACGATTCCGAACAACAAAAGAACAACAATCAAAAACCCAACCAGAATTTTGATGATTTTCATTTCGTTTCGCCAATGCTTTGAAGAAACTGCACCGTAGAACGCACAATCAGCTCCTGCTGCTCCCGCCAGGAAATCAAAGCAGGCTGATCCCCTGATTGTTCGCCATAATCGCCAAATTGCGCGTGATTTCCCCCCTCAATTGCCACAAAACGAGTGGTCTCAGGCAGCAGCCTGCGTGAATTTTGGGTTTTCTCGACCGTAGCCAATCCATCCTGCGTGCCATAAATCGAAATTACCTGAACCGGCTGATTGACCAGAGAGTCCGACTCCGCTGGATATGCTGCCCATAAAACCAATCCTCTCACCAAACCAGGGTGATTCCGCACAAAATTCGCAGCCATTGCCCCGCCCAGGGAATGACCACCGATGCTCCAGTTTTGGATCGATGGATACGCTTCGATAACCTGTAAAGCCTTAGCCGGTTGAGTTACCGCCAGATTGAATGGCATTTGAGTGAGGATTACCAGATAACCCTGGGAGGCAATTCGGTTTGCCAGCGGCGCATATGCCCGATAATCGACCCTGCCTCCAGGATACAGAATCAACCCCTGAGAGGATTTGATTGCCGCGGGAGAGAATTCAATCCAACCAGGATGACTCATAATAGATACTTCCGGTCCAGAATGGAGCGCATTCAACGCCTCTGTCATTGGTTGAGCAGGGGTATAAGCCCAAATTGAAAAACCCGCGAAAACCAGCAGGATCAAAACGCCTGTCAATATCAAACCTTTTTTTATCATGTTGTGCCAGCCTTTTGATCAATTAACCTGGGTCAGGAATAAGTCGATTTTCGATTTTTCCGCAACCCATATCGATTATATATGTTTCCCCGTATGAAAAAGCAATAATATAATCTTTGTATATAGTTTTATTCTGCGATCAGCTTTTCACGAGCTGCCGCCCAAATCGAATCAAACATTTCCACCCTCAGTCGACCGGTTTGGGTATTTTGGCGGCTGGGATGATAGGATGCTAACACCCAGGGGAATCTATTTCCCAACTCGAAAAAAGCGCCATGCCTAAAAACCATCCCCGAAACAGACGCGCCGCGGGCGCGATAAATGGCAGATACCCGCTCAAATGCCAGCCTTCCCAGCGCGACAATTCCTTCCAGCCGATCTAACAGGGCGATCTCTTTTTCAAGATACGGCTGACAGGTGTTGATTTCCAGCAGGGTGGGCTTATTATCCGGCGGAGCGCAGCGGCAAAGGGCGCTGATAAACAGGTCTGCCAGGGATAAGCCATCTCCTGGTCGGGTGGAAACAGGCTGGCTGGCAAATCCAAAGCGGTGCAATGCGGCGTAAAGAAAATCGCCCGAGGAATCCCCGGTGAACATCCGCCCGGTTCGATTGGAACCATGCGCGCCCGGCGCCAGACCTACCACCAGGATGCGCGCATTTGGATCTCCAAATCCTGGAACTGGCTTGCCCCAATAAGTCCACCCTTGAAACGCGCGGCGTTTTTGGGCAGCGATTTTCTCGCGCCATTCCACCAGGCGCGGACACAGCCTGCACTGAACAATATTCCTTTCCAAATCATCCCAGTCCGAAATCAAGGTGCCTCCCGATCAGACCTGCCGTTGGAAACCCCTTGAAGATGATGCACTTTTTCAAGTCAATTCTTTCCTTCATCGTTCGGTCTTAATCCAGGTCTTGATACTTAAATATCAAGAACGTTGTCAACAATTGCAAGCCAAAAACCAGAAGGACGCTTCTTATTGCATTCCTGAAAATAGATATCAATTCAGATCCACACAACAGTGCAAGGATTGGAACTTGAAACAGCCAAAGACGTGCGACCTCAGTACGAGTCTGCCCCAAGATGTTGAGCGATAAATACATCACCAGATAACTTACAACCAGCCCATCCAAAAAGCCCGCCTCTTTCCTCACCCAATACACAAATGAGCGAATCAAACGGAAGGTGATCAAAACGACAAACGGTGCACCCAGCCACAACAGCCATTCCGCATTATTGACATACGCCGATTCCAGGATATTGGCGCGGGTCATCACAAATCCTTTGTGCCAGCGATGCTGTTCAGCAGCAGCCAGATAGCGCGCCAGCGCATCATAGCGCAACACCCAATGAAAAATCAAATAGGATATGCCTGTCCCTGCCGCCAAACCAATCAAGTCAAACCCGAACGGAAGCCATCCTTTTTGCCTGCAAATCCCTATCAAAAGGATCAAGCAAGCCATCAAAACGATCACGGGCAGCATTGAAAAAGAAAGAAAAACCACCAGGTATAGACAGACACCCAAAATAAAAAACCGATAAGTTCTGGTCGGATCATTCCATATCCATATTGCAAGGTATATGATCCCTGCGGTTAATAAAGGATATAAAACCTGATCCAACTCAAACGGCGTCAGCAAAAAATTAGGGAAAAACAAGTAAGATACCGCCGGGATGAGCGCCTGGTTTTGCACTATCCCAAGCCTGCGCGCCGATGCATAAATCACCAGCGGCGTAAAGCTGGCTATTAAAGGGAATACAACCACGATAAACTGAGAAATCGCCAGATACCGTTCTTGATCCGTTGAACTTGGGGCAAACCAGCCTGAAACTTTTTGGGTGGCAATATATACCAACATCAACCCAGGTGGTTTGGTCAGCACAAAGGAATCTCCTCCACTGGCAGCCTCGTAATTGGTTACAATCTGCCAGGGATCGGGCTGGCGGCTTGCCAGGCGGGTATAACTGTAATGACCTTTCTCAAGAAAATTCTTCAACAAAGCAGGATAACCCTCCCCCTCAACCCAGCCAAATCCGACCTGCAGAAAATAGCCACAAAGCACAAGCGTTAAAAGTTTCAGGCGGATTTGAACCTTGCTGAAGAGGATCAACCAGGCAAAGAATAAACCTGCCAGCCCCAGCGGGATCAATATCCAGGGATGCGCCAGTGGTTTGTTATAAAATTTCCAGAACCAGTTGGGGAGCATCGAAAACACAATGATTTGAAAAACCAGGTAAACCCAATGCAGCGCCGTGAGCGGCAGGCAGAGATACCAATACCCCGCCATCTGGAAAAACCCGCCAAAAAGAGGTTTTAACCTTGATATTCTTTCCCACACAGCCAGCAGGCTGACCGCTGTGAACTGCGCCAGGATGAAGAGCAGCCAAATCAGCAGCGGCAATCCGCGTTCAATCAGGCTGGTCAAAAGGCTAATTGAACGAAGGAGTACGGCAGGCATCCAATACCACTCCCCAGATTGCTTGAACAAAGTTAAGCCCAATACGATCATCAGACTCAACCCCAAGGTTGTAAGTCCGCTGAGGGTGATCAAGGAAACAGCCGGGGTGTCTTTCTGAAAAAATTGGATAAGTTGCTGCGCAATCCGCTCAACCCACAATCGATCCCGCCAGCTTTTCCAGGTTAGATAAAGGAAACAGGCGCACCCAAGCAGCATGACGAGGAGCATAGCCAACCGGCTGCTGGAGAGACCGAGCCAGAGCACATTCCGTTCCATCGAAGGGGTGAACACAACCCAAAGGATGGAAAAACCGCCTTGTAAAGTTGAGAGGGCAAAAAAATACTTCAGATTTTTGACCATGTTCAGCAATCGCGTCCCCCAGCAGGTCAAAGAATTAACATGGCGTCTCCAAAGGAGAAGAAACGATAGCCGGTTTGAATGGCTTCCTGATATGCGCGGAGGATCAGCTCACGCCCGGCAAACGCACTAACCAACATAAGAAGGGTAGAGCGAGGCAGGTGAAAATTGGTCACCATTGCATCGACTGCTTTGAATTTATATCCTGGCAGGATATACAAGTCGGTAGGACCACTCCAGGCAGCCACACGCTCACCCGCTGCAGCCTCGATAGCGGCGGTTTCAAGCGCACGCACACTGGTGGTGCCTATCGCAACCACCCGCCCGCCAACCCGCCAGGCATTATTGACCAACTCAGCGGTTTCAGGCGGCACCTCGCACCATTCGGAGTGAATCGCATGGTGGGTCGGATCTTCTTCTTTTACAGGCGAAAACGTATCCAATCCCACATGTAACAGTACACTGGCAAAGTGAATATTGGCTGCCTGTAGATGTTCGATTAATTCCTGTGTAAAATGCAGACCCGCAGTTGGCGCCGCGGCAGACCCTGGAACACGGGAATAAATCGTCTGATACCGTTCTGGGTCTTCCAGCCTGGTGTGGATATAGGGAGGTAATGGAATCTGCCCATGATTTTTAAGGTAGTTTTCTACCGGTTCTGTGAACTGCACCAGGCGGCGCGCCCCACCCAATGACTTCAATACGGTTATCTGAGGACCTTCTTCCAGCGCCAGGAGGGAGCCCGTGTTGATTCTTTTCCCGCCAACCAAAGCCTCCCAGGTGATCGAATCCAGTCGTTTCAGTAATAGTAATTCAACCCTTCCACCAGTTGGCTTTCGCGCAGAAATCCGCGCCGGTATTACGCGAGTTTGATTAACCACCAGCAAATCACCAGGGCGCAGAAAGCCGCCAATATTCCAAAAAGTTGAATGGTCTATGATATGGGTCGAGCGATGCAGCACCAACAACCTTGAAGCATGACGTGGTTCAATTGGCGTCTGCGCAATTAAATCTGGCGGTAAATGGTAATCAAAGTCGGATGTTTTCACGTTAAATCAGGCGCGGTTGTTGTTGATTTTGAGTGTCAGGATAGGTCAAACCCAGGTGTTCGCAGGCGCGCCGGGTCGCTATCCTTCCTTGCGGAGTTCGATCAATAAATCCAAGTTGAAGCAAATACGGTTCAATCACTTCCATGATCGTATCAGCTTCTTCACCCACCGAAGCCGCTATGGTGTTTAATCCCACCGGTCCACAGTTGTATTTTTCGATAATGGTGCGCAATACCCGGCGGTCCACTTCGTCCAATCCCAAAGGATCCACATTCAATAAATTAAGAGCCTCGGTTGCCACACCGCTTGATACCACGCCTTGCGCTCGCACCTGAGCATAATCTCGCACCCGGCGCAGCAGGCGCAACGCTACCCGTGGTGTGCCACGCGATCGTTTTGCCAGTTCCTGAAACCCCCCTGAGTCAACCGGGATCGCCATTTTTTTGGCTGCCTGGCTTAAGATGGCTACCGTTGACTCCTGGTCATAGTAGTCCAGGTGAAAAACTGCGCCAAAACGCGCCCGCAGCGGAGCGGATAACAGCGCCAGACGCGTGGTTGCGCCGATCACTGTAAAGCGCGGTAATTTTAAGCGGAGAGAACGCGCCGCCGGTCCCTTGCCGATAATAATATCCAGCGCATAATCTTCCATTGCAGGATACAACACTTCTTCTACGACTTTCCCAAGCCGGTGGATTTCGTCGATAAATAAAATATCGCCCGCTCTCAGGTTCGTCAAAATCGCTGCCAGATCGCCTGCCCGTTCGATTGCCGGACCAGCCGTGATCTTGATATTCACCCGCATTTCGTTCGCCAGTACGTGCGCCAGCGTGGTTTTGCCCAACCCCGGCGGTCCATAAAATAAAACATGTTCGAGCGGGTCGTTTCGCTTTTTCGCAGCAGTGATTAAAATGTCCAGGTTTTCCTTCACTTGCTGCTGACCAATGAACTCTGACAACCGCATCGGACGCAGTGCGGGATCTATCCGGTCATCAGGGCGGGATTCAGGCGCGATCAATCGTTGAGGGGTATCACTCATGAAAATGATTATACCCGGATTATCCTTTATAATTGAAAAAAATCCGCTGCTGGAGACGCTATGTCCACCATCTATATATCCAGGCATCCCTTGGTTCAACACAAATTAAGCATTCTACGCGATGTCAACACGGAACCCAAAAAATTCCGGGCGTTGGTAAAAGAGCTGGGCGCTTTGCTCGCTTACGAGGCTACGCAAGACCTGCTGATCCGCCCGGTTACGATTACAACCCCTATGGGGCAGGCTGCCTGTTACGAATTGCAGGAAAAAATCGGGTTGATTCCGATCCTGCGGGCAGGACTGGGCATGGTCGAGGGCATTTGGGAATTGATGCCAACCGCTGAAGTATGGCACATTGGTCTCTATCGCGATGAACGGACGCTTAAACCGGTGCAGTACTATAATAAACTGCCGATTGAACCAACGGTGTCGGTTTGTCTGATTCTCGATCCCATGCTAGCCACAGGTGGATCAGCCGTTGCCACCACCGACCTTTTGAAAAACTGGGGAGTGAAAAAGATCAAATTTGTGGGGTTGATTGGCGCACCCGAAGGCGTAACTGCCATGCAAAAAGCTCACCCGGATGTGCCAATTTACCTGGCGGCGCTCGACGACCACCTCAATGAAAAGGGATATATCGTGCCAGGCTTGGGAGATGCCGGCGACCGCCAGTTTGGAACAGGATGACTGCAGAGCGACAGAAAGAATCCATTCCCTGATAATCAGCAATTTGCCTGGCTGGTTATTCTACATACCCGGATCGTCCTCCATCACTCCGCCAGGCTTAACCCAGTCAGGCGGCTAAGCGATACTCGAAGAAACCAGGTCGGAAAGAATAGAATTAAGTGCATCCCCAGGCTGATACCCAAAACCAGGGCGAACATTCTCATCAACACGTTGAGACGGGGAGCCAGGTTCGACAGCAGCCATCCTCCCCCACCCAACGCAAGAATGACCCCGATGATCAGAGTAAATAGACCCGCCACAATAAACCATGAACGGCGATCCGCTGCAGATGGGAACATAATACTGCTGACGGTAAATGCCAGGTAAAACCACAACCAAAAATCAGGCTGATCAGGGAATTGCTTTAATCCCTGCCACAGAACCTGCCAGTTGCCCCTGCTCCAGGCGTCTGACAGCGGGGTTAATGCAGGCTGCCAAAATATTGAGAGGAAGATAAATAAACTGCCAGCGATTAATGGAGCAGCCCCAATCAATGTATCTCGCAGTGGATCGGTAACAACCGTCTCCACATATCCTAACTGCAATTTCCCACCAGGCAAAGCGCGCGGCAGCAGCGAAAACCTGCCGGTGCGCACGCGCAAAAGCATTGCCATCAGATAATGGCTGCCCTCATGCAGCAGAACTCCTGGAAAGAACAGCAGCGAAAACAGAATGATCGTAGCCGCCGGGCTGCGCGTGATGATTAACAACACCCCTTGCATCTCGCGGTGCAGCTTTTGTTGAAAAAACAAGAGTGGCCCCAGCAGCAGCAGGAGCCACACCAGACCATCAAAATTCTCCGGAATCAACGCGCAGCAGCCTGCACAATCTTGATGAAATCGGACTTCAGGCTTGCTCCACCCACCAATGCGCCATCGATTTCGGCTTCGTTGAAAAACTCGGCAGCATTCGCGCCGGTTACTGAGCCGCCATATAACACGCGAACCCCGCTTGCCACTTCATCGCCAAACATATCTTTTAATGGCTTACGAATGGTGTCGCGCACAACAGCATTGGCAATAGCGCCCGTGGCGGCGCGACCGGTGCCAATTGCCCAGACTGGTTCATAGGCGATGACCAGGCTGGCAGCCTGGGCGACATCTAAGCCTTCCAGTCCCAAGGTCATCTGGCGCACAATCACTTCCTCGGTCTTGCCCGCCTCGTTCTCCGCCAGGGTCTCACCCACGCACACGATTGGGGTTAAACCTACTGCAAGCGCCGCTTTCAAGCGTTTATTAACCGTCCCGTCTGTTTCTCCAAACAGGGTGCGGCGCTCAGAGTGCCCCAATATCACATATTGACAAAATTCTTTTACCATAGCCGGGGCAATTTCACCCGTATAGGCGCCTGATGCCTCCCAGTACAGGTTTTGCGCCCCTAATCCAACGCCAGTATTTTCCAGCATCCCGGCAATCGTCGAAAGAGCAGTAAAAGGTGGGCATAAAACCCGCTCCACCTGCGGGACCGCTTCCAGACCTGGCAACAATTCAGCGACCAAAAGAGCAGCCTGAGAAACGGTCTTATTCATTTTCCAGTTTCCAGCAACAAACGGTTTACGCATCAGAACCTCACAAGGATTAAGATAATCATTTCATCATACCACCTGAAATCCACCCTATTATAAAACAATACCCTCAAAAAAATTCCATTTGACGTTCTGAATCGAATCCGGTATGATGAAGCTGCTCCAGGCTGGTCGGGCAGCCGCGGCTTCGCCTTGCGCGAGGTCGAGGAAAGTCCGCACTCCACAGAGCGCAACGCCGGGTAACACCCGGGGCGGGGGCGGCAATTTTGCCGATTACCTGCCGGATCGGGCCACAGAAACATACCGCTGAATGAGCCAGCCCAGGCTGGCTCAAAGCAAGGGTGAAACGGTGGGGTAAGAGCCCACCGACGGCCGCAGCAATGCGGCGGTCAGGCAACCCCCGTTGGGAGCAAGGTCAAGCAGAGACGGCGCTGCTCGCGCACACGTCTCGGGTAGACTGCTAGAGCTGCCTGGTAACAGTCAGCCCAGAGAGATGGCTGCCGGCGCGACCTCAGGGTTGCGTTACAGAATGCGGCTTATAGACCAGCCTGGAGTTTTTATGAATACCGCACAGTTTTGGCTTTTGCCCGCCACTTTCCAATATATAGAGGCTTTTTATTGATCGCTTCCGTACAAGCCTCCGCTTCTTTCCAGAGTATTTCAGCAGATAGTGTCTGGTTTTCAGCCATTTGCTCTGCATATTTTTCATATAACGGCATCGAGAATCCATTTTCATTCAAATATCTATCCACTGACCTCAGCACATAAACATGCAGCCCAGGCTTAATCATCTGGTATTTCAGCAATCCTTCTGGCATAAATTCGATCACACCCAATTGGCTGTCATCTTCTTCTGCAAGCAGCAATACACCGATCTTATTTTTCTCTGTCATCCTGACCTCCTGTTATGATTGCTCTGTCTGATAAATCTTTCTGGCACATCGAGCCAGTTTTTTAGCTCGTTCTTCATCTTCGGGCTGCTCAAAATGCAGCTCAACCCCTGTAACAATCACCTCCCGCCGCCAAAGGTTTTTTCTCTGGTACAGGATCACCTGCTCACGCACCATGGTCATCGATTCATGTTGATTCAGCCACCGCTGCGAGGGGTCTTCTTCTTGGAACAATTTGCCTGAAAGAAATTGATTTTCCCCTTCCATGGACGGTTCTTTGGTTTCAATGGAATCATCCTTTTCGGACAAACGGGTTTTGATTTCTTTAATAGAAGAGCGCTCGACTATTCTGCGAATTTCCTTAAGCGGCAAGAAGGATTCCTTCAGGCGGCGCACGAATTGGATTCGCTCCAGGTAAGATGCGTCATAATACGTGTACCGCCCTCGTGTTTTTGGTTTTGGCAGCAAACCCTCACTGACATAATACCGTATCGTTCGCGCGGATACTCCCGCTAATTTTGCCAGTTCACCAATTGAATATTCTTCATTTTCCATTTCAACTCCATCATCCTATTTGCTTTTATTATAACAGTATTACGTAATACTGTCAATATGCATATTAATGCCCATTTTGATTGACATGCTCTGTTTATTCAATACAATCGAAACAGCGGAAAAAAATTCATTCCTGAAAGTCCAATCTACAAATCATTTCATTTTAGGAGAATTCTCTCATGGCGTCTCTTTTAAGCAAACCCGATTACGAAAAATGGATCGCTCAGACGCGCGCCGAACGCATGACCTGGTGGCGCGAAGCTCGGTTTGGCATGTTTGTTCATTATGGGTTGTATTCACAGGTTGGGCGCAACGAATGGGTTATGTCACTTGAAAATTACCCAATTGCAGAATACGAACGCCTTGCCCACACCTTCAACCCCAAACCCGGCGCTCCGCGCCAGTGGGCAGAGCTGGCAGTGAAAGCGGGCATGAAGTATATCGTCCTCACCACCCGCCACCACGAGGGTTTCAGCCTGTGGGATTCGAAAGCGAATCCCTATAACTCGGTGAATTTTGGTCCACGGCGCGATATTGTGCGCGAATTTGTGGATGCATGCCGGGAATATGGGCTGAAAATTGGGTTTTATTCCTCGCTGATGGATTGGCATCACCCGGATGGCTGGCGCTGCGCTTTTGATACCCAGGCGCGCTTGCGTTTCAATGCTTATATCAAAGAACTAAATCGGGAACTGATGACTCAATATGGAAAAATAGATATCTTGTGGTTTGATGTTTCGCGCCCGATGGAAACCTGGGAGGGATGGGATTCTCTGGAACTGGTACAAATGGTGCGCGAACTCCAACCGCATATTGTGAACAACAATCGCGCCAAACTGGATGAAGATTTTGGCACGCCCGAAGAACACCTGACCGCCCTCGACCGCGACTGGGAAGCCTGCATGACATTCAATGGCATCAGCTGGGGCTATGTGGACTCAGGTCAAGCCAAACCTTATAGTTACAACGCGCAGCGCATCATCCGCATGCTCAATACCGTAACGGCAGGCGGCGGCAACCTCTTATTGAACATTGGTCCCGCGCCTGACGGTTCCGTTCCAGTCGAAGCCATTGAGCCATTAACCACAGTCGGCGCATGGCTGGCAGAAAATGGCAGAGCTGTTTATGGAAAGAAACTGAAATCTAAATTTGGCAACGCGAATGGTGTTTGCGGAGCATCTTTTGACGGAACCAGCGTCTATATATGGAACTGGATCTGGCCGCAAGGCGGTGAAATGGCGCTGGGTGGCTTTATGTCCCCGGTAAAAGCAGTTCGCCTGCTGAAAGATGGCACTCCCATTTCTTACGAACAGCGCGGTCATCGGATTCTTTTGAAGAATTTGCCTGAGGTCTCCCCCGATTCCCACGCCGGCATTTCAGTCATTGAATTAGAGTTTGGCAGTGAACCCGAATTCGCCCGCGCCAGTTATTTTCCCCAATTGCATGGTGGAGTAGATTACGCCGGGGATCAAAAAATATAACATCACGGCATATCGGCAGGATAATCCGAATATCGTGATTTCAATTAACGGCTTGTTCAATAAAATATTGATTCAATAGCGTTCTTTTAGTAATGAAAACACCCTAAAGGTTAAAAAACTTTAGGGTGTTTTCAGGAAACCGTTCTGGAGCGCAAAATTTGAACCGGACCGCCGACCGCTTCCACCTGGTAAGCTCCGCATCCCGCCGGGATGACCACGGATTGAAATGGCGCGATCTGCAATGTCCATCCATCCCCAACCAGCCTGGCATTTCCACTCAACAGCGTTAAGGCATCAAAGGATTCTCCGCGCGTATCCAACTGGATCGTTTTTGTTTGGGCAAATGCTTTTTCCAGCGTAAAATATTGACAATCTAACAATCTGCGAATCTCTCCATCAGCCAAGGCGCAGGGAGGGAGCAGATTGGCTTGCAGATGCAAATCGGTCACAGCCAGGGTTTGATCAATATGCAGCGGACGCGGTCGACCCCAATCCCATACCCGATAGGTGATATCCGAAGTTTGCTGCACTTCATATACCAGCATACCCGGTCCCAGCGCGTGAATCATGCCAGGATTGATCAGGATTGAATCCCCCTCATGAACCGGATAGCGTGCCATCCACTGCAGCAAGGTTCCGCTGCGCAGTGCAGTCTCGAATGAAACAGCATCCAGCGGTGAATGAAAACCAGCCAGAATCTCGGCGCCGGGCTGGGTCTCTATAAAATACCAGGCTTCCATTTTTCCGTAATACCCTTGCCCCTCCAACGCCAGCGCTTGCTGATCGTTCGGATGTACCTGAAGCGACAACCAGGCGGCGCAATCGAGCAATTTAATCAACAACGGGAAACGCAAACCGGTAGTGCGTACTGAATGCTTTCCAAGCAGGAATTCGCCCCATTGCTCTGATGCCCATGCCAGCGTCTTCCCAGCCCATTGACCATTCATGATCACGTCTTCCGAATAGATCACCCAGGCTTCAGCCGTCGGTCCTTCAACGGAAGGACGCAATCGACGCCCTCCCCACATGTAATCCCGATAGTGCGGTGCCAATAAGAAGGGTTCCAGAGATATTTTTCGTGTCATCATAGCCGGATTATAATCGATTGCGCGTGAAATCCAAACCCAGTGCAACATATTTTGCATTGCTCACCTTAAACTTCATAAAACTGTAATGTCAAAAAGATTGTAACAGCGCCAGGATTTGATAAGATAGTCTTAGAAAGACGGGATACCAATAAAAATGATGGCTTTCTTCGATTCGCCACCTCCGGGCAGGTTATCTGCTGAAGACCTATCGCACTATTACGTCTCTCCATTTTACGAAGCGCTGATGGTCAACAGCCCAGTCGCTATTGTGATCCTGGACATCGAAGGCAATGTAGAAAACTGCAATCCCGCTTTCAGCCAGTTGTTTGGATATACCCGTGAAGAAATTATCGGCGAACAATTGGATCCGCTTATTAACAACGAACAAACCCTTCAAGAAGCGGTTGAATACACACGCCTATGTACGAGCGAAGGAAAGACCATTCGCGCAGTCGTTACTCGATTTGATAAAAACCTCACACCGGTTCAGGTAGAAATACAAGGGGTGCCAGTCTATCGCAACGGTTTTCAAACGGGAGTACTCGCCCTATTTCATGATATCACCCACCTCAAGCAGGTCGAAGATGCCCTCCGCAGCGCATATACTTCCCTGGTGCATATCATGAACAGCATTTCCGCCGATGTCTATGTCGCTGACCTTTACACCCACAAAATCAAATTTATGAACTTACACATGATCAGTAGTTTTGGAGATCAAGTTGGGCAAATTTGTTACCAAAAATTTCGCGGCAGAGAAACGCCTTGTGAACATTGCACCAATATGAAGCTGCTGGATGAAAATGGAAATCCGACGCCTGGAGTCAATTGGGAAGGATATAATCCAATCTCCAAAAAATGGTATAAAAATTCTGATCGAGCAATTATTTGGAGCGATGGTCTTCCGGTTCGATTGCAAATTGCCGTCGATATCACCGAAATCAAAGAATCTGAAAGCAAACTTCAGCACCTCGCCACCCATGATCCATTGACTGAACTACCCAATCGAATGTATTTTCAAGCCAGGTTGGAACATGCTTTGACCGCTGCAAGCCGCACAAAAACCCTGTTGGCAGTGATGTTTCTTGATCTGGATCATTTCAAAGATATAAATGATCATTTTGGACATCATGCTGGCGATCTATTGCTGAAAGATGTGGCTCAAAGAATTAAAGAATGTCTCCGAGATGAAGACACAGTGGCGCGCGTGTCTGGTGACGAATTTTGTGTCATCCTGGAAAACATCTCCCACCGAGAAGACGTCACCCAGGTTGCCGAACGTATCATTCACACTTTTGCCAGACCATTTCAGCTTGAAGACCATACCACTTCCATCACCACCAGCCTCGGCATCAGCCTGTATCCGGAGGACGGAACAGACAGCAGCATCTTGTTGAAGCAGGCAGATGCAGCCATGTATCACATCAAGAAAGCCGGTGGAAACCGCTACGTGTTTCATCAGGATTTAATGACCCAGTAAGGAAAATAAAACCAAATGAGGCATGGATTTTTCCGGTCTCATACCAGGAATTCCACACCTCATTCAGCTTTTGCTGTCAAAAAAATACTATTTTCTGGACAATCCATCCGTAATACTCTTAACAATCCCGCCTGGCTGCAGACCATGTTTTTCGAGAAGTTGATCTGCCAGACCAGACTCGCCGAATGTATCACGCACACCCAATCGCAGCAGAGCGGGCATTCCCGCCTTTTGCGACAAACATTCAGCTACCGCGCCGCCTAAGCCTCCCAGGATACTATGCTCTTCTACTGTTACTGCCAGGTCAACCCCCTCAGCAGCCTGGAAAATCCCTTGTTCATCCAGCGGTTTGATGGTACACAGGTTCACTACACGCGCTGAGATATGCCGCTGAGCCAAGAGGTCGGCTGCTTCCAGCGATTTCCAAACCATTATTCCGGTAGAAAAAATCACTACATCAGACCCTTCGCGCATTATTTCTGCTTTGCCCGGTTTGAAAGAAAAATCATTTTTATGCAAGCGCGGCACCGGATATCGCCCAACGCGCAAGTACACCGGTCCAGGATAATCGACTGCTGCATAGGTACATTGCATCGTCTCCAGGTCATCCGCAGGTGAAAGCACCATCATATTCGGAAGCACACGCATCAAGGCGATATCTTCCAAGGATTGATGACTGGCGCCATCCGGTCCCTGGGTTAATCCAGCGCTTGACCCGACCAGCTTCACTGGCAATTTGGGATAACAGATTTGGGTTCGAATGGGCATATAACATACGCCGGTGATAAACATGGCAAAGCTGTTGCAAAATGGAATCAATCCCTGAGCTGCCATGCCCGCTGCTGTGCTGACCATATCCGCCTCAGAGATCCCCATGTCAAAAAAGCGATCCGGGAAGGCATCGCGAAACACAACGGTTCGAGTGGATTTATACAGGTCAGCATCCAGCGCAACCACATCTTTGCGCTGTGATCCAAGTTCCAGCAGGGCATCTCCGTACGCAAAACGAGTTTCCACCAATTCGCTCATCGCTTCACCTCAAAATTTCGATAATTCATCTCAACCTGCGTCAAAGCCTGCTCAAACTGGTTGGCAGGAATCGCTGCGTTATGAAAGGCAGCCTGATTCTCAATAAAGGAAATTCCCTTCCCTTTGATCGTGTTGCAGATCAACAAGGTCGGCTTATCCGTCTGGCTGGTTGCCCAGTCCAGACCTTCACACAAGGCGCGCAGGTCATGACCATCCAATTCGCGGGCTGCCCAGCCAAAGGATTCCCAGCGATCCGCCAGGGGATCGATCATCTTGGCGCAATCCGCTTCATCCATCGCTTTCAAACGGTTGCGGTCAATAATGGCGGTAACCTGGGTCAGGCATTTTTTGGGGGTAGTCATTGCAGCTTCCCAGATTTGACCCTCCTGCAATTCCCCATCACCGATCAAGCAATAGACATGATAATTCAATCCCTTCACCCGCCCCGCCAGCGCCATTCCATTCGCATACGATAACCCTTCGCCAAGCGCGCCAGTACACCCCTCAATGCCAGGCAGAAGGTGCATGGCAGGGTGTCCCTGTAATCTTGTTCCCAAAACTTTCAATGTGGACAATTCTTCCAGCGGAAACACCCCCAGCATCGCCAACGCAGCATACTGAACGGGAACGGAATGTCCCTTGCTCATAATAAATCGATCCCGCTCCTGCCAGGCAGGGTTTTTGGGATCGTAACGCATCTTGTAAAAATAAAGGGCGGTAATTATATCTGCGGCAGAAAGAGAGCCGCCAAAGTGATGAACTTTTCCGGGTCCCATCATTGTTACAACGCGATAGCGCAGCTCCGCCGCAATGCCCTGCAGGCGTGATATTTCTGACTCATTGACCATCGTTTCCTCCATATTCTGGATATTCTTAAACCGCAGTCCAACCACCATCCACCAACAAGGTATGCCCGGTTACCATATCTGAAGCCGGGCTTGCCAGGAAAATCACCGCACCGATCACATCTTCTGGCTCCGCAATGCGCCCCAGTGGAATCCGGCTGAGCACTTCTTTGCGAATCTCCTCATCTTTTAGTAAATGAGCCACAAACGGAGTATTGACGAAGGTTGGAGCCACCGCATTGACATTGATTTTATGCTTTGCCCACTCAAACGCCAGCACGCGGGTCATATTGACCACTCCGGCTTTCGCGGCGCAATACGCCACTCGTTCGCTATATCCCACCAGCCCAATTTGGGACGCCATATTGATAATTTTCCCACCCCTGCCGCGCTCGATCATATGCTTTCCAACGCTTTGCGCGCAGAAAAAGACGCCTTTTAAATCCGTATCGATCACCGGATCCCAATCAGGTTCGGTCACATCCACCGCCCACTTGCGAATATTCATACCCGCGTTATTCATCAGGATGTCGATCTGATCAAACTCCGCCACCACTTGCCCAACAGCCTCCTGAATCATATCCACCTGGGTGACATCGAGCGGCACAGCCAGCGCTCGTTTGCCCATCTTCCGGATTTCATTTGCGGTTTCATCAGCGTCTGCAATCCTCGCTGGTAATTCTGTCACCGCCACATCCGCGCCTGCATCTGCCAGAGCCAGCGCAAACACCTTTCCCATGCCACGACCCGCTCCCGTAACCAGGGCGGTTTTTCCATCCACGCGAAATGAAGGAAATTTCATGGTTTTGCTCCTATCAACATCGATTATTCTTTGGTACGCGCCTGTACTTTAGCCAGATCTTCGAGGATGGTTACAACTGCTGAGTGATCCAATTCACCCCGCCCGGCTGCCATTAATGCGCTGAATAACTGTTGCGCGAGAGCAGAAGCAGGCAAAGCGACATGTAGATTTTTCGCAGTTTCCATGATGATATTCAGGTCTTTGTAATGGAAACGGCTCTTAAAGCCCGGCTCGAAATCACCCTTGATCATGCGCGGACCGCGCACATCCATCACGCGGGTTTGCGCATATCCCCCGCTTAGTACCTTGATGATGATAGCCGGGTCCACCCCTGCCTTCGCGCCCAGCACCAGGGCTTCCGCCAGTCCGATAAAATTCATTGCTACCTGAATCTGGTTGCAGGCTTTCACCGTTTGCCCCGCGCCTGCCGCTCCGCACAGTGTGACGGTCTTTCCCATCATCTGCAGCACCGGCAAGACCTCCTGGAAAAGTGCCTCATCTCCGCCAACCATAATCGAGAGCGTAGCGTTTTTCGCGCCTACTTCCCCGCCGCTGACGGGCGCGTCGAGGCAGCGAACCCCCTTTGCACCCAGCACCTGCGCCACTTTGATGGCGGTCTGCGGCGCAATTGTGCTCATATCCACATAGATTAAGCCGGGTCTGGCAGATGCAATAATCCCATCCTCTGCCAAAGCCACTTTTTCCACATCCGGCGAGTCAGGCACCATTGAGATCACAAGGTCAACCTGAGCCGCAACCTCTTTGCAGGAACCAGCAGGCTTTGCGCCCAATGCGGCAATCGCCTGGACAGAAGCCGGAACAATATCATAGACGACCAGATCATATCCAGCCTGAATCAAATGACCAGACATGTGCCGTCCCATGATCCCCAAACCAATAAAGCCAATCGTTGGTTTCATACAATCACCTCCTGTTATCAATTAAGTGTGCAAACACATCATCCAAATGTTTTCGGATATTACGGACTGCCCGCTCTTGATCTGCCTGACAAATTGCATCGGCAATTGCCCGGTGTGACTCAACCGTTTGCTGCCAGTTTTCAACGGTGCGGGAGTTGTACACGATCATCATATAGATGCTGCCCATCGCCGATTCAAGGAGCCGCACCAATAGTTGATTATCGGATAATACCCACAAAGCCCGGTGAAACTGAAAATCACTTTTGCGATATTCGACCTGATCCCGATTTTGAATCGCCTTTTGCATTCGATGCAATTGGTCAACCAAGCCAGAACACTCCCCCAGGCGGTCGCTGCTCTCCGTCAGTCTCAAACACGCCAGTTCTCCAGCCAATGCTTCAAGCGAATAACGCACGGAATATAAATCTTTGAGATCGCGTTCACTGACGTCGATGACATAGCGCGTACCGCCGCGATTGACCAACAGTCCCTCGCGCTCCAGAGCCAGCAGGGCATCACGGGCTGGGACGCGGCTGGTACCGAGCATTTGGGCAGCATCGCGCTCAACCAGTTTACTTCCAGGAGGAATACGCCCGCCAATGATCGCATCACGCAGGACAACCACTGCCTGATCTTTTAACAGTTCACGCCCAATTCGCAGATCACTGCCGTTGATCAATTAACTATTCCTGATGATTCGGTATGCCGTATGATGGTATACCAAAGTGTAGAGCCAATTGAACATCCTGTCAAGGATTTTTCTGAGATTCAAGCCAAAAACTCTTATCTGATTCTTATATTTTTTGTTTATTTTTGATAGAAATCGTGCTATGATAAATGTGCTTCCTTGTCCGGTTGCCCCCCTCAACCGGCGGGGAAGCATTTTTTTCTTTCCCTATCCCGCTCGTTTTTCCCATTCCCTGACAGCTTTTCGAATAGCCTCTGTAACTTCTGGATATGGCACAGCGCCGATTCCATCAAAGGTTTCTTTGCCTACCCATACCACCACCCCGCTGCGTGGATTTTCCACCAGGCGGATGCGGCGCTCTTCCAGCGCCGTGCCAGTCAACATATCCTGCAAAATCTGGTCAATCTGTTCGGTTATGCTCATCGGCTTTTCCACTGCAGGTGCGCCTGCCTGAAGGACAGGAATACCAGCCTGCCACGCCCCCGCTGCGATAGGCTCGGCTGTAGATTCTGGCTTTGGAGGTGCAACAACTGGTTCATTTGGTTTGGGCATATCCGTCACAGGTGTTTGAAGGACAGGCGGAGTGTCTGCAACAATGGCGGATACTCCTGCCCAGGAAGACAAATCCGCCACCAGGCGGCGCAAACGCTGCAATTGGGCAGGTTGAAGCGGCTCACGGGTGAGAAATGCTTTGTCCTCAAATTCCACCACCATGCGCGTACCTGCCTTCTCTCTCCACAACCGGATCAGCTCAATATACGCCCCTTTGCGTCCACCTGGGGGTGCATCTTCCGATTTATTTTCCCCTCCACCCCGCGCTCCCCCTGCCAGCCAGCCCGCAGCAAATCCCACGATCAGAATCATGATTGCAACAAATACCACAGTTTGAGGAGATAATGTCATTCTGCCTCCTTCCCTGGCTCATCGTTCAGGCACATTTCAGATTATTTTTCATTATACCTGAATTGAAAATGCACAATTTACAAAAAGAGGTTGCAAGGTTTACACCCGGTTTACAAAATCGGCTGGCATAGGGGACAGAAATGAGTACTTCGCTGTCCCACCAGAATTCTCTGAATTACAGATCCACATTCTGGACAGGGCAACCCTGTGCGGCGGTAAACCCGGAATTTATTTTGAAAGTCGCCCCCTTTATACACCCAATCAATACTCGCGCCATGAGAATCGATTCCACTCTTCAACACCTCGCGAATGGAATGCCACAAGGCGCGTGAAGCATTTGCATCAATCTTCGAGGCAATTCTATTTGGGTGAATCTTTGCCAGATGGAGCGCTTCATCGGTATAAATATTCCCCAAACCAGCCAGGAAGGTCTGATCGAGCAGCAATGTTTTTATTTGCCGGTTCGATTGTTGCAAATTACGATACAACCACCCGGCAGTAAACTCATCGCTCAGCGGCTCAAGCCCAAGATTGCCAATTACCAGGTCGGGATTATTTACCAGCCAGGCGCGACCGAACTTGCGCGTGTCATTGAAATACATCCCCCATCCATCAGAAAACCCTATCACCAACCGATCATGTTTTTGTGCGGTTGGAGACTGATCACCCCCCCAGACCATTGGTTCGACCCGCACGTCTCCACTCATGCGCAGGTGGAGGAAAAGATGACTGCGAGTCAGGTGAAACCAGATCAATTTACCGCGGCGGGTAACCTGGGAGATTACCTGATCAGGGATAGCCGCGAGGAACTCCTCCGCTGAGGGATGCTGCAAGGTGCGCTGCCAAAACAGCCAGGCAGCAGCAATTTTCCGCCCTTTGACAGACGGAATATCGCCTCTGCCCTCTCGTAAGGCGCGCACAATTGTTTCCACTTCGGGTAATTCGGGCATTACTCGTTAAACATTTCCCCCACGCTGCGCCCGGCATTGGCGCGCTTGATCACTTCGCCCAGCAAAGGAGCAATCGAAAGGATTGTCAAACGATTCCCTAACAGGGCTTGCTTTTCGGGAGGGATCGGAATGGTATCCGTCGTAATATACTCCGTCACAGGCAGCGCTGCCAGCCGTTCTGCGGCATTGAGGGATAGAATAGGATGCACAAAGACCTGGTACACATTGCGCGCCCCGTTCGCTTTTAATAAATGTACCGCCTGCTCGATGGTGCCGCCGGTTGAAATTTCATCATCCACCAATACCACATCGTGGTCATTCACTTCGCCAATGATTGTCAGCGCTTCAGCCTTTGAATCATTCGATGTGCGCCGTTTTTCGATAAACGCCATTGGCGCATTGATTCCTGCCGCGAAATTTCGCCCTTTTTTCGCAAATCCCAGGTCAGCCGTTACCACCACAGGATTGTGCATTTTATCGCGGATGGATCGCAAATAGTCGACCAGCGTGTGAAAACTGGTCAACACATCCCCTGGAATCGAGAAAAATCCCTGTATCTGACCGGCATGCAGGTCAAGGGTCATATACCGATCCGCGCCTGCCGCCTCAATCATATCTGCAACCAACCGCGCGGTGATCGGCACACGGGGTTGATCCTTTTTATCCGACCGGGCATAACACAAAAATGGAACCACCGCCGTGATCCGCGCCGCCGAATCCAGGCGCAGGGTCTGGAGCATGATAAGCAATTCCATCAAGTTGCGATGTACGGGGATAGACGTGGTTTGGATGACGTAACAATCCTGTCCTCGTACACTGCTATGCAGCTTTACGAATAAATTATCGTTCGGAAAAACAACCACATCGCGACCACAGAGGGGAATTTCCAGGTAACTGGCAATTTTCTCCGCCAACTCAGGACAGGCTGTTCCAGCATACAACTTGATATCCCCATACATTTTTTCATGGCGTTGATGATGCATACCTCTCTTTTTCTCCTTTACTTACTAACCAGGATTCCATTCCTGGCGAATAATAGACATGAATAGAACATCGATATATCGACCATTTTTAAAAACCGCCTGGCGCATCCTGCCCTCTTCCACAAATCCAGCATGCCTGTAAGACGCAATTCCCCGCGCATGATTGGCTAGAACTCGTAAAAATACCCGGTTTAAGTTTAAATGGTCGAAAGCATGGCGAACCATCAATTGCAAGGCTTCCCGCCCATATCCCTTGTTCCAAAAGTCTTTATTACCGATCAAAATCCCTATTTCGGCTGCGCGATTCACCCAATGGATACTATGAAAACCGGTGTCCCCAATCAATTGCCAGTTTCCTTCCACATTTGCTTCGATTCCCAAGGGGATCTCATCAGGCGAACCTGATAACACTTTTTGAAACCAGTTTTCTTCTTGCACAAGAGAGAGCGGCTGATTAAAGGTTAAAAACTCAATGACCTCTGGATCATTGAGCCAGTTTACAAGCATGGGAAGGTCAGTTTTTTCTAATGCGCGTAAACGCACCCTGTTACCCTGAATCAACCTGCCTCCAGTCGATACAAAATCATTCCCCTCACAGCCAATCCAGACGAGGGGAATTAAAGTTTTTCTCTCGCATGATGTATCCAGGTGCTTTTATTATACGCCAAAACATCGACAAATTCAGGCGGATCACCACTTATTTATTGGTTATTTACGTCATCTGCCAGGACAAAAGGTACTTTTTCTCACGAACGCAGTTTTTTGATCAGTTTCCATTAAGGAGTCAGTCGAGTTGGACCGCGGAAAAGATACACCGCATCCCGAATGTTATTGAGGTTGAGCAAAACCATTAAGAAACGCGACAGACCAAAGCCAAATCCACCATGCGGAGGACATCCGTAACGGAAATAATTGAGATAATCCTGGATCGGTTCCAGGCTCAATCCCTTTTCTTGAGCCTGTTTGACCAAAATGTCATACCGGTGTTCTCGCTGCGCACCCGTGGTGATTTCCAGACCGTTGGCAATCAGATCAAAACTCTTGGTGATATCCGGTCGATCAGCATATCGCATGTGATAAAACGGTCGCACTGTTATTTGCCAATCAGTCAAAAAAACAAAATCGTGATTATATTTTTCCTTAACCCATTGGGCAATTACCCGTTCTCCGCCCGGATCAATATCACCTTTCTTTTCAGGCGGCACTACATAATCTTTCTCTTTCATAATCTGCTGGGCTTGCTGCATCGTTACTCGCGGGAACGGCACTTCGGGAACGATAATGTCCACCCCCAGCAGCGACTTAATCTCGTCCCCATGAATATCTTTCACCTTCTGATAGGTAAATTGGAGCCAGCGCTCCATAAACGCCATCACATCTTCGTGCGATTCGATCCACGACATCTCCATATCCACGCCGGTAAATTCGGTCATGTGGCGGGCAGTAAAGGAAGGGTCTGCCCGAAATACAGGACCAATTTCAAAAACTCTCTCAAAACCGGCTGCCATCGCCATTTGCTTATAGAATTGCGGCGATTGAGCCAAATAAGCTTTGCGATCGAAATAGACCACCTCAAACAGTTCCGCTCCGCTTTCGCTCGGAGCGCTCATTAACTTGGGAGAGTGGATTTCAATGAAATGATGGGCTAACCAATACTCCCGCATTGCTGCTTCAGCAGTGGTTTGAACTTTGAAAACCAGCAGGCTTTCCGGTCGCCGCAAATCCAGGTAGCGCCAATCCAAGCGGTAATCAGGCGCGGGCAGAGCTTCTGCGAAGGGATCCAATGGCACCGGTGATTCCGCTTTCGCCACAACCTCGATATGGGTCAATTGAATCTCCAAGCCGTTTAACTTGACAACCGGGTTATCGATGACAACTCCAGATACGGTCAAAGCCGATTCGACAGTAAGGGAAGATATCAACTCCGCTAAAGATGGATCTGATTTCTTTTCAAAAACAACCTGCACCGCGCCTGTTCGGTCGCGAATGACCAGAAATTGCATCTTTTTCTGATCGCGCAGCACCTGTAACCACCCCTGAATGGTGACGGTTTGACCAACCCTTGCTCGCAGACTGCCAATATCGGTTCGTTCAATCATGATTATTCTCCTGGATAATTCCGATCGATGGTTCTCTCGTTTTTCCTCGACCTTGAGAAAAATCGATCCATAAATTAAATAAAGTTAATTATATCGTTTCTCAGTCTGAAATGGGAGTGTCGATTTTTCCAGCCGGTTTTACAAACCCTAATACAGTATCTAACGCCTGAGATGGCGATATTTCCCTTTGCGCCACTTGATTTATGACCGATTCCCATAATCCGGCGGGAAGATTCTGTTTCCATTGTTCAACCAGGCAGCGAAGGACATCACGCTCTAATCCCCTCGCGATTCGCTCTCTCTCTCGCTCTTGCCAGATGGATGAAGAGTGCAGGAATTCCCAATGGTGACGCACGATTGCCATTAATGAATCTACCCCTTCGCCGCTGGCAGCATTCGTCATAACCACCGGCACTTTCCAGCCCTGTGAAGGATGTTGAGGGATACTATCGGCTTCACTTTGAAAACTGCCCGAAATTGGTTGGTGGTGATATTCAGCCATCCCTCCCCTCACAGGCTGCCGCCCTATGTCAAGCATCATCTTCAAGGCGCGGGCTGTGTTCTCCGCCCCAGGCAAATCTGCCTTATTGACCACTAAAATGTCTGCGATCTCAAGGATACCGGCTTTATTTGCCTGGATGTCATCCCCCATGCCTGGCGCTTCAACGACAATCACCGTGTGCGCCAACCGGGCGATCTCTATTTCAGCCTGCCCCGCGCCAACCGTCTCGATGAGAATGAGCGCATATCCTGCGGCATCCATCACCTGCGCAGCGCCAGCCGTACTCTGCGAAAGCCCCCCGGTCTCCCCGCGAGACGCCATCGACCGGATGAACACGTTTTTCTTTTTCGCCAGGTCCGCCATGCGCACCCGGTCTCCCAACAACGCGCCACCCGAGAAAGGGCTGGTTGGATCCACCGCAATGATCCCGGTTCGGGTATCAACGCTTAACGCTATGCGGTACACCAGCGAAGACTTGCCTGTGCCAGGAGCGCCGGTAATTCCAACAATGTGAGCCTCTCCGGTAAACGGAAAAAGATCATTCAGAATCTGCTGTCCAAGCGGCGTACCGTTTTCAACCTGAGAAATTGCGCGCGCTAATGATAGCCGCTCCCCTGCTAACACACCTGTCGATATGGGATGCATGATCAAACAAAAGTCATTGTGCGACTTTGGACAAAATGACGAATATCCTCAACGATTTGAGCAGTGGAAGAGCCAGGTCCGTAAACTGCTGACACCCCCATTGCCAGCAAAGCCGGAATATCCTCTTCAGGGATGATGCCCCCCACCACAACCATGACCTGTTCCTGACCGTTGTCTTTCAACAATTGAATCACGCGCGGAGTCTGCGTGAGATGCGCCCCCGAAAGGATCGACAACCCCACCACATCCACATCTTCTTGCAGTGCAGCTTCAGCAATCATCTCCGGGGTCTGACGCAATCCCGTAAGAATCACTTCCATTCCGGCATCACGCAACGCCCTCGCTACTACTTTCGCACCGCGGTCATGTCCATCCAACCCCGGTTTGGCGATCAGAACTCGGATCTTTTTTTCAGACATCTCAAGCTCCACTTGTTTTAGATGACTTAATTAACCTGAGTTCGGGTGTAAGCCGCTTTTCCACTACCCTGAACTACCGTTAATTATACAGCCGTTTAAGCGCTCCCTCCCCGTTATCTTTTTACGGGGAGGGATCAGGAGGAACCTATGAACCAACCTGGATAGCAATCAACAGGAAGATCATCTTATCTTTCGGTCAATTCGAGTGATATAGAAAAGTCGTGATACGCGACCTCAATTTAAGTTGACCTTGATTTTCCTGGGACGGGCTTCCTCTGCTTTTGGAATGCGTAGCGTGAGGATCCCATCTTTTAATTCCGCATCAACCTTGCTGGCATCCACCTGTTCAGGCAGCCGGACCGCGCGGCTAAATTTTCCGGTCGGATGTTCACGCAGCAAATAATGTTCATTTTCCACCTCATCATCCCGCATGACCCCTTCAATTGTCACTGTTCTCTGCATTACCTCAACGGATAAATCATCCGATTTTACACCCGGCAAAACTGCCGTCAATGTATAGCCTTCTTCATCCGCCTTCACGTTCATTGGAACCGTCACCTGCGCTTCTCCAGCGCCCCAATCTGTGCCTGCCACATTATTCATCACCCGGCTGCGAACCAATCGTCCAAAGGGAGTAATATAAAGAGCCATGTCAACCTCCAAATCATCCTTCTTTTTTAATTTATTTTCAAGCTATCATTATTCATCATTGATCAAAGGATACTACCGGCGCATAAGAGAAATCGTAGAAAAATATATAAAAATTATCAAATTTGTTCTCTTTTAATTTAATGAAATCTTTAAGGGAGGCGCAGCATTCGTGTGGTATGATAGACAAAATCTGGAATTTTCCAGAAAAAGGAAAAGGATGATCGCCTCCATTTTTCCTTACCCTTTAGAAACATGGCTTGATCATTGCAACCACTATTTGCTGTTTATGATCGTTGATGCAAGGAGTAATTTGAATGGATGATAAAATCACAATCATTGAAGGTCCTACCCCAGCTTTTGAACACGCAGTGGATGGCTGGGTGCTTGGCTTGAACGACGGACCGGAATATTACGACATGACTCTCACCCGGTTACGCACCGGTAATGCCCACGCTTTGGTAGAACGATGCCACCGCACCTGGAATACCCAGTCCACCATGTACTTACATTTCCGAGACCGGTTAGGAATGGAAGAGAAACTGCCTATCGTGGCAATCCGCCCGGTTGAATCCCGCGATGGGCAAATGGTTTTGGTTTGGTGCCGTAAACCAGTGGATGAAATTGAAAGCGAGGTTGATAGCAGCGACGACGAAGAAGACAACCGCTAGCCCGCTAGAATAATCGATCTCTCGGAAAAAACACTTCCCGAAAGGATTTTCAGATGGCAATCCAACCACATACGGTGCGAGCTTTATTTCCGGCTCTACAAAAGCCGGATGTTTTTTTAGATAATCCGGGTGGAACTCAAATTACCCGGCGCAGCCTGGAGCGGATTCAACAATATCTGGTTGAAACAAATGCCAATCATGGCGGCGCATTTTTAACCAGCCAAAAAAGCGATGAATTGATCGAACAAACGCGGGTGGCAATGGCAGATTTTTTCAACGCCTCCCGCCCCGAAGAAATCGTATTTGGGCATAACATGACCACCATCACCATGAATCTCAGCCGGGCTTTGGCGCGCACGTTTCAGCCGGGCGACACGCTGGTTGTCACCCGCTTAGACCACGACGCCAATATTTCACCCTGGCTGCTTGCGGCTGAAGATCGCGGGTGTAAGGTGCGCTGGGTGGATTTTAACCCGGTGGATTGTACCCTCCAACTCGCCGAATTGGAACAAATCATTCAGGATGAAAGACCTCGACTGGTGGCTGCAGGCTATGCCTCCAACGCGGTTGGAACTATTAACCCTATCCCTGAAATTGCCAAAATGGCGCATCAGGCAGGCGCATGGATCTATGTCGATGCGGTGCATTACACCCCCCATGCGCCAATCGATGTTCGGGAAGCAGATGTTGACTTTCTGGTCTGCTCAGCCTACAAGTTCTTTGGACCTCATCTTGGTATTTTGTATGGACGATACGAATTGCTCGACTCCTTGCGCGCATACAAAGTGCGTCCGGCTCCGCTCGACCCTCCTGGAAAATTCGAAACCGGTACGAATAATTTTGAAAACATCGCAGGGCTATTCGGCGCGTTGGAGTATTTCGAATGGCTCGGACGCACAATGGGAGAAGAGTTCTACGAACAAATTTCGACAAAATACCAGGGTCGCAAAGCCTGTTTCAAACAGGCGCTGGCGGCTATCCGCTCTTATGAACAGGGGTTGAGCCAGGCTCTGGTTGAACAGCTCACGGCGGTAAAAGGTTTAAAACTATATGGGATCATCGACCCTGCCCGATTCAATCAGCGGGTTCCCACCTTTTCATTTACCATCGATGGCTTTTCCCCAAACCAGATTGCCGCTTACCTGGGTCAAAACGGAATTTATACCTGGGATGGGAATTTCTACGCCCTGGCGGTAACAGAAAGGCTGGATTTAGAAAATAAAGGCGGGCTGCTGCGGGTTGGCGCAGCCCACTATAACACAATCGAAGAAATTGAGCACCTCGGAAGCGTTTTACGGCGGCTGGTCGGGTAACGCCCTCACAACTTCGTAAAAAAATCGGCGTCCTGTGTCATCACAGCGCCGATTTTTGATTGCCAGACATGCCTCAGGAGGGAATCGAACCCCCAACCTAGGCGTTAGGAGTGCCTTGCTCTGTCCTTTTGAGCTACTGAGGCAATCGCAGCGCCTATTATAACATGAAGGGCTTTCGCGTATCACCGTTTTCGCAAAAGCCCTTCAGCCAACACAGCCGGTAATAGAATTCTCATCAAACGCGTGTAACCAGGATAGCCATTTAACTGCCTGAGGCAGTATCGCCAAAATATTATAGGTTGGCGAAGTATCAGGTATCACACCATGCAACGCCGACAAGCGCTGCACCTTCCCCGGTCCAGACCTCGGTTGCCGGGTACGTGAGAAACCCATGAATTGGGGGTCCCTTGTCGGGATTCGCCCTGTATGAAATTCATAAGGTTCTGATTACCGCACTGTGCATATTCAATATAGCATGATTTAAAACCAAATACAACACCTCTACCCTACTATTCCCTTAAAAATGCCATAAAAATCGCCCAAAGATAAGATTTTTTTCTCACTTTACATAGTTGTAACGTAATTATTAATGATATTAAGGTACATTATTCCAAATGACGATGATCATCCGAATCCTCTGCGGGCTTTTGGTGTGTGGTTTTCTGCTTTCCCCATCGCAACAGGCGATGAGCGCTCCTGCCGCTCCGGTGTTGAAATGGCAAAAAGGAGGCTGTCAAACGACCTGGTGCCGAACAGGCTGGTATGCATCACCCGCAGTTGCAGATATCGACCTGGACGGAAAGCCCGAGGTGATTTGGACAGATTACCGGATTGTCGTGGTAAATGGAGAAAATGGAAGCGACCAATGGATCATTTCCAACCCTGGTGGCAGCCGGGGCTGGTCGGATGTCGCCCTTGCGCATTTTGACACCGACGGCATACCTGAAATAATCACCACGCACGGCGGGGGGTGGATAGGCGTCACCCGCCACAACGGTCAGCCATTTCCGGGTTTTCCACAACGTCCAGCCACGGTAGAACTGCGCAGCCTGGCTGTGGCAGACGCCGACCGCGACGGTTACCCAGAGATCCTTACCTGCTCCACCCAATCCGATAATCAATGGTTCCTGCTCGATCACACCGGAGCCATCCAGGGCGGATGGCCCCGACAAACCGATTCGGATGCAAACGGCTATGCCTCCGGCTGTTTTAACCAGAATGTGGGGTTAGCAGATCTCGACCGAGACGGCTACCTGGAAATGATCGGACCCAACGACACCCATTATGTAGCCGCTTACCGGTTTGATGGATCACCGCTGCACGCCAGTTCGATCTATGGACAGGTCGGTGGATTAAACAAACCCTGGGCAAGGGTTGGTTTTCATTATGACCATGCTGTTGACCTGCGCGGCTATGCCAATTGCGCTGCCGGCACGCCGCCGCTCGAACCACGCCCCAATTTTGCCGACAGCGCCCCGGCTTTTGCAGATGTGAATAACGATGGTATATTGGAAATTATCATCATTGGCAATCAATACGACTGCCGACAATCGCCCTATAAGGATCTATTTCATTCCCCCTATATCTTGAATATGAACCGTACTCGTTGGTCCGGCAATGGCTTTGACTGGACAAACCTTCCCCCTCAACCTCCCGGATCAGCGCCGCTTTCTCAGAATTACAATCAAATCGAAACCGTCATGCCCAATCCAGTGGTTGTAGACCTGGATAATGACGGATTTAGGGAAATTCTCTACTCTTCGTATGATGGAAAATTGCACGCTTATTGGCTGGATCGCAGCGAGCATGGAAACTGGCCTTATTCCGTATATTCCGGCTCAGGACCCCTGCGTTTCAGTTCGCCACCTGTCGTTATTGACATCGATCGGGATGGCAAAGCCGAGATCCTATTCACCACCTGGACCGAAAAGGGCTCTAATCAGGGCGGCGACTTGATTATGCTTGACTGGCAGGGAAATCTATTACATTCAATTCCCCTGCCTCGCTCTTCCTCCAATTGGGACGGGGCGATGGCGTCTCCCACCATTGATAACATTGATTCCGACCCCGACCTGGAAATCGTGATCGGCACTGCCCATATGGGATTAGCCGCATACGATCTACCGGGTTCTGCCAATGCGCGGGTCTTGTGGGCTACCGGACGCGGCTCATATCTGCGTACCGGGCAATCCCCGATTGTCCTGGCGGATTTAACGCAAAGAACTTTCCTGGCATTTTTATCCTCAACGCGATGACTTTATTGCTTTCATCTTACACAGGGTATTAAAAGTTGATTGCCTGGCATGGGGGGGACATGCCAGGCAACCCGGAGGGAATACCACCATTCTTTCTTTTCGCTTGGGGGGGGCAAGCGAAAAACATTAATTGGTGGAAGACACGAAACTACCAATAACAGGGTGTGTCTTGCAGATAATATACACCATAATTGTCCACTATTCCTTAAAACCAGATTAGAGTATCGGATGATATTTGTCATATTTCTTTAATATCATTGAGGGGGTTTCTTGCGAAATAATTGCAGCCATTCCTCAACCTCCGTAGGAGTCAGACTGGAAGCATCCAGGTTTGGTTCCTCGTTTTTTCCTTGAAGCACTTGCAGCAGCTCATTCGAAAAAGCCTGGCTGGAGATGACTGGAACATGCAAATCAACCGCTTCTGCCCGCACCCGGCGGTCGGAGCTGACGATCGTTGAATTGCGGGCAGCGTTTCCAAGTTTTCGTATCCTGGCGATAATAGCTTCATCGGCAGTTTTACCTGCCCGGATAAACACTGCTTTTACCATCCCCACCTGGCGGGTACCGGATTGACCTGCTGGCGCACCATCAAAATAGACTTCAATGGCTCTCCGTTTTCTTCTGCTGTACACCTGAAGCATTTCCACCAACCGCATTTCATCATCCAATTGATTCAAAGCCAGCCCTGGAATACAAGGGATCAGGTTATGTCCATCGATTAGCCAGCTCATCCTTCATTTTCCTGTAATCTATGCTATGATTCAAATACTCAATTCAATTGTACTTCGCAATGCCTGTCCCAATCACAGCTGCATGAGAACTGTACACCGTATTCTTTTATTTTTAGTCCTCAATGTTATTGTATCAGCTGTCACAACGCTGCTGGTATTAGACTGGTACCGAAATGCCCATCCATATCCGACAGCCTTGCCAGGGCTGACTTATGGGGATGGCAATCAGGTCGCAGCGACACCCGATGTAACCCAGATAGAGAAAACCAAAGCCGTTTTACCGCCGCTTTCTCAAAAGGTCATTGAAATTCAAAATGTATTTGGCGCGGGCGACGTAAACCTCGAGGTTGTCCTCATTCGCCGGGTTGGGGAAGGCGACCTTCCAATGACTGGCTGGCGGCTGCAAGATGAACAGGGGAACATCTTCATATTTCCCGACTTGACCCTGTTTAAAGATGGAGCCGTGCAGGTTTTCTCGCGCTCTGGCGATAACACCGCCACAGCGTTATACTGGAAGCGCTCCAAACCAGCCTGGCAGGTTGGCAAAAATGTCTTTCTGGTTGATCCCCTCGGCAACGTTCGTTCAACATTTACCATTCGCTGAGAATGATCCATACAAGGAAATAAATATGTCTGAAGCTTTTTACCGAAAATGGAGACCACGTCAATGGGGAGAAGTCATCGCCCAGGAACATGTTGTAAAAACTCTCCAAAATGCTGTATGCAGTGGGCGGATTGGACATGCCTATCTCTTCGCTGGTCCGCGTGGTACGGGAAAAACCACCACCGCCCGGCTGCTTGCCAAAGCAGTGAATTGCCTGGATGAGAATCTTGAACATCGTCCGTGCAATGGATGTGAATACTGCCGCGCGGTAAACGAGGGACGGTTTTTAGACTTGATAGAAATTGACGCCGCCTCAAACACCAGCGTCGAAGATGTGCGCGATCTGCGCGACAAAATCAACTTTGCCCCCACGCTGGGAAAATATAAAGTATATATAATCGATGAAGTGCATATGCTTTCAACCGCAGCATTCAATGCGCTGTTGAAAACACTGGAAGAACCTCCCCCGCACGCCATCTTCATCCTGGCGACCACCGAGATCCATAAAATACCAGCCACCATCCTTTCCCGCTGCCAGCGGCATGAGTTTCGCCGCATCCCGGTAGCGCAGATTGTCAACTTATTAAAAGATAAAGCAGCCGATGAAAATATACCGGTGGATGAGGACGCATTATGGCTGATCGCGCGCCAGGCAACCGGAAGTATGCGCGATGCAATTTCATTGCTTGACCAGCTATCTTCGACAGGACGCCGGGTTAATCTTGCTGAAGCGCAATTAGTCCTTGGAACAGCAACCAGCCAGATGGTCATTGACCTGACCCAGGCAATCCTATCGGCAGATTCCGCAACCGGTCTCAACCTGGTTCAGACCAGCCTGGATGCTGGAACAGATGCGCGCCAGTTTGCCCGCCAAGTTGTTGAATACCTCCGCAATCTATTATTAATACGCATGAATAGCGGAGACCAAGTAGAAGCCACCCCGGAGATTCGCTCCATCATGGCAACTCAAGCCCGCCAGTTTGGAGAAGGAAGCAACGGCACCGCCCGCTTGCTTGAAATCATCAAACTTTTCAACAATGCCGCCAATGACAGCCGCGGGGGCTGGCAACCAGGATTACAACTCGAACTGGCGTTGGTAAGCGCAATCCTGGTACCAGATACTCCGCCCGTCTTAACAGAAGCCCAGCCATCCGCTGCGATAAACAGACCAGTCACCCAGTCGCCAGTCAAAGCTGCTCCCCAAGAATCAACTCCTTCCTCCCAGCCTTTGCCTGCAGCCGCCACCAAACGCCCATCAGCCGATGCAGGCGCGGTCAAAAGTTCACCTCGAACGCCTGCTGAACCTTCAACCGGACCAAAATCAGCGCCCCAACCCAAAGACATTTCCCAGGCGACTCCGCCTGCCGCCAGAGACCTTGATCCAAAAGATTCCAATGCGGTTGAACAGGCTATTCGTCAGAAATGGGAAGAAATCAAAAAAGCCCTAAAGAACAATCCTTCGTTGCAAGGTCTCCTGAACACGTCCAAAATTCATTCGATTCGCGAGGGATGCCTGGTGCTGAGCATTTCCTCAGATATCCTGAAAAGCAAGCTGGAATCGAACGACAACCTGAAAATGATCAGTCAGGTTATCCTGACAATTGTTGGAGTCAACCTTCCCATCAAGGTAACCACATCCGCAGCAAAAAACCCAGACATGACCACCGAAACAGGGGAAAATAGCAGCCTGGTTAACGCAGCGATGGATTTAGGCGGAAAAATGGTCTACAAAGAATAAGCCTGATAGCAAGAACCCAATATTTCGATTAGAATTATCCTGGAAGAGCGAATACGGAAGGAATAATTGAGATCATTTAGCTGGCGATCGATCGCCAAAGGAGTTGAATATGGCAAAAGGATTTAACCGGTCTCCGCTTGGCGGAGGAATGGGCGGCGGGATGATGCAGCAAATGAAACGCCTGCAAGAACAGATGGAAGCCGCCCAGGCAAAACTGGCGGAAGAAACCGTTACCGCCACCGCTGGCGGAGGTGCGATTAAAATCACCATGAGCGGTGATCAAGTTTGTAAAGCAGTTGAAATCGACCCTGAATTGCTGAAAGACGCGGATGCAGAAATGCTGCAAGACCTGGTTTTGACGGCTGTCAATCTGGCGCTGGAGCAGTCGCGCCAGCTTCAGGCGGACCGCCTGGGTCCGCTCGCAGGCGGACTTGGCGGGATGTTCTAAGATTAGATGCTATGTCATCGCTACCTGAGCCAGTCGAAAAGCTGACCCTGGCGTTTGAGCGTCTGCCCGGCATCGGTCCAAAAACCGCATCCCGGCTTACATTTTATCTGCTGCGCGCCCCAGATGAAATTTCAAGGGCACTGGCTGAAGCCTTACTTTCGTTGAAAACGGCGACCTGCCTGTGCCAGTTGTGTTTCAATATCACCACTGCCGGACGCGAATTGTGTGAAATTTGCGCTGATCCCCGCCGCGACGAAGCATTGTTGTGCGTTGTCGAAGAACCCCTGGATGTGTTGGTGCTTGAACGCACCGGCGGCTTTCAGGGGCGGTATCACGTGCTGCACGGTGTCCTGTCCCCTATTGAAGGAATTGGACCCGAAAACTTAAAAATCAAACCCTTGATCGAGCGAGTTCGAAATGGAGGTATTCGTGAAATTATCCTGGCGACCAACCCAAGTATGGAGGGGGATGCCACAGCCTTATACCTTCGCCAGCAGCTTGCGCCCTTCGGCTTGCGGCTTAGCCGCCTGGCGCGCGGTTTACCTGTTGGCGGCGATCTGGAATACGCCGATCAAAACACCCTGCTGCGCGCGCTGGCAGGTCGCCAGGAGATGAGCTGAACTCCTTCAAGAGACAGACAGACAACCCGGTTGCATCGCTCTATTCTGGCATGTATCACCCGGTATGCAGTACCTGTTATGAAGTATCTTCGATAAAACCTATTTTTCGATGGCATAGGCGCGCGCTTCGATAATTCTACCCTCCACCCTGAGCAAATAATAGGGCGTCCAGCCGACACCAGAAATTTCAAGGGAAACATCTCTTCGGGTTGGCTGAATGTTTATTTCACGAGTCTGATGTAAAAACCCTTCCCACTTTTCTTGAATTTCCTGGTAACTGGCATCCCGCTCCGCCTGCAGCGCGCTCTGCTGATTTTGTAATTCTTTCAGAAGCGTTCGCGCCTGTTGGAGCTGATTTTTTGCCTGGTTTGTCATGCGGTTTTTCGTCAACGAAGTATTGATACTCCGTTTCCGCCTGCCAAATAATCCGAAGATGTATTCGGCATTTGCCCCCAACTGTTCCGTTCGCAGATGGGATACTTTATCGCCGTATTGTTCCACCAAACCTTTCTGGCGTTCGATTTTTAGATTTAACGCCTGAAATTTAGGAGACAGGGATTGATCTAACTTTTCGCGCGCGGCTCGAATTTCCTCTTTTGCGGCGCGGGCACAGCGCTCCTGAAAGGCGGGTTGGCTCTCGCCAGATATGGAGGTTAACTTTAATCCATCATTGACCCATAGTCGTAATGTTGCCGTCCGCGCCACCCAATCTAAAAAATCCTTTTGCAGGGCGGCGACCTGGCGTGAAGTCGATAACCATTCCGGCAGACGATCATAGCGCGCGCCAGGCAGCGGCAGATTGTTATCTAACGCTTTGGCGTCAAAAGGTTGAACGATGTAATCATCCCAGTCTGCCAGGTTTCCGTCCAGGTCGGCTAATACGATCGAGACCTTCCGAGTCAAGTCGAGATTCATTTTCCGGTTCAAATAACGCACCTGAGCCTGAGCGATAAATGCTGCCCGATATAATATCCCCATTGGTTCAACCGGACCTCTGACGACAGCAGGCAACACCATTGCAGCTGCTCTGCTCATCCCCAGCGAATCCGGCAAAAAAAATTCGGCTGCTGATTGGGGGATAGCCGGTCGTGTGGTTGAATACAGCGCATCATTCCCCCAAATTTTTCCTGACAGGGCAGGCGCAGTTTTTTCGAGAGGTTTTCCTACATCCAATTCTTCAATGGTCAGGTCAGGTTGAATAAATGGCGCCGAACTGGAATCCGGCTTACCTGGCGCTTCCCAAGGTTTTCCAGGCACAGGACGCCCTTCAGAGGCTGGTGGTCGAGCAGATGGAGAAGAGGGTTTGCCAGTCTCCGAAAAAGCACCGCGCAGATGATCGAAGGAGAAAGCAGATTTCTTAACCAGATTTACCAGGTCTGGAATCTGAGCGCGCGTTAAAGGTCCTGCCAGGTAATTCATACTCCATCGGGTTTGAAATAACTGTAACCCCGGGTGATGAATATTATTCAGGAAAAATTGCCGCGCTCGTAAGCTGCCAATCATCCTGACTGCAGACAAGGCATCCAAACTGCCGTCTACTGCTTGAACGGTTCTTAACCCTTCCTGTAAGCGTTGTTTATCTTGCTCGGTTTGTAAACGCCCGATAAACCAACTGCCAGCATTCGCCAAAGCTTTGTAATCTAAATCAATCGGGTTCTGCGTGGCTAGCACCAACCCTAGACCAAACGCGCGGGCTTGTTTGAGCAGGCGCACCATGACCGGTCGAGAGGGGGGGTTGGCAATCGGAGGCAAATAACCTACAATCTCATCGAATGCCAGCACTGCCCTTAATCCGCTGGATCCCCGCTGCGCGCGAGCCCAGCTCTCAACCGCTGCCAGCAGCAAAGTAACGAAAAACATGCGGTCCATTTCGTCCAGATGCGCCAGGTAAAAGAGGCAGTGGCGCGGCTTTCCCCGCGGGGTGTAAAGCAGGGCGGCAATATCAAGCGGTTTGCCCTCCAGCCAGGTCTGAAAAGATGGGGAGATCAAAAGGTTATTCAACAACAACGCCAGGTCCTTGCGCTCTTTTTCCGGGAAGAAACTGTTGATAGGAAATGCCCCCAGGCGCTCGAAAGGAGGAGATTGAACTTGCCAGATTAACTCAGTCAGGTCAAGCGGAAAACCACTGCTCCAGGCGCGCTCGAATATATGAGAAAGCAGGATGTGTTCGCGGGAACGTAAAGGATCCACATTTTGTAATCCCAACAAACCTAACAGCGCCGTAACCACACTGGCAATTTTTTCACGCAGCCCTTCCCGATGCGCATGCCAATCCATTCCAGGCGATTGAAAAGAGGAAAGCAAATTGATCGGCGTTCCGGCAGTCGACCCCGGCGTGTACAACTCGAAATCAACCGCAGAACCCAGCTCCGCAACCCGATCCGGCGCAATATCCGACTCTTGTAACCCTTTCCTCCAGCGCTCAGCCGTCTCCACAGACACCTGTTCGACCGATTTTCCCTGCCGGAGAGCGGCATCCGGATCGATCCACGGTTTAAAATCCTCCGGTGATAAGCCAGGAAAATGCAGCAACAAATTGGTCAAATCACCTTTCGGATCAATAATGATCGCCGGAATTCCAGCCAGCGCAATTTCTTCCAACAGGTTGATTAATAGCCCCGTCTTTCCAGAACCCGTCATGCCGACAATCACAGCATGGGTGGTCAGGTCCGCCGGGTGATAAACCAGTCGTTCTTCGGTCGGCAAACGTCCATCGATAGATATACGCCTGCCCAGATAAAATCCTTCCTCCGCCATCCTTACCTCACCTGCAAAGAAAGCACCAGGCTATCCATTAAGGATAAATCTGGTTTAAAACTGGCTGGATATTGAGCATCGAGTTTCGCGGAAACATCGAATAAATAATCCTTAAATCGTTTTTCCAGGTCTTCCCAGGTCAACCCAGGCGGTGGAGTAGAGGCATCCAGGGGGAGAATGCCGTGAGAGACAGGGAATATCACACTGATATAAAATCTTTCGCCGCGCGTAAGACCCTGAAACGTGTAAAAAAGATGGTTATTGTTGATGACGGTAATTCCCTGGGCATACTGGGTCAGATATCGAATGCCGCTGCCGTTTTGAAACTCCAGATAGACCGGACGGGTATGTATCAATTGTGCGGCGTTCCAGAGCGGTAACAACGGCAACGATCCCGCCGGGTTTACCGGCTTGGATTTTAAGATTTCCTTCAACGTCTCGATAGTTTTGGCTGCGCCAGGATTAATTTTGATATAGTCATCGACTGGGAAGACCATCAAAACAGGTTTGTGATCCACTCCCGATAACGGATAACCATCGAAATCAAAGAGGATATACTGCGGAAATAGTTCAACATATGGCAAACCCGATGTGGTAGAGGCTGGAATCATTTTTGGTCTGGTGCTGCGCGCCAGATCTGGGTGATAAAGAAACCCCGCATTTTGAAATCCAGCGACGTAACCGCTGTTGCTGAAACGCGGTTCAAGCCAATAACCCGTTTTATCTCCTTCGGCAGTCCACCCAATGACGCTGGTCAATAGCGACCGCACCTTCCACCAGATCCAGCCGTTAGCGCATTGCGGTCCCTCCAGAAGTTGCACCAACTCGCCAGGGTTGATCGAGCCGATGATGTTGGCAGTGGCGCTTGGGGAAAAACGCAAGCGGTTCGGTGGTTGCCCTGCGCCTACCGCCGCGTACTGATTAACGATCAACCGACTGGACGGCGAATTAGGGCAGGGATAATAGGTAGGGACAGGCTCTTTATAGCCGGTATTCTCTCCAGAGCGAGGAGTAGGGGTAGCGCATCCTGTGCCACATCCACCCGGACAATCACCGGAAGGGCAAAAGTACACCTCGCCAGGTTTACACAAAGGTGGAGTGCACATGAGCTGTGGTCTGGATGTGGTAGCTGCCATGCCGGGAGTCCTCGTCTGGGTAACAGAAACCGCGGCTGGGGCTGTCGTGGCAGCCGGAGGTTTGGTCAGCGCCGTTCCAGCTTTGCTCTGGGGAGCGCAAATTACGCCACATCCGCCTGGACAATTGCTGGTTGGACAGGTCAGCCCCTCCCCTGTTTTACAAAGAGGTGGGGTGCATACAACAAACGGCGTAGGGGTGTTCGTTGAATTTGGATAAATATTCTCAATGAATGGCAGTCTGCACGCGAAAGTGGTCAGGCTGAGCAAAGGTACAACCAGCCAGAGAATTGGAGGGGTTCTTTTGGTTTTACCATTCGCCAATCGATCGCATTCCGGCTGATATTCAGGTTGATCCACCTTTGCCATCTTCCACCTCGCTTAACCGGGCATAAAGACCCGGGTTGGCTTCATTATAGCATGTCAAAATTGGAAGTTGGCGGGTTGGAGAGATAATTTTTAACAGCTTGTTTCTATTACAGTTGCAGCCAAAATAATTCTTGAGATGCGACAGGTAGAGGAAGGCAATTAAAAAAAAGCTTATTAAACCGAATACCCCGGTTTCTGACTGCACCCAGCGGATGCAGTCAGAAACCGGTAAAGATTTTTCCCCTACTTTTCTTTTCCCAACGGGATAACGGCGAGCTTAAACCATTCCCTCCAAGGCATAAGCTTCTTCCATCGAGAGAACCTTTGCCAGATCTAACAGAATAATCAGGCGAGAACCAACTTTGGCAATGCCAGTGATGAACGCTGTATTGACATTGCTGACCATCGGAGGCGGGGGTTCAACCACTTCATCGGATATGGTCAACACTTCGGAGACTCCATCCACAATCATCCCGACTTTTACGCCCTTTAACGAGATGACCACAATGCGCGTATCCTTGGTCGCTTCTTCCAGCATCATCCCAAACCGGCTGCGGAGCTCAATGACCGGTAATACCACCCCTCGCAAATTCGTAATCCCTTTGACGAAATCCGGCGCATGGGGCACCTTTGTAATTTCTTGCATCTTGATGATGCTCTCCACTGCTGAAATATCCACCCCAAACCGCTCGTCGCCAAGCTCGAATACCACCAACTGTTTTTCCATAAAATAATCCTCCATTTTTATACTTTGAATTTATTAACCGCTTCTTGTAATCGCTGCGCCATATCTGCTAAAGATTGGGCAGAATTGCTCACTTCTTGAACCTGGGCTGTCATTTCTTCTGCCGATGCGCTCACCTCCTCAACTGCTGCGCTGTTCTCTTCACTGACACTGGCAATGTTTTCAATCATTTGCATCACTTCGCTTGAATTATTCGCCAGCTCATCGGTCGCGCTGATATTGGATTCGACCACCGAAGAAACACTCTCAATCGAACCAGCCAATTCTTCAGATGCCTGGTTGATTTCTTTGGCGGCATTTGTCGCCACGCCAACCGCATCGCCGACCGTTTGTTGAATTCCATTAATCAATACCGATATTTCCTTCGTTGAAGCGCTTGCCCGCTCTGCCAGTTTCCGCACTTCATCTGCTACCACTGCAAAACCTTTACCGTGTTCTCCTGCGCGCGCTGCTTCAATTGCCGCATTGAGCGCCAACAGATTGGTTTGCGAAGCAATATCTTCAATCGTTTCAATGATGGCTCCTATTTGTTCAGAACGCGCGCCCATCTCCTGAACTTTTTCCGCCGATACCCCAACCCGCGATGAGATGCCACCCTGACCAGAGATTTTATTGGCAACTTGAGATGCTTTTTGAACCGCGCCTGCCTGATCCTGCGCCCCGCGCGCAACCCCCGCGACCACTTGATTTACTTTTTGCATTGTCGCTGCTGAACGGCTGACCGATTCAGTCTGCTGAGAATTGCCCTTCGCCACCTGTTGAATCGTCGCCGCGATCTGGCTGGTTGCCTGCCCCGCCTGGTTTGCTGCTACAGCCAGTTGATCAGACGCCTGGGAGACCTGAGTAGAATTCTTCTGCACTTCGCGAATCGCATCCCGCAGCATGTCCTTTGCCTGGGTGAGCGTGACCAGGATTTTCTCAAAATTCCGCCGAACTTCCTCGGTCTCTTTCGTTGCCGCTGGCAAAGGTTCGACCTGGAAATTCAAAACGCCATCCGCTATATTTTCCAAATATTTCGCCAGTTTTTCCACGGCTTTCTGCTGATAATTCATTGCGCCGACCAATTGGGTAATCTCTTGCACAACTTCAATATGCCCAACCTTTTCGCCTTTCGAATTCAGGATGTAAGAAGTATCCACCTGGAAATTCTTTCCCCATTGATCAAAGGTCGTTTGCAGAATGTTCCGCCGTAAGCTGGTTACACCACATTTTGCCGTTCCACAAATATCAGCGTTCCACTTACTGCAATGTTCTCCTAAAATATCTTTGCGTTTTACCTTTAAGAGCTGCTCAACCGGGCGGTTGATGAATGTCCATTTCATATCCAGGTCTGTAACCGAGAGCGGAAACGGAATTGCATCCAGAATTGCTTCATACCAGAACATCTTTTCACGCGTTCCATCAACCACACAATCGAAATCCCGCGCCAGTTGCCCCAGTTCATCGTCTCGTTTTCCTATCTCCTTAACCACCTCAGAAAGAGATTCAACTTCTCCCCGCGATAAGGAAGCAACGGCTTGAGCTAATTTTTGAATGGGAGAGACGAGAATATTGTGAATGAAAAAACCAGCAGCCAAAACCAGCACCCCCGCCACCGCGGCTGCTCCATAGACCGCCCCAGCCCCAACTTCACCTGATTGAGCCACAACAAACGCCAGTACCGCCAGAGCCGCCAGTAAAGCGCCAATTACCATCCATACCCTTTTCGAAAGACTGAAAGCAGACATTGATGTTTACAAACCTCCATTAATAAGTATTTGTCTAAGACATAGCATAACGCGCGAAGGGCAATATCCCATATTGTTTTTGTAAAAATGAACTAAATTTTTCATTTAATTTATCCTGACAAAAATGCAAGGTTGGTTATTGCGTGGTTGTATTTTGGTTTTATTTTTGTTATGATCAAACCAGAGAAAGTAGTTATGTTTTTTGGCTCCGACAATGGCAAAACCGGTGAAAACCGGCGACGCAAAGCCATGGGTCTACCATCACGATGGTGATAATGACTGCCAGGTTGCCGAAGAGGTCCATGCAAGAAATCCCTCAAAAGTGACCCGGGCAGGTGAATTCCCGGGTCATTTTTCATCACACCCAGCGCATCGATCGGAGCACGAATGAGGAGGAAAGTATGAACAGGAAAATGTTTGGATTACCCCACAACCGTTGGATTTCTATCCTGTTATCGGTATTTCTGCTCCTGAGTCTGCCCGGTCTGATGACAAACGCCAGTCCGGCAGCAGGAACAGGCAAGACAGGATCATTCATCATTATGTCTGTCAGCGCTGACCAGGCAGCGAGTTTGGTTACCCGCCATCAGGGACAAATCACATCCAGGTTGGAAATTATTGATGGCGTGGCAGCCAACCTGCCCTATTCTGCCATCACCGCTCTCCGGTCTGAACCAACCGTAACTGGCATCGTCCCCAATGCGTCTGTCTACTCGGTTGGGCAGCGCATGAAGGGAGATAAGAAAACTGGAATCCCGAATACCGATTACCCGGAAGTGATCGGCGCAGACCTGGTTTGGAAACAGGGCAACACCGGCAATGGGGTGGGTGTTGCGGTGCTGGATACAGGATTTGCCATGCACCCCGGCATTTTAAAGGACTCTTCAGATAAATTACGCGTCATCGGCTGGGTCGACCTGGTAGAAAACCGCAAAGTGCCCGTAGATCCCAACGGACATGGTACGCATATCGCAGGTATTATCGCGAACAGCCAAAAAGGTCCTGACGGATCGTTCAATGGCGTGGCGCCAGGCGTCAACCTGGTTGGCATTCGCGTCCTGGATAAAGACGGCGTTGGAACCTACGAAAATGTGGTCAAAGGCATCGAATGGGCGATCAAGAACAAAAAATTGTTCAACATCCGCGTAATGAATCTCTCCATTGTATCGCCCGTTCAATCACCCTATTGGGCAGACCCGTTCAACATTGCCGTCATGAAAGCCTGGTCAGAAGGCATTGTGGTTGTCGCGGCGGCTGGAAATACAGGTCCAAAACCAATGTCAATCGGCGTGCCTGGGAACAACCCCTATATCATCACCGTTGGCGCTTTCACCGATAATTACACGCCGAAAGATTGGAAGGACGATTACATCACTCCTTTCTCTTCGGCAGGTCCCACCCTGGATGGATTTGTAAAACCCGATGTCATTGCCCCAGGAGCTCATATTGTATCCCTGATGATGCCTTTCAGCGAAATCGCCCGCGACCATGAAGCGAACTGGGAAGGCGGCTTATACTTTTCTATGGCGGGCACATCCCAGGCATCGGCTGTTGTGTCGGGTCTTTCCGCCCTCGTGATCGCGAAAGATGCGAAATTAACCCCCGATCAAGTGAAACAGCGGGTAGTTGCAACATCTTTCCCCTGGGTCAATAAAGAGAAAACCGACACGCTGTATTCCATGTGGCAGCAAGGAGCCGGAAGGGTCAACGCGGTCGATGCAGTGTTTGCCAAAGTGGAAGGCGCTGCCAACCAGGGATTAGATGTCAAGGCAGATATTGCAGGCAAAAAGCACTTTGAAGGTTACTCCTATTATGATGAAGCGGCTGGCGTCTTCAGGCTGCGTGATCCATTCGGCGCATCAAGCGGCTCGTATGGCACCTGGGCTGGCGCTTACGGCACCTGGGCGGGGGCTTATGGCACCTGGGCGGGCGCTTATGGCACCTGGGCTGGTTCGTACGGCACCTGGGCGGGCGCTTACGGCACCTGGGCGGGCTCATACGGCACCTGGGCAGGCGCTTATGGCACCTGGGCTGGTTCGTATGGCACCTGGGCGGGCGCTTACGGCACCTGGGCAGGAGGATATCCCAACTGGAAAGACCAATATGCGTCATGGGCTGGAGACTACGGTTCGGCAGAATTTGCCGCCCGTTTCACCAATTGGAGTTCATCAGGCTCTTATGGCACCTGGGCAGGTTCTCGAGATTTTATTGGCACATGGATTGACACAAAACACTAATCACATTGAGAACAAGAAGAGGGACTGCCGAAGCCAAATTGGTGGAATTCCTTTCAAACCTACTAAACCTTTCAAAATACCCCTTTTCCACGAGATGGATAGGGGTATAATTTTCTCTGATCCAAGTAGATTGAGGAAAACATGAGCGGGGAATTCGGATCGACTGAAGACCAGACCATCCAGACTCTGGTAAACATCCTGGAGTTTTATGATAAAGATACCGGGCGGCACTGTCGGCGGGTTGCTAAATTAGCAGTCTGGTTTGGCAGAGAATGCGGGGTGTCTGAGCATGATTTGAACACGATCCGACTCGGAGCCCTGTTGCATGATATCGGGAAAATCGGCATTCCCAATCACATCCTGAAGAAACCTTCACCATTAAATGAAGATGAATGGTTCGTGATGCGTATGCATCCCGAAATTGGGTATCGAATGCTGGCATCCCTGATTTTTCTTGGGGAAGCATTGCAAATCGTTTATCTCCATCACGAACATTGGAACGGCAGCGGGTATCCCAATGGGTTAGACAAACTGAATATTCCTCTGCCGACCAGAATTGTTACGATCGTTGAAATGTGGGATTCGCTCCGTAAAAGCCATCCATATCGACCTGCCTATACTGACGAAGAAGCGCTCATGATTTTGCGCAGTAAAACTGGTACTTACTTTGACCCCGAGCTGGTGGAGCTATTCACCGATCGATTTCTCCAAATTAAAAAGTTGTCTTCTCCGGCAGCATTCTCATTTTCTGAACCGCTAGAGTATCCTTTCAATCAATCTACCGAACAGCTATCGCTGCCGTTTCAAAAATTCTCGATCGAAGAAAAAATCTCCATCGAACGAAATTTAAAACATCGCCTTGAAATGGAGCGCATGGTCAGTGAAATTTCCAGCAGGTTTATCAGTTTGCCTATTCAATTAATTCCAGATGAAATTATTGCATCCTTAGAGGCTCTGACAAGATTTGTAAATGCTGACCGATGCTTTTTATCGATTGAACATTGTGAAGACTTTCAACAAAAGAAAATTTACCAATGGCAAACCGAACACTTTTCACCACTCCCTTCAGATTTTGAATTTTTGTCCGGGAAAAAGTTTCCCTGGTGCAGCAACAAGTTAATCAACCTGGAGATTATATCCGTCAATTACACTTCCGGCTTACCCGCCCAGGCTGCTGCAGAGCGCCAGGTCTGGAGCGAGAATAAAATGGGCGCTGTTCTGCTCATCCCCCTGATGACCAGTCAAATGTGCATCGGAGTTATTGGATTTGCCTGCGCTGATGAAGGACGGATATGGACGGATCAAGACATTGTGCTGCTCCGCCTGAGCGGTGAGATCATCACCAGTGTGGTTGCCAGGCAAAATGCAGAAATCGCATTACGGCAGCAACAACGAGAGCTGCACGCCGTGCTCGATAACATCCCCGGTATTCTCTACTTCAAAGATACAACGGGGTCCTATCGGCTGGTGAATAACAATATGGTGCGCTTTTTAAATCGACCCTTAAATGAAATCATCGGAAAAACAGACCAATCCCTTTTCCCCCCAGCCTTCGCCACCAAGTTTCAAATGGATGATGCGCAGGTCATCCAAAATGCTGCGCCATTGGAAATCAAAGAAGAATCAGTTCCCGCGCTCGATACCCTTTATATTTTCTCAACCCGCAAAGTGCCACTAAAAAATGAACAGGGCGAGGTGATCGGATTAGTTGGACACTCTCTTGACATTACAGACCACAAGAATATGGAAACCGCCCTGCGCCAATCGGAAGAAAAATTTCGAAGTATGTTTGATATCTCTCCCTATGGCATGGTGTTGATGGATTTAACTGGAAATGTCGTCGAATGTAACCCAGCCGCTTTCCAAATGGCAGAATTCAATTCCAGGGATGAGTTCATAGGTCACAATTTCTTGGAGTTTTTCGCTGATCAAGACAGCCAGTTTACCCAGAATCTCCTTATCCAACTTTGGGAAAAACAAACCATTCGCGACATCGAGGTTTTAATCCGCACCTGTCGAAACCGTTTGATTCAAGCCGAAATTTCATTCAGTATTATCCGCGACAGCGCAGACAACCCCTATCAATTAATTGCAGTTTTTAACGACATCACCCAACGCAAGAAAACCGAAGATGCCCTTGTTAATAGTGAACGCCGTTATCGGGAGCTGGTAGAAAAAGGTGGAGAAGGCACTGCCATCATCGACCCAGAGACCCGTTTCACTTATGTTAATTATGCGGGCGAAACGATTTTTGAGTTGGCGCGCAGTGAATTGTTGGGCAAATGCCTTTATGATTATGTAGATGCCAACGGAAAAGCAACGCTTGAACAGAATCTCCTGCTTAACCGCAAAGGACAAAAAACTTCCTTTGAGATATCAATCTTTTTTCAAGATCGATCTCCTAAGGTGCTATTGATTACCGGAACTTCTCAATTCGATTCAAACGGCACTTATACGGGGACTTTCATCACCTTCCGAGACATTACCGCCAGGAAAGTAGAAGAAAACTATTTACGCTATGCCAGCATGCACGATGCGCTGACAGGGCTATACAATCGAAGGTCTTTTGAGGAACATCTTCAATGGCTGCAAAACAGCGATTTTTTTCCAATCAGCCTGATCATGATTGATTTAGATGGTCTCAAAAAAATCAACGATACCTACGGTCACCAATGTGGCGATGAAATGCTGATTCGATTTGCGCGGGTGCTGCAAAACTCTTTTCGCGAGGAAGATATCATTTCCCGAATTGGAGGGGATGAGTTCGCCGTGATCATGCCGCGCACATCTCATCCAGCACTCAGCCTTGCCATTCAACGCCTGAAACAAAATATGGATAACGCCAATCAATTCCTTTCGAAATATTTCCTGCATTTTTCTAGCGGGGGGGCAACGGCTGAGAAAGGCGATTCCCTGGCAGATATTCTCCAACAGGCGGATCACAAGATGTACCGCGAAAAAAATCAAAATAGATCCCAAGCCTGAAAACCATTGCGTTTGGCACAATACATGCACAGGATAGGAAGGAAGCGGAAAAACAATAACCACCGTCCTTCCTTCGAGGTTGAGCCATGCCAGACAACATCACGATCCTGTACCTTGCGCACAACGATCACAATCGATCACCGGTTTATCATGCCCTGCGTACCCAATATCCCCATGGAAAGATATGCCCGATTAACCAAGTAGAGGATATCCGTTCCTGGAATCAACAGTTTCGGTCGGATGGCAATCCAACATCTGCGGCGAACGACAGCAGACCCGTCATTCTCTACCAGGACTCTTCCAGCAAAGAAAAAATCCTCTCAATGATCGAGACATTGACCCAGACCGCGCCTGATTTCCCCCTGATTTTGCTATCCTCGCTCGATTCAGCAGAGCTGGCGGTTCAAGCCATTCGCAAGGGCGCTGCCGATTATATTCTCGAATCCCCTGGCGGGCTCACGCAATTATCCCAAATCGTATCGAAACTGGCGGAGTATCAGAAATCAGCGAAACCATTTCATTTGACTTTAACCCCAGGCAGGTCGATTCAAAGGAAAAGAAGGGGAAAACGCAAAGGGTTGGAACATAAATTCCACCACACGCAGCAAATGCTGCGATTGGTCATTGAAAATATCCCCCAGCGGGTCTATTGGAAAGATTTATCCTTCCGCTACCGGGGTTGTAATCCCCCATTCTTAAAAGACGCCAGCCTGGACTCACCGGCTGAGATCATCGGAAAAACAGATTATGACTTGGTCTGGCATGAGTTGGCTGATACCTATCAAAAAGATGATGTTGAGGTAGTAAGCCATGAAAAGCCTAAAGTAAACTTCGAACAACCCATGAAACGCGAAAATGGCGCAATCCGCTGGCTGCGATCCAATAAAATACCGCTTAAAGACATAGAAGGAAAGGTAATTGGTTTATTAGGAACCTACGAAGACATAACCGAGCATAAGTCGAATGAAAAAATTCAAAAAGCAATTTACAAAATATCCGAGGCGGCATATTCAGCGCAGGATTTGAACACGTTGTTCCAGGAGGTTCATCGCATTATTGTCGAATTGATACAAGCCGATGCGTCCTTTATCGCATTGTATGATTCAGACAAAAAATCATTGTCGTTTCCTTGTTATTCCGAACTAAATCCCCTTGACCCTAGAGAAGAAAACAGTCAGCCTACCGAAACCAGTCGCCGGTTGATCGAGCACCTGATCGAAGTGGAAAGCCCGATTCTGTTAAATGGAGAAGATATTCACTCATTATTGCCAGCGATGAAACCCATATCTTGCGCAGAAATTCCTAATACCTGGCTGGGAGTTCCTTTGAGAAATGCCGGAAAGTTAATTGGAGCGCTGGTTGTTCAATCCTGCTCCCCTCATGTTGCGTATGGCGAAGTGGAAAAACAATTGCTTACGTTCGTCTCCAATCAGGTAGCGATGGCAATCGAACGAAAATGGGCAGAAGGACAGGTGCGGATGCAGCTTCAGCGGCTGCGCGCCTTGCGAGAAATTGACCTGGCGATCACCTCCAGCATCGACTTAAGCGGGACATTGCGGGTTTTGCTCGACCAGGTGACCAATCAGTTAAAGGTCGATGCTGCCAATGTGCTGCTCTACAATCCCGAAAGCCGCACCTTCGATTATGCATCCGGGATGGGATTTCGCACCAATGCGCTGAAATTTACCCGCCTCAAGTTTGGCGAAGGGCTGGCAGGCTGGTCAGCCTTGCACCGCCAGATGATCCGCAAAGATCTTTCAGGTGGAGCGGATAGTTTCAATCGCTCTCCTTTGTTGGCGGAAGAAAAATTTTTCACCTATTTTGGAGTCCCGCTGGTTGCCAAGAATCACGTCAAAGGCGTGTTGGAGATTTTTCACCGTCAGCCCTTAAATCCCGATGAAGACTGGATCGATTTTCTGAACGCCCTGGCAGGTCAGGCAGCGATTGCCATTGACAATGCAGAATTATTTAAAGATTTGCAGCAGTCGAATATCGAATTAAGTCTTGCGTACGATACAACGTTGGAAGGCTGGGCGCACGCCCTGGAAATCCGCGATCATGAAACCGAAGGGCACGCCCGGCGGGTTGCTGACCTGGCACAGTGTCTGGCAAATCGGTTCAGTATATACGGCGAAGATCTGGTTTTTGTCCAACGCGGAGCGCTGCTTCATGACATCGGCAAAATGGGCATTCCAGATCGTATTCTCTTGAAACCTGGTCGCCTTACCCCGCGCGAACGGAAAATTATGCAATTACATCCGATCTATGCGTACCAGATGCTCTCGCCCATCACCTTTCTAAAACCCGCTATCGATATCCCGTACTGCCACCATGAAAAATGGGATGGCAGCGGCTATCCACGCGGGTTAAAAGGAGAACAAATCCCACTCACTGCGCGGATTTTCGCGGTAGTCGATGTTTGGGATGCGTTAACCTCAGACCGCCCATACCGCAAAGCCTGGTCGACAGCCAAAGCGCGCGAATATATTTCCGCTCATGCCGGCTCTCACTTTGATGCCAAAGTTGTCGATGAATTTATGAAAATCAACTCCAAATAAAAGTGTTAAGTCGAATCGATATCGTTCGTGTCATAATATAACAAACAGCAATAACCGGTTTGTTGAGAAACGGTCTTGTCGCAGCCCATTGAACCTACCTGAGCAGCTTAAAAACGGATTTCAACGTTGAACAAATTGGTCTTTAAAAAACCTAAAGTTTTTAAAAGACCTGCCGAAAATAACTTCAGTGAGAAATATTTCTCACCTGAAAAAGGCAAACCCGGTGAAAACCGGCGACGCAAAGCTATGGGTCTATCGCGGATATTTTCCGCCACGATTGCCAGGCTGCCAGATGTGATGTGGTTTAAGTCATATTTGCGAGCCTGGAGAACAGGCTCGTTTTATTTGAATGAGGTGAACAGAAAGAATTAATCAGACAATTCGTTCGACAAAGGCAAACCCGGTGAAAACCGGCGACGCAAAGCTATGGGTCTACCGCAGTTTCTCCTGCCATGATCGCCAAGCCGCCGAAAACGATCGATACGATCGCTATAGTGTGTTTACCTTTCTTGGGAGCGCCTTTGTCAAAAGGATACAGATATGCGGCGCTCCTTTTTTATTCTCTTTTTCTTATTCATTTTTCTTTCTTTCGCCAATCCAGTCGGGGCAGAGACTTCCAGCCCCCAACCTTACACCATTTTTTTACCTGCCTTATCGAATACCAACAATAATGCTCCTCAATTTTTATCACTTGAAAATTTTACCAGCCAGGTGATCAATGGCGATGCAGAGACAATCCGGGGCGTCTATGCCGAAGGGGTGATGGCATTTCGCGTGCTTCAGCAGCCGGAAAATAATTCAAACGATGTGACAATGGAGCCAGACGCCGTTACACAATTTTCGCTGGCAGCCCGCCTGGGTGTCACCGGCTTACTGGCGCACAACACCCTGGCTGGAGACGCCTTTGACCAATTACAAATTGGACAACAGGTAACAATCATCTACGGCGATGGCAGACTCAAATCCTATCTCATTACATCCATCATCGGTTATGAAGTCCTCGATCCCAGAGACCCATATACCAATTACCGCAACATCGAGACCAACGAGGTGATCGGGCTTGCTCCTCTGTTCAGCCTATATTATATGGGAGAGCATCACCTGACCCTGCAAACCTGCATCGAGAAAAACGGAGATCCAGGCTGGGGACGATTGTTTATAAAGGCAAGTCCTTTAGATTAAATCGATTACCCGAAGGGTATGAGCCTTCGGATAATCGATTTGGCGTTATCGAGCGGACACCAATCCTGGAATGTTATTTTGTCAGGACGGGGATGTAAATTTTGTACCCCCCCGTTGGCACAATGCCAGAGGGAACCACTGTCGTTTGGGAAACCGAATTATTGGAGAGGATCGGGTCGGCAGTTGAGAGGGTGATGGCAGCGGTATTGGTCATAATGACGCCGCCGACAAAAGGCGCGCGCACCGTGATGGTAATGACCGCGCTTGCTCCGCTATCGAGAGCGGCTTTTTCACAAGTAACTTTGCCATCGGCGTGCGCGCACGTCCAGCCTGCAGGTGCGCTAACCGAAAGATAGGTTACCTCTGCTGGTAATGTGTCAACTACCTTCAACGCGGATGCCATCATAGGTCCCATATTTTGTACCGTCAATTCGTAAGTGAATTCCTCAAACGGCGCAACGATCAGGCGGTCAGCCGTTGTCAATTGAACTTCGGATTCGGCGGGAATGACCTGGAACGCCGCGCTGGAAACCATCGGCAGGTCAGATAATGCCAGCAGGGTATAGCCATTTCCCGCTTTGTCGATCATCAAATTCTCGTATTGGACAACCCCATTCACCGCCCGCTGAAATACCGTGCCATACAGCACCCCGCCAACCGGGTTGTTACCAAAGGTGAGATAGACAAATCCATTAAAATTAATACCCAGGTTGCCTTGTGAATCAACAGCCTTTAATAGCGGTTGAGGATCCATCAGGTAACCGGCAAACGCATTTCCAGGCTGCGAGGAAAAGATCAGGCGGTCGTATTGCGCAGTGCATTGCGCCGCATCGGTTAGCGGCTGAAATCCAATCAGCGCTGGCTGCGTATCGGTTCCATCACATAACCAGGGATCATAGACAACCTGATTAGAAACCAGGCTGCCCTCTCCACCCGGATTACTGGCATGTTGAGGACCGCTGGCGCTGCCCCACCAGTTCTGTTTTGAATCGATAGGGGTGGCTGAATTATTATCCACACCCACTGCGCTGCCCGAAATACTGTTGTGTCGAATTATATTTCCAGCGCCCGTGAAAGTTGAAAGGATTCGAATCGCCGCATTTTGCTTTCCGACCCAATAGTCATCTACCAGCGTGTTGCCGATTATTTCATTATTCAAGATACTCAGGTTATTCTCCACCTGTTCCAGCAAGATGCCATTTGCATTGCCGGTGATCAAATTATTCTGCACCAGCGCCCCGTTAATCCCGCTTGCCAGATATATACCGGTGAGATGACCCTCAACCCGGCTCTGGATCAGGCTGCTGCCGCTGCCCAGGTAACTCCAGGCTAAACCGATGCTGTAATTCGAGCCTGCCGCTTTGCGAATCGTTACCCCTTCGATCACCGAATCAGGCGCAAGCATTTCCACAGTAAACCCATTTCCGCCAGCAACACCTTCGATGATTGTGTTGCCCGCTCCGGCGCCTCTCAAATACAGCCCATTCCGCCCCTGCGGCAGAACAACCGCGCCGGAATAAACGCCGCTATCAACATGGATTGTGCCTTGATCTGCCACGTGATGAATGCCCTGCATCACTTTCACAAATGCGTTGTACCCAAAGATGCCTCCGGATGAACCCGCTTCACCTTCCGCTTTTGGCACATTCCCCGCGCTGACATAAGTGTCATTGGGGACGACAAAACTGAGGGTGAAGCCCGAATTCGACCAGGGAATATAATCCACACTTCCAAGTTGATAAATGCGGTCTTTTATTCCTTTGACAGCATCATACCCATACCAGCTTAATGTACCCCAGTAATTGTTTTCCGCGCTCACCGCGGCAGTTGTCTGATTCACCAGGTCGCCGTATGCGGAACCATCGCTGCCTGCATACGTCTTCCCATTATCCCGAATCGTCGCGCCGGTGATCACCACATTGGTCGGCGAGGTGTTGTTCTTGCCCGGTTCACCCAGCCGAATACCGCGTTCGTTGCCAGAAAACACCCCGCCGTTAATGGTCACATTGCTTAAGGTTGCCGGATAGGCGCTATAAGAACTGTCATTGCCGCTTCCACGCGCTTTGATCATCAATCCAGCGCCTTCCTTGAACCCCAAGCCGTTATTGGTAACCGTGAGGTTGTTGAATGTCAGGTTTTGGTAAGCTTCTTGCCCTTTGAGGTTGATATCGATCCCGCCATTCCAGGCGTCATTCCAGAATGTCGAGCTTCCGCATTGAGTGACAGTTACATTGGTGAAAACCGCCTCAGATAACTTTTCGGCATAGATGGCTTTGTAGTCAATATTGCGGAAAACCGTATCGCTAACGGTCACCCGCTCCATCACGCTTCCAGCGGGTCCCCAATCACCATGCTTGGCAATATACCAGCCGTAATCGAGGTATTCGAACAGGCTGTTTTTAATGACCAGGTTTTTCAAACTGGCAGTTGTCGCGACTTTCAAGCCATTTTCGTTCTCGACTGTCCTGGTCGGCGGTCCAACCAGCGCGACGGAATCCAGCTCGACAAATTGCACCAACCCGGCGCCAATATTGATTCCATTCACCCCTTGCGGTATCAGGCGGATATTCTTGAATACCAGCGGAGCGCTGTCAGATAAACCTGACCCGCTCAAATTAACCAAATGAGTAGTGGCAGCATTTTGAATAATGGTATTAAAGGCTGGGTCAGCGCCGCTTCCAGCGCCTTCCAGGCGGATATATTTGCCAATCGTCAGATTTTCGGTATATTCTCCTGCCCTCACCAGCACCGTATTGCCTGCCTCCGCGCGGTCGATTTCACCTTGAATTGTCCCTCCGACCCGCCGCCGGTTATGCAGCGTATATGACCCAGATGTATAGGTATCCGCCACAAGGTTAGCGGGCGGGTTCACCCCAGCAACTACTGCGCGGTCAAAGCTATTCTTGGTGAAAAAGTCCGCCCAATTGAATTGGCTGTTGTCATAATTTCCGCGAGCGCGGATGTATTGCTCGCATACACCGGTAAATGAATTCCCCTCAATGACCGCTCCACCCACATCATACACATACCAGGGAACAGTCGTGCCTCCCCCAGAAAAAGAGATCAATGCCCGGCTGGAAGGAACACACGCAAATTGATTGTTGAAAATGCGGCGGTTCGCCACATCACCGCTGAAACCTGCGCCATTGGCAAGATCAATCGATGCGCCCGCCGCAAACCGGTTATTTTCAAAGCGATAGGTTCGGATGTGTGATTCATTCAGGGTGGTGCTGAACCGCCAATCACCCACATATAGTGAACCATTGGTAACATCCAGCACTGAATTGAGAAAACGAAAATCATCTCCAGAGACCTCGATGGTTTTATTCAATCCGGCAGCGTTCGGTCCCACCCTGACACCCTGCAAAGTGGCATGGTCTCCCTCGATAAAAATGCCGCTCGGACCAAAACTATTGGTTGCATTGGTGGTGATATATGCCTGGACATCATTTCTGTTCGCAATCGGCAAGCCGCCAGCCGTCACTCCCATTAAGGTCAGTCCCGGTTTATCTGCGCCAATAAACAAGCCAAACTGGTACGGACCACTGTTATCGAACAAGCGCCGGTTGGCAGCCGTTTCATCATAATTTCCCGGAAAGATATAAATCGTCGCTCCCGGGTTCGCCAGATCAATTGCTGGTTGGATTTTCAAAGTATCCAGTACATGGAAGATGCCATCTGCCAGGTTTTGGATGCCAGCAGTGGCTTTGAATCCGGGTTGGCTGGTGTTGACCATATTGATAAACGAAAATGCGTCGCTTTTCGTCCGTTGATACCAGTTCACCAACGGTTTCGTGGTGCTGCGCGCCGCATAGGCGAACTCAATTTGGGAGAAATTTCGAATGACGTGGGCTGGATCATCCAGCTCGGTATATAAAGGGTTGACCTCGCTCAGCGAATTGACACCAGTCAATGTTACGCCGTCTAAACCCGTCTTTCCATCACTTAAGTTTGAGGTGTAAAAGGTTTTATTGGTGAAAAGCCCCACTCCGCCCCAAACATTATTGGATGTGGCGATGTCTCGCAGGACAACACCGGTTGAATTGGAGACAGCCACACCCACCCCACCATTCTGAAAAGATGAGACGGCTTCAACCACCGCATTGTTGCAGCCAATTAAATCAATGCCGGAGCGTCCATAGCCCGACACATCCACGTTGTTGATCACAAAGTTGCTGACGCCAGCCACCTTCACACCGTACAAGGTCGTTCCGACTCCCTGGATGGTCAAGCCGCTCAATTCCACATCATTGGCGCTTACATTGACTCCATAGCCTCCCACAGCATTTGCCTGGATGATGACAGCCGCTTTATCTGTACCAGTCATTTTGACCGGCTTGGAAACATGGATCGTAGAGCTGAAATAGGTGCCCGCCTGGATCGAAATCACATCTCCCGGTTGGGCTGCATTAATCGCCGCCTGAATGGTTGTATGGTCACATCCGGATGAACAAACCGTAATGGTCGCCGCTTTGGCGTTTGTTGACCCCAAGACCATCCACGCCATGACCAGCGCTGCCGCCAATACGACTTTGACAACTTTGTAAACCGGCATAAAACCCTCCCAATTGAAAAAATGGATTTGGAAAGCAGCCGGTTTCGCCATTGGTTCCCTGGATGCCTGCCCTGCCGGGAAGGCGACCAAATTCCAGCATCCAGATCTTCACCGCCGCGTCTTACGGAATATTCCCTTTTTCTCCCAGATTGAATTACTCTTATGGGGATAAAGAGGTCAGAAGAATAGTAGCAAGATTTAAGCCAACAAAAGGATTTGAGAGTGTTGAAAAGCACAGAAATGAGATATGTACCGGTGGATTCCTTTCAATTTCACTTTTTTCAACACCCTTGGATTTATGAAGGAAGCGGGTCCTTGCGAAACTTGATTACCTTTGCAGGAATGCCCACCGCAATCGCATAAGGCGGAATATCATGCGTTACCACTGCTCCCCCGCCAATTACGCTGCCCCTGCCAATCGTAACCCCAGCCGTGATATTAACCCTGCCGCCAATCCAGACGTCATCCTCGATCACAATTGGCGCCAGGTCCATCCCCTGCTTGTGAATAGGAACATCTGGATCACGAAAAACATGATTTCCCGCAATAATCATCACGCACGGACCAATGCGCACATAATTACCAATGGTTACCTGCCCGGCGCGAGATGCGCCTCCGTATCCAATCACGATGCCGTTTGCCTGGATGCTGGAATCATGCCCTATGCTGACATTGCCCTGCACCAGCGATCCCAAAGAAATGACCGACCGCGCTCCAATCTCGATCGATCCATCGCGCGGACAAATATGCGCTTCGGGAGAGATTTTACAGGTCGCATGCGCCTTAACCGACTTGTGCCGGGTCGCCAGCCAGTATCCCACCTTTAACGCCAGACGCTGCCCCCAGGTTTTATCAGAAGGCATGCTCATCCCGCCCTCTATCCAGGTCCACAAAAAGCTCATAGAACATCCTCCAAGCGGACAACTCCAGGCATTGCATACCTGCCCGGAAGCGTGTTGAAAAGCAAAAATCTGCCATCCCGGCTAAAAACCGGGTGGTGGCACACGCGGAAAGGATTTCTCCCAGAAGGCTCTACATCGCCATTTACTCTTGGAATCCGCAGGACCTTGCGGTGCTGGTCTGTACGCAGGTCAATAAATTCCACCAGACCAGGAATGCTGCTGGTATCCGTAGCCAGCAGATTTGGATCTGTGGGAGAGATATTGGGGTGTCCTCCACTGTGATGTCGGCTTAACCGCCGGTAATCTGTTCCATCATAGCGCACCGAAACCAATGCCATTTGGGTCGCATCCTCCGGATCGGGTCCATACCCCATCAGGTGTTCACCATCCGGCTGCCAGCCCCAATGCACGCCGGGTTTGCCAAAACTCAGGTCTGCAACGAGATGAGTTTCTGACAATTCGCGGTCACTGCTGAAGACATAGGATAACTTTGGCTCACCACGTGATTTCACCACGTTGTGATTACCAAAATAAAACAAGAAACGCTTTCCATCGGGCGCCCAGCGCGCGCAATAGATCATCAATGTCAATCCATCCGCTGCACCCAGCCGCTCGCGCACTTCTCGGTCTGCTTGATGCAAACGATCTCGATCCGGATGCCGTTCCAGCATCTCCGCCACGCTGATACGCAATCGTTTGGCGGGTGGATCGAAAGTATATTCAAACAAACCATGTTGGTCGCGCGCTTGAAAAGGAGCGGGAGCTAACTCCGGTTCGTATTTTCCAGAAGAATAACCAGCGGCATACAACATTCCCATCAACCCTGACAGGATCGGCTCACCAGATGGCGGCGCGCCTTCCATATCCCCTTCCAGGGTTATTTCTTGACCACTTGACAACTCGCGCCGGGTAATACGAGGGTTTTGAGGAGTTCCAGACTGGTAATAAACAAACCGCGCATCCGGGCTCCAGGTCTGCCAGTATCCCGTGTGATAAAATGCCGCGCTTAATTTCCCTTCACCAAACTGGTCGATCACCCGACCTGCTGAATCCAGGATATACACCATGCCGCTTTTTGATTCCAGGTTTGCCCCCGCCAGCAGCAACCGCCCCGAGCCATCCGGCGCCCAAGGGCATATTGTGTAATAGGCGTGCAGACTCCAGCGGTTTTCGATCGGAACAAAGGTAACCTTGTCTGTATCCAATATCTACCCCGTTTGGATTGAAAATATATCTCGCGGATTAATTCTCGCAAGGGGCGGGGGTTGAACCCGCCCCTTTCTCTATCAAATTATCCAACAATGGCTTACTCGATATAAAATTGTTCCGGATTGAGCGGCGAAAAAGTGGGGAATATCCACGCCATAGGCATACTCTTTGGAACATTCTTGAAGTTATTCTTGACGATTCCGTATCCATCGGCAGGCTGCACAATGCCAATAATCCAGAAGTTATCGCGGGCGTTGGCAAGCATCTCTTTGGTGAGTTCCACCTGCTGCTTGGGATCTGCGGTAGCAACGATCTTGTTATACAGATCGATCGCTTTCTTCACTTCCGCCGGAGGCTCGTACTTCTCACCGCCAGGCACTTTCGCATTGTATTTCCACCAGCCAATACCCCAGGCTGATTCATTGCTGAAGGGCATCCAGTAGCGAGGATCCACCAGCAGGTTGGGCAGGTAACCGCTCGCTCCGTTCCATAGCACTACATCGTGCAGGTTGGCTTCCTTGTTCGAATACATCAAAGCGCGCTCTTCGACCTTCAATGTCGCATCGATACCCACTTCTTTCCAGTACTTGACAATCATGTTCATCATGTCGTTTATCTGGGTCTGGGTATCTGACGATTCGACCACGAAACTGATGGGTTTTCCATCCGGTCCAATGCGCTTGCCAGAGGCATCCTTCTTGAAGCCCGCTTTATCGAGATGTTCATTGGCTTTCGCCAGGTCGAATTCCGTGTACTGCTTGCACAATTTTTCATCATAGACGGGTGAGCCTTTTGGCGGGCAGACCTGAGATACTTCTCCCTGACCAACCAATACCGTCTTGATGATCTCAGGACGATTGATGGCATAAGACAGACCAATGCGGAAATCCTTGTTGCCAAAGATCTGGCGCTTGACCGGGTCATCATGAGTCAGGTTGAAATAAATGACCATCATGTTCACAGCGCCTTCCGAAAGGTTGTAGAAATCGTAATTGCCCTTAGCTTTGTTGTCGAAAAGAATGGCTTTGTTGGCGTTAGTGTTGAAATGACGGAACTGCATTTCGATCTCGCCATTCATAATTTTCGGCAGCATCGTCTCGACATTATCGATCATCGAAAACTGCACTTTGTCAATGTACGGCAATTGGTTGCCCTCTGGATCGACTTTCCAGTAATAGGGGTTGCGCTCAAAGATCAGTTGGGTCAAAGCGCCGCGCCCATAAGGAGCGGTGGGCAGCCAGGCGTCCATACGCGGGCGGCTGGGTTCTGCAAACTGGTTGCCGACCAGGGTCGTCCACATGTCAGCCCAGGACTTAAATTGTCCGTCTTTCACCAGTTTTTCCACATCAGCGGGGCTGTATTTTTGATGATATTTCTTTGCCCAATGCGCTGGAAGATTGGATATATCACCGCCACCTGGAGCCGCCAGGGTGAACAGGAATAAACCATTGGGCGACTCGAACTTGATTTTGAAAGTGAGCTTATCCACCACTTCAATCGTCATCACCTTGCCGCCCGCTTTCCAGCCGCTGGGAATCGAAGGAGTCAGGTCCTTGTTCATTAACACGTCTTCATACCAGAACTTGATGTCATCGGTGGTGTACGGTTGACCATCCGACCATTTCAGCCCATCGCGCAGCTTAAAGGTGTATTCCGTTGAATTCGCATTGACCGAATAGGATTCCGCCAGGTTGGGCATCACACCGCTCCAGTCCGGAATCCAGCGCACGAGGTGTTCGTATGATGTAGAGCGGGTAAAGCTGGCGCTGTCACCAGAGGACTTACCAATCATGCGCCAGGTGCCGCCGTATTTGCCCACTTTATCCCACGGCTTGACCACCATGGGGTTCTTCGGCAGGCGGGCATCCACAGCAGGCAGCTTTCCCGCTTTCACCTGCTCTGCCAGCATCGGCGCTTCTTTATACTTAGCAGGTGGGGGCAGGGTTGGAGCAGGAGTAGGTGAAGCCAGGCTGATCGGAGCAGCAGTTTTCACTGGGATTGCGGTTGCAGCCGGGGTGGGGGGTGGGGTCGGCGGTGCGCAGGCAGCCAGGAGCAGCGAAAGCGCTACCAACCCGGCAATCAATCGGACATATACCATTGATCGAGACATACAGTTTCCTCCTAAAAAATTGATGGTTTTTGCAAGCCTGAAAGCCTGGTTTATTAATACTTTCAGGGCGTATTGCCGATCATGAAAAAAACAAAACATAAAAATGACATCCAGTCAGGGCTGATCACGAAACCGTAATTTCTTCAATCTTTTTGTTTTTGTCCAGGAATATCAAATGCAATTGATTATATGAAACTTCCATATTCATCTCAAGCGTGAAAAGAAATCAAAGGAACTATTCCAAACCACTCGATCGACCTTCAGAAATTCGTTATTGTAATTGCTTCTGTATTATATTATAATATATTTATTATATTATGCAACACCCAATTTTCGCTATCTTTCATCTTTCCACAATATTTCATACTGCCTGTCAGATTATTAAAAGGAACAGGGTTCTGTGGTAGCCATTCAAGTACTGGAACGCGCGTTTACCATCCTTGATCTACTCGCCGAACAACCGCGCGGGTTGAGTGAGGTTGCCCGGGCTGTCGGATTGGAGAAAGCCACAACCTACAACATCCTGCGCACCCTCGAAACACTGAAAGCCCTGGAGCGCACCCCCGACGGAAAATATCGGATCGGCGAACGCATTATCACCCTGGCAGAAGAACGCATGAACCAGAATGCGCTCCTTCCCATTGCGCGCGAAGCCGCCAGGCAGCTTTCTCTGGAGCTGCGCGAGACGGTGGTGATGTCGATCCTCTACAACCAGGCGCGGTATATCATCGCTTACGAAATGGGCAATCAGAGCGTAACAGTGCCGGTCAATGTCCACGAACGCAAATCGCCATATACCGCAGCCGCTGGCTGGGTCCTAATGGCATATCTTCCCCGCACTGAAATCGAGAAAATCATCCAGGTGTGGGGTTATCCTGGCAAGGAATGGCGCAATATCGTCACGCTGGAACAATTTGAAACTGAGCTGGAACTAATCCGCGAACAGGGTTGGGCGTTGGATTACACCCGCGACGGACAGGCGGTTCGCCTTTCCATGCCAGTATTTGGTTCTGATGGCAAACCCGTCTGTGCAATGGGCGTTTTGCTACCCGCTTCGCGATATGTAGAAGGAAACCGAGAACGGATTTTTCAAGCCCTATCTCAAGCGGTTCGCACTTTACAAGACAGGCTGCAATTGCTTCTCACCCATGCGGCAGTGTCCTAATTCTTTTCACTCAGGAGACCCTCGATGCACCCTTTTGAAATCAACCGTCGGTTATATGAAACCTATGAAAACCTGGAAGAGGTCAAGCATTATTACGGAATTTTGGCAATCTATGGATTGGCGCGCACGGCTGTCGAATCGGAAGATGAGCAATTAAAGCAAAAAGTGCGCGCGATTCTTAACCGCTTCCCCGACCAGATTGACCACCCAACCTACAACTTTCCAAGCTACCGCATCGGTGGTATTGCGCGGGCGTATGCAAACCTGAGCGGGCTGATGCCAGAATCAGCAGCCCTGGTACGCGAATACGCTGACGAGTTAATGACTGCCCCGCGCGATCCGGATGGGATCGTCAAGAACCCCCATCGCCCGGCTGAAAACCTGGTCTGGATCGATTGCGCGATGGCAGCCTGCTGCTACCTGGCGATTGCGGGAAAAACCTTCAATCATCCAGCCTACTTCAATGAAGGAATTCAACAAGGGCTGAAAATGTACAACCTGTTCCGCGACCCCGACAATGGACTCTTGCACCAGGCGAAGAACTTCAACGGTCCTGGTCGTCTTTCAGAAGATCACTGGAGCCGCGGCAACGGCTGGGGGTTCATCGCACTGACCGAGTTGCTGCACTACCTGCCGGTCGATTTTCCTGGCAGATCCGACGTGGTCGATGCCTTCCGGCGTCACGCTGTGGCGATGCTGCCCTTCCAGACCCGGCGCGGCATGTGGCGGCAGGAGATTCCCCTGCAATATTCCTACGAAGAATCATCCGGCACGGCGTTGATCCTGTACGGATACGGCATTGGATTGAGACTTGGCTTGCTGGAACCCTTTTATTTCCGCCCGGCATTCGAGAAGGGCATTCGGGGATTGCTTTCTGTGGCAATCAATCCTGATTTCTCGACCGAGAACTCCTGTCCGGGCTGCCTGTGCCCTGGTGAAGGCGATGAAAAAGGCACCGTGAAAGCATACGTTACCCTAAAGCTGCCTTATCGCAATGAACATCACAGCTTTGGTCCGATCATGCTTGCACTGGTCGAGGCATATAAAAATGGAATGACCGACCTGCCGGCTCCTGGCAGAAACCCAGGAATTCAATAAAATCACGATGCTGCTGAACCATTTGAGAATCAGCCTGAGCAGCACATGCAAAATACATTCTTATGAGGTGCTTCTATGATTATGGATTTGACCAAACTGACCCAAAGCCGGGTTGTCAAAGAACCTACCGAATTGTGCATACCGGTAAAAGAACTATGCGACCGCTACACGCGCCTGTATTCCGGCGCGATCAACGATGTGCTGCGCGAGCGCAATTTGCTGTATCAGACTTTGCCGAATAATATTCTTCCGCTGCGCGAACACATGACGGTGGCGGGAGTGGCATTTACCATCAAAGGGTCAAAAAACCTCTCGATGGAAAACGAAATGGTACAGCGCGCCGAGATGCTCGAAGCCATTCATCCCGACTCAGTGGTCGTGTGGGATACCAGCAACGATGACGAATCTGCCCAGTGGGGGGAAGTGATGACGATGGCGGCAATTCGGCGCGGCTGCCGTGGCGCCGTGGTCGACGGCGGCGTACGCGATACCCACAAAGTGTTGGTTCAGAATTTCCCGGTTTTCGCACGCTATCGCACCAGCAACGGCATGTTAGGGCGTTTTCGCATCATTGGCTACCAGATGCCCATTCAAATCGGCAGGGTTCAGATTTTTCCGGGAGACATCGTCTTTGGCGACATCGACGGGGTCTTGATCATCCCGCGCGAAATCGCAGTGGATGTTCTGCTGCGCGCCGAGGAGATCGAACGCTCAGAAATAGAAATCAAGCAGTGGGTGAACGACGGTCTTTCTCCGCAAGAAGTCGTCAAACGCGGCGGTTATTTCTAGGAGGCAGGATGGAATCGCTAAACGGCAAAACCATCGTGATCATCGGCGCCAGCGGCGGCATGGGTCAGGCAATCTGCCGCGCCCTGGTTGGAAAAGGCGCCAACCTTGCCCTGGCTTCGAATCAACCCCAGGAGCTGGCTGCCCTGGCGGATGAAATGCAAACTGCGGGCGTTCCGGTATTCTGGCAGGACCTTGACGCACTGAATGAGCTTCAGGTGAGCGGCTTTTTTAAGGCTGCCATGAGCCGGTTCAAGCGGCTGGATATGCTGCTTTATCTGCCAGGTGTGAGCGTGCCGGGAAAAATCAGCGAAACCACCCTGGAGCAGTACCGCTTGATGATGGATGTCAACGTCACCGGGGCATTCCTGTGCGCCAAGCATTACCTGCCCACCGTGCAACCTGAACAGGGCGGGATGATCCTGCTGATCAGCTCGATGGCAGCCCGGCGCGCAAACGCCAACGCCCCTCTCTACTGCACCGCCAAGGCAGCTTTGAGCATGTTCAGCCAGGCAATGGCGCTGCAGGTCAAAGCCAGCAATGTGCGCATCACCACCCTCAACCCCGGGCCGACCGACACTGCCTTTTGGGGCAGCCGCCCTGTGCCGCGTGAAAAATTTATGCAAACCAGCGACATTGCCGAAGTAGTATTGTTCCTGCTGCAATCCAGCCCGCGAATTGTCTTTCACGAGGTTTCTTTTGAGTCATTTCAGACTTTCGGTTGATATAATTCATATCAGTTCGGGATCGTGAAAAAGCACTGCTGTCTCGAACCCGGGTAAATTTAATCTGAAACAAGCCTAAGGAGTCCCCATGTCAGAGCCTTATGTCTATTGCGGTCCACAAGCAATCCCTAATTTTTTGACCTATTGTAAAGAACATCACCATAACCGCTTTTTCATGGTTTGCGATCACAACACCTACCCCATCCTGGGGCAGCGGGTCGAGTCCTTGCTCAAAGAGCAAGGCGCAGAGGTAAAGCTGATCTATTTAACCGGTGAAGAAGTCATCGCCGATGAAACCTATCTGATGCAGGTGCTGCTCGAAGCAGGCGATGACCAGCGCGCCTACATCGCGGTTGGATCAGGCACCCTGACCGACATCACCCGCTTTTGCTCCCACCGCACACGCCTGCCGTTTTTGTCGCTGCCGACCGCCCCTTCAGTGGACGGCTTTACCTCAGTCGGCGCTCCGCTGGTCTTCCGCCGTTTCAAGCAGACCATCCCCTGCAAAGCGCCCGAAGCCGTCTTTGCCGACATCAACACCCTGTGTGAATCGCCGCGCTTGATGATTGCCTCTGGTTTCGGCGACATGCTTGGGAAATACACCGCCCTGGCAGATTGGAAACTGGGCGTGTTGATCCACGACGAAATTTACCGCTACGACGAAACCGTCTGGCAGCGCAGTTGGAAAGCGCTGAGCGGCTGTGTGGCGCAGCTTGAATCGATCAAAAGAGCTGGCTGCGAGGGAGTTGAATCGCTCTTTATGGGCTTAATTGAGACCGGGTTATGCATTTTGCAGGTAGGGCATGCCTGTCCTGCCGCAGGCGCTGAGCACCACCTTTCTCACTACCTGGAAATGAAGCTCCTCCAGGAAAACCGTCCGGCTGTGCTGCATGGCGCCAAAGTGGGGTATGCCACCATCCTGGTCGCACAGCGCTATAAAGAGCTGCGCCAGCTCAGCAAAGCGCAGGTGGCAAGCCTGCTTAAAAAAGCCCCCGCCCCAACCGTTGAGAGTGAAATCGCGCGCATCCGCGCCTTTTTTGGTCCAATGACCGACCTGGTGCTCGTCCAGCAGCGCCGCTTGTTGGAGATCATCGAGAAAAATTGGGGGATGATCCAGCAGCGCATTATCGACCACTGGGATGAAGTGCAGCAAATTGCCGACTGGTTGCCCGAACCCGCCGAGTTGAAACGGATGCTGGCTGATGTCGGTGGACCTGTTACCCCCGAAGGGATCACCTTCGATGAAAAGACGGTCATGGCGGGATTAGACTATGCGCATTACCTGCGCGACCGCATCACCGTAATCAAGCTGGGACATCTCTTGGGATTATGGTAAGGAGAATATCTGAATTTCAGCCATAAGCCTTACGCCCCCCATCAGAGATATCAAACGCGGAGGTTTTTGAAACCTCCGCGTTGTGTTTAACCTTCGTCAGCATTCCGCAAGGACGCCCATCGATCGTTTATTGAGCCTTTGCCAATCTCCACTCCCCATCTTCCCTTTTCTCCACCGCATAGGTTCGATTGCTAACCAATTCTTTGAGGGTGATGTGGAAGGGAGTATCTTCCACTTTCAAGCCCCACAGTTCTGCTCCACCCGGCGACTCGAGCCCGCGCCAGCCATCGCGCTCGCGCTGGTGCCAGCCCGCTACGCCCCCGTAATCATCCATCGCCACCCCATGCACGGCTGTGCGCACCAACGCGCTCCTGGTCTCCGACCAGCGCATGATATACCCTGAGCCGGATTTCCCTTCACCAGATTGACCGGGCAGCGGATGATACATATCGTGAATATATCCATAAAATGGACCACTCAAATAATGACCGCTGAAATGGATCAATTTCATTGCGGCGTCTCCGCGCCGCGCCAGCACGGTGTTTTCCGGGCGCTGAACTTTCATATCCAGCATACCATCGCGGTTATTGAGCAGGAAATTCCAGGTGGTTTTCACCGGCACTGCCGCGCGCACATAATCAACCACAAAAAGAATATGGGATCCAATCAGCAGAAAGATGCGCGAAAAATCTTCGATTGGATAGCCGTAGAGGGCTGCCGCCTCCTTGCCAATCGCAATCACCTCATCTACCTGTTCTGCCAGCAGGTGCCTCCCGCCGCGGTCCACCGGCGCCAGCGGCTGTTTATTCTCAATCGGGCGCGCCAGGCGGGTACTCTGCAGCAAAACCGGTTGGCGCAGCGCATCTTCTGGACGCACCAGCTTTTCACCGCTCTCGACAACAAATGTGCAGGTGTTGTGGGTATAACTGGCGGATTCTACATCATGAATCAGGTTGCGGTAGCAGGAATGCCCGGGGTCTGCCAGTAAACGCTCATTGTTATGCGCCAGGATAAAACTGTTCAGATCGCCATGCAGATGACCTGGACCATACAGCGGGTCTTTGCCGCCATGCACCGCCAGCACCGTCTTACCACCCCAGCGGTCGCGCGCCAGCACATCACCAACGCTGAAGGATTGCAGCGTTGGCAGGTTCGCCTCTTCAGGGGTGAGTGGTTCAGCCGCCTGGACAAGGAAAGGCAGCACCAGGAACCCCCAGTTATTCGCCAGTCCAAACGTCGCCCGGTCAAAAGGTCCCTGGTTTGGATAATGATACAGGGTGTCGAACAGCCAGCGCGCCAGTCCCGCTTCGACCGGGTACTTCTCCCGTCCGCGCGCCGCAATTTGCAGCATCAGGTCAGCGGTTGGGCGAAACGTCGCGGCTGAATCGTTGAAATTGGCGCAGCGAGCGCGGGGATATTCATCCCATCCTGCCAGGGGTTTCACATACATCAAGCTTTGCGCCACCCAGCGCGGATAGAACACATACGGCTCCAGGCTTAACTCATCTGCCAGGTGAGGATTGCGGCGCACTAACGCTTCATAACTCATCATTAAAGAATAGATGCAATAATTCGCATACTGCAAGGATTCGCCATAACTGCCGTCTGGCTGCAACGCCTGGATGCACAGCCTGTATTCACGGGCGGCATACTCCATCGCTTCCGCATCGTTGATCACGGCTGCAGCCACCGCAACCCCGCTCGCCATCACCGCCCGCCAGTTTGCCAGATGCCGGTTGCGCTCGATCCAGCGCTGACACATCGGGATTCCGCGCTCGCGCAATACCTGAGTGATCTCAGCCCGTTCCGCCTCGCTGAAAATATCCGGAACCAGATCCAGCACCACCGCTACCCCAATCACAATATGCGCAGTCTCAAGATGTCCCAGCGCTGGTTTCGCATCATGATCCCGGAAAAACGGTCCAATCCAGTCATCCTCTGACCGGTGGACGACGCTCAGCGTCACATCGCGCAGCCAGGTTTTTACTTTCTCATCGGGTTTCAGGCACAAAGCCATAGCAGCAGCCGTCAAAAATTCCTCAACCACGTACCACCATTCGGTCGTGGTCTCCAGCGTAATCAAGCCGGGGTTTGCTGCCCGCCGCGCAGCATGATTTAAAGTAGCCCAATAGTATTTGCGCACCTGCGGCAAATGATAAGCTTCTTTAAGGATTTGTTTTTCCTGGTCGGTGAAAAAAATAGACATGTTTCCTCCTGAAATATCGTCATGAACTGGCAGATAGGCTGGTTGAGAAACCAATTAATCTTCAAGAATAACCGTCTCGCGGATGATGCTGGGGTCAGTAAACACATCTTTGGCGTCAACAACTTTGGTCGAGAAACTCCAGATCACCGCTCCTTCTGGTCCTCCCTGGAACCAATGTGGCGTGTTGGGGGCAAAAGTAAGCTGGTCACCGGGGTGCATGATCGTCTCATGCCAGACCGTGTATGTTTCGCGCCGATGAGCAGGTGGTTGACCCTTTGGATTGGGAGTTGGATCACCCGGCGAGTACATATACAGTGTACCCCATTCGCAGCGCACCGTCTCCTCTTTGCCAGGGTAATCCTCAATTTCTTTATGGGTATGCTCTGGTTCGGTTTGATAAGGCAGCATGACCAATAATTTGACTGCCAGGCGTTCGGTATTAACCAGAGTCAGAATCTGCGCCCCGCTGATCCAGATTTCGCTCAAGCCGAAATCAGCCACCTCCAGTTGATTTTCTAATTCGCCGGGTAAAATTGTTATCCCGGTTTTTTTTAATAATTCCGCAGCACGCTTTGCCGCTTCACGATATTCCGATCTTTTTATCATATTTTTTCTCCTTTTGATATGCCCAGCAGCTCTCTGGCTTCGTCAGGGGAGGCGGGTTCACGCCCAATCTCACGCGCCAGGCGCACCAATCGTTCAATCAATTGGGCATTGCTTTTCGCCAGCTCGCCGGGTCGATAATAGGGATTATCCTCAAAGCCCGCGCGCACATGCCCGCCCATGTTCATCGCCAATGCTGCCATGACAAGATCATTGCCGCTGTGTCCAATTGCCCCCCACACCGAGTTTGGCGGCAGGCTTTCGCTTAGAAAGAGCAGATTGCGCGGGGTGGCGGGCATTGCGCCTTTTTGCCCTAACACAAAACCAAACAGATAAGGCGGTTGAATCCAGCCTTTTTCGATCCGCTCCACCGCGTTGGCAATCATTCCCACTTCAAAAATGGCAATGTCGGGTTTTATCCCACGCTGATGCATGGTCGAACACCAGTAATCGATGTGATCCGGCGAATTGATATATACGCCCGCATCGTAATTGACCGAGCCCGGGTTGAGCGACGCCAGTTCAATATCACATTCCAAAGCCACGGAACGTTCTGCGGCGGTCAACTCATTAAAGCCTCCGGTTGATCCTTCGATGATAATATCGCATTTGGCGCGGATCAACTCCAACGTCCTGCGGAATGCGCTCAGTTCCCGCGTTGGTTGACCATGCTCGTCCCAGACATGCAAATGAACCAGGCTGGCGCCTGCCGCATGAGCGCGGATCACTTCTTCCGCCACCCCTTGCGGGGATAGGTCTAAACCAGGCACCTGCTTTGCCATATAGGGAGGAATACTGGGCGCTACGGTGATGATAATTTTGTTCTGTCCCATCAATTGTTCCTTATGTAGATGTTGAGATTCTTTTCATGAAGAAATTGATATATGCTCTATTTTAACCGGAGTAGAAGCGGAAAAGGAAACTGGTTCTTAAGCGGCTTATCCCGAACTCAGGTAATATTATATAATGAGGGTGTTGAAAAATGGGTAAACGAGTGGTCTCCCCAATACAGAAGCGGATTCCTTTCCTCTTGACGTTTTCAACACCCCGATCCATTCAGTTTTATCCACCCACTGAGTGAGGAGAAGAATATGACTGGCATTGTGAAAAATCCGATTTATAGTAAATTCTTGCAGTTTTCGGTCGTTTTGGTGGTTTTTGTCCTCGCCAGCCTGGCATGTTCTTTGGCGGAACCAGCCACCCCGGCGCCCAATTTGACCGAAGTTGCCCGACAGGTTAGGGAGACGACAGTGGCTGAGATGCAAGCCACTGAAAAGGCGCAGCCACCCACTATGCCTCCTCCGCCGCCCACCCAGCCCCCGCCGCCTACAAAACCACCCGCCACTGCCACTCCCTATCCAACGTACACACCTTATCCCACCCCAACCGAAGCGGCAAAACCGACCAATCCGCCTCAACCAACCGCTGTGCCAACCAAAAGCTTTTCCGATTTTGCCAAAACCGCCAGGATCCTGGCGTATGAAGATAACTATAACCCCAAACACCCCGCCGGGGGATGGTGGATCAAAGACGCGCTCAGCCAGGCAGGTTATAGCTTCACCCATGTTGGCGACGCCATTGGCAATTTCCAGACCGAACTCAACTCAACTACCAACTGGGATTTGATTATTGTCGGAGAAGAGTTCAGAGTACTGGTCGATGGTCCGATCGTCACCGAATTAATCCGGCGGATGAATAATAAAACCCCCGTCATCATGGAAACCTGGAAAATTTACGATTATTACGGCGGCGGTATGGCGCCGATCATGACCCGCTGCGGCGTCCAGTTCCAGAAAAAATGGAGTTCGCCCGAATCGCTGTCTTTGATCGCGACCAGTCATCCGATCCTGAACGTGCCTCATAAAATCCCGATGTTAAGTGTTTACACAGATGTTGGGTACACCAAAAATAACGGTGATTCGCTCAAACCGGCTGCGGGCAGCAACGCGATTTTGCTGGCGGGCTTATACCCTGACCGCCCTAAAGAGTACGGCAGCGTGTTCCTTTGCCAGGATGAGATGATGATTCTGCAATCCTTCATGCACCACAATTATCAAAAAGATGCCATTATCAAGCTGTGGCAAAATTACATTTACTTTATGCTGCAAAAACGGATGTCGCTGCTGCCATAGCCCCTTGATCATTATTTCATCGCAGCGATAGAGGATACGTATCATTTACCTTAAGGATTGTGCCGCCTCTCTGGTGTAGATTTAGATTGGGAAGTAAAATACATCTTGCGGTCAGCATGATCCCACTTCAAAATGGATATTGACAGGTCGGATGCGCCTATTTTCAACCAGTAAAAAAACAAAGCTGGCAACCAGTTTGCTCGCATTATTTGTCCTTCTCGCTGGCTGGACGGTGGCAGCCTGTTCAACCAGCGTGTCCAGTCCTATCCCGCCAACCATTTCTCCCTCGTTCACGCACACGCCTGTTCCACCTACTGTAACCCCAACCATTGATCTGCCCCCAACCCAGACTCCCTATCCAACCTACACTGCTCTTCCAACCCATACGCCGCTGCCCACCTTCACTTTAACCCCCACCCCAACCCCAACCCGCGACATCGAGCGGATATTGAGGCAAAAAAAATCGAACGCCAAGATTTTGGTCTATGAAGAGAGTTTCGCGCCGGGCAAAGTAAGCGATGGATGGTGGATCAAGGAAGCCTTAATCGCTGCGGGTTATCCCTTTACTCATGTCAAAGACGCGATTGGTTCTTTTCAAAATGAGTTAAACTCACCAGTCGACTGGGACTTAATCCTGGTTGGAGAAGAAAAAACCACCTTGATTGATGGACCCATCCTGCAATCTTTAATCAACCGCATGGATAATAATACCCCGGTGGTCTATGAAACCTGGAAGACCAACCTGTATTCGGGCTACGGGATGCAACCTCTGTTGGTGCGCTGCGGGGTGGAATATTACCGCAATTGGAAAACCCCTCAGAACCTCTTAATCTGGAAACCGGATCATCCAATTTTCAACATCCCCAACCGCATAAACACCCTGATTTATCAAACCAAAACTGGTTATAAAGACCCCGGCGATTCTCTGCGGTTGTCCTTCGGCAGCAAAGCCGTCCTGTTGGCAGGCGAATACTTCGAAGACCCGGGACAGCGCGGCAGTATTGTCCTTTGCTATAATGAAAAATTGATCTTGCAAACCTTCATGCATCACACCTATGAAAAAGAAACGATCCTCCGCCTCTGGCAGAATTATATTGATTTCATGCTGCGCAAACGCATCACCCTTTTCCCTTGAGATTTGCCTTTCCGCCATACCCTTCCAGACGATAGTTGACACCCATCAAGCCAGCCCCAAAACTTCACCGCCAGATTATCTATCTGACGGTGAAGTTTTTATTCTATGTGAACTTCGCGCCTGATACGTTCCAAATGGAGCAATTACAAACCAGCCGCAGATTTCAAATCAGCGACGCGGTTGGTCTGCTCCCAGGTCAAATCCAGGTCATCCCGGCCAAAATGACCATAAGCCGCAACCGGGCGGTAGATCGGTCGGCGCAGCTTCAAGTCGCGGATGATTGCGCCCGGACGCAAATCAAACAATTCCATCACCAGGCTGGCAATCTTTTCATCCGGGATCAAACCGGTGCCAAACGTCTCGACATTGATACTTAATGGACGTGCCACGCCAATGGCATACGCCACCTGGATCTCGCAGCGTTCCGCCAAACCGGCAGCCACAATATTCTTCGCCACCCAGCGCGCCGCATAAGCCCCGGATCGGTCAACCTTTGTCGGATCCTTACCGCTGAATGCGCCGCCGCCGTGCCGACCCATTCCCCCGTAAGTATCCACAATGATTTTTCTGCCCGTCACACCCGAATCCCCCATCGGACCGCCAATCACAAAGCGTCCGGTTGGATTGACGTAGATTTTCATTTTATCGTCCCTTAACTCTTCGGGAATTACGGGATAAATGATATGCTGCTTCACCCCTTCAGCAATTTCGTCATGAGAAACCTCAGGGGCGTGTTGGGTACTGATCAATACGGTATCCACCCGCTTGGGTTTTCCATAACTATATTCAACCGTAACCTGGCTTTTTCCATCTGGTCGCAGCCAGGAAAGCCCATTATTTTTGCGCACGGCAGCCAGCTGCCGGGAAAGTTTGTGCGCCAGGTAAATGGGCATCGGCATCAGGGTCGGCGTTTCATTGCAGGCGAAACCAAACATCATGCCCTGGTCTCCCGCCCCAATCTGCTCAATCTGCGCATCCGTCATTTCCCCGGTTTTGGCTTCGAGCGCTTTATCGACGCCCAGCGCAATATCCCCGGATTGCTGGCAGATTGCCACCTGAACCGCGCACGTATTCCCATCGAAGCCCTTAGAAGAGTCGTCATACCCGATCTCTTTGACTACTTTTCGAATAAGCTGGTCAAAATCGACAAATCCATGCGTGGTAATCTCTCCCAAAACCATCACAAAGCCAGTTTTGGTCGCAGTTTCACACGCCACCCGCGAGCAAGGATCCTGCTCGATACAGGAATCAAGAACCGCATCACTCACCTGATCACAAATTTTGTCTGGATGCCCTTCGGTTACCGACTCAGAAGTGAACAGATAAGAAGCTGAATTCATAAACGTCGTATTCACAACCATCCTCCTGAAGAATGAATATGCCCCTGGCGTATGGAAACGAGGGGCATGATCATTAAAGGCTGCCCTCTCATCTTCCAGAACATCCGTCTGTCGGAATTTGCACCTTGGGAGATGATCTTTCTCATTTCTCCCAGGTTGCAGAGGTTTCGCAGGGCCGGTCCCTCCACCTCTCTGGATAAGAGTGCCGTTCAGGGGCTATTTATTTATCGCGATCTTATCACAGGTAATCGCCGCTGTCAAATGAATCATCCACGCCGGGTTGAAAAAGGCAATTGGAAAGGAAACTGCCCAACCATATCCCTTTCAATTCTTCATCTTTCACCCCCTCTCATCCATCAATCGAATTGATGATCCGCCAGCCCCAGAGGCAAAGCAGCCGGTCGATCACAAGTACTGGTCAGCGCAACATGCCGATCCTGCTGAGAGGCATCGTGAAAGGCATGCATGATGTCTAACACGTGGTAACACAACTCGCCGCTTGCCCGGTGCGGTCGGTTGTTGCGGATGGCGCTCGCCATGTCCGCTACACCCAGGCTGCGGCTGTTTTGGGCATGTCCAAACGCCAGAGGCACATCCTCCCAATCGGATTGACCCGGACGAAAAATGCGCACCGGACCGCCAAAAGTGTTCGGATCCGGCACACTTAAACTGCCTTCACTGCCGTAGATCTCGATTCGCGGCAGGCTGGCTTTCCAGACATCAAAACTGGTGATGATTGTCCCCACCGCGCCGCCAGCAAAATCCAACACACCCGCCACGTGGGTCGGCACTTCAACTTGAATAATCTTGCCTGCTTTCGGTTGGCTGGTGATCATGCGCTCGGAGAAGCTCTTGCGCGCTGACCCGGTAACCCGCCTGACAGGTCCCAGTAAATTGATCAGGGCAGTTAAATAGTAGGGTCCCATATCAAACATGGGTCCGCCGCCAATCTGATAATAAAACTCAGGGTCTGGATGCCAGCTCTCGTGTCCGCGGCAGGTCATAAAAGCAGCCGCCGCAACCGGTACGCCGATCATCCCGTCATCGATCAGCTTCCGGCAGGTCTGGATGCCCGCTCCAAGGAAAGTATCTGGAGCGCCGCCCACGCGCAACCCTTTTTGAGCCGCCAGGGCTAACAGTTCTTGCCCCTCCGCACGGCTGATGGTCAACGGTTTTTCATTGTAAACTGATTTTCCCGCGTTCAAAGCAGCCATTGCCACACTGTAATGGGCTGCGGGAATCGTCAGGTTGAGGATGATCGCTATGGAGGGATCTCCAAGCATTTCATCAACAGAGCAGGCTTTCACCCCATATTGCTCCGCTTTCGCCTGCGCCCGTTCTATCACGATATCCGCCACAGCCGCCACTTCAATCACCTCAAACGTGGCTGCCATTTTTAGATATATATCACTGATTTTTCCGCAGCCAATCACGCCAATCTTCATTTTTTCCACGATGGTACCCTCCAATTGTGATTTAAGACCCTAATAGCAATAAAAACAATGACAAAGTTAAGGTTGTTTCTATCACCGCTGTAAGGCTCAAGCGGCAATTTTCCGCCCGGCGCGGTCTCTACCAGCACTAGTTGATCAATACCCGTTTCCCGCTGATCTCCTTCAAAGGAAGTCCACTCATAAAATCAGCAGATATAACCTGAATATTGTTCCAACGCCTTGATTTCAAGCCCGCCCCTGCCGCGCTTTCTCCATACACCAGCGTTCCAGGCGGTGAATCAACGCCTCGCCCGCTTCACGGTTCGGCACACCGCTGACCACAAGGTACATCCCTTTCGGACTCAACGATTCCATAATCTGGTCGATTTCCCCCAGCGCGCAATTGACCTGAATGCCTTTGCCAGCCGCCTGCACCTTTTGATACACCCCCACCCAGCGATGGAAGCCCTCGTTGCCAGCGCCAAAAACCCATTGAACTGCGTCCAGTTCGGGGATCGACAGCAAAGAATCGAGGTGTCTGAGCGCTCCTGGTCCATCTACGTGGTAAATGGATCGGTCCAAGAACTGGCATTCGCGAATGATTCCCGGCAGGAAAATCTCATCAAACTGGCGCTTGCTGATCATGATCGAAAAATCATTCGACGGGATATAAAATTTTCCGTCGTCGATCAGGTGCGTCCATGAGGTGATTGGCTGACCCGCATTGCGCAGCTTCTCATAAAAATAATCATAGACCCGAAAATAATCCTTCTCAATCCGGTTTAACAGAGCGATGACTTCCGCTTTATGCTCAATCATGTCAACAGCCAGCTCTTGAGGATCGCGGAAAGCCGCAATGGCATCGCCGCCCGGGTGCCAATCCGTCATGCCGGTAATAAACTTCCCTTTTCCGACCTCAAGCAAGGCATCGGTCATTTCAACCAGTTTTGTAAAGTAGGGGCTGTTCCAATCCAACTGAATCTGATCCACCTGATTCCAATCATGCAATATCGGGTCTGTCCAGGATGTACCGGCATCGCCAAAATGCAGCGGACAGCCATAAAATGCCGAGAACACTTCAGGACCCAGATTTGGATAGGCAACCGGCAGGGAGTCTCCCAGGAAGATTTGGTTCGAAAGCCGTGCCAGCGCCAGATCCGCCTGAAATTCAGCATCTAACCAACGCTCTGCAGAGGTGCCGTGATGACTGACAGGCAGCGCAACCTGTTCGGAAATTGGTTTCGGCACATAAAACTGCACCACCGGTCGATCAATCAGCTCGCGCTCCCAAAATGCCGCTATTCGTTGTCTGGTTTTTTCAAAATCGGGTTTGAAGGTGAACATTTTTTCCTCCGGATCAGATCGATTGGATACGCCAATTATCCATGTATGATTTTCAATCCCCAACTGCCTTCACCGCCTGGTTCTCGACCAGTTCTGGCTCCACCCCGCCCGGCGCGAGTTGAGCCAGCAGGATCGCAGAGAAGATCAGCGCACAACCCAAAATCTGCACTGGCAGCAGGTTTTCACCCAGGAAAATGTATCCCGCCAGAGATGCAAACACGGCTTCCATGCTTAATACAATTGCCGCATCTGCGGTAGGCGCATGACGTTGACCATATCCCTGCAGGCTGAAACCAAGCGCGATGCTGAATATTCCCGTATAGACGATCGCCCACCACGACGGCAATAAAGCGGGTAACGTTGCGCCCTCAAAGGCTATTCCAAAACCGAGGTTCAGTATTCCACAGACCGCGCACTGCACAATCATGAACTGCTGGACGCTCATCCTTCGAACGATGATGCCCACCAGGACTACATGCAAAGCCCATAAAAAAGCTCCCACTACCTCAAGCAGGTCACCTTCGACAAATCGAATGTCTGAGAGCGGGCTGCCTCCCAGGCTGAGCAGAAAAGCGCCAAGTACCGCAATAAAAGCGGCTGCCCACACTGCCCAACGCAGCCTTTGGCGCATAAAAAATTGCATCAAGAATGGGATAATCACCACATATAACCCGGTCAAAAACCCGGCGTTCCCAGCAGTGGTCGTCGCCAGACCAGCCTGCTGGAAGCCGCTGGCAGCGAAAAGGATCACCCCTGCCGCGATTACCAGCGGTAATGATTTGCGATCGATTTTAATTTGAAACCTGGCAAGCATCCACAACACCAACGCTGCCAGTAGAAAACGGCTGCTGTTAAATAAAAAAGTGCCCAGTGTTGATGCCGCGACGCGCTGCACAACAAAGGCTGTACCCCATATCAGAGCAGCCAACAACATAATCAGATCAGCTTTTAAACGCATCTATTTTAACCCGATAAGGAAATCTGCCGATTGTACCAGCAAAACTCTTTTATTCTCCCGCTTTGATTACGCCAATCGTTAACAACAGGTTGGTGTACATCCGTTGTTCGCCAGTTACCACCACCGCCATCGTTAATGGGTTCTTGACCATCTCATAGAACTCGAAACGAGGCAGCCAATGCAGCTCTGTCGTTTCCGGCAGCAAAGCCCTGATTTCTCGTGCGACAGGCGGAATTTGCTTGTCAGCCGTCAGTATCCCCGTTGCGCTTTCAATCTCAATCACATCTCTCAACACCTGGACAACTTGCTGAAAGGAGATAATCCCAGGCGCCAGATTTAAATAGACACGCGACGCGGACGGGGGAACATTGGTAGCCGCAGGATAATGAGCATTTGCCACCAATATCTGGTTGCCATGACCAGTTTGAGCCAAAACAGACAACAATTGTGGATGGATTAAACGGGTTCGAATCATATTGATCTCCAGAGGACAAATTATACCTTACCCTGAGTGTGATACAATCACCATCCATGCCTGCACACAAAATTTCCCTTCCCCTTAAAATTCAATCCATCTATCGCCGCTATCCAGCCCAGTTTTGGATTTTGGTAACGGGCAGCCTGTTATCCTCCATTGGCGCGTCGATGGTCTGGCCATTTCTAACCAACCATTTGCATCGTGATTTGGGAGTTCCCCAATTGACCATCACCTACATGATGGCGCTCAATTCGATGATGGCAATCGCCGCCTCATTCATCTCCGGTCCGATCGCTGACCGGTTGGGGCGAAAACCGGTCATGCTGCTTTCGCTTTTTGGCGGAACTGCTTATTTTTACCTGATGGGGCAGGTTGAGGTGGTACTTCTGGTCGCAATATTGTGGGCATTGTGGGGCGCATTAAATCCGATGTATGCGGTGGGAGCAAATGCGATGGTCTCCGACTTAATTACAGACGACCGGCGCATTGAAGCCTATGCCATCCTGCGCGTTATCCATAATGTCGGAATCGCGATTGGACCGGTCTTAGGCGGGTTACTCGCAACCCTCTTTTCTTTTTCAGCTTCCTTTATCGCCGCCTCCATCGCCCTGACGGTTTACGGCGTCATTACATTGATCTGGGTAAAAGAGACCCTCCCTTCAAAAAATCAAGTCTCTCCAACCGTCGCCCTTTCACCCATCCAAGCCGACCGCACCGGAATGCAGGGCTTGCTGAAGGTGCTGCGAGATAGTTTGTTCATGTCCGTTTTTCTCAGCTTCACGGTGACGACCATGGCAGCTTCGATCATGTTTTCTTTGCTGCTGGTTTATGCTAACAGCCAGTTTGGCATAACCGAAGGACAATATAGCTGGGTTATCACCACCAATGCGCTCATGTGCATCTTCGTTCAATTCGGTGTTACCCGTCTGACCATTCGTTTTAAGCCCTTACCCGTTTTAGCCGTTGGAGCGCTCTTTTACGCGATGGGAGTCGGCAGTGTGGCTTTGGGGCGCGAATTGTGGTCGTTCATCCTCAGCATGGTCATCATGACCATTGGAGAATTGATCATGACACCGACGGCTACAACCCTGGTAGCCAACCTGGCGCCAGTCGATTTACGGGGTCGCTACATGGGAATATACAGCCTGATGTGGCCGATCGGCAATGGATTGGGACCGATGCTGGGCAGCGCAATTGCCAGGGTTACTTTCCCCGCTGCCTTATGGCTTGCTGGCGGTTCCTTCGCCCTGCTCAGCGCGCTCTGGTTTGCCTATATGGCGCTGCGCTTTCGGTATTTACCCGCCAGCGGTGTTCAACGCGATTCCAGTCTCACCGCTCAGGTTTAATTTTAACAGCCGGATAATACAGAAGCGCATAGAATATCCCCATTGCAGCCACCCCAGACAGTAAATTGTACATGGGGTCGAAGTGGGTGGTGAAAATCAGGGCATAGGTCGGCAATGCAGACCCCTCAAAATTCACAACCACTCCCCCATACAGGTTATTGGCGGCGTGCATTCCTAAAGCCGCTTCCAATCCTCCGTCCTTTAAAGTGAGCCATGCCAGAAAAAAGCCAAACGCAAAATAATACGCCATTGCCAGCCAAAAACCGCCAGACACCTCGGGGTTGGCAAAATGCGGGAGTGCGAAAATCACCCCCGAAAGAACGGATAACCAGACCTTGTTCCGCGTTGCCAGGCTGAGCGCCTGGATGAAATAACCTCGAAAAAACAATTCTTCGGCACTGGTTTGGATCGGTGTCAAAATCAATGCAAGTAATAAAAGCAAACCAAAATTCACAAGATCGAATTGAATGGAAAAGGTTTCTGACCAAAGGCTGTACTCCAGCAGGCTTAACATCCCCGCCAGGAGAAACCACAGCCCAAATGCCCGCCAGACGCGTTCCCAGCGTATCCTGGACGCGCCTGTAACCAGGCTGATCAAAGGGCGTTTATGCAGGAAACGCACCACCCCAAGGATACCTATGAAAAAAAAGGGAAACGCCGCATTTGCGATCAGAAAAGCCACGTTTTTATCGATTAAGGATTCACCCGAATTCATCAGCAGGTTGGATAAATCCGATAATTTCATCCCCATCGAGGAAAACATAAAAATCAAAATCCCGGTGGCGATTCCCCCAAACCCCAGCCAACACACGAGAATGATCAGGATTGCACCCAGCCCATAAACCCACCACGCATCTCGCCCTGACCGGGCAAGGTCCAAATAGCGGGTAGTGAATTCATCGGATGTGTTTTTGTTGATCATCATGGCGCCTTTCGAGGAAGAGAGATATGGTTTGTTATCCAGTTTTCCCCCGTTAATGTGTCCCAGATAAATAAATATACTTCCGGTTTCATCGTGTGGGAGATATAAAATTCAAGCTGGCTCAACTGCCTTGGGTGGAGCAGGTCGCAAAAAAATGCCAGGGGGTAATCGCTTTCTGAACTGCGCACCTGCACAACCACGCGGCTGGTGTATGGATATCCTGCGCAGGAATAAGCCGCCGCCGGATCCATGAAGATCCCCACCGGGAAATCATACCAGTTTTCCACCCCGATCCAATACCCCCTTAAGCCGCTTTGGTCATCCAGCGAAGCGCTGACTGCCAGCCATCGCAATTTCGGCACAGGTTCGTCCGCTGTCATATCCTGGATGGATGTTGACGGTCGATTATGATTTGAACAGCCAATCATCCCCAAAGCGCAAAGTGCCAATAAAGTCCAGGCGATAATCCACCATAAATGGCTGCCCATCCGCCTGGATTGGGCAATATTCTTGTTCAAATCAGCATACTCTTGCGCATTCATCAGGCTCCATTCCACACCATGGGGAGCCCCCCGCGCTCACTCGTTGATCAATTCATTGGATCAAAGAGGTTCGCTCCGAATCACTGCCTGCAACAGATGCTCCCCTCCGGAAGGCAGAAAGATTTTATCGTCAGCCGCATTCGCAGTCTCAACGCAAACCATGCTGGAATATTCATCGGGTCTAAAATCTGGCATTACTTTCGCCCGTTCCACCCAGGGATTCCAAACCACTGTCGTTCGACTGCCTGATTTTGCAATCGAGATTTTCCGACCCAACACTGGATCGACTATCTGACAGGTAGCACCTGTGTCCAGGTAAACCCGATCCGTTTGACCCTCTATCTTCACTGAGCCAGCTTGCGATTTTCGATTAAAATTTTCCACCTTATCCAGGTAATCCGTTTTATCCAGTCCATCAATCTGGATTTGGGCGGCGTCTCCAACTGAAAAATAACTATGCAAAGCGCCTGTGATTTCATATCCTTCGCCGCCCGGATTCCGCATCCATAAGCCGACAACCAATTCTGTCCCGATCTCTACCGTCAGGCGAATTTCAAATGGATGGGGAAACAAGACGTGAGATTGAGGAGAATCTGCCAGCCTGAAGGTAAGCCGGGCGACATCCCCAGGCAGCATGCGCGAGTCATAGACCTGCCAGGGTATCAACCGCACAAACCCGTGCAGCGGCTGGGCTGGATCTTGCAGATGGGCTCCAAACCAGGGCCAGCAGAGCGGAATCCCGCCCCGAATCGGTTTGCCGGTCTCAAACCAGCTTGATTGGCTCATCCACAACACGGCGGGTTGACCAATGGGGCGATAGTCCAGCACATGCGCTCCTAATAGTGATACTGCGGCATTGGCATGTGAGGTTGACACATACGCGGTGGTTAAACCGCCTGGACCGGCTCGAAACTCAATCCGGTCAGGGATGCCATATTTCTGGTTTAAGGAAAGGATTTCCTGGGAGCCTTCTGTCATTCCTATCTACCCTTTCGATCCAGCCACAGGCTTTCCACTTCATCACATTCATGCAGCAATATATCGACAATTGCGGCAAATTCCTCTGCGGTGCGGGTGCGCAGGATTTTTAATTCCTCGTTATACATCAATGAATAATAGAAATCTCCCTCAATTTCTTCCACCGTCCATAATCCATAATTCAGCAGACTGTTGCGTTTGAGCAATTGGATAGAAAAATCACCTGGAATTTCACTTTCTTCCATGAACTTCGCATCGGTTGGAATATCAAATTCAACCAGATCGTCATGATTGGTAATATACAAGACAAGCGTCCTATCGGATTCCATTTCAAAACTGACGACAGCATGCGTGGAATCAATTTCATCGAATTCCCACCCGACATTGGATCCATAGGTTTCAATTATTTCTTCAAAAGTCTTTTCATTGAGCAAATTGGGATCATCAACAGGAGACATTTTTCACCCTCAGATAGATATTATTGTTCGCGTTTGATCAGGTATTGATCAAAGTCGCGGGCTATCACCACATTTTCGAACACCTTTTGCGCTTCTTCCAAAACGTCTTTTTCACGATAGCGGCGGGATATGTGGGTCAGGATCAGCTTTTTTACGCCCGCATTTCTGGCAAGTTCGGCTGCCTGCCGGGCAGTCAGGTGAGCAAACTGGCGCGCCATATCCGCCTCTTCTTCCAGGTAAGTTGCTTCAATCACCAGACCATCTGCCTCCTGGCAGATATCCAGCAGGTTACTGGTATCACCTGCATCGCCAACATGCACAAAGCGGGTGCCAGCCCTATATCCCCCTAAGACCTGTTCGGCGCGGATTTTCCGTCCATCCGGCAGCAGCGCATCCCGTCCTTCTGCCAGGTCTCGCCGCCAGGGACCTTGCGGGATGCCCAATGCTTCAGCCTTTTCAGCCAGAAATGGGCGGCGGGGACGTTCCTGGAAGAGAAAACCAATGCTGTCTGGTGAACGATGATAGACAGGGAAACTGGATACCGAAAAATCACCCCCATCAAAAAATACACCCTCATCGATCGGGATTAAGTCTAACGGCATTGGCGGACGCGCTCCACGCAATACCACCCCAAACAGCAGGTCATGAATGCGCTCCAGGGCAGCCTTGCCGCCATAGATTTCAAGCGAATCGATCGTTTCCCAACGCATAAACGTCGACAAAAGACCTGCCAACCCTAAGATATGATCAAGATGACCATGTGTGATCAAAATTCGATTGAGACGCTTAAAACCAATTCCTGCTTGCAATATCTGGCGTTGGGTTCCTTCTCCGCAATCAATTAAAAAGCGGTACTCGTCATGTTTCACCATGTGCGCTGCCAATCCCCGTCGGGCTGAAGGAGCAGAGGCAGAGGTACCCAGCATGATTACTTCAAACAAAGAAAACTCGCTTTTGAAACAAGAATGTATTAATTTTACCCGAAGTTAAGCAGCGACTACCGATCCGTTATTTCGTTTTCTGGTTCTAAATACCCCATTGCAGGCGCATACATTTGCGCGAGGTATTCCTTCAACATTCGCCGCGTTGCAAAGAGCGGCGTTAAGGTGCGAATCGACTCCTTTATCCGCACGATCCAATCCAGCGGCACGCTGTCGGGGGTGCGATTGCTGTAATAAGCCGGTATTATTTCATTTTCAAGCGTATCATAAAGGCTTTCGGCGTCAACTTCATCCTGGTAATTGGGATCAGCATAATCCGTATCATTGCCGATTGCCCAGCCATTCAATCCGTTATACCCTTCTCTCCACCAGCCGTCTAAAACAGAAAAGTTCAGCACCCCATTGAGCGCCGCTTTCATCCCCGATGTACCAGAGGCTTCATTCGGACGGCGCGGCGTGTTCAACCACACGTCCACCCCCTGCACCAGGTAGCGCGCCAGGTTCATGTCATAGTCCTCTAAAAAAATTAACCTGCCTGCGCTGCGCGCATCTTTCGTCGCCCGGTACACCTGCTGAATAACCAGTTTGCCCGGTTCATCCGCCGGATGGGCTTTTCCAGCAAATACAATTTGAACCGGCATATTGGCTTTGTTAATGATGGAGAGCAATCGCTCAAAATTGCGCAATATTAAGTAGCCCCGTTTATAGGTGGCAAAACGCCTGGCAAACCCAATGGTCAGCACTAGCGGATCAATCATCGCGCCGCCAGCCACCACCTGCACAGGGTGCAGCGACCCGCTTTTCCACATGGCGCGAATCCGTTCCCGCGCTGCCATTGCCAGTTTTCGTTTCAAATGCTTGCGGACTTCCCAAAGTTCATCCGCAGGGATGGCATCTACTCCTGCCCACAGATCGAGGTCATCCAGGTGGTCCTCCCAATCCTGTCCCAGGTACCTTTCATACAGCAGGCGCATCCGCCGAGCAAGCCACGTGAAGGTATGCACCCCATTGGTGATATGGGTAATCGGTACATCATCTTCTTTGCGGTCAGGCCAGAGTTTCTGCCACATACGCCGGCTGACAACCCCATGCAACTCCGATACAGCATTGGTGTATTTCGAAAACCGAAAAGCCAGCACCGGCATACTGAAAGTATCACCCCAGGTCTGCATATTGCGCGCCAGGTCGAGAAATTGTTCGCGGCTCAACTTCAACCCCTGCCAATAAGAGGAAAAGTATTTTTCGACCAGGTACAATGGAAATTCATCGTTGCCTGCAGGTACCGGGGTATGGGTGGTAAACACATTCGTTTCCTGCACTTGCCTGACAGCTTCTTCGTAGGACAAGCCAGTCTCAAGATACTCTCGAACTCGTTCCAATGTCAGGAAAGCTGAATGCCCTTCGTTCATGTGCCAGACGGTTGGAGAATACCCCAATATTCTTAAAGCGCGCGCGCCGCCAATTCCTAACATGATTTCTTGTGAAATGCGCACGTCTGGATCATTCGAGTACAAGCGCGAGGTCAACATCCGGTCAGCCGGATCATTCATTTCCAAGTTCGAATCCAGCAAAATTAACGGCACCCTTCCGACCTGCACCTGCCACAACCGGGCGAATACCTTGCGCTCCGGCAGATCAACCGATATCGTCACCGGTGCGCCGCTGGCATATTTGAGAGGCGTCATCGGCATCCGCGCCAAATTCAGAGACATGTCGCGCGTCTCTTGCCAGCCGTCATCTGTAATCCGTTGAGAAAAATATCCTTTTGCGTAATAAAACCCCACCCCCACCATGGGAATATCCAGATCGCTGGCTTCCTTAAGATGATCGCCAGCCAAAATACCTAAACCGCCAGCATACACCGGGATCGATTCATGCAAACCAAACTCAAAAGAAAAGTAGCCAATCAGATGACCATTCGCCTGAGGATAGTTCATCTTAAACCAGGTGGACTGCGATTTCATATATTGCTCAAATTTGCGCATGATACGATCATACGATTCCAGGTAGTAGCGGTCATTCATCGCAGCATTCAGTTTCGGTCTGCCAACCTGATCTAAAAAAGCGACCGGATTATGCCGGCAATCTTCCCACAAATTCGGATCAATCCGCGAAAACAGGCGCTGAGCCTCTGGGTTCCACACCCACCACAGGTTAAACACCAATTGAGACAGGTTGTGAATACGACGGGGGATACTAAACGAGTTGGGAATTTCCCGGACAATGCGATCCATAATTATCCCGACTCCTTCTGCTGATAAATTCTTTCAAATTTTTTAACCATTAACACGCATCAAAACTCCGCACGATTATATCATAACCAACCCGACCCAATTGGGTTATTTTGAGAAGGTTAAGTCAACTCTTAGGGATGAATAATTCCCATGTTTCCAAGCGCCGCCCATGATCGGAGAAACATGCTGACGCTGCGTTCATACACCAGCGAACCATCCAAAATTACAACAGTCTGCGGAGTATATCCAATCACCAGCACAACATGTTCATAACGCGCCACAATCACCTTTTCGCCATCCCGGGCGGTGTAGGTTACCGGATGCCCAGGTTCTACTCCCCCGATCACCCAGGCAATGACCGGATTCCCAGAATCGATCTGTCTTTTCACTTCGTCGAAATCCATCCCTTTTTTGGCTTCGGCGCTCACCCCATAAGATCGCAATAATTCCGCAACCGGCGCGGCATGGACCCCATACGGAGCCGGTGGAATTTGTCCCCAGACGCCATATACACTCCCGACAAAACCCTTTTCAGGATTATCAGATCGAGGCAATTTGGCTTGAAATTCTGACTCTTTAATTTGCACCCCGTAATAAGCTGCCCAGTCTGTGGCTGCGCGCGATTCGCACGAAAGGTTGAACCATTGGTTGTGTCCGCGAACACCCGTAATACGCGCTTCACTGCGCAAGGTTACGGTTGGTGTAGGCGTTCGGGTGGGAGAGGGTGTTGCTGTAAAAGTTGAGGTGGCAGTAGCAGTTGGAGATGCGGTGAAGGTGGCTGTGCGGGAAGCCGTGGGGGTATAGGTCAAAGGTTGAAAGGGAGTAGTAGTCGGCAGTATATCCGGCGATAAAGTCGCCATCTGCGCCAGGCGCTCTCCGCGGTAGATCACAACTGGCAATAAACCCAGTGGAGAAATTGCCTCCACCTCAGCGGATTTTTCAATCTGCGGCTCGTATCCAATCAGGTTTGACGATACAGAGCCTAATCCAATCAGCAAGCTGATGGTGGAGCCGAAACCTAGAAAAGTCAGCCCAAGGGAAACAGGCTTCTTTGCCAATCGACCCTGCCGCAACCAGGATAAAAAAGGAATTTTCCGCATATACTACAGTGAAGATTATTCTTTCATACGGCGGTTTTGAATGGCGCGCTGCTGCGGAGTGGCATAAGCATGCGACCTGCGAAACATTCCATTTTCTTTGACAAATGCCAGATCGACCTGCGACATAGCGCCATCAAGCGGGCGGAACAGCGTATCTACCAACTCATATACCACAAATCCGCGCTCTTTCATATATGCAACAACGTCAGCCATCTGGGGACTGCCCTCATAAAACTGAAACAGGGCAGTCTCCAAAACTGTGTACTCAACCAGGGGTAACAGGTTTTGAGCCCCGTTCAACACATCCAATTCCGCTCCCTGCACATCGACTTTTAAGAGAATTGGACCTTCGAGTTGTTTTTCTTCGAGCAGGCTGTCTAATGTAATGCACGGAACTGTGCGGGGTATTCCATTGACATCACTTTCTTCCACCTCGCGATACAGGGAAGAACCATACAGATCCGTGTGGACATTGAACGTCAGTTCACCTGGTTGGGCTGCTGCCGCGGCGATTATTACTTCTGCCTGCCGATATTGAGCCGCAAGGCGTTGTAAATGGTCCTTAAATTCAAAAAGCGGTTCAACCATCAGGTGCCTGGCGTCTGGAAATGTGTGATACAACTCCACCGTGCCGCTGGCAGCGCCCACATCAATCACAGTCTTGGGATAAAAGCCCAGGCGATGAATATGCTGTAAGGCTGCTGCCAGCGTCGAACGCTCCGTTTTGCGGCGCAATTCAAATCCTGTTATCCCAACCATCGATTGGACAACGTGTTTTACAATTTTTTTCGGTTTCATGAATGTCTCTCGTGGAATTACGGCTGCATCACAACAAAGTTATCAAATTGGACATCGACTCCACCCAGGTTATACGATCCAGCGCTGATGCCGACGTCTCCAACCACAAAATCAAGATCAAGCACATCGATCAACAGGACGCCGTTTGCATAAAATTTTAACCGACTTCCGATACACTCGGCGCGAAGACTGTTGGTTGAGTTAAATGTATTAATCGCCGGGCTGAACCGCATCTGATTCATGCCCACAAAGGTTTTCTGGTTATTCTTCAGTTTATATACTCCAAAATAACCGTCATTGGCTACGACAAACTGATAAAAGTTTTCGGGGCTTCTATACCGGCAGATAATACCGGCGTCGCCCCCCGCTACGCTGCCAACCCGGGCATCCACTTCAATGATCACATCGGCAAAGGATTTGCCTATCGTTGCCCAAATAAAATAATTCGGTTCTTTCACCAGCAGATGATAACTATCCAACACATAATCCATCAAACCCGTGCTGGATTCTTTGCGCGGCCAGCCGCTCTTGACTTGAGAAAAATCATCCTGGAATAAAATTTTGCCCTTTGGCAGGACGCTGGTAACAACCGGTGGATTTACAAGGGGTTTTTTACTTTCGGTTTTCGCAGGCGGGGTCTTTTCATTGACCTTAAAAATGCTCAAATCCGGCAGCTCATTTTCCGGATAAATCAGGAAATAGGTTAATAAAGCCAGGTTGATCAATCCAAAGACAACCACCCCAGCCAAAATTCCAATTAAGACCTTTCGATTTTTCAACAAACCCGACATCTGCTTAATCACGCATTAATCATGAAACCCATAATGTTTGATCAGCCGATCGATCGTTTCTGCAACCACATCATCGGAGGTGTCGGTCAGCTCGAAACCAGAACTGAAAAATGTTGGATTAACATCCGGTTTACTGTAAATACAACGCCCTTTCAGCAGCAATTCTTTTTTCCCGTTGATTGGAAATGGCAGCAGCATTTTCATATCGTAGTCCGTGTTAACTGAAAGAGCCGTTTCGCCAACCAGCATAATGCCCTTTTTCGTAATATCCACCAGATGACCTAACAGCTTGCCGTCATCCACCTGAAACACACGCAGGTAATAAATCAGGTGCCGCCTTTTTAAACTTCTTCGATCCATATTTCTTTTACGCCCTCCTTTTATTTAACATCCTCATTCCACGCCTGAATCAATTGGACATAAAATTGAACCATTCGCGTTAAAGAATTCACCGAAATGCGTTCATTGGCAGCATGAACTGTGCTCATCGCCTCGCGGGTCGCAAGATAAGGGCTGAAACGGTACACATGATCGCATAGATTTGCATAATAGCGTGAGTCGGTCGCGCCCAACACCAGATAGGGCGCAACAACTGCTGCTGGAAAAAACTGGCGAATGGTGTGAGCAAGCAAAAAATAGGTTGCCGATTCATGCGAGGAGACCGGCGAGGCTTCCCAGCCTCCACCAGAAACAGAAAGCTGAATGCGGTCATCGCCAATTATTTTCCGCAGCCGATCACACACATCACGGATGGTATCGCCGGGCATCAACCGCAGGTTGACCAGCGCTTTGGCACTGGATGGCAGGATGTTATCTTTCACTCCACCCGCCACAATCGTCACCGCCTTGGTCGTATGGATGGCGGCATTGGTCATAGCCGTTTTTTCAAGGCGGCGGCGAATCACCCCCCCAAACAACCATTGGTTGGCAAACACCAGCCGTTGAAAAAATGGCAGCGCAGTGCTCAGGTAAGAAAACATCAGGTTAAACATTTGCATCCGAACCGGCATTCTGGCTGCCTCAATCCTGGTTATGCCTTGCGCCAGGATACCTATGGCAGTGTGATCAGGCGGCATTGCGGAATGTCCGGTAGGTCCCTGGGCAACCAATTCAACCGTCAGGTATCCCTTTTCACCAACGCCAATCAAGGCAGTGGGCATGGCAATGCCGGGCAAAAACCCCTGAAGGATTGCCCCGCCCTCATCCAGAACAGCGGACAAGTGAACACCGCGTTCTTTGAGGAGAATGGCAATCTTTGCCGCGCCTTCTGACCCGCCGATTTCTTCATCATGACCAAATCCCAGGTAAATCGTGCGTTGGGGTTTGAAGCCAGCTCCAATTAAGTGCTCAATCGCCTCTAACGCTGCGGCTGCGGTGCTTTTCGTGTCCAGGGTGCCCCTCCCCCAGATAAACCCGTCCACAATTTTCCCCTCGAATGGTGGTTGTTGCCAATCGCTGAGCGTGGAAGCCTCTACCGGCACAACATCCAGATGAGAAGCATATAAAACCGGGTCTAAATCCGGGTTTTCTCCCTGCCAGGTGTATAACAATGAAAACTGATTGATTTTCTCACGCCGCAGGGTCGAATGAACCAGGGGATAATTTTTTTCCAGGAGATCGTGAATCTCATAAAAAGGCTGGGGATCAATTTTGCTGCGATCCAAAAACGATATTGTCTGGCAGCGAACCATGTCAGCCAGATGGCTCGCGGCAGTTTCTGAATCAATTTTTACGCCCTCAAGTGGTTCCACATCCGGCGCGGATTTGCCATAGAGGGCTGTCTTTGCCAGGAGAAAGGTGATGAATAATAAGAATAATACGCCAACAACGATCAAAACATCAATGAGCATGTCATCCTCAACGAGATTAAGATACATTCATCTTACCCGCACTCCTGATAAAGGTCAAGAAAATCGACTTGCCGTCCCAAACCTGTTGGCAAGGGTCTGGGACGGCATTTTCTGAGGGAATCAACCTGTTTTTATTTTGAAAGGACTTCGTTTTCCAGTTGATCCAACAACGAGACGATCGTTTTGGATAATTCCTCCACCCGCCTGACGCTGGATTCCGCCGACTGTTTATTGCCCTGATGATAGAAACGAACAGTCTGTTTGCAATACTCATGCAGCTGCTGATGCGGTAATTCCAGTTTGCGGAAGACGACATCTGCTCCAAGCGCGGTATCCTTTTGGGTTTCATACCATTTGCCAAGCAAACACTCTTTATGCGAAGCAACATCTGCTTCAGTCAAGTTGCGTTTTCCTTCAAGCATCGCCTTTAGTTTAGAAACCCACTTGATATGAGCATCCTTGAATAATTCGATCTGGTTAGCAGTGGAATCTAATTTAAATTGCGCGATTATCTGCAACAATTTTTCAGCCATTTCAATCATCTTTGCGGCGGAATGGGATACCTCTGTAACCTGAGCGGTCATTTCTTCAGTAGAAGCTGACACTTCTTCAATAGCCGCGCTGTTCTCCTCGCTTACACTGGCTATACCTTCCATCGATCCAGTAACTTCTGTGGCATTGGCTGACATCTGTTCAGTTGCAGCCGTATTTTCTTCGACAACTGCTGAAACCACATCCACAGCGGAGACCAGATCTTCAGAAGAGGTCGAAATGTGCTGAACTGCTTCAACTGCCGCTTGCGCCTGATGATTGACTTCTTCCGCAGCCTTGATAATGTCTGCTAAAGCTTTGCCAGCCTCATTCGCCCGCTTTACTCCAGTTTCAACATCCGCAGCGCTGCCTTCCATGGCAGCCACAGCCTCGCCCACCGTCTTTTGGATGTTCTTAACCAACCCCACAATTTCTTTGGTCGAAGTCCCGGCGCGTTCTGCCAGCTTGCGAACTTCATCCGCCACTACCGCAAACCCCTTCCCATGTTCTCCGGCTCGGGCTGCTTCAATCGCTGCATTTAGCGCCAACAAGTTGGTTTGTGAAGCAATTTCTTCGATCGTCTCTACGATTTGACCAATCTCCTGTGAGCGCTGCCCCATCTCCTGCACCTTTTGGGCTGAGACCGCCACCCGCGATCGGATGGTTGTCATGCCTTTTACCGTTTCTTCTACGGTTATTGCCCCACCACGCGCCACATTTGCCGCTCGATCCGCATCATAGGTTACTGCCTGAGCGTTTTTCAATACCTCTTGTAAACCAGAACTGATCTGAGCGGTGATATTCGAAGCCTTCGTGACTGCCTGAGCCTGTTCTTGAGCACCCCGCGCGACCCCGTCAATGGCGCGAGACATTTCTTCCATCGAGTGTGCGGTGCGCGATACGGAGTTGGTCTGTTCGCTTACTCCGCGAGCCACCTGCTGAATTGTGGCGGATATCTGGGTGATTGCCTCTCCGGATTGATCGGCTGCCTGCGAGAGTTGATTCGAGGCTGTGCTTAGTTCCGTTGCCGCCTGAGAGACGCTGCCAATTAACCTGCGCAAATTATCAACCATTTTCTTGAAGGATTTGGCTAACTGGTCATTTTGCGAGCGTAAAGTAATTTCCGCTCTTAAGTCGCCATTTGCCACCACCTCTGCGCTCTCTGATAAGGACTTCAAGTAATCCTGAACATTCGCTAATTCAGCAGATATCTGCCCAAATTCGTCTTTTCGGCTCAACAATTTTTGTCTCTTAATCTGCTCGGCAGATGCCGCCACCTCTCCCTTTGAGAGGTAGCCCATCACCTCGATTAACATAGAAACCGGTCTTGAGATACTGCGGGAGATGAAAAAGGATAACACCAAGACGATCAGGATAATGCCAATCGTTATCAGCCAATTTTGGCGGCGCATCTGATCCAAGGTGGCAAAAGCTTCTGAAGTCTCCTGTTCCAGGATCACCCCCCAGCCCTTTTCCGATATGGGCGCATATCCCCCCGTCACCTCTCGTCCACGAAAGTCTTTATACTGCGATACCCCAGTTTGCCCACCAAGAGCTTGTTGTACACCGAACGTATCGATTTTAAGTTCCAGGGCAGTGCGTTCCTTAACCAATCCAGCTTTTAATATTTCTTGATCAAAACGCGAGGCGGTTAAAAACACCCCATTTTTATCAACCAGGTAAGCATCGCCCGTTTTACCCAGTTTTACGCCGTCTAATTTACTGGCGATATATTTCGTGTCCATGATTCCGCCTAACACACCTACCACTTTATCGCCATTCTTTATTGGAGCCGAGAAGGTAATGGCAATTAAGCCTGTCGAGCGCGAAAGCAACGGATCGGAGACAAATACTTTCCCCTGCATCGCCGCCTGAAAATAATCTCGGTCAGCGACGTTTACCTTCGCTCCGGTTGCGTCATACAGCCGGTCTCCATTTGGCAGGACAATAAACAGGTTGGCGAATGACTTCCATTGGTCGAAGTACTTTTTCACTACCGGACCAGCCTTAGCAGCATCCATCGACCGCACTTCCTCCAATGCTGCCAGGGTAGAAACATCTTGTTTGCGCTCTTCCATCCATTCCTGGATGATTTTGGCGCGCGTCCCTACAAGATCAATAAATTCATCAGAAATCATACGTTTGATTTCACTCTCACCCGCAAGAGATGCCCAGGTGCCAGACAGAAGGGCAGGAAAAACCGATAAGATCAGGAAAAACACCAACAATCTGCCCCGCATGGAAGCCAAATAAGCCGTCATTGCGTTCACAATTTTATTCATTGTCTTACCTCGCAAGATTTAATTTCAGGCTCATCGAGTCAATATGGAAATGACCAACGAAATTTCGCTTATCTGGACTGTACTTCGATAATGATTGCTCTAGAATTAAGTTGGAATGAATCTGGTGTAAAATCTGGATAAATATATCTTATTTGGCGGCTTTCTCACGTCATAGCCATTTAAACAGCAAAAAGAGCGTTGAAAACCATTCAATGGTTTTTCAGACGATCCTTTTCATCTTCCCGTTCGGAATGGTTAAGGGAGAACCCACAATTCAGGTTTCGTTAATTCCAGGTGAAACCTGACTTCGCGCACAAAATCTTTTCGTTCCGCTTCTATCGACATGATGATAAACTCTGCCAGGGGAATCATATCGTTGGGATTCATCACAACGGGTAAAAATTTGTTCGTTGCTTGGGCGCACGGCGCCAATTGAGGAGGATTCCTCAAAAGCGACCCACCCAGGCTGATTAAGCCTTCCAGGTCTATTTCATAAGCGGGGATGAAAAACCAGCGAGGTTGCGCCCAAAACTTAGCGCTGGCTTTGGTTTCATTTCCTGAATATAGTTCACGTTCCACAGTCACCTCGCCGCGGGCGACCCAAAATGGTTTCCCCACCATGCCGGGTTGGAGCGCATCCGAAAAACAAATCTCCTGGGGAAGAAGCCCCTTTTCCATGGAAAGGAGCTGTCCCTGACCACACACCCCGCACACCCAGGCAATTTCCCCCTTATTGGCAGGAATGGGAGACTGGCATTTCAGGCACAGCAAAGGAAGCAGGCGCACCGGAGAACTCATAAAAACCTCCGAACTTGTTTGACCACGCTTTTCACATCCACCAGCTCGTCCAGCATGGAAGCGGCTCCTTCTTTATACCGCTGATATTCATACTCCTCGCCATACCTGAATTTTCGGTATGAAGCATACATCATGCCCAAACCGCCAAGAAATGCCGCCAACGCAAATATAAATAAGCCCTCACCATCATCGGAATCAGAAAATCTCAACGCCAGGTAAGACACATCAATCGACACAAAAGCCCCAGTCGCCATCCCTCCGACCAGGATTGCCGCGCGGTATAAAACATTGCCAGGCGCTTTGCCATATATCACCTCTGCATTAAATCCATCCACAGCCACCTGAAATGATCGTCCGCGATACAGATACCGCACGATCCAGAGGGGATAATAGACCAAACCCAGGCGCGGGTTAATGATCCGCACAAACACCTGGTTTACTCGATCCAGGTTGCCCTTTGTGCGGATTTTGTTCTCAAAATCCACCCGCGCCAGTTCCAATGCGACTTCAGCTGATCCAACGGGTTCAAAAACCATGCCGCTGCGATGAAGCTCTTCGGGCTCAAACGGTTCCAGCGGGCGTCCATCCAACATAATGCGGTTCACCCCAAATTCACCCACTTCACAGGCGGCTGTATTCCAGCTTAATTCTTGAACCACTTTGATCTCGCGCGGTCTATACTCACGCCGGTCGTTGCGCCGAACCGATTCCTGACCAAAAATCCAACCCAAACCGCGCCCCCAGGCAGCCCAAAAAGGCAGGTGAACTAAAAAAACCTCGCTAATTTGCGCTTTGGAACGCGCATCACCCGCAATCGCCAGACTGCTGCGCAGAAAATTCTGGCAGGCTTTGACTGCTCCGGCGCGATTGACCCGGCAAGGAGTCTGGTATCGCCTGACGCCGCTTTCACCGGAAACAACTGACCTCAGATCGCAAAATGGACAGACAACGATTTCCTGTCCTTCAGGAATCGGCACCATCCCGCCGCAGCGCGGACATCCTAAGCCATGCAATGCAGCCGTTGAATCGCTCATACTTTCGATGCCACCCAATATGCCAATCCAAATAAAATGGGCGCGGCAAATATTCCGCCAATCAAAAATATAGCAATTCCGACCAGTGCGCCCGGTTCTTCACCAAACGAAAAAAGCAGAGGCATAAACGCCAGGCACAAATAAACAACCGCCGTTATGATACCCAAAACCAGGTAGGGCGCTTCTGCCTTGGCAGGAAAGATATTTGCCAATACCACTCCACTGGCAGCATCCACCACCGCCGTGTATGTTTTGCCAGCGAACTGATACTTAAAAAAGTAAACAGGGACATGCACCAACGCTGTCTCCCGCATATCCTTTTTCTCGCCATTTTGTTGAAGCCACTGCAAAGCAGCCTCCAGCGGCACGGTTGGCGGCAGCGCTAGCGAATCGATATCGGATTCATATCGTTTGAGGTCTCCCGCAGGTAAAGGCAGGCGAGCCAATTCGGTTACCGATGTAGCAGCAGCCGGTAATAAGGTAATACCCTCTTTGTTTTTCAGTTCATACTTAAAATACCACAAGGGAAAATATTCAAACACTTGAGACGTAATCCGAGATTTTTTATCCAAATCTTTGACCGTCTGATTTCCTGCCATCCATCGCCTCAAGGCAGCCGCCGCCTGCTCCTCACTCAGGGTAGGTTTAACATACCAGTGAAAAACCACCCTCGATCGGTCGACAAATACAGTCGAGGAACAGAAAGGGCAGGTAACAAAAATTTGTCCCTCATCGGGATGCAGCTCACCCCCACATTGGGTGCAGGTCAAAAGGTTTGCTGGCGACTCCATGCTTGAGATTATAGCACGAGCAGGAAATGAATTCCTAATCCATTTACAAAATAATCCCCTCGCGCATTCAATAAAACCATTGCGAGGGGATTAATTCCCCATGAGGCTGGGTCTGCCTATCCAGGAGGAGATATGAGAAGATAAGCGTTCAACACGAGTTTCAATCAGGGTCGAGCAGCCAGGACAACCGGCAGCGTTTGCTGCTGTCCGTCCCGCAAAATCGTTAATTCCACTTTTTGCCCGACAACCGTTGCCCGCACCAGGTATCCCACCAGGTCGTTGAAGCGGCGGACCACCTGACCATCAATCGCCACAATGATGTCGCCTCCTACCAGTATGGAATTATTTTCAAGGGAAACCTCGCGCGTGCTGCCTCTTAATCCACTTTTTTCTGCCGGGCTTCCTTTGGTTACTTCACCTACCAATACCCCTCTGGTTTCTGGTTTCAGATTCAGCGCGCGGATGATGTCGCTGTTTAGCTCCGTTCCAGCGATGCCAAGCCAAGGATAACTATATTTGCCATCTTTGATCAAGCCTGGCACAACCCGCTGGACAATCGCGGAGGGAACTGCATATCCAATGCCAACCGAAGCTCTAACCGGCGACTCAATGGCGCTGGTAACGCCAATCACCTGTCCCATATCATTGACCAAAACGCCCCCCGAATTGCCCGGGTTGATCGGAGCGTCGGTCTGAATAATATCTGGTATGCTGTAATTCGCCCCGTTTGCGCCTGCTGCTTCGACCGGCAATGACCGCCCCAGCGCGCTGACAATCCCAAGGGTCATCGTGCCCTCTAAACCAAATGGATTGCCGATCGCAATGGCAAACTGACCTGCTTTCAACTGGTTTGAGTCTGCCAGCTGCACAGGAAAAAGCGCTGATTCAGGCATTTCGACCTTTATGACCGCCAGATCGCTGCTTTTATCCTGACCTATCACCCGGGCAGCAGCGCTAAAGCCATCGCTAAACGTAACGGTAATATTCTGCGCCCCCTCAATGACATGATTGTTCGTTACGATGTGACCCGCCTTGTCCCAAACGAATCCAGAACCAAGACCTTGCTGCACGGGCGGTGTCTGCTGCGTGTTCGGCGCGCCCGGAACTCTCGGAACAGCAGCCGTAGAGCGCACCGTTACATCGATATTTACTACCGAGGGATTGACCTTGGCGTGAATTTGTTCGAGGGTGTGCTGGAATGCCGCCAGCCCGCTATTTGAGGTGATGACAACAGGCGAAGGTGTCGGTTGATCGGTTTTCGCAGTAAGGGTGTTCGTCTGTTCTGTTAAAGGTGTAACCACATTGGTGGCAGGCGCGAAAACCTTTAAGGTATATCCGCCCGGCGCGCAGGCAGAAAACAACATGACTGCTGCCAGAAAAGCTGGAATAAAGCGCAAAATTCTTTTCATAACCATTAACTCCATTCAGTTTTTTTTAACCTGCCATTACCATATCACACACCGGGTTTCCCTGTCTTTATCGCTACATATCCCCATGTTTAAGATGACCTTAAATGCGTCGTAACCAATCCAGATCCATATAGAATCTCTACGAAGAACGAAAACAAACCGGACAGAAGGTTTGAAATTCTTAAACCGAAACGAATTGCTGTTGCTATAATGAAAATATGAAAACTATTCTCCTGATCGATGATGACGCTCTCATGCGGCGCAGCCTGGCTTTTAACCTGGAACAAGCCGGGTATTCAGCCCAAACTGCGGCGACCGCTGAAGATGGATTGCGCATGGCGCAGCTTAACCCACCCGACCTGGTGTTATTAGACATTGGTCTGCCCGGCATGGATGGGCTGGACGGTCTGCGTTTTTTTCGAGACGAGTTAAAAATCCCGGTGATCTTTCTTACTGCCCGCCGACGGGAATTAGACCAGGTTTTAGGGTTGGAATTAGGCGCTGACGATTACGTCACCAAACCTTTTGACCTCGATATCTTGCTGGCGCGGATCAAGGCGGTTTTACGCCGGGTGCAAAGCGGCTCATTTGCTGCCAGTGAACCGCGTGTTCTGGATGTGGGCGACCTGCACCTCGACCCCGCCGCCCACATTGCCCGTATTGGCGCAAAAGACCTGAACCTTTCTCCACGCGAATTTGATGTGCTGCATGCCTTAGCGCAAAACGCCGGAAAACTGGTTACTACCGATAACCTGTTGGGCAGCGTTTGGGGCGCCGAGTTCCAGGGTCAACCCCAGGTGGTATATGTTCACATCCGCTGGCTGCGGGAGAAAATTGAGAGCGACCCTATGCGTCCGCAGCGCATTGTTACCGTTCGAGGATTGGGATACAAGTACATGCCGGTGGAGACCCAACATGCGTAATTTGCGCAGCCGATTGATCTTAAGTCATATCCTGCCGTTGCTGGTTGTGCTGCCTGTCATTGGTGTGTTATTGGTGTATCTGGTAGAGACCCAATTCTTGCTCGCAAACTCTGTAAATGACCTTCAGCGCCAGGCGGTCCTGGTTGCCCAGGTCGCCTCTTCATTTCCAGAAATCTGGCTGGATAATTCGCGCGCGCAGGAATTTGTTACTCTAATCAGTCCCCGCACCAATACCAAAGTGATGCTGCTTGATCCAGCCGGTCGATTGCTCGTATCCAGTGATCCAAATGATTCCAGCCGCATTGGGCAGGAGGTCGATAGCGAAAATATCCGGCGATTGAAGGCTGGCGATACATCCGCCCAATTTGAATACAATGAATCCGGCTTACCCGATGTCATTATTCCAGTCGTCTCGCGCTACCGGCAATTATACGGATTTGTAAAACTGGCAAATCCTCTATCAGAGGTATATGCCCGATCCATGCAATTAAGATTATTTATGATCGGGGTGGTCGGCGGTGGACTACTGCTGGGCATTTTTCTGGGTCTCTTGTTGGCAACCGACCTGGAGCGCCCATTGAAACGAGTCACCCAGGCGGTTACTTTGCTGGCTGAAAGCGGGCAAACCACTGCCATTGAAGAAAAAGGTCCGCGCGAGGTTCGGCAGCTAGTTAAGGCTGTCAATTACCTTGTGGATCGCTTGAAAATGCTGGAACAAAACCGCCGCCGCTTGCTGGCGAATCTTGTGCATGAACTTGGCACGCCGCTGGGCGCTTTATATTCTGGAACACAGGCGCTGCTGCGCGGTGCTGCCAATGATCCTGCTTTGCGTCAGGAATTATTGGAAGGGATGGCATCGGAAATGATGCGGCTGCGATCCCTGCTGAACGACCTGGCGCATTTAAATGATCAGGCGACCGGGTCATTAGAATTGAACCTGCAGACCATCAATTTGAATGAATGGCTGCCCGGCGTTGTTAGCGCCTGGAAGCTGGCGGCAGAGGATAAAGGGCTGCAATGGACAATGCGCCTTGACGACCACCTCCCCGCGTTGTCCATTGACCTCGATCGAATGGCGCAGGCAGTTGGAAATCTAGTCAGCAACGCCATCCGCTACACGCCGCGTGGTGGAAAAATCGGCATCCAGGTAAGCGCAGACAATGGAAAAGTGTTAATCACCGTAGAAGATTCGGGACCCGGAATATCAAAAGACGAACAGGAAAAAATATTCCTGCCCTTTTTCAGAGGAAAAGCCGCCCGCCGGTTTTCTGAGGGCATGGGGCTGGGTCTGAGTATCTCACGCGACCTGGTGCAGGCTCACGCCGGAGATATTTTGCTCGAAAGTTCCGCCGGAAAGGGAAGCCGCTTTATCATCGAGTTACCTTACGCCGGTCATCAAGATAAGGAAAGGTAAACAATGAAAATCTTACAAGTCGGTTTAGGAAATTTTGGAAAAAATTGGTATCACATGCTGAAGAGCAAGTATCCTGATTTCAAAGTAGTCATCGTTGATAGCGACCCTGGAAAAAGGGAGCAGCTCTTATCGCCCGATGATCATTTTTACCTGTCCTTCGAGGAAGCTGTCCATGAAGAAAACCCGGACTTTGTGTTAAATTTAACCCCGCCCGATGTCCATACGTTGATCAATCACAAGGCTTTTGACTTCCGGTTACCCGTCTTATGCGAGAAACCGATCGCCAATAATTATCAGGATGCCCGCAGCGTGGTAGAACGCGCCAGCAAACTGGGCATCCCCTTGATGATTGCTGAAAATTATCGCCGTTTTAAGGAAATGCGCAAGATGCGCCAGTTGATTCAAATCAGGACTGTTGGGGAGTTAACGGCAATTCACATCGATTTCTACCGCGATGCTTATTATCCGAAACCATATCTCCTCCAAATGATCAACCCCCTGCTGGTCGATGTCGCCATACACCATCTTGATTCGATCCGATTTTTATCGGGATCAGAAGGGAAAAAGATCTTCGCCAAAAGTTTTAATCCAATGGGCAGCAAGTATCCCTCTGGCGCGTCATTAATCATGTGGATAGAGATGGAGAATGGCATTCAGGTCAGTTATCAGGGCACATTACAATCAACCGGGGATGAAACCCCCTGGTACGGTCATTGGCGCGTGGAAGGAACAAAAGGGGTGATCACCTTAACCCAAGAAATTACCATTCTGAACGGTTCAACTTCTACACGAATTGAAGATTTCGAAGGGATTGACCAAACTACGGTATTCGATGAATTTATCCGCGCCTTGCGGGAGAATCGTGCGCCTGAATCAAACGGGGAGGACTACCTTCTGTCCCAGAAATTGGTTCATTTTGCTGAATTATCCTCTGCCCGTTCACAGGTGATCGACATAGAGTAAACCGCTGCCAGAACCTGCCTGAATCCCCTGCTCCTACTGACCACCGCCAAAGGGAGCGCTCATCATGGTTTGAGAAAGATAAGCCAGTCGAATTCGCGCCTGAGCCGCTAACTGGTAGTTTTTTTGCTGGTCAGCCAGTTCATACGATTTTTCAAACGCCGCCATCGCCTTTGGATACTGTTTCAATGCTTCATAAGCAGAACCAGCCAATAAATGACCAATCGCAGACGCCGGGTTGACCCGCTCGATAATTTCCAGGGCATCCGCCAGGCTGGAATTGGTATCTCCCAGGATATACTGGCTCTGGCTGCGCAAGACCAGGAAATTCTCCCTTCCGCCCGCAGAACGTTCCGCCTCTGAAAATACGGTTAACGCCTCCGGTTTACGATCAAGTCTTTCCAAAATACAGCCTTTAAGTACCAGCAGTTCAGCATCGCTCGGAGCGACCGCCAGACCCTTTTCAAGTTCAAGCAGCGCCTGGTTGAGGTCGCCAGTTTTTGCCAGTTGTTCCGCATTCTGGCGGCTCTCAAACCGCGCAATCGTAATTTCATCCGGCGCCAGGAATACATTATAGATCACAGCCAAAATTGCCACCACCAACACCGTGATCCCCAGCCCCACCAGGAATCGCCGCTGTTCGCTGCGCCTTTTTTCATCAAGGTAAACATCCAGCCGCCACCACCAGGCAGAGGGATTTTGGTGACGAAAAGGATTCGCCGCATCCAGCGCGGATGATCCGCCAATTTCGCGCAGCAAGGCTTTCGCCTCTTTCCTTAACTGCGCTTGAAGCGATTCATAATGTCCTATCTCCGCCTTGATTTGATGCCCCCGCTCCAATCCATCCTGAATCTGAGCATCGATTTCATCCATTAATCGCAGGATGCCTAACCCTTCCACCCCCATCTTAAACCCAACCTTTCCCAGTTGGGCTTCCAGGCGGTCTAATTTTTCATTGAGGCTTTCATTTCCTTGAGGGGCTGCTTTGGGCAGTGAGATATTTTTCATCCTTCATCATCCAACCATCAATCTTCAAGAAGTGATTATAGCGCAGGCTGCCCAACCCGAAAAGACCCGAGTCGGATCATGAGACGATTATGAGTTCAAATCTACCAGGCGGGTATCTTTCATCTCAGACAATGATCTCAATGCGATTGCGTCCTTTCTGTTTTGCCAGGTATAAAGCCTCATCCGCCAGGTCACAAACCGACGCCATATCCTGCTCGGCAGGGTTAACCGGGATCAGACCAATTGAAATGGTGAAGAATAACTCAAAATGCGCAAAGGAAACCGGAGAAAATTGAATTGAATTTCTTATTCGGTCGGCGACTTTGATCGCTGTTTCAAGTTCGGTTTCAGAAAGCAAGACCACGAATTCCTCGCCGCCATACCGCCCAATGACATTCACTTCGCGCAGACTGTCCCGCAGCTTAGCCGCCAGGAAACGCAGCACCTCATCTCCGGCGGCATGTCCATAGGAATCATTGATACTCTTGAAATGGTCAATATCAATAAACATCGCGCTCAAAGCTCGATGAAACCGCTTTGCCCGTTCAATTTCGCGTTCTCCCAATTCGAACAGTCCCCGCCGGTTATACAAACCAGTCAGATCATCGACAATTGCCAACATCTCGACCTCCGAGTACAGGCGGGCATTCTCAATGGCAATCGCAGCCTGATCTGCAAAAACCTGTAACGTATCCGCGTGAGCAGGTGTAAAAAAGCCCGGAATTGTGCTGTCGAGGTTGATGAACCCAACCAATTCATTTTTCACTATAATCGGCACACCGACATAAGACTTGCTCCACTCGAAACCAGCTCGATACACCCATTCGGAGCAGCGGGAAAGATCAGGGATCAAACCTGGCTGCCCGCTCTCCATCATGCGCAGCATATTGGGAGTATCTGCTACTGTAAATGTTAGCAAGTCCAATAATTCCGCCAGCCCCCGTTCCGCGTAACCTTTGTGCCGGATTGCCCTGGCTATTCCATGCTCAACCAACATGATATTGACCGCATCATGCGGCACGACTTTTCCAATATTCTCCAATATGCGGTCTAATACTTCAGCTAACCTCAAGGAACTGTTCAGCGACGCCGTGCTTTCACGCAAAGCCTCAGCCAACCTGCGTTGCTGCCTTTCAGCCTCTTCCGCCTGCTTTCTTGCGATCACCATCGCAATTTGTGCCGACACAAACTCCAGGATGTCCCGGTCTTCTGGATAATAATGCTCTCCAGCCGTGTAGGTTTGAACAGCCAGGACGCCGATTGGCTCAGATTTTGAAACAAGAGGAACGCCCAGCCAGTCATTCGAATCAACCCCAATTGCTTTTACTTCTCCACTGGCTTCTAATTTTTGATATTCCACCGGATCAATTAACAGCGGTTGACCAGTGCGGATCACATATTCGGTCAATCCATTTCCGAAGGGGCGGTCTGGAGGATGAGGCTCCATTTCATCGACAAAATAGGGGAAGCGCAAGAAATTTTTTTCTTTATCATAGATCGCAATGTACAAATTTTTGGCTGGTATCAAATCGCTGACAATCAGATGAACCAAACGATACAACTCATCCAGGTTATCCGCATGATGCGCAGCCTCTGATATGCGATACAGCGCTTCCCGCACCCTCTCATCCCGCTTCCGATTGGTTATGTTTTGCACAAGGCGCATGACAGCGGAAACATTTCCGGCTTCATTCCTTACCGGAAGCGCATCGAACAGGTAATACTGCCCATGCAAAACTTTTTCTACCTGGGTACGGTTACCGCTCAGGGCATCCTTTATCTGCGCTTCCAGCAGGGTCTTTGCTGGTTCTTCAAAACCAACCCCCACTTTTTGACCGATCAGGGTCTTCGGATCGATGCCTAATTTTCGATATTCTTTGCCCTCCGCCAGAACATAGCGCATTTCAGGATCAAAAAGGTTGACCGCTCCATCCGGAATATGCTGCGCCAACAGTTGGTAGCGCAGCGCACTGGCTCTCAAGGCTTCTTCAGCTTCTTTTTGTTGATGGATGCTGATAAAAGTGATCAGGCGGTGGCTCTTTCCATCGATCATCACAGGCACGATGGCGCGTAAAATCGGCTCTCTTTTCCCATCCGCCCGCAGCAGGAATGCTTCAGATTGATAGGGTTCTTTTTGAAACAATGCCGCGCTTATTTCCTCGCATTCAGGCAGGAAGATGACTGAGCAGGGTTTTCCCAGAACCTCATCCCGCCGTTTCCCTGCCATCTTCAGGGCAGCCGGATTGATTTCACTGATTGTGAGAGTCTCCGCCTGGATAATGACAACGCCCGCCTGTATCGATGTCAGGATGGTCTTCAGGCGGTTCTCGCTTTCTCGTAAAGCAGACATCGCTTTGCGGGTTGTGCTAATATCAGATAAAACGCTGGTCACGCTATACGGCTTGCCTTCTTTATAGATCAGGGTGGAATGGGCGCGGATCTGCCGAACTTTCTTATTAACATCGATCACTCGAAATTCAACCGGCGGTGATTGACCCAACACAATCTTCTCAAATTGCGCTCGCGTTGCTGCCTGGTCTTCCGGGTAAATATACGAAATAAAATCTGTCCCGATCAATTCACTGGCAGGAATGCCAAGTACTATTTCCACCCTCGGACTGATATACGTGATTTTTCCTGCCAGGTTTACCATCAAGAGAATATCGGAGATGTTCTCCACCAACATGCGGAACTTTTCTTCCGATTCTTTCAAAGCAATTTCAATTTGAGTCCGCTCTTCGATCTCATACAATAGATTGGTCGCGATTTCGTTACTGCCTGCCAGTGTCCGTTCGTATTGAAAGATCGAAAACCATTGCAGCAACGCAATGGCAATCATCAAGGCGCTGATGAAAAGATACACGGATAGACTGACCATATCCGGGGATGTCATGGGGGTGCCTACAATAAAATGAACCGGGAGCGAAAAAGCAAGCGCAGCCCACAGCCACCTGCGCCCCCACAACATGGCTGAAACCTGGATGGATAGAATGTAGAATAACACATAATTTGTGACCAATCCATACATGCTGGAGCCAACCACTCCCCCCATAAATAATACGGCAGGCAGGACGAGGCTGCATACTTTCCAGTAACCGCGAAAAATAAGCAGCCATCCCAATCCTACGGTTAACCCCAAAACCGCCATGAGCGCCCAGGCTTGAGAGGGGATATCAACCCAATCCAAAAGGTATAAGAGAAGAATAAACGGCAGGAAAAACACCAACACCACCACAAGCAATGTAAACACGACCCGCGTCAGATACTCTTTTCGAGCTTCTTTTTGATCTTCTGACGCAGGTTCCGTGGCTGCCCGCCAATGGTTAAGCACCCAATGTATCAACCAAGCCAACACACCCGGCTTTCCTTCTACGGACTGAATATATCAGGGAAATACCACAATTTCCATAAATATTTCAAAAATATTTTAAAGCGTGGCAACGCGGCTTATCTCTTGCCCATAATGAATATTCAAACACATTCCTTCGGCTGACTTCTCAACCGGCGCTCTACTTCACCATAAATAGAAAAACCGGCATGATTTATCGCATATCCTTTCTATCGTACATTATAGCGGATACCCCGCGCACAGACCATTCCTTACGGATTTTTTACAAAAATTTTGCGGACAGAAAAATGATTTTTGTTAAAATCGTAACATGGCAATTTTTCAAAGGCGCATGGTTATTTTCGCCTGCTCATGGCTATTGTGCTTGCAGATCGCCGCCTGCCAGACAGCAATAACCTATCCAGAATCAGGGGACAGGTTTCTTCATTTGTTAGCTCAAACCAGAACCAAATATACTCCTCAGCCCCCTACCGCCCCGCCGCCAGCCAATAAAATCGAGACGACAAGCCAGCCCAAAACGATTTTGGTGCTGGCATCCTATCAAAAGGGTCAGTCCCTGACCGATCTTTTTACCGGTGGCATCACCGCCAGCATTGGCAGGTATCCCGCAGACAAAGTTTCGATTGAATATGAATACATGGATTCACGGCGATTTTCTGGTGAAGTGTACCGCGAGATGCTGCGAAAGATCTACACCCGCAAATATGGCAGCCGCAAACTTGACCTTGTCATCACCATCGACGACGACGCGCTTGATTTTTATCTTCAATATGCTGACGAGATATTCCATCATACACCGGCGGTGTTTGTGGGGGCAAACCGCATCCGCGCCGATATCCAGTCCTCTCACCCGGTGACCGGCATCTATGAAACGATCAGCATAACGGATAACACTGATTTGATTGCCCAATTGCTGCCCGGAGTGAAATCGATCATCATCCTGCTGGATAAATACCAGGCAAAAGCTTTGCTGCGCGGACAGGTTGAAGAAGCGTATCAGAAAAAGACGGAACAGGTCAACTACGAAATTTGGGATGATATGCTGTTCCGCGATTTGAAAACACGGCTATCCACTCTGCCGGGCGACAGCGCAGTCCTGTATTTGGGCTTTTTCCGGGACGCAGCAAATGAATACTTGACCTCCATTGAAAGCATGGAGCTGGTCAATCAATATTCCGCCGTTCCCGTGTTTACACCCTGGGAGAACCTGATCTTTGGAGGTGTGGCAGGCGGAGTAACCGTTGACGCATACCGGCATGGACAACTCGCCGGTCAATATGCAGTACGCATTCTAAATGGAGAGGATCCCCATAAAATACCAGTTTTATCCACAATCCCCGGCAAGATAATCTTGGACTACAACGCTATCAAGCGCTGGGGAATTTCATCGCGCTCGATACCCCGCGAAGCCAGATTTCTGAACAAGCCTTTCAATCTGTTGGAAGAATATTTCTGGGAAGTTATCGGCGTAGCTCTTTTACTCATTATTCAATCAGCCATCATCATTTTGTTATTTGTCAACTTCACCAGCCGCATTCGCGCAGAAAAACAACTTCGGATCGCCAGTCAGGATGTACAACGCATCACAGAATCGGTGCCAGACATCATCTGGAGTGGGGTGTTAACCCCCAATGGAATCATAAAATCACTGTTTCTGTCTCCTGCCCTAGAACGAATTACTGGTTTTCCGGCTGATTTGTTCAAACAAGATCCCTCACGCTGGAATCAACAAATCTATCCAGCCGATATGAAAGCCTTCTCTGCTCCATTCGAACGATTCCGCCGCAATAGCGACAAACAGAGCGAAAGTGAATACCGCTTCATCTGCGCAAACGGTCAACTGGTGTGGCTTCGCAGCCGCATGACATTCACCATTCAAGCCGATGGCGGGATTCGTATCGACGGCATCATTTCCGACATCACCAAGCGAAAAAATTATTTGCTGAGATTAACGCTCCAGTATTCAATCAGCCGAATCCTGCAAAATTCATCAGGGTCAAATCGAGCCGACTCAATCGAAGAGTCAATCGGCTTGATTATGCCCGAAGTTTGCAATGCGCTGGGATGGGATGCTGCCGCGCTGTGGTGGACATCATCTGGAAATAAAAGTTTACGCTATCGCGACTCATCTGCCAGTTCCCGCTTGAACCGCCAGGAAGCCGAAAATATTTTTAAGAAGATTGAAATAACCCAAGAGGACTATCGAAAAATCTTCCTTCACTCGAATGCCAATACAATCTGGTGCCAGAATGAATGCCTGAGCTGGCAGTGTCCAATGTGTTCAGCCTTGAACCATCTTGGGTTATCCGCGGCAGCCCTTTTGCCGATAAAAAATCAGGGGCAGGTTTTAGGGATTATGGTCTTTTATACGCAAACCGATCAGCCAGTTGATCAGGGAATCCAGGACTTTTTAGAATCCCTGGCGGCTCAAATCAACCTTAACATCGAGGCGGTCATCTCTTCAGAGACTATTCGGAAAAATGAGGTGTACAACCGGGCGTTGGTGGAGGCTCTGCCTGATTTGCTGCTGGTGTTTGATCGCCAGGGTATATTTGTCGATTTTAAATCTCACCGCCCATACTTTCTTTTTCAGGCTCATGAACAAATTATTGGTCGCAGTATTTATGAGATCATGCCATCCGAAATAGCCCATCAAATGATGGAACTGAGTGAACGGCTGATCATCACCGGCGAACTACAATCATTTGAATACACCCTTAAGAATCCAAACACTGGGTTGAACGAATATTTCGAAGGTCGAATGAGCGTCAGCGGCATGGAACAATTCATTGTCATCATCCGCGATGTGACCGATCGAAAACAAGGTGAATTGACGCTTCAAAAACGAGCCGATGAATTTTCCACCATGTTTGACACTGCGCGTGAAATAGCCCTTCAGCGAGATATCTCCCAATTGTTGAATAAGGTCATCGACCAGACCATTCGACTGTTAGGCGCGCAAGGGGCTTCGTTATATATTTACACTCCAGAACAACAATGTCTGGACTTGATGATGGAAAAAAACAGCCCGGTGCCGGTTGGAATGCGTCTTCGATTAGGGGAAGGACTGGCTGGCAAGGTAGCCCAGGCATTGCAGCCAATGATCATTGATGATTATTCCAATTGGGATGGGCGTTACACAGGAATTCCGATCGACCTTAAGGCAGTGGCGGGAATCCCTATCCAATATGGCGGAGAATTAATCGGCGTATTGATCGCTCACGGAAAAGTGGAAGCGGGAGAATCCTTTTCAACCGATGACCTGCGTTTATTGAGCATGTTTGGCGCGCAGGTTGGAGCAGCCATCCATAATGCCAGGTTGTTCGAAGAAAAACGACGCCGTCTCGATCAACTCCAGGCGTTGCGCGAAATTGACCAGGCAATCACCAGCAGCAACGACCTCAATCTCATTTTTAAAGTCGTGTTGGATCAGGTCATCCAAACCCCGCATGTCGATGCAGCTGATATTTTGGTTTACAGAAGCGACAGCAACACCCTTGAATATGTGTCTGGAAAAGGGTTTTCAACCAGCGCCATTGAACAATCCAGGTTGAAACCCGGGCAAGGTCATGCCGGGAGAGCCTTGCAGGAAGGGCGGATGATCACGATCTCCATATCCGCCTCCGAAGCCAATAATTTCCAAATCATTCCGTTACTGGCAGGTGAACGCTTCTTCACGTATTATGCTTTTCCATTATTTACGCATGGACAAATCAAAGGAGTTTTAGAAATTTTCAGCCGCGATGAAACGAAACTCAACCAGGACTGGTTGTCCTTCCTGGAAGCAGTAGCCGGGCAAACTGCGGTGGCAATTGACAATGCGCGGCTGCTGGAGGGTTTGCAAATATCCAATCGTGAATTGATTCTGGCTTATGACGCCACCCTGGAAGGTTGGGCGCGCGCGCTCGAACTGCGCGATTATGAAACCAAGGGACATACCGAGCGCGTTTCAGAACTGACCGTAATGCTTGGGAAGCGAATGGGCATGAATGAACATCAACTGGTTGACCTGCGCCGGGGCGCTTTGTTGCACGATGTGGGAAAAATCGGTATCCCCGATTCGATCTTATTAAAACCCGGCAAGCTGACCTCTCAAGAATGGGAAATTATGCGCCGCCATCCTGTTTATGCGCTCGAAATGCTGGAAGACATCCCTTATTTAAAATCTTCTTTAGAAATCCCCTATTACCATCACGAACGCTGGAATGGCAGCGGTTATCCGTGTGGTCTGGCGGCGGAGCAGATCCCCTTCAGCGCCCGCCTGTTTGCCGTTGTGGATGCCTGGGACGCGCTGACTTCCGAGCGTCCCTATCGCAAGGCGTGGTCGATTGAGCAGGCAATCCGGTATCTGAAAGCGCAGGCTGGCATAGAATTTGACCCGCGCGTTGTCGATGTTTTCTTAACTATGTTGATCGATGACTATCCGGAGATAATTGACCTTCATTCCGAGAGGTTAATTTATCCGCCGAGAACATATAATGCGTAAAACGCCATTCACGAGTATTCCCAGGATGATGGTCAGCTACCAGCTTCAATTCAAATCCATTCTCACAATCAATATAGCGGGCTGACTTGTAAGAAGTAGTCGCATGGTTTACAATAATTTCAAATGGTCAACCGTTGCGCAAACTGTGGGTTCGAGAATCCTCCTGGAATGCGGTTTTGCGGGAACTGCGGCACTCGCCTCGAACAAGCTCCTCCTTCGATGGTTTCTGCGCCTGCTCCAGTTGAGGCGCCAGTTCCAGGCGGCGAAGTATCCGGACGTGTCGCGAAACCCGAAAACATCGGTCAACGCCGTAACGTGACCATCCTGTTTGTCGACCTTTCCGGGTACACCACGCTGTCGCAGCAAGTGGATAATGAAGACCTTTACGAAATTGTTCAACATCTGATCAAGGTGCTGGTAAACAATGTTTTTAAGTATGGGGGCACAGTTGATAAGATTACCGGCGATGGTTTAATGGCGTTATTTGGCGCGCCCCTGGCATACGAAAACAACGCCGAACGCGCTCTGCGTTCGGCATTGGATATGCGTGCGGATGTGGCTCGCTTGAGCCAGTCCTTCCAATCTCGTCTTGGGCGAAATTTAGAGATCCACATCGGTCTTAACGCCGGAACCGTCATCATCGGCGGTGTCGGCTCTGATTCATTAATGAGTTACACCGCCATCGGAGATACAGTCAATCTGGCGTCCCGTTTGCTCAATGCCGCAAATGCTGGTGAAATTCTTGTCAGTGAAGCAGTTCATCGTCAGACGCGCGCCTTATTCGAATTTCAAAAGACCCCTCCGCTTAACTTAAAAGGATTCGACGAAACCACGTATGCCTATCGATTGATTGGCTCGCGCCTGCAACCCGGTTCCGTGCGAGGGGTTGAGGGATTGCATTCCCCTCTCATCGGGCGCGACCAGGAAATGCGCCATCTTATGCGCCTGATTGACCAATTGGTGTCGGAACAAAAAGGCGGCTTTGCGATGGTGATTGGTGAAGCGGGTGTCGGCAAGAGCCGATTAATATCCGAACTGCGGGAACGCCTGACAAACGGACCCGTTCGGATTCTGGAAGGTCGCAGCCTGACCTACCGAAAGACCATCGCCTACTGGATTTTCCAGGACTTGTTGAGAGAATTTTTGGGAATTACTCAAGAAGCGCCAGTCGATGTCATATTGCAAAAAATTAGCGAAACAGCCAATCGGTTGTTAGGCGCATCGGCTTCGGTCTCTCTTCCTTACCTGGAATATTTTTTACTCCTCGATGAAGCACCCCGCCAGGTGGCAGAGCGCATCCGTTTTCTCGATCCAAGCCAGCTCCGCCAGCAGCTTTTCCTTGCGGTGCGGGATTTATTGGTGGCTGAATCGCACGTTCAGCCCCTGTTGCTAATCCTCGAAGATCTGCACTGGGCAGATGAAGCCTCCCTGGCGCTGATCGATTACTTGCTTGATACCTTGCGCACATCGCCAATCTTTATCTGCGCCATCTCCCGCCCTTTCGAAGGCGGAGATCTGGGCAGCCTGCAAGAACACGCGCGCCGCAAGCTGGTAAACCGGATGACCTCCATTCCCCTCTCCGCATTACCACCGGAAAAAAGCCGCGAACTGCTCGAATCCCTGCTGTCTATCCCGGATCTTCCAGAAAATCTGCGCCAACAAATCGTTCAGCGAGCCGGTGGTATCCCCCTTTACCTCGAAGAAATACTGCGGAAATTGATCGAGGACGGCGTCATTTACCAGGAAGATGCCTATTGGAAACTGGCTTCGGGCATTGATATCACCACCATCGGTGTCCCCGACACCTTGCAAAACCTGATCCTGGATCGTTTCGACCGCCTCGAACCTCTGCACCGCAAAATTTTACAAACCGCAGCCGTCATTGGGCAGCAGTTCAGCCTGCCCATTTTGCGCGAGGTATTAAAAACAGTTCGCCCCCGTGATCTCGAATCCGCTCTTTCTTTCCTATCCAAACGAGAATTCATTCTACCCCTGCCGGGTATTTTCGAGGTCACCTACTTTTTTAAGCACGTGTTGGTGTGCGATGCAATCTATGGCACCTTGCTGCGGCGCGATAGCCGTGAATTACACGGAAAAGTCGGGCGGGCGATTGAAGTAATATATGCCGACCACCTTGAAAACCAGACCGAACTGCTGGCGAATCATTACTTGAAAAGCGCGGTTTACGAAAAAGCGCTGCATTTTGCCATTCTCACCGCTCAAAAAGCTGCCCGCGGTTACGCGAATGAACAAGCCCGCCAATACTTTGAACAGGCTTTGGCTCTCTTTACCCGCGTTGAACCCAACATCACCCAGGTACTGCAAGTGCACATTGGGCTTGGTGATGTGTTGGTTATCATTGGCGAATACCAGGCTGCCCGCGACCATTACCAGATTGCATTAGAAAATATCCCCAACCGCGGCACCGAGCAAGCCTGGCTCGATCAAAGTATCCTGCAGCGCAAAATCGCCTCTTCTTTTGAACGCCAGGGCGATTTTGACAAAGCGCTCGCGCGGTTATATACCGCTCAACAATTCTTGTCGCAAATTATTCGCCCCCCCGACCTGGAAAAAGCGCGCATCCTGAATGACATCGGCTGGATTCATTTCCGGCGCGGCAACCTCGAAGAAGCCGAACGCTACCTTCAGGATGCCCTGGCTCTGGTTGTGCGCAGTCCGCAAAAAGATGTAATCGCTTCGATTTACAACCGGCTGGGCGGAGTCTTTTTTAGAAAAGAAGAATTAGAACGAGCCAGTCAATACACCAGGCAGAGTCTCAAACTACGCGAGGAAATCGGAGATGTGCTGGGAGTTGCCCGTTCTTATAACAACCTGGGGTTGTTGGCTTATGCCAGTGGCAAGTGGGACGAAGCCCTCACCAACTATAAAAAAGACCTCGAACTGCAATCCCGCCTGGGCGACGCTGAAGCAATGGCAATCAGTCACCATAATATCGGTGAATTACAAATTGACCTGGGAGACGCCGTAGAAGCCCAGGCAAACCTGGAACTCAGCCTTGAAGCAGCCCAGCAAAGCGGCGCTACCTTTCACATTGCCGCGGCTCATGCCTCATTGGGAAGGCTGCAAATCGTGGTAGGCAATTATTCACAGGCTCTAAACCATCTGCAGGAAAGCCGCCGTATCTTTGCTGAAATGGGTGTAAATGAACTGCTGGTCGATGTGTACCACCTGCTCGGAGAAGCTTACCTCGGGCTTAATGATATTGCCAACGCGCAAAAATGGGGCAACCGTTCGATTGACTTGGTCGCGGTGCTGGGCAGCCGCTCGCTAAGTAAAACCGAACAGCATGGACGAGCCACCCGCCTGTTGGGAAAAATTGCCCTGCGCCAGGGCGATCTGGAAACCGCGAGCCGCCACCTGCGCACCAGCCTCAATGTGTTCAAGGTGAAAGACTCACAGTTGGAACAGGGTCGCACCTTGTTAGAAATGGGCAAATTAGAAAAAGTTCGCAATCAACATCGCCAGGCAAGGGCAAATATCGCCTTGGCGCTGGATATCTTTCAACATTTAGGCGCAAAATTCGATTTAAACCACGCCCGAAGGCTAATCGAAGGATTGGAATCCTGATCGGTCAATATATATTCCCGTCCTGATTCATTGACTTGAATTCGCATTGATGAAATACCTTTTGTTATCGCTGTTTTTGGGTTTCTTTCCGCTTCTCCCTTCGAACCTCTCCTCGTCATTCCAAGAAACCAACTGGACAATGTATCGATCATCTGAATTTGGTTTTTCGATCCGCCATCCATCCGATTGGGCTGCCTGGGATTTGGTTCGCGCGCAAGGGCTGGATGTCTCCACCGTTCCGGCTGATATTTGGTTCAATTCCAACGCGCACGTAACCGTCTTGATCCCGCCTCTCGCGGATCAGGTGGTGGAGCGCTGGTGGGCTGCAACTATACCTCACAATCCTGCGCGGGCAGCCCGCGTCATTCAACTCACCCCTGATTTAAGTGCCTTAAGACGCGAAAATATCGTCGAAATCCCAATTTCTGGAAGCGCCGCAGATAAACATGTGATCGCCTCGATTGAGTACCTGATTCGATCGAGCGGCGCTGATTACCTGGTCGGTTACCGATACGCTGGACGCGCAGGCTTTTATGAAATGAAAATGCGCCAGACTTTTGAACAAATGGCAGCCAGCTTTCAACTTACCGATCGAAAATACGAAGCCCCAGCCAGGATCTCCAACCTTCCTGCGGCAGCCACCGCCTTTGATTTTCCTGTCGATCCGCCATCTGGTGGTGAACCATCCCCCTGGTTCGCCAGCTACAACCAGCAAAACCTTTTTCTGACCAACCTATCCTCCTGTTATGGCAAATCATATTCTTCGCTCCAGCACACCGCTGAAGACTTCTTTCGCCCGGCAGGCACCCGCGTATTTGCTGTCGCTGACGGTTTGGTGGTTTATTCAGAGGATGCCAGTTATCCAGGAGCGGTTGTCATCATTGAACATGAATTATCCCCAGAATGGCAATATTCCAGCGGCTATCAACGCGTCTATTCGGTATATGCCCATTTAGACATCAACGGTCTGGTTTCAACCTGGAGCCGGGTCAAACGCGGGCAGTATATCGGTCGCCTCCTCGATCAAGGAAAAAACACCCACCTGCATTTTGAAATCCGCACGCAAGGGGATATGACCGGTATTCTGGTATGCCCAGCCAGTAAGCAGACCTCTCTTGCCGGTCCGGGATATACGGATTCAGGTATTCACCCGGGCAATTTCGGCTATCTTTCTCCTTCCTTATGGATTCAACAGCACCGCGCTATCCTTCAAACCGGCGGTTTTCTCACCCTGCGCGCTCCCCGTGCGGATTGAATCATTCCAGGATGTAATCCAACAAATCAGGGAAAAAAGGGGATGTGGTTTTCATGGCGTTTCATTATTTTTGAGCAAATTCTAATTTCCAACCGCCTGGGAAAGCTCTTCCGCCCACACTGCAGGTAGGAATACTGAGGTCGCGCACCGGCTCGCTCAGGTCTCCGACTTTGAGGGCATAGGAGCGGTCTGGGGACATAATGAAATCGGCATAACCTGGCGTAATTTCTGGCACCAACCCTGTATAAAAGCTATCCTCACCATCCTTCGAGGTCGCCACAATGGGCACTCCTGGCAGGGGTTTACCGGCAGAGTTGGTCACATAAATTTGAATAATTCCCGGTGGTAAGGTTGAATCACAGATTCGAGTTTTTTCGCCTCTTAACACAAAAGGGAACTCATAGGTCAACCGGGTTGGGCTGGGACGAGGGGTAAAAGTTGCAAGCGGGGTCTGGGTTATGGTAGGGGTTGGGGTAAGGCTGGGGATGGGTGTGGCAGTTCTTACGGCTTGAGCAGTATCAACCGCCAACGGTGAAAGGGTCACTGGCATCCGCGTGGCAGGTGAAGCTGCCGCCGCGGGCGTGGTCGCTGTCCCTCTTGATACCGCAGGTGAAGGCGTACCTGTTGAAACACCGCTAACCGGCGACATTGGGATAGAACCAGCCGAAGCATTTAAAGCGGACGCAAGTGCGCTCAATGCGCGCGAATCGGCTGCCAGACCGCCCTCTGCCAGCACACGCTGCGCCTGGGCGCTTAATTCGCGCACCGGGTCGGCATCTTTCAGCAGCCCCATTCGTTCACGCGCCCGTCCCACATCTCCATTGGATAGATACGACAGGGCGATTAATTTGCGGTACTCTTCTTTGTAACGAGACTGAAGGGAATAGGGCGCAGTATCAATATAATTCACCGGGCTGATCACCCAACCAATCAACAGCCCAATTCCAATTCCAATAAGCAAACCGGTTAGTAAATACCAGTTCCCACGCGATTCGTTCAAGGTTGGTTTCCTTTCGCGGGGGGAACATTTTGCAATGCATCTGCCAGCAGCGCCATTGTTTCAAGATCTCCCTGAGAATATTCTAAATCTCTGGCGGTTAAGATCGCCTCTGCCACATACCGCGCGGCTGATAATTTGCCCAACATCGATAGTCGAGAAACAGCCTTTGCAGTATCCCTCTCCAACCGGTATATTTCTGAAACCATCAAGACATAATCCGTCTTATAATCCATGCGCAACGAATCGGGAGAAGTATCCGTATATTCGACAGGGTTGATCACCCAGGAATAATATAATCCTGCCGCCAAACCAACCAGAATCGCAATGATAAAAAACACAAAGCGCATCACAATTTATCCTTTTCCCATCTCCAACATCGGGATTCGAATGCCATGCTTCCGCGCGGCTCGTATTGCCTCAGGATATCCTGCATCCGCATGGCGCACCACCCCCATGCCCGGATCGGTGGTTAAAACCCGCTCCAATCGTTTTTCAGCGGCAGGACTTCCATCGGCAACGATGACCATGCCAGCATGTTGAGAAAACCCAATTCCGACGCCCCCGCCATGATGAAAAGATACCCACGTCGCCCCGCCCACCGCGTTGATCAACGCATTGAGTATCGCCCAATCGCTGACTGCGTCCGTGCCGTCGCGCATGGCTTCTGTTTCGCGGTTTGGCGACGCAACCGATCCAGCATCCAGGTGATCACGCCCAATCACGATCGGCGCTCTCAGTTCGCCATTTGCCACCATCTGGTTAAATTTCAAACCCGCCTTGACTCGTTCGCCATATCCCAGCCAGCAAATCCTGGCGGGTAAGCCCTGAAACGGTACGTGATCGCGCGCCATTTTCAACCAGCGGTGGAGATGATCATCGCCGGGGAATAGATCCATCACCGCCTGATCTGTGCGGTAAATATCCTCCGGATCACCAGAAAGCGCAACCCAGCGAAAAGGACCTTTGCCTTCGCAAAACAGAGGACGGATATATGCCGGGACAAAACCCGCAAACTCAAAAGCATCCCTGACGCCTGCGTCAAACGCCCGCTGCCGTAAATTATTGCCATAATCAAACACTTCTGCCCCAGCGCGTTTGAAAGCCAGCATAGCCTGGACATGATCGACCATAGACGCAATGGAACGTCGGGCATATTCTTCTGGTTTCTGCTTCCGCAGGATGCCGGCTTCCAGCGGTGTAAGCCCGCGCGGCACATACATCATCACATCGTGAGCAGGTGTCTGGTCAGTAACCACATCCGGAATCACTCCGCGCATTGCCAGCTCCGCGTAAATATCAGCGGCATTGGCGATTAATCCAATAGAGAGCGGTTTTTCGGCTGACCGGGCTTCTTCCACCAATGTCATCGCTTCTTCCAGCGTGTCCACCACCCGATCAACATATCCAATCTGCTGGCGGCGGCAGGCTCTCTCTGGATCGACCTCTACGATCAGCCCAACCCCTTCGTTCATGGTGATTGCCAAAGGCTGTGCGCCGCCCATTCCCCCCAAACCCGCAGTCAGGATAAATTTGCCCTTTAATGACTTCCAACCACGTTTTTGCGCCAACGCCGCCAGTGTCTCATACGTGCCTTGCAAGATTCCCTGCGTTCCAATATAAATCCAGGAGCCAGCCGTCATCTGCCCATACATGATCAATCCCCGCGCCGCCAGTTCATCAAAATGCTGCTGGGTTGCCCAATGCGGCACGAGGTTGCTATTGGCAATTAATACCCGCGGCGCATCCTGGTGAGAAGGAAAAACCGCCACAGGCTTACCAGATTGCACCAGTAATGTTTCATCATCCTCCAGATTTCTTAAACAATCCAGAATAGCATCCAACGCCTCCCATGAACGCGCTGCCTGTCCCCGCCCGCCATAGACAACCAGGTCTTCAGGACGTTCAGCCACCTCCGGATCCAGGTTGTTTTGGATCATTCGGTAAGCAGCTTCCGTCAGCCACGATTTACAGGTAAGGTCAGTACCGCGAGGAGCGCGAACAATACGCACACCGCTCATTTCTGCCTCCGCATTTTACTGGCAGGATGTTTTCTTGATTATACGATGAGAAAACCGAATGGCAAAGTCAATTTTGCGAGCTGGAGAGATTTTTTATCACTCCTCCGCTGCCATCATTCACCGGTTCCTTTCAATTTTCCTCATTCAACACCCTCAAATATAAAAATTTCACTTCACCAGTGATACAATTAATCTGGACATCAATTTGAGAGGACTGACCTACGAAAATCCACATCGCTTTAGCTCAAATCAACACGGTATTGGGAAATGTATCCGCCAATTTGGAAAAGCACCTTGCCTGGATCAATGAAGCGCGCGCCGGGGGAGCTGACCTGATCCTTTTTCCAGAATTATCCCTGACCGGTTATGTTCTGCAAGACCTGGTGCCAACTGTTTCGGTGAACCCGGAAGCCAGCAGCCCGGTCTTTAAACCGCTCCTGGAAGCCAGCAAAAAAATCGATATCGTAGTGGGCTTTGTCGATGAAGACACCCGCAACCGTTTTTTTACCTCAGCGGCTTATCTATCGCGCGGCGAGGTCATTCATGTCCACCACAAAGTGTACCTGCCTACCTACGGGTTATTTGATGAAGGTCGCTTCTTCGCCTGGGGTGATTCAGTCCAGGCTTTCGATACGCGGTTTGGGCGCGTGGGAGTCTTGATATGTGAAGATTTCTGGCATGCATCCCCACCCTACCTGCTTTGGTTAGACGGCGCGGATATTTTTCTCTTCCAATCTGCCTCCCCTGGGCGGGGACTGACCGCCGAAGACACCCTGGAAACCGCGCGCTGGGTTAACCACATTTTGCGCGGATATGCCAGCGTTTATACTTCTTTCGTCGCCCATACCAACCGCGTGGGGTATGAAGACGGGTTAAACTTTTGGGGCGGAGCAGCCGTGTTCGACCCCAATGGAGCGCTCATTCAACAAGGACCGTATCACCAGGAAGCTCTCACCCAGGTGGAAATTGACCTGAATCAACTCCACCGCACCCGCTCCCGCCTGCCGTTGCTGCGGGATGAACGCACCGCCCTGGTTCAAAGAGAAATGAACCGCATCCTCAACAACCAATCTCGCGCTTCGGGTCGCTAACAGGATGTAGGTATGAAAGTGGACTTAACCATCAACACCCAACTGGCGCAGCGTATTTTAAGCGGCTTTATCAAAAGTGAAATTACCCGCATGGGTTTTCAGCACGCCGTGATCGGGGTTTCAGGCGGAATCGACTCGGCGCTTTCCTGTTTTCTGGCGGCTGAAGCCCTGGGTCCTGAAAACGTCCTCGCCGTGCGCATGCCTTATCGAACATCTTCTGCGGATTCGCTCGAAGACGCGCAAAAAGTGATTGACGCCACCGGCGTTCAATCGCTGACCATCCCCATCACCGAGATGGTAGATCCGTTGATCAACCGCTTTGCCGATATGGATGCCGTCCGGCGCGGCAACATTATGGCGCGCGCGCGGATGATCATTTTGTACGATCAATCCTCGGCGTTTAATGGATTGGTGGTAGGCACAGGCAACAAAACTGAAATACTGCTCGGCTACACTACCTTATATGGCGATTCAGCCTGCGCCATCAACCCCCTGGGAGACCTATATAAAACCCAGGTGCGGCAATTATCCCGCGCAATGGGGGTGCCGCAATCGGTCATCGAGAAAGCCCCGTCGGCGGACTTATGGTCGGGTCAAACCGATGAAGGGGAACTCGGCTTCACCTATGCGGAAGTAGATCAATTACTATACTTGCTGGTCGATCAGCGCTACACACCTGACGAATGTGTCGAAGCTGGTTTTGCCGCCAGTTTTGTAAAAAAAGTAGTTGACCGTATCCGGCGCAACCATTTTAAACGGGTCCTCCCTCCCATAGCAAAATTAAGTAACCGCACCATTGGCTATGATTTCCTATATCTCCGCGATTGGGGAACCTGATCGGTTTCAATGAACTGAGTGAGCAGCCCAATGATAGGCGGCAGCAATTCCGATTACATGGTGATTGCCTGTCTCTATCCCCCTTTGCGCCGCTATCGCGGGGATGATCATCTCAGCGCTCAACCTGCTGCAAGCGGCTAAAAATTACTCATCTCCCGCCGTGTGCAATTTCTCCCATTCCGCAAAACGCTCCTCCAGTTCCTTTTGAACGCTCTGGTAATCCTGGCTCAAGCGCATCACTTTCACCGCATCTGCAGGCGGATTTTCCAGGCTTAAGCTGATGGATCTTAACCTTCCTTCCAATTCATTGATCTGCTCTTCAACGAACTGAATACGCTGTATCCGGGCGCGTTCTTTGTTATTCGAGCGGCTGGCAGAGCGGGATAGATCTTCTTTTTGCGCCGCCTGCCCGATCTTTCTCAGGCGAGCCAGATCGCTATCCTTTTCGAGCCCCTGGGATGCGCTTTTGGCAGCTTCTTCCTGCTCTCGTTTTAATTTATATTCGCTATACGTGCCTTCAAAAACTTCAAGAACCCTTTTCCCTGGCACAACTTCCCAAATTTGTGTCGCCAGAGCGTCGATCAGGTATCGGTCATGGGATACCAGCAAGATCGTGCCAGGATATGCAGCCAAAACAGACTGCAAAATCTCTTGCGAAACCAGATCGAGATGATTGGTTGGCTCATCGAGCAGCAGCAAATTGGCTGCGCTGAGTGCCAGCACTGCCAGGGCGAGTCGACCACGCTCCCCGCCTGATAAAACAGAAACGGTCTTGAACACATCGTCGCCGGTAAAAAGGTATTTTGCCAGGTAATCGCGGATTTCTCCCTGGCGCATCGCTGGCGCTGCCTGTTCAATCTCTTCCATGAGTGTATTCGAAGCGTTCAACATTTCGTGCGCCTGCGCAAAATATCCCACTTGAAGGGAAGCTCCCAAAATCACCTCACCCGCGTAAGGCGCGATCTGACCTAAAATCGTTTTCAAAAAGGTCGTCTTGCCTGCACCATTAGGTCCCATCACCGCCGCGCATTCGCCCCGTTTTAAGACAATATCCGGCGCTTGAAAGAGCGGACGCCCTTCGTCCTCATAACCCACTGCCAGCTGACGGGTTTGCAGCACCAGGTCGCCCGAGCGGCTTACCTCACCAAACTGGAAAGAGAGCCGCCGCTGGCGGCTGGGTGGAGCCAGCCGGGCTGATTCGAGCAGGCTCTCCAGGCGTTTTCGGCGACCTTGAGCCTGGCGGGTATTTTGACCCGCAATGTTGCGGCGAATATAATCTTCCTCTTTCTCGATAAATTCCAGTTGTTCCTGATACTCAAGCAATGCGCGCTGGTAATGTTCTTCCCTTTGCTGCAGGTAGGCTGAATAATTTCCGCGGTAGATATCTAAAGCGGGGGTCATCTCCCAGATGGTATCTACCACCTGGTCAAGAAAATATCGGTCATGAGAAACAATCACTGCTGCGCCAGACCATTCCCGCAGGTATCCCTCAAGCCATTCAATTGCCTGGATATCCAGGTGATTGGTCGGTTCATCCAGCAGTAATAGATCTGGATCAGTCAGGAGTAGCTGCGCCAACAAAATTCGGGTCTTTTGCCCTCCAGATAGCTGCTCGATCGGACGATTAAAATCGACGGGGGAAAAACCAAGCCCGGTAAGCGTAAGCCGAATCCGATTCTCATACGTGTATCCGCCCTGGTGTTCAAACCGGTGCTGCAATTTACCATAAACAGCCAATAACTCATCCGGTTGACCCGCCTGGCTGATTTTCACTTCCATTTGATGCAGATCAGACTGCATCTGGAGCAGGTCTGCGAATACCGTCAGACATTCCTGCCAGACCGTGCGGCTGCTATGTAATTGAGCTTCTTGCGGAAGATAGCCAATCCGCACGCCGCGAGCCCGCTGCACTTTGCCGCTGGTTGGTTCTTCAACACCCAGCAAGAGTCGCAGCAGCGTTGTTTTTCCAACCCCGTTTGCCCCTACCAGTCCAATCCGCGCGCGGTGAGGAATGGATATATCAATATGGTCAAAAATATCTTCGGAACCATACGACTTTGCCAGCCCATAACCGTTCATCAATGGCATACTTAATCAACACCTTTCGGCAAAAAAGTATACCACAGGGATTAAACAAAAAAACCCCTGGAAAAAAGGATAACCAGGGGTACTATTCAATTGTAATAAAGACAATTTATATCCCGAAAGCGAGCAATGAAAAGCTACTCAATAAATCACTGAACATACCCATTGAGAATAAAGCGTAAACGCCTCCTGCGACAGAACAGCAGCAGCACAACAACACCACCACCACGATAATAATGATCAAGGTGGTATTGCTTTTTTTCTTGGGCGGTTCCCCCGAATCGGGCGCCGGGATGTCAGCACTATAATTGGTCACTGGTTGTTCCATAATTCCTCCACTAGATTAAATGTTATCGAAAACCTTCCAAACCGCTCATAAAGGGCAGGCACATCGCCGGTGCCGCAATTGCCCCGGTAAACACCAAAATACTGATACAACAGCCAATCAGACTTAATGCCAGGTTGGCATATCCTAAGATCAACCCGGCAGTTGCCATTCCGCCGCCGGTTATGCGGTACGGATCATTGCGAATTTGACCTTTCGCGATATGACCACAAATGACCGCAACCAAACCGCCTAAGCCGAACAATCCCAACCAACCCAATATCCCCGCGATCAGGCTGATGATTGCCCAGATGCTGGTTTCACTGGGGCGCGACATCGGAGGATAGGGAGGAGGCGCATTATACGAAGGGGGAGGCGCATAGCTCATTGTTCATCTCCTTAAAATAGTTTAAATAATTATACAGCATATGTCAAAATTACCCCTGCCGAAAACGCAAGCCAAAAAGGAGATTATTTTATAAATCAACCGCTGATGCTGAGGGGGTTGTGAAAGAGATTTTTGAAAAGCAAACAACAAGCGCCCTTTCATGCGTAATTCTTCACCCCCCTTTGTTGTACAAACCGGTTGTTGGCGAGAGGGATGGCTGCCTCCTTCGAGTATAATAACGGTATGAGTGAACCCCATCCACCCATTCGGCGCTTGATCATCGCCGCGCACCCGGGAATCTCAGAAGCGCTCCCTGAAGCGCAGCGAGTTGCTGACTATTTAAAGCGGTACTCGCTGGAGAGAATCGATATTTGCCCCCTTCAAGAGAAAAAAGTGCGCGAGCTGCTTGAGAGTTTCCAGCCCGATCTGTTGATCGCTTTAGGAGGAGACGGAACAATGCTGCGCGCTGGCAGTCTATGTGGACCGCAGGGGATACCCGTTTTGGGCATTAACCTCGGTCGTTTTGGCTTCCTCATTGAAGTTGGGCGCACCGATTGGGAATCCTACCTCGACTTGCTGCTGGATGGCAGTTACCGCATAGAAGAACGCATGATGTTGAACGCCTGTCTTGTGCGTAATGAAAAATGCCTGGATTCATGGGATGTGTTGAATGAGGTGGTCGTTTGCCGCGGACAGTTTGTGCGACCTATCCACCTGCAAACCCATGTCGATGGTCGTTTGATGGCAAATTATGTTGCCGATGGTTTGATCGCAGCCACACCGACCGGTTCAACCGCCTATGCCCTGGCAGCAGGTGGACCAATTTTGCCGCCCGATCTTAATAATATCCTGATCGTGCCTATCGCGCCTCATCTGTCCATCGACCGGGCGATTATCCTTCCGCAAGGCGCCTGTGTCACCATTCAGGTGCAAACCAACCACGAAGCGGTGGTCAGCGCGGATGGGCGCCCCCCTACGTACATGCTGGATGGAGACTGGGTAGAAATCTCCCGCGCGAAGTATAAAGCCCGTTTTGTGCGTTTCAGCGATCCAGGATATTTTTATCGAAACATCTCAACCTATATGGAACAAAACCCCGCTATGGGGAAAAAATAAGAATAAATTATGGAACAATCGCCCATCGAAACCGCCCTCACTTGCGCTAACCACCCCGGTCGTGAAACGATGCTGCGCTGTAATCGCTGCGAAAAACCGATCTGCGCTCAATGCGCTGTACTGACCCCTACGGGGTATCGCTGCAAAGAATGCCTCAAAACTCAGCAGAAAGCTTTCGACACTGCGCAATGGTTTGATTATCCCTTAGCCTTCATCACTGCCGGGTTGATCGCTTTCTTCGGCAGTTTCATCATCCCCTTCGTCGGTTTTTTCACAATCCTGATTGCGCCCATTGTGGGGGTGTTAATTTCTGAGGCGGTGCGTCTCGTAATCCGCAAACGCCGCTCACGGCTATTGTTTCAAGTTGCAGCAGCCGGGGCAGTGGCAGGCGCGTTGTTGCCGCTCCTTCCAACCTTGATCGTTATCCTGCTAACTGGAGGGGGAGGGTTTTCGAGCCTGTGGGGGCTGCTCTGGCGCGGTTTATATATTTTCCTCGTCGCCAGTTCGCTCTATTACCGCCTGATTGGAATCCAGATCCGCTAGAGGGGAACAGACTGTATGCTGACTGAACTGCATATTGAAAACTTTGCCATCATCCAAACCCTGGATCTTCAATTTAGCGATGGCTTGGTGACCTTTACCGGTGAAACGGGGGCGGGGAAATCGATTATTTTGGATGCGATTACAGCCGTTGTCGGCGGAAAAACCGATCCAACCTTTATCCGCACCGGAGCGGATCGAGCCGTGGTCGAAGCCACCTTCCGCCTGCCGCAGATAAACCAGCAGGCAGTTAACGAGATTCTGGAGCGAGAGGGATTGCTGGATGACCCTCATTACCTTACCCTTTCGCGTGAGTTGAGACGCGAGGGGCGCAGCATCTCGCGCATCAATGGTCGCGCCGCAAACCTGGCGTTGGTTCGTGAGTTAGGTTCCTTCCTGGTCGATATACACGGGCAATCAGAACACCTCTCTTTGTTGAACATTCGACAACACATTTCCCTTTTGGATCGATTTGCCGATCACGCAGCCCTCCTTAAGTCGTACCGCGAAAATTACGACAGCCTGGTCGCCGCGCGCCGTGAACTGGCAGCGCTAATTCAAACCGAGCAAGACGCCGAGCGGCGTATGGATTTGCTGACCTACCAAATCAACGAAATCGATTCGGCTCACATTCAACCTGGTGAAGAAACAGAATTACGCCGCGAACGAGACCGCCTGGCAAACGCTGAAAGTCTGTCCTCTCTTTCGCAGCAAGCCCTCAGCATCCTGGATGAAGGCACTCCCGATTCTCCGGCGATCAGCGATCAACTGGGGCAGCTTGTCCAACTGATCCACACCCTCTCGCGATTGGACTCATCGCAAAGCGCTCTTTCCGAACAGGTGGAAAACTTCGCGGAACTGGTAAGCGACCTGTCGCGCGATCTCCACGATTATCTGGATCGGATCGAGTTCAACCCGCGCCGATTAAGGCAGGTCGAAGAGCGGCTGGATTCCCTATACAAACTTCAAAGAAAGTACGGCAGCACGCTCGAATCGGTTCTGGCATTTGCCGAGAAATCGCGCAAAGAATTAGAGACCATCACCCATGCTGGGGAGAGAATCAAAGAATTAGAAGAGCAGCAAGAAAAACTGTTGACCTCTCTGGCGCAAACCGCCTCGGAGATTAGCGAGAGCCGCAAAAAAGCCGCCAGGCTTTTAGAACAGCGGGTTGAAAGCGAATTACAGGATCTGAGCATGAAAGGCGCCCGGTTCGCTGTGGATTTTCAGGTACATCCTGACCCCAACGGCATCCCCCTCGATTCAGGTCAAAAAGTCGCCTTCGATCATCTGGGGTATGACCGGGTCGAATTTCTCATCGCCCCGAACCCCGGAGAAGGGTTAAAACCCCTGGTGCGCATCGCGTCGGGCGGAGAGACTTCAAGGCTGATGCTGGCGTTGAAAAATGTGCTGGTAAAAGCGGATACAATCCCAACCCTGATATTCGACGAAATCGATCAGGGGATTGGGGGTAGGGTGGGAATGGTGATTGGAGAAAAACTCTGGCAGTTGGGTCGCCAGCACCAAGTGCTTTGTATCACTCATCTGCCCCAACTGGCAGCCTTTGGAGATCAACATTATCGTGTGCGAAAATTGGTTGAGAGCGGGCGAACCCATACCGAAGTCGAGAAATTATCGGATCAGGCGCGCCAGGATGAATTAGCCCTGATGCTGGGCAGCCTGTCCGAAGCCAACCGCCGGGCTGCCCTCGAAACCCTCCAAACAGCCCGCGCGCGCGCCACAGAATTATCCCAATTACCGAAATTGCCGCTCTAATTCCACTCAGACCGCCAGTTTGGCAATCGTAACCCCTTCTCCCCCTTCATTATCCTTTCCTGCTTCCAAAGTGGTAACATTCGGGTGTGCAGTAAGCGCCTGGCGGATGACCTGCCGAAGTTTTCCGGTGCCTTTCCCATGAATGATGCGCACAAATGGCAATCCAGCCAGGTAAGCCGATTCAACATAGCGCGCCAGGGCATCGAGCGCATCTTCGGCGCGCTGCCCGCGAAGATCCAATTCCATTCCAGGTGAAGGATAAAAAACCGCAGTCCCGCTTTGGGGAGATACTTCGACCGGCTTCGAAGCCCCGCTGCGGTCTATCTGTTTTTTATTGGGTGTAGAAATTACCGCTACAGGCTGGTCAGGTTCACCTTTCCGCGCCAGATCCGACAGGCGGGCTTTTACCCGCAAATTGCCAATTTGAATCTCCGCATCGCTCTCACCAATGCTCAACACCAGCCCTTCCATACCTAAAGACTTCACCCGCACTTTTTCACCCAACCGCAGACCGCGCGGGTCAACCTCCAGCGCCTCTGACCTTTCTACCGCGGATTGAGTTCGTTCCTGAAATTCAGTCAATTGCTCTTGCAAAGGTTTCAAGGCATCCAGGGGTTGACGCGCCCGGTTTAAGGCGCGGCGCACATCTTCCAGCTCAACCCGCAAGGTGTCAACCTCTTCCTCTGCCTGTTCGCGCGCATGCTCCAACACATTTCTGCGCTCTTCCTCGATTTTTTCCAGACGGATGTTCAATTCAGTCCGCAGGCGTTGGGCATCATTCCGCGCTTTCTCCGCTTCGGATCGCGCCCGCCGGGCAATTTCACGCTGACGGTGAATTTCATCCAAAAGGTCGTCAGCGCGTAAATCCGTTGGGTTAATTTGTGAACGCGCTTTTTCAATAATCTCTTTCGGTAAACCTAACCTTTCTGCGATTGCCAGAGCATTGGACCGCCCCGGCAGCCCAATGGTCAAATGGAAGGTGGGTTTTAACGTTTGCATACTGAATTCCATGCTGGCGTTCACAACTCCCGGAGTGGCATGGGCGTATGTTTTTAATTCAGGATAGTGGGTTGCTACCAGGCAGGGAATCTGGCGTTCCACCAGGTTGGATAAAATCGCCATTGCCAATGACGCGCCTTCTTGCGGATCTGTGCCAGCGCCCAATTCATCCAACAACACCAGTGTCTCCTGACCAGCTCTGCGCAAAATGCGCACAATATTCTTGATATGTCCTGAAAACGTGGACAATGATTGTTCGATCGATTGTTCATCCCCTATATCTGCAAAAACATTTTCAAACACGCTCAATTCCGATCCCGATTGCGCCGGAATATGCAGCCCGGCTTGCGACATCAACACCAGCAATCCAACCGTCTTGAGGGTGACTGTTTTTCCACCGGTGTTTGGACCGGTAATGACCAGGACAAAGGTCTTCTCATCAAACAACACATCAATCGGCACGACCGTCTCTGGATCAAGCAATGGATGCCGCGCCTGGTACAGGCGGATGGTGCTGCCGGGATGCCCCGGTCGATTGGCGCGCTGGAAAGGCAGCAGGACTGGCTCAGCCGCATCCAAATCTTCGGCGTATTTCGCACATGCCAGAACCATATCGATCTCAGCCAGCGCTGAGACATTCTCTTTTATCAGCGCGGCATGTTGACCAACCAGTTCCGAAAGTTCGGTCAAGATCCGGCGCACTTCATCGCGTTCCTCCAACTGCAGGGAGTGCCACTGATTATTTAATTCAACCACCACCAATGGTTCAACAAACAAAGTCGCGCCGGAAGACGATTGGTCGTGGATGATCGCCCGCAGCTTGCCTTTGAATTCAGCCCGCAGCGGGAGAACATAGCGTCCATTGCGCTGGGTAATAAGGCTTTCCTGAAGCATGGGCGAGACGCGGTGATCGTTGACCATTTTTTCCAACCGGCTGAGCAGCCGTTCATGCGCAACCTTGATCTCACCGCGAATCGCTGCCAGCCTGGGAGAGGCTGAGTCCAGCACCTCGCCTCGATCGGAAATTGCCCGTGAAATGGCATCGATGACCCCGGCTGGCGGCAGCAGGCGTTGGGCGATGGCATACAGCGCGGGATATTGCTCTTCTTTTCGCTCAAAGGATCGATATAAATTGCGCGCAGCAATCAACGTATCCTTAACCGCCAGCAGATCCAGCGGTTCTAGGACCCCGCTGCGAGCAGCTCTCTCAGCAGCCGGGCGCACATCCTGAGCGCCGCCAATTCCCAAATCTGCATTCACACTGAGAATATGACGCGCCTGCGTAGTGCGCGCCTGCCGCTTCTGCACTTCTTCCAAATCATGAGTGGGGCGCAAAGCGCGCACCAATTCAATTGACGCGCTAAAATCACAATATTCGATCAGGCGGTCAAGAATCTTAAAAAACTCGAGCGTTCCAATTGTCTTCTCGTCCATAACGAAAGAAGTTTACCATACTTCAATCTTTATTTGAGAAAGGTCTGAATCTATGTTCGCTCCTTGCCTCAGTCGCCTATTCCTTCGGAATCGTCAGGGACGCCGCCGACCTGGATTGGCGCCGACCGTGGTAACGATGCTTGAAATTGTAATGCTCATGTACCTGCTTCCGCCTGAATAACTCCCTTCCTGATACAAACTGTCAGGGTTCTTTCCAGTATGCCTGCCCCCTGGCAATATTTCATCACTCTCGCCCCTTGCCAGGTCAGGCGAGGAGAAGGCAAGAGATTGATACGACATTTACAACATCAAGAGATCCCCTGATTCTTCAAAGCCAGGTTCAACGGATCTTGAACACACTCCCTGCTCCAGCCGCTTCCACTTCTGGGAAATAATACTGCCAGGCGCGCGCTGGTAACACCCTATACTCGCCAGCCATATTGGGCGTCAGCCGGTAGGTCAGGTCATACGTCCCTGCGGGCAAATAACTGGCAACCCATTGGATTCGGTCATCATATATCCGAGACGATCCAAAATACCACCAGCCATAGCCTTCTCCGTGTAGATTTCGCCAGGGAGCAGCCGGAACAGGAGATTCTTCTTTGCCCGGTTGAACCCTTTGGCTGGTTTTTAAACTCAGGTTCAGGATTTCTGTCCCAGCGGGGATATAATCTTCCACGACCACATGATACATATCATTTGGAATGGTCAAAGTGACTCGCGCCAGAATCTGGCGGGCGCTGCTATTTAATTGGAATTCTGAAAGCGGCTTACAAGGATTTTTTCTGCAATCCTGATCCGCTGGATAATACGCGCGGGAAATCATCATCCCCTTTTGGATCGAACGCGCCGACTCGACAGGTCGGTTGGCAATCAGGTAGGAGCGATAATAAAGCCGCCCCTCTCCGGCTGAACGAATAAACTGCAGGGCATTCGGCGCGGCAGCATTTAGGGCGCTAATCGGCAGCACAGCAGTGACCGGGTTTAGGGCTGAAACAGAAGTCCCGCCTTTTCCGCTGGCAATTTGTGAATTATTCACCAGCGCGGCATAATCAAAATTGGCTTTTAAATCTCCACTGCGCTGAACCATATCGGCTAACGCCAGTAACACCCAGGCAGTATCAAAACTAGACGCCCATCCGCCGCCCGCTTTGCGATTCATGACAAGGTATCGGACCGCATCCATCCATAAAGGTGAAGCGGGCTCAAATTCGTTTAGCGCATATACCACAGCCGCCGTGTTTGCCGCGCCAGAAGCAAAGTTTTGATAATGAGCTGCGCTGCTCCAGCTTGCCCCAGTCGCCGAGCGGATCGCAGTGGATTGTAAAGAGGTTATCAGGTTGCGGGCGTTGGCATCACCGGGTTTAATTTTTTGCAAAGTCAACGCCAGCAGCGCCTTCCCCCAGGGGCTCAAGCGATCCTGCGCAGTCAGCAGATCATTGGGCGCAGTCTTGTTGCTTCCGATCAAGGTCAGCACATACCACCGAAATACTGCTCGATCATATTCAAAAGGCTGACTGCGGCTGGTGATGGCGACAGTTTTGGTTTGCAGATATTGGGCAGCTTTTGGAAACACACGGTTATCCAGGCTGATGCCCGCCTGGCTTGCATGCCATAACCCAAATACCACATAAGAGGTGATATACAGGTCGCTTGGTTGCCGCGGCGCCCAGCCCCAACCGCCGTCGCTGTTTTGGGTATTTACCAGGCGGTTGACCCCATCTTTGATAGCAGCTTCAAGCGATGACCGCAGATCAGGTGAATCCAATTTGTTGGCTTTAATCAGTTGATAGGTCATGACATTCGGCAGCAAGCGGGACATGACCGGCTCCGTCAGGTCAACGGGGTAAGACTCCAACGCCTTAAGCCCTGGCAGAATCATAGCGACCAAAGAAGGCGCCATTTCCACCCGCAATTCACCACCGGTTGGCGTATAAGAACGAGGCAGGCTGACCACTTCCAGGCGTTCTCCCCCTTCTGTCAGTACGCCGCCGGTAGCAAAGGTCTGAGGACTGCTGAAATGGCGAATGGGAATTTTCCCTTGGGCTGGACGAGTAGCGTCTTGTAAATTTCCAGCTTTCGCGCTAAATACCAGGTCAGCTTCTTTCTCATTGCCCGCTTTCACCCACCAGGAAATCCTGCGCCGGTCTCCCGCTGGTATCTCTACTTTTTGTACCATCTTGCCCGCATCTTCCAGCAGAGCGCCCACAGTCTGAAGCGAGACATCCACAGATAGAGACGCCTGCGTGTTGTTATGCACCAGGGCTGCCATTTCCACCCGGTCGCCAGCAATCATGAAACGCGGCGTTACCGGGCGAACCAACAAATCTTTGGTAGTAACAACCTCGGCAGTTGCCTGTCCAACTTTGGTGTCTGCTGTCAGACCGCGAACATCAATCACCCAGGTGGTTAAATTATCTGGTGCATTAAAGGCAATGAATGCCGTGCCGTCATCACTGGTTACCACAGAGGCATTCCAAAAAGCGGTATCACGGAAATCCGAGCGAATCCCGGCGTCCGTTGCCGGTCCGCCCCCTCCACCGCCGCCCCTGCCTAACGGAGCCGGTACAATCCGCCCGGCATACACAACAAGCGACAGTCCATTAAGCACACCTAATGGGCGTGGTTCATAGAAATATTCAACAATCTCTTTCGCCTCAGAATCTGCCAGCGCTAAAACCGCTTTATCGATCACGGCAACACTGAACTCCCCTTTAATCCCTTTCCCTTGCCGGTCGGTCACCCGCAGGTTGACTTTTAATTCCCCCCCTGGCTGTAAACGCTCAGGCGACGCTTTTGCCTCCACTTTCAAAATTTGGGCTGAAGGCTCAACATTTAACCGAATATACCCCTGTCGAAAGTCTGGTTTTCCATCGGCGCGCTTTCCCAACAAGGTTACAGACACAAATACATTGGGCGCGTCCACATCTCCCAGGCTGACCGGCAGTTCTAAACTCGATCCATTGATCGTTACCACAGAAGTCCGTAAAATCTGACCGCGTTCAACAGACACCAGGGCAGGAGTTTCTCCAGCAAAAGGATTAGGAATGAACAGGAAGGCGGTCTCACCGGGTTTAAATGATTCCTGATTTGCCTGAAGGAATATTTGCTGGTTGGGTAATTTCGGCCAGGGCGCTGCTCCACTCCCTCCAACCCAAACCAGGCTCTGAGTAATGACCCCTTCTCCGATAATGTCTACCTGGTAATTTCCGGGATCTGGAGGTGTGAATACCAGGCGCGCCCTGCCGTTCCCATCTGTACGAAAATTTGTGCTTGCAATTTGTTTATATTCAGGAATTAAGCGCGGAGGTTCATAAGGACCGGAAGCGATTTCCTCTACCCATGTAACCTGTGAAAAACGCGCAGTCAAAGATTTATCTCCAACCGGTTTTTTGTTCCAATCCCCCGTTAACACAGTGAAGCCAAATTCCTTGCCTGCCTGTCCGATCCAATTCTCTGCGCGCACCCCGGCGTAATATTCTGCAGGATGCATGATGATTGAGTTCCTGGCGCTGATTGGAAAACCGCTCTCATCCTCCAGTGTCGCTTCCAGGGTTAATTCCAGTTTGCTTTCCAGATCGATGCGGTTTGAAATCTGGCTGGCTGGAATCTTTACCGTCAAAACACCATCTGCGCCTGTTATGCCCGTTCCATCCGCCAGATAATTGCTCATATAGGGATCAAAGATCACCCCGCTTCTCCAGAAATCTGGCAGTTTTCCAGCGCGATGATTTTCAGGCAAATAGAAATTGGAAGTTATACCGGTCAGTGTCCAATTGACTTTCACGCCCGCTGCTGGCGCGCCAAAGTAATACAGCCCGGTGATTTTCGCCATGAGGTCACCGGCTTTTTGCTCTTTCGTTGAAAACTCGACCTTAACTTCAATCTCCGGTTTTCGGTATTCTGCCACCTTGATATACAAATCGGAATAGCGCGATTCCTCTATCCACAGGCGGTAACTTCCAGGTATCGCCGTGTTGGGCAGAACAAATGACCCAGAAAAAGTGCCATAAGCAGACAGCGGGTATGACTGGCTGCCGATTTCCATCACCAGGTTGGCTTCGTTCACCGAAGAACTCAACCTGGCTTTCACCTGGCTTAACCCGGCAGACAAAAATCTGCCATTTACCTCTTTTCGCGCAATTCCCTTAAATTGTATGGTGTCCCCTGGTCGGTATATCGGTCGGTCGGTGTAGAGATATACTTTTACCTCATCAGTATCTGAACCGGTGGGCAGGTTAAAATTCCACCCGGCTACCCCCTGGTTCCAGTGTGAAGCAGCCATACCGAATACCTTGTCCCCCGCTTTGCCAACGATCGCATAAATGTGATCGCTGGCGCCGTGTTTCGCCAGGCTGGTTTTACACAAGCCGCTGTTATCTGTTGTGCAATTTCCTAACACTGCGCCCGCGCCAGAAACAAATTGAACAGGCGCTTTTTCAAGCGGTTTGTTGCTCTCAATCCCAACCACCCAGGCAAGCGCGTTTTGATTATCAACCTTGATCATGACCTGCAGGCTGGAGACCATCACCAGCAGATTTGTTACCCGGAGGGTGTTATTGGCTTCTTTAACTTCCGGAGAGCTCAGGCGGTAATAATACAATCCGGAAGGCAGCGCAGCGCCGTTCGCTGTCAATTTCGCCGCAATTAATTCATTTTGATCCGCTTTCGTTTCGATCGTTTGATTCCAGGCAGTCTTACTTGGCGGCTGGTAGGTGCGCAATTGATCCGGGCGCTCGGATAAGCGGATAAAATCATCGACGGTCAAACCAGCCGTCTCAAGATTGAGCTGCCGCACATTGGTCAGCCTCACAGGCAGCGCTGTCTCGCTGCTGGAGACAAACACGGTCGAACCGCTTGCGCCTTGAGAAGGAATGGAAATAGAGGGCGCTTCTGCGCCAATCTGGAATGAAATCTCAACCGGTTTTTCTAACGGTTGACCATATAGATCTTTCAATCCGCTCGAAATTTTCAAGACATATTTCGCCTGCGGCGTAAAATATCCGCCGACCGTCAGTCCACTGGCGCCCTCTCTGCCGTCAACAAAAATAGAAGACGGGGATGGCTCAATGACAACCAGTTTTTTTACATCTTGTTTTGCCAAAGGCGAAGCAAAATTTACCGTAAAACTGCTCCAACCCGAAACAAGCTTCAAAGGAGATGTAACGGCTGGTGTTGTGCCGACCACCGAAAATTTACCAACCGTCTGATAGGTGAAACCCTGCTTTTGCCCAATCGCAGAACCGCCAGCGCTCTGGGCTGAAGCATTTAAAGTTAATTGATACGCCTTGCCTCGTTCCAGCAACTCCTTAGGCTGAAAGACCAATTTGGTGTTGTTTTCACTCCAGGTGAAATTCCCCGGCAGGGCAATTCCTTTCTCATTACTGAACACCAGCGCTTTCTCAACACTCTCCGGGTTCATCGCTTGATTGAATGACAGGGTAAATTTCTGGTCGAGCAAGATCGTTTTTTCTTGTTCACGGTTGGTTTCGATCCCCAAGAGCTGAGGCAAAGCAGTGCTAAAAGACCAGGAAAACGCTTTAGCCTGTTCTGCGGTCAGCGCCACGCCCTGATTACTGGTCAGATCCGAATTAATCTGAACGGAAATCGTCTGACCTCCGGGAAGTCCCGGGTCTCCATAAAACACATAGGTGGACGTATTCAGCCACTCACCGCGACCCTTGATCGAGGGAGAGAGCGTAAACGCCTGGGGAAGGTTCTGAGAGCCTTCTGCGTCAAGCGCAATGACCGGCTGGTTAAAACTCACCACAATCGAAGCGGCTGCATCCACTCCTTTTGCACCAGGAGCTGGCAGCCTTTCAGCTACGCTAAATTTTTCGGGCGCGCGGAAAGTGATCGACATATCCTCAGGCAGACTTTTGCCATTCACTGCTTTCACCTGCGATTTCAGGGCAAACTTCACTTCACCACCCGTTGGATAATTGTCCGATGGCACAAATCGCATGGTTGCCGCGTCCACCCATTCCACCCTGCCCGTAATGCCCTTCGGCGGGGTCAATGCTGCCTCTGCGGAGGGTTTATCAATGGGTTGATTGAAATAAAAGGTGACCGGGTTTTTAACAGCCAGAGAAGAGTGGGGCGGAGGATCTGTATCAATCAGCATCGGCGGCAAATTGGGCATTGCGGTCGGGCTGGGAGCAGCAGTCGCCGTGGGGGGAACGCCACTCGGGGTCGGCGGCGTGCCTCCAGGTATACTGAGGTTACAAGCCTGGGTTAGCAGGAAAATAATCAAAAGAATTGATAAAAATTCTTGCAACGGTCTTTTTTGGCTGGAAATCAATCTTGATCCATTCATGATCGATGGTCTCCTTTATTTCTTGTTTGAACCAATCCTGCACAGAGAAAAATCAAACAAGAGATCGGACATGTTATTTTTGAAACGCACTCATTACCCCAATCCAAATTATACTGGTTTATTCACCTCCTTATATTAACGTTCACCCTGTGAGAAAGTTCCCTGATCCACTGATAGAGGATGTTGAAAAAGGTAAAATTGAAGGGAATCCACCCATTGAAATTGCCATAATCGATTTGTCCGATTATAGAAAAACAAACCGAACGGCTGGCTGAAGTAAAAAACCTGGCAGATAAATGTGACCAATGTGTCCCTGACGAACCAGGGCTTCAGGCGATTGACTCAAGAAACAAGGGTTTTTAATAGAGAAAAAGAGAGGGACACTCCAGGTCAGGACTGGCGAATCCCTCTCTTGGATGCAATTTTTATCCCTCTCTTAAGAAGCACCACCCCGCAGGCGCGGATCGAGCGCATCGCGTAAACCGTCGCCCAGCAGGTTGAACGAAAGGACAGTCATCATGATGGCTAATCCCGGGAAAAAAACCAGGTGAGGCGCATTAAAAACGCTGTTACGCTCTTCTCCCAGCATTAAACCCCATTCAGGGGTCGGAAATTCAGCGCCAAGACCCAGAAAACTCAAGGCTGCGGCTGAAAGGATCGCGGTGGCAATCCCCAATGTGCCCTGGACGATCAAGGGGGTCAAAGCGTTGGGCAATACGCGGGTAAAGAGCAGGCGCACTGTCGAAGCGCCCAAAGCGCGCGAAGCATAGACATAATCCAGTTCTTTTACAGCCAGCACACCGGCGCGCACAACCCGCGCATAAACTGGAATCGAAACAATGGCAATGGCTAACAGCGCATTAATCAATCCTGTCCCCAAGACCGAAACAATGGCTATCGCAAGCAGCAGGCTGGGAAACGCCATCAGCACATCCATCGAGCGCATAAGCACGTTATCAACCGTCCCGCCTAAGAAGCCAGCCGTGGCGCCAATCAACCCGCCGATAATAATCGCAAAGGTAATTGTTGAAATACCAATTTGCAGTGAAAATCGAGCGCCATGCACCACCCGTGAGAAAAGATCGCGGCTGTTTCCATCAATTCCCATAATATGTTGGGGTTGATCAGCCGGACAACCGAAAATATGAATACAAGGCGGGCTGCGCCGCTCAACACCCTCCAGCGGTTTCAGCGGATCATACGGAGAAATCCAATTGGCGAAGATTGCGCAAAAAATCAAAATCCCTAACATCACCATCCCAAATCGCGCGGATCGATGGCGCATCAGCCGGTTTAAAGCCTCACGAGAAGGGGATAATCTTTCGGAGGTGGTTTCAGGGTTGAGTTTTGGAACCGAAGCAGTCATCGTGTCTCACTCCATACGGATGCGCGGGTCAAGGTATGCATAGGAAATATCAACCAACAGGTTGGTCAGCACAAAAATCGCGGCAATGATGATGGTAAAACCTTGCACGACAGGATAGTCGCGGATCAGAATCGCTTCAATCATGCGGCTTCCAACTCCAGGCAATGAAAAAATGGTTTCGGTCAGAACCGCTCCCGAAAGCAAACCGCCTGTTTGTAAACCAATTACAGTGACAATAGGCACAAGCGAGTTCCGCAGGGCATGGCGGCTGATCACCAGACGCTCGATCAATCCTTTAGCGCGGGCGGTGCGGATGTAATCCTGTCCTAATACATCCAACAAACTGGAGCGGGTCATACGGGCAATGACCGCCAGCGAAATGGTGCCGACCGCCATCGCAGGCAGCAGCAAATGCCAGAGAGCGTCTTTTAATAGCTCAAGGTTGCCGGTGGCAATGCCATTGAAAATGGCAGAGTTGGTCAGGAAGGTAAGGATAAACCCCAGCAAACCTGACACCTCACCCAAACCCCAAAATTCAGCCAGGGGAGTTAAAGTAGTTCCCGCTGAAAGCCTGCCGGAAGGAGGAATGTAGAAAATGGTATCCTGCATGACCAGGGCAAAGAAATAAGCCAGCAACAATCCCAACCAAAATACAGGCATCGATACGCCGATATTCGCGCCCAGCATGGTCAATACATCCACAATACTGTTGCGGTTCAAAGCAGAAATGACACCTAAAATAATTCCAAAAAACGATGCAAAACAAACCGCCAGGATCGTGAGTTCAATGGTCATCGGCAGGCGTTCGGCAATGATCGTGGTAATCGGGATTTTATCGCGGATCGACATGCCAAAATCGCCCTGAATGACATTAAAGATATACCGCCCTAATTGCACAGGCACACTATCCGTTAACCCAAAGCGCGCCTTAAACGCTTCGCATTGGTCAACTGTGGCTTTTTCCCCCAACATCACCGAACAAGGGTCGCCGGGAATCAGGCGGACAATGACAAACACCACCACCACAATCCCGATCACCACTGGAAACAGCATTAATAAACGGCGAAAAAAATACTGTAGCATAATGGGGAATTAAAATCCTTGCGAGTATTTTCTGACCTCCCACACCCGCGGTATTGCCGGGTGATGAGAGGTCAGAATAAAAAAGGACTAGATTAACAAAGAACGCAGCGCTTCATTACTTCTTCGCAGGTGGATTGAGGAATCCGCCAAAGAAGTCTGCCCAGTATTGGAAGTTGCCAGAGTTGCCCTTATGATTGGGGTTCTTGGCATCCCACATGGTGACAAAGGTTGCGAATACATCTTCCGCATCAAATGTAGAGCCGTCAGAGAATTTGACGTCCTTGCGCAGGGTGCAGGTCCACTCGGTCAACTTTTCATTGGGGGCGCATTTTTCAGCCAGGCTGGGCGCAGTCTCGCCGGTGCCAAACTTGAAGGCATACAGCGTATCGTAAATGAGATCGCAGGCGCGGAACGAATCGCCGTCGGTCTCATCAGCGCAGAATAAGCCAACCGGCTCGCCATTGCCGCTGAAAACCACCTTGCCCGATTTCGTGACCATATCCTGGAAGTTTTCGTTGTAAGGTCCAACCAGCACATTTTCCAGATCTGCCTTGGCTGCCATGGCTGTTACAGAGTGTGCAATAGAAATCCAGGGCACTTTGACGGGGAAGATCTTATTGATCGCGTCATAGGCTTTTTGGCGCACAGCCGGATCCGCATTGGTAGCGCCAATCTTGATTTGTTCGACGATTTCAGGATGAGGATTTCCCAGGCTCTTGGAAGCGCCGGTAAAGAACACATCATACCAGTTGGTTGCATCCGGATAGTCTTCACCCCACCCGAGCAGGAATAATGGAGCCTTGCCTTCACGAGTGAACGGCAGATAAGCAGCCCATTCCATCAACTCGAGCTTGATGTTGATTCCGAGGTCTTTGTATTGAGCCTGGATGTCCTGGGCAATCTTGGTCGGCTGTGGGAAATAGGCGCGGGTGCGTTCCGCATAATACAGCTTGATTTCCTGTTTGAAATCAAAATTCGCTTCTTGCAGGAGCTTCAAGGCAGCCGCCTTGTCATATTTTGGCCAGGTCAACCCATCGGTATAGCCGGGTTTTACCGTCGGAGGAACCGCCTGCTGAGCAACCAGCGAGCCTTCTGGGTAGAAATTCTTCACGATGCGCTCGCGGTCCAGACCAATGGCAAATGCCTGGCGAACCTTTTCGTTGTCGAAAGGTTTGATGGTGTTGTTGATGCCCAGGTAAAGGATATTGGGCGTGGGACGGTTGTAAAGCTTGAGCTTGGGATCCGCCTTAATCGCTTTCAGGTCATCGGTACCTGGATTGTCGATAATATCCACATTGCCCGATTTAAGCTCGAGCAAGCGCGCAGCCGCCTCTTTATTCCATTTGAAGATCAATTGGGTGTTCTTCACCTTGGGACCCCAATAATTGGGATTGGGTTCGAAGATAATCTGCGTGCCGCGTTGATATTCTTTTACGACATAAGGACCGGTGCCAACGGGTTTGGGATTGATCTTGGCTGTGTCGCCGCCAGTTTTATTAAGGAATTCTTTGTCCAAAATGCTGTAACCGGGCAAAGAAATCTTGCCGAGGAAGGCAACTTCAGGGACACAGAACGTAAATTTGATGGTATATGGATCAAGCACCTCAATCGCCTTCATCGTGCCGCCATAATCGCAGTTCGGAGCTTCAAGCTTGGAACCGGCAGGCGCTTTGGTCGGCGCAACGGTAGGAGCCGCTGTAGGAGCCTTCGTCGGTTCGGGGGCTTTGGTCGGTTCAGGAGCTTTGGTCGGTGGAACTGCGGTTGGGGGAACTGCAGTCGGTTGAGCAGGAGCCTGCGTTTTAACCACCGGAGTAGGGGTGGGCGCAGGCTGACAGGCAGCCAATAACAGGCTGGCAGTCACTACCAGAGACAATACAATAACAATCCAACGGTGTTTCATAATCTCCTCCAGATGAAAATATAGTACATTCTGAATGCTTGCAAGGAAAAAATCAGCTGCTTTTTTCTTTTGTTGCACCTCCAATTTAAAATAAATAATTAATCCTCCCTTAATTTAAGCGATTATAAGCCCATTTTCTGAATTGTCAATAAATTGAGAGTTGTTGAAATATATATCAATGTTGATTGTGTATTTACAAAACTTTAGAAATCTTATAAAATATCCTCAGTTCGGGTTTACAGCCTTCTATTCCTCGCATCCGATCCAATCTATTTTTGTCAGGATATATTTTGATGGATTCTCAACCACGGGAAGAAACGCCAGAAAGCCGTTACCTCATTGAGGAAATGAATTTTATCGAGGATACCGGCATTTTTTTCGAGCGGATGGGGATGCCGCGCATGGCTGGGCGAATTTTGGGTGTGTTATTAATCTCAGATCCACCCGCTCAATCGATCAACGACCTGGAACAAAAACTCAACGCCAGTAAAAGCTCAATCAGCATCATGACTCGCCTATTGCTGGAAAATGGATTAATCGAACGGGCGCCTTCTTCTATCCCCCGCCGCGATTATTACCGCTTCAAAGAAGGGGGGTGGATGTTGTATTTACAACAGTGGCTGGGGTTATTGAGCGATCTTCACCGCATCACCGAGCGCGGTCTGGCGTTGATCCAATCGAAACCACCCGAATTAAAAGAACGACTTCAAGAGGCGCATGATTTGTTTTCCTTCATGCAGGAGAATTTTCCTGCAATGATCGAGAACCTGGCGAAAGAACGGCGATCGAGGATAAATCGCAGGCAAACCCAATAGCCCCCTTAAAAAGACCAAACCTTCCGGATTAGAAGGCTTGGTCTATTAGCTATTATGCTTTTTGATAAACCATGATTAAGGAGTTGGGGTTGCCTGCCTGCCTGGTTTAATGGGCATTCGGTTATTCCCAAATGGCATCTTATCAAAACCACCTGGGCGCATACCACGATCAAATCCCTTCATACCTGGTACACCAAACCCGCCAACCCCGCGATCAGGCACTGCGGATAAGATTTTATCTGCCTGCGCCTGGGTGATCAAGCCATCGGCTACTGCCTGCTTCACCGCTGCTTCAAAGGCTGACCGCATGGCAGTTTGGAATTTCGAGCTGGTCGCCAGCGCCTGGCGGGCTTTCATTGCGTCCGCCTGTTCCTGGGTCAATTTGCCATCGGCTACTGCCTGGTCAATCCCAGCCAGGAAGGCTTTCTGATAAGCAGCGTTCAACTGATCGACGCTGATGCCAAGGGCTTTTGCCAGCAGTTCATGATAATTGCTGCCCACTACTGGGAGCCGCCCGCCTTTTGCCATCTGACCACGCTCTTTCATCTTATCCGCCTGTTCCTGGGTCAGCTTGCCAGCGCTGACTGCCTGTTTCAAGGCTTCCTCATAGGCGGTTTGATACGCCGCTTTTAGTTTTTCAACCGTGATTCCTAGAGCGCTTGCCAGGTTTTCATCACTCACGCCGCCTGGTCCGCCTCTGCCAAAATCAAAGCTGGCAACAATCGGATCAGATGGCGCGGCAGCCTGCGCAACCCGGGTTACCACAAACCCTGCCACCCCAGCCAGTCCCAAAAGACCAACAATAAGGATCGATAGTAAAATTTTCTTAGCCATACACACACTCCTGTTTTAATATGTAGATCCATTTAAGATCTAATCATAAGATAGCATGGGGTGATTTAGAAATGGTTTAGATTTGATTGGTTTTTGTTTAGAATATGTAAAAAATTTGTAAGAATCTGCGGGAAACAGGTCGCCAATTGCAAGAAATTAAACCGAGTTCGGGAAAGTGGAAAAGTACCGCAGCAACGTTAAATTAAAAAATAAAGCCAGTAGATGATTCAACATCTCTGGCTTTATTCCTGCTTCAAATTAAGGATGGATAAATTAACCTTCAACTGCTTTCAAAGACGCAACCACAGGAGCAGCAGCCGTTTCGAGTTCTTTATTCACCGCTGCAAAAACATCTTTGGCTGCCTCTTTATTGACGATAATCCGTTCGAGCCCCTTGCCGATGATCTGATCGCCATTGGGTACGAACACGCGGGCTGCATCTTGAGGACGAGTAAGAGGAAGTTGATCGACCGCGGTCTTGAAAGTCGGGTTTTCTTTGAAGTATGCCTGCATCTCGTCGCTTTTCACTGCGCTCTTTCGAACGGGCATGTATCCGGTATTTTTTGCCCAAAAGGCAGTGTTGGCGGTGTTGGTGGCAAAATCGATCCATTTCATAGCGGCTTCCTGTTTTTCCTTTGGGGCTGCCGCCAAAATCGCCAGTCCAGACCCACCGGTGCAGCAACCAAATACTTTTTTCTTCGGCAGGAAGGAAGTGCCAACCGGGAACTTCGCGTTCGCCAGAATACCACCCATTGATCCGGTGGACATCATGGCAGATGAAACCAACCCGCTCACGAAATCAACCTGGATATCTTTCGGGAAAGTCGCCCACCCGTACTTATTAACCGTATCACCATAGAACACACCCGCCTCGATCGTTTTTTCATTGGTCATGGTCATGGTGAAATCAGGTTTTGAGTACATTCCTTCGAACTGCCAGACCACCCCCTGGAAAAGCCAGGCGATGTAACTTGCTGCGCCCGGATGCCCAAAAGCGCCTACTTTGACGGTGCTGCCTTCTTTTTTCAACAATTTTGGCGCCCATTCCATCATTTCATCCCAGGTTTCCGGTCCACGATCCGGAAGTCCAGCCGCTTTCCAATGATCCTTATTGTAATAGAAGAGAGGAGTCGAGCGCGCCATTGGCACCCAATAATGAACATTTTTCCGAACGCCTTCATTCAGGAGGACATCAACATAATCGGTTTTGTCAATTTTGGCTTTGGTCATCAAATCATCCAAGGGCGCCAACGCCTTGGCAAGGTAAAATTTGAACCACCATACATCCGAGAGCAGGCAGACTTCCGGTGTTGTTTTGGATTGGATCGCAGCGGTGAGTTTTTGTGCGGTATCTTCGTAGCTGCCCTGGAACTGATAATCCAATGCAATATCGCTTTGGCTGGCATTAAATTTTTCTACGAGTGCTTTTTCTGTCTCGCCATTCTTGCCTGTAAATGAACCCCAATAGGTGATTTTCACCTTAGAACCAGGCTCTTTGACAACAGCGGGAGCGGTATTTGTTGCAGCCGGTTTGGTCGGCTCAGCCGGTTTGGTCGGTTCAGCCGCCTTGGTCGGAACCGCAGTTGCTGGCGCTGCAGGCGGTTGCGTGGCAACTGAAGCCTTGGTCGGAACCGCAGTTGGCGCAGGGGTCGCGGGAGGGGTACAGGCGGCTAACAAAGCCGCTCCTGCACCAAGCGTGCTCAATTGGATAAATTGACGACGGGTAAGAACTTGCTTTTTCATTTTTTCTCCTTGATCACTCAAAATAAGAATAAAAATAACAACACCGGAAGTTCAACCTTTTACAGCCCCGGTGGCTATTCCATCAACGATATAGCGTTGTGCCCATAAAAAGACCAACATCACCGGCAAAACAACAAATATTGTTCCAGCCATGATGGTTCCCCATTGGGTATTTCCTTCCTGATCCATCAACCACATGATGCCGATGGGCAAGACGCGCATGTCCTGCGTATTGGTAACGACCAATGGCCACAGAAAATCATTCCATTTTGCGACAATTGAAATTAAGCCGAAGGTGACCAGAGCAGGTTGCGAGAGCGGCAGGACAATGCTCCACAAACTGCGCAGATGACCAGCACCATCCACCCTGGCTGCTTCCATTATTTCACGCGGCAGGGTCAGATAATACTGGCGCAGCAAAAAGGTTCCGTACGCGGTAGCCGCACCCGGAACGATGATTCCCTGGTAGCTGTTGATCCAGCCAAATTCAGCAATTGTCAGGTAGTTCGGTAAAATCGTAACCTGGCTTGGAATCATCAATGCAGCCAGCATTGCCAGAAATACCCAGTTCTTTTTTGGAAAATCCAGGAAGGCAAACGCATAAGCGGAGGTGGCAGCGAAAAACAGTTCAGCCCCGCTTCCAAAAAAGGTGGTAATCAGCGTGTTAATATAATATCGTCCAAACGGAGCAGCATTCCAGGCTTTTCCAAAATTTGCGAGGGTTGGCTGTTGTGGAAACCACGTAATGGGAATTCGATATATTTCAGGGGTATGCTTGAAAGCGGAAATAATCATCCAATAAATGGGAATGCCGATTGCGATCAAAACAATTGCCATCAGCGAATACCCAACCAGAGCCTGAGGAAAAGAGACTTTCTTGAAGGTTTCTTTTTCTTGAACAGCATATCGAGTCTGTATTTGATCAATCGTAGCCATCAGGTCGCTTTGTCCTGTAAATCTGTATTTAGGAATAATGAACGTGGCGTTCAGAATAACGAAATTGGAGAACGGTAAAGATAAACATCATCACGAACATCAAGACCGCCGCAACACCCGCTTTGCCTGCGCTAAATGCGATAAAGCCTTGTTCATACAGATAATAGACCAGGGTGTTGGTGGCATTAACTGGTCCGCCATCGGTCATGATTTTGATAATGTCAAACGCCTGAAACGAAGCGAGCGTGTTGGTTAGCACCAAAAAGAATATGATAGGAGAAAGCCCCGGCAGGGTGACATGCCGGAACCGATTGACCCAATCAGCCCCATCGACAAGAGCCGCTTCATACAATTCGGGAGGGATCGCTTTTAAGCCCGCCAGGAATATCACCGTCGAATATCCCATGTTCTTCCAGGCATAGACCATAATCACCGCGGGCATTGCCCATTCGGTCGTCGTCAACCACTTTGGAGAGGGTATTCCAACCACTCCTAATACATTCGCCAGGATACCAAATCGCGGGTCTAAAATATAAATCCAAACGATACCAATCGCTGCCCCTGATAAGACTGTCGGGGCAAAAACAGCGCTGCGAACCGCGTTTCGATACCGCAATGGTTGATTGAGCAAAAGAGCAGTAAGCAGCCCTAATATGGTGGTCGACAATACCGACGCGCCGGAAAAATAAAAAGTATTGGTAATAATGGTAATGAAATTTTTATCAGTGAATAGTTTTAGATAATTGTCCAGTCCAACCCACACTTTGATGGGAGATAGCATGTCCCAGAATGTAAAACTGAGATAAGTGTTGAAGAACAAAGGGTAATAGTTAAAGATAAAAAATAACAATAAATTCGGGAGAACCAGCGCCAGGAACAACAGCCATTCCTGCCGTTTTAAGTTTGATATAGATTTTCCCCCGCTGAGTTTTTGAGATAATTCCATCCGAGTTCCTTGAATCCCATGATTAAGTTGAGATAACTAAGGAAAACAAATCCTTATTTCATCATCCATAAGTATATAGGTTGCAAGTTAAGGACTTTTTAACAAGAAATTAAGCTATGAAAAACATTCTGTAAACACTAATCAGATCTACACGCCTGCGTGAATAAAGCGCGGCGGGGCATTTTCAATCCTGCCTGAGCCGTTATCAGTGGCTATCCTATCCCCCTGGAAATGCCCCTCCTGCTTAATGGAGTCGCCGTATCGTGGCGGCATACTCTGCGAGCAATGGCTGATACACCCCCGCATTGATCTTGACGATTTCTAATAACCGCCCTGGCAGCCATAATTCACCATGGATAATCAGGCTCAGGCGGTCATAATACGCCGCCAGCGAAGGCTGCGCCAGTTGATTTTTGCCTGATTGCAGGCTTTCCAGGTAGCCGAGAGGAATATCGCGTTCCAGGTGACCGATGCGAAAATAAGTGCGGTGAATGGAAGGCAGGCGCGCCAGCAAGGGGTCGGTGATCGCCCATCGATCCAGCACATGCACATCTGGTCCAGCGTCAAAGCCCGGTTTTCCGGCGACATCCACCAGTTCCACCCGGCGGGGCTGGCTGCCAGCCCGCCAGGAATTGCCCGCAAAGGGCGAAGTTGGCGGGCGGTTGTTCGCCAACACGATCAGCAAACCGCTATAACGGTAATAAAACGCCCGTTCGTTGGCAATGCCAGTTTTTCCAATCCGATCGATTGAGCTGTCTTGAGCCTGATAATCTGCTCCGCTTACGATTCTCAAAAACGGAAAAATCAACCCGCATATCATTGCCGCCGCAAGGATGATTGTGAGCAGCCATTTTCTTTTTACCTGCACCTGAAGCAAGATTCCAACAGCCAGCACAAAAGGCACCGCAAAGAAACGACCGCTCATGAAATCTCCGCCAATGCGCAAGACGTAAAGCAGGTAGCCTGATATTCCCACGACAAAAGGTAGAGATAATCTTCGATCCAACCCCTTTCCCCAAATTCCCACCCCGCAAGCCAGCAAAATGACTGGCAGGGTTACGGGGTCGTTTTGCAGCGAATCGAGAAAATAAATCCCGCCTTGCCGCCACAACACCTGCTGGGAGACGTCTGCCCCCAATTTGGCATACGCTGTATTGGGAAAGGGAAAGCCATAATAAAACAACGAGAAAATTTCCCAGGCGATCAAGGGAAACATGCCAGCAGCGCTCCAGACCAGTCCCGTCTTTGGCTGCCAGGCAGGCAGCCGCCACCAGGCGGCGATCACCACTGGAATTACCAACAGCAACAGGTCTAATCGGGTGCAGCCAATCAACGCAGCCAGGAGAGAGACTATCCCCAACCAGCGAAAACGACTATTTTCCGATGCCGCACCCTGGCTGTAAACCACCATAAACAGAACAGACAGCCAATAAACCAGTGGATTTTCTAAGCCGGAAGTGCTGTAATCGACAAACGCGCCCGAAGCCGCCAGAAATAACACCCCCGCCAGCCCAATCTGCCACCCGCCCGCCAGACGAGCCAGGATCATTCCGGCGGCTGTTAACGAGAAGAAGATCGAAAGAGCCATGGTCAAGTAATACAGGCTGCCAGGTTCAGCCAGGTTGAGGAGTTTCAATCCCGCATAGGGGATCGAAATCACCATCATCCACAACGGATGAGTAAACACCTGGACGCGCTGACCCACATTGTAAACCGGTCCGTACCCCGCCGTAAAATTTTCAATCGCGCGAAAGGTAATCAGCGCATCATCTCCCAGCCAGGCAGCCCTGACCACCAAAAAGGCAAGATAGATCCATCCCAAGCCGGGAAGGATGATCCAGGAGACGTTTTTCGATGACTTGGAACGAGAAGATTTCATTGACAACGATGGGCGGAATTTTGTCCGGATGGGACTCAAAACCCGATAATGGGCTTAAGGACGACCGCCAGCAGCATGCTGAATACCAGCAGCAAGCCATACGCGCGATTGTGATAAAACGCTGCAGCCACAAACCACATAGGCCAGATACCAGTTTCCAGATCGGCAGGTGGAGCGGCAGGGCGGGGCTGGTTATACATTTGCCAGGGTCGCCGGGCAAAGAATATCGCCAGGAAAACCAACAGCAGAACCGGAGAAAAATAACCGGTTGCCACCAGCAGCGCAATCAAGGCATACATTAATACCATTAAACCCTGGGCGGCGCGCCGGGCGGCTGCCTCACCCAAAATCACCGGCAGCGTATGAATGCCCTTGGCTTTATCCTCTGCCAGTTTATCGATGTGCTTGCCAAAAATGACCGTCGTCGCTCCCAGGGCATAGGGAAGGGACGCCAGCACAACCATCCAGTCCCACACGCCGGTAATGGCGTAATACCCCCCGCCTATCATCAAGGGACCCCATACGATAACAACGGTAATCTCGCCCAGACCAATATACTTCAGCGGATAGGTATAGAAAAACAGGAAAACAGCCCCCGCAGCGGTCAGCGCCAGGATCAACCATCCACGCATCCAAAACAACAGGATTCCACAGAGCAGCGCAATAACCAGATTAAACGCCGCATAAGTCAACACCTGTTGGCGCGTCAGCAGCCCTTGCTCCAGCGGCTGCGGACCATACTGGGTGCGAAAATAATTCCCGCGGTCTACGCCCCGGTCAAAATCGGTCAGGTCATTGAGCAGGTTATTGGCAGCATGAGCAAACAGCAGCCCAATCATCACCAACACCCAGGCGCCGGGGTGAAATAACCCATCTTTTATAGCCAGCAGTCCCGCAATGGCTGCTGAAACGAATGTCAAAACCAAAACCGCAGCCCGGCAGGCAATTAACCAGCGCGAGATAATATCCAGACGATCCCATTCGCTTTTTTCAATCTTTGGGATGATTTTTAATGCCTTTACCCACATTTGCAGGTTCATAATCGCACTCCAAGGGGATGAATGCAGATGCCTTCCCTGCCATTAATTTTACTCGTTTCGGTCTCAATAACTGAAAGATGAGGGTGTTGAAAAACACAGAAATGACTCATGATCAGCCCTGAAGCCGGAACTTTGGCAAAAGGAATTCTTGCATGCCTGTAAACCAATGAGACCCCGAATGGATCTCGGGGTCTCATTTTACACGGACTTTACCGCACTCGATTTATATCGACCGGTTTACCGCTTCCGGTTTAGTATTCCGGAGGAGGCGGGGGAGCCGGTTTTTCCTTTTCAGGAACATCGGTGATCAAGGCTTCGGTGGTCAGGATCATGGCTGCAATCGAAGCAGCGTTTTCCAGCGCGCCGCGGGTTACCTTGGCAGGATCAATCACGCCGCCTTTGACCATGTCGATGTACTCATCGCGTAGCACATCATAACCGACGTTGTTGTTCTTCTGGCGTTTCTGAGCCTGTCGGACAGATTCAACGATCACGGAGCCGTCTTTGCCAGCATTCTCGGCAATCTTGCGCATCGGAATTTCCAGCGCTTTGCGGACGCAGTTAATGCCGATGGTCTCGTCTTCATTGGAGCCTTTCATCCCTTGCAAAGCAGAAACCGCATTCACCAGGGCAACTCCACCGCCGGGCACAATTCCTTCTTCCACTGCGGCGCGGGTAGCGGATAACGCATCTTCCACGCGGTGCTTCTTCTCTTTCAGTTCGGTTTCGGTTGCAGCGCCAACGCGGATCACAGCAACACCGCCAGACAGTTTGGCAAGCCGCTCCTGCAGTTTTTCACGATCATAGTCGCTGGTGGTCTTGTCGATTTCAATGCGGATCTGATCAATGCGACCTTTGATCGCAGCTTCATCGCCCTTGCCGCCGATGATGGTGGTGTTATCCTTGTCAGAGACTGATTTTTCACAGCGACCGAGGTCAGAAATTACAACGCTTTCGAGCTTGCGCCCGGTCTCTTCCGAGATAACCTGAGCGCCGGTCAGGGTAGCGATATCCTGCAGCATCGCTTTGCGGCGGTCACCAAAGCCAGGGGCTTTGACAGCAACGACATTTAACATGCCGCGCAGTTTGTTCAGCACGAGGGTCGCCAGCGCTTCACCGTCAACATCTTCCGCAATGATCAATAATTCGCGTTTGCCAACCTGGACAAGTTTCTCAAGGATCGGCACGATATCCGCCGCGGCTGAGATCTTCTTGTCGTAGATGAGAATATAGGGCTCGTTAATCGAGGCTTCCATGTGCTCGGAGTCGGTGATGAAATAGGGCGAAATGTAGCCGCGATCGAACTGCATACCTTCGACGTACTCAGTTTCGAATTCGAGCCCCTTGGATTCCTCGACGGTGATAACGCCGTCTTTACCAACTTTATCCATCACCTCAGCGATCAACTCGCCGATAACGCGGTCCTGGGCTGAAATGGTGGCGACATTGCCAATTTCTTCTTTGGTGGTAACTTCAATCGCCTGCTTGGAAATGGCGCTTGCCACTGCCTTAGAAGCCATCTCGATACCGCGTTTGAGCAGCATCGGGTTGGCGCCAGCCGCCAGGTTCTTGAGACCTTCGGTTACGATGGAATGAGCCAGAACGGTAGAGGTCGTGGTGCCATCGCCAGCGATATCATTGGTTTTGGTTGCAGCTTCTTTCAGAAGCTGAGCGCCCATGTTCTCAAATGGATCCTGCAGCTCAATTTCTTTTGCAACAGTAACGCCATCATGGGTGATGGTGGGGGATCCAAATTTGCGATCCAGGGCGACATTGCGTCCCTTCGGACCAAGAGTGGTTGCTACGGCGGATGCGAGAATATCGACGCCGTTCTTCAGCTTTCGCCGGGCTTCTTCAGAAAATACGAGTTGTTTTGCTGCCATAGGGAAATCTCCTGATTTGATTTATAAGTTCAATTAGTTCGTGAAGACAACAAGCAGGTCGCTTTCGCGCATGATTAATAGTTTTTTGCCGTCAACTTTGATTTCGGTTCCGGAGTATTTATTGAACAGAACCACGTCGCCAACTGCAACGTCCATCGGGATCCGAGTTCCATCTTCCTTGCGGTCGCCAGGACCTACAGAAAGGATCTTGCCCTTCTGTGGTTTCTCTTTTGCCGTTTCGGGAAGGAATATGCCGCCAGTGGTTACATCATTTTCTTCAATCGGTTCAACCACAACGCGACTGCCTAAAGGTTTAAGATTTATCGCCATACTAGCCTCCTGATTAGGATTTTTGATCAGTTTGTGATTTAGCACTCTCAATACCAGAGTGCTAATCCGACGCAATCATACCTGTCTTCCAAATGGAAGTCAAGAGGTTTTAATAAATTCTTATAAAATTCTGATACACACGGAGGATGAGGCGGAGTCCTGCACCTCAACATGCTTCCTGAACGCTCTTCACCGCTGAAAGCCCAGAGGCGCTCAAAGTATCTGTGGAAGTTGCTCCCTGTTACCCGAGCGAATAATTCAAATAATTTATCCGCCTGAATAAATCTCGATCCCCAATGCCTGCATGGCAGCGCGCATATAGCCCAGGGCATATGCCATCCCGGCATGCCAGGGGGCGTCGCATTCCAGTTTGGGTGTATGGTCTGGGATCAAGACGCCCTGGTAGTGATTGTCGCGCAGGATCTTCAGGATGCGGATCATATCCACGTCGCCTTCGTCGATAAATACTTCATAATAGCGCGGCACCTTTCCGCGCACATTGCGGAAATGGATATAGGCGATCTTCCCCAAAGCACTGTATTTTTCGACTGCCTGGTAGATATCCGTATTTTTCATTTCCGCCAGCGTGCCAAGGCAAAATTCGAGCATATTATTGGGGCTGGGACGGAGCGCGAGCAGCCGGTCGTAGAGTTGCGCTTCATAAACCAGCCGGGCTGTGCCGCGCACTTCAGGCAATGGCGGATCATCGGGATGGGCAGCCAGCTTGACCCCCGCTTCTTCTGCTACCGGCATTAATTCGTTCAAAAACCAGGTAAAGCGCTGCCAAAGCTCCTCAGAAGACACGCGACCCAGGTAACCAGCAGGCGCGGATGGATCATATACCATATTCCACACCATGCCGTTGGGAATAGGCGTTTGCTCCGGTTCAAGAAAGGCAACCGTTTTCGCCCCACCGCGCGCGAAAGCGCCCTCTTCCCGTCCCCATACCCCAGCAATACTGAAGTTGTATCCAAAAACCGGGATACCCACCTTGCCCGCATTGCGGATAATCTGCTTGAGATGCTCCATCTGCGAAAGTTTTCCCGGTCCATCGAGCAGCACATCATACCAATGCGTCGGGTCAAAGTTTTCAATCGCTTCCAATTCCAGCCCTTCTGCGTTGATGGCTGCCTTTAACTGCTGCATGCCTTCCAGCGTCCAAATATAATCCCGGTCGCCGTCCGCCAGCCCAAAGCCAGCGCTGCCAGTGGTAATGTTGCGGCGGTCGCGGCTGAAGTTTCCGGCAATATGCGCCACGATGTGGGTGGCTCCTGCCTGGCGGGCAAACCGAAAGTTTTCAGTGGTCAGTATTGAACGGTATAAACCCAATCCTAATTTCATCTCGTTTTACACTCCGGTCGGTTTCCATGTGCTGACTCCCTCTTCACCCAGCCAGGCATCCAGCGGCTTCGCCTCCGCCGGGATGCAGCTCTGGTAATAGGGATGGTCTCTTCCAATGGGCAATTCAACCACCTGGTTGGTATGCATGGAATAATAAACAGCCGTTGTCAATTCAATCGCGCGCCGCGCATCGATCAATGTGATGGGCGGCTTGCCGCCCTCCCGCACAGCGCGATAGGTGCGCAGGAACTGCCCGGTAAACCCTTCGGGCGGAACTGGGGTAAATTGCGCCAGGGCATCCTGAATACGCTGGTTATCCTGCGCGGCAGCGCCAAGGAACTGCCAGGGGTCGCTGGTATGACCAGCATAAGGGGCGGTGTTGCTCTCCGCCACCAGGTGCTCAAAGCAATAACGGTGGCGCGAAATCTCCACTGCAGATCCAAAGGTAACCGAGAGGGCTGCCAATGAACCATTTTGCATCCGCGCTGAGACCGCCAGGGTATCTTCCACCTCAATTGGGTTGACCAACACCCCAGCGTGGGCAAAAACGCTCTGCGCCGCGCCTGCCACCTGGTATAACACATCGTGAGCGTGAATGGCGTGCCCGATAAAAGCCCCGCCTAATGCCGTGCGCCATCCCGCGCGCCAGCGGATGTTAAAATAATCTGCCGGTCTGCGCCAGTGAGTCTCAACCGTGCTGAGGTAAAGCCTGCCGGTAATACCCATCTGCTGGAGATACAGAAGGCGCTGCAGACCAAAACCAAAACGATAATTGAAGACCGGCAAAATCCACTTTCCCGTGCGGCGCTCCGCCTCGATCATCGCATCCACTTCTGCCAAAGACCCGCCAGCCGGTTTCTCGCATTGCGCCATTTTCCCTGCTTCCACAGCGCGAATGGAAAATTCCGCGTGCAGGTAAGGCGGAGTGGTTATATCGACCAGATCAATTTGTGAATTTTCTAACACATCCTCAAAACGTGTCGTAATTTGGGATACGCCAAATTCCTCTGCCTTCTGGCGGGCTTTCGTCTCCGACAGGTCGCACAACATGACCACCTCAAACTGCTCCGATAGTTCACGATACGCCCGCAAATGCGCCCCGCTGATATTACCGCAGCCCACCAAACCCACTCTGATGCGATCAGGCATTTTTTCACTCCCAGATAAGAAGAGATCACTAATTCTCCGGCGAGTTTTCCTATTTCACTTGCTGAAACCGGATAAAGTATTATTCTAATTCATCTCTATTTTATACTGAAATACCACCCAATAAAATAAGTCCAGGATAGTGTAAAACGTATGGTTGAGGGCGGCTCGCCAATCCATCCCGCGCTAAAGCTAATTTTTCATAAAGAGAAAAAGACATGGCGAAAATATCCCAAATGGAAGATAAGCCGCTTGATGAGACGGCGGAACTATGCCACTATTGCGAACCAGGAAAAGTATGAAGATTCATAATCCAGGTCTATTCAGCGGGCGGAGGAGCGGTTGACTCGCGGATAATCAGCGGACTTTCCATCAGATTATAGCTGCTTATGGGCATCTTTTTCCCGCGGATCAGGTTGAGGATAATTTGGATCGCCAGTTGACCCATGCGGTATTTGGGCTGGTCGATGGTCGTCAGGGGCGGATTGGTATGCGCTGAGATGTTGATGCCGTCGCAGCCCACCACCGACATCTCATCCGGCACGCGGATGTGGTGGATGCGCAGCGCATGCAAAGCGCCAATTGCGTTCAGATCATTGTAAGCCACCACCGCCGTCGGGCGCAATCGACCTTCACGAGAGAGCAGCGAGGTCATCGCCTGAAACCCCCCATCGACATTTGGAAAACTGTTCAGGCACCATTCCGCTGGCAGCGTCAATCCATTTTCCCGCAGCGCCTGTTCAATGCCGCGCCGCCGCGCGGCAGATGTTTCTGAGCTTGCCAATCCATCCAGGTAAGCAATCCGGGTATGACCCAGGCTGAGCAAATGACGGGTGGCGTTATACATCGAGCGCTCAAAATCAACCAGAATCGCCGGGATTTGCGCATGGTCAATCCGCCGGTTGATGACCACCATAGGTATGCGCGTGGTTTCATAAAAAGAGATGAGATTACTCGAAGCAACGCGCGAAGAACAGACAATCACCCCCGCAACCTGGGTTGAAGCGAGGCGGGCAAACACCCGCATCTCTGCAGCTGGGTCTTCGGATGTGTTGAAAATCATCAAGCCAAACCCATTGGGAGCCGCTTCACTCTCAACACCACACACTATCTCAGGGAAAAAAGGATTGAGCAAGTCGGTGATGACCAACGCAATGGTATGCGGTGTCGAGACGGGCTGTTGATAGGGATTTGGAGACTCGATCCGGTATCCCGTCGCCTCGACGGCTGCCATCACCCGCTTGCGCGTTTCCATTCGGATCGGACCAATATTGCGCATCACCCGCGAAACAGTCGCCAGGGACACGCCAGCCTGCTCAGCCACATCCTCTAACGTTGGTTTGGAAGAAGGGGTTCTCATGAAATTCCTTCTTGTAAATTTTACAAGAAAATGACATTTATTACAAGTGCAAATCGCTCAGAAGAGAATTAACCTACCAAACAACTCAATGATCCGGTTTTTTATGCCATATAATCGGGAATTATCCTCGTTTTGAGGTACTTGACACAAGATTTTCTTCATGTTACACTGATAAAATAATATAATAATGTAAATTTTTCATTGCCGCCTGATCCATCGTATTGGTCTTTGCTTATCACATTCTTGCCAGCACCTATTTAACACCGAAAACAACCATTCTTTTATCAGGAGTATCCAATGCACATTCAGGTACATGCTGCTCGCGAATTGGGACCGCTCGAACATTTTTGGAACAGTACGGGCTTTACCCCTGCAGAACTATTGCTCACCGATGACATGCGGCAGCAAATGGCTTATCTTGGCGCAGTTCCGCACGGCGGGATAACCTACATTCGCATCCATTACCTGCTTAACCTGGTCCAAGTTGCTGAAGTAGTGGAGGGTACGCCGCGCTTCGATTGGTCAGCGCTGGACCAGGCGCTTGATGTGCTTGTAAAGAACAGCACCAAACCCATCTTCGAAATTATGGGCAATCCTTCTGGATTTTTCAATGATTTCAACGACGACCGCCAGCTTCATCAATGGCGCGATATGGTGACCGCCCTGGTGCTTCATCTGCAGGAACGCTATGGGAGAGAAGAAGTCGAAAGCTGGCTGTTTGAATCCTGGAACGAACCGGACGGCGGAAACTGGTGGAAGCAATGGCCTGCCGACCTGACCTCCTTCTGCAATTATTACGATGCCTGCTCCGAAGGGGTAAAAAATGCCAATCCCAGGCTGCTCTTTGGCGGACCCGGCACCTGCCGCACGCTTTCTCCCCTCTTCAAAGCCATCCTGGCTCACTGCGACAACGGCAGGAATTACTTCACCGGTGAAACTGGTGTGCGCATCGATTTCATCTCGATTCACGAAAAAGGCGCGCCTCACCACAAAGAAGACATAAACCCAAACACCGAAGCGCTTTGGCGGCGGGAAGCAGAAATTCTCCAGTACATCCGCGACCATCACCCGCGTTTGGGGGATAAACCCTTCATGAATAACGAATGTGATCCCCAGGTAGGCTGGTGGGATGTGCACACCTGGCATGGTCGTCCTTACTACGCTGCCATCGCTTGCAAAATCATCAACCAGCATCTGCTTGGTCTGGCAGACGGCATGAAATGCAATTACATCCTCTTAAGCAACGACAACGGCTTCATCGGCACCTGGGGCAACCGCACCCTGATGACCCGTTTTGGTCCACCGATGAATTTTGATGATGGACAGTCGAGGCATAAGCCTCATCTCTCGTCGGGTGAAAAACATGTTCAACTCCCCTTCGAATTGATCAAAAAACCCATCCTGAATGCCTGGGAGATGCTTTCCCTGATGGGCAATGTCCGCATCCAGGTCTCTGGCGCAGGAAGTACCAAAGATGATATCGGCGCAATCGCAGCAAAACGAGATAATACCCAGGTAACCGTGTTGATTTATCACAGCCGCGACCGTATCATGTCATCAGGCACAGAAAAAATCACTCTGGATCTGACTGGTTTGCCCTTTGATAAAGCCACCCTGGTGCATTACCGCATCGACGAAAATCACGGCGATCCCTATACCCTTTGGGAAAAGTCGAACGTCTATCTCCCGCCAACCAAAGAACTCTATGCCAGTATGCGGGATCATCAAGAAGTCCAGATGCTGGCTGAGCCGCAAGAAATCAACACGCCGGGCGGCAGGGTTACGATCGATTTCGATCTTCCGCTGCCCTCTGTCAGTCTGATCCTTCTCAGCGTCCCGCCCCAGCACGCCCCCGGCAAAGTCGAAAAAGTCTGGCTGGAAACCTACGAGGGATTAACCGGCGAAGAAGAAACCTTGATTGTCTGGAAAGGACTGCCAGACCGCACGATTAAAACGTACGAGGTGCTATATGCGCCAACCCCCAACGGACCCTTCACGCGCATCAACACCCCAGACCTGTTTTCAACGGCTTATCTGCATGTCGCCCCCGCCGGGCAAAAATATTATCGGGTGAGAGCCGTCGATTACTGGGATCGTAAAGGTCCTGAAAGTGATACCATTAAAAAATAAAACCCGGACCGCCTGGAGCAGCGGATGACCAATCAATCTTCAAACCATGATGTTTTGCTGGAAGTGAAAGGGCTGAAAAAATATTTCGATGTTCAGCGGGGTTTTTTCAGCCGCAAAGTTGCCACGGTGAAAGCCGTTGATGGCGTAACCTTTTCAATTCGTAAGGGACAAACCTTAGGTCTGGTGGGAGAAAGCGGCTGCGGCAAGACGACCACCGGCAGGGTGATCTTACGCGCTATGGATCCAACCGCCGGAGAGGTCTGGTTTAGCCATCCTTCCCTCGGCAGGATCAACATCCCCAACCTTGAGCGAAAAGAGCTAAAGCTGGCGCGCCAATCGATGCAGATGATCTTCCAGGATCCTAACTCATCTCTCAACCCGCGCATGACCCTCCTGCAGATCATTGGCGACCCCATGGTGGTTAACGGGATCAACAACCGCAAAGAAGTGCAAGAGCGGGTAGCGCACCTGTTAAAATTGGTGGGGCTGCGACCTGAATATATCAACCACTATCCACACGCTTTTTCAGGCGGTCAGCGCCAGCGCATCGGCATTGCCCGCGCATTGGCGCTCAACCCCCAATTTCTGGTTTGCGATGAACCTGTCTCCGCCCTGGATGTCTCAATCCAGGCACAAATTCTCAACCTGCTGCAAAGCCTGCAGAAAGAATTAGGGCTGACCTACCTGTTTATTTCGCATGATCTCAGTGTGGTGGAGCATATCAGCGACCATGTCGCCGTGATGTACGTGGGGAAACTGGTTGAACACGCCTCCACCAGTGATATCTTCAATTCTCCCAAGCATCCCTACACCCAGGTTTTAATTGCTGCCGTGCCGAAACCCGACCCCAATATTCCCCAGGCACAGATCGACCTGGAAGGAGAAGTGGCTGACCCGGCAAATCCACCCAGCGGCTGCACGTTTCATCCACGCTGCCCCATCGCCATCGACCGCTGTAAAGTGGAAGAACCGTTGCTGCGCGAAGTTTCGCCAGAACATTTCGTTGCCTGCCATCTGGCAAAATAAAACGTTTTATTGGGTAGCTGATAACATAAGGAGGTGATTTTGCTGGCAAATACACAAATGAAGTGCATCCGCATTAATTTCTAACCTATTTCTATCGATGAAGGAGAAGGTAACATGAGTAACGAAACATCTAAAATATCTCGCCGTGAATTCTTCCGGCTAACTGCTTTGACCGCTGCGGGGTTGAGCCTGGCTGCCTGCACCACTCCTACCCCAGCGCCCACAACAGCACCTGCAAAGACTGCTGCCCCTGCCACTGCTGCTCCTGCAGCAACGGCTGTGCCAGCCGCGACAAAAGCACCCGAACCCACCAAAGCACCCGCAGCTACCGCTGCCCCCGCTTCCAAGTATAAAGAAGCCCCCATGCTGGCGGAACTCGTCAAAGCCGGCAAGCTGCCCCCTGTTGATCAGCGCTTGCCAACTGAAGTTGAGACGATCAAACCGCTCGAGAGCGTCGGCGTTTATGGCGGCATTGCCCGCACCGTATGCGTGGGCGAGAACACGCTCTTCCACATCCGCAACACCTGGGGACCCGAAACCTTGCTGCGCATCGACCGCGACGGATCCACCATCGTTCCCAATGTCGCTAAGTCCTGGTCAGCGTCAGCAGACGGCATAACCTGGACCTTCAGCCTGCGCAAGGGAATGAAATGGTCAGACGGCGCCCCCTTCAATTCCGATGGGTTTGAGTTCTGGTACAAAGACATTGTCATGGACAATGAAATCACACCGACCAAACCAATCTGGATGCGGATGGGTGGCAAGATGATGGAATTTGAAAAGGTGGATGCTGAGACTTTCCGGCTGAAGTTTGGCGCTCCGAACCCGCTGCTGGTTTACCGCTTCGCGCATTTCGATGGTTTCATGGTCGTAGCCCAATCCGCCAAACATTATATGTCCAAATTCCACAAGAATTATGTAGACAAAGCAGCCCTCGACAAAGCCGCCGCAGATGCCAAATTTGACGCCTGGTGGAAGTATTTTAATGACATGTGCGCGATCAACAACGGCATGACCATCAAGAATCCCGCCATGCCGACCATTGCGCCTTTCTATCTCAAAGAAAAAACCACTTCCGCGCGCATTCTCGAACGCAATCCCTATTACTGGAAGGTCGACACCGCCGGTAATCAATTGCCCTACATCGATACCGTCAACGCCGCCTTCGTAGATAAAGGCGAGGTTGCCAACGCAATGGTCGCCAGCGGAAAAATTAACTTCCAGACGGGTTTCGTCTTCACCCTGGCAAACTACCCGCTCTACAAGACCAATGAAGCGAAAGGCAAGTACAAGGTCTATCTCTTCAAACTCCCTGAATCAACTGCCGCCTGCTTCCAGCCTAACCAGACCTGCAAAGACGAAGTGCTGCGCAAGATTTATGCAGATGTCCGCTTCCGCAAAGCCGTTTCATACGCCATCGACCGCAAAAACATGAATGAGACCCTTTTCCAGGGTTTGGGTGTGCCGGTCAACACGCACGTTATTCCAACCTCTAAGTTCTACAACAAAGAACAGGAACAAGCCCACACCAAATTTGACCTGGCAGAAGCCAACAAGCTGCTGGACGAGATGGGTCTTGATAAGCGCGACGCTGAAAAATGGCGCCTGCGCCCGGATGGCAAACGCCTGATCATCAACCTGACCTACTACGCCTCGAAGGATTATATGAACTCGGTAGCCGAACTCTTCAAGGAATACATGGCAAAAGTAGGTTTGTTTGTCAAGATCGAGAGCATCACCGGCGAACTCATGCAGAGCCGCGTGCCAGCCAACGATGTTGAGTTTGGCTTCTGGTATGCTGATAAATCTTCCGATGTCATTTTCATGCTCCAACCGCAATGGTATGTCGCCAATGATATTGGTTGGGAACGCCCGTGGGGCGTCGAATGGGCGCGCTGGCACATGACCGGCGGCAAAGAAGGGCAGGAACCGCCAAAGATTGTAAAAGATGTTTACAATTGGTGGGTAGAGCTTTCCACAACAATGGATGAAGCCAAGCGCCTTGAATTGGGTAAAAAGATCCTGCAGGCGCAGGCGGATAACCTGTGGACGATCGGGTCCGTAGGGCACCTCTCCGAGCCAGTCATCGTCGGTGAGAACATGAAAAACTTCCCCAAAGAGGGATATACCGGCTTCGACTATCTGACCGCTTCCCACTACCGCTTCGAACAGGTATACTTCGAAGGCGGCAAGTGGACTGGCGAAGTATAAGGTTTTAGATCATCCTTTCCAGCAGACCCTAAGGGTTTTTATGACCCTTAGGGTCTCCATCAAAATCACACTCCATAGAAGGCGGTTTTCATGCTGAAGTTTTTTATTAAACGTGTGGGAAACATGATCTTCTCCCTGTTTTTCATCAGCGTCATCGCGTTTATCGTGATTCAATTACCGCCAGGTGATTTCATGACCACCTATATCACCCAGATGAGCGCGGGTGGATCACCTGTCCAATTAGATGAAATTGAAAATCTAAACCGCCAGTTCGGTCTTGATCAACCAATTTATGTTCAATACTACAAATGGATTACCGGCATCCTGTTCCGCTGGGATTTTGGGCAGTCCTTTAATTTCCGCCGACCGGTAATCACCCTGTTGGATGAACGATTGGGGTATTCCTTAGTCCTGGCATTTGGGACGATGATCTTTGTGTATGTGATTGCCCTGCCAATCGGGGCATATTCTGCCATTAAGCAATATTCCGTGACGGATTATATTGTTACGTTTTTTGGTTTCTTAGGGCTGGCGCTGCCCAGCTTTCTCTTCGCGCTGATTATGATGTATCTTTCGAACAAATATCTTGGCATCAGCGTGGGGGGGCTGCTCTCGCCCAAGTATGAGACGGCTCCCTGGTCTTTTGCAAAACTGATCGATTTTCTATCTCATTTATGGGTTCCGCTGGTGGTGGTCGGATTATCTGGTACTGCCAGCCTGATTCGGGTGATGCGCGCCACCATGCTGGATGAGTTGAGTCAGGCTTATGTGGAGACCGCGCGCGCCAAGGGGCTGCCTGAATGGCGCATGATCCTGAAATACCCGGTCCGCCTGGCAGTCAGCCCGTTTGTCAGCACCATAGGCTTCACCCTGCCCAACCTGATTGGGGACACCGCGATTGTGGCGATTGTGCTTAGCATCCCCACCGTGGGTCCCTTGCTGCTCACTTCGCTGCTCAGTCAAGATATGTATCTGGCAGGCTCGATCATTCTGCTGCTCAGCGCCATGACGGTTGTCGGCACTTTCGTTTCCGATATCCTCCTGGCATGGCTCGATCCCCGCATCCGCTATGATTGAGACCCTGCTGTGTTGATTTTATTCACCTCTACGCCTTGAGGTTTGCATGGATACTCCATTAACCCCTATCAGCCCGCCCGTTCCCCCTGGAAACACCGCCTCCATCCCTGAAGAAGAGCGTATTACGTACGCCACCCCCTTGCAAATGATGTGGTGGCGTTTCCGCCGCCATAAAATGGCTCTGGTTGGGGTGGGCGTTTTGTTTTTTGCTTATTTCATCATGCTTTTTGCAGATTTTTTTGCCCCTTATGACCCAACCTACCGCACACCTTATTTGTTTGCCTCACCCAGTGTTGTTCATTTTACTGATCTCAATGGGCAATTCAGTTTACAACCAAAAGTGTATGGAATAACCAAAAGCCGCGATCCTGTAACCCTGCAGTTAATCTATGTCCCAGATAAAACGGTGGAGTATCCGATAAAATTCTTCACCCAAGGCTGGAAGTACAGGCTGTGGGGATTGTTCGAAAGTGATATTCACCTTTTTGCCCCTTCGGGAGAAGGCGCGGATATATTTATATTGGGAACAGACCACCTGGGTCGGGATCTGCTCAGCCGCATCATCTTTGGCAGCCGCATCTCCCTCACCATCGGGCTGGTGGGGGTTTTCATGAGCATGGTCATCGGCTTGATCATTGGCGGCATCTCCGCCATGTACGGCGGCTGGGTTGACAATTTGATCCAGCGCATCATCGAAGTGATCATCTCCATTCCATCTCTGCCGCTCTTGATGGGCTTAAGCGCTGCGATACCGCGTGAGTGGTCGCTGGAACAAACTTATTTTGTCTTCAGCCTGCTTCTCTCCCTCATCAGTACCACCGTCATCATCCGCATTGTGCGCGGCAAATTCCTCTCAACCCGCAACCAGGATTTTATTACGGCTGCCAAGCTCTACGGGTCAAGCGAGATGCGCATTATCACGCATCATCTGGTGCCGTCCTTCCTAAGCTACGTCATCGTGCGTGTTACGCTGGATATCCCGCGCATGATCTTATCCGAAACCGCCCTAAGTTTTCTCGGCATCGGGTTGCGTCCACCGGTGATTAGCTGGGGCGTGCTGCTGGCACAGGCGCAAAATTACCAGACGATTGTGCTTTACCCCTGGCTGCTCCTGCCAGCAATTTTTGTCATTATCACTGTTTTATCTTTCAGCTTCGTGGGCGATGGGCTGCGCGACGCTGCCGACCCCTTCAGCAAATAACCGCGCAGGAGGAACATTTTCATGGAAAATCAAAAACCCATGCTGCTCGAAGTCAAAGACCTGAAAACCCACTTTTTTATGAACCAGGGCACCATTCGCGCTGTAGATGGTGTCAGCTTTCACGTGGGATATGGTGAAACCCTGGGTCTGGTGGGAGAAAGCGGCTGCGGCAAATCAATCACCAGCCGCTCGATCTTACGCTTGATTCAACCTCCCGGTCGGATCGTTGGTGGACAAATCAATCTCTATCTACATTCCCGCGAAAATCCGCAGGAGCAAGAAGTAATCGACATCGCGGCATTAGACCCGAATGGACAAAAAATTCGCAGCATCCGCGGCGGCGAAATTGCAATGGTATTTCAAGAACCGATGACCTCGCTCAGTCCGGTTCACACGGTTGGCAATCAAATCATGGAAGCCATCTGGCTGCACCGCGATGTCAACCAGGAACAGGCGCGCAAGATGACCCTGGAGATGTTAAGCCGCGTGCGCATGTCTCAACCAAGCCGGGTGATCGATCAATATCCATTTCAACTCAGCGGGGGTATGCGCCAGCGGGTGATGATCGCCATGGCGCTGGTCTGCCATCCGCGCCTGCTCATCGCCGATGAACCAACCACTGCGCTTGATGTGACCACCGAAGCCCAAATCCTTAACTTAATGCGCTCGCTGCAGCGGGAACTCGGCATGGCTATTATCTTTATTACCCATAACCTGGGTGTGATCGCCCAAATGGCGGAACGCGTAGCGGTGATGTACCTGGGACAGATCGTCGAAACCGCAACCGTAAAAGACCTGTTTGGCGAGCCCAGGCACCCCTATACCCAGGCGCTGCTGCGCTCAATCCCCCGACTCGGAAAGAAATCCGGTCAACCGCTCGAGTCAATCCGCGGCACAGTCCCTGATCCATTCTCCACAATCAGGGGCTGCCGTTTCCACGCGCGGTGCAACTTCTTCATGCCGGGGGTTTGCGATGTCATCGAACCACCCTTGATCAACCTTAAACCCGGTCAAGATGTGCGCTGTCATTTATATGGGGAACACTCTCCGAAGGAAAAAAGTGGTATCATCCATCAATAGAATACCAGTTATTCTGCTGGAATAACCAAAACCTGGGTTGTCCTTGTAAAGGAGAAGTGAAGATGAAGCGGCAGTTGTTCTCACATTTCCTCCGAGCAGGTCTGTTGTGCATCATATTATTTGCCATGCTGCCTGTTTCTTCAGCAAGCGCTGATATCGGTGTAAAACCATCTATGAATTTTCGATTCACCTACCAGATTCCCAAGGTGAATATCATCCAGGGTACCTTGATCGAATGTGAAGACAAAGACTGCAAAACGAGCCAGCCTTTACAACAGGTGGGACCTCAAGGGTTCAAATGCTCCGCTGACACTTGCAATGCCATTGCATACGGATTCAGAGATTACCACAAATTAGTAATCCAATTCACCGACCGCACCCGCGAGAGCAATATCTTTACCCATAAGGGCAAATCGGCGAACTTCGACGTTACCGTCACCGAAGACAGGTTGATTGTCCAGGAAGCCGCCTCGTCAGGCTCGATTTGCCAGGCAGCCGGAATTCTGACAATTCTTGTCGAATTGCTTTTCGCCAGCCTGTATCTGAGCGCGTTTGGATTGCCCCGTTTGGCGCTGGGATGGGTTCCGATTGCCAGCCTGATCACCCTGCCGTTTGCTTGGGCGGTGTTTCCCCTTCTGATTGTGCCAGGTTTGATCCTGACAGCGGTAACTGAAGTTTTTGCCGTGAGTGTAGAAACCCTCTTTCTACACCGTGTTTCGGCGAAAACGCTCACGTTGCGCCAGGCTTTCTGGCTCAGCCTGGGCATGAATGCCGCCAGCTTCGCCGTTGGATTATTCTTGATTCTCTGATGCGGGCTTCGGGCTCAACAGGTTGGAAATAAAACTTCTCTCTCCCACTCCATCCCTGATTCCAACGATCATCTAACGGAAAATTTATTGGCAGGCTAATCCATTCTCTTCATCTTCAGGTAGAATACAGATAATGCTCTGAATCCTGTTCGGTTTCGAGAGGGAGACTTTTGATCGAATGCTCGAATGTCCAGATCTGGTCTCAATCATTATGCCCGTATATAACGCTGAAGCCTTTGTTGGTGAAGCGATTGAATCCGTCCTGGCTCAGACATACCGTAAGTGGGAACTCATTATCATCAACGACGGTTCTACCGACCATTCTGCGGAAATGATTGCCCAATTTTCTGACCCGCGAATAGTCGTTCTCCACAAACCGAATGGGGGCGAAGCAAGCGCTCGAAATGTTGGGCTCGATCACGCCCAAGGGGAAATCATCGCCTTTTTGGATGCAGATGATCTATATGAACCCAATCATCTGGAAACCGTTGTAAAAGACTTGCGAGACAACCCGGACTTTGGATTAATCTACACCAATGGCTGGTATGTCGACGCGCAGGGCAAAAAGTTAATGAAACTTTCACAACGCAGGCGCGGTCCCTTTTCTGGGGATATCTTCGCCGAATGCCTCCGGTCATCTGATGTTTTCGGTCCTCCAATCTCCACCGCATTTCGCCGGGCGATTGTCGTCGATCACCCCAACATCCGTTTTGACACAGCAATCATTATTGGACCGGATTGGGATTTCCTGATCCAGGTAGCCGAACAAACCCGCTGCCTGCCCGATCCAACTCCCACTGTGCGCTACCGGGTACACGGATCGAATATCACCATTCAGACCCCTTCCCCAAAGAGAGACCAATCGCTCATACGTTGTCGGCTAAAAGCCTTGCAAATGCAGCGGTTCTCTGAAGCGCCGGAAGAAGTAAAACTGGCAGTGTTTTATGATTTGCTGGTCAACCTGCTGCGCGGAAACTCAACCCAACAGGCAGAAATCATCCACCATCCCACCTTTCAGCAATTATCCCCCTCTTCTCAGTCAAAGCTACTCCGATACATGGCGGGGGATGCAATCATCGCAAACGGCGATTCATCGGTTATCGATCCCTGGCTTGCTCAAGCCGCACAGCTTGACCCGAGCGATTGGAGAGCAAAAGGCATCAGGTTCTTTTTTCACCTGCATCCAGCCACCTGCCGCTTTTTGCTTTCCAACTGGCGGGAAAAAAGAAATCAAGGCAGAGACCAGAGTTCGCCCTTTTCACCCTTTCTTAAAGCGCAATAAGACCCATCTGAGTAGCAATCATGAAAATTTGCTTGATCAGCCATTATTATCCTCCAGAGTCGACCGGGGGAATAGAAATCTACACGGAAAACCTGGCACGGGTGTTTCATGCGCGTGGACATGAAGTGCAGGTGATTTGCGCTGGCAGAAAATCACCCGCCGCCCAATATACCGCTCCCCCGCGCGATACAATCCAGGATGAGATAAAGATCAGGCGGTATGACATCAACTGGCGGCTCGCCCCAAACCCTTTTCAATACCTCTATAACAACCCCCAGGCTGCCAGGTGGATTGAGGAATTTTTAGAAGAAAACCGTCCCGATGTGGCGCACATTACGTCAACCTATTCCCTGTCAGCCAGCATCATTTTCGCCGTTCGCTCTTTAGGTATTCCCACATTCGTAACGCTCTACGATTTTTGGTTTCTCTGTCCCCGCACTTCTCTCTTAACCTCAAATAATACCAATTGCGATGGCAATGTTACAACAACAACCTGTCTGGATTGCATGGCGCAAGATTCCCGCTTTTTCAGGCGGCTGAAGAAAAAACTCCCACCTTTCCTTTATGCGAATCTCTTAAAAACGTTATCTCATTCACCAATTCCTTTGAAATTTCACGGTCTTGAGAATCTGATCGGCAGCTATGCGGCGAGACGAAATTATATTAAAAAGGCGATACAAACCGTCAATCGGCTGATCACCCCCTGTCGGTTTATGGATGACTTCTTTCGATCACACGATTTTCCTTCCCATTTGTTTCTTCTTATTCCAGCGGGAATATCAACCTCCTGGTACACCCAAAGAATTCCTCGATATAAATCTGACTTTCTGCGGATCGGTTACCTGGGTCAGGTCATCCCCACCAAAGGCGTTCATACCCTGATCGAAGCAGCAGCCCTTTTAAAGGGATCTTATCAAGTCAACATCTATGGCTCGCTGGCGCAAGAGCCAGCATACGCAGATTCACTTACCCAAATGGCGCGGGGCAATCCCAACATCGCTTTTCGCGGAGCCTATACGCGGGCAGACCTGGAAGAAATTTTGGCGCACTTAGACCTGGTCGTTATGCCCTCTCTGTTCCAGGAACCGTTTGGGATTGTCGCGCGCGAGGCGCTGTTAACCCATACGCCGGTCGTAGCCGCCGCCCAGGGCGGAATCATCGAAGCCATTCAACCCGGAGTCAATGGGGAGCTCTTTCCGCCTGGAGACGCTGTTTCCTTGTCGCAAATCTTGCAAAAATTAATTGACCAGCCTGCCATCGTGGAAAAATGGAAGGAAGCGCCAGTCAGGATAAGAACCCTGGAAGATGAAGCGTCTGACCTTGAAGCGGAATACCAGCGCTGGCTGACATCCAGCCAGATCATAAAATAACGCCGGGTTGGAATTACAGAAAAGCGCCGCTTCTTGCGTTTTATAAGCGGTTTACCCCGAACCCGATGGATAAACACTTTCAGGCGGGTGCCATAAAATCACCCGCCTGAAGGTTAAACTCATATTTCAATTGATCTTAACAATCGCTCCCAAACTCTTCGGTAAATGCATTGGCTAAAGCGCGCCCCCATTGATCCAACGGCTCTAACCGACCAAAGAAAAAGCGCAATACCGGCGGCTGTTCAACAAAGCGCAATCCTTTGATGATCTCACGATTTTGGTAAAGCCAGGCTAAACGATCGACAACATACTCAATTTGAGACATGGTATAGACCCGGCGCGGAACCGCAAGACGCGCCAGTTCCAGATCGGCGGGTATATCATTGCCGGAGGCATCTGGATCGGTCGAGATAGTACCGCGTTCCATGCTGCGCACACCCGAAGCGATGTAGATCGCAGCCGCTAAAGCACCAGCGGGATACTGGCGGCTGGGGATATGCGGTAAAAACAGGCGCGCATCCACATGACACGCCAGCCCACCGGCAGGCGTTACCACCGGCACGCCTTTTTCAACCAGGCGGTTGACAAAATAGCGCACAAATTCCGCACCGCTTCCTGCCACGTTGGGATCGACCATTTCGCGAATGCCGACTGCCATTGCTTCAACTTCTTTGGTTGACATCCCGCCATAGGTCGCGAACCCTTCATATACCGGCAGCCAGGGTAATATTCGGTCGAACATATCTTTGCGGTTGGTAGCAATCAACCCGCCGCGCGCCGCAGTGCTTTTACGTCCCGATAGATAGAGCAAATCGACGTTCTTCATCATTTCCTGGATGATCTGGGAGACCGTCCACCCGGCTGCTTCCGGCTCACGCTGCTGGATCAGATAAGCATTTTCAGAGATCAGACTGCCGTCAAACACAAGCGGAATGCCGTAAGCCGAGGTGACCGCCCTGACTTCGCGCAAATTTTGCAGAGAGAAAGGCTGCCCGCCTATCAAGTTGGTTGTGGCTTCCATGCGCACATAAGAAATGTGTTCTGCCCCATAGCGTTGAATCGACTCTTGCAACAGATTGAGATCGATGTTTCCTTTAAACGGATTATCGCTTTGGGTGTTCATGGCTTCTTCTTCGAAAATTTCCAGCACCTTTCCCCCAGCCAGCTCGATGTGAGCTTTCGAGGTGGTAAAGTGATAATTCATCAGCACCACATCGCCTGGTTTGACAAACGCCTTCGCCAGCAAATGCTCCGCCGCGCGCCCCTGGTGCACTGGCATCACAAAGCGAAAGCCCAGAACTTCTTCCACCGACTCCGCCAGGCGGTAAAAACTTTCCGAACCGGCATAGGCGTCATCCGCCACCATCATCGCCGCCAACTGCCGGTCGCTCATCGCATTCGTGCCGCTATCGGTCAGCATATCCAGGAAAATATCCCGCGTTGGCAATAAAAAGGTGTTATAGCCAGCCCGCTCAATTGCCTCCAGCCGCCGCGCTACCGGTGGCAGAGTAGTTTTTTGCACAATTTTCACCTTGTGCATCTCTACTGGTATCACTCGCCCATCAGATAATTTGATTTCCATCTTTTCCTCCTTGGCATAGGATTATTGATACGACAACGAAACGTCATCGCTGCTTCAACCAGTGATTTGAAATACTTCAATGTGGATCAATCAAAATACAACGAACCAGATATTGAGGCGCATCTAATTGCCGCTAAAATTCAGGTGATTTTATCATAAAGTTGCTGGAAAGACGTGGGTTGGGTCAGGGTGTTGCGCTCAACTTGGGGAAAACCTTAAGTTGTTTTTATAACAAAGTGAGAAATATTTCTCACTTCGAAAGGATGACAGTCCAGGTATACTTAGATTGCCTATATGCGCAAACACATAGCCTGGCATAAAATCCTTCAAGTCACCCTGGTCTTTCTGCTGCTCGGCGCTTTTCCAGCAGCGGTATCTGCTGACCAGCCTCAGCCGGTTCTTGGCGAGCCCGTATGGAATGATTCGCAGGCTATTTCTCCCCTGATGACCGGCTGCACCCGCCAAAACGTCGCTTCGATTAACCCCGACTTTGAACAGCGGGTGGTGGAACTGGTGAACGATGAACGCGCCAAAGTATCCGCTCCTCCATTAAAACGCAACAGCGACCTGGACTACGCCGCCCGTTACCACTCGAAGGACATGACCGAAGATAACTACTTCGATCACAACACGTTTGACCGCAGTGGAGGCAGTCTGGTTTATGTGTGCGCCTGGAACAAGCGGATCGAAAAATTTTTCATCCCGCCCGGAGGGGAAAATGCCGCCGCTGGGTACAATAATCCAGAATCCGTCATGAATGCCTGGATGGAGTCGGGCGGTCATAAAGCCAACATCTTAAATCCCTCCTGGCGCGAGATTGGCGTGGGGTATTACAACGGCGGCGGGCAATATTATGTTTATTGGGTACAGGATTTCGCCGCTCGCTCTGATTTCTATCCATTGGTGATTAACCGCGAATATGCCCGCACCACCAGCCCGGATGTAAACCTGTATATCTACGGCAGTTTCTCTCAAATGCGGTTTAAGAATAACGATGATGCCTGGTCAGACTGGGAGACATTCAAGAACAATCGCAGCTGGCGACTGCCCTGGCGCAAAGGGCTTCATCGGGTGACCGTGGAGATGAAAAAGTCGGATGGAACGGTGCTTACCACCTATGACGAGATTGAGTTAACCACAGGGGCGATGTTGGGTAACCTGCCTTCCAGTATCGCGTATATCTACGACCGAAGCAGTGCGACGCTTTCCCCTTCTCCTTTGACGCTCTCCCCGAAAAATACCGGCAGCTCTGATGTGATCCAATGGACTGCCCAGGCAGGCAGCGCGTGGCTGCTCTTAAGCGCAACCAGCGGCGAGACACCCAACGGTCAAACGATCGTCCAGCCCGACAGCAGCAAATACAATACGCCAGGGAAGTTCGAAAGCACGATCACGTTTCAAGATAAGGCGCCGCTGCAGGCAGATGGCTCGCCGAAGATCATCCCGATCACGCTGGTGGTAGTGAACTCACTGCCTTACAAAACTTTCCTTCCCGCCGTTCCTCGAACCCCCTAGCTTATTCCGCCTGAAACCACTTGCGGCAAAAAGACCAGGCGCCTGCTTTATAATAGCGGTGTCCCCCTTCGCCAATATAGAGCTGGCATCTTTCTGCAACGGCAGCGGCGGCATAAATGGCTTTTAGCCGTTCGTAAGCCAGCACCGTATGCTGGATAGGGAAGATCTCATCCCGCCTGCCATGAATTGCGCAAAACGGTCGCGGGGCAATCAGCCCTGCCACATCATACATTTCACCCAGGCGCAGCAAGCCGGGCACATAATTGCAGTCGCAGTGATAAACCGACCCGATACTGCCCCGAAATGTGCAAAAATACGAGCCGGGCATACTGATTGCAATGCGGGTGTCGCAGGCAGCCGCAAACAAGGATACCGTCCCTCCCCCCGAATTGCCGGTGATGGCAATCTTGCGGTTGTCAACATCCAGGTGATCCAGCGCCCAATCAATCAAGCGGCTCATATCCCACACCCGCTCACCAATCGGCGTGCGCCCCACTAACAGGCAATACATCAATTCTGTTCGACAAGAATGGGTGGTGTTTTGTTCACGGTCGCGGTTTGTGCGCGTTTCGCCAAATGCGCGGGTGGTCGGGGCAATCGCCAGGTATCCTTCACGCACTGCCTGCACCGCAATATCCCGCTCTCCCTCTATCATCCGCTGTTTCTCCTCTCCCGTATGCGCTATTCCCGCATAGATATAAGGGGGATTATGCCCATGCGGGGTAAGCAAAAGCGGCAGAGGTCGGGTTTGCTGTTTTGGGCGCAGCAAATAGAACGGCAGCGGCACAGTCGGCTCGACCCACAAATGCCAGGATTCGCGGATATAGTCTTCACACTCCACACTCCCAATTCGTTCGGCGTGAATGGAATGCCCAGCCAGGGATTCTTCCATCAAGTCCAGCCCCAACACCTGCCGTAAGCGCGGTCGAAAACGAGCCTGCCATTCCATGACCTCTTGCGGGGTTTGCGCAGCGCAGGCAAACTCAGATTGAACCTGATCGAATAATGCCCCAAAATGAACATCCGAATCATACATGCTTGCACCTTCCCTTTGAAAAAGCGGATTTTTAGAAAAAAAAGCGATTAAGGCTGCAGATTAAAAACCCAATAAGCCTTCTCCTGGTATAACACAGGATAGCGATCCAAAAGAAATACCTTCAACAACGGTCGATGGTCGAAATGAACGAAGTCAGACACAACAAAATACTTTTTCCCTTCGGTTAATCTTAAGAACTCTTCACTTATCTTTTGAAATTGATTTTCACTCCAGGGCAGCTGATCCACCTCACCCTGATAGAGAGATGGCATGGTCAGGCTCCAATAGGTCATGCGGGCGCCATAATCATCAAATAAACCCATCACAGCAGACGACTCATAGCCCAATTGTCTGCCTAATTGCGCCCAGGCAGCCGGTTCATCCCGGTAGTCAACCCGCCGCAAATCAGCCCGCGCCTGATAAATTGCATAGAGCGCCGCACCACACACCACCGCTGCCAGGATCGCCCTTGCCCAGGCATCCGCCGGTCTGGAGCGGACTTGTTGAATCAACAGATCGAGCAGGGGAATCACTGCCAACGCCATCCAGGGGATTAACGGCAGGTGGTAATAATCATGCGTGGAGATATGATGAGCAAAGGTCATCCCATAAACCAGGTAACCAATCAGCCAGCCAATCAGCATACCCCGGTATCGGCTGCTGGCAAGCAGTCCCGCGCCAATGCCTGCCAGGATGACGACGCTCAATCCACAGGTTTGATCCAGTTTCTGCGCCCAGCGCAGGTAAAAAGCAATGTCAAGCCATAATTCGGGGAAGAAGCGTTGGGCATATTGCCCCGCCAGGAATCCATTGATCCAAACGCCGTAGATGTTATAGAGAACGGCTGGAAACAACGCCAAACTTGCTGCCAGCCATAGCTGCCGGTCTTTAATGGAATGGATCAGTCCTTTCTCCGCCAGTATCATCCCCACCAACAAACCTGCCAGAGGAAAAATTGCCACCTGCTTGACCAGGATGGCAGAGCCTGCCAGTAGACCAGCCAGGATTGCCCTGCCCCAGCCTGGTCTCTCGATCCAGCGCACCCCAGCCCAGGCAGCAAAAAGCAGCAGACAAACCATCAAAGGATCAGGTTGAAAGGAACGGCTGGCAATGACGCCATAAGGCAGCAGGACATAGATCATCAAGCTGAGCTGGGCTGAAAGCCAGCCGCCCAGGCGCATTGCCAACAAAAGCAGCGGCACCCCGCCAGCCAGCCAGAAAATGATCGAAAACAGGCGCGGCAGCCATAAGGCATCCTGCCCCATTATCCGCCAGCTCATTCCGGTAATCCACTCGATGATAGGCGGTTCGATTCTAGGCTCAGTTGCGCCCAGCATCACCATGCGCGCCCGCGTATCTTCATCCAGGTTGACTGCGGCAGGGGCATAATAACTGCGCGCAATGAGCGCCGAGTGGAACTGGCGGGCTGGATGAAAATCTACAGGAGGATCGGTCAGGTCGATCAGGCGCACCATCAGCCCGATCAACAAAATGAGCAAAGAAGCCGCCCAGGCGCCTACCTGCCTCAACCGGGAAAAATCGCTCATTGTCTGCGCCTGGCTTTCAATTCATTTTTTCTGACGAAGATCGAATAAAACATAACCATCACCCTTTTGCGCAATGGGGTACTGATCCAGGGCGGCTTTTAACAGTGGCTGAGCATCCAGATCGCTGAACAGAGTAACCAAAAAATAGTCCATTCCTCGGACCTGCGACTGAAAATATTCGGAAAAATCCCCGCTGATTCGTGGACTGCCAGCCGCTTCACCGAGACCCACATCCGCGCTCGACGGCCAGAATCGCTGCACGGTCGTCCAGCCGTAATATTTCAAACGGTTGCCGTAATCATGCACAAGACCAATCACCGCTCCATCGCGAGGTAACTGCGCTCCCATTTGCTGCCAGGGAATCGGTTCTTTGCTCCAATTTTCAGCCACCAGCACCGAGCGGCTCACCCAGGCATAATAGCCCATCACGCCTGCCAGGATTGCCATAAACCCAATCCGCCACACAAAGGGTTGTCTGCGCACAACCCCAAAGACCGCCTCGACGATCGGCGCCAATCCAATGGCTGCAGCAGGCACCAAAACCAGGCTGTAATATTCATGCGAATAAATCTGGAAGGGGAATGTCAATCCAAGCAGCAAGTAACCAACCCACAGCCCCAGCGCCAGTCCACGCGCTTTCCCGGCATAGAGCAGCGATCCGGCAAGCGCAGCAAAGAACACACTTTGATCCACCAACCCGCGCACCAACGCCAGCCATTTCACGTAAAACTTGCTCTGGCGCAGCAAGTCCGACATCCCGATTGTCCAGAATAAGGCAAACTCGGTCGAGCGCGCGCCGATCCCAAACAGGTAATAACTGGCAGGAATGAAAATCGCCAGGCTGGCAAGAACCCAGGTTTGCGGTCTCCGCAGGCAGCCCAAAACGCTGCCTGAGCCCAAAACCACTCCCAGCGCCATGCCAGCAACCCAAAACACCGCATAGACTTTGAAAAGCATCGCCAGACCTGCAAACACGCCTGCCAGGACCGCAAATTTCCAGGACTTGCCCATACACTCCCCCCAGCGGTAAAGCGCCCAGGCGGCGCAGATGGTCAGAGACACCATCCAGGGATCCGGCTGAAACGAACGGCTGGCGACCACGCTGAAAGGCAGCACCAGATAAAAGCCCAGCGAGAATAAAGCGGCGCTGGATGAAGTCATGCGACGCAACAGGTCATACAACGCCCATCCCCCCGCCAGCCATACCAGCGAACTATACAATCGCGCTATCCACAGTTTTTCGCCGGTTAGCAGGTAGGTCAACGCAACCAGCCGCTCAAAGACTGGCGGCTCATAGGCTTCCATTGTCCCCCAAAGACCGACCGCCCGCTCGCGCAGTTCAGGCTCGGCGGAGGGCAGCATTTGATAATACATGCCGCGCGCAATGATGGCTGACCGGAGTTGCCGGGTTGGATGAAAATCAAAGGGCGGATCCGTCAGGTCATTGATGCGCAGCAGCAAACCCAACAGGAGCAGCCCAACAGCCAAAAGCGCCGGAATACGAGATTTCAAATGAAAAGATTGGGATTCTTTCATAGCATGATGGATCGATGGAGATGCTGAAAACGAAGCTAGAGCCAAGTATACTATACAAGGGTATAATCGGGATGCCCTATGCGCTCATCCTCCTCCCGCATCTATCGGATCGCTGCCCTGCTCATCCTGCTCACCGGCTTGATCCTGCTGCTGTTTCCGCAAAGCCCCTTCGACTTGATGCGGCTGGCAGCGCGCCCTTTCTCCAAAGACGGCGTCATCGAGACCCTCGCTCCACACCGGACGGCTGCGCTCGATCCCCTCGCGCGGCTGGCTGGCATTCTGCTCACGGCGGGGGGAGCATTTGGGGTCATCTGGCGGAAGAAAGCCAGGTTGCTGGCAGGTACAGCGGCGGGATGGCTTTCTTCTTTCCGGTCAACCCTCTTTCAAGATTTTACGACTCTTCTCCGAAGTTTAATACCTGACCAAGAAGACACTGCCTGGATCATTGCCATCGCCGTGGTGACAATTGCGGGCTTGTTGCTGCGCCTGCCCTACCTGGAAAAACCGATGGGACACGATGAAGCCTACACCGTCATAGCGTTCGCTTCCCGCCCGCTGCTGGCGGCAATTTCAGACTATCACCTGCCCAACAATCACCTGTTTCACACCTTGCTGGTACATCTCGCGATGCGTTTCTTTGGCGGGGCTCCCTGGGCAGTGCGCCTGCCTGCCCTGCTGGCTGGCGTCCTCTTGATTCCCGCTGTTTTTTTGGCAGGGAAACAACAATACCAGCGCAGTGCAGGATTAATTGGCGCCAGCCTGGTCGCCGCTCTGCCGGTATTGGTCGATCTTAGCACCAGCGCTCGCGGTTACAGCCTGGTCGCGTTGATGGCGATGGCAGGCTTTTTGCTGGCAGCATATCTGCAGCGCCATGACAACCTCGCCGCCTGGCTGCTGCTGGCAGTGTGCGGCGCTTTGGGCATGTGGAGTATCCCGCTGATGCTTTACCCGCTCGGATCGGCATACACCTGGCTTGCGCTGGATTGGGGTCGCAAGGTTTTATTCCCCCCCTCCCCTGTGCGCTGGAAAGACATCTCGCGCTGGCGGCTGCGCTTTGTAACCCGCATGACCGCCAGTGGATTGGCTGCCCTCTTTCTCACCCTGCTGCTCTATCTGCCGGTGTTTTACGCCAACGGCGTGGAGGCAGTGACTGCCAATTCGTTTGTGCTGCCGCTCAGCCTGCCAGAACTGATCGAGGTCATTCCAGGCAGGGCAGGAGAAACGGTCGATTTCTGGTTTGGTAAATGGATCGCGGGCGGAGGCTGGTTGATTGCTGGCGGGTTTCTGCTCAGCCTGGCGCTGCATCGGCGCTTTGGCAAGCAAACAATCCCCCTGCAGCTTGCAATGATCGGTTTTTGCGCCGCCGCGGTGTTGATTCAGCGCCCCAACCCCTGGGCAAAGCTATGGTCGAGCCTGCTGCCGCTGATCTTGCTTAGCGCCAGCGCGGGATGGGTCAGCCTGTTCTCGTTATCCGCCGGTCGGCTATGCGAAGGTATCCGCCGCCCAAGAATTTCTCCCGCCTCTCCCCCGCTCTCCTCTCAACCTGAGCCTGCCAGCGTGGTTCATTCATCCGCCGCGTCGGGCAAATCGCGGCGATTCCCCTGGCTGTCCCTTTCGCTCCTGACCAGCCTGCCGCTCAGCTTGCTGGTCAGCTTGCTGATTTTGGGATGGTCATTCTGGCAAACCAACACGGTTTCTCCCGGTATGCGCCTTCCGCCCGGCGCGCCTGAGCAAGCCGCCCGCTTTATCCAGGCGCGGTATCAACCTGGAGACCTGGTCGCCTGCACCGGCGCCGACAGCCCCGCGCTGTTTTATTACCTGGCTCACCTGGGCGTCGCTTATCCCACCCCGCGTGAACTGCGCCGCCTCACTTTTCAGCGCGTGTTTGTGGTGGTGGATGCAAAAGAGAACCAGACGCTTGAGTCGGTGCTGAGAGAGTTTGAAGAGGAGCTGAGGGGGTATTCGGTGGGGGAGGTTGAGGAGAGCTGGGAGGGGGATGGGATGGAGGTGGTTATAATGGAGTTGAAGGGAGAAGGTGGATATAAAGGCAATATGCCTTAATGCAACAAATGAATGGATTTACTGTCCATCCATTATGACACGCCTTCCTAAGTCATTTATGATACGCATAAACCAGAATATCTTGAAATTGTTTCCTCTCAGACAATCTTAAGATGTTATTGGTTTTTATTTGATAACCAAATCCAGCATCCTCTAAAATCTGTAGAAGTGTAGAAAAACAATCCATTTCGCTTGATATGTGGTGATGATATTCAACAACCATTTGACGAACAAAATCAAGTTTTTTTGACGCCTTAAGTTCCTCTAAAACATCAATCTCCGCACCTTCAATATCGATTTTTAGAAAATCAACATCCTCATTGATAAATTTTGAAAGGACATACGAGTCAACACGCCGCATTTGTCTGGGCATCCTATCATGAAAGGTACTCATTTCTAGCGAGCCCACACGTTCCTTGTCATAAAAAAAGTCTATCTTTCCCTCTTTACCTGAAATTGCGGCTCGATAATTTTTTACTGAACCTGGCGTATTGTTCTTTACATTTTCTTCCAAACATAAATAGGCTTCTTCTCCAGGTTCAAAAGTAATAATTCGAGAATTTGGATATAGCATTTTAAAATAGAGAACAGATATCCCTATATTACTTCCACAATCGATAATAAAAGGGGATTTCTTTTCAGATATAAAATAATATTGGTTCTCAAGAAAAATTTCCCTATAGAGAACCGTCAAAAAATCGAAGTCTAGAAAATTTACTTTGTATCCAGCGATCGTTGCTTTTTTATTACTTGAATTAAATCGACGAAAAATAAAAACATTAATCCAGGTTGAGATAATTTTCTTCTGTAAATCTGAATTTAATCCTGTTTTATTAACCCTTACAATAACTCGCGGTAGAAAATACAGGTCCTCTAGAATACGCTTCATAAATCATGATCCTGCAGGAACTCCTGCCCAAAAAGATTCTAGCATAAAGGCAATCTGCCTGGCTTTGTTGAAAATCCTGCCTGATATCTAATTTGTCAGAAAAAAATTAATCTTCCAGGTTCATTTATTTTTTTTCACCCACCCAGGAGAATAATCCATTGCCGGGGAATTCGTTATATTGGTATGAGTCCGAGAAGTAACATCATAAACGAAGATATCTAATTGCTTATTTAATTCCGCAGAATACACTATTTTTTCACTGTTTTCAGACCATTTAAACCCAAGCGGGATCAAATCATTTGTGTATGTTATATCCGTCATCTTTTTATCAGCAATAAAATACAAATATAGCTTATATCCTTCCTTTTGCTTGGTTCTAAAAATTATTTTTGAGCCATCAGGAGATAATTCTGGTGATGAGCACTCTCCCAGGTTATTTGTTATTTGAGAAATTTGCTGAGTTTGAAAATCATACAAAAACACATTTTTATTACCAGCTCGATCACTTATAAATGCCATATATTTATTTTTCTTATCGAGTGAAAATTCAGTATCTAACCCTTGCCCTGCGCTCAGGTTGATATTCTTTCTATCCTTGACACTTGATTTAAATATATTGGGTGATCCTTCCATAGAAGACAAGAAAATTAATTGGTTATTATCAAACCAAACTGGTGATCTATCAAAAAAATGGTTTTTATTCCATAGTTCATTTCTTTGATTGGCAATATCGATTATTCCGATAAACGTGTTCATGCTCAAACTGGACGCAGAATAGGCAATCATTTTTCCATTCGGCGAGATGTCGATTTCGTCTTCATATACTTGTGGAGAATTCGTCAGGTTTTTTACCTGTTTCCCGCTCCAATCTGCCAGATAAATATCTGAATCGCCATTGCTTAATGCGGTAAATACCCAGCGATTCGCAGGGGCTGACCACTTAATGCCCGAAATCCGAGCCTGATCGGGTAAATGAAACAGGATCTCCATGCGATTGTTATCCAAAGATATGAGGGATACTTTATTAACCTCTTGTTGATCTGAAAAATAAACGATATATTCCAATTCTCCTTCTGGAGGAGAAGGGTTCATCTGGCAACCAGATAGGAGTTGTAATACCAACAAAATTGATAAAAGCATTACCAGGTTCGATCGTTTCCACATGGTCAATATTGACATCCCATCCGCAGAATTATGCAATAAACGACTTAATCATATCCAGGAGATATGCTATATCCCTAAATCATACAAGAAAAGAAATTATTTGTAAATAAACACACCTCGAAAATTTATTCGAGGTGTGTTTATTCAGATAAACAGCATTCGTGATAACTGGTCGAAATTTATTTATTTACCGCGTTGAAGGTGTACATGCTATCAATACCAAGTTTATCCACTTCCTCGTTGATAAACGAAACGATCGGTATAGGAGTATTTGTCGCGGTCTTACAAACAATTTCAGCAGCGCCGGTGAAACGACCAATACTGCCACCGGCTCGCCAGTATGGATCTGCATTGATGTCGCTGCGCGAATCTGGTGCAGTTGGATTGCCCTCATATATCATAAAAGAGCCATTTGCAGCCAGGGGTCTTGTATAGGTCTTTTTGACTCCCGATCCAACCGTTGAGCCAGGTCCGGAAGTGTACGTAATATCACAAGCGCCCGCCAAATTGGAAGTATTCGCCAGGCTGATAACCGTATAATACCCATACCAGTTCGCCAACACGGTCGGAATAATCACTTTGTTGGTGGCGGTAAGAGCATCCATCACATTGAAAGACCCTGATTGGTTGCGGAAATTCGTCCCAGCTTTCGCCTCAACATTCATAATTCCTGCCAGGGGCTGAGAGGTGCAGGCAACGCCGCCAACCGTTCCCGCAAACGATTCGATGACCACCGATCCAGTAAATCGAGAATAAACACTCTTTAAGTCGGATTGAGAATCAGACGCTTCATCCCCTTCGTAGCGAAGAATGGCATTCTTAGGATCAATTACAAATTCTGCCGTTACCGAAGTAAAGTTCGTCGTTCCATCTACACGAACCAGGTTGCTTGCAGAAGTAAGGTCAGGGTAATAAGTAAGCCGGACACACGCTTTTTGAGTCTGGCTCATATTGACCAAAGTTAACGCGGTGTAGTAGGTGTACCAACCTCTGAGTGCGGTTGGGGAAATGAGCTTGGTCGAACCAGCAGTAAAACCGTTATACGACATTAATTTCTTTTGGGTAACATTGTGCTCATTCACAACGACCGCTAAAGGCTGAGACGAGGTAATCATAGCGCTGCCAAAGAAGCGCCCTGTAAAACCGCCGCTACCGGCAGGCGCTCCAAGCGAGGTCATGTTTTGCTGGCTTTTTGGGACAGAAGCGTTTCTCTTGATCGATATATTGTTTTCTACTTGAGGCGTTCCAACGACTACTCCATTGACGGTCGCCGGTATATATTCTATTCGAACATCTGTAGCATCCGCATCGCCAACGTTTTGAATGAAAATTTCGGTGAAGTAGTTATAGTAATTGTACATTACCGCAGGCAGGAAAACGGATGTTCCACCTTTGGAAACGCCGGAGTAACTTGCAAACGGAGGTTGAGGAGTATTGGGATTATCCAGGATGAATTCCTGGTTGACAATCGAGACAATTTCCCTATCCGAAGAAATGACAGCCGAATAGCGACCCGCCCCCAGCGTAGTTTCATCCCGCGGCACCAGCACCAACCGCGAACCGCCGTTGGCTTCGACATCGGTAAATGAGCGGGAAGCTTTTGCGACCCCATTCTGGTCATAATATTGAACCACGATTTGAGCTTTCTCATTGCTGACATTGACAACCTGGTAGGCACTTCCCGCAGAATAACCCGGGTATTGCGCCAAACCCGCAGATGACAAACTCAATGAGACGATAACAACCAAAAGAATATAAATCCATTTCTTATGTTTCATGCTTTCCTCCAGAATAATTTCTAAACCAAGTTACCAATATCATAATGAGGATCAAGCGAAAGATCAATACTTCTTTTGGATTACTGCCGGTTTATCTCCCTTCACGAGGAAAAAATAAAAAAATATCGCCAGGATGATTTCAATAACCGTCTGGGCGACACGATTGACCAGCGATACAACGATCGACACGGGCAATGGCAGCAGTTGAGTCAGCATTGTAACCATCGTGATTTCTTTTAATGCCGTATTTAGCGGTAAAAATTGTCCGAAGAAAGAAGCCAGAGATGAAAGTGTACAAATAACAACCAGGTCAATCGCCGAAAAATCTACTTCTACAATAGACCGCACCCAAAAATAAAAAGAAAAGGAATCCAGAATCCAGGTCAATAAAAAAAGAAGATAACCACTCCATACATCACGCATGGAAAATTGCATATTTTCTTTGACCCATTTCTTTATCGATTGTATTAGCCTTTTATAGAAAAAAAATACCAGAATCAGGATTACAAAGACAATGGCGATAAGCAGAAATATATAGTGGGAAGGACTGTTGAAATTCAACGGAATGGGTTTATAGATCAGGAGGAATACCAAAAGGGTTATCCCAGAACATCCAATTAAGACATGCTCCAAAACTGTTGCGATGGAGATATTCTTCACCGACAATGTGTTTTCATATAACGCAAACTTGGTACTGGTCGACCAGATTTGACCGAATGGAATTCTTCGTGATACCAGGGAGACACTGTACACCCTGGCGTTTTGAAAAATATTCGATTGGTGCGTAATTGCTGTAACTGCACTATTCCAACCCAATATTTGAACGCACATTGCCAACAGGTGCAAGATCACACCATAGAAAAAGAAGTCATATCGGATTTGGGTCAGGTAGGTCGATAAGGTTTGCCGTTCATTGATCAAAAGATAGGTCATTACCAAAACAGTAATACCGATAAAAAAAAATGGCTTCAGTTTGGATTCTTTAATAATCTTAAAGAACCGTTTAAGCTGAGCGACCATAGTACTCCCGAAAAAAAACTTTCAGCGCCTCAATTCTATTCTTCCAAATTAAAATATTTATCTGCAACAGATCCAAATTTTTGGTACGGAGCAAATCTTGACCCAGAAATAAACAGGACTTTCCAACTGCTCCCAGCAAGGCTCGAACAATCGGTCGTTTGTTCCGCTGAAGAGCAATTAAATTCCACAAAATCCAGTTGAATTGAACCCGGAGGACTGAATCGGGGGTGTCCCTGTGATAGTGATGGATGTAAATTAAAGGATCATATATCAGGTAATACCCAGCCTTCTGCAGGCGAAAGCCCAGGTCAACATCTTCGCCGGAATTGATGCGAAAGTAAGGATCAAATCCGCCAACAACTGCGAATGCCTCCCGTTTGAAAGAACAACACAAGCCGTAAAGATAGGGGACGCGTTTTCGCCTGTTTCCCCAATTTTGGCTGGCGTGAGCAATTCTCCATTGATTGGCTACTCCTTCATGAATTGTCTCAATCCCCCTGCCGCCAACGCCCGCTAATTTCTCGTCGTGATGTTCATCATACACATTCACCATCCATTGAATCATGTTTGCAGAAGGCACTGCATCGGAATCTAAAAATACGACAAGATCACCTGAGCTGGCATAAAAACCGGTATTGCGAGCCGCGGCTGGTCCTTGATTGGAAGAATGACACACCAGATGGACATCGAGCGTCTTTAAAATGTCAACCGTGTTATCGGTAGAGGCATCATCAACACAAATCACTTCATGCGGTTTTAAGCTTTGCTGTATCACCCCATCCAAAACCCGCCTGATATTTTTGGCGCAATTAAAACAGGGGATAATAACTGAAATTTTCCTTTCCGGCACTTATCCCCCCCTCTGTTTTAACCAGGGAGATTGAACGGCTCCAAACACCCAGGCAATTTTTTGAAGATAAACGACGGGCAAATACAAAAGGAACTGCAGAGATTTCGGGGTGGTGAGATAGATGTTCAGCAACGCCAGCAAGGCTATCAACGGACCAGCCAAGAATAAAATGACCCGGTTTCTCGCCCAGGCAGGAATCGATTTCTTCCCTGGCATGTGCAATTTCGTAGAGAACTTTCCCATCTTGACTGAATGTTTCCACACTTTTTCAAACGATTTCCGGCTGGAGTTGTGGAAGATCCAGGCTTCAGGTGTAAAAAACAAAAGATCGCCCCCCTGGTTGATCCGTCTGGTAAATTCAAAATCTTCTCCCGCCGCATCTGGATACCCCTCATTAAAACCGCCTTGCTTTTGAAACACGGATTTACGAATGGCGAGATTCAGGCTGGGCAGGGCATCCCGAAATCCTGGTTGGTGCGTATCTAAAAATTCGTGAAAAATCGAGAAATTATCTGCCGCATTCCAGTAATTTTTCCTATCAAACCGCACCCCTCCCCCCGCAGCGCTTATTCTGGAATCCATGAATATTTTCTCAAACAGGGATAACCAATTCGTTGTTGGCAAACAATCCGAATCGAGAAAGACCAATATCTCGCCCGCTGCCTGGCGCGCGCCTAAATTCCGCGCTTCCGCCGGGGCATAAGGTCGATCGGTTTTGAGGATGGTGAGTGGAAACGGATAATCCTTCTCGATTGCAGAAAAATCATCCATGCCAACCACAATGACTTCAAAATGCTGCGGGTCAACGTCCAGGTTGGCAAGCGACTCAACCGTGTGCCGCAGCGTTGGAGAATTTAAAGTTGGAATGATGATACTAAATTTTTTCATCCCTCTGCCATTAGCTCCGAATGTATCAGAGTCAACATACGGGCGCCAATCCTTTCAAGAGCATAGTGGTTCAGAAAAGTCTCTACCGCATTTTGCGCAATGGTCTTACATAAATCTGGTTGGGTCAATAAGGTACGAATCGCCTGGGAAATCTGGATAGGGTTGCGCCCGCAAGTGAAAAGATCCCGCGCATGAGAAAATTGATCCAAAACAGCTTCCGACTCCCCCGTAACCACCACTTTTCCCATTGCCATACACTCATACACCTTATTGTGAACCGTCATTAACGATTGAGGGGTATCTCCAAATGCGCCCAGGCAGATACTGGACCGGGCAATTGTTTCGGCTAATTTTTCCTGATCCATCCAATCCAAAAAAACCACATTGTTCAACCCAAGCCGAGAAACCATTTCCTGGCAGGTCTTGCGGTCGGGTCCATCGCCAATTAACTCAAAAAGAATTTCGGGATATTGCTGCAGCATTTCAGCCGCTTGAATGATGAGAGGCACGCCATGATTCGGGATAAAAGACCCATAATAGAGAACAACAAATCGATCAGGGAGATGGATAGAATCGCGTTTATAAAAGACCCGGTTATCTGCGCCTGTTGGCACCAACCCGATCTTTTTCTCAGATATTCCGTAGGTTTTGGTTAACCACCGCTTATACGGCGACGTATCTTGAATAATGAAATCAGCAAGCCGTAAGCCTATCCATTCAATCCATCGCAAAAGGCGGACAGAGAGTCGATTGCATTGATCGAGATTTCGCTCAAGAGAAATCAGATAGATCGACATAAAGAAATCCCACACCAGTGGACGACCTTTCAAGCGGGTCAATATCCAGGCTGGAAAAACATCGAATTGCCCTGGATATCCAACAACCATCACATCATAATCACGGATTTGGAAGTAGCGCTGCAATAATCGAATATATGCCCTGATGGCTCGAAAAATAAAGGACAGGGAAATTCCTTTTTTAACCAATTGGACTCTTTCATCAACGCTGCCCCATAATGGTTCATGGCACTCAATGACCATGACGCCATTTTGTCGCAGCCCCTCGATTAAAATTTTATTCCTGGAATATTCGTGACGGTAGGTGCCAAAATAACACACGGTCAGGGTACGCTGAGGATCAGTCATTAGAATCATTACTCGGGCAGGCAGATGGGATCATGGACTTCTTGCCAATAGCATGCGTTAATTCTTTCCCCCTTCGCCCGGTTCCCCTTTCCTCATCCGGTACAGGATTTCTTCCAACAGCTTGCGGTTAAACGAGATCAAATCCGCCACCAGACCGATTAAGAAGGTCTGGAATCCAAGGATGAGCAAAACCGCTGCCAGGATTAAGGACTGGATGTGCCCGCTGCCCTGCCCCTGGATAAAAAAATACACAAAACGCAGCCCGATCAAAACACCAACCCCAAACACCAGGCTGCCGATCAGAAAAAACACGCGCAGCGGACGGTACATCGCATAGGCGCGCATGATCGTGCTGCCCGAACGCTGAATGTAATCAAAGATACTGTGAATCAGACGCGATGGTCGCTGCGGCGGATTGGTGCGCACCGGCACATGAGCCACCCGGATCCCAATATTGCCAGCCTGAATCAGGGATTCCAGGGTGTACGAATACCGGCTCAACACGTTGGTGCGCAAAGCCACTTCGCGCGTCATTGCCCGAAAGCCGCTGGTTGCGTCTGGAATGGCGATACCCGCTGCCTGCGAAACCGCCCAGCTCCCCAGCACCTGCAGTTTGCGCTTTACCGGCGCAAAATATTTTAATGTCGCCACCCCGCGGTCGCCAATCACCAGTTCCGCTTTTCCTTCGATAATCGGCTGAACGAGCTTTGCAATATCCTGCGCTTCATATTGATTATCCGCATCGGTATTGACAATCACATCCGCGCCCAACCGCACACAGGCATCCAGACCCGCCATGAACGCCTGCGCCAGCCCGCAGTGATGTGGCAAAACCACCACATGATCTGCGCCCGACTCAAGCGCCGCCTTCGCCGTCTCATCTGCGCTGCCGTCATCGATGACCAATATCTCAACCTGGTCAAAACCGTCAAGCTGGCGCGGAAGCAGGCGCAGCGTGCGCGGCAAGACCTGAGCCTCATTAAAACACGGAACCTGGATTAAACACTTCATACCGGATCGATTCACCTGGGCGGGAAAATCAAACTCAAACTCAAATTATACCGCTGAAACGATCTTCGATCCGGAGAAATGCTCTTAACCCAATCCTTTTTCAGCAAAGAACGCGCAGTATTGCCGATCCGTCTTCTGAATATGATTGGTCAGCCAATCCTTGAGAAATTGCATCACCTCGATGGTCATGGCGACTTTGCCTTGCATGAAATCTGCCTGAAATTGCAGCACCTTGCTGGTCAACAGGGAATGCTCCTGCTTGTGGCGGGCATAGTGCGGGAAGGCATACTTTGTCATCATTGCTTCTTCAGCAGCGAAATGAGTGTTGGTATATTCCACCAGTTCCATCAAGGTTTTTCCCAACACATCCCGCCCTCTGCCGGCAGACATCGCATCATGCAGATCGTTGACCAAACCGCATAATGTTTTATGTTGATCGTCAAACTCGCGCACTTTCACCGAAAGAGCATCCGTCCATTGAATGATCGGCATATTGGAAATCTCCCATAGATTTATGAATTTTTTTGTAGTATAAGGATTCTTGCCCAAAATTGGCATATAATCACTGTAAAAAATCTGGAGTTTCCGCCATGAATGAACAACCAGAAGATTCTCCAGCCAACTCATCCGACCCCTGGGAAGAAGTTGGCAGGCAGTTTAAGTCGCTTGGAGAAAGCCTGGCATCCGCCATCCGTTCAGCCATGCAAGATGAAAAGAACCGCGAACATATCGAAAAGATGCGCGCTGGGATCGAAGCAATGGCGCAAGAGGTCAACCGCACCTTTTCTTCAGCAGAAGCGCAGGAATTGCGCCAAAGCGCCGAAGAAATCGCCCGCAATGCTGCCCAAGGCGCAAAAAGCGCCGCAGAAGTTGCCCGCCCCCACCTCGCCTCGGCTCTGCGTCAGGTTTCCATCGAATTGAAGAACCTGATAGACCGGTTAGAAGATGTTCAGCCAGAAAACGAGCAGCGCAGAAAGGATCAATCGCTATGAAAATTGTGGTCATAGGTGGCAGCGGACATATCGGCACCTATTTGGTGCCGCGGCTGGTTGAGGGGGGGCATCAAGTCGTCAACGTCAGCCGCAGCCAACGCCAACCTTACCAGCCGCATGCTGCCTGGAACGAGGTTCAACAGGTCGTCCTGGATCGGACACTGGAAGAGGAAGCTGGCTCCTTTGGGGAAAAGATCGCTGCCCTCAAGCCAGACATCGTGATCGACTTGATTTGTTTCAAACTCTCCAGCGCTCAAATGATGGTTGAAGCGCTGCGCGGAAAGGTGCAGCACTTTTTGCACTGTGGAACCATCTGGGTTCACGGACCAACCATTCAAGCGCCCACGCGTGAAGACTGCCCGCGAGCGCCTTTTGGATCTTATGGGATACAAAAAGCCGAAATTGAAGCGTACCTGCTGCGCGAAGCGCGCCTGGAAGGGTTTCCCGCCACCATCTTGCACCCGGGGCACATCGTCGGTCCAGGCTGGATCCCCTTGAATCCCCAGGGCAACTTCAACCCCGTCATCTACGCCCGCCTGATGCGGGGCGAGGAGATCACCTTACCGAACCTGGGAATGGAAACCGTGCATCACGTGCACGCCGATGATGTAGCCCAAAGTTTTATTCAAGCCATTGCGAACTGGTCAACCGCAGCGGGGGAGAGTTTTCACGTGGTCTCCAGCCAGGCAGTCACGCTGCGCGGCTATGCCCAACAGGTTGCCAGCTGGTTTGGACACGAAGCCCACATTCGCTATATGCCCTGGGAAGAATGGAAAACCACTGTGGACGAGAAAGACGCGCGCGCCACCTGGGATCATATCGCCCACAGCCCGAATTGCAGTATCGAAAAAGCCCGCCGGTTGATCGATTATCAACCCCGCTACACCTCATTTCAAGCGGTACGCGAAGCCTTAACCTGGCTGATTGACAACCGCAAATTGGAGTAAACCTTGAATCCGATTAAGCTTGTTTTATTTTTCTCCCGTCGTTATCGGTATGCCCTGGCAATTACCGTCATCAGCATGTTTTTATTGGTCGGCGTCCAACTGCTCATCCCCTGGATCATTAAAATCCTGATCGGCGCCGTCACCCAACCCGACCTTAACCAGGCTACTCTCACATTAATCACCCAATTAACCCTGGTGGTGATGGGCGTTTACATCTTGCGCGGCGGATTGCAATTTTTGCGCAGCTACCTGGCTCATGTCGCAGGCTGGGGTGTGGTCGCTGATGTGCGCAAATACATTTATGAACACGTCCAACGCTTATCTTTGCGCTATTATGAAGACCGCCAAACCGGACAGATGATGTCGCGTATCATCAACGACACCGATTTGTTCGAAAAGTTAATTGCCCACGCCATACCCGATATGATGGTCAATGGACTGACGCTGATCGGCATCAGCATCGTACTGGTAAGCCTCAACTGGACACTGGCGCTCTTTTCGATGCTGCCTATTCCGTTGGTGATCGCTTCGCTGGTCGTTTATTCAAAATATGTGCGTCCGGCATTCCGCTACCGACAACGCGAGTTGGGCAACCTCAACGCCATGCTCAACGATAACCTGACCGGAATCCGCGAGATCAAAGCCTTCACCCGCGAAGACGACGAACTGCGCAAGGTCAGCCTCGGCATTGATGCGTACCGCCGCACGCTGCTGGGCGCATTGCGATTAATGGCTATCTACCAGCCTTTCGTCGATTTCACCTCCTCGCTGGGATTACTGGTGGTGATCTTTTTTGGCGGTCGCCTGGCATTTCAAGGCGTCTTGCCAGTTGCTGATTTGGTGGCTTTTTTCCTGTATCTGGAAATGTTCTACCAGCCCGTCCGCAACCTGGGCAATGCCTGGGAAGCCGTGCAGGAATCGCTGGCAGGCGCAGACCGCGTAACCGATTTGCTGCAAGAACAACCTGAGCCGACCGGCGTAAATGGAAAGATTGTATTGAAAGAACGCGCCCAGGGTCATATCCGTTTTGAGAATGTAAATTTTCAGTACCTGCCTGGCGAGCCGGTGTTGGAAGAAATTAACCTCGACATCCCCGCCCGCAAGGTAGTGGCGTTGGTGGGTCCAACCGGTGTGGGAAAATCGACTCTTGTCAGCCTGATTCCCCGCTTTTACGATGTTTGCAGCGGGCGCATCACCCTCGACGGGCGCGACATCCGCGAGCTATCGCTGGACAGCCTGCGCAGGCAAATCAGCATTGTGCTGCAAGATGTTTTCCTCTTTCATGGCACAGTGCGCGAGAATATTCAATTTGGACGACCAGACGCCAGCGAGGAGGAAATCATCGCAGCCGCAAAAGTAGCCAACGCGCATGAATTTATCGCAACCCTGCCCAACGGTTACGACACCTTCATCGGTGAACGCGGCATCAAATTATCTGGCGGGCAAAAACAGCGCCTCTCCATCGCCCGCGCTGTGCTAAAGAACGCGCCCGTGCTGATTCTGGATGAGGCGACCTCCTCCGTTGACACCGAGACCGAATTGCTCATCCAACAAGCCCTGGAACGCCTGATGGTCGGTCGCACGGTGATGATCATTGCCCACCGTCTCTCCACGGTTCGCAACGCCGATACCATCGTCGTCTTAGAAGGACACCGCATTGTCGAAATTGGCTCGCATGAAGAGCTGCTCGCGCGGCAGGGTTTGTATCACCGCCTCTACACCGTTCAGAGCCGGATGGAGTCGGCAACCGAAGCCGCCCGCATGGTTTTTGGAGAAGCGCGCGCCTGATTCCAAACAATCCCTCTACATCCCCTTGTAGAATACGATCCTAAGAGTAGAATTAGGATCGTATTTATCATGATAGCAGTGAGGTTTTTTCATGACCAATCGAAAATTGCTTTTTTCCATATTCTTAGTCGTCTTTATTGATCTGCTTGGCTTCAGCGTGATTCTGCCGCTGCTGCCTTATTTCGCCCAGACTTTTGGCGCAGACGCGTTCACCACCGGCTTATTGGTGGCAATTTACGCCGCGGCGCAGCTCATCGGAGCGCCGATCCTGGGGCGTCTATCGGATCGATATGGTCGCCGCCCAATCCTTATGGTGAGCATCCTGGGAAACGTGTTTGGATTCCTGATGTTGGCGCTGGCTCAAAATCTGACCCTTTTGTTCCTCTCCCGCCTGCTTTCTGGTATAACGGGCGGGAATATCAGCGTCGCCCAGGCTTACATCAGCGACGTTACAGACGAAAAGAACCGCGCAAAAGGATTGGGATTGATCGGCGCTGCTTTTGGGCTGGGTTTCATCATCGGTCCTGCCGCTGGCGGATTCTTAAGTCAATGGGGGTATAGCACCCCCGCTTTCGTCGCGGCAGGTCTCACCTTATTCAACCTCCTGCTGGTAGCGTTATGGCTGCCAGAATCCTTGACCCCCGAACGGAAAATACAAGTCGCACAGGCAAAACAAGTGCCCTTCACTCCGGCGGCGCTGCTGGCAGCGTTACAAAGACCTGGTATTGGTCCACTCTTGCACACCCGTTTTTTCTTCGGGCTTGCTTTCGCTATTTTTCAAACCACCTTCTCGCTGTTTGCCCTCTATCAGCTTCGGCTTGATTCCCAAAATACCGGGTACATTCTTGGATATGTCGGATTTCTATCGGTGATTACCCAGGGATTTGTGGTAGGAAGGTTGACGGCTCACTTTCGGGAGGACTGGCTGCTGTTAATTGGCACGATCATTATGGCGGTTGCCCTGGCAGGCTGGGCGCTCACCACGTCGGTTCCGGTATTACTGATTGTAATGATCCCCCTGGCAGTGGCTGGCGGTATATTAAACACGGTCATCTCCAGCGCCATCAGCAAAGCCGTGCCGGTAATTGAGGTGGGAGGCATGTTGGGGTTATCGGCTGCGATCGAAAGCCTGACGCGGGTGATCGCTCCTACCGTTGGCAGCCTGCTGCTGGAGAGCATCCATCCCGCTGCTCCGGGCATCCTGGCGGCGCTTATCATGGGCTGGGTTGCCCTGTTCATCTGGAGAAAAATCTATGCCACTCCAACCCTGAGAACAGCTCCATCTTCAATACCCAAAAGGTAATTTCAATGCCCATTTTTGAAACTTCGTTCCAGGTGAATGCTCCCCTTGACGTGGTAACGGCTTTTCACCACGACACCCGCACCTTGCGCCTCCTAACCCCACCGCCGGTTTACGTCCAACTCCACCGCGTCGATCCATTGGCTGAAGGCTCGATCTCGATCTTCACCATGTGGTTTGGTCCGATTCCCATCCGCTGGAAAGCGGTTCATTCCCAGGTCGATCCGCGTAGCGGATTCACCGACACCCAGGCAGAAGGACCTCTGCTGCGCTGGACGCATCGCCACACCTGGAAATCGCTGGATGATAAGACTACCCTCATGACAGAACACATCGATTATCAACACCATCCCGGTTTAAAAGGCTGGCTGACCCGTATCCTCTTTTCCACCACCGGGTTGAAAGCGATGTTCTTCTACCGCAAGCTGGCAACCCAACACGGCGTTAAACGATTGTTGCAATCTCCAGAGTACAATCGTAAACCCTAAAGGGAACAGGAAAACATTCCGCCTCTCTACCTTATAAAGGCGAATACCACCTGAACCGGTCATTCTTTTGAAATGAATAAAAAATTCCCCCAAATCATCGCATGAGCGGCAGGCTCATCCGGATTTGGGGGAATATCGTCATCATCAGAAACGCTATTTACTTAACTGGAAGGTAACCGCATATACATCGGGCGTTTCCGGTTTCAAGTTGATTGTCCCTCGAATCGGACGGTATCCAAGCTGATTGCCGACCATCATTGCATACGGGGTGGCTCGCTGGAAGGCATTGGGCAATTGGAAGTTTCCATTATTGTCTGTCATCGCATACGTGTACACATCATCGTCGGTGCCATTTTGCAGCCATTGATCCAGATCGATGCCGGGTTTTAGCGCCACAATCATGGTTTGGGGTAATCCCTGGCGGGTGTTTGCGTCAACCACCTGCCCGCGGATTATCACGCCTTTGCTGGTCGGCTGGGGACCGGGCGCAGGAGCCTTAGCCCCAATCGACGTCGAAGCCGTTGCAACCTGGGTCAGGTTATTCCCGGCAAAAAAATCCACTTTATAAGTTCCATCCGGCAAAGCTGCTCCGCGGTTCGACAGGCTGAGTGAAAAACAACTGCCGTTTGCCGCGTATTGCCAGTTTTCCTGCTGCGAAGCCACTTCGCGGTTATCCAAATACCATCGCCAGGCAGCAGGCGCGCCGGGAGTCATGCCGGTCCATTGGAACACGGCATATATTTTCTGCGTTCCGGTGGGAAAAGATTGCACGACCGGGCTTGGACAGTTGTTCTGATCGGTTGTGGCTGCCCAGCCAATCAGGGTAAATTTGGGTGTACCAGCCGGTTGCGGACCTGGGGGTTGGGTCGGCTGAGGAGCAGGCGGCTGGGTTGGGGCGGGCTGTGGTCGCACAACGCCGTAAGGACTGACGTAGGTTTGACCTGTCCGCGCCGCCTGGATGAGAGGTAAAGCCCAATTCACCGGGCGCACCCCATTAATAAACCCACCGGTCGGGATGCATGAATCTTTTTCGTCGATCTTCCCATCGCCGTTTGTATCCTGGATGCGCCGGCAATCCGTGTATTTCAATGCGGACGAGGTGCCGATACGGCTGGGAACTCCGATCAATTCGCCGCGCACATTCGACGCCTGTCCGCCTGAATTTCCTCCAGAAATGGTGGCATCCGATTTAAACCAGGCTCTCTCACCCACTTTCTCCTGCCGGTCGAAGCCAGAGACATTCCCCGTCGTGAAGGTAATGGTGTCGCCGCCTATACTGGGGAAACCAAAAATGTACATGGTATCGCCCAGCGACACGTTATCTGAGTTTCCAAGCGGCACAAATGGCAGGTTAAGAGAGGCGATATTGACCGGTGATCCATCCACATTTTTCTCGACCTTGATGACCGCCAGGTCGAGCGTCCCATCGACCGCCAGCACTTTTCCAAGAAAGCTGGGCACGGGCGGACGGTCCTCTCTATCGACCAGTTCAATTCCCAGCAGATCAGGCTGGAATTCATCCATTGCCATCGAGGAAGGTTGAGCGACATGCGCATTGGTTAAGATCAAGCCATCTGGGGTAATGATCGTACCAGAACCATTGTAAAGCGGCACCAGCCTGTTACCCTGCTGCTTCAACCCAAGTATCCGCACGGTCGCTTTTGCAAGCTGCTGACGCTTTGCAGCCGACATCGAAGTCGGTTCGGGTTCCGGCTGTTTTGGCAGTTCTGGCGGTTTTGTCGGCTCTGATTTGATCGCCGTCGGTTCTTTTTGAGGCGTCCCGCCGGGCGTCCCGCCTGGAACCGGCGTCGTCACAGGTCCGCAAGCCATCATTGCCAGCGTAAAAGCAGCCAGACCAGTCAGGATTCTAAATAAAAATGTACGGTTCACTTTACACCTCCTGCCGCAACCCTGCCAGAACGGACAAATCGATAGAACTGTCCCAACGCCCCATCATAGCGGGAAACAGGCGCAGTCATGCTAAATACTAAAACTTGATCCCCTTCTATGAAATAGTAATCTATTCCTTTTATAACCTCTGGCAGAACGTCAGGACCATTGGGCTGGACGAATGCAAACACCACGCGATAACCCTCGCGATTGCGTTCTTTGACCGGACCCTGATCTAACACTTTGTAGCTGTTCAACGATTTTGCGTTGGTCAGGTTGCGAGAGACCACCGAATCGGTAAGTTTTCCTCCTGGGACGGCAGGAAAAAGCGAAACCGAAAGCGCCACCTGGGGATTGAACGGATCGCTTGCCGAAAAAATGGTTTCTTCCTGCGCCACACCGAATCGCACCGACCAGCCTGCCGGGACACTGGCAAAAATCCCTGCCCGTTCTACATTGCGCGTCTGGCTTTCAGCAACCGTTTTCACCAGCCAGCCCAACATTAAAGCCGCCAGGGTGAGAAAAACGATGATCCAAACCGGCAGGGCGGATACGCGCATAGAAGAAGGTCGTTCTGATTGAGAAATTGCAGTCATCTTTTCCCTCCTATGCCTTTGAAACGGCTGACACAGCCTGAGATTGCTTGATGTCGCGGGCAATGAGCCAGCTTAGCAAAGCGGCAACACCAGCAGCCAGCAGAATAGCCAGGAAGATGCCGATCCATTGATTTCCAAACGCGCCGGTGGTGCTTAGGGTCGGGGCGGTCAGGTTGCCCCACAGGAAATAGAATAAGCCGTCTAACACCGCTGCGATCGATACACCCAGCGGCGTCCACCAAAACGGGCGCTTCTCCAGTTTCTCCCTGCCCAAGAAATAACCGGTGATACCCGAAAAACTGGCTTGCGCTAACGCCACGACCACTATCCGCATCGCGGCATTCCCCAGAAAAACCCCGCCAGATTCCACAATAAAATGGATATTTAAGACGGTCGCAAACCCCAAACCCGCCGCCGTGGAATAGATGATGCCATCTGTTCTTTCATCGAATTCATCCGAATTAAACACCGAAAACCGCACAGCGGCATATTTGAGAAATTCCTGGCTGAAACCAATCACCAGCACAGATCCCAAAAAATCGACCAAAAGGTTCTTATACAGCCAGGCATTAATATCATAAATATTTTGCAGGAGAGGAATGCCAACCGCTGCCGCAAGCAAACCGCCCAGCAGAAAGACGGAAAAAACCATGTGCTTGGGTTCTGGTTCCAGGTGGTCTTGCCGATAGAAGAAAGCAATCCATAACACGGCAGGCACAACCGCCATGATCGTCCCAATGGCTAATAATATACCTGGGCTGAATTGAGGCTTAAAAATGGAATCAACCCCATAAAAAAACAACAAAAAAGCCGCCAACAATACAAACGTAATCACATTTGGCAGCCAGACACTCTTCCGCAGGCGGATCCCTGCTTCCTTCTTTTCAACCACAAGATCACTCATCTGCCCCTCCTCATTTTATTCGGGAGTTGGTGAAACATATACACAAATTATAATATTTATATAGAAAAAATCAATCAATATTGACAATTTTAGTCAATTATTCATTGCTATTAACACGCAAGTTTGAAATTAAGCGCTGTTCCACCATCTGAACGAAAAAGAACAATGGTTACAAACAAGGTCGAAAACGGTTTGAATACGGTTGACCAGCCTTGTTTCAGCCTTCGCGCTCTTGAATGATCGCGCGGGAAGGGATATAGTAGAAACAGTACTGTGAGGCAGGCATGAACAACGTTGCAGAGTATCTTAATCGTGTATCCCAGGTTTTCGCCAGGATTCCCCCTGAACCCATTCAGGAAGTGATCGATGCATTGCGCCAGGCGCGCCTGGAGAAGAAACGAATTTTCATTTTCGGCAACGGCGGAAGCTCATCAACCGCTTCGCACATGGTGAATGACATCCTCAAAAGCACTGCGTGTTTCTCTCTGCCCCGTTTTAAGATTATTTGCTTAAGCGACAATGTACCCACTTTAACCGCTTATGCCAACGATGTCAGTTACGATATCATCTTTGCTGAGCCGCTTTCTGCCCTGGCAGAACCAGGCGACCTGGCGATTGCAATCAGCGGCAGCGGGAATTCCCCCAATGTGCTGCGCGCGATGGAAGTGGCAGGCGAAATGGAATTACTGCGGATTGGTTTTACAGGCAGAGACGGCGGGCGCTTGAAGGATCTATGCGATATTTGCGTGATCGTTCCCTGTGATTTAATGCAGATCATCGAAGATGCGCACATGGCAATTTTGCATGGAATATTCCTGGAATTATGCCGCCCGGTCGAAGAACAAATGCAGATTCTTCAAATACCGGTAGAACCCGCGCTCCATTCCATTTGACTTTCCATTCAACAGTCTCGCCTTTTCTTTTATAATCCATGAAACCCTTTGCTTCTGGAGGATTCATGAGTCAATCCTGTCTCAATTTTGCGGTGGCGATCGACAAGAATCACATCCTCTCGCCGCTGCCCCACATCTGGCGCTCTATCGGATATGATGAGATTAATTGGACTTACACCCCAACCGGAAAGTCCATTTTTGCCCGCATCGCAGCGCTGGCAGACAAGCCGTACTATATTCGTAATCACAACACGTTCACTTCCGGAAACTGTCTCAGCTATCCGGCATGGGGTTCTACCAACGTCTACCAGGAAGACGAACGGGGAAACCCAAAGTACGATTGGAGCACGATCGATAAAGTCTTCGATGTAATCACCGCTGCAAACTGCCTGCCAATTGTCGAATTGGGATTTATGCCGCGCGCATTAGCGCAAGTGCCGCCTGAAGCCTATAAAAACGCCAACTCCCTGGTGATTGGCTTATACGATCCGGCTGCCAGCTACCCGCCCCGCGATTACCAGCGCTGGCAAGACCTGGTTTATCAGTTCGCCTCTCACTGCCTCGACCGCTATGGCAGCCAGGTGTTCGACTGGCGTTTCGAACTCTGGAATGAGCCAGACCTCACGTATTATTGGATGGGCGGAATAGAGAATTATTGCAAATTATATGATCACAGCGCTGCCGCAATCAAAGCAGTGGATGAACGCCTGAAAATTGGCGGTCCAGCCGTAGCCTTTGGCGTTGATTTTCTGGACCAGTTTCTGCGGCATTGCGCTTCAGGCAACAATGCCGTGACGGGAAAAACCAGCACGCCGTTGGATTTTATCTCCTTTCACCTCAAAGGCACCCATTGGCCTGCGCCAGGTATGCCCGTTCAACCCAGCTGGATGCAGATGTTCAACGCGATGCAGCGCTTCTGCCAGGTTATTCGCCAGCACCCTTCCCTCGCCCACCTGCCAGTGTACATCGATGAATGCGATATCGATGTAGGAACCATCCTGGGCGTGTATGATAATCCCAGCCTTGAATACAGAAACTCAGAATATTACGCCACATTTTTATGCCGCCTGTCTAAGCTCTGCCTGGATGCAGCCCAGGCTCAACAGATCCATCTCGAACTGATCACCACCTGGGCATATTACTTCGAGGGAAAACGAGCGTTCGAGGGCAACCGCACCTTGTTTGATTATGCCGGACTGGAAAAACCCGTTTTCCAGGCGTTTCGCCTGCTCTCTCAGCTTGGCAATCAGCGGTTAAAATTGACTGTGGATGGTCAGGCGGATGCAGCGGCAGAAGTGGACGGTCTGGCGAGTGTCAGCCCGGATGGCTCAATCGCCATTGCGGTTTGGAATTTTGTAGAGGATCCATCAGCAACCACAGACGCCAATGTGCACCTGCAAGTATCTGGAATAACCGAAAAAAATATCCGTAAGCTCCATTACCGAATTGACCAGGATCATAGTAATACATACACATTGTGGAAAGGACTTGGTCGCCCCGAATTCCCATCGGAAGCCCAGATGAACGTCCTTGCGGCTGTTCAAGGGCTGGAATTATTAGAACCACCCCAGGTGATTGAGACAAACAGCGGCGGCTTGAGTTTTCACCTCAAATTGCCTCCGCACAGCGTATCATTGATCCTGCTTAGACCTTGATCGAGCTATACCTCAACGACAAAAACATCTGCTCTGCCGCGGTTGACTGAATTAAAAGAAATCCATCTGCCGGTGGGGTCGCATTGGCAATGAGGGTGAGAATACTGCCAGGGCAAACCGCCCCAATTGGTGTTATGTTGAGCAATCACTTCGACCAGCGGTTTTTGCTGATCGTAATATAGCAGCATGATCTTATCACTGGAAAGGTTCCCATCCAAAATGATTGCTGGTCTGCCCGCCATTGCGGATACATGCCCGTAAGAAGTCATCAATCCAAAATAATACTCCCGCCAGGGCGTACCATCCGGATGGATAATGCCAATAAATATGCCGCCATTCCTGCCTGGTCCGTGATAAATCACCCCCTGCCCGTCCCACGTCCATGCAGAGTGCACCTGGAATTTTCCCCCATCTTGAGAAGGCAATTCGGTCAATCTGCCGGTGGAGATTTGGTACGCCCAAATGCGATTTATATCACCGCCGCCAGCCCATAATTTCGGCTGCGGGTCGCGATCGAGCAATACCAGGTCGCCATCCACTGGATTATGCGGACAGTGTGCGCCGCCCACTCCTTGTTCTTCATAGAACACCTCAGGCGCGCCTCCCGCTAAAGGCACCTTGATGATTTTGAGGTAAGGCGGATACTTGCCAAAATAATCCAGGTAGGTTTGGGCAGGTCGGTGATTGTGGCGTAATTCGGGATGAGCAGGCATCAACGGCAGGATCGCGTAAGTCTCTAAGGGATCAATACTGGGCATCCCCGCAATCGATTCCTGACCGAAATCAGCCAGCAAAACGGATTCCTCTAATGTATCCAGGTGTACCATACGCAAAGACCGCGCCTGGACAAAAACAGCGCGGCGGGTTCGCGGCGCAATACACGCCAGCATGGTCACGCCTAAGCCGTTCCCCACACAGGTGCCATTTCCTTTGTGCATTTCATCCAAACAGCCCACGCCAGGAAATTGTTCGGTCAATTGAGTAATATCCCCCGTTGAGACATGCGCCTTCATCAAGGCGCTGCCGCCCTCGCGAGCCGAGGCAAAGATCAAATCTTCTCCGTCTGCTGTAAAGGCGGTGTTGGTGTGGTAAGTAGGCGTCTGGTTGTAAAGCCCCACTTTGGTGATCCGGCGCACTTTCCGCAAAGTCAAAGAGTCCAGATATGTCTCGCTTTCGTTCCATTGTTCGCCCTTGTGAGCCATGATTTTCCTCCTGGTCAGGTTGTATGAAAAGCAGACCTGCTTCCCGCTCTACACGGTGTTGGGCAACCTTTTTCTAAAGTTTTAGGTTTCTAACCGCATTGTGCATGATGTCGAAAATAGCAAGAATTTCGGGATCGTCCCCAATCTCTGTCATGTATCTATCTACATCGGCATAATTAATGTGTAAAAATCTGTCAAACAATTGCGAACCACGCATGATATTACTGCTTGGCGTATATATTGGTCCGTAACGTTTTGTAGCGTTAAAGTAATACAAAATGGGCAACAGTTCATTTTTAGATCGGATGTGGTAGCGAACAGCCAAGCCCGCCCAAGTTTTGAGAAATTTCCTGTTGATGTCCACAAATTTACCTGTATCGTGGTCATCGTTGTACTTTAATTCGGTGTAAACAATCAAACCGTCATCGGTCTGAAACAGACCATCTACATCTTTTGTTATACCTTGCCTTTGCTCATCTCCGGCAGCTTGTTCGATTTCTAATATTCTATCGAGCAGGCTTGAAAATGCTTTTGAACAATCATCGGGGCTGTTAGGCAATTGACGTTCTGTGATGTATCCGTCTATCAAAGCGTCCGTTTCAGTTGTGAAAAATAATTTAATTTTCTTTCCTGAATCAGGCATGATTTGTACGCCTGTATCCATTTCAATGATATTTCGCAGCAATTGCTCAATAAAGTTGCCAAATTTAATATTCAGCCCTTGTAAAATGCCGCCAATTATTCGATACCGAATAGGTATAAAATGGACTTTTTCGGCGTGTTTTTCTGCCATTCTGCGGATATTTTTTGTTGATGTGCTATCCGCAAGCATTTCTGAAACGGTTTGATGAATAATTTGCTTAACTTGACTGCTCACCGTAGAGTCCCATGTCTATTCGGAATTTTTCCCGCACATCGCCAAGACAAATAAGGTGACCATTTTCCTGTAAAAACCAATGGTTCCATCCGTTACAAGGCGCATTATTCATGTAATAACTACCCGCCTTATGAATACTGCCTTCAAAACCATCTGTCGTGCGAAGTTGTGAATCGGGTTTGATAATAGCAACTTTGCTTTTATCTTTCCCGAAAAATAATTTTTGACCAGGATGCAAATATCCATTTTCAACCAAAGTTGAAAATTCAACTTTTGGCGCAGACATGGCTTTGCTCTTTACGTTGAAAACAGCGGGGTCGAACATTTCTAGCTGAACAGCGTCTATCCGTTTTCTGGCGACTTCGATATATTTCTTTTCTCTTTCAAAACCAATCCAATTTCGATGAAGCTTTTTCGCAACTGCGCCTGTTGTTCCGCTTCCAAAAAACGGGTCAAGAACCACATCGCCAGGATTGCTGGATGACAAAATGACTCGATAAAGCAACGCTTCAGGCTTTTGAGTGGAGTGGGCTTTCTCCCCATTCGCGTCTTTTACCCGCTCTGCGCCTGTCGCCAAAGACAAAAGCCACCAATCAGAACGCATTTGCTTTTCATCATTCAAGCCTTTCATGGCTTGGTGATTGAATGTATATTTTGCGCCTTTTCCCGTACTCGCCCAAATGAGCGTTTCATGGGCATTCGTAAAACGCACGCCCCGAAAATTGGGCATTGGATTGGTTTTCACCCAAATCACATCATTGAGAATCCAAAACCCTAAATCTTGCATAATTGCCCCGACCCGAAAAATATTGTGATACGAGCCAATCACCCAAATTGTGCCAGTCGGTTTCAAAACTCGCTTGCAAGCAGTAAGCCATTGCCTTGTAAATTCATCATACGCTTGCATGGACTCGAACTTGTCCCACTGATCATCGACCGCGTCTACTCTGGTCATGTTTGGACGGTGTAATTCATTTTGCAACTGTAAATTATAGGGCGGGTCTGCAAAAATTAAGTCAATAGACTTCTCTGGCAAAGCACCAAGATTTTCAATGCAATCACCTTCGATAATTTGATTTAAGGGCAACGCCATTTTAACTCATCTCCGATCCAATATTATAAAGCGATTTTGCCTTTCAAAGTGTAATTTGTAGATAAATGGGCAATCCAACTCTCAATTGATACGCTGTTAAAACAATATCAATTAACTAATTAAATTGTTGAGACTGTCCCACCAACGGTGGGTCGCATAAAAAGTGGTTAATAAATTAGCGTGATGCGATTATTTTTAAGAAAAATTGATCTCGAAGTTGAACAAGTCTCGCACTATTTCCAAGAAATGTATGGGCGAAGTGGAGCTCTACAACTCACCCACCGTCTGTGGGACAAACACATTCTGCTTATGATTGTAAGAAACCTTTTCCCAACATATAATGATGAAATATTCTGATTGCGGGATTTATGGAGAGAACCATGTGGAAAGAGTTCAAAACTTTTGTAATGCGCGGTAATGTCCTCGATCTGGCAGTTGGCGTGATCATAGGCACCGCTTTTGGCAAAATTGTTACTTCCCTGGTGAATGATATCATTATGCCCCCCGTTGGTCTCCTGCTTGGAAAGGTGAATTTTGTTGATTTGTTTATCAACCTTTCTGGCACTGCTTACCCCACCCTGAAAGCAGCCAAAGATGCAGGCGCGGCAACGATTAATTATGGGGCTTTCCTTACCACCGTCTTGGATTTTCTCATCGTCTCGTTCATCATCTTTTTACTCATTCGCGGCATCAACCAATTGATGCGTCCGCTGGTGCCCGCTGCTCCCCCGCCTGCGCCTACGACCAAAGAATGCCCCTATTGTTTCACTTCCATTCCAATCAAAGCCACACGCTGTCCGAATTGCACATCTGAACTGTAACGGCGCGGGTATCGATTCATCCGGAGAGGTTTTCCCAATCTGGAATCACGATCTGCCCCTCCGCTGGGTGACCCAGCCAGCGCAAAGCGGATGGCTGAGCATCCAATAGCCAGGCAAGCTGGGCGCACGCCAACGCATTGAGCTCGGCGGGAAGGTGGATTTTGTCCACTGGCAATATCCCTTGCAGCAAGCGGTGGCGGGTGATTTCTTCAAAAAATAACATGGCATCCGCGACAGGCAACCCCAAATCAAACAGGGCGAGCTGGCGTTGAATACGCCCTTCCAGCCTGCCAGCCGGTAACGGAAGCGTTCCCAGCCAGACCTTAAAACACGCCTCGCTATTGCTCTCAACCCATTGGCGGGGTCTGTCGGCATTCTCTGTGAAGTGTTGATACCCCAAATTTTCCATGCGCGGATAAAATTCCAAGCCGCGCCGGATATAGGCTGGCGCATTTTTTCCCGACCCGTAAATTCGCGGAAGCGGCACCCCCAACAGCATTAACTCATACTCTGCCTGTCTTAATTCACGGCTCTGCTTTTGCCGATCAACAGGATTCTTCTGCGCCTGCGCTTCAGCGGTTTTCACACCTTTCGTAAGAGAACAGGCAGGGGCATTGATTGCTGCCAACGCCCGGCTTTGACCCGCAGCATACGCCAGGGCATCCACCAGCTTGCCCCCTCCAATTGCCAGGAGTTTCCGTTTCTTGTCCAGAGCCGCGTAGGTACAGGGTCGTTCCGGATCGGAAAAATCGAAACCGAGAAAACAATCAAAAGATGCTGCCATGACTTATGTATGCACCTGACCTCTATCGATCGATCAACAAAAATGTTGGAATTTCATCGCAGGATATTTATAAAAGCAAACCCAACCAAATGAACAGAGAACGCAAACGCCATGCCAGGCTCTGAAAATTTGTGCCAATTTTATCTCCATTTTACTGCAAACTCCGAAAAGTATTTCTATACTTACCCTATGACCATCATTTCACAAGTAAATCCACCCACATCATCGCCATTCACTTCACCCGCCAGCCCATCCATTTCTGGGCAAACGCGGTTAAATCCTGTCCAGCCAGGCAATGGACGCTTCAGCCAATTGCTTTCTCTGACCCTTGCCAGCTCGGCTTCCTCCTCCAATCCGGCTGGAATCGATTCGGGCGGAGGCAGTTTGTTGACCCCGATTTTATTCATGCTGCTAGAGCAATTATTAGCGCGCTCAGCCGAAGAAGAGCAAACCGAGCCCGAAACACCCTTGATGGCTTCCATGCGGTCAGGCGAAGCCTGGCAAGATCCAAACGACGCGGAGGTGGGGGGCGGCAAAATGCCCATTCGCGGCGCAAACGCTGGCGGATCTGGCGCGAAGATCAATGCCATGTTCAATTCGATCAACTTTCAACACATTAACCAGTTTGATGCCGAAAGGCAGGTTGGCGGGGATGGGCGCAACGCCAACTGCGGACCTGCCTCGCTGGTCATGGCGCTTCACGCGCTCGGTCTGCAGGTGCGCGGCGCCGCGTCTGACACACCCCTTGGGAAGCTGGTTGACCTGGCGCGGGTCAGCATGTCGCCAGGCGCTGCCCGCGACGGGGTTGACGCCAACGGCAACCGGATCGAATCTGAACACAGCACCTACACCAATTTTCTCGACCTCGCCAGAGGAGCTGCCGCTGCTGGCGCGAAAGCCGCCCGCATCTTGCCGAACGCATCTGCCATTCAACGCGCGCTTCAATCTGGCAGCGCTGTGATTGCCAGCGGAACCTTCTCGGGCAAGTCTCCTTTGCCCTGGACCGGTGACCGCGGCATCGATAACCAGACTGCGCCAGGCGGAGCCGCTTCTCATATCATTGCCATCACGGCTTACCTGCCCGATAAAAATTTGTTCGTCGTTCACGATCCAGCTCGCCGATCGGAGATCCACGTCAGCGCAGATGCGCTGGAACGCTTCATGCGCGGCAATGCCGGAGCGTTAGCGGTATCGGCTTAACGGCTGCCCGGCTGAGAACTGCCGGCGGCGGCTTTCCCGAAAAATGCTTGACATTCCCTCGTTCCGCGGTTAAAATGACCTTCACCCGCCGAGATAGCTCAGTTGGTAGAGCACGCGACTGAAAATTGCGGTGTCCCCAGTTCGATCCTGGGTCTCGGCATCCAAAATACCCCCGTTTTGGGGGTATTTTGTTTTTTGTTATAATGTCTGAAGTGGCATATTTCATTCAAAAGCTATTTTCTGGGCGACTGGCTGTGCTGGCTGCAATCGGTTTGATCGCTGCTGGAGGGTGGCTCTGCTTCCACGAATTTACCCGCCCAGTCACCTTGATCATAGATGGGCAGCCCTATGTCCTGCGCGCGCTGGCATACCGGGTCGGGGATGTGCTGCACAGGAGCGGAATTGACCCCGCGCCGCAAGATTGGATAGACCTTCCGCTGCAAAATCCCCTGCCTGCCAACCGCGTGATTCATCTCATCCGAGCCCGTCCGGTGATTATTCAAAATGGGACAGCCGCTCTCGCGTTAACCAGTTCCGCTTCTTTGGCAGGAAACTTGCTGCTCGAGGCGGGGATTCGCATCTTTCCGAATGATCGCCTGGTCTGGAATGGCGCAATGCTTCAACCCGATTCACCGCTTCCCCAGCACCAAAGCCTGTACCTGCAATTTTTCCGCGCTTACCCGGTGACCCTCAGCGCCCCCGCAGGCGGTGAGATCACCTTCTATTCTTCTAACCCCACCCTCGGAGGAGCGCTGTGGGAAGGCGGCGTTTTCCTCGCTCCAGCCGATACGCTGTCTTTACCGCTCAGCACTCCGCTCGACCGCCCTTTAACTGTCCAATTATCGCGGGGCAGGCAGGTTACGATTGAACTGCCGGGAGCTACGAAGCAGATCTATACAACCGCCCTTAACACCGGGCAGGCATTGCAGCAGGCAGGAGTTGCCCTGGCTGGCTTGGATTACAGCATCCCTGCCGCCTCATCCCCGCTCCCTTTGGACGGCAAAATCCGGGTCGTGCGCGTTCGCGAGGAGATATCCCTGGATCAAAACCTGATCCCCTTCAAAACCACCTTGCAACCCGATCCCCAGACCGAACTGGATCAACGCCGTGTGGTCGAAGCGGGTCGCTATGGTGTTCAACTCAGCCGCACCCGCAAGCGATACGAAAACGGCGAGCAGGTCTCAACGCAGAAAGAAGAGACCTGGCAAGCCAGCGCGCCAATAGACCAGATCAACGGATACGGCACCAAAGTCGTCGTGCGTTCGTTGGATGCGGCTGCTGGTGGGCTGCAATATTGGCGGGCGGTAACCGTGTATGCCACTTCTTATTCCCCCTGCCGTCAGGGGCTTGACCGCTGCAGCAAAAGCACCGCCAGCGGCATTCCCCTGGATAAAGGCATCGTCGCAGTTACTTTAGCCTGGTACCGCCAGATGGCAGGTCAACGGGTCTATATCCCTGGTTACGGCGTGGGCGTCATTGCCGATACGGGCGGCGGCATCCCCGGGCGGTACTGGGTTGACCTGGGTTTCAGCGAAGACAATTATGAACCCTGGAGCCAATATGTGACCATGTATTTTCTTACCCCTGTTCCACCCACCATTCCCTGGATTTTGCCATGAACCTGCCGCCTCTGGATGTCGCGCGCCTGCTGCGTTCTCACGGTCTGGCTCCCAGAAAGAGCCTCGGACAAAATTTCTTAACGGATCCGGCAGCCCTGCAGCGGATCGTCGAGGCAGCCGAGATTGAGCCTTCTTCTATTGTCCTGGAAATTGGCGCAGGATTGGGCAGCCTGACCCGCTGCCTGGCGGCGGTTTGCCGACAGGTGATCGCGGTGGAATTGGACGGCACGTTGATTCCGCTGCTCAAAATGGTACTCGCTCCTTATCCGAATGTCCAAATCATCCAGGGCGATATCTTGGAGATTCCACCTGGCGATTTGATCAAAGCGGATGACTACCTGGTTGTCGCCAATATTCCCTATTACATCACTTCTGCCCTGATTCGACATCTGCTCGAAGCGCAGCACAAACCCTGCCGCCTGGTCTTAACCGTGCAGCGCGAAGTCGCCCAGCGCATTTGCGCCATGCCCGGTGATCTCAGCCTGCTGGCGCTCAGCGTACAGGTTTACGGACACGCCTATCCAGTCGCGCGCATCCCGGCAGGCGCCTTTTATCCGCCCCCCAAGGTCGATTCCACCACCCTGCGGGTGGATATTTATCATCAACCGCGCGTTCCTCCTGACCGCCTGGATGTATTTTTCACCCTGGCGCGCGCCGGTTTCAGCCAGAAACGCAAAACCCTGCGCAACTCCCTTTCGGCTGGGCTGCGCCTCTCACCAGTTCAGGTGGAAGAACTGCTTTCAGCAGCCCGGATTCAACCTGTCCGCCGGGCTGAAACGTTATCCATCGAGGAATGGCTCGCGCTGGTCGATCAGACCATCCAGTCCGGTGTTTTGACCAATCGATAACTTCGGGGTATACTCCAACCATGTCTCTAGAAAACGCAATGCGTTCAACCCATTCCTCGGAGGGAATTCTTCATGAAACGCGCTGTCAGCATCAGCATTGGTTCGTCAAAGAGAGACAAAACCGTTGAAATAGACCTGCTGGGGGAGCGAGTTCATTTACAACGGATTGGCACAGACGGAGACATGAAAAAAGCCGCCAGGCTGTACCGTGAATTAGACGGCAAGGTGGACGCCTTGGGGGTAGGCGGCACCGACCTGGGGTTACTGGTTGGGTCGCGGTTTTACCCGCTGTATTCGGTGGCTCACCTGGTGGCAGATGTAAAACATACCCCGGTCGTTGACGGATCAGGGTTGAAAGCGACTCTTGAGCGGAAAGCTGCCCAGGTAGTCGAAGAAAAACTGGGAGCATACATCCCCGAGAAAAAAGCCCTCGTCACCACTGCCACCGACCGCTGGGGCATGGCAAGCGGGTTTGTGGAAGCGGGCTACACCATGATCTTTGGCGACCTGATTTTTAGTATCGGTATTCCAATCGCCCTGCGCTCTCAAAAAGCCGTGATGCGCATGGCGTCTTTGCTGATGCCGGTAATGGGTCGTATCCCTTTTGAATGGTTGTACCCGGTGGGACAGGCGCAAGAAAAAAGAACACCCCGCGCCGAACGATATTTTCACTGGGCAAACGTGGTGCTGGGCGATTGTCACTATGTTCGCCGCTATATGCCTGAGCGCATACCCGGCAAAATCATCGTAACCAACACCACCACCCCGGAAGATACGCGCACCTTTGCCGAAGCCGGGGTGAGGTATCTGGTAACCACTACGCCCGTTCTGGATGGGCGTTCGTTTGGCACCAACCTGATGGAAGCCGCGCTGGTGGCAGCAACAGGTCGCCGCGAGCCAGTGAATTATGCCCGCCCTGGAGGGTATTTCCAATGGATGGCAGACCTGGTAGACCGCCTGGACATGAAACCGCAGGTTCACCTCTTATGACCTGGGACGCGATAATCACCGCTGGCGGGCGGCTGCCTCCCTCCTCTCCGCTCTATCTCCACGCGCAAGACGGATTAAAAGCCCTGCTGCCCGTGGCAGGGAAACCCATGCTGCAGTGGGTGCTGGATGCGCTCAACGGTTCTCCACTGGTGCGCCACATCACCTTGATTGGACTACCACTCACGATCCCCGTCGCCTCCAACAAACCGCTGACACGTCTTGCCGACCAGGGCGATATGCTTGCCAACATCATATCCGGCGCCCGCCACATCCTGGAAAGAGACCCTTCACAATCCCGCGCCCTGCTGGTCTCATCGGATATTCCTGGCATATCACCAGCCATGATCGGCTGGCTGGCGCAAAATGCCAGCGATCCCCAGGTCGACCTGTACTACACCATCATTGAGCGCCGGGTGATGGAACAGCGTTTTCCCGCCTCGCGCCGGACGTACCTCCGCCTCAAAGACTGTGAGGTGTGCGGCGGTGACATGCACGTCTTCCGCCTGAGAGCAGCGCTGGAGAAAGACCCCTTGTGGAAACAAATCATCGACCAGCGCAAAAACCCCTTCCGCCAGGCATCGATGATTGGGTTCGGCACCCTGCTGGGCATCCTCACCCGCTCACTCACCCTCGACCAGACGGTCGATCAAGTCTGCCGTCGTCTCAAGATTAATGCGCGCGCATTAATGACGCCTTACGCCGAAATGGGCATGGATGTGGATAAACCGCACCAATTCGAAATTATGCATCAGGAATTGTCGCTGCGATGAGTGATCTGTCGAGGGTCGATACCTTGCTCGAAATGGACGCCCGATTAAGCCGGGAGCTGCGCCTCGAACCCGGCAAAAGTCCGATATGGCGGTACGCGGCGTTTTTCGCCCATTCGGGCGATTCGTGGTTCTGGATGATCGGGTTAGGGTTGGTCTGGCTGTTAGCCGATGCCGACTGGCGCAACCGCGCCGCCAGCCTGGCAGTCGGGGTGGTGATCATGGCGGCAGTCGTTATGGCACTCAAGTTCACCATTCGCCGCCGCCGCCCCGCCGGTGAATGGGGGCAGGTCTATCGCGCCGTTGACCCGCACTCTTTCCCCTCCGGACACGCCGCGCGCGCCGCGCTGCTGGCAGCCCTGGCACTGGGGCTTGGACCCGCCTGGTTTGGCGCGCTGCTGGTCATCTGGGCGCCGCTGGTCTGCCTGGCGCGCATCCTGACCGGCATGCACTACCTCTCTGACGTGCTTGCCGGCATCCTGCTCGGTCTTCTGACCGCCTGGCTGGTGCTTGAAATGCAAAACGTGTGGCAGGCGCTGCTGCCGTTTTTATTTACAACGTAGCGCAAAAAAGAGAGAAGCATTACCCAAACATCCCGAAATAATGCTCAAAGAACCTCTCTGGATTTACGCCCAGCGCCACCTCGTGAGCGCCGTCCTCCGGCTTGGGCGTAAAAAGCGTCATGCCCGCCAGGCGCGCGCTGGTCAATTCGACATCGACCTGCCCGCGCTCGAACGAACAGATTTGATCATCGAAAATGGTGGCTGCCGCCAGTGGATCGTGAAAAGTGATCACCGGGCGCTGCATGAACCACACCTCAGCAAACTCCAAAACACCCTTCAATAATCCTGCCTGGAAACGCCGCCGCACTTCGCCGCGATCCATCACCACCTGACGGGTAACATCCAGACCAATCGAGCGGTGCACCTTCACCGGGTGTCGATACACCATCGCCGTGGCATGGGGGTCAATCAGCGCGTTCCACTCCAGGTAATTGCTGCCAGGAAAACGGGTGCTGAACACCCCCACCATCATCACCAGTTGCTTAAGCAGCACCGGGATCTCCGGATCGAGGGTGAAGAGCAAGCCCAGGTTGGTCAGCGGACCGATAGAGAGCAGGGTAACCTCGCCTGGATATTTGCGGATCGTATCGCGCAAAAAACCAATGGCATGTCCCATCGGGAAACTTTCTTGATGCGCAAATTTCTCTAAAGCCGCCGCCTGCGGCACATGCGGTTGTCTTTGCGGCACCAGGAACGTTTCAGACGCGCCGGGGAAAATTGGTACCTCTTTGCCCGCCATTTTGCACAGCGCAGAGACCATTTGAGCGCGTTTGACCACATCGCCAGTGACCGTTGTAACGCCCAACAGATCGCACTGGGGATTCGCCAGCAGATACGCCAGGCAGACAGCATCATCGATATCCGATCCGATATCCGTGTCCAGCAGTACTTTTTCTTTCATCTTGGAGCTCCTAGGGTTGAAATAAAAACGGATTGAAGTTCGTGTCGCGGTCAAAAACATCTTCTTGCTCAGCCTGTTTCAGGCGCGCCACCACCAGGTAGGTCAAGGGGGTCATTGCCGCCTCGATCACCACTTTAAATAAGTAATTGGTCAGCACCAGGGTTGCGAACAACCCCCAGGGGAACACTCCTGCCAGCGAGGCAATCGCAATGAACACCACGGTATCCACCCCTTCCCCCACCAGCGTGCTGCCAATAGTGCGCATCCATAACCAGCGCCCGGCAGTGGCGACCTTCATTTTCGCCAGGATGAACGAATTGCTGAATTCCCCGGCAAAATACGCCGCCAGGCTTGCGATCACAATCCCGCCGCTGCTCATCCCCCCCAGGATCGCCTCGTACGCCCCCTGCCCGGCATAACCCTCCCAACTGGCTTCACCGGGCAACTGGCGCACCACCCAAAACACCAACGCGCTAAGCGCCAGGCAGGCGAAGCCCGCCCAGATCACCCGCCGCGAACGTTTATATCCATAGACTTCGGTTAAGATATCGCCGAAAATATAGCTGACCGGGAACAACAAAGTCCCCGCGTCAAATGCCAGCGGAATGCCAAAGATCGCGGCGCCCCAATCGATTATTTTCGCTGAGGAGGCGATATTGCTCACCACCAGCACCGTCACAAAGAGCGCCATCACCAGGTCAAGGTAACGATAGGCGCGCGGAGTTGGAAGGGAGGATTGCCGGGTTTGCATCAGGGGTAATCCATCAAGGAAATTCGTTCTACAATTACAGCCGATATGCCGCTGCGAGCCGTGCTTTTACGGCTTATAGCACTTGTGATTATAATCGAAATTAAACATGAACCCATCCGAACCAGCGGACATCCCCCGCACCATAATCCACCTCGACCTCGACGCCTTTTTTTGCGCGGTGGAAGAACTGCGCGACCCCACCCTCAAAGGCAAACCCTTTGCGGTGGGAGGCAGACCCGATCAGCGCGGGGTGGTAGCTTCCTGCTCGTATGCCGCGCGCATGCTCGGAATCCGCTCCGCCATGCCGATGAGCCGAGCCGCGCGGATATGCCCGCGCCTGCAAATCGTTCCACCTCATTTCCAAGAGTACCGCGCCGCCTCGAAAGAAGTCATGGCGCGCATTCAGGCTCTGACCCCGCAGGTGGAGCAAATATCGATCGATGAAGCGTTTTTTGACGCCAGCGGTTTGCCGCAGCCGGGTGAAGAAATCGCCCGCCAGCTCCAGCGAACCATCATCGATGAACTTCACCTGCCCTGTTCGCTAGGGGTGGCAACCAACAAACTGGTGGCGAAAATAGCCAGCGACGTGGGTAAAAAATGCAAGCGGACAGCCGAACCACCCTGCGCTTTGACCGTTGTTCCGCCGGGTGAGGAAGCAGCGTTCCTGGCGCCATTGGCAGTAGAAATGTTGTGGGGGGTAGGTCCGAAAACCGCCGCGCGGCTGGCAGAGATGGGCATCAGGACAATTGGCGACCTGGCATCCTTGCCAGAGACAGACCTGACGCAGCGTTTTGGTAAATATGGCAGAGACCTATCCCGCCATGCCCGCGGAATCGATGAGCGCCCGATCATCACCTATTATCCTCCCAAGTCGTTCAGCGAGGAAACCACCTTTGCCCGCGATATTGCCAGAGAAAATGAATTGCTGGAACAAATCCGCGATCTATCAGAGCAGGTGGCGCGAAGGCTGCAAACCCAGCGGGTTAAAGCCAGCACCATCCGGCTAAAACTACGTTGGAGCGATTTTACTACCCTGACACGTCAGACCACGCTCGCCCGCCCAACCGACCAGGGAGAGGTGATCGCTGCCCAGGCGCAGCGCCTGTTCCGTGGAGTCTGGTCAGCCGGTCGACCGGTGCGTCTGCTGGGGGTAGGCGCAAGCGCCCTGACAGACGATCCAAACAAAGCGCTTGCTGCCGACCATACGATTCAGCCTGCATTTTGGGACGCGGATTTTCATCCCCTGGTTGAAAGCGAGCGCGATCAACGCCTGGATGAGCTGGTGCGCGCCCTGCAACAGCAATTCGGCAGCCGCTCGCTGAAACGGGGATTGAAATAATATCCGCCCTGCTCTCTTCGAAATACTGAAAATCAGGTGGTCGCTTCAGGCGTTGGTTGATCCTTAAGCGAAATCAGGATGAGGATCGCCACAATCGAAAAGCCAATCGATCCAACGAATCCAACCGGCAGTGGACCGAGAATAGAAGGCGGTTTTCCCTGAACGAAAAAGGTCGCCAACCCGGCAATGCCGTTGATTGCAGAGTGTCCGATAACCGCAGGCCACACACTGCCGCCGCGCAGAGCCGCCCAGCCTAAAAAGGTGCCGACTACAAAACAAAACCAAACCATTGCCAGCGGACCCAAGAAAGGAGCGCCCGGATAATCGAATCCGTAGTTGTGCCCCATAAGGATAACCGGCGAGTGCCACACTCCCCAAATTACACCCATGACGATCATCATTTTTCGAGCGCCCATCGGCAGTAACTTTTGCTGCAGATAAGAGCGCCAGCCGAATTCCTCGCCAAAGGTTGCAAAGCTGTTGATTAAGGGGGATATTAAGAATGCCTGTAAGGTCTGAATGACCACAATCACCCAGGGGTCAAGCGGCAGAGTCTGCCCGCTTTGTTCCATCATTTTCTTTAATGTGCTCAGGCTGCCGTCGAAGAACTGAGGGAAAACAAAAAAGAAAAACACCCCACCCAGGATGGTCAGGATACCAGGCGCAAACCAGGCAGCCAGCCAGTATTTCCAGCCGCGCCGGAAATTGGGACGCAAGGCAGTATCCCGCCAGCCTTCGCGCGTGATCAGCCGGGTCAGGATATGCGCCAGCGCAGGCGACCACATGACCGGAAACACCAACAGCACAAAAGCCAGAGTGACCGGCGTATTAGGGATCAACACCGGGCTGTTTGCCAAGCCGCCCGTCAGGTAAACTGCCAGGCTGGCAGCCCAGGCAATTCCAAACGCCAGGATCAGGAAAATTAGAATCCGGCGCGTATCAAGTTGGTCATTCATCGATTGATTTCCTTTCGGTTGCCCCGAACCTTAAAGTTTATCCAATATACTCGATTGTACCCGAATTCTGCTGTAAGATTGAGGCATTATGCAGCCACCCCCTCCTTCCATTCTGGCAGTTATCCCGGCATTTAATGAAGAACAAACCATCTCTCAGGTCGTTGCGCAGGCGTTGATTCACCTTCCCGTGCTGGTGGTGGACGACGGCTCGCGCGATGCAACGGCAGCCCGCGCAATGGAGGCTGGTGCGCATTGCTTTCAACAGATCCCCAACCAGGGAAAAGGCGCTGCGCTGCGCGCGGGTTTCCGCTGGGCAATTAATCAGGGTTATTCGGCGGTGATCACATTAGACGCCGATGGTCAGCATGATCCAAACGAAATCCCATCTTTCCTGGCAGCCTATCAATGCCCGGCGGGGCAGCAACCATTTGACCTGATTATCGGTCAGCGCAGCCATCAGCACATGCCGTTTTCCCGCCGCCTCGCCAACACCCTCGGTCGGCGCCTGTTCTCCTGGGCTGTGGGTCAGGATATTCCGGACAACCAATCCGGCTACCGTCTGGTCAGCCAGCGGTTAATGGAAGCCTGCCTGCAAAGCCAGGAAACCGGCTTCGAATTTGAAGTGGAGCAAATCGTGCTGTGTTTAAAACAGGGTTGGCGGCTGGGCTGGCTGCCCATCCAAACAATCTATACCGGCAGGGGCAGCCACATCCAGCCAATACGCCATATCCTTGGTTTTATCCGCGCCGCATTGCGCGCCCGCTCCGTGTTGAAACCCGCGCCTTGAGAAAGATACGGCTATTGTCTGGCTGGGCTGATTTGGTTTTCCAGTCCATAAATCCATTAATTTCACCCTAATCATCCAATTATTTCTGTAAAAATTCCTGATATAATTTCCACCGATGAAATACCACATTTGGACCGAAGGCTGCCAGATGAATGTCGCCGATTCGCGGCGGGTTGCCTCTGCCCTTGAGCAATTGGGGTATGCGGGTACGCCTGTACCCGAAGAAGCGGATGTCATTGTGTTGAATACCTGCGTGGTGCGCCAGAGCGCAGAAGATAAAGCCCTGGGACGCCTGCATTCGCTGCGCCCCCTTAAAAAGCACAACCCCAACCTGGTGATTAACCTGATGGGCTGCCTGGTCGGGGTGAAAGACAACCCAAAGCTAAAACAGCGCCTGCCCTTCGTGGATGTATTTTCGCCCCCGTCCGACCCGCAGCCGTTGATTGCTTATCTGACCCAGAAAGATGGGCATGAAATCGAGACCCTTGAAACCAGGCAGCGGTTTGCGCTCATGGATGGGGATCTGCCGCTGCCAGATGAAGAACGCGGTAACCTGGTTGCCGCTTACCTGCCGGTGGTATTGGGCTGTTCTCATGCCTGCACCTTCTGCATCATCCCCTACCGCCGCGGGGTAGAACGCAGCCGCCCTCCCGAAGTCATCCTGGCAGAAGCGCGCTCATTGGTTTGCCAGGGTGTGCGCGAGATCACCTTGCTGGGTCAAATTGTCGACCGCTACGGCAAAGATCAACCGGATTATCCCAGCCTGGCGGGGTTACTGCGCCAACTGCATGACCTCGAAGGGTTAGAGCGCCTGCGGTTCTTGACCTCGCACCCCAGTTGGATGAGCGATGAGCTGCTCGATGCGGTGGCTGAACTGCCAAAAGTCTGTCCGCATATTGAAGTGCCGGTGCAGGCAGGCAATGACGAGGTGCTGGCAGCCATGCGCCGCGGTTATACGGTGGAGGATTACCGGCGGCTGGTGGAGAAAATCCGCAGCCGCATCCCCGGCGTTTCAATTGCCACCGACATCATCGTCGGCTTCCCCGGCGAGAGCGAGGCTCAATTCCAGGATACATATACCCTGCTCCGCGAACTGCGCCTGGATGTGGCGCACCTGGCGCGTTATTCCGTCCGCCCTGGCACCGTGGCGGCTCGGCGGATGCAGGATGACGTGCCAGAAGACGAAAAAATGCGCCGCTTCCGCCTGTTAGAAGACCTGCAAAAGACAATTGCCGCCGAACTCAACGCCAGCTTGTTGGGAAAAACGATCCCGGTCTTGTTCGAACGCCGCAACCGTCAGCGCTGGGAAGGGCGCTCTCCCACCAACCGCATCGTTTTCACCGAATCCGAGCAGGATCTTAAAGGACAGATTCATCCGGTTCAGATCACCTGGACCGGACCCTGGACTTTAATTGGGCGGCTGGATCAGAACCGCGAATGAAACAGCGTCTCCTTGTGCTGCTGCCTGTGCTGGTCATCCTGGCGGGAGCGGCTGGTTACCTGATCCACCGTCGTTTTTTCAGCGGCAGCCTGCGCGACCGCCAGGTCATTGCCTTCCTCCGGCAGCCTGCAAAATACCCCGAATGGATCGTCCCGGAATTGTCCCGCTGTGGAAATGCCCCCTTCTTCATGCCAACCCGCGGTTTTATCGGCTATCTTTGGGATGACTCCTTTTATCCTGGGCATCGCCACCAGGGCATCGATATCTTCGCGGGCACATCACCCGGGCAGACCCCCGTCTATGCCGCCTACGATGGCTACCTCTCCCGCCAGGCAGATTGGAAGTCCAGCCTGATCCAGCGCGTTCCGGTTGATCCTTTACAACCATCCCGCCAGATCTGGTTATATTACACCCACCTGGCGGATGCCCAGGGGAATTCGTTGATTGACGCCCAATTTCCACCGGGCATCTCTGAACGGTATATAAGCGCTGGAACCCTGCTGGGATATCAGGGGAACTATTCTGGCGCGCCTGGAAAACCGGTCGGCGTGCATTTACACTTCTCGATTGTCCTGGATGATGGAGGGAAATACCGCAATGAGCTTGATATTCAAAACACGCTCGACCCTTCTCCTTACCTGGGTTTGCCTCTTAATGCATTAAATCACCGAGACCGCATCCCCCTGTGTGAAACTCGCTAATACAACAGCGTATGGATTATGCTATACTCTCACCAATGCGAATTCAATCTTGCCTGACTCACCTCGAATGCCCTGAATGTGGGGCGACTTATGATTCCGAACAGGTTCAAACCTATTGTCAGGCAATCAACGCCGGGCAGCCCTGCCGTTCTCCCTTGCTGGCGCGCTATCACCTGTCTGCCGTACAGCGCACACTCACGCCGTCTATCCTCGCCAGCCGCAGCCCGGGTGTGTGGCGCTGGGCAGAGCTGCTGCCGGTGCGGGATCCGCACTGGCGGTTGACCCTGGGTGAAGGAAGCACACCCTTGTTGTCTTTGCCGCGCACCGCCGCCCGATTAGGACTCGACAATCTTTTCTTGAAAGATGAAGCGCTCAACCCCACCGGTTCTTTTAAAGCGCGCGGGTTGGTTGTGGCAGTCAGCAAAGCGCTGGAACTGGGGGTACGCGCGTTTGTTATCCCTACCGCTGGAAACGCTGGCGGCGCTTTAGCCGCCTATTGCGCGCGCGCGGGACATTCAGGCGCGAAGGTGGAGGCGCATGTCTTCATGCCCAAAGACGCTCCCCGCCCGAATATTATGGAAGTGAAATCATCCGGCGCAGATTTGCGGCTGGTGGACGGATTGATCAACGACGCAGCCCGGTTGGCTGCAGCTGAAGCCGCCCAACACGGCTGGTTCGATGTTTCAACCTTCAAAGAACCGTATCGGGTGGAAGGAAAAAAGACGATGGGGCTTGAACTGGCAGAGCAGTTCAATTGGGATCTGCCAGATGTGATCATTTATCCTACCGGCGGCGGCACAGGGCTGGCAGGCATGTGGAAAGCCTTTGACGAACTCGAACAACTGGGATGGATTGGCAGCAAACGCCCGCGCATGGTCACCGTTCAGGCGGATGGCTGCGCGCCGATTGTCAAAGCCTTTCACGAGGGCAAAGAGCGCGCTGAGGTCTGGCAAAATGCTGCAACCCTGGCTTCCGGGCTGCGCGTCCCGGCTGCTTTTGCCGACCGCCTGATTTTACGCGCCATTCGCGCCAGTCATGGCACGGCTTTGAGCGTTTCGGACGATGACATTCTGCGCGCTCAAGACCTGCTTGCGCGGCAAGAGGGCATTTTTTCGGCTCCTGAAGGAGCTGCCACGCTGGCAGCCCTGGAGGTGCTGATCGCAAAGCGGTGGGTGAAACCTGAAGAGAAAATCGTGTTGTATAATACAGGCAGCGGGTTAAAATATATTTAAATTCCATTATGGAAGATACCACCCGATCCTCCCTCGAACTCCTCTATCACATCAGCCGCGAACTGGCAAGCTCAATCGATTTGCACACTGTGCTAACCAGGGTGCTCACGCTTTCAATCCGTTACGTTGGCGCAGAAAGCGGCAGCCTGATTGTTTTCGATGAGCATGAACAGCCGTTGGATGCCGCATTCGTGTACGGCGGGCGTTTGCATTCCCACACGATTAAAACGCTGCGCGATACGCTGGAACAGGGGCTGGCAGGCTGGGTCTTGCGTAACCGCAAGCCTGCGCTGATTCCTGTCACCAGCCAGGATGAACGCTGGCTGCAGCGCCCTAACGAATCTCCAAAATCTGCAATTTGTGTCCCCCTGCTGGCGCAGGAACAACTGGCGGGTGTTTTAACCATTGTTCACCCCAAACCTGATTTTTTTAATACCGAACATCTGCACCTGCTTCAGGCAATCGCTGACCAGGCGGGCATTGCCGTAAAAAATGCCCAACTGTATGCTTCACTCGAAGCAGCCCATCGCCGCTACCTGGAACTCTTTGAGGATAGCATCGATCCCATCTTAATTACAGACATGACGGGACAAATCAATGAAATTAACCGCCAGGCTGTCAGAATGACCGGATACGAGCCAACCCGCCTGCTTGAAATGAACATCACAGATCTCAATTCGATCAGTGAAGAGATGACCGGCAAGAAAATGGTAAAACTCAATAATCCCGGCACGGTTAGTTTTGAATCCAGGCTGATTACTGCCAGTGGGAAAAAAATCCCAGTGCAGATTCACGTGAGAAAAGTGCATATCGAAGATGGCGATTCCCTGCAATGGATTCTCAGGGATATCAGTGAACGCAAAAAATTAGATGAATTGCGCACGGATCTTACCGCCATGATTTATCACGACCTGCGGTCGCCGCTCTCGAACATTGTCTCCAGCCTGGATATGCTCAGAGCAATGATCCCAGCGGAGAACGACCCATCGCTGGAAGCAGTTTTTGGAATTGCGACCCGTTCTACCGAGCGATTGCTGCGCCTGATCAACTCTTTGCTTGACATCGATCGGCTTGAGGCGGGTCAACCGATTACCGATCGCAAAATAGTGCATTCTGCAGACCTGGTAAACGACGCAGTTGACGCGGTTTTACCAATCGCTTTGGGAAAACATCAAAGCATTCACAAAGAACTGGAAGACAATTTGCCTGACATCTGTGTCGATCCTGATATGATCAAGCGGGTTTTGATCAATCTGTTGGAAAATGCGTTAAAATACTCTCCCGCTGGCGGGCAAATTACCACAGGCGGGCGGGTTTCCGGCGAGTGGGTAGAATTCTGGGTGCAGGATAGCGGACCTGGTATCCCTGCTGATTCGCGCGAAGTGGTATTTGAAAAATTTTCTCGCTTGCAAAATACCGAACGCTCTACAAAGGGCATGGGGCTGGGTCTGGCATTCTGCCGGTTGGCGGTTACCGCGCATGGTGGACAAATTTATGTTGACAGCCAGGTTCGTGGAGGAAGCAAATTCGTCTTTACCTTGCCTTCTGTCAACCCCTGCCAACCGCCACTATAAAATAAAGGATCATCGATTTTATGCAGGAAATTGCCGACAAAACCTTCATTGAAACCTCCTATCCGGGTGTAACCCTTGGCGCAATCTATTGGAGTCATGGTTTAATCTTGCTCGATGCGCCCTTTCGAGCTGAAGACAGCCGTGCCTGGCGGTCTTCTTTGCTCAATTTGGGGGGAGGCGTTGACCGCCTGTTGATCAACCTGGATGCGCATTATGACCGCACCCTTGGGGTGCGCAGTATGGATTGTACGGTTATCGGACACGAGCAGCAAGCCGATATCTTTCGCAATCGTCCGGTCACCTTTAAATCGCAGAATATCGACACCGGCGCTGATTGGGAACAATACAATGGGTTAGGTAGTATCCGTTGGGCGCCTCCCGACATTACCTTTTCAAAACGCATGGTAATTCATTGGGATGAGAAATCGATCGTCCTGGAGCATCGTCCGGGGTCATCTCCGGGCGCAACCTGGGTCAGCATTCCAGCCCACAAGCTGGTTTTCGTCGGCGATGCCGTGGTGATCAACCAGCCTCCATTCCTGGCATATTCGGATTTATCCGACTGGTTGACCTGTTTACAATCCTTGCTCGAACCTGAATTTATCGACTACACCATTATTTCAGGTCGCGGCGGCATAGCGACTCACCATGACCTCCTGCACACAATTGATTTTCTTAAGAAGACTCAACAATTATTGGAGATTGTTGGAGCGCACATCACACCAACCCAGATGGACGACCTGGTTGTTGAACTTCTTTCGGGAATTGAGGTGCCGGTTCAACGGCGGCTTCAGTATGAACAACGGCTGCGATATGGATTAAGCCACTACTTTGACCGGCGCTCCCGCGAAGACAAAACCGAGCTCATCGATTAATTCATAAGGAAACCTTTTCATTATGCCAAAATTTTTACCCCTGGTGGAAATGACGCGCGGCACGGTGGTCGAGATTATCCACGCTGGCGCAATCGCAGTGGTCGATTCAGACGGAAGGCTGGTCGCTTCTTATGGTGATCCTGCCTCGGTTGCAAATTTACGCTCCTCTTCAAAACCATTCCAGACGCTGCCCCTGCTTGAGTCGGGGGGCGTCGAAAAATTCAATCTCAGCAGCCAGGAAATCGCGCTGATGTGCGCATCGCACTCGGCGACGCCGCAGCATATCGCGGTATTGGAAGCATTACAACAACGGATCGGGATAACAGTCAATGACCTGTTATGCGGCGCTCATTATCCAATTCATGAAGAATCTGCCAAAGATATGCTGCTGCGCGGAGAACCCGCCACCGCGAACCACAATAACTGCTCCGGCAAACATACCGGCATGTTGGCGCAGGCGCGCGCGCGGGGAGTGGAAATCAGCGATTACACCAATCCAACCCATCCGATTCAGCAGACCATCATCCAGACCTTCGCCGAGATGTGCGACCTGGCATTGGATGAGGTAGAGCTGGGCATTGATGGCTGCTCCGCCCCTACTTTTGCGGTGCCGCTGCACAACGCCGCCCTGGCGTATGCGCGGTTGGTTGATCCACGTGGCATCCCCCTCAAAACTGCCAATAACTTGCGCAAAATTGCGCGCGCGATGGTTGAATACCCTGATATGGTCGCCGGTCCTGAGCGGTTTGACACCTTGCTGATGCAAGCCATGAATGGCAAAGTGGTGTGTAAAGGCGGGGCAGACGGATACCAGGCATTCGGCATTTTCCCCGGCGCAGCCGGAAGTGCCTCGCCGGGGTTGGGCGTAACAATAAAAGTGATCGATGGAGACGCAAGCGGACGCGCGCGCCCTTTGATCACCCTGGAAATCCTTCGGCAGTTAGGCGTCATCGCTCCTTCTGAACAGCAAGCGCTGCGCAGGTTTGATAAACGCCCGGTGACGAACTGGCGCGGTATTGAAGTGGGCGTCATGCGCCCCGTGTTTCAACTCGATCTTCACCCGCAATAGCGGGCTGTCATCAACATGCCGGGCGCTGTATCACCCTCCGAAAAGCACGTTCAGCGCGGACGAGAAGTATATGACCGGCTGGCAGCGTACTACGGACTGCCAGAGTGGCGAACCCCTCTGCCCCCCCTGGATGAATTGGTCTCAACCATCCTGTCGCAAAATACAAACGACCGCAACCGGGATGCGGCTTACCAGGCGCTGCGCAGCCGTTTTCCTACCTGGGAAGAGGTTCGAGATGCTCCTCGAGAAGAGGTGATAGAGGCAATTCGTTCCGCCGGGCTTGCCAATCAGAAAGGTCCGCGCATTCAGCAAATCCTGCGCCAGATCACCGCCGAAAGAGGCGGACTCGATTTGAGCTTCCTGGGCGAGCTTAGCCCCCAGGCGGCGCAAGACTGGTTGCTGCGGTTTCAGGGGGTTGGTCGAAAAACTGCCGCCATCGTATCGCTTTTCTCGTTAGGGTTGCCCGCCTTTCCGGTCGATACCCATGTGCACCGCGTGAGCGGCAGAATTGGGCTTCGTCCGCCTGATTTGACAGCAGAGGCATGCCACGACTACCTGGCAGCCGTCTTTGCCCCCTCTACCTACGGCGCGGCGCACCTCAACCTGATCCGCCTGGGTCGAGAAATCTGCCATGCCAGAACCCCGGCTTGCGAGCGCTGTCCGTTGCGGACTCTATGTGAGTATGCCCAGGCAAGGTAACCGCCGGAAAAGCAATGACCGCATGGGCTGTTGCCGGATCGAATCAGCCGCCCCAAAGCCAATCAGCGCCTCGCCAGGTTTACGGCTGCCTGGAAGCATATATACGCTTCGCGCATATCGCAAGCCACGAACTCCATCATGCGCCCCCCCAATCGCGTCGAACCGGGCAGCAGGGCGGCTTGATCCGCCATATCTGAATACAAAAACTCGATTTTCATGTGAACCGGCAAGCTCACCTGCAGCGGGGCGGGACCGTTTCCCGCTTTGACCCGTTGTATGCCTTTGAAAACCCCTTCCCGAATTAACGCGCGCGCCGCCGGGAGCGGCAGTAATTCGGCTGACGATCGGCTATGCGCATGTTTGACAGCGGCGGTTTCGACCCCCTCCAGCCACTCCCGCGCTTCCGCGCAGGCGCTCTGATCCCCGCTCACCAGCACGACCGCCACCCCGAAATGTCCGCACACCGCACCATTCAGCCCGATTTCACCCACCAGGCGGTCATTCAACCAGACGTTGTTGACCCGGCTGCTCGACCAGGTGTGATCCAAAATCGCATTGGGCGTGCCCATGCGCGCGTGCGACCCAATGAAAATTGCCGCTTGCACGCCAGTTTCTACCCCCTGCACCATCGAGAGCGGAGCCGGTGTGCCAGCATTCAAATGCGCGCGGGGATCCAGTTCTTCGAGCAAGATGTTGTCGCCGTTCCAATGTCCATCCGTGACCAAGATTTCGCTCGCGCCAGCCTTGACTGCGCCTTCTATGGCGGCATTCACATCGGCGGTCATCAAGCGCCGGAAGCGTTGATACTCGGCATGTCCAATGTTCACATGATCCCAGCAGGTCACCCCCGATATCCCTTCCATATCCGCCGCAATCAATACTTTCATGGGTTAATCCTCCGCGCATAAAATATGGGATCGCAGCAGGGAATTTTCAGGCGCGCCTCCATGGCTTCGACAGAGACGCCCCGTTCATGACCCTGGCTGATCCTTTCGCTCCCGCCAGACTGCCCCTAGTTTATCACAAATCCCGCCAGAACCGCCGGGCGCATTGATATTCCTGGCAGGGGAAACGCATCATGGATATTGGTTCTACAATTACGGCGATTATGGCGCTGCGAACGCAGGGAAGCAACCTCCTCAACATTGCGGAGACTGCCCAGCCGCACCCCCCGTGTCGTTGCGAACGCAGGGAAGCAACCTCCTCAACCAATGCGGAGACTGCCGCGCCGCACCCCCCGTGTCGTCGCGAGCGCAGCGAAGCAACCTTCTCAACCAATGCGGAGGCTGCCGCGCCGCAAGAAGAACACTTTCGTTCGCCTGCAGCGCGCCAGACCATCCGCTACTGACTCGAACTCACGCCGCCAGTGAGACGCGCTGCAGGGCAAAGACGATATGCCGTGAATTCAATCAAAATGCTCATAAATGCGCTGCGATCGAGCAAAGGAATGTGGTTTATCTCAGGGGCAGAACAACGGTTAGGTTAAGCGCAGTTTACCAGAGAATCAACCGTAAACAAGCGAACCCCTTCGTTTTTGGATCGATTTTCCAGGTCGGGGGAAAAACCGTTGCGAGCGAATATGGCGAATTGAACTTGTTTCATTGCGTGGTCCTTCATCAAGACCTCAACCTTTTGCTTGAGATCATCGAAAACACTGGCGCCAACCGGCTGAACTGTCCATTTACACTCTCCCGCCAAGGCGATTTTCTGGGAAAGATTGACTGCCAGCACATCGATCTCCGCGTCCCGATTCCACCATCCCCCGATCCGCTCAGGGAAAAAGCCTAATTCACCGGCTTGCGCCAGACGTCCGATGAATGTTATCGCCGCCTCCTCAAAAGCCGCAGCGACAAAATGATCCAGATCTGGTTTAATCCGCTGCTGCAGGATCGCATCTGCCAAGCCAAGGTCAAGACTGCTTTGATTGGGATGAACATAGCGAAACCAGAAGCGCAGGAAATGGTCGTCAATCTGGTACATCCCTTTTTTACTCTTTTCCGGCTGCGTTTCGGCAGCCGGTACACGCCGGGTAATTAACCTCATTTGCTGCAAAATGTCCAGATAGCGGGCAACTGTGGTTACATCCCCAATGCCTGCACCCTGTGCGATTTCATTTAAGCGTGTTCGACCCTGCGCGATCGCTCTCAAAACTGAAAAATAGTTGCGCGGCTCTCGTAGCTCCTCCAGCAGCAGCAAACGCGGTTCGTTGAACAGCGTGCCGCTTTGCGCATCCAAAATGTGCTGCCGGATGTTGGAATCAATATTCTGGCTGTCTTGGAACGTGCGCAAATAATAGGGCATTCCGCCTACAACCGCCCAGGTGATGAATTGTTCCTCTACAGAATAGCCTGGGAAAAACAGCGCAGAGGAAGCCAGGTCCATCGGGCGCAGGAGCATGCTGGCTGTGCGCCGTCCATACAGCGGCGCCTTATAACCAAGCACTTCTGTTTCCATCATACCGATATACGAACCACACAACACCATCATAACCTGTGTATTTTTAAGTTTTTCGTCCCACACTTTTTGCAGGATGGATGGAATGGCTTTGTTGCCGCTGATCAAATAGGTGAATTCATCCAAAATGATGATCGGTTTGGGCTGCATGGGGAGTTCAGCCAGCGCCTGAAAGGCTGCCTCCCAGGAAGGTAAGGTAAACCCCGCGGGAACACCCGCATGGGTGAAGCCATAGACCTGTTGAGAGAATGTGGCTAATTGCTCTGAATCGCTGCTTAAGGTGGCGATGAAGAAGATGTGAGGTTTATTTGAGCAAAAAGCGCGCAGCAGTTCCGTTTTTCCGACACGGCGGCGACCGTACAAGACAAAAAGCTCTGCCCGGTTGGATCGATAGCGATGGTCCAATAAATCGAGTTCTGTCTTTCGGTCAATGAACATAGTTTCCTCCACGAAAACAAAAAAATACTAATCATGATTATTATAATCATGTTTCGCATAATACACAATCAGCATGGACTGAAATCCACTCAACAGACCGCCAGCCAATCGAAATTCGGCAGGAAATTTCGGAAATTGATTATTGACAAAGTTAGAAATTGGTTGTATGATTGATATTGGAAGCGTTGATCCAGGGAAATGGTTATGGTCGCTTTGCAACGTCAGAGGCGTTGCAATACCCTGGGGAGCCAGTGGCGAAACCGGTCCAAAACAGGTTTCGCTTTTTTTATTTTCCCGCGATAAATCATTCGAAGGGGTGGTCTGGGCATTGATGTTCCAAAATATGTCTGCGTCTGGTGTTTTATATACGCCTGCTGAAAACAGCGGGGCATCCTCTGGCGTGGGGCTAGACCTGGATGCCATTTCGCGCACTCCCTATCGACCGCGGGTGCTGATTGTGGATGACGACCTGGATATGGTGATGCTGCTCAAGCAGATCCTGCGCCAGGCGGGGTTTGATGTGGCGGGCGCTTATACCGGCATCGAAGCGATTTCAAAATGCACCGCCGCCAACCCGGATGTGATTTTGCTCGATCTGATGATGCCGGAAATGGACGGGTGGGCGATTTACCAGGACCTGCGCAAGATCACCGATGCGCCGGTCATGATCGTTTCGGCAGTCTCTAACAAAGATTCGGTTGTGCGCGGTTTGCAGGTTGGCGCAGATGACTACCTGACCAAACCGTTTTATAACGCGGAAGTGGTGGCGCGGGTGATGAATATTTTGCGCAGGGCGGGCACGCGCGGTTCGCACAAAGCCTATTACTTCCCAGAAATTAAATTGCGCCTCGATCTTGAAACGCGCGGCGTTCAATTGCGAGACCAATCGATCCAGCTTTCTGCCAAAGAGTTTGCTGTATTAGAACTTTTGGCGAAGCAAGCGCCCTCGATGGTGCCTTATAAGAAGATTGCCATGGAAGTGTGGGGCATCGACAATCCAGAGGTGCGCAAACGGATTAAGTATCTGATCTTCCTGCTTCGAAGAAAACTTGAAGCCGATCCTGGCAATCCTGAAATCATTGTAACCGTTGAACGGGTGGGGTACCGACTTCAGTCTCATTCAGACTGAAGCTGGCGGAGGTTTAATCGCTGGCTTTGGTAAAGCAGTAAATTTTCCAATCGCATCATTTTCGGAAGCGTAGAACCAGGCGGGGTGTTTGGTCGCTGAACTGCCAATAGCAGGGACCCTCCTGGGGAGCTACTAGCGAAACCGGCCACATACATAGACTCTGCCGGTCTCTTTCAATGTCCGGCGCCTTCGGGAGGGAAAAATGTGGTGTAATCACGATGTTGTTCGTCGGTGGCTTTCTTCAAGCCTCAAGCGGGTAGCCTATCGTTTCCCCGCCGTGCTGGTTGTTTTGTTGGTGATTGGGTTGATGGCTCAGCAGGTTCAGGCTGCGCCAACGGCTGGCACTTATGTCGGTTTAGGACCCAACAACGGCAATATCTACGGCAAACTGGATCCAAGCCAGACAACCGAAACCAAACACACGGGCGGCACGATGAAGTTTCAAGTTGCTTCGTCGTCAACGATCATCCCCATGTTTTGCACGGACTTAAGAAACACCGTCCAGAATAACGATCTGTACGAGTACAGCGGGCTGCTCTCGAACTGCAAGCTGGTGTACCTGATGCGCCACTACCCGCCCCGTCTGGACACGGATCCCTATCCGGACGGTGTGGCTGGTTCGCTGACCAACAAAGGCGAAGAAATGGCAGCCCGTCAGTCTGCGGTTTGGCATTTCTCAGATGGCTGGATCCCGCGCGACACCGCCAATAAGACCAGCTGCCAGGCAAATTATCCCTCAAGCGCAGCCGATCGAATCGCCTGCCGCGCCTGGGAGATAATCAACACGATTAATACCATCCAGGAACCCTGCAACGTGGATAACCCGGTCTTAAAAATCACCCCGGTTACCGCCGTGAATCCGCTGGGGACCGATACGGGCGGCAACCGCTATTACCAGGACTATGAAGTGGAAGTGCTGCAAGGCTCCACTCCCGTCGCAGGAAAAGCGGTCAGCCTGTCGATCGGCGCTGGAGAAGGTTCGCTGGATGATTTAATTGATCCACTCGAAACCTTCCCCACCCTGTCGATCACTGTAACTACCGCTGCCAACGGCAAGGCGATGTTCCGCCTCTACTCGCCCGACAGCAGCGTTGAGGTCACCTCCACCATTACTGCGACCGCAGAGGGGATGAAGTTCCCGGCTGGCGCCGTCTATATCAACAAGACTCGCTCGCCTGGGCAAAAGCTGATCCTGGGGGAAGAAACCACTGCTCCGCTCTCGGCAGAAGCGAGCGCCTTGTGGGTGAAAGGCAAGATCATCATCCTCAAGTTCGAAGATCCGAACCTTAATCAGGTTCAAGATACCGGTGAGCCAAGCCTGTCCGGCTGGACGTTCAAGATCAAGGATCCCGACGGCGCGATCACGACCGTTTCCACCCGATTCGATGGCACGATTTCTTTCCCGATCACCAAAGTCGGCACCTACACCATTACCGAGATCCTGCAAATCGGCTGGCAGAACACCACACCTCTCAGCCAAACGGTGACCGTTGAAAATATCGAAGGCACCTACCTGATCTCGTTCGGCAATGTGCGCCTGCCGGTGGTTATCCTGGGCAAATGCGAGGATCTGGACGGAGACGGCGTTTGCAATTATGAAGACAAGAACAATAACGGCAAGTACGATTACGGCGAACCCATCACCGAACCCCGCCTCGAAGGCTGGCACCTGCAATTGGCAGATGCCAGCGGCGCTACCCGCCCCGGGTACGGCGGAAACACCAATTCCAACGGTGAGTGGATCGTTGCCAATGACGGCAGCGCTGGTTACCTGGTGGCAGGAAATAATTATTCCTCCACTGAAACCTTAAAATCCGGCTGGCAAACCAGTTTAAGTTCCTTAACGATCCCCATCCTCAATCTTCCACCCGGACCCAGCGGTTACTGGCATCCCAATTACCGCCCGGCTTCGATTAAAGCCTGCAAATGGCACGATTTGAACGGCGATGGACAGCAGGATCAAAATGAGCCCATGCTGGCTGGCTGGAAAATCTACCTGGCGCAAAATGGAATGACCACGCTGGAGCAGGTGACCAGCGCGGATGGCTGTGTGCTCTTCACCAATCTGCGCCCCGGCACCTATAAACTCTACGAAGAAGAACGCGCTGGATGGACACGCACCTATCCAACTGAGCTCAATGAACACCTGGTTACCGTCTACTCCGGCGATGAAGAAGTTTACCTGGATATCCACGAGGACTGGAATCTCTTTGGCAACACCTCTACCGGATCAATTTCCGGCTATAAATGGCTGGATGCTGATGGCAACGGCATGTGGGGCGCGAATGAGAGCGGTGTGCCAGGCTGGACAATCAACCTCTATAAAATGAGCGGAGGCGTTTATCCCGCCAATCCAACCGCCAGCACGACGACAGACAGCAATGGCAAATACATTTTCAACGGGTTAGAAGCGGGCACGTACAAGGTCTGCGAAGGAATGCCTGCCCCCGGTTTTGGTGCGTATCTCCAGACCTTCCCTCTCAACAACGGCTGCCATGAAGTGACGTTGGATTCTACAAACAGCTACCATGTGGGCGTGCAGCCCGGTCCGCTGACTGCTACTGGCGTGTTATTGGATGGCAGCACCTATCAAATTGATTTTAAGAGCCTGGTTAACAGCACCTGGACCTACACTGTTAAAGAAATTTCTGGCAAGAGCCTGAGCCACTGGAATTTGATCCTGTACACCTGCGCGACCCATGTTACCGATTACGCAAAACCCGCCGGTGTTACCACGATCAAAGAATCGAATTACATCAAATGGGAATTGCCGGATGGATTTACAAGCGGCGATTTTTGGGTAACGTTGGATGGAAGTTATCCTGCTGGCACGATTAACGCAGCATTCAAAGCCGGAGCGCAACCCGATGGTGTCGTCGAAATTTTTGGTCCCTACTGCGGAAGCCTGCCAAACTTTGGCAACCAATCCTTAAGCGGGCTGAAGGTGACCAAGAGCGTCGATTGGAAAGGGTACACCCCCGACGCCAATCAGAAATTTGAGATTTGTATCTCCGGACCGGGAGAACCCGGCACCGAGACCTGCAAAGATGTCAGCGGATTCAACCTGCAGACCGGCAGCAAGGATGTTCTCTTTGATAACCTGACACCCGGAAATTATAAAGTGTACGAAAAGAGCTCCAGCCCGTTACCGCTTTCCGCCTGGACGATCGCTGGCAGCGATGTGGTAGCAACCGTGGTTTCGGGACAAACAGCCCAAAAGACTATCACCAACACCTTCAAATTGGGCAGCCTCGAAGTCACCAAGACCGTCAACTGGAACGGCGTTACCCCCGACACAACCAAAGAGTTCGAAATCTGCATCGCCGGTCCCAGTTACCCCAACGGCGACTGCAAGAAAGCCGATTACGACGGCGCAGTCCTGTCCTGGACCAACCTCATCCCAGGCAGCTACACCGTCTCCGAGACCAACCCCGGAGCCAACTGGACGGTCGACATCAGCGGCTCGCCCGCAGCCGTGCCAGCCAACGGCGGTAAAGCCACCGCCACCGTGACCAACACCCACAAGCGCGGCAGCCTCGAAGTCACCAAGACCGTCAACTGGAACAACATAACTCCCGACGGTTCGATGGCGTTCATTATCTGCATCAAAGGACCCAGCTATCCGCAGGGCGACTGCCAGACGGTCAGCGGGTTTGACCAGGCATTGGGCAGTAAAGTGGTCAAGTGGGAAAACTTGCTCCCCGGAACCTACTCAATCAGCGAAACAGATCCGGGTCCAGCCTGGGATGTGTCCGCCAATCCGTATGATGTGGTGGTAAATGCGGGAGCGCAGGCTTCGGCGGGCATCACCAACACCCGCAAGGTGGGCGGCTTGACTATCACCAAGATCGTCAACTGGAACGGCGTCAGCCCGGATCCGCTGCAATCTTTCATCATTTGCGTCAATCCAAAACAACAGTCAGCCCCTGCGGGACAGATGATGAACCCCGGACCCGGCTGCAAAGTGTTCAATCTGTTCACTCCGGCAGGCGCGCCAGGCGTTTACCAGCAATCCTTAACCTGGGATGACCTGGTGCCTGGCGAGTACGTCATCACCGAGCCGGGCGTCGATACCGCCATCTGGACGGTCGTTATCTCGCAGCCCACCATCGTTATCGTCGATAACGGCAGCCAGCAGGCAAGCGTTACCAACACCCGCAAGCTGGGCAGCCTGAAGATTACCAAGGTGGTCGATTGGGGTGAAATAAATCCGGACACAGACGAAGTCTTTACAATCTGCGTGACCGGTCCGTCCATCCCAGATGAAACAGCGCCAGGCGCCTGCCAGACGACCTCACCTTTCCCGGCGAACGGCTCACAGACGCTGTACTGGAACAACCTCATCCCCGGCGCCTACCATTTCTTTGAGAAAAAAGAGGACAAAACCAGGTACATTTGGGTAACCATTTATGATCCTGCGGATGGAAATTTGATCGTCCCGGCGGATGGCGGGCAGGCATCTGGCACGGTTTTGAATATCACCCCCAATATTCCGCCGACCGCTGTAACGTTGATGTACTTCAAAGCAGACCAGGCAGGCGGAATGCAGGTGCGCTTGAGCTGGGCGACCGCCACAGAAAGCAACAACCTGGGCTTCAACCTTTACCGCGCGAATGTGAATGACCCCAGCCAGAAGCAGCTGGTCGCCCAGGTGAAATCACAGGTCGGCAATGGCAGCAGCGGACCTTATCTCTACGCTGTCCGCGACGATGTGCCTGCTGCCGGAACCTGGTATTACTGGCTGGCGGATGTGGATGACAGCAGCGACGAGAATCCAAACCTGGCGGCGGCGCAGGTGCGCGTGTTAGCGCTGCAGTTCAAGATCTTCCTGCCCGGTTTGATGCGCTAAGGCAGCCATGCGAACAGGAAACCGGTTAATTCTGGTTGTTGTACTCCTGTTCTTCCTGATCCAGAACGGCGGTGGGGCGAAAGCCTCACCGCCTGATCCTGCTCCAGGGATGCAATCACTGCTGCAAGGCGGCGACCTGATCCTGGATTGGACTTTCCCCGCAGCAGAGATCCGTGAGCAGGAAGACCGCACCACCCTGGTTTCGATGGGGAATCTGCGCACCGAAGAACTGCCCGGAGCGCCGCGCCTGCCGTTTACGGCGGTCTTGCTGGCGATTCCCTCGGCGGAACTGCCTGGATATGAGATCCTCCAATCGGAATCAAAAATGCTTTCCCTTGCCGCTCCGCTGGCGCTGTCGCCAGCAGCGGGCGAAATGATTTATGACAGCCAGGGCTTTCCACTCGGGCAAAAACGCATCCCCGCCGATGACCCTGCCGCCTACCAGCCTGAATTGATCCGCCTGGAATACCTGGGGGAGACGCGCGGAGTGCACCTGGCGCGGCTGGCAATCCACCCGGCGCTGCCAGCGGGGGCGCGCCTGGTTGTCTATTCCCGTCTGCGGCTGAAAATCCCGCTGGGTGCGCCGCCGGAAAAAACTCAGAAGCTGACCGACCCCCTGTTGACAACCCTGGCAGAAGCAGTCATCAACCCGCAGTATGTTGTAAAACCCGTTTCCACACCAGCAAGCTCAGGTATTTCCCGCCAGGCGGCGATTCAGCGCAGCAATATCCCGCGTGCGGTGATCGAAATCGAGCAGCCAGGCATGTATCAGGTGAATTACGCTCAGCTTATCTCAGCCGCGCCCGGTCTGGCGGGCGTCAACCCCGCCAATTTGCGCCTGGCGCGGGCTGGAACCGAGATCGCCTATGAGTTCGTAGACCAGGGGAGCGCCAATATTTTTGACGCGGGCGACGCCATCCTCTTTTACGCCCAGCCTTTTTTGCACCGTTATTCAAAACAGGACGCCTATCACCTCTGGTACGACGCGGGGAAAATCGGGCTGCGCATACAGAGCAGCGACGCGCCGCCGGGCAGCTCAAGCGCGGTGTACAGCGCTGAGATCATCTTCGACCAGAACAAAATCTACACCCCCGAAATGAATCAAAAAAATGTCACAGCGCCCGGCAGAGACGGCGATTATTGGGCGTGGGATCATCTGCGCTACTTTGGCAGCGGAGATTACGCGACCTACCCGTTTCAAATGCCCGCCTTCAACACCAGCCAACCGGCGGACCTCGACCTGTGGGTGCTTGGATACAGCGCAGCCAATCACGCGCTGCGGATTGGAGTGAACGGCTGCGCGTTTGAGCGCAGCTGGCAGCAATACAGCCTGATCAAAATCACCCTCAGCGGCATTCAGGGCTGCCTCGCCAGCGGCAGCAATTCGCTGCGGCTTGAGATTCTCCCGCCGCCGGGCGCATCTGCAGACGGCGTGGTGTTCGATTCGTTTGCGGTGCGCTACACGCCGCTTTCGCCGAACCTGTCCCCGGACCTGGTCATCACAGGGGCAGCCGCGGCGGGCAGTTACAGTTACACCGTTGCGCTTGGCAGCGCTCAAGACCGCTTCTACCGCATTACCAACCCCGCCGCACCGGTGCGCTTGACCCGCCCGGCAGGCGCCAGCCTGACCTTTGGCGACACGGGCAGCAGCCAGAAGTACCTGATCACCGCCGCCAGTCTGCTGCGCAGCCCCAAAGCGGTGCGCGCGCCTTATGAACTGCGCACCAACTCCATCAGCCAGGCGGATTACCTGATCATTACCCCGCCGGGTTTTCACAATTTTGCCAATCCCGCCGCCTCGCCGCTCGCGCCGCTCATCAACCTGCGCCAGTCGCAGGGGTTGACGGTGGCGGTGGAAGACCTGAACGCCATCTACGATCATTACCGCGCCGGGACGCTGGCATTTGACGGGGAGGAATGGGCGTTATGGGGCGGTTTTAACGAAGCCGAAGCCGTGCGCAATTACCTGCTCCAGGTCAAAACCACCTGGACAAAAGTGCCTGCCTATGTGCTGCTGGTAGGTGACGGCACTTCAGACCCGAAAGGTTACCGCGCGGACTCAAAACCGACCTTTTTCCCGCCTTACCTGGCGCTGGTGAATGATCCGCTGATCAATGCCCCGATGGACACCGCTTCGGATCATTTTTATGTCACGTTCACCAGCCCTGAGGAGAAACATATCCCAGACTACCTGGTGGGACGCCTGCCGGTCAATTCCGGCGGAGAACTGCAAACGGTGGTCAACAAGATCGTGCAGTACGAAACCGGCGCGGATACCCAGCCAGCCTGGTGGCATAACCTGGTCGGGCTGGTGGCAGACCGCGACTATTATGACTATTTCCGGCTGGAAATCGAAATGGCAACTGCCAGTTTAAATAATTCGCCCCTGGTGCCAATGTCCCATTATTATCAATATGCGGATTCCCCCTCTTACCAGCAGAGTTTCCGCCAGGCGGTCATGCAAATGTGGAACAGAGGCGCTGCGCTGATCTTTTACGCGGGGCACGGCGCGTATCATTTCTGGTCGGACCGCAACATCCTCCATACCAGTGATGTGCCGTTGATGACCAATGGCTACCGGCTGCCGGTGGTGGTGGAGATGACCTGCTATACCGGCAGCTACCACAACCGCACCCTGGATGCCCTGGATGAAACCTTGCTGCGCGCGCCAAACGGCGGGGCGGTGGCGGTGTGGGGTTCTACCGGCTCCGGCATTTCTTATGGACATGTGAAACTGGCGGATGGATTTTTGCAAAAACTGCTCGAACCGAACCAACAACGGTTAGGAGAGGCAACCCTGGCAGGGCGCCTGATGTTGTTGACCCCCCCCCCAGCTAATTCGGATTTGGTTGATTTGGTTGCCACGTTCCATTTATTTGGCGATCCTGCTACAATATTCAATGAGCAGCGCATTCAACCGTTAAAATTTTATCTCCCTCAAATCAGATGATAAAACAACCATTGGAGGTATTCATGAAACGAAGCACGGCAATTTTGATCCTTGCGCTCATCCTGGCGGTGGGGTTAACCATCCTGCAGGATTCTTCGCCCGCCTCATCGCGAGCGCTGATGGCAATTACGCTGACGCCGACCGACCGACCGCCTGACCCGCGCACCCCTCAGCCCACCCCTCCGCCCGGCGAGGAGCCGCCCGGCTACCTGCCACGCACCGGTTTGGGCGTGTTTGTCCAGCAAGACCCGGCAACCCCGAATCCGCTGGAAACGACCAATCATCTTGCCGCCGTGGATCCGCTGCAAAAACTGGTGATTCCCTCCTTGAATGTAACATCCGATATCATCCCGATCTACTTAAAGGGCAAAGAGTGGGACATCTCGAACCTGGGCGTCAAAACGGGCTGGCTGGAATCGGTGGCGCACCCCGCTCAAAACAACAACACCGTGCTGGTGGCGCACTTGAACCTGATCGGCTATGGACCGGGACCTTTCCAGCGCCTGGCGCGCCTGACGCCGGGCGCAACCGTGCAGCTTTATACCGCACATTATATCTACACGTATCAGGTGCGCTCGCAGCGGGTGGTGGATGAGACAGACGTCTCGGTTGTCTCGCGCACCAGCACCCCGCAGTTGACCATGATCACCTGCTCCGGCTGGGATGAAAGCAAACAGGATTACCTCAAGCGGCTGGTGGCGACAGCCGACCTGGTCAGCAAGCAGATCATCACCTCGCCGGGTATCCGCCTGCGCAAGTATTACTTTTACGCGGAATAAACGAACGCAGCAGCGGACAGGCAATCAACCGCTTAAACATGACATGAATTGTTTTTGCCGCAAGAATGATCAGCCGCGTTCTCGTATGGAGCGGGGCAGCTACCTGCCGTGGTAGATGCGCGGGACGCGGGTGTTAATATTGCCCAGCGCGTCCACTTCGGAAGTGCGCCAGCGCTGCGCCAATTCTTCGATGGTGATCTGGTCGCTGCCCTGCCTGCCAAGCAAAACGACTTCGCTGCCTGCCGGGAAGGGCTGCGGCAGGCACACCATGCACATATCCATGCACATCTTGCCGATCACCGGCGCGCGCTGCCCGCCGATCAACACCTGGTTGCCGGGCAGGCGGCGAAACCCGTCGATATAGCCGACCGGCAGCACACCGATGACTTCCTCGCCGGAGGTGGTGTAGGTCAATCCGTAACCGATGCGCGCGCCGCCGGGCAGCCTGCGGCAATCTGCCAGGCTGGCTTTCCATTGAATGGCGGTGCGCAGCACAGGCAGCAGTGGCGTGCCGGAGCGCGGTGGAATGCCCACCAGCGCACAGCCCACCCGCGCCAGGTTGAAGCGCGTCTCCGGGTTGTAGGTGGCAGCGGAGGAGCCAGCCAGGTGAACCCAGGGTGGGTTGATTCCAGCCTGCGCCAGCGCCTGGACGACCTGTTGGAACACCCGCGTCTGCTGGGCAGTTTCAGGAAAGTCGCCTTCATCCACCATCGCCAGGTGGCTGTACACGCCTTCGATCACGATGCCGTCCGCCGCGCGCGCAAGCTCCAGCGCCTGATCGGGCTGCACACCCAGGCGGTGCAGACCGGTATCGACCTTGAGGTGAACCCGCGCTGGTTTGCCGACAGCCCGCGCGCGGCTGGCGTACAGCCGGGCGGAATCAAAACTGTGCAGAGTCAATGCGACATCATGAGAAATGGCTTCATCCACTTCGCCGGGCGCAACATATCCAAACACCAGCAGAGGGGCGGTCAGCCCTGCCTGGCGCAGGACGCGGGCTTCGCCATAGCGCGCCACTGCCAGCCAGGCGGCTCCGTTTGCCAGAGCGCAGCGGCTGATCTCCAGCGCGCCAAACCCATAGGCGTTGCCTTTCACCACCGCCATCAGGGTCACTCCCACCAGCTCGCGCATGGTGCGGGTGTTGTGGGCGACAGCGTCGAGATCGATTTCCAGCCAGGTAGGATGGCAGTTCATTGGCGGCGCAGCACCTTTCCCGGCAGCGCGCGGGTGTGGCTGCCCTGCCACAAGACAGGGTTGCCGTTCACCAGCACATACTCAATCCCGGCGGCGTATTGATGCGGGTTGGCAAAGGTGGCAGTATCGCGCACGGTGTCAGGGTCGAAAACGGTGATATCCGCAAAGAAACCGGGTTTGAGCAGCCCGCGATCGCGCAGACCCAGACGGGCGGCTGGCATCCCGGTCATCTTGGCGACGGCGGTTTCGAGCGGGAACAACCTCCGTTCGCGGGCGTAATGACCCAGCACGCGCGGAAATGTGCCGTAATTGCGCGGGTGGGGTTTGCCCGCCGAATAGGGTCCCTGCGCCGCGCGACCGTCGCCGTCGGATCCGACCATGATAAAATCGGTCGCCAGACCAATTTCGACGTTGACTTCATCCATCGCAAATTGGACAATCTCCGCTTCGCCGCCCGCCTCGACCAGAAGTTCCATGACCGTATCTTCAGGGGCAAGACCCTTCTCGTTCGAAATCTCGCGCAGCGTGCGCCCGGCGTAATGGGGCAGCGGGCGGCAGGAGGAGACAATGGTGCCTTCCCAATAGCCCGGCTCGCCGTCCACCGCGTCGGCTGCCAGAGCCGCGCGGATGCGGCTGCGGCTGGCGGGCTGCTGCAGACGCTCGATCATCGCCTCAACGCCGCCTGCCAGCGCCCAATCCGGCAGCATCGAGGTCATGGTAGTGCAAAAAGCGTTGTAGGGGTACATATCAGCAGACACATCCTGCCCGGCGTGGCGCGCGGCGTGGATGGTTTCGAGGATCATCTCCATCTTGTGCCAGTTGACGCGCAACTCTGCTTTGAGGTGGCTGATCTCCACCGGCAGTTGCGCTTCGCGCCCGACCCGCATGGCTTCTTCCACGGCGTCCAGCACCGTTTTGCCTTCGCCGCGAATATGGCTGGTGTAAATGCCATGATGACGGCTCGCCACCCGCGCCAGCTCGATGATTTCGGGCGTGGTAGAGTACACATTGGGCGGGTAGATCAAGCCGGTGGACAATCCAAATGCTCCGGCTTGCATGGCAAGTTCGACCTCGTTTTTCATTTCATTTAACTGGTCAGGCGTGGGGCTTTCAGAGCCCAGCCCCATGACCTTCTTGCGCACCGAGCCATGTCCAACCAGCGGCGCGACATTGACCGAAGTTCCCTGGCGCTGCAAAAACGCCAGAAATTGTTCGAAGGTGTTCCATTGCCATTTTGCGCCAAAAGAGCCCAGCGGCGAGTTGGCGTCTCCCCGCTGGCGCATTTCATCGTTGAGCGGGGCGGCGCTGATGCCGCAGTTCCCGACCACTTCGGTCGTTACGCCCTGGTGCACTTTGCTGTCGGCGGTGGGCAGCCCCGGCAGGATGTAGTCGGCATGGGAATGAATGTCGATAAAGCCCGGCGCGACCACCAGACCACTGGCATCGATCACCTGGGCGGCTGGGCTGTCTGGCAGCAATTCAAGGGCAGCAATGCGCTCGCCGGTGATGCCCACATCTGCCCGCCGCGCCGGGCTGCCGCTGCCGTCGATCACCATTCCATTTTTTATTAAAATATCGAACATGGATTTGCTCCTGCTGGACACCGGTAAATCAAAAAACTGGTGAGGTAATTTTTCCTCACCAGTATAATGCAATTATTCGGGATTGTGAATTACCTGCGATGCATCACAGGTCATACTCGGAAAGGTTGACCTTCGCCGGGTCGATCTCGGTTTTCATCGCCGTGATAAATTCGTCTTCATCGAGGGGCAGGCTGTCTGCCTGGCGCGACAGGGTATCCAGCCAGCGCAGTTCGATGCGCGAGAGGCGAAATGCGCCTGCCTGATGAGCGCGTCGCAGCAAATCCAGCGAAGCCAGGGCGGCGCGGCGGGTGCGCAGGTAGGGTGTGGGTTCTTCCATGATTTGCGACGACAGCCCGATCGCGACATCCGGGCGCAAGACGTATGCCTGGGGATCCAGCCCGGCGTCGGATTCGACCCACCAATCACGCAGCGTGCGCGCCGCATCCAACCCCTTGTGGCTGGCAACATTCATTAAACGGGTGGCGTAGATCAGTTGTTCAACCGAGACGGTCGGCGCCATGCCGCCAAGCATTTTTATATTCTGCACCGATTCATTGCTCCACAGGTCGGGGACGGCTTTGGTGATATTGCCGATGGGCGAGAGGTGGGCGCAGGCGGCTTCAGCCCCTTCGAGCGAGATGGGGCAGCCAGTGATCGCCTTGATATACACCCCTTCGTAGGCGCAGTCTTTGTTCGGACCGACCGCGCCTTCCTCAAACGCCACCAGACTGCGCGGCACGGTCAACACGCGCACCACAGCCGCCCAAACCCGCGGGACGTAACGCTGTTCAGCCAACACCATGGCGGTGTTGCCAAAACCGCAAGCAGAGTCCCCGGCAGGCAGCGCGCCGCCCGCACGGGCAATTTCGACAATCCGTTTCCAGAGGAATTGCATGTCGCGCGCGCCCAACACGCCCAGCGCAAAAACCGACAGCGGCAGGTTGCCATTCAAGATGGCATCATCATGCACTTCCTTTCCGCCGGTTGATTCAATCGAAAGCAGGTCAGCACCTGCCCGCGCGCAAAGCTCAAAACTGCGGAACATTTCCTGAGGGTATTGTCCATGCCGCATAATGGGCGGGCGGGCAAACTCGCGAATATCGTTGGGAGTGACCCGCAAACCGGTTTTTACACCGTATTTTTCCTGTGTCTTGTTCAATGTATCACGCAAAATCTGGGTAATCTCGGCTCCCCATTCGGGAACCAGCGTTAAATCGGGCAGCAGCTCAAATTCAACCACCAGACCGCTGGCGTGCAACTCCGCGGCGCGCTGGCAGGCTTCTTCGATCATCTGGGTATACTGCGCGCGCACTTCGGGCATGCTCTCAGCCGAAATGATCATATTGGGCAGCGTAAAATTCAGTTCCGGGTAAATCTCACCGCCTCCGATTGCCAGACCGCTGGAAAGCAGAACCGGGTTGGGAGAGCGACCAAAGATGAACTGATCAAGATCGGAAATGGCAAGAGAACGGGAAGGGGTCATGGTTCACTCCATATTAAGGGGGATTTGTGCTTCATTACATACAGCCCGAGATTCAGGCGGTTCAAACCCTTGTATCTGATGGAACATTTGCTCGATCGGCATAACGCCGTTTGGATTTGCCTGCGCCAGATTGCGCGCTTCCTGGCACAAGGTCTCCAGGGTGATCGAATCGAGAAACTGGTCGATGAGCTGCGAGAGCCGCAGCCAGACCAGGTGCGTCGCACAGCTTTCCTGGCGCGGGCAGACTTGCTGATTTTGCGGGTCAACGCAATACACTGCGGAAAGTGGACCTTCTACGGCGCGCAGCACCGCCCCAACCGAGATGGCGCTGGCTTGTTTCGCCAGTTGATATCCTCCGCCAGGTCCCATCACGCTTTTCACCAGCCCCGCGCGCGCCAGCTCGCGGAAGATTTGCGCAATGTAATCGGCTGAGAGTCCCTGGCGCTCAGCGATCTCCTGCCGCAGGACCGGCCCTTCTTGCTCATGCAGCGCCAGGTCGAGCATCGAACGCAGCGCATATCTGCCAGCAGTGGATATTTTCATTAGCTTCTATCATATAATAATTGAGTAAATTAGTCAACTATTTTTGGAGTTTATTTTCGGACGAAAATTCAGACAACCCTAACCTTAGCCGTCGTACTTTGCGCCCGCGACGACACGGGGGGGGGTGTTGCTGCTAGCCATCCGCCCTACCCCCACCCGTAATTGCGCGCGATATTTAACCGCCCGCCGACGAGTTTGCCTGCCATTGCTCTCCGCTTAGGCGGAATCACGCAAAAAGCTTGATTCGTTCCATCTTTCCGTTGATCCAGCTGCCAATTTCGCTCCCCACTTTCAGGCGCGGGTCAGATTCGTAAAGGGTGCACAGGCTGTCAAAGTCTGGGACGTCTGCGCGCGTCAGCTCCGCCAGGCGGTCGAGCAGCCTCCAATCCTCTGCAGTGAGAGAAGCATCGTCGCCGTTGATCAGCCCCCAGCAGTCCCAGGGCAGCAGTTCCATCTTGTTTAGAGAAGCCACATCGCGGATAAAATCGCCGCGCACAAACCACAAACCGCGCATATCCAAAATGCCGAAGGTATTGGGATCCGCCAGCCCATTGCGGCACATCTGCCAGGCAAGCCCGCCAACGAAAAATTGATCGCGCGGCACATCCAGCGGGTCGAAGGAGATGTTCAGTGTCCGGCATTGAAACTCATCCAATTGGGCATCAACCAGCACCCAGCGCGCTTCGGCGGCATTCCAGTATTCTGCCACCCAGTGATCCTCGTAGTGATTGGGTCTGAAGTACGCGCCAAAACCGCAGCGGGCGCGCGCCGCAATGCCCTTATGGCGCAGCAGGGCAACCAGCAGCAAGGAGAAGTCGCGGCAGTTGCCGATCAGCTTTTTATCGAGCGGGCGCGGCTCAGCCAGAGGACGTTCATCCAGCTCAAGCGTGCGCGCCAGGCGTTTCTGCAGCATACGCAGCTGCACCTCCCCCTGGCGCTCCATCGTCAGATCTTGCCCATATCGTTTTGCCCAAAACACGTGCAAAGTCAGGTTTTGAACTACCCGCACCAGGTCAGGTATTGCGGCGGGCAAATCATTGAACAGGAACCCATATTGACCAGGATCAGAGATGCGACCCTGCGCGGTATAAAAGTCCAGATGCGCAGCCATATTGAATATACCTCCATCAAACCAATTAAAATAAGGGTGTTCATTCGCTCAGGTCGAGGAAAATCATCCGTGATCACCCCCTGGATGGAATCGCGAAACCTGCCGACCCGAATTAAAATGAACAATTCGGGCAATCCGAGGCACAAGTATACCACTAAAGTCGAATTCGATTTGTCCTCAGAGGGACAGGGAAATTGGAAATTCGCTGCGGGTAGTAATGCCTGATTTAAGTGGATGATCGCCAATGTTGAATATAATAGAGACAATTCCAGATCATCACAAGAGGAACGAATGGAAAAAAACCGATCGATTTTCTCCATGGGCAGAATCATATTGTTGGTGTTGATTGTTTTGGCAATGCCCATGCTGCCCCTGTTCATCTCGCGGCGCTGGGATTGGTGGGAAGCCTGGTTTTACGCCATCGCTTCGATCGCGGGGTTCATTGCCAGCCGCGCCCTGGCAGCCCGCCGCCATGCAGACCTGCTGCAAGAACGCGCGCGAATGCTCAACCAAGCCGACGCCAAAGCCTGGGATAAGCTGCTGGCGCCGCTGGTCGGTTTTGGCGGCGGATTAATCCCTCTGACTGTCGGAGTGGATGCCCTCTTTGGGCATTCAGCAGCCTTCAGCCTGCCTGTAAAGATCATTGCCATCTCCCTGATCCTGGCAGGTTATGGGCTGGCGAACTATGCATTGATTGAAAACCGCTTTTTTTCCGGCATGGTGCGCATTCAAACCGACCGCGGACATACAGTAATTTCCAGCGGTCCGTACGCCTGGATTCGTCATCCAGGCTATGCCGGAGGTATGCTGACTTTCCTGGCAGCGCCGTTTTTGCTCGATTCCGCCTGGGCGCTGCTTCCGGCTGGCTTGCTCTGCGCAGCCTTGATCGCGCGCACCAGGCTGGAAGACCAAACCTTGCAAGCGGAATTACCCGGCTATACCGGCTATGCGCAACGGGTGCGTTACCGCCTGCTGCCAGGAATCTGGTAAAAACCGCTCGTTATTTCAATTTCAATTCATCCGGCAGGGGCGGAATCTCGATTTCCAGCCCTACGCGAATGGCGTTGGGGTGATTGCCGATAATCTCTTTGTTGTGATCGTAAATTAAGCGCCAATATGGCTCTTTAAAGGAACCGTAATACTTTAGCGCCAGGCTGGCATAGGTATCTTCGCTGGTCCATACATGCTTAATACCTGCCGCCTTGCGCTCGCGCTCTGCTGCTGCCATCATTTCTTCGTCGGTGATGCTGTGCCAGGCGTCCTGGGTATCTGCGCGCGGATCAGCGCCTGCCGGGCTGAGATCCAGTTCTGGACTGCTCTGTTCCACCGGCAAATCGCCAGCGGGTTGTTCTTCGCTGCTTGAAGCCGAACTCATCGAATCAAATACTGGCTCATCATTGAACTGCTGGTGCATCCTATACCCTCCTGTTTTCTTGATAAAGATAATGTTACCTTCTCATTATATGGAATACTAAGGACAAAGAAAAGGGGGATTTTCCCTTCAGGGAAATCGCATCATGGATATTTTTACTGCAAATACGGCGCCTAATCCGCCATCATCCTGGCGCCGCGCCCACCCCGTGGCATGTCGTCGCGAGCGCCTTCGGCGAGCGCCTGCGGCGAGCGCCTGTGACGAGCGCCGCGAAGCGACCTCCATGATCATCTTGGGGGTTGCCACGCCGCAAAAAAAGCGACTGCGGTTCGAAGCAACCGCCCCTGCATGATTGGGGTAAAAGAGGCAATGGCTGATATAAAATGCGCTTCCCCTGGGGTGTTTGCCTCTGGCAGCCATCTGAAAGAAGAAACCGGCAGGATTAAAACCAGGATTTGCGTGGTGCGTTATTCTCAAAAATCGCTCATCAAAACGACCACCAGGCGGTATAATGCACCTGTGCAAAGCCCCGACGCCGTTCTCAAAGCCACCTTTGGATACGATCAATTCCGTCCGCTGCAAAAAGAGGTTATCGATCATGTGCTGGCGCGGCGCGACACCCTGGCAATCATGCCCACCGGCGGCGGCAAGTCATTGTGCTACCAGATTCCTGCCCTGATGTTGGATGGGTTGACGGTGGTGGTCTCGCCGCTGATCGCGCTGATGAAAGACCAGGTGGAACAACTGCGCGCTTTCGGCACGCCAGCGCTGTACCTCAACAGCACCCTCCCGTCCGCAGCCTATCAAGAAAACATGGAGGAGGTACGCCGCGGCGCAGTCAAGCTGCTGTATGTTGCCCCTGAAACGCTGCTTACCCCGCGCCTGTTTGCCCTGTTGGATTCGGTGAAAGTTGATCTGCTGACCATCGATGAGGCGCACTGCATCTCAGAATGGGGACATGATTTCCGCCCGGAATACCGTCAACTGGTGGATGTGCGCAAACGCTATCCCGGCGCGGTCTGCCTGGCGCTCACCGCCACCGCCACGCCGCGCGTGCGCTCGGATATCAAGACCTCGCTTGGTTTCACCAGGTCGAATGAGTTTGTTGCCAGTTTTAACCGCGCCAACCTGTTTCTTGAAGTGGCTGTCAAGCGCGACCCCCTTCAGCAGACCGTGCGCTTTCTCGACCGCTTTCCGGATCAAAGCGGCATCATCTATTGCTTTTCGCGCCGCCAGGTAGATGAGCTGGCAGAATATCTGGCGCAAAAGAAGTTTTCGGTGCTCCCCTACCACGCCGGGTTAGAAGACGCGCAGCGAAAAGCCAACCAGGAAGCCTTCATTCGCGACAATGTGCAGATTATCGTGGCGACCATCGCGTTCGGCATGGGGATCAACAAACCCAATGTGCGCTTCATTCTGCATTACGACCTACCCAAAAGTATCGAGGGTTATTACCAGGAAATCGGGCGCGCCGGGCGTGATGGTCTGCCAGCGCATTGCCTGCTGCTCTACAGTTACGCGGATGTCAAAAAGCTGCGCTACTTTGTCGACCAGAAAGAGGGTGTGGAGCGGCGCGCGGCGATGGAGCATCTCGAAGCGATCGTGCGCTATGCTGAGGATGAGACCACCTGTCGCCGCAAACCCTTGTTGGAATATTTCGGCGAGCCGTACATCGCGCGCCATTGCGGCAATTGCGACAACTGCGCCGCCGCGCCGCCGGTTTTCAGCGATATTACCATCGCGGCGCAAAAGTTCATGTCGTGCGTCAGGCGCACCGGAGAACGGTTTGGCGCGGCGCATGTCGCGGCAGTGCTGCGCGGGTCAAAAGGAAAGAAAGTGCTGCAGCATGAACATGATAAACTGTCCACATTTGGCATCGGCGCGGAATGGTCTGAAAAACAATGGATGCACCTGGCGAGCCAACTGGTGCAGATGGGCTATCTGAAGCAGGAGGGCGAATACCGCATCTTGAGCCTGACCCCAAAAGCGGTGGAGGCGCTGCGCCGCCGCTCTCCCATCCAGGGGCAGGAATTGGCAGAAGAGGGAACCACGCGCCCGGTCAAGCCAACTGCCCCCGAACTGGCATACAACCACGCCTTGTTTGCCTTGCTTCGCAAAAAACGCAAAGAGCTTGCCGACCAGGCAGGCGTGCCGCCTTATGTCATCTTTTCTGATAAAACGCTGGTGGAAATGGCTGCGTTCTACCCGCAAACCGCCGGTCGCCTGTCTGAGATCAGCGGTGTGGGACAGGTCAAGCTGCGCAAGTACGGCGAGACGTTTCTGGAGGTGATCGTGCCCTTCTGCCGCAAACACAGGCTCAAAGAAATTTTTAAGAAAAGCGATTCTACAGACTCATCCGCCGCTGCGCCAGAATGAGGATATGTTCGGTGGGAAATTCCGCGCCGGGAGAGATAAGCTCGACCGCGCGGCTCCACTTCTCGCTGTTTTCGCTCAGCGTGCGCAATTCGACAATCTCCATCCCCAGGCGGTCAAAGGCAGCGCGGAACTCCGTTTCGGTGAAATATTGGTAGCTTTCGCTGCGCTCAGTCTGCCAGAGCTGCTTGCCCAAGAAAATTGACTTGGTGATATAGCGGGTGAAATCGCGCCGCGAGAGTTCAACCGTGCCTGCCTCATCCACCACGCGGAAGGTAATGTGAAACGGGCGGTACTGGCGCGCAAACAGTTCAAACAAGGCGCGCGCGCGGCGGTGCAAAAAACGCATTTGCACGGTTTGATTTAAATCGCCTGGCGGCTCAAGTCCGTCAAACAGCACCAGCCAACCGCCCGGTCTGAGCGCCTGCACCGCCCCCGCCAGCGCCTGTTCCACCCGCTGTTTGGCAAGCGGAATATCCACCTCTGCGCTGGTCGGCGATACAGTGGCTGAAAAGACCTCGTGCAGCGCATTGACCAGCAGAACGATGTCATACCCTTCCAGCGTGGCGAGCAGCGACGGCTCGGTAAAGTCGCCCAATTGAAACCGAAAACCGGGATAATCCCTCTGGCAGCGGGCAAGCGAGCGCGGATTGTAATCGACGCCGATGATGCAATCGCTGGCGCAAAGCTGGGCGTGACTGTCTGCCAGCAAGCCGATCACCTGCCCCTCCCCGCAACCCAATTCCAGCAGGCGCAGCGGTTGATGGGTCTGCTGGTGCAGGGAGCGCATTAACCGCGAAGCCGCCAGGATCGCCGCGCGTTTGCCCAGGTTTTCCATCGACTGCAGACGCGTCTCCCAGAAAAAATCCCAAAAGGTGTCATTCTCGGTCATCTATGCTGTTCGCTTCGCGGATCGTTTCATCATCCGCGCTGTAACCCTGTCGGGCGGAAAAAGGTCAGGACTTTTTCAAATGTGCCTCTTCCCATGACGATGGCATCGATCGTGCGCATAAAATCGGCATAGCCATAGTCATCATTTGCGGGATTGTCGATATTGAGCAACCATTCAATGCTTCCATCTTTCCTTGCAATAAAGCCATCCAGACTTGTTGCGATATACACTGTATTTTTCATCGATGAAACTCCGTAATGGTGGCTGATGGTTTTCGTTAGTGGTTTGGCGAACCCAGAGTAAATTTCTCCAAAAAAATGCCTGACTTGCAAGACAGCCTTAAGAAAAAGGCGTAAACCGGATCCACTGCAGGCGATGTTGGGTTGCTTTTACGCAATAATCGAAACCGTATCGAGTATTTTTAGCCCTAATGTTTGATCGCCTTTGAAGATGATCTGATCACGAGCTGCATTTTGGCTTATGCCGCGTGTAAACAACCGCCAGGCAATATCCTGGTCGACGATCACTTCGGCATTTGATTCAGGAAGAGCGCCGGAGTATAGATTCCAGGTCATATTATTCCGCAAAACCGTCCAACGCCCGCCTGACTGACCAGTTATTGTAAGGGTTACCGAAGTATTTTCATCTGCGATGATTTCTTTATAAGTTCTAGGCAAAGCCCGAATAAACGCTTCGAGGACAGGAGATAAATATTTTGGCTGTTTAAGGTCAGGCTTTTCTACAGCGTCTCGAATATGCTGTTGATGATGCCAGCGCTCGGTATATTCACGGGCTAAATCCAGCCAAACTGGGGCTGGTTCTGACCCCGCCCAAGCGACTGAACCACCCATAGAATAAGGGTCAAGTTCCTGAAAATATTGACAGGTTTGAGAACCGACAAATGCCAATAAATCAATTACCAGTCGTGGACTCATACGATCAGCAGCAGATACCCAGCTTTGATTCCAGTCATTTACAAATGCGACTAATTCCCCCCAGTTATTTACTGATACCTTCGAGACATAACTATCTCGGCGTCTTGAAAGATTGCCAACTTCAACACCTAGCAAATGGGATGCGACATCCTTTACCGACCAATTCGCGCAAATTGTTGGTTTCTTCCAGTCTTTTGCAGAGAGAACTTTTAACAGCGCAATAAGTTTTTCATGAATTTCAGGAAAAAGTGGTGCCACGATAACTGGTTCAGGAGATTTCAACATGATTCACTCATTACAACTTATTATGAAGAACAATCGTCTTATAAAAGGGCAAGCCAACGAGACTGTCGCAAAATCCCTTCTCGCGGAGTGAAACTGCTCTGCGGCAGGCTGCCAGACTGCTTTATTCGGCATCCATCCGCCCCTGATCGGGCGATTAGCGCACCCCGAAGGTGGGGATTTCGCTGAAAGTCTGTACTTCTCCATTGTACATCCAATTTTGGAATTGACCTCGCCGCAGATCAACGGGTGTGTGCCGGGGAGAATCTGGTCTGGCAGGTTGTATGCTGCTGCCAATACAACCCCATGCTTCTCCGATGGATTCGCCCTATTTATTGACAGTTTCAACGGCTTGCGCTTCACCTGCGCCGCAGAGCGCAGTGCAGCAGCATCAGGTGCAAGGACGTGTCAGCCAGCCTTAAAAACCAACCTTTTTCTGCAATCAAGTATATTTTAAGTAGAGCGTGAACTTTTCGGCAAGGCACATCGCAAAGGAGATTTATGCAAGAGTATGAGGCAATTGCGCTTTTGAAACAAGGCAATATCAGCGGCTTAGAGGCTTTAGTGAAAATGTATCAGGTTAAAGCGCTGCGTGCGGCATATCTGATTGTTCGAGATTACAACCTTGCTGAAGATATCGTTCAAGATGCTTTTTTACGGGCATATGAGCGGATCAATCAATTTGATGTGAAGCGCCCCTTTGGTCCATGGTTTTTTCGCATTGTGGTGAATATCGCCAAGCGTGCCGCTGTTCAGCGAGAACGACACGTTTCTATAGACAATTTGAATGCAGATGAAGAGAAAGCCCTTGATGAGATAATGGCTGAATTGAAGACTGGTACTGAAGCCATGACCGAGCAGCACGAGTTACAGCAGATGGTTTGGACAGCGTTAGGCAGGCTTCCACCAACACAAAGGATTGCGATTATTGAACGCTACTACCTGGATATGACCGACAAACAGATTGCAGCTCGTTCTGAGGTGCCGCTCGGCACACTCAAATGGCGGTTGCACACCGCGTCTAAACAATTGCGCGCCTGGTTAAGCCAGAAAGGGCAAATAAGTTTATACAATCCACACAAATCCAAGAAGGAGATAGAACCATGAAAAATCAAGAATTGCGACAAATTCTTAACGAGATTGCTATACAGGCTGTGCCATCGAATCGTGACGTGTGGCTCGTGCTTCGGGAACGTCTAATCGCTCAACCGAATCGCGCACAATGGACACGATTTCTTCCTGTTACTCGTTTAGGTTGGCTGGGTTTTGCTCTTGTCATTTTGTTCGTCTTTAGCATAACAGCCTATGCTGCTGGACCTTGGCTTACCCGCTTATTTGAAAGGGATGAACGATTGCAGCACGTTGACTTGAAGTTGACTCAACCGCTTAATCTGAGTCGGACGATTGAGAATGTTACCGTTACAGTGGAATGGGTTTACGCTGATCCCGACTGGGTGTTAGTAGGGTACACCATTCGCACTTCCGACGGAAAACGCTTTGACCCATACCGTGAGATATTAAGGGACAAAACAGATCATGCGTTGCCATGGCAAGGTACTTACGGTGTAACAGGTCAATCTGATGTTCTGCAAGTAACGCTGCCCGCAGGTGAAGGAACTTATGTTGCGATTTTTGACAACAATATGCCAGAATCCTATACGCTTGATGTGCAATTTGAGGTCCGCGCACAAGAATTAATGCTGCCTTCTACACAGGTTGTTCCGCCAACGGTGGAAACCACAAAGCCAGCAGTGATGCTTACACCGGCGCCTGTTGGAAGAATTATTGGACCATTCACATTCGACTTCAGCGTTCTCGTGGTTTCATCAAACCAACATCGTTAATTGTGTCTGCTGAACTGTAGCAAAGGCTGGAGATTTCCAGCCTTTTTTTGTTGCTGGAATTGTGCAGCGCATTGGGCGGGCTAACGGTTTGCGCTTCACCTGCGCCGCGGAGCAGCATCAGGTGCAAGGGCAGGTTGGGCGCCGCTAGCGATTATTCAGATTATATGGCACACCAAAAAACGTGTCACTGCCAATTATTCGCTCTATGGCTATTCTGTCCTTGTGCGAAGCATACCAAAAAGTGATGTCCGCGTTCTGCCCTGCGCCGCAGGTATGGACTTCGATGCCTACCAAACCAGGGTTTACAGCTTCAATCTGCCGGATTACATCCTGACGCTCCTGGATAATGCTTTCTACTTTGGAGACTGAGGGTAATTGTTCGCAAGGCAGATAATGATACCGATTGTCGTAAAGCACATTATCAATCAATCGTCTCGCAATTTTGGTTTGAGCTTCGACGAGCAAGATACCCACACAGATAATCGGCACAATAGCGATTATGAAAATGACCGTCAAAATTCTCCGCTTGCGAATCATCAAATGCCCTCCTATGTAACCTGAAAGGGTCTTTTTGCTCTTCGAGAAGGGTGTCTTGCTTCATCCTGCCTTCGCAATGCAGGCGGCTGCCGGTTGGTTTTGGCGGCAACAGCAGCACCGGCAAGACACCTTCGCTGGCTCGCGGCGCATCCCCTGAAGCCGTGAAGCCGCTGTCCGCTGCAAACGGTGTTGGGCGGCGTTTATGTAGAAGATTTTTGTCCCATAACAGTAAACAATCTATCTTCAGGTTTGACCGCATCAAAGGTAAACTTGCTAAACAACTGAACACTCTGGAAGCCTGCTTTTTCAAATAAATCTTTTGCTTGAGAATGACTGTATGAACGGGTAGCTGGCGAGCGTTGATGCAATTCTTCCGTTACCACTTTATCATCAATTATTTTTTGATATAAATCTTCTGTACGCTCACATTCACTAATAGGGTCAAACCAAGAGCGAGCCACTCGGCGAAACCTGGCTCCATCTTTTTCACGAACTGCTGTTTTCTCCCATTCCGACTCAAGCGGCTCACCTTTTTTCCAGAGAGTCATCATTGATGCGACTAATCTACCATTTGGCAATACGTGTTCATATAGTCGTTTCATTACCCGCTCTACCGCTTCCGATTCGATGATTAATTGCAATGAGCTTGATGGTACCAGAATAATCTGATATTTGCGCGGAAGCTCCAGGTTTTCTATGGATTGCTCGTATAGCTTTGGTTTTAACTTCAATTTATCTGCCTTATACTGGCATATCGCTAACATCTCTGGCGAATTATCAACGCCATCCATATCAATTCCCTGCTGTATATAATCCAGCAATAGCCGCCCAGTCCCACAGCCTACATCAAGGACGGGCTGTCCATATTGTCGGATGATTTCAAGATAAAAATGGCGGTCTGCCCAAGTTGATGTATCTCCTCGCAACACATCCCATGCTTCTGCCATCAGACCTTTATATTCGTATTCGGGTAGTTTCATATATGTTCCTTGTGTCTATGCCTGGCTGCCGAACGGCAAGCGTTAGCGGCTGGCGGGCGGGACGAGATTCGGCTTGGGAGCAGGAAAAGCCCGAAGCCAGAAAAATGCTCGAAAACGGCGCAGAATCCCACCCGTCGGCTGCACGCGGTGTTAGCCACCTGCCAGTTTAACGAGGCTCATTTTTGAAACGATTAATACGCTTTTGAATATCAGAGACAATGCCTTTGATTTCTTCAAAATCTGTTTCATTTACATACTTTGAAATTTCACCAAGCAAAGCCGCTGTATTTGGTTGGTAGTAATGAAGCAATGTAGCAATATCGTTTTCGTAAATACCAACTCTTGCAAAATTACCTTGCCGATACAAAGACGGAAGCGCATATAGTTTTAGAAGTAATAACCCTTCAACGGTTGCCAAAGGAATATCTCTATCAAGAAATTTTTGAACCTTTGAATACTCTTTATGAACTCTTTTGAAAAGTGGATTTTGCGTGAATAAAAGGTCAATTTGCAATTCGCCATAATTTGCACGAGCAAAATACATATCCTGACTTGTAATTTTGAGTTCAGGCAATTTTTCTAAAGATGAAACCGCTATCAGCAAGTCTAAATCTTGAGTATTTCTTCCTTCTACATAATGAAGGATGGCAATTCCGCCAACGAGAACATAATCTATTTTTCGTTTTTCTAAAATAGCAAAAAAATCTTGAACGGACTGGATTAAAGAATCAGAATTCATCGAGCCACCTAGCCAGTTTTTGACGTTGAATACAACAGCGTTACGAATAACATCACCGATTTGAACGCTACTCTGAATAGTCATTGCATATATCCTACGGTAAGTGTAGCATAAAACTGGCTTTGTTTTGGAGAGGAGTGCCCAACTATTAATTATACGGACTCCTGATACACTGTCATTATACCGTATAGCCAGCTATAAGAAGAATGTGATACTGCAATTATGCCTGGTTGCTTCCGACAATTAGCAACCCCAATCATTAAAATATTATAACTCATTCTTGAAACAGGCATAGCTGAACGATCAATGCCACTCATCTTCTTGAGGCAGGTTACGATATCCGCACCGTGCAGGAATTACTCGGACACAAGGATGTCAAGATCACGATGATGTAATCCCATGTCCTCAACCGCGGACCAAAGGCAGTGCGCAGTCCGTTGGATTGACATACATTTCAAAAAAAGAATTTAAAAAGCGTTCTCCCGATTGGAAGAACGCATTTAATATTCTTATTTTGAAGCGTGTCTACCGCGGACCGGCAAGCACCGGTCGGAACTTATTCACAAGCCCGCGATGGGCTGGCGAAATTATTGGATCAGGTGACACACAACCGCGAAGTGGTTATTATTCAACGCCGGGGCGAAGAAGAAGTGGCGATGATCGCCGCTTCAGAGCTGGAAAGCCTGATGGAGACCGCCTATTTGCTGCGCTCACCGGCAAATGCCGAGCGCCTGCTTTCTGCGCTTGGGCGGGCGTTGAAAAATGAAGTTCAACTCGCGCGGGTGCGGGCAGCCTGAAAACGAACGGACTGGCTCCCCTGCCGCCGACAGGATGCCTGCAGAGGGTTGTCAGCCCGCATTCTTTTTGCTCGCCTCGTACAACTGGTCAGCCAGCCCGCTGATCTCTGAACGGAACGCAAGCCGTTCCAGCCAGACCGTGGGAATTCCGCCTGCGCCATAGTACGCGCCTGCCACCTGTCCGCAGATTGCTGCCGTGGTGTCCGCGTCGTCGCCCAGGTTCGCAGCCAAGAGAACCGCCTCCCTAAAACTGTTGGTATGAGCGAAACACCACATCGCCGCCTTCAGACTGTCCACCACATACCCAGAGCCGTGAATGTCTGCTTCTTGCGCTTCGAGGTAAGCGCCGCGGGCAATGGCTGCGATTTTCTCTGATCCCGCGAAGGTTTGGCTTTCCCCCAGAATAACCTCATCTTTCGGGCTGCCAGAGAGCGCTTTGCAGAGGATGCGCGCCAGGAGACGGGAGGCATCGAGGCACTCCCTCGCGCCATGGGTGGTTCGGGAACTCTCTGCTGCAAACTGCTCTGCCGCGTCCAGATTGGGGAAGAAGAACATGGGAACTGGCGCCAGCCGCATCAGGCAGCCATTGCCAGCGGAGCGGGGATCCGTTGACCCCGCAAAGGGATCTCCTGTTTGGCGGAACCTGCGCAGCGCCGAGGCTATCGTATTGCCGATGTCGAAGCATGTCCCGGTGCTGCTCAAGTAACCGGTCTCAGCCCATTTGCAGTAACGCGTCATTTGATCCTCAGCATCGAACCCGTTGCACTCAACCAGGCTGGCTGCAAGGCAAAGCGCCATAGAAGTATCATCCGTCCATTGTCCTGCGCGGAGATGAAACGGACCTCCGCCAATCATATCGGTGAGCGGTGTGAAACTGCCCCGCGGACGAAATTCAACGGCAGCGCCGACCGCATCGCCAGCGGCAAGACCCAGAAGACAACCGCGAAAACGGTCCAGTTGATCCATCTCTATCCTCCCGTTCGGTTAAGTATCTGCCATATTTCCTGTACCCCCTTCGCCAGCCAGCGGCAGGGGAAACGTCAGACTGAAAAAAAATAGAAGGGTGGGTGCGGGTCAAAAGCGCGCACGCTTTTTAGGAGTTCGCTCAGTGGAAGGCTGCTATGAGTTACAGATTGCAGTTCGTCATACCATAGCCATTTGTCTGGTAAGTCCACAAGGCGGATAGTGACTGCCACGCCCAAAATTAGGAGCAGGAATAGATGCTGATAACCTCTTTGATGCCAAAAGTTTCTTAATGGATGTTTGTCATAACGCATCGTCATAAAGCCTCCATTTTGAGCAGCCTCCCCACCCTCTCAAAGATTGATTTGGCAGAAAGAAATCTGGTTTTTCAGGGGTTGTCTTATTCCTGAGCCTCCTCCTGTCAAAAGCCCCCTGCTTTGAAAAAGGTTTCGCCCTACGTTTCGACAGGTTCAACGGTTGGTTTTGGCGTAGGATGGGAGAGCGGAATTTCGTCCGACAGAAAAAATGAAATGGCGTAGAAACGCGATGTTTTGCCACTTTTTGCTTTGCAAGCCTCACTTATGCTTGAACGGGTTTCATTTCTCTGCATTGAGGATAATTTTTACAACCGTAAAATTGTTTTCCTTTGTGTTCACCTTGAGAGAGTGTTCGTAAAACCATCGGAATACCGCATTTGGGACAAAGGGGAACTGAACTATTTTGTTGATTAATCTCTGGCTGATGCGGCTCACCAACGGAAACAAGAACTTTATCTTTTAACAATGGAGCAATTTGAGCCGCAATTTCTCTCGAATTGTACTCCCGCTGAACTGGTACGCGCAATAAGGGAAAACCAGCAACCTGGCAAATTTCTCCCAAAAAATCGTCTCGCTTCTCCCTATCATTTCGTTTGTGGCTGGAATCATCCAACTCAACCCCAAATAACGGTTTCATTGTGATTGAATCGCAGACAAGGAAATCTAAATGCTTTTGAGCAATTCTGTTGAAGAAGGCTAAATTTTCATTTGGACGAGCCACAAAGAAAATATCAGCCAATCGTACCTTTGACTGGATGGTTAATCGTGTGCCAACAAGAGATAAAAACACCTTGTAAAATGAAAACTCTGCGGGAGAAAGAAAATTATCGCGGAGACGATACGGAAGTTCATGCGATGCAGATTCTTTTGGCGAACGTTTTAAAAACGAGAAAATTACGCTCAAACAACCTGGTTTTTCATTTATTGCTGCCATGTTTAGATTTTATCTCCAAGGAAAGTATTGTAAAGAACGAGCCAGAGGCTGGTTTTGGCGGCAGCGGCGGGTGGTGCGGGCAATTCACATTCACCTGCGCAGCGGAAAGGGTCATTTTGCTGATAGAGCCAGCGCCATCGCTCAGTTTCACCAGGGCGTATCCCCCTCAGGCGGTATATGTCCTGAAGCTTATTATATCCGAAATGGCGGCAGCCCCCACAATGGTCGAGGAGGTCGCTTCGCTGCGCTCGCCGCAGGCGCTCTCGACGACACGAGGCGGGCAGGGGCGCGGCGGCTATCGCAACAAACTGAAAGGAGTTATACAATTCCCCTCAATGTTTCATGCGCAAAATGCGCTTCAGGGCTACAATAGGATATAACGATGGGCAAAGCGCGCGAAGTGGCGGAAGAATTGAAAAGCGTTGTGCTGGAGAAAAACAACCTGGTGGATGTGATCCTGCCGTCGCTGGTCTTTCTGGCGCTGGACGCGCTGGCGGGTTTCAATGCCGCATTGTGGGGCACTTTGATTACAGCCGCCGGGTTTACGTTTTACCGGGTGGCGAAAAAACAATCGCCGGTGTACTCGCTGGTGGGGTTGGGGCTGGCAGCCTTTGCCACTTTTTCAGCTTTCCTGGCGGGCAAGCCGCAGGTGGCGTTTTTGCCGGGCATCCTGACCAATGGCTTGACAGTGGCGGCAGCGCTGATCAGCAACCTGGTCGGGCGACCGCTGGTGGCATTCACCAGCCACCTGGCGCGCGGCTGGGAGCTGCGCTGGTATTGGCATCCGCGCGTTCGACCGGCGTATAGCGAGGTTACCTGGGCGTGGGCGGTGTTCTTTGCGATCAAGCTGGCGCTCCAGTTGGCAGCCTTCGATGTCCCCGGCTCCGCCAACAACCTGGTTTGGATCAACCTGTTGCTGGGTTACCCGGCTTTGATCATCCTTTTGGTCGCCAGTTATCTCTATGGCTTGTGGCGTCTGCGAAGATTGCAGGGTCCGAGCCTGGAGGAATTTATGACAGGCGCGCCGCCCCCCTGGCGCGGGCAGGTGCGCGGATTCTAATCACGGAGGAAGTCATGGATTTCATCTCGATCTTAAAGTTGATAGCCGTTTTGCTGACCATTGCGATTGGTTTGTTCTCCGCCTTCCGACCCTGGTCGGTGACGACTTTCACCGGCTTGGAAACGGTTGGTTCGCGCGGCACCACCGAGATCCGCTCGATTTTAGGCGGAGTCTTTATCGGCTTGGGGTTAGCGCCGCTGCTGCTCAATGCGCCGGCGGCATACCAGGTGGTAGGGATTGTATATTTGGTCACAGCCGGGGTACGCGCCGCTTCCACTGCCATCGACCGCACCCCCCACCAGTCCAACCTCATCAGCCTGATCAGCGAGTTTGTCTTGGGGATCATCTTAATCCTGTGACGGAGAAATCCAGATGATTAAAATTGTGACCGATAGCTCGTGCGATCTGCCAGAGCGTTTGATTAAAGAATACGGCATCACGGTTGTGCCGCTTCATATTCACATCGGCGAGAAAAGCTACCTCGATAACGTGGAAATGAGCCGCGAATCATTTTATACCAATCTGCCCGGCTATAAACCTCCTCCCACCACGGCTTCACCCGCGCCGGAGACGTTTATTAAAATTTTCGAGCGGCTGGCTTCAGAAGGCGCAAGCCAGGTACTCGCCATTCACGTCTCCAAAGTGTTGAGCGGCACCTATCATGCGGCGCTGCTGGCAGTGAAAGAGTTTTCGCGCGTTCCGGTGACGGTTCTCGATTCCCGCCAGCTCAGCCTGGGTTTTGGTCTGCAGGTGTTGTCAGCCGCCCGGCTGGCTCAAACCGGTGAATCCCTGGAATTGATTTTAAACGCGCTGGAAAACCAGGTCAGGCGCACGTATGTTTATGCGGCGTTAGACACGCTGGAATACCTGCGGCGCAGCGGGCGCATGAATGCCTTCATGGCAGGGCTGGGCAGTCTGCTGGATATCAAGCCGATCATGAAAATGCACGACGGCAAGCCTTCTTCTCAGTTGATTCGCACCTGGAACGGCGCAATGCAGGTGTTGGTGCGCCTGGTCAAAGAGCTGGGTCCGCTCGAACATATTTCATTTGTCCACTCAAACGCCCTGGAGAAAGCGCGGTGGCTGGCAGAAAAAGTAAGCGGCACCGCAGCAGAAGACGTGGGATTTTTCGAGATGATCAATCCGGTGCTGGGTGCGCATGTCGGACCCGGGGTGGTGGGTGTGATTTGCATCCAAAAGGGATGATATTACGGAGTGTATCCGGTCGCATCGATGGATCAATCGAGGTCTTTTGGCAAGGAGAGCGATATGAAAGTCGTAAAATTGATTTCGATTCTGGGCGCGCTGGCGATGGGGGGAATCATCACCTATGCTTTTATGGTGGGCGATTTTAATACAGAGGGGGCAAAATTGTTATCAATGCCCTGGGGCATCGTTTCTCTGGTGGATCTGTACACCGGGTTTATCCTTTTTTCTTGCTGGATCGCCTACCGTGAGAAATCCCTCTGGCGCTCGGTGGTGTGGATTTTCTTCATGATGACCCTGGGATTTTTCACCGCCAGCATCTACACCTTCATCGCTCTGCATACCAGCGGCGGGAACTGGCGAAAAGCGCTGATGGGAAAGCGGGCATAAACTGCCCCCAGGCACATCTCTTCCTGAGATACTGAACTACCACAAGCGGGGGATCAAAGCCGGCGTGCGCTTCTTATACGCCTCGTAGTCCGGCTGTCCGCCCCACTTGGCATCTGCCTTCTTCTCCAGCAGCGGAATCCCGCTGATGCGGGTCAGCAGGATGGTGACAAAGACTGGAGAAATCAGAGCGATCCACTGCCAGCCCTGCAGGACAGGCAAGGCAATGACCGCCACGCCGATCCAAAGCAAAATCTCGCCGAAATAGTTAGGATGGCGCGAGCGCGACCACAAGCCGCTTTGAATAAACCTGCCTTTATTGGCAGGGTCGGCGTTAAAGCGGGATTTTTGCGCGTCAGCGACCACTTCAATCGTGAAACCGGCAGCCCAGATCAAGAATCCCGCCAGGGCGAAACCATCCAGGGCTTTGCGGTACGTGGTGGTGATGGCGATCAGCGCCGCGGCGGCGGTGAAGGTAACCCATAACCCCTGGATTGTCCAAACGTTTAAAAACCGGATAAACGAAGGTTTCAGTTCATCAAAACGGTCGTCTTTGCCTGCTCGTTTAATCCGTGTGAACAGAAAGATGCCCAGCCGCGCTGCCCAGATCAAGACCAGGACATACAACAAGAGGCTTCTGCCATCCACATTGGGGCTAAACACGACCGCCAGTGTCGAAACCGAAAGATAGGTGAGGCTGCCGGTGAGGTCGAAAAACTTTTCGCTTTGCAGCAGAAAAGCCGGGATAAAAACCAGCCATTGGATCAGATATGCCAGCCCAACCACCAGGGCAAAGAGCGGAATACCTCCCAGCCCGCTTCCGCCCTGGCTGCCAGCCAGCGCGACCAAAACGCCGATCAGAATTAAAACTGGGAAAGCCAGCAGCGCATCGCGGTCGGGTTTTTTCATGGGAGGTTCCTTTCGATGATCATTACTGGTTCCAAAAAAGGCTGCCCGTTGGAATTTACTTTCCCCGCTGCAGGCGGTCAGCCGCTTCCTGGTTTAAAGGCACAAAGACCTGCACGCGGGTGCCTTTTCCGGGGATCGAGTCGATGTTAAGGATGCCATTTACCTGGTCGGTGCGCTCGCGCAGGTTGACCATTCCCAGGCTGCCGCGCCGGTCGTAATCGCCCATCACCTGGTCCACATTAAAGCCGGAGCCGTTATCCAGCACTTCTAACAGCGCAACCTCCGGGTCGTTTGGGGCAAACCGCAAGCGCACCAGAATTTCAGCGGCTTTGGCGTGCTTGCGCGCGTTGGTAACCGCTTCCTCCGCCAGGTAAAACACCACCGCCTGGCGCGTCGGATCCAATCGCTCAACGACCAGCGGATTGGCATCGATGCGCACCGATTGCTGATAGGTGTCTTTCATCTTGTCCGCCATGGTGTTGAGCGCCGCCAGCAATCCTTCCGATTCAAGCGCCAATGGGCGCAGGGTGAAGAGCATGTGGCGGATTTCCTGCGTGGTGCGCCGCGCCAGCTCCTCAATGCCCTCCAATTCGTGAAGCGCTTCTTTCGGCGAGCGTTCCATGAGTTTGCGGGCGATATTGAGACGCATGGCAATCGAGGCGATGGATTGGGTCGGTCCGTCATGCAGGTCGCGCGCCAGTTTCTTTTGCGCTTCTTCTTGCAAGTTGACGATCCGTTCTTTTTCTTCTGACAGCGCCTGGTAAAGGCGGGCATTTTGCAGGGCGATCACCATCTGATGGCTGAGCATTTCCAGCACTTCGGCGCGCAAACGGGTGAAGAAACCCGCTTCGGGGTGAGCGAAGATCATCACCCCGTATGCCTCCAACCCGCGCAGCAAGGGCAGGCACAAGGCGGCTGAGCAATTTTGCAGCGCTATGATACGCCTTAGTTCAGGATCGTTCATCGGCGAAGAAAACAGCTTCGCTTCGCCCGTTTTCAGCGCTTCCGCCAGGATGCCGCTTTCGGCTGGAAAGGTGACTTGCAGATCGTGGCTGGTTAAGCGGCGGGCTGCCAGCACCTTTAAGTCTCGTTCGCTAAACAGCAGCACCGCGCTGATCATCAGGTCAGTGTTGCCCTGACCTTCACCAACCGCTGCGGTGCTCATATCCAGCCCTATTTCCAGGACGGTGCGGTAGTTTAGCGTGCCGCTCAGGGTTTCGATCAACTGGAACAGACGGCGCATGCGTTTATGCTCATCTTCACGGGCAAGCCGCTTGACCTCTTCGCGTTGATGAATAAGATTGTGATACAAGGCGCGCAGGCGGCGCATCAGCAGGATGCTAAGCCCGCCCACCACAACCCCCGCCAGCAGGTTGAACCCGACCAGCACCTTTAATGAATCGGGGTTGGCTGCACTATCCACCATCCAAAGCGTCCACGCAACCTGCAAAAGCGAAAGAATCGCCGCCATGATCAGCGATCCGCGCACTTCAAAATAGATGGCTGCTGACCCAATTGCGAGCAGGCTCATCCACAGCTCCGAGCCTGTCAGACCGCCGGAGATCATAAACAGCAGCCCTGAGAGCAGCATATCGAAACCCGTGTTGGCAAAGCGGTGAAACAGCAGCCGCCGGTTGAAGACTGTCAACAGTGTGAGCATGAGATTCCAGACCACACCTGCCAGCATCACACTCAACAATCCCAGGCTCATCGTTCTTTCCAGCGCAGTTGAAACGCCGACACCCAGCAGGCACAACCAGCGCAGGGATATGGCAAACCAGTCTGCCAGATAAGGGCTGTCAAAGGTGCGCAGCAAGGAAAGAGCCCGACTTGAAGATTTCATGCTGTTTGGCGCGTTTTACCAGCGGTTGGTATGAATGCGTTCAGGGCGGAAACGATCCACAGGAGGCGGCGTCTCTGCTGGCTGTCCTACGGCAACCAGCGACAGGGGAGTGACATTGTCTGGCAGTCCCACCAGTTTACGGATTGCGGCTACCCGTTCTTCACGGGGGTATATTCCCAGCCAAACGGCTCCCAAACCCAGGGCGTGAGCAGCCAGCAACAGGTTTTGGGTGGCGGCTGAGCAGTCCTGCACCCAATATCCCGGATAGCGTTCGAGGGTTTGGTCGCCGCAGACCAAAATTGCCAGCGGCGCTTCTTTCAGCATTTGCGAATACGGATGTACCTGCATGATGGCTTCAAAGATGGCGCGATCATCGATCACCACGAAATGCCAGGGCTGGCAATTTCCGGCGGAAGGGGCGCTCATGGCTGCGCGCAGGAGTTGATCGAGCTGCTCGGGTGAAACCGGTTGAGCGGTGAAACGGCGGACACTGCGTCTGTTGCGAAGAAGTTGTAAATTATCCAAGGATAATCCTCCTTAAATGTGGTTATTTTGTTTCCTGTGGAGTAAAACTCCCCCGCAGTTCTGTGAAAATTATATCACAGGCGTCTGCGGGGCGGATCATTGCCAAAGCATCCTCCCCCTCCTTGCGCCTTATTTTTGACAGGCTGAATGGATTATGTTAAAATAAACGCCTGAGTTCGGGATAAGTCCCGGATTTTCGGCGGGTTGGACGCTAAAAAATTATCGGGGGGGTGAGCAATACCATTCACGCCCCGGATTTAATCACAAGAGAAGAACAGGTTTCAACGACCTCCCAATTACAAAGAGGTCTGTTTTGTTTTTTAGAAATGCAAATATTGATATTGGGGTTTTTGATATGAGTTCTGGTACGCTAACGATCCTTCCCCTGGGCGGGTTAGGGGAAGTGGGACGCAATATGATGGTTTATGAGTATGACGGAGAGATACTGGTGGTGGATTCAGGGCTGATGTTCCCTGATAACGATATGTATGGGATCGATTATATTATTCCCGACATGTCGTATATTCAGGAACATGCCAGCCAGGTGCGCGGCATTGTGATCACGCATGGACATGAAGACCATATCGGTTCGATCCAGCACCTGGTTGACCTGGTTTCAGCTCCCATTTATGCCACGCCGTTGACGCGTGGTCTGCTGGAAGTAAAACTTTCGCGTAATGGGATGCTCGCCAAAGCCCGCCTGCAAACAGTCAACGCAGGCGAGAGTGTGCAGATCGGTCCGTTTAAGGTCGAATTTTTCCATGTCTGCCATTCGATCCCCGATGGGGTCGGGTTGGGAATTGACACGCCGCTGGGGCTGCTGGTGCACACCAGTGATTTTAAATTCGATCATACCCCGGTAGATAACCAGCCCAGTGATTATGCCCGGCTGGCGGAGTATTCGCGGCGGGGGGTGCTGGCGCTGCTGGCGGATTCGACCAATTCGGAGCGACCCGGTTGGACGCCTTCTGAAACGGTGATTTCAGGAGCGTTTGATGAGGTGTTCAACAAAGCCAAAGGACGGATCATCATTGCCAGTTTTGCTTCGCTGATCTCGCGCATGCAGCAGGTGGTGAATACCGCGATCAAATATAAGCGCAAGCTGGCATTCGTAGGACCCAGTATGATCGATAATGCCAGGATGGCGCGCAGGCTGGGATATTTGGATATTCCAGAAAATTTGCAGGTGGGCATTGAACAGGCGTTGGGTATGCCAGCCAGTGAGGTTGTGATCATGTGCACCGGTTCGCAGGGTGAGCCTACCTCCATCCTGGGGCGGCTTTCGGCTGGCACAAACCGCTTGTTCGACATAATTCCCGGCGACACGGTGGTTCTTTCTTCGCACGCTATTCCTGGCAACGAAGAGGTTGTGTATCGAACGATCAACAATCTCTTCCGGCGCGGCGCCGATGTCATTTACGAAAGCCTGGCGCCGGTGCATGTTTCGGGACATGCCAGCCAGGAAGAAATAAAGCTAATGATCCACCTGGTGCGACCCAAATATTTCATCCCTATTCATGGCGAACTACGACAGCTGCACCAGTCTGCCAGGCTGGCGCGCCAGCTGGGGATTGCGCAAAACAACATTGCGGTGATCGAAAATGGACAGATGATTCATCTCTCAGAGCAAGGTCTGGAACTGGGCGATGTGATCCCTGCGCCGTATGTCTTTGTGGATGGTTCAGGAGTGGGGGATATCGATGAAAGCATTCTGCGCGAGCGCGAAACGCTGGCGCGGGATGGTCTGGTGATGGTCAACCTGACCCTCGACCGTTTCAGCGGGCTGCCGTATGATAACCCGGATATTATCACGCGCGGGATGTTGCTGCCGCGCGAAAGCGATACCGTTTTAGCAGGCGCCAGGCAAAAAGTGATGGAAGTCGCCGGGAAGGTTCATACCAATCTGAAACCCCAGCTCGAAACCGCTCTCAGCGCTTATTTTAACAACGAGCTGCACCGCCGACCGATGGTGTTCGTCTCGATCAGCCGCGTGTAACCCCGCGATTTCAAAATGATCCAAAAATACAGGCTATCTCAATAGAATGGGATAGCCTTTTTGGTGTGGCAGCCGCTGCTGATCACACAGGCAGAAATCCACTGCCTGGATGCGCTTTGAAAAAATGGGGTGGAAAAGAAAAAAAGGAGACGAAAAAGGGGTGCAAATTTGGAGTATTTGATCCATAATATAGGGGATTGGGGGAAGTTTATCGGTATGTTTATGGGTTGAGTGTACACCTTTCAGGGAGGGACGTCATGCGTCAGAAGATACCATTCAACAGAGCCGTCTTGTGTATGATCAGCTTCGCTCTGAGCCTGTTCCTGATTCAGCGCGCTTCGTGGGCGAGTTCTGCCGCTGAACCGCGCGTGATCCACAACGACTGCACCAGCAATTGCGTGGTGGATGCTTACATACTGCACGCCAATAAGGGCGATACCTCAGCAAAAGCGACCTATCATGCCTGGTACAACTCGTATTACACAAACACAGGCTGCGGTGATACAAGCTGGATGAATGAGTTCTCGTTTTTGATCGATGTGATCAGCGACATTGTAGGCGCACCCGGCGCGCCAACTCTCCAGTGCTGGCAGGGTGTTATGGCGCAGGCTTCCGCGTGCAGCAAGACGTGCAGCGAGTATTTTGTCCGCGATGCGAAATTTGCGCCTAATGCCCGCCTGAGCCTCTCCGCAGGCGTGCCGGGCTGGTTTGAAGCGACCATCGACAATGAATCCAACCTGAACAAACTGCCCGAACTGCAGCCCAACGCCTACACCCGGCGCTTTCACCTTTTGACCACGTTGCAGTGCAATGGCGGGTCTCCGGTGCTGGTTGGCGACGCCGATCTACCCAGCCTGAGCTTTCCCAACTGGGTTACGCGCGGCGGTTACAGCGACTGCATCACTGCCTATGGAGCGGGAGACCAGCGCTGTAAATTGATAGAGAATATGCCGATTCCGAGCGCGATAAGCTCGTCGGTGGATTTTTTAGACGGGGTTTTCTACGACCTGACCAGCCAGGTCAGCAGCCTGGCAGACGCCAACGGCTCCTTCAGCCGCGATGGCTATATCCGCCTGCTCAGCAATGGCGACAGCATCACCATCAAGCGCGGACCTTACGCCGGTTTCGCCTGGGTAAAGACCCATAACAAGTCGAAAGATACCCACACCCAACGCCTTATCCCCTGGGATGCCAGCAGCGGGGATGTCAAAATCACAAACTCCGAATGCAATTCGCTTTTATCCACCTGCTGGATCACCGGCGACCGCACGGACAGTGATACCTATGTGTTCGCTTTGAGCGGACCCAGCGACAAGAGATTACCCGGCACCTACACGGTGCAGGTGATTGCGGATATTGCCCATGAAAAGGATTTTTCCGACAACCGCGCCAGTTATTCTTACGACGCATCAGCGGTCGACAGCCAGCCGGATGACCCGCAGGAAGACCCGGGCGGCGCCCAGGGCGCCATACGGGTTGATCAATTACCCGTCATCGACCTGCCCGGTCCAGGCAATTATGCCAGCCAGACACCAGCAGGGATGCCGGGCGCACTGTACCGTCTGCGCGTTCCGCAGGGCGTGCGCTTTCTGTATTTTCGGTTGACCGTACCCGACGACGGGCAGTTCAGCATGTTCACCCGTCGCAGCGTCATCCCTGTGCCGGATTTCCCGGTCATCCGTGACGACTACAATTGTTGGGCGCAGGCAGACTCGTCGTTTGCCGGGATTTGTCCCTTCAGCGAGCCGCTTCCGGATTCGTATTACATCTTTATCAACCGCCTTCAGGGAAGCGCCTACCGCCTGGAAGTATATTGGAGGACCACTCCGCCGCAAAACGAGCAGGAAACGCAGCAAGAGAACGAGGCGCAAAAGCCGGAGAACCGCTTTACAGAAGTGGAAGATAACAATTCGCGCGCAGCCGCAAACCCCTGGGATATGCGCCTGCCGTTCACCGGACAGATCGCCCGCCTGAGCGACCGGGATTATGTTTTCCTGGATATTCCCGAATCCGGAATCTATACGTTCTCGCTGACCAACGTCGCTCCAGAAATGACCGCCCGGATTTCTCTGCTGCGGGGAAAAAGCGGCAATTACCTCACTTCCAGCAAAGCCAGCGCCTACGGCGGGACGGTTCACCTGTCTTTCGACGCCTCCAAGGGCGAACAATATTACCTGGTCATCCAGGCGCACCTTCTAAAAAAATTGGCGGTCAACCAATCCTACCAGTTAAGCTTATCCGGCTTCATCCCAGACCCCCAAGAGCCAAATGATGAGCGCAAGACGGCGACCTTGTGGGATATTGCCCAGCCGATCCAGGGGTATATGTGGGATCGCACCACCGGCTGGGCGGATTATTATCGTTTTATCGCGCCTCAAACCGCGCCGGGAACGGTGGTAACCTTTGAATTGACCAACCCTGACCCGAACATGCGCATTCACCTGACCCTGCTCAGCAATAAGGGCTATTTGGGCAGCACGCCCTATTCCCAGCCTGGTCAACCTGTAACTTTCAGCAAAGCGCTGATCGCCAGCGCCGAATATTTCATTAAAGTAGATTGCCTGTACGGGCAAACCTCATCCCAGCCATATACCCTCAGCGCGCGCTACACGCCGGGCAGCGGGACGATGGAACAGCAAACCAACGCCAAACCGGCTCGCTTGTACGGTGTGGTGTATCAGCAAGGCAGTCTGCTGCCAGTTCCCTTGAAAAACGTATCGGTTTATGCGGAAGCCGCCGGACAACCGCCTGTTTTGTTGGGCATTACCGGCGCGCTGGGCACATATTCAAAAACGATCAACATCGCGGATGGACAATCCGTCCAGATTTACGCGGTCAAAGAGGGCTTGACCTTTCAGCCGCAGGAGGACGTGTGGTCTCCGGATGCCAGCAGCCGCTCGCGCTATACCGTTTTTCGCGTGGTTGGCGCTCAATTGACCCAGGCAACCCTTACTGCCACGGTGGTGGGCGCCGCCACGCCTTTGCCGCCCATCATCCAGACTGCCAGGGTTTCTCCCCGCCCCACTCAGGCGCGCACCCCCACGCCGACGACCCTGCCTGCCCGCACGCAAACCTCGCAGCCAAGCCTGACTCAGCCTCCCACCCAGGCACGCACCCCCACGCCCAGCCCAATGACCGCCAGCCCCACCTCTCCCGCTTCTCAATCCGCCACCCTCATCACCGGCAAAGTCTGGCGCCTGTTCCCCGCTTCGCCAGCGGCAGGGGTCGGCGCTGCGCGGGTGATCCTTTCGGTCAACGGAATGGACCGCCCGGCGGTGATGAGCATGATAGACGGTTCTTACACGATCCAGGTAAGCGGTTTGCAGCCAGGCGACCAGCTCAGGCTGCGCGCAGAAAATCCCGGCGAGACGTTTGAGCCAGCCGCCTACCAGTGGCGCGCTGAAGCAGGGGTCTCTCAGTGGACGTATGACTTCTATTCCTACCAGGGCACCATCACCCCGCCCGCCCGCGACGACCAAAACCGCATCTTTGGCAGGGTCGTCAATTCGCAGGGGGTGGGGGTGGCGGGCGTGTATCTGGTGGTGCAGATGGGCAGTTCCGACGCGCTGCAGCGGATTGGACCTACCAACGCCAGCGGCAGCTACGAAGCCTTTGTCCGCCTGCCCAGCCGCATCATGGCAGCCATCTGGGTGGAGCAGCCGGGCTACCTGCCCTCGCGGGTGCAGTTCTTTCATGCCTACGCGCCCGAAAACCGCGAGATCAACTTTTGGCAGCCGCCGGCAGTCCCAAGATAAAGAGCTGACCGATTGCGCGGTTCGATCCAGGCGCTCCTTTTCGTTTCATGCCGATGAGCCGGGCAGCTTCTTTTGGAACAGGGCAAACTCGCGTCCGGGTGTGCCGCCGAAGCGCCGCGCCAGGTTCTGCGGCAGGTGATTGGTGGATTTAATCCACGAAGCTTCCAGCGATTGGTAACCTTTTTGCAGCAGATTGCGCGTCAGGTGCGCCGCCATCTGCGCGCCGCAGCCTTTGTGCCGCCAGCCGGGCAGCACGCCAATCGAAATCAACCGCGCCGCAGTTACGACTTTGCCTTTGTATGCCTGGTAGATATCCGGCAGGCAGATCAATAATCCCACCGGTTCAGCGGATGAATTTTCGGCGAAAATGACCAGCTCATCATCCAGCAGCGGCAAAAAGCTCTCGACCATCCGGCGGTCTTCCTCCAGGCTGCGCGGCACATACCCGGCATGGGAGCGAAATATGTGGGCTTGCAGCGTGTTCAGCGCTTGCACTTCGCGTTCCAACTGGCGGCGGTCGAAGGCGCGGGTGCGGATTCCTGGGGGCAGAAAGCTCAATGCTTCCTGCAGCGGTTTGACGCTATCACGGGTGAAATGGTACGCGCACAGGCGTTCCACCTGCTGATATCCAGCCGCCTGGAACATAGAGAGGTAATACGGCGGGTTATGCGGGGTGAAGATCGATTGCGGCAGGTCGAACCCCTTGACCAGCAGCCCCATCAGTTGATTATCTGCGCGGGGCGCCTGAACGGTTTCGGCGCCCCATTGACGCAATATCTGCTCGCAATGGGCGAATACCATCCTGGCAGCGCTGTTAGCCCCGGGCAGCGCCTCGAAAAAGCCGATATAGCCTTGCGGCGCAGCGCGGGGGTGATAGATCGCGGCTGCCCGCGCCAGCGGCTGTCCAGCCTCCAGGCAGATCGCCGCCTGCACCTGTATGACGTTCACCTCTGCAGCCGCCGTGTCTGCCACCTCGGCTGCCGTGCTGTTTGCCAGCAAGCGCTCGAACAGACCCTCGGACTGTGGAACCCAAATATCATCCTCCGCATAGACTGCGGCAGCCACCTGGTGGAACAGGTTCAGCCCTTCGGGATGATCCAGCGGCATAAAGCAATAAACCTCCATTAAAACCTCCGTACCACGCGGATTAATTTCCGCGAGTTGGGATTGCGCTCCGGCGGCTGCGTGCTGAAGGTCAACCTGCCCAGCCTGCCGCCCGCTTTTTCTGCCCAGGCAGCCAGGTTTGCCCGGATGGCTTGTTCCACTGCGGGACGCTCGCTGTTGTCGTCCAGCACGAGGCGAATCTCGATTTCATCCAGCGAGTGTTGCAGCGCCTGGAATTCGAGAATGGCGTCTGAAGCCTGGTTGATCGAGCGTGTTACATAGTCTGGAAAGAGGCAGCGCACCTCCCCATTTTGCCCGCGCAGGTAAAAGATGTCGTCTGCCCGCCCGTGGATGCGCTCTACCACGCAAAAACACGAGCCGCATTCGCACGGCGTGCTGCTCAATTCAACCAGATCGCCCATTGCGTAGCGGATAAACGGCTGCGCCCGGCGATAGAGATCGGTAACCACCAGTGTTCGCGCGTTTCCGAGGGAATCGCCGGCAGCCAGCGCTTCGATGTAGAGCATATCTTCGTTCAGGTGCAGCCTGCCCGCGCGGCAGGTCGAGGCGATAAATCCCTCTGCGCCCTGGTATATCTGCGCGACCCGCACCCCGAACGTGTGTTCCAACTCAGCCCGCGTAGAGTCGTCCAGTACCTCGGCGTAAGAAATGACTCCTTCGATGGCGTGATCGATGCGATCCCTGATGCGCGCCAGCATCACCAACAGGGAGGGTGGACCTGCTAACACGTTCAGGCGCATTTCGTTCACCAGCTTTGCCACTTCTTCTGCTGGATGGGTGTAATCGATGTGCACCAGGGTGATCCCCAAGGCGCGCGTCTCCATGAACGCCGGGTTGTTGACCCGCAGGGCAAACAGCACGCGCGGATTGCGCACCGTTTCGGGAATGCCGCTGCGCGCAAACAGCAGGCTGGAATAATTGCGGCGTTCCTGGCGCGACAGCACGGTGATCAGCTTGCTGCCCGAAGTGCCAGAAGACAACCCGACCGAATATTGACCCTGGTACAGGGCGGTCTTTCCGGCGCGCTCCATTTGCACCGCAAAACTTGAGAGTTCAGCGCTTTTCAGCCCTGCGGTGTTGATCTCATCGTAATGAGCGATATATTCGCGTTTTGACAGCACAGGCAGCGTGTTAAGGGTTCCGTCCCAGCCTTCCTTGCGCAGGCGAGCGTAATAGGGCGAGCGGCGGGCGGCGTACGCCAGCAGGCTTTTGAGACGGGCTGCATGGTGGGCTTGCAAGCGGGCGCGATCCCAACGGTAGAAATTGCGCTGGATATATTGCGCCAGCAGGCGGCGGGCGAAGCGGTCGAGCGGGTTGGCGGGCGGCATGGGCGTCAGTCTGCCTGGCTGGGCGCTGCGCGGCTGGAAAGCTCCGCCTTAATGGTCTGGAATACCTGGCGGGTGATAGTGTAGCGCTGCAGAACCAGCGTGGCGATCACCAGCATGAATCCGGGCAGCACCCCAAACGCCATGCGCACTGCGCTGAGGGCGGCGGGGTTTTGCGTCTCCAACGTGCCGTCGTAGCCGAAAATCTGCAAGAATACCCCCAACAGCAGCCCGGCAGTGGAAATTCCAAACTGATGCACCGTGATCCACAACCCGAAGAACACGGATTCATGGCGTTCGCCAGTCTTGTGTTCGTAATACTCCACTAGGTCTGGCACCAATGAATAGGGGATCAGCAGGTACGAAGCCATTGCTGCGCCTAAAAAGCCGCAGCCCACGTAAAAATAGACGACCTGCGAGACCTGTCCGATCACCAGCAGAAAAAGAGTCGCCGCGATTGCTCCGCCCAAGAGCAGGCGGCGCTTATCCAGCCGCCGAGACAGGCGGTTCCAGATTGGGATGCACAATGCGGAGACCAGCACGTAAATCGCTAATCCGATCGTGCTGACGCGTTCACTGCCAAGAATATGGCGGGCGAAATAGGGCAGCGAGGCGGTCAACGCGCCGGTGGCAACCGCCCCCAAAAACTTGAACAGCATCAGGATAAAGACATTCGGCTCGCGCAGCAGCTTCCCGTAATCGCGCAGGGAATAGCGCGGCTGGTTTTGGGGCGCCTCTTCCGGTTTCTCCAGCCCTTTGACGCTTTGAGCAGCGATCAGGATCGAGCCGCCCGCCAGCAATCCAAAAGTGCCTGCCATGACCTGCAGTCCCACCAGTTTTGAGGCAAAGCTGGAGACCAGCAGCGAAACACCTCCACCTAGGATCGAACCAAGGGTGGAAAGGATGGCGCGGATGCCGGTGATTTGCGTGCGTTCGTCATAATCTTTGGTCATCACCGGCACCAAAGCCATATACGGCACGGTGATGAGCGAATAGACGGTGGTGTAAAGCAGCATGCTGAGGGCTGCCCAGAGGAATTTCACCTCCTGGCTGGCGCCAAGCGGAATCAGCCACAGCAGCGCGTAGGTCACCGCGAAGGGCAGCGCCCCCAATAGCAAGAAAGAGCGCTTGCGTCCCAGGCGCGAGCGGGAGCGGTCGTTCCACACCCCGATCATGGGGTCATTAACGCTGTCCCAAAGGCGACCGATAAAAAATGCCAGTCCTGCCAGCGCAGGCGGCAGACCAACCAGGTCGGTCAGGTAGAAGAGGAAGAAAAAACCGACCGTGAAATACGCCAACGAGATGCCTAAATCACCAATTCCATATCCAAGTTTACGGCGCATTGTGAGCATGGGGTTTACCTCATAAATGAAGAACTTGATCTTTCAATAACCAATAAGACAAAATCCATTCGACAAAGAGGCTTCTTCTGAACTCCCGTCATATTATGCACCAAAAAGGCACAACAGGTAAGTCCCAGTTTTGCGGCGAGACGCAATTTCTCCAATTTTCAAGGAAATGTGATATACTACAGGCAGTTTGTTTTGATATCTCCGAATGATCGCCCGGCGGAACAACGCCGGCTTTTTTTATGCCTTAGGGGTCTTTCCGAAAGGAAGGACTGCAACACCCAGTGTGCAGCAGGGGCGGGGTCATCAAAACAGAGAATTGGAACAGGAGTTTTGATGACAACCGAATTTAACCAGTTTCATCTGCACCCGCAGTTGGTGCAGGCAGTCGTAGAGCGCGGCTATGCCGCGCCCACGCCGATTCAATCGGCGGTCATTCCCGTGATGATCGCGGGAGCGGACGTGATTGGTCAGGCGCAGACCGGCACCGGCAAAACCGCAGCCTTTGCGCTCCCCATCTTACAAAATCTTTCCCAAGATCGCAGCAAGGTGCAAAGCCTGGTGGTCACCCCCACGCGCGAATTGGCGCTGCAGGTGGCTGGCGCTATCAGCGAATATGGCGCCCACCTGAACGCGCGCGTCCTGGCAGTTTACGGCGGGCAGGCGTACGCTCCCCAGCTCAGCGGCTTGAAACGCGGCGCAGACGTGGTGGTAGGCACACCCGGACGCCTGCTCGATTTGATCCAGCGCGATCTGCTCCATATCAGCGCGGTGCGCACTGTCGTGCTAGATGAAGCCGACGAAATGCTCAGTATGGGATTTATCGAAGACATCGAAGCCATCCTGGCAAAAACACCGCAAACCCGCCAGACCGCGCTGTTTTCAGCCACCATGCCGCCTGAAATCCGCCGCTTAGCCGAGCGGTATATGATCCAGCCGCGCCTGATCGCCATTCAACGCGAGCAGGTGACCGTGGAGACCACCGAGCAGCGTTATTACCTGGTGCATAAAGCCGACAGGCTGGCAGCCTTGACCCGTTTATTTGAGATGGAAGATATCACCAGCGCGCTGATCTTCGTGCGCATGCGCGGAGAGACCGGCGAACTGGCAAATGAACTAACCGTGCGCGGCTACCCTGCAGAACCCTTGAGCGGTGACCTGAGCCAGGAAGCGCGCGAACGCACCCTGGCGCGTTTTCGGCAAAACCAGATCAAAGTGCTGGTGGCGACCGACGTGGCAGCGCGCGGCTTGGATATTGACGACATTTCTCACGTGTTCAACTATGAATTGCCCGAAGACCCCGAAGTGTACGTTCACCGCATTGGTCGCACCGGGCGGGCAGGCAAGACGGGCATTGCCATCTCCCTGCTTTCGCCGTCCGAGCGCCGCCGTTTGAGCGAGATTGAGCGCTTTTGCCGCTGCAAACTCAAGCGCGCCGTCCTGCCGACGGATGAAGACATCCGCAAATCGCGCGAAGAACGCTTGCTGCAACAGGTGACCACCTGGCTGCGCCGCGGGCGCTGCCTGCGCGAGCGCGAGCTGGTCAATGCGCTGGTGGAGCAGGGACACGATCCCCTGGCAATTGCCGCGGCTGCGCTGAAAATGGCGCGGGCTGAAGAAAAACAACGCCCGATCGCGCCTCTGGCTGCTGAGCCAGAACCCGAACCTGCGCTTTCCGCGCCTGCGCTTTCCGCGCAGGCGCATGCGCGCCGCCGCAGCGAAAGCAGCCGCCTCAGCCGCTTCGGTCGTTGGGATGAATCGGCGCACGAACCTGGCATGGTGCGCCTGACGATCAATATTGGCAAAAAACACGGCATCCGCCCCAATGACATTGTGGGCGCAATTGCCGCCCATGCCTCGATCCCCGGCAGTGTGATCGGCAAGATCCACATTCAGCAGCAGCGCACCTCTGTCGATGTTCCGGAGGAGTTTGCCGCGCGCGTGCTCGCCAAAGCCGGTGAGACGCGCATCCGGCGGCTGCCGGTGGAAATGCAGCGCTCCTGACGAGCCCAATCCCTGAAAGAAAAAAGACAAAACAGGCGAATCGGTTGGATTAACCGTAGTACAATTAATCCACCGATTCACCTGGAGAACCATGATGAGCCAAACGACTCATGACTTTTCGTATTCCTGGAACTCTCGTCCCTTACCCCCTATCCCAAATGGAGAATATGCGATGAACCTGGATCCGTCCGAACAATATCTCAGCAAGAAATATCCGTATGAAGTGCTTAAATCGGTGTTATTGCCGCGCAGCGCCTGGAATCCCTTTCCGAAGGCTGCCGACCGCGCAGGCTGGAATGACCTGCCCGAAAGCCTGCGGCGCGCCCATATCGAAATGGCAGAAGACAGCCTGAAGGTCGAATGGCCGCACCTCTGGGCAGATGTGTACCTGCAGTTTTCGATCAACGGCAATCGTTCAAACTACGAAAAAGATTATTTCAAGCGGCGCGAGATATTGGCAAACCTGGTGACCGCTGAGTGCATGGAAAACCAGGGGCGTTTTATGACCGCGATTGCCAATTACCTCTGGAGCGTTATGGAGGAATCGAGCTGGTGCATTCCAGCCCATATCACCGTCCAAAAACAGGGGTCGGGGCTGCCCGACACCACTGAGCCGATTGTTGACCTGTTTTGCGCCGAAACCGGCGCCCTGCTCGCCTGGACAGCGTATCTCCTGGGTGCGAAAATCGACGCCGTTTCGCCGCTGATCATGCAGCGCATCACCCGCGAAATTGACCAGCGCATTCTCACCCCCGCCCTGGAGCGCAACGATTTTTGGTGGATGGGCTTCACCCCGCGGCGGGTGAATAACTGGAATCCCTGGATCAATTCCAATTGGTTGACCTGTGCCTTGCTGATCGAGCCGGATGAAGAGCGCCGCGTGCGCGCGGTCGCCAAGATTCTCAAGAGCCTCGACCGCTTCCTGGTGCCGTACCCCAAAGACGGCGGCTGCGACGAAGGACCAGGCTATTGGGGGCGCGCGGGAGCGGCTTTGTTCGATAATCTCGAATTGCTGCTCAGCGCCAGCGCCGGTAAAATCAACGAATATGACAATCCGCTGGTGCAAGAAATCGGGCGTTTTATTTACCGCGCTCACATCAACGACGATTTTTATCTCAACTTTGCCGATGCGGCAGCCGTGTTATCTCCCGAAGCCATGCTGATCTTCAACTTCGGCAAGCGCATTGGCGACCCGAAGATGATGTCGTTTGGCGCGTGGCTGGCGGAACGCCGCGATCTATTATATAAAGGCTACCGCGTTGTCAAGTCGGGGCGCAACAGCCTGGGACGTGAGCTGCCAGCCCTCTTTTCGATCAAAGAACTCCAGGGCGTTCCCGCGCGACCGCCTTTGCTGCGCGATGTCTGGCTGCCCGTTATCCAGGTCATGGTCGCCCGCGATGTTGAAGGCTCAAGCCAGGGGTTTTACCTGGCAGCCAAAGGCGGGCACAATGAAGAAAGCCACAATCACAACGATGTGGGGCATTTTGTGGTGTATATCGATGGAAACCCGGTCATCGTGGATGCGGGAGTCGAGACGTACACGCGCAAAACCTTCAGCGCCCAGCGTTACGAGATCTGGACCATGCAGTCCGCATACCACTCCCTTCCTACCATTAACGGGGTGATGCAGGCGCCGGGTCGCAGCTTCGCAGCCCGCGATGTGTCCTATCAGGCAGATGAACAGGCGGCTCACTTCTCGCTCGATATAGCCGGGGCATACCCGGTCGAAGCGGGGCTTAAATTCTGGCAGCGCCGGTTGACGCTGGAGCGCGGCAAATCAGTCAGGTTGGTTGATACATACCAGATGAACGTTCCCGCGCATGAGTTGACATTCAGTTTGCTCACTGCCTGCAGCGCGGATGTATCTGCGCCGGGCAAGGTGGTTCTCAGCCCGGCAGCGCTGGCAGGCGAGATGGTCTCCGGCAGCGGCGTGATTCTCTACGACGCGCATAAGTTCAAGGCGGCGGCGCAGGTGGTGCCAATCTCTGATGAGCGCCTGGGCGCCATCTGGGGCAGGCAGCTCACCCGCCTGCTCTTCACCGCCCTGGCGCCCAAAAGTCAGGACACCTGGGAATTTACGATCACCCGCTGATGATGCGCCGCGCGAGCGGTTAATCAAAAGGAAAGGTCGGTTGACAGGACAGAAAAACCAGGAGGGCAGGGCTGCTTATGCCTGACTCTGCCCGAGCCGCCCGTAGGAAAGGGTGGATTTTATAAGATTTATTGGATATAATTTATCCCAATAGACGATAATCGAGGTTTCTGATGCTGCCGTTGCCTGGTTTTTCTGTCCCGCTTCCGCCGGGGTTCGAGTTCCTCCTGCTGCCAGAGGCGACCTTTGGGGTGAACCTGGCTGCCTGGGTGGTGCTGGCAGTCGTTGTCAATTATGGCGCGCTGCGCGCCGTGCGCTTTGTTATCCGCCGTTTACCCGGCGAATGGGAAGACATCCTGTTTGGCATCCTGCGCGGTCCGCTGCTGGTGCTACTGCTGCTGTTTGGCGCGGTCAGTTCCAGCCAGTTGCTGCTGCTGACCGCTGAGAGCCGCGAAACCATCCGCCTGCTTTCTTTGTCCATCTTGATCATCACCCTCACCCACATTACGGGGCGCGTCATTAAAGACCTGGTGGTTTATTACGGCGAAAAATGGGCATTAAAGACTGAGAGCCGCATCGATGACATCCTCATCCCGGTGTTGAACCTTTTCAGCCCCACTCTGCTGGTCATTGGCGCCGCGCTGCTCATCCTGCCGTTGTGGGGGGTGAACATCACCTCCGTCCTGGTAGGCGCCGGGGTGATCGGTCTGGTGCTGGGGCTGGCGCTGCAGGATCCGCTGAGCAACATCTTCAGCGGGTTGAGTTTGCTGGTCGAAGCGCCATTCCGCACGGGCGATCTGATCACCCTGCCGGATGGCAGAATTTGCGAAGTGCAGCGCATTGGCATCCGCTCCACCCAACTGTATTCGGTCAGCGAGCATTCGATCGTCTATGTGCCAAATCGCAGCCTGGCGGCTACCATCCTCACCAACATCACCAAGCCGACCGTTGATCAGCGCTACATGCTGGAACTGGTGATCAAAGAGAAGATCGATTTGAGCTGGATCCAGGAGAAACTGCTGCGCCTGGTGAAGGCGCACCCGGCGGTCTTGGTCTCGAACATGGATGAAAAGATTCCCCTGCTGCGCGAGCAAGTGAAGTTGACGCGCATGACGGCTCAGGCGCTGCTGCCAGAATCTCCGCAGCGCGCCACGCTGGAACTGGAAGCCGAGCGCAATGAAGGGGTTATCCCGCGCCTGGAGTTGGAAGGAAAGCTGAACCGCCAGCTCGATGGTTTGTTCCAGGCGCTGCGCGAATTGATCCGTGGCATAAAGGCGCGCGAGGCGGGTGGATTGAGCGAAGCCGAACGCCAGGAGATCTACTGCCGTTTTGTCGCGCCGGTTGACGAGGCTATCACCACGGTCAGCGGGCTTGCCAGCCAGTGGATCGAGACCGCCGACCCCTGGCTGGATCACGCAGATTGGTGGGCGTTAAGGCGGATGTGGAGACTGCGCAACGAACAACTGGCGAGCCAGTGGAGCCGGTTGAAAAAGATGGTACTGACCCCCGATGATCGCATCGACCTGCGCCTGGATGACCTGGTCAGCCGATTTATGGACTGGCTTCAAAATGAATACAAAACGGCGCCAGCCTATTGGAAAAATCCCTCGGTTACAGTCAAACAATTGCAAGGCTTGCAAGTGGTGATCCAGCTCTGGTTTTATGTGGATAACATTCGTTTGGAGCATTACCACCGCGCCGAGCGGGTGCGCACCGAGATTGCGCGCCAGGTGCTGGATATGTTCAAATTGCTGCCCTGAATAGCGCATTTCGGCGGGTGGCTGGTTCAGGGGCTGCGGCGGGGGGTTGCGGTGGAAGTGGGCTGAGTTGGGGTAATCGTGGGTACCCGCGCCGCATTGACCGCGCGCACGGTTAAATCGCTGAAACTGACTGTCAGCGGACTGTTTGCTCCGCTGCGCGCGAATAAGCCCACCTGACCCGCCGTCCAAAGCGGGTCGCGGCTGCTGAACTGGTATAGATCGTTGGCGAAAATGCGAAACTCATTCTTCACCACCCAAATGCCCAGGCGGGTGGTCATCGGCGCGCCGGGCAGAACGGTGGAGGGCGCCCAATCCTCCAGCGGAATTACCTCGCCGCCGCGCATCCGCTCCAGGCGCATTTCGCCCCGGCAGTTGAGCAGCAGCCGGTAGCCCTCGCGCGCCGAGGCGGCGCGAAACAGCACACCATACGCGTCATCCGCGCGGCAGAGCGCGGCGTTGGTGGTCACCTCCAGATAGAAATCGGCAGGAGGAGGCGACTTGCGCAGGCTGGTGAACAATTCCCTGGGCGATACCAGCGCAAAGGTCAGTTCTCTCCGGCTGATTGTAACGCTTCCGGCGGGCGCACTGCTGAGCTGCCATTCGGCTGGGTCATCAAACAGGTCGCGCCAGACCAGTTCACCCACCGCCGGGCGTTGGTCGGAGGTCGGCTGCAGCGATGGCTGCGCGGGTCGGGTGGGGGTGGTCCTGGTGGGGAACCACACGATCGTCGCCGTGCGGGTGGGGGTCGGCGAGAAGCGCAGCGCGCTGGGCAGCGGCATGGCGGTCGCAGTCGGTTGGAAAGGCGTTGCGGCGATCTGGCAGGCAGTCAGCAGGCTGACCGGCAAAAAGAAAAGCAGGCAGAGCGGCAGGCGGAGGCGGGCGGCAGTGAGCGCGGCGGTCAGCAATTCGTGCAGCGGGGTCCAAACCAGCCGGGTCTGCATAGTTCGGGTGATTTAAAGGAAAATGACCTGCTCGCGCTCAGGACCGACCGAAACCAGGCGAATGGGTGTCTCTGCCAGTTCCTCGATCCGCCGCAGGTACGCCAGGGCAGCCTGGGGCAGTTCATGGATCGACCGCGCGCTGGACACGTCTTCCTGCCAGCCCGGCAATTCCTCGTAAAGCGGGGTGAAGACCGATAAATCAGCCGGAGCGAGCGGCAGGTCCTTCCAGGTTTTGCCGTTCGATTGGTATCCGGTGCAAAGATACAGCGTTTGCAGCCCGCTGAGGATGTCGAGCTTGGTCAATGCCAGTTCGGTCAAGCCGTTTATCCGCACCGCATAGCGCAGCAAGACGCCGTCTAACCAGCCCACCCGGCGCGGACGCCCGGTGGTGGTGCCAAATTCATCCCAGGGGTTAGCGCCGCTGCCGCGCAAGCGCTCGGCGGCAGCGCCAAACACCTCGGTCGGGAAGGGACCCTCCCCCACGCGGGTTTGAAACGCCTTGGTAACCCCCATCACCCTGCCAACCCAGCGCGCCCCCACCCCCAGCCCCACCAATGCCCCGCCAGCCGTGGTGGTTGAACTGGTGACGAACGGGTAGGTGCCGTGATCCAGGTCGAGCAGCGTGCCTTGTGCGCCTTCGCCCAGCACCCTCGTTCCGCCGCGCAGAGCGTCATGCACCAGCAGCGATACATCGGTGATATACGGGCGCATCCACTCAGCGTAACCGTCATATTGGCTGGCAATTTCCTGCGGATCGAGCGGCTCTGCGCCGTAAAGGGTCACCAGCAGGTGATTGACCGCTTTGGTATGCTCTACCATTCGCATGTGGAAGGTTTTCTCGTCCAACATGGCTTCCAGGCGCAATCCGCTGCGCGCGCTCTTTTCGGTATAGACGGGACCAATCCCGCGCCCGGTGGTGCCGATTTGCCCTTTGCCGCGCGTTTTCTCCTGGGCTTTATCCAGCGCGCGGTGCCCGGGGGTGACCAAATGCGCGGCGCAGGAGAGTTTCAAGCGCTCTGGATGAACAGCCACGCCAGCCTCGCGCAGCATCTCGATTTCCTGCTGCAGCGTCGCCGGGTTCACCACCACGCCGTTGCCCATCACCCCGACGGTGTGGGGATGGATGATTCCGGAGGGAACCAGGTGCAGCTTGAAGGTGCGCTTTCCGACCGTCACGGTGTGCCCGGCGTTGTCGCCGCCGTTAAAACGCGCCACGATCGACGATTCGGCGGACATCAGATCCACAATGCGCCCTTTTCCTTCGTCCCCCCATTGAGTCCCGATAATGATATCCAGAGGCATATTCCACTCCCGTGAGAAAAATGATCAACCGAATTATACCCGCTTCGGGTCGATCGATAGCCGCATTTAATCCGCGCTCTTTTTGCCGCGCGGCAGCCCCCAAAATGGGCGTGGGGGTCGCTTCGCTGCGCTCGCCGCAGGCGCTCGCCGCAGGCGCTCGCCGCAGGCGCTCGCCGCAGGCACTCGCGACAGGCGCATGCAGGTGCTTTTCTTGCGGCGCGGCAGCCTCCAAAATGGTTGTGGGAGTCCCTTCGCTGCGTTTGCGGCGGCAAAATAAGAGGTTCATCCGTAACAATGGATGAATTTAAGTTAAAAGGCGTTCAATTAATGAGATTTATTCGTTATAATGATCAAGAATCAGATTTACTTTGGTATATCGTCTTGTTGAACATGGAGGAAAAAATGAAACAGATTTCTCGCCGTGAATTTTTGAAAGTCAGCGCTGCTGGGGTTGCCGCCGCAGCGCTGGCGGGCTGCGCCACGCCCGAAACGCCCAAGCCTGCCGCCCCCACCGCTCCGCCTGCTCCCGCCGCTACCGCGGCGCCGACCAAGGCAGCCGGTCCGACGCGCGGCGGCACCGCCGTGATTGCCATCGACACCGATCCAGACACCCTCAACCTGGGTCTCTCCACCGCTTACGCAGTGGGAGATGTCTGCGCCAAGATTTACAACGCCCTGGTCTGGATCGACAAAGATTTTAACATCAAACCCTCGCTGGCTGAATCGTGGACAATTTCACCCGATGCGCTGGTGTACACCTTCAAACTGCGCTCTGGAGTAACCTGGCACGACGGCAAACCCTTCAGCAGCGCCGATGTGAAATACACCTTTGAGGAAATCCTGGGCAAGTTCCATCCCCGCTCGGCGGCTCTGATCAAGCGCATGAAGTCCATCGAAGCGCCAGACGCCAACACCCTGGTGATCACCCTCAACGCCGCCTACGCCCCCCTGCTGCTGCAGATGAACGTCTTCGAAGCGCCTATTCTTGCCAAGCACGTCTATGACGGGCAGGGCGAAGTGACCAAGAACCCCGCCAACTTGAAACCGATTGGCACCGGACCGTTTAAGTTCCAGGAATGGACAAAGGGCGCCACAGTCAAACTGGCGCGCAACGAAAACTATTGGGATAAAGGCAAGCCCTACCTCGACAACCTGGTCTTCTCGATCATCCCGCAAGCCGCCAACCGCTCCACCGCGCTGGAAACCGGCGAAGTCGATTATCTGGTTAACTTCTACGTGCCTCTGACGGACGCCAAGCGCCTGATGGCAAACGACAAACTGGTTACCGCGCGCGGACACTCTTTCCCAGCGGTGTACTTTATGTTTATGAACAACGAGTCCAAACTGCTCTCCAGCAAACAGGCGCGCCAGGCAATTGCCTTTGCGGTTGACCGCAAGCGCATCATTGCCCAGGCGAACGATGGGTTCGGACGCCCGGCGCGCGGACCTTTTGGCGACGGCTTCCCCTGGTTGCTCAATCCAAATGTGGATTACGAGAAAATGTACCCGCGCGACGTTGCCAAAGCCAAGAGCCTGCTCGATGCTGCCGGTATTGCGGCTGGCGCAGACGGCATGCGCGGCAAACTGCGCCTGCTGCTCAACGCAGCTCGCGCGCCTTTCGTGACAGCCGCCCAGATCATCAAAGAGAATTTGAAAGAGATCGGTTTCGACGTGGAAATTAACGCCCTCGAAAACTCGGTTATGCTGCAAAAAGTCTTCACCGACCGCGATTACGATCTGACGCTGCAGTCGTTCGTCTCCAGCGGCGACCCCGCCATTGGCTATCACCGCATTTACATCACCACCAAGCCCGGCACCAACAACACCAATGCCAGCGGTTATTCCAATCCCAAGGTGGACGAACTCTTGACCAAGGCTGCCGTCACGCCTGACCAAAAAGCGCGCGCCGAATTATACAAGGAAGTGCAGGTCATCCTGGCTGAAGATATGCCGACCCTGATTCTCTATGATGATGACCCGGTCAACTTCGCCAGCAAGAAACTGAACGGCTTGTGGAGCGCGATCGACACGCGCGAAAAGTGGGAAGATGTCTGGATGACCAAGTAAACCTGCCGGCGATATGTGGATTTACGTCCTCAAACGCCTGCTGCAGGCAATACCTTTGTTGATTGGGGTGATTGTTGTCAATTTCACCCTGATTCAGTTAGCGCCAGGCGACCCGGTAACCCTCTTGGTGGGTGATTATCCTGCGCCGGAAGAATATGTGCGCCAGGTGAGCAGGGAATTTGGGCTGGACAAGCCCATCCCTGAGCGCCTGGCGCTCTATTTTGGACAGTTGCTGCGCGGCAACCTGGGTTTTTCTTTTGCCAACCGCATGGATGTGGGCGCCCTCATCCTGCAGCGGCTGGGTCCCACCCTGCTCTTAATGTTGACTGCCTTAACCATCGCGCTGCTGATCGGTATTCCGCTCGGCATCCTGGCTGCGCACAAGCGCGGCAAACTGCCGGATACACTCGCGCAGTTGGGCGCGCTAACCGGTTATTCCATCCCCGATTTCTGGCTGGGTCAGATGCTGATCATCCTCTTTGCGGTAACGCTCGCCTGGCTGCCGTCTCAGGGCATGCGCTCTGCCCGCTCCAGCGCGGTTGGGCTCGAGTCGTACCTCGAAGTCATTCCGTATTTGATTATGCCCGCCATCGCGCTGGGTTTTCGCTACATTGCCCTGCTCTCGCGCATCACCCGTTCCGCCATGCTCGACGCATTGAGCGCGGATTTCGTGATGGGCGCGCGCGCCAAGGGACTCTCCGAAAAGCGGGTGCTGATCGCGCATGTCTTGCGCAACGCCGCCCTGCCCATCGTAACCGTCATCGGCTACAATATGGGGATGCTCCTGGCGGGTTCAGCCCTGATCGAAACCGTATTTTCCTGGCCGGGTGTGGGGCGATTGTTGTTTGAGTCAATCACCAAACGCGATTACCCGGTGATGACGGCAATTTTGTTGATGATCTCGACTACGGTGGTGATTGCCAACCTGATCACCGATATGATTTACGCGGCGCTTGACCCGCGGGTGCGCTATACGAGGTGAGCATGGCAAAAGCGCGCACCTACCTCGCTCTGACAATTGTGGCGCTGTTTTTCTTCATGGCGCTTTTCGCGCCGCTGATCTCACCGTATGATCCCTTTAAAGGCGGCAGCGATGCCCTCAAGCCTCCTGGTACAGCCGGGCATTGGCTTGGCACCAACCACATCGGGCAGGATATCGCCACCCAGATCATGTACGGCGCGCGCATTTCGCTGGCAGTGGGCATCTCCGCCGCGTTAAGCGCCAGCCTGCTCGGCACGTTGATCGGCAGCCTGGCGGGCTTCTTTGGCGGCTGGGTGGATGGGCTGCTCATGCGCTTCAGTGAGTTTTTCCAGGTGCTGCCGCGCTTTGTGCTGGCATTGGTGATTGTGGCGTTTTTCGGCAGCGGGGTGTTCAAACTGATCATCGTGCTGGCGATTCTCTCCTGGCCGCAAACTGCGCGCCTGGCGCGCGCGCAAATCCTATCCCTGCGCGAATCGACGTTTGTCGAAGCCGCGCGCCTCGCCGGTATGAAACCGCTGACCATCATCCTGCGCGAAATTTTGCCCAACGCTTTGGCTCCCATTGTGATTATGGGCTCGCTCGATATCGCCACCGCCATTTTGCTGGAAGCAAGCCTGAGCTTTTTTGGCTTGGGCGATCCCAACCAGATCAGTTGGGGCTTGATGCTCAATTTTGCCCAATCCTACCTGCGCCAGGGCTGGTGGATGGCGCTCTTCCCCGGCATGGCAATCTCGTTGGTGGTGTTATCCTTCAATATCCTGGGCGATGCCCTCAACGACATCTTAAACCCGCGCCTGAGGGAATCGGCATGAGCGCTGAACTGCTGGAAGTGCGCACCCTGGTCACCCAGCTCCATCACCGCCGCGGTGGCTGGCTGCCGGTGGTGGATCACGTCTCTTTGAGCGTCAGGCAGGGCGAAATTGTCGGGCTGGTCGGCGAATCGGGCTGCGGCAAGAGCATGACTGCCTTTTCGATCATGCAGCTTTTTCCCACCCCCGCTGCGCGGATTGCTTCCGGCGAGGTGATTTTTAAAGGGCGCGATTTGCTGAAATCATCTCCTGATGAATTGCGCCAGGTGCGCGGTTCGGGAATTGGCATGATCTTCCAGGATCCATCCACCTTTCTGGATCCGCTGCTGACCATCGGCGACCAGATTTCGGAGCCGCTGTATGCGCACCAATTTGCGGGCGATCCACAGGCGCGCACGCTCGAATTGATTGAGCAGATGGGGCTGCCCGACCCGCCGGTGATGGCGCGCCGCTACCCGCACCAGATCAGCGGGGGACAAAAACAGCGCGCTTTGATCGCCACTGCCATGTCTTGCTCGCCTGCGCTGCTGATCGCCGATGAACCGACCACCGCCCTGGATGTAACCGTCCAGGCGCAAATTCTCGACCTGATGCGCGATCTGCGCGTGCAAAACGGGACTGCCATTCTGTTGATCACCCACGACCTGGGAGTGGTGGCAGAAATGTGCGACCGCGTGTATGTGATGTACGCTGGCAGGGTGGTGGAACAGAATACGACCACCCGCCTGTTCAAATCTCCCCGCCACCCCTATACCCAAGGGTTATTGAGCAGCACCATCAGCCTGGATGTGACCTCGCGCAGTTTATTTGCCATTCCCGGAACCATTCCCAGCCTGGAAAGTTTTGGGAAGCATTGCCGGTTTGCGGCGCGCTGCCCGCTGGCTGCGCCTATTTGCTGGGAACAGATGCCTGAATTGCAGCCGCTGGAGAGCGGCATGGCTGCCTGTTTTTACACCGACCGCACTGCGGACCGCAATGTCTGGGCACAGGAGAGCCAATGATCGAGGGCAGCGACCTGGTCAAGGATTTTCGAGTCAGCCTGGGGTTGTTCCGCGGCAAAGCCACCCTGCGGGCGGTGGATCATATATCCATCTCGTTTGAACAGGGTGAAACCGTTGCGCTGGTCGGCGAATCGGGATCGGGTAAATCGACGCTGGGCAGAATGCTGCTGGGGTTAATCCCCCCTACCGCTGGCAGCCTGCGCTATAAAGGGGTTGAGCTTTCAGCGCTGAAAGGAGAAGCCTGGCGCAGATACCGCTCGGAGGTGCAGGCGGTCTTTCAGGATACCAGCGCCTCGCTGAACCCACGCCGCACAATTGAAGACAGCGTCTGCGCCTCGCTGTTGTATAACCTGCGCCTGCCCGCCAGCCAGGCGCGAGCCGAATCGGCGCGGATTTTGGAGCGGGTGGGGCTGGATGCCAACATATTCAGCAAACGCTATCCGCACCAGCTCAGCGGCGGTCAACGGCAGCGGGTGGGGCTGGCGCGCGCGCTGGCTTCGCGCCCGAGCCTGTTGATTGCCGATGAACCGGTTTCGGCGTTGGATGTCTCGGTGCGCGCTCAAATTCTAAAATTGATGATCGAATTGCAGCAGCAAGAGCAGTTGACCATGTTGTTCATCACCCATGATCTGGGGGTGGCGCGTTGGATCGCGCGGCGGGTGATCGTGATGTACCTGGGGGCTTCGGTCGAGGAGGGCGCTACCGATGATGTTTTTGCGCGTCCGCTGCACCCCTACACCCGCGCCCTGATTACCGCTGCGCCCGTGCCAGACCCCGAACGTCCGCGCCCGGCGCGCAACTTGAAAGGAGATATTCCCTCTCCCCTTGCGCCGCCGCCGGGTTGTCGTTTTCACCCGCGCTGCCCGATCGCCCAAGCCATCTGCGCCAAAACTGAGCCGCCAATCGTGCGCATTCAGGATAAAAACGGTGAACATCGGGCAGCCTGTCATTTTCCCAATCTATCTCCAGGAGATACAAATCATGTCAGAAGCTAAACCTGCTCCCCTTAAGCATATTCGCTGTGTGCCCGGCGATGTCGCGCACACCGTTTTGCTGCCCGGCGACCCCGGTCGCGTCCGCCGGATTGCCGCCCAGATGGATGAAGCCCGCCTGGTGGCGGAAAACCGCGAGTATATTGTGTACACGGGCGTCACCAAAGGCGTGCCTGTCAGCGTCTGTTCCACCGGCATCGGCGGTCCGGCGGCTTCGATTGCGCTCGAAGAACTGGTGAAGGTTGGCGCCAGAGTCTTCATCCGCGTCGGGTCGGCTGGCGGCAGGCAGAACCATATTGCGATCGGCACGCCGGTGATCATCACGGCTGCTCACCGCGGCGAAGGCACTTCGAAAGCCTATCTGCCCGCCGAATTTCCTGCTGTGGCAGACCTGGATGTAACCAACGCGCTGGTACGCGCCGCCCGTGAAAGCGGCGAGCCGTATGAAGTGGGCATCGGATTCACCCGCGATGCCTATTACGTGCAAGACCAGGCGCTCAATCAGCTCCTCAAAGAGGCGGGGGTGGTCGCCGCCGAACAAGAAGCCGCCCTGCTGTTCGTGCTGGGCTCCTGCCGCCGTGTGCGGGTCGGCGCGATTGTCTCGACCGATTCGAACATCTGGCTCTCGCCTCAGCCAACCCAAGAAGAAAAAGAGCGGCTCTACATGATCGGCGAGAAAAAGGTGATTGGCATTGCGCTGCGCGCCGTGCAGATCCTGGCGGAGCAGGGGATATGATTCACCTGGATGTGCTGTTGAAAAATACGCGCATTGTGGATGTTTTTCGCCTGCGCGTTTTTTCCGGCTGGGTTGGCATTCGCGGCGACCGTTTCATCTATGTGGAAGAAGGCAACCCGCCGGAAAACCTGATTGCCGCGCAAGTGCGCGACCTGCAGGGGGCGGTCCTGGCGCCGGGGCTGATCGATTCGCACATGCACATTGAATCCAGCCTGCTGACGCCGCGCCGCTTTGTGGAGGCAGCCCTCCCTCACGGCACGACAGCGGTTCTGGCAGACGCGCACGAAGTGGCAAATGTCGCCGGGGAAGCGGGGGTGGGCTGGATGATCGCCGCTGGTAATTTAACTGCCATGCGCATTTATCATGCCATTCCAAGCTGTGTTCCGGCGACGGCTCCAGAGATTGAAACCACCACCCAGGTGTTTGGCGCGCAAGAAGTTCTGCGCCTTGCCCCCTTGCCGCGGGTGATCGCGCTGGGCGAGGTGATGGATTATCGCGGGCTGCTGGGGCTTTCTCAACGCCTGCCGCCGATGCTGGCTGCCGCCCGCCAGGCAGGTCTGCGACTGGAAGGGCACATCCCCACGCTGGAGGGGATGGAACTCTCAGAATATCTTTCGCATGGCATTGCTTCCAGCCACTCGCTGACCCACCCCGCCAAAATGTACGCCGAACTATCGAAAGGTGTGGCGGTGATGCTGCAAACCAAGTCGCTGACTGCTGATAACATGGCGGCGGTGAATGCGCTGCCCGATCGCAGCGGCGTCTTGCTGGTGACGGACGACATTGAGCCTTCGCTGCTGCGCCGCGGGCACCTGAGCCTGATGGTGCAGCTGGCGGTGGAAAACGGCTTGCCGGCGCTGGAAGCGCTGGCTTCTGCCAGCCTGCGCCCGGCGCGTTATTTGGGTCTGCGCGACCTGGGCGCCATCGCCCCCGGCTATCTGGCGGATTTCCTGGTGCTGGACGACCTGGCGCACTTCCCGCCCCGTCAGGTGTGGGTGGGAGGCAGGCTGACGGCGCTGGAAGGCAGTGTGCTGCCCCAGCCCTTGCCGGATGCGCCGCCGCTACCAGAGTTCCCGCCATTGCCGGGACCGCTGCGCCGTGAGGATTTTCGCGTCCTGCCAGCCGGTTCAGAGGGCAGCGGATGGATCGCCAACGCTGTCCGCCTGGATGGCGCGCTCACCTCGCTTACCAGCCTCGACCAGGTGCCTCTGCGGGTGCGCGATGGATACGCCTGCCTGGCAGAAGGGGACGACCTGGCGCTGGTGGGGGTTTTTGCGCGCGGCGGCACCTCCCGCGGCGCGGCATCCCGCGCCGTTGGGATTATGAAAGGTATCGGAGTTCTTACTGGCGCGGCTGCGACCAGCATGGCGCACGACAGCCACAACCTGCTGGTAGTCGGGAGAAACGTGAATGACATGCTCCTGGCTGCCAATGCGGTGCACGCTATGGGTGGAGGGGTGGCGGTCGTCGGCGGCGCCCATGGCGGCGCCCATGGCGGCGCCTACGGCAGCGCCTACGGCGGCGGTACTTCCAGTAGCGCCGTAATCGCCGCGCTCAAACTACCGGTGTTCAGCCTGATTTCCGACGAGCCGGTTGACCAGGTGGCGGAGGGGATGCAAGAGGTGGAAAAGGCGCTCGACACGATCGGCTTTCGCCATAAACGTCCGTTTTTACTGCTCTCGCTGCTCTCGCTCAGCGTCAGCCCCTATTTTAAATTCAGCGATAAGGGAGTGGTGGATACCGAAAAGCGCGCCATCTTGCCGCCGGTTTTTGCTCCCTAAAGGATGCTCCGATTAACACTGACCGTTTACTCCAAACTCTGCTCGACCTGTGCCGCATTCCTAGCCCTTCGGGGCAAGAAGGACGGGTTGCGGCGTATATTCGCGCCCGCGCGGCTGCCCTGGGATTTGACATCGAGGAAGATAACGCGGGCAAGGAACTTGGTTCCGATACCGGCAATTTGCTGCTGCGCGTGCCAGGACGCGGCGAACCGCTGTTCTTCTGCGCTCACATGGATACGGTTGCCGTTGCGCGGGAGCTTACCGAAATTCCGCTGATCCTGGAAGAAGACCGCCTGCATACGGGTGGCGCATCGGTCCTGGGATATGACGACAAAGGCGGCGTGGCTGCCATGCTCGAACTGGCTGCAATTGCCGCTGAGCATCCGGGCGAGACGCTGCCGCTCGAACTGGTTTTCACCATCCAGGAGGAGGTCGGCTTGCGCGGCTCACGCCTGTTCGACGCCAGCCGCCTGACGGCTCGCTGCGGATTTGTGCTGGATAACGAAGAAGGGGTTGGAAGCTGCCTGTGCGCCCAACCTTCTAAGCTCGCTTTTTCCATTGAGGTGCGCGGCAAGGCTGCCCACGCTGCAGTTGCCCCCGAGCAGGGCATCAACGCCATCAAAGCCCTGGGGGCGATCATCCACGAACTGCCGACCGGCAAGATCGACGAGGAAACGGTGATGAACCTGGGCAAGGTCGAGGGCGGCGGCGCTTCGAACATTGTCCCTGACCGCGCGCTGTTGAGCGGCGAGATGCGCGGCATGGATGAAGGGAAATTGCAGGCGCTGCTCGACCACCTGGAGCACACCGCCCAGCAAACCGCCGCCGCGTTCAAGGCTTCGGTGCAATTCTGCTGGGATACGACCTATTCCCTTTACCGGGTGCCTTTGGATTCGCGCGGGGCGCGCCTCTTTGCCGATGCCTGCCGGGCAGAGGGGATTGAACCTCATTTTGGGCAATCCCTGGGCGGCAGCGACGCCAACCACTTCAACCAGAAAGGGTTGGTCTGCCTGAACATTGGATTGGACATGCGCGGCATCCACAGCCGGGAGGAGTTTATGCTGCCCAGCCAGTTTGCGCGCGTCCTCCGCCTGCTCGAGCGGTTGATCCGCGCCAATGATCAGGCGGGATAATCCGCCCTGGGGCGTTTGCAAGAAATGGGGTACACTTCCTATCGATTGATGATTTTCAGCGAATAATTACAGGCAGCCATGTCGAAAAATGCCGAATACCGCGCCATCCTACGCACCCTGGATCACTGGGATGACTATTTGCTCGCCGAATCCGGGCTGCCCGGTCCGCGCGGCAACCTGGAACTGGCGCAAGTTGCAGCGGAAGAAGGCGATCTGGCGCTCTTCCAGCGCTATACCACCTTCACCGCCGATCGGGCGCCGGTTAACTCCCCTTATGAGTATCTCGCTTTCTGCGGCGTGGTGGGGTTGGGACGTTTGCTAGCCGAGGGCAACCGCCGCCTGCTGGAAGCGCTGCGAATTCACGCCTCGGATCCCCGCTGGCGGATTCGCGAAGCGGTCGCTATGGCGCTTCAACGGTTTGGCGACTCAAACATGGACCAACTCATTCTGGCAATGCAGGATTGGAGCCTGGGCAGCCTGTTGGAGCAGCGCGCTGCAGCCGCAGCCCTATGCGAACCGAGGCTGCTGGGTCAGGCGAAACACGCGCGGGCTGTCTTACAGATTCTGGACCGGATCACCACCGCCGTGGAACAGGCGGGAGACCGCCGCAGGGCGGACTTGCTGACATTGCGCAAGGGATTGGGATATTGCTGGAGCGTAGCGGTCGCTGCTCTGCCTGACGAAGGCAAGCCGCTGATGGAAAAATGGCTGAGAAACCCGGATCACGATATCCAATGGATCATGCGGGAGAATCTGAAAAAGACACGTCTGGCTCGGATGGATGCGGAGTGGGTCAAGAAATGGCAGGACAGGAACAGCCGGTCTTTCGTCAGCGCGTCCGATCATTAAGAGCATACGGAAAGGGAACCCATCATGATATTTAAACGCAGGCTTGTACCGGGAGGGGTCTGGGGGGGCTTGGCGCTGGACCACCCTCTTTCTGAGGCTGAAATCGATCAGCGCGCTCGCCATTTGCTGGCGCAGATGAGCCTGGACGAGAAGATCAACCAGATGAGCGGCGACATGGGGTTGATTGCCGGTGTGCTCGAATACCTGACCTCCGGCTACAACCGCGATGTGTACCCGGCGGGTGAAAATTTCCGCCTGGGCATCCCCGGCATCCGCTTCAGCGACGGACCGCGCGGGATTGTGATGGGCAAATCGACTTGCTTTCCGGTTTCGATGGCGCGCGGCGCGAGCTGGGACCCCGACCTGGAAGAGCGTATCGGCGATGCGATTGGGGTGGAGGGCAGAGCGCAAGGGGCGAACTTCTTTGGCGGGGTGTGCATTAACTTGCTGCGCCATCCCGCCTGGGGCAGAGCGCAGGAGACCTACGGTGAAGATTCTTTTCTGTTGGGGGAGATGGGCGCGGCGCTGGTGCGCGGGGTGCAGCGCCACATGATGGCTTGCATCAAACATTTTGCCTGCAACAGTATGGAAAATGCGCGCTTCAAGGTCAACGTCAAAGTCGGTGAGCGCGCCTTGCGCGAGACCTACACCCCCCATTTTAAACGCTGTGTGGAGGCGGGCGCGGCGGCGGTGATGAGCGCCTACAACCGTGTCAACGGGCAGTGGTGCGGGCATCACGTTCACCTGCTGCGCGATCTGCTTAAGAGCGATTGGGGTTTTCAGGGCTTTGTTGTCTCCGATTTCGGTTTGGGGGTGCGCAGCGCCAAAGACGCGCTGCTGGGCGGGCAGGATGTGGAAATGCCCTTCCGCTGGCACATCCGCGGAAAGTTAAAAAAGGTCGTCAGGCGCGGAGAAGTGCCCGAAGCGCTGGTGGATGAATCGGTTTTGCGGCTTCTGCGCGCCAAACTGCGCTTTGCCAGTGTGGGCGAGCCGCAGCGCTACCGCAAGGAAGCGGTTGCCTGCCCGGCGCATGTTGCCCTGGCGCGCGAGGCTGCCCAGAAGTCGATGGTGTTGCTGCAAAACCGACCGGCGGCGGATGGCAAGCCGCTGCTGCCGTTGACCCCTGAGCGTTTCAGCAGCCTGGCGCTGATCGGTAAACTGGCTGCCCGCCCCAATACGGGCGACCGCGGCAGCAGCAATGTCTATCCGCCATACGTGGTGACCCCGCTGGAAGGGCTGCGGGCGGCGTGGAAAGGCGGCGAGGTGCTGTATGCAGATGGTCAATCGCCGCAGGCAGCGGTTGAACTGGCGCGCCGAAGCAGTGCGGCGGTGGTGGTGGCGGGTTACACCTGGCGCGAGGAGGGCGAATTTACCAACAAACCGGGCAGCCGCGGGGGCGACCGCGCCAGCCTGCGCTTGAAGCCCGCCGATGAAACGCTCATCCGCGCGGTGGCGGCGGTAAACCCCAACACGGTGGTGGTGCTGGTGTGCGGCAGCGCGGTGATCACCGAAGCCTGGCGCGAGCAGGTCGCGGGGATTCTGGTGGCGTGGTACAGCGGCATGGAGGGCGGCAATGCCCTGGCGGATGTGCTGCTGGGCAAGGTGAACCCCTGCGGCAAGCTGCCTTGCGTCTTTCCCAAAGATGAACGCCATTTGCCATTTTTCGACCGCGACGCCGTGGAGATCTCGTATGACGGTCTGCATGGTTACCGGCTGATGGATCAAAAGGGTTGGCAGCCCGCCTTTGCCTTTGGATTTGGGTTGAGCTACACCACCTTTACCTGTTCGGCTGTTCGGTTGGAGCGCGAGCGGGTCAGCCCGGCGGATATGCTAACCGTCTGCCTGCAGGTTGCCAACAGCGGCGAGCGCGCGGGGGATGAGGTTATCCAGGTGTATGTGAGGTATCTCTCGGCGCAAGACGCGGCGCGGGTGGAGCGTCCGCCGAAAGACCTGAAAGGTTTTCAGAAGGTGCATCTCGAGGCAGGAGAATCGCGCGAGGTGCGCCTCACCGTTCCGATCAGCAGCCTGGCGGCTTATGATGAAGAAACAGGCGGTTGGGTGGTTGAAACCGGGCGTTACCAGGCATTGGTGGGGTGTTCATCGCGCACAGAGGATTTGCAGTCCGCTGATTTTTGGGTGGCGGAGGGGGGATAGGGGTATTGCGCCCTGCCGCTGATCGTTAATGTAAAGTAGAGAGTGAGACGTCTTTCTTGCAACAGGCATGCAGCCTCGCAGGGGCTTGCATGGGCTGAGGCAGGGGCGGGTTGAAGCCCTGCCTCCCCCATGTCAGCCCCTCGCTTAATAAATATCGCCGATGGTGTTATGCACGTTGAACTTTCCGGTCGGCGTGATCAGGTTCTTGATGCGCGCTTTCTCCCGCAGAGTTTTATCGTCGTAGATAACAATCTCCCCCACTTCGCCGGGTTTGCTGGCATCGCCCCAGATTGAAACCCAGACCTCGCTGCCCTGCCGGTTGTATTCAAAGTGCACTGCCCGCCCATAGGTCGCAGCCTCCCAACATCGATACACCTCGCCGGGCTTCTCCTTTGCCACCACGCAAATCGTGCGCGACAGCGCGGGATCCGAATTGAGCGTCATATCGACCCAAATCCAGGGGCTGTTGGGGTGAGTCTTGAGAAACAGGCTGCCTGCGCCGGGCAGTTTGGTCACGCGCACGGCTTTCCAGGCGTTTTGGGCATGTTTTTCGGGATCGGTGCCAATCGAGACAATCGCTCCATCTCCCAGGTGAGAGGTGCTCCACACCGGACCGTAAACCGGATCGATCCAGTTCGCGCCGCGCCCGGGGTGGGGCATGGCAGGGGTATCCACCAGGGCGGCAAGCCTGCCTTCCAGCGTATCCACCACCACGATCTTGTTCGACTGGTTCGCCGCCACCAGGAAGTAGCGCCGCGTGGAATCTAACCCGCCGTCGTGCAAAAAGCGCGCCGATTCGATCATCTTGATGGTCGGGTTGTTGGGGTCGGCGTAGTTGACAATCCACACCTGCCCGGTTTCTTTGACATTGATGATCCATTCGGGTTTGTAATGCGAAGCCAGGATCGACGCCACCCGTGGTTCGGGATGATATTCTTCGGTGTCAAAGGTGTAGCTGCGCGTGCTGATGATCTTGAACGGCTTGAGAGTCTGCCCATCGATGATGGCAAAGTGCGGCGGCCAGTAACACCCGACCACCGCATAGCGGTCGGTAAAGTCGCCCAACTCTCCTTTATACTTGCTCACCTCCACCGAGCGGGCGTCGAAGCAAGTCTGCACTTCGGCGACCTTATCGGGCTTTTTCATCCACAGGTCGATCATCGCCAGCTTGCCGTCCCTGCCGATCACATAAGCGTAGCGCCCGGTGGCAGACATGCGCGTAATATGCACAGCGTATCCGCTGTCAACAGTCGAGACGATCTCATAGGTGTTGCCGTCGATCACTGCCACCTGCCCGGCATCGCGCAGGGTGACAATGAAGTAGTTTTGCCAGTCGCGGGTTGTCTCTGGCTGGGTGGGTCGCTTCTCCGGCGGCACCAGCAGCTTCCAGGATTGCTCCATCTGCTTCAACGATAACTCCGGTGGCATAGGCGGCTCCACCTGCAGATACTTTGCCATGGTTTCGGTCTCTGCCTGGGTCATAAAGCCCTGCTTGCCCCAGTCTGGCATGCCGCGCGGAGTGCCGTTGAAGATAATCGCCGCCAGACCGGCAGTGCCTTTGGGCGTGGTCAGGTCGGGCGTCAACCCCGGACCGGTAGCGCCTTTGCGCAGTGTGCCGTGGCAGCCAGCGCAGCGCTCAAAATACACCTTTTTCGACCATTCGAATTCGGCATCGGTCATCTTGACTGCCGCGGATGGCGGCACAACCGGCGCCGGAGTTTTGCCTGCAGGGGCGGCAGCCAGTACCTCAGGCAGTTTCACCATGTATGCCACCATCGCTTTCAACTCTTCAGGGCTGAGGTCTTTCACCAGCGTGGCGGGCATCAGCCCTTTCTGGCAGGGCGCACCGCCGCAATTGGGCGCCAGGAAAGCATCCGGCTCTTTGACTGCTTCGAGCAGGTATTCTTCGGCGGTCTTGGCTTTGCCCTTATACTCGCCTTTTTGAATGCGCTCGCCTGCCAGTTTGCCGATTTCGCTCAAGTCGGGTCCAATCGTCCCCACCGCGCCGGGCACGCCGGGTATCTTGTGACAGGCGCCGCAGCTGCCTTTCTGAAAAGCCTGGACCGCCAGTTCTCCCGCGTATAAGCCCACTGCTGTTGTGGGTTGACCCGGCGCCGGTTGAGGGATGCCGCCGGGTTTCTCCTTCGCGCAAGATACCAGGATCAACCCGCCAGCCAGAAGCAAGATTAGCCATTTCATGGTATTCATCGGACCCTCCTTGAGTCGGTTGAATCTCCGAAAAGACGACAGCGCAGCGGCAGCCTTTCGCCAGGGCGGGGACTGCCAGGCTTTGCCCGCAGCGCCCGCTGAAACCCTGCGCGGCAGGTTCGCTGCCCCTGTTGAAATTGTACAATTTGGGTAAACTTTGTTCTTTGCGCTAGTGCAAAGATACGCCCCTGCAGGCGCGAAGCAGATCAACACGTACCCGCTGCACCAGGCAGGTAAATGATGTAGAGGCGCGGCGATCCTTCGGCTGAAGGATCAGAGCAAATCTGGCGGGTCGATCTGGACGCGCCAGCCCTCCAGCGGTTTACCGCGCAGCAGCCCGGCGGGGTCGTGGGTGCGAATCACCAGTTGCCAACGGGTCAAGCCCTCCAGGCGGGTGATAAAGCATGGCGCAGGACCGATCAACTCACCGGAAGCGCGCCCGCTCTGCTCGATCCATGCCCGAACCTGCGCCGCCAGCTCATGAGCCGCAGCAGCAGCCTGCCCGCCATCCGCGTGACGGTATTCTAACCGCACCAGGCGATAAAACGGCGGGTACCCCAGCCGCTGGCGCTCTTTGAGTTCCTGCTGATAGAAGCCCCAAAAATCATGGCGGGCTGCATGACGGATGGCGTACTGTCCCGGCTGGAAGGTCTGAAAAATGACTCTGCCGCCTAATTCGCTGCGCCCTGCCCTGCCCGCCACCTGGGTGAGTAGCTGAAACGTGCGCTCCGCGGCGCGGTAATCGGGCAGCGCCAGGTTGCTTTCTGCCAGCACCGCCCCCACCAGCGTGACCAGCGGCAGGTCGAGCCCTTTGGCGAGCATTTGAGTGCCCACCAGCACATCCGCCTGGTGGTTGGCAAAATGGGTCAGGATCAATTCATGGGCGCCTTTCTGGCGGGTGGATTCCGCATCCCAGCGCAAAATGCGCGCCTCTGGCAGCACCTTTTTCACCTCGCTCTCCACCGTTTCGGTGCCAGCGCCGAGCTGGCGCAAGGCAGCGCTGCCGCACTGCGGACATTTGGGAGGCAGCAAGCGCCGATAGTTGCAGCGGTGGCAGACCAGCCCCTGCGCGCTGCTGTGATACGTTAACGGAATCTCACAGCGTGGACAATCCAGGCGGTATCCGCAGGCGCGGCAGAACACATAGGTTGCCGTTCCGCGCCGGTTGAGGAACAGAATCGCCTGCTGCCCTTTTTCCACCACTTCGCGCAGGGCAGCCTGCAGGGCGCGGCTGAAGATGGAGCGGTTGCCGTCCTTTAACTCCGCGCGCATATCGATCACCTCGACCGGCGGTAAAGGCGGAGGGGCTGTTGGCGAGCCGCCGCCCGCTGGCAGGAGCGGCGAAGCCACCCGTTCCGGCAGCGACAGGATTGACCACCCCTGGCGTTGGGCGCGGTAAAACAGCGCCACATCCGGCGTGGCAGACCCCAGCACCGCCACCCCGCCTGCCAGCCGCGCCAGGGTCAGGGCTGCTTCCACAGCGTGATAGGACGGGAAGAGATCACTTTGGTAATAACTGGGCTCGTGGAACTCATCCACCACCACCAGCCCCAGCGCGGGCAGCGGGCTGAACAAGGCGCTGCGCGCGCCGATGATCACCTTTAACCGCCCATCGCGGGCGCGCCGCCAGGTGTCAAAACGCTCGCCGGGAGAAAGGCGTGAATGCACCAGCCCTACCTGACCCGGAAAACGGCTGGCAAAAATTCGCACCATCTGGGGGGTGAGGGAGATTTCCGGCACCAGCACCAGCGCCTGCCGGTTGGCTTGCAAGGTCTGCTGGACAGCGCGCAGGTACAACTCGGTTTTACCTGAACCAGTAACCCCGTGCAGCACGAAAGGCGGGGGCGGCGCGGCATTAAAAGCCGCTGCCAGCCCGGCGGAGAGCTGCTGCCAGGCGCGCTGTTGGTGAGGGGTCAAATCAAGCGGTTGGGAAACAGCGGGCTTTAGCCTTTCCAGCGGGTCGCGCCAGGCTTCATTCTCGCTCAAGATCACCAGCCCGGCGTCTGCCAGGCGGTGCAGGTCGGATAGTTTTGCTCCGCTTTGCGCATACACCCAGGCGGCATCCACGGCTGCCGGTTCGCGCAGCAAAAAATCCATCACCGCCGCGCGCCGCTGAAAAGCGGCGGAATTACGGCGGCTAAGCCCTGCCAGGCGGTCAGCAATCTCCTGCGGCGGACAGGCTAACTGCACCGTGCGCACCAGGCGCGGGCGGACGCTGGGCGGGGGCAGCACCGAACGCGCTGCCAGCCAGCCGCGCCTCTGCATCGCCTGCGCTGCGGCGCGCCAGTTTTGACGCGGCAGGGCGGCATCCAACTGACGCCCGCGCAGGTCGCCGCGCTGACGCAACAACTGCGCCAATCGCCGGGCAGTTGGCGATAATTGCGCTTCGGGCGGCAGTGGTTCATTTAGATGATAGATGGTGTCTGCCTGCTGGTTCAGACCTGGCGGCAGCATCAATTCCACGCAGGCGGCGAGCGGGCTGAGCAGCTCAGCGCTCATCCAGCGCGCCAGCTCGATCTGATACGGGGTCAGCACCGGCAGCGGATCGACCAGATCGCTCACCTCGCGCAAATCACGCCCGCCAATCTTTGCAGGATCGTCCAACACGGCTGTTTCTTCGCGCACTGTCAGGACAACCCCTTGCACCGCTTGTGCGCCAAAAGGCACTACCACCAGGCAGCCGGGAACAATCTGGTTTTCAATTGAATGCGATACCCGGTAGGAAAATGTGCCGGAAACGCGCGGCACATTGACAACAATTTCAGCAATCATGCGCGGAGTGCAAGCGCGGTTTTGATTACGGCTGCTGCGCCGTAACCCACCACTGCCGAGGGATCTCCCGTTTCTTCGGCTGACGTGCTGTAATGCAGCACCTGCACCGCATCAGCGCCCAAAGCGCGGGCTGCCCACAACACGGCTGCCACCGCAGGCGCGCCGCACGCGAAGCCTTTTCCGCTTTCTTCCAGTGCAAAAATCGCGGGCGGATTGAATTGCTCAAAACAGCGCAGCATGGCGGCATCCAGGCGTTCTGCCAGCGGCTGCGGGTAGAAATGAGACAGGTCGGTGCTGGCGACCAACAGGTAATTTTGCCCCGCCAGAACACGCGCCAGGGCTTCACCCAGCGCCTGGCAAACCTGCTGCGAGTGCGTATGCACCATCACCGGCAGCAGACGAAATTCGCCTAGCAAGGCGCGCTGCAAGAAAGGCAGCTCGATTTCCAACGAGTGCTCCTGGTCGCGGGCTACTTTTGCCAGGGTCAGGCTGCTTTCGGCGAGCGCGCGCTCCAACGCGCCTGACGCAGCCTGGTCAACCTCCACCACCCCCAGCGGTGTGGCATAGGCGGCGTGCGCGGTGGTCAACAGCGGATGAGCAGCAGGAGCGTGCATCGGAGAGACAACCGCCACCAGGTCGCGGGATTGCCCGCGAACGGTTTGAAAGGCATGGGCGGCGGTCTTGCCCGAATAGCGGTGCCCGGCGTGCGGCGCGATCAGCGCCAGCACCTCGCCGTTGATGCGAGGCGGGTGGGCAGAATCCAGGTACTCATCGATCTGAAGGGACAGTCGCTGCGGGTTGGCGTTATACCATGTCCCGGCGATCGGCGATGGTCGAACAGCAGATAGGTTTGCCATAGGCACCCCCGAACGATCAGCGCGAAAGGAAATCCCAGGGATTGACGCGGTAGCCGGAAGCGCTCATCAGCTCGAAATGCAGGTGCGCTCCGGTCGAATTGCCGGTGCTGCCGCAGCCGCCAATGGTTACGCCCTGCGCCACGCTGGCGCCGCAGGCGGTGTAGGAAGAGGTCAGGTGCGCGTAGAGCGACTGCCAGCCGTTGCCGTGATCGATGATGACGATGTTGCCATAGCCGTAATTATTCCAGCCCGAATACACCACCACGCCGCTATCCACCGCGTAAATCGGGTCGCCCATGCGGCAGGCGATATCAATGCCCCAGTGGTTAGTAGCGGGCGAGTAATCGTAACCGGAGAGGATCTTCATCGGTGCTGGCCAGCGGAAGGAACCTACGCCAATCGCCCCGCCCTGCACCACGCCGCACGAGCCAGGACCAAGCACCTTGGCTACCGAGGGGTTGGAACGGGTGATGCGCGGCATGCTCCAGGTGGCAAACTCGCGTTTTCCGCCAGGGATCACCAGCCAGGTGCCGGCTTCCACTTTGATCTGCCCAATTTCCACCTGGTTTTGGACGTTCATTTTGTTGCCAGGCCAGTTGAAAATATCTTCCGCCTTGACGCCAAAGAATTTGGCGATCCCCGCCAGGGTGTCTCCGGCGTGCGCTTTATAATACGTACCATCGACCGGCAAGATATTGAGCGACTGACCGGGACGCAGGCTGTGCGGGTCGTCTTTCAGCGTATCAAAATTGCCCCATAAGAGGGTCTGCGGCTTAAGGCTGAATTTCTCCGCGATGCCGAACAGGGTATCGCCCTTTTTCACTTCATATTGGACGACATCGATGCGCATGCGGTTGGTGACGGTGGTGTGGATCAACGCCAGGCGCGGGATGCCGCCTCCCAACAGGTTGCCTTCGGGAAGCAGGAAGGGCGGGAGCGGCACCTCTGGCTCGAGGGTGGCGGTTGGCAGCACGGCAGCCTGCACCGCCAAACGAGCGGCAGGTTGTTCGCTTGCCAGATCGCCTTTCAGGTAGAAATTCCCCATCACCCATACCACCAATAAGATCAATAAGAGAGACGCCAATCCGGTTGCCACCCTCAGGGTCGTTTCACCCAACCCTAAACGCAATAAACCCGACCAGATATCACTCCATCCCCGCGAGGGAGAGGAGGCTGGCGGGTTGGTCTGGTTTTGGGGCTGCAAGGATGAGGGAGGGAGCGGATCGGACGATGTAGTTCGATGTTCCTCAGTCATTCGTGTCTGTTCACCTCAAAAGTCATCATAACATATCCGGTGAGGTTGGTCAAGAATCTTTAATGGAGGGCGTTGAAAAACAAAGAAATGAGAGGAGCCCAACGGATTCCTTTCAATTTCCCTTTTTTAACACCCTCCTCCCAATTTGCTTGACAAAATAATAAGCTTTAGTAAAATAATGTTAACTCGTCTGACGGGTGCCCCCCTCACCCTGATGGCGAGTTGATTTCTTTAACGATCGGCTAATGGCATTCGCCAGCGCCGCTGTCGCGGAAAGCGCCGCCGATTGGCAGAAATTCCCACTCGTAACGGTCAGGATAAAGCTTGAATTGGATCACGCCGTGCGTATGGTTGTGGCGCACCTCGCTGTTGGGTTTAATCGTCCCCCAGCCGCGCAGTTCTGCCCCGCCGGTGCCGACCACAAACTGGCGGATTCCGCGCTGCAGGTCGAGCCTGCCATCCGGGTCTTGCGGCGCAAACCGTTCGTAGTGGTGATCGTTGCCGCTCACCACCACCTCCGCGCCATATTCATAGGCGATCCGCCAAAAATGGTAAACCGTGCCCACCGAGCCCTGGATGCCGGAAGCGAAGCGCGGGTGGTGCCAGTAGAGCAGGGTGCAGCGCTGCCGGTTTTTTTGCAAATCCTCGCGCAGCCAGCGCGCCTGGTACGAAGCGCTGCCGCAGGCAATCTGGTCGCAGTTGCTGTTCAGCGCCACGATGTGCCAGTCTCCCAAATTGAAGCTGTAATACCCCAACCCGGGCGCGCCTGCCGCCGCGCCAAAATAGGCGTAATACGGCGCGCCCTGCTCTGTCATCAGGTCGTGGTTGCCCGGCACCGGGCGAATGCGGTTCAAAAAGCGCCCCCACGAAGGGGTGAAGCAGCTGCGGTATTCCACCATCCGACCTGATTCGTTGACCGTGTCGCCGATTGCCATGACCACCGCCTGCGGGTAGAGAATAAGCTGCCGCTCGATGACATCGGCGGTCTTCTCATCCTTGTCAACGCCGCATACCGCGATGTCGCCCGCGCCGATCAGCACTGCCGGGGTCGGCGTGGGGCTGGGGGTGGGAGAGGGGGGCGCGGCGGGGGTAGAGGTGTGGGCAGGCGTCGCTGTGGGCAGCGCGGAGGGGGATACAATGACAGCGGGCGTTGGAGAAAAATCTGGCGCCGAAAGCGGCGCAGGCGGCGTAGGCGGCGCTTGCGGGGGCAGAACCGGCGCAGGCGTCGGCGGTTCTGCGCAGGCAGAACCGACCACCATCACCGCCAGCAATACCAGAAATAGCCGCGCCATGCGCCCATTGTACCATTTTCAGCGCCGCCGCTATGGGCTGGTGTTCACCACCTGGTCATAATCGAGCGCCTGCTGAAGCAGCAGGGTTTCTGCCGCGCGGCGGTCTGGAGGCGCGAGACGCACGCACACACCGCAGTCTGAACTCAGATGGCGCGGCACCGGCACCAGTTTGCAGGTGATTCCGGCTGCCGCCAGATGTTTTTCGATGCGCAGGGCGTGGCTGGTGGACGGCACCAGGATGTAGGTGAATTCGGCGTTCACCGCGCCCTGCCTTCACTTGCCAGGCGCGTCAACGCCTTGATCGCCGCCTGCACCTGGCGGCGGCTGGTTGCTGCCCCCAGGCTCAGGCGCACACTGCCGCCCGGAAAGCTGCCCAGGGTGCGGTGGGCTGCCGGGGCGCAGTGCAAGCCCACCCGGCACAGAATGCCGTATTCTTCATCCAAACGCAGACCCACCTCAGAGGGCTGCATGCCCTGCAGATTGAAGGCGATGGTCGCGGTGCGGCTGGCAGCGGAAAGCCCGCCATACAGGGTAATGCCGGGGATGGCGGCTAGACCATCCAGCAGTTCCTGGCATAAGGATTCTTCCAGCGTGCGCAGCCGCTCGACACCCTGGCGCAGCACCCAGTGGATGCCAGCGCACAGCCCCGCCAGACCAACCGCGTTAGGCGTGCCGCTCTCGTAGCGGTCGGGTAAAAAGGCGGGCTGCACTTCCTGCTCAGAACGGCTGCCGGTGCCGCCCTGTTTCAACGGCTTTAGCTGCTCAAGATCAACCCGCTCGCCGATGATCAACCCGCCGGTGCCCATTGGACCGTATAGCGATTTATGCCCGGTGAACGCCAGCAGGTCGATTTGCGCCGCCTGCATATCCACCGGGTATGCCCCCGCTGTTTGAGCTTCATCCGTCAACAGCAGCACTCCCCGCTGACGCGCCAGCGCGCCTACCTCAGCCACCGGCAGCAGTCCGCCGCACACATTCGAGGCGTGGTTCAGCACAATCAGGCGGGTTTGCGGGCAGATAGCACGTTCGACCTGCAGTGGGTCGAGCTGCCCTTGCGCAGAACAAGCCGCCACGCTGACCAGCACGCCTTGTTGTTCCAGCGCGCGCAAAGGGCGCATCACCGAGTTATGCTCCATGCTGCTGGTGATGACATGATCGCCGGGGCGCAGCAGACCATACAGCGCCAGGTTGAGCGACTCGGTGACATTGGCAGTGAACACCACCCGCAAGGGGTCGGGGGCGTTAAAGAGAGCAGCCACAGCCTCGCGGGCGGCGTAGATCACCCGCGCGGCTTCCACCGAGCAGCGATGACCCGACCGACCCGGGTTAGCGCCAATTTCTGACAGAAAATGCGTCATGGCTTTTACCACCTCCACCGGTTTGGGGTAAGAGGTGGCGGCGTTATCCAGGTAGATGCGGTGGTCTTTGGCAGGGCAGCGCAGCAAAGCCATCAGGATTTCTTAAGAGTCAGAGTCAGCACGAATTCATCTTCGCGCGCTTCCACTTTCACCTGGCAGCCCGCGTGTTCCGCCATGCGGCGCACATTTTCGCGCGAAGTGACTGTATCGACCCACACTTCGATCGGAAATTTTCCCTCGCTGATGGCAGATTTCGCCAGGATTACCGGCTGCGGACAGGAAAGCCCGCGCGCATCAACTTTTGTGGTCATAATTCCTCCTTTTCCTGATTAAATTTTCTGACGCATCGTAAATCCAATTGCCAGGCAGACGACCAGCCCCAGCAGCACGGCATACATGCCGAAGGGTGAAGGACCGCCGACCGTCAGCACATTGTTGGCAATTGCATCCGTTTTGGCTGCCAGGTTGAAATTGTGCGAAATGCCGGCGCCGGTGATCATACCCAACACAAAAATCCCCGAATCGGCATCACCCTCGCCCGCCAGGAAGAGCTGCCTGCCAGGGCAGCCGCCAGCCAGCGCGTATGCCAGCCCCGCCAGCACCATGCCCAAAAAGTTCCAGAGCAGGTTGCTGTGCGAAATAGGCATTCCTTCGTACCCCAATTTAAATTGACCCAGCAGCAGGTTGGTGAGGAAGGCGACCACCAGCAGCGCAGCCACCCCGCTGATCAGGTGAGTGTCGCGCATCAGAATCACATCGCGAATAGCGCCCATTGTGCAGAATCGGCTGCGTTGGGCAAGGATGCCCACCAGCAGACCGAAGCCCAATGAAACCCACAGATCAGCGTGCTGCGAGCCGGGACCGCTCTTGCTGAAAAAGATCGGACCACCCTCGCTGAACAGCGGGCGAAAGAGCAGAAGCAGGAACAAACCGACCATCAGCAGCGGCATGATCCAGCCGACTGCCGGATAGGTCTTTTGCGCCCGCCCCAGGTTGTAGCCGCTGCGCAGGAACAAAACGCCGATGAAGATGCCCAGCGCCAGCCCGACCAGCGCTGGCAGCGCGTTCAGGTCTCCGCCCGCCAGGCGGAAATTTGCCCGCCACGGACAGCCCAAAAAGACCAGCGCGCCGATCATGGCGAAGATGCCGAGGATGTAGCGCACCAGCGGCGCTGACCCGGCACGCGCTTTGAATTCACGAAAAATCAGCGCGGCTGCAAAAGACCCCAGCACAAACCCAACGATTTCTGGACGGATATATTGAACGACGGCAGCGCGGTGCAGACCTAAAGCGCCAGCGATGTCACGCTCAAAACAGGCAACGCAGATACCCATGTTGGGCGGGTTGCCCAGCTTCTGCAGCAGCGGGGCAATCAACCCGATGACCGCGCCGGTGAGGACAATCCCCCAGCGCGAAGCAAAGAAACGCGTGATTTTTTCTAACATCCTTTTTGTTCCTCCTTGATCCTGTGTATAGAATCTTTGCGCCTGAAAATGAAAAACCGCCAGGTCCGCCTGGCGGCAGGTTCAGCGGAGGAATAAAGGCAGCAAATGGTTAACTCCCCCTGCACTCCTTTCCAGGCAGGATCAGGCAGCAGGCAGAGCGCTGACCAGCGCTCTGTTGCCCGGCTCAACGCAGGTGCAGAATCAATTCTTGGCGCATGATGACCTGATTATGCCAGAATTCAAGAATTGGAAAAAGTGTCATTTATCACTTGATGACGGGAGTTTTAACAGCGCGCGCAGGCGGTTGAGATCGCCCACCGCTTCCAGACCGGCGTGTTGCCCGCTGCCGAAAAAGATCAACCGGTCAGACGATCCATCCAGGCTGTACAGGCGCACATTGATCACGGCGTTGAGCGTCTCGGCGATGCGCCTGCCCATACTGCGGGTGGTGGGCGCATGCAGCAGACCGCCCTCCGCGCGGATGGCTTCTAATTCCAGCCGGTATTGCCGCGAAGCCAGGCTCCAATGGATGCGGTCATCAGAGACAGTCAATGCCTCGATGCGGGCGCCGGTATAAGTGGCAAAGCGGTACAGCCTGCCCGCCTGCCACAACCCCACGATGTAGCCCGTAAAGGCGGTGTTGCGCCAGGGGATAATCGCCACCGAGGCGGTGAGGCAGGTTTGAGGCTGAGCGAAATGATTGCTCTGAAACCAGACCCAGGCTTGGGGGAACGATTTGCCCCAGTCCTTTTCGATATACCCCTTGCCGCCACTGAAGTCGATCGATTTGCTATCGATTGTCAGACTGCCCTGGATGGCGTGATCAAAACTAAGCACACCATGATAGCATTCCATGGTCGGCACCCAGGCATACCAGCCCATAATGCCCGGCGACGCCAGGGTGACCGGCCACGGCACGCCGCCCGCAAAGCGTAATTCACCCTTTAAGGTTTGATCCGCCCGCTGGATGTCGAGCAGGATGCGCTCAGTGGAAAACCTGCTCCTGCCGATGCGCACTTCGAAATGGTCGCGGGCGGCGTCAAAATCATCCAGTGGGTAGGGGTGGAACCAACTGGCGCCAGTCGCTCCATCCAGCACCTGGATAAAGGCGTGCTGCTGGGCGGGATCGTTGTGTAAAAAGACTCCGGGGATGACCGCGTAGCGCGCGGATTGCGAGGCGTCAACCAGTTTGAAGTACCAGCCCTCGAAAAACGGCGGCTTGCGGTAATGCCCATGATAGCGTTCAGGATGGAGGACCGAACGAAACATGCCGTTCTCCCTTTCAATTCAGACTAAGACCATTGTAGGGAAAAACCCTGCCTGACGCAAGGTTATTGGGCTGGTCGTATCACGCTTGGCAGTGGTTTCCATCCGGGCGCTGCCCGAATCATTCCCCACAGGCGGGTGGTCGCGGCAATACGGGGGTATCGCGGCGTGCGCCTGTGGCGTGCGCCTGTGGCGTGGCAGCCTCCAAGATGATCGTGGAGGTTGCTTCGCTGCACTCGCAGCAGGTGGTCGCGACGACACGGGGAGGCGAAACTCTAGCCCCCCAATCTGCGGTACAATACAGGCTGTCCGTGAGGTCAGCAATATCATCCTGCGCCTGTACCCGCGCGGCGGGGAAGCGCCTTATCAAGGAGGGCAGCATGAAAACCAGAGCCATTCTCCTGCCTTTGGCAGCCGTGATGATCTTCCTCTTATCCTGCAACCTGACCAGCCGGGTCAATACCCCCACGCCCACCCGCCCGGCAGCGCTTGCCGCAACGCCGACGGAACTGCGGCTGCCGACCCTGCCAGCCCCCTCCCCGCTGGTCTCAACCCTGCCCCCCGCCATCCCGCCGACTGCTGCCGTTACCGCCCGACCTACCACCCCGCCGACCGCGCTCCAGCCCGCCGTAACTGTCACCAAGCCGCCTCCCACACAGCCCGCTCCGCTGCAAGTGACGGCAAAGCTGATCAAAGAAGAAGCGCCTGACAAGCGCTGGATCATGCAAATCCGCTACCCGGCGTTCAGCGGCAGCCCGGCGAAGGCGGTCGAGAATCTGAATAAGCAGGTGGCGTCCTGGATTAACCGCCAGATCGCTGATTTTAAAGACCTGATCCAAACCTGCGAGCCGCCCAAGGGTATGCAGGTCGGACCCAATTCGCTCTACGTGGATTATGACCTCACCTACAACCGGCGCGGCATGATCAGCATTTATTTCACCCCCTCCACGTACTGCCAGGGCGCAGCGCACCCTTACCCCTGGTCAGAAACGCTCAATTACGACCTGGCGAACGACCGCCTGATGGAACTGGCGCACCTCTTTAAGCCCGGCGTTCCCTATCTGAATTACATTTCCCAGCGCTGCCTTGCCATATTAAAGACCAGACCGGAGTTCTATGGGGAAGAAGGCGCAAAGCCCGATCCCGACAACTACAAAAGCTGGAACCTGACCCTCAACGGGCTGCTGATCACCTTTGACCCGTACCAGGTAGCGCCGTATGCCGCCGGTTATCAACAGGTAACCCTGCCCTGGAACTCGCTGAGCGAGATTCTCAACCCCGCCTTCCAACCCTGAGCAGGCGGGGTTTCTCAACGAAATAGGTCCTCGATTCAAATCCTTAACCGGCAGCCCACATTTTTATTTGAATTGCGGCAGGTACGGCGCGTTGACCTTCAACAATTCATCCAGGGTGGCTTCAGCGGCACGCACGCTGTCGACCACCGGGTCGAGCAGCATCGATTGCAGCGCCAGGCGGCGGTCTCCTCTCACAGCGGCTTCGACGGTCAATTCCATCTGGTCAATATCGCGCCGATTAAAGGCGGCTAGCGGCTTGGGCAGGTCGCCAATGTGGAATGCCCAGATGCCTGAAGCATCGACCACTGCCGGAACCTCGACAAAGATATCGGCGGGTAAATTGGTGATGATTCCCTGGTTCAGCAGGTTTAAGGCGGGCATGCGGTGCAGCCGATTGGCGGCGATAGCGGCAATGATTGGGAAAGCCAAGGTGTCTGCCCAACTGCGCGGGCGGAAGAAATCATCCAGGCGCAGCTCAGCCGAAAACTCCTTCTGAGAGCCCAGGTAATCCTGGTAGCGGTCCCACTGTGCCTTGTTTTCCGCCAGGTCCTTCAGGTACTGCCAGCGTTTATTCTCCTGCTCCAGCCAGCTTGCGAAATTGCCGGGCTTCAGGCTGAAGTACTCGTAGGCGTAGGGGATATACTCGCCAAAATGGCTGTCGAGGCAGGTGGGGTAGTAGCCGTAAACCTCCAGCAGTTTACGGGTGAGCGGCATGGCGGCGGCATCCGGGCGCAGCAGCCGTTCACGCAGCAGCGGATACAGGTCTTCGCCCGTTGACTTGCGGCGCAGATCGAGCATCCAGGTGAAGTGATTGGTGCCAGCCGCGGTCGATTCCATGTCGTCGCCATCGATGCCCAATTCGTGGTTCAGGTACAGGTACAGCGACATCTCCACGCCATGACACAACCCCACAATCTGCCCCACCTTGCTGTAGCGCTGCATGGCAAGGCAAATGCGGTTGAGCGGGTTTGAGCAGACCATCACCATCGCCTGCGGACATAACTCCGCAATATCGGCGGCAATTTCAAGGTGCAGCGGAATCTGGCGGAAGGAGTGCATCATCCCGCCAGGACCACCCAACTCGCCCTGCACCTGGCGGATACCGTGTTTCACCGGGATGGAATAATCCTGCTCCCAGGTGGTGTAATGCCCGGTATCAACCGAGACGATCACGTAATCGCTGCCAGCCAATACCGCCCGCCGATCGGTGGTGGAGTGAATTTCGATGGGTTTCGAGAGCATCTGGGAGATTTGGCGCGCCAGCCGATCATACACCGCCAGTCTCTCGGCATTGATATCGACAAAATTGAACCTCCCGCCGTGGGTTTCAGGGTGGTTCATGATATCGCGCAGCACCTTGGGACCAAAGGTCGTGCTGGCAGCCCCAATCACCGTGACCGTAAGTGGTTTTGACATCTTCAATTCTCCTGTTGAATGAAATTATTATAATATAATATTGTTATAACATATTTTGGGGAAAATGATACGGGTTGATTACGAATCTTAAGACCGAAACGATATCCCAAAAACAGGTTTAAATGCTGTTTACCACTGATTTTCCCCAAATCTGAATGATGTCCGGTTCTCAGAGAATATTACGAAGCAAGCAAAGGAGAGGAAAAATGCTTCAACCCAACTGTCCCGATCAACGGATTTCCCGCTACACCTGCTACCGCACGCGCTACCCCATCACCCTTGATGGAAACCTGGACAAACCCGCCTGGCAAAATGCTCCCCGGTCTGAAAGATTTGTCGATATGGTCACGGGCGCGCCGGGCTTGTTCGATACCCGCGCGGCGATGTTGTGGGATGACGCGGCATTTTACGTCGCTTTTTGGATCGAAGAACCTTTTGTCGAGGCGCATCACACCCAGCGCGATTCGGTGATCTTTCAGGAGAACGACGTCGAAGTCTTCATCGACGGGGGAGATTGCTATTACGAATTTGAAGTCAACGCCCTCAATACCATCTATGAGGTGTTTTTTATCTGGCGAGACGCCTATACCCGAGGCAGCCGCTTTGACGTGCCGGAATTTGATCTGCACCAGCCCCAGGTGTATTCGTTTGGCGGCGATTATGACCGGCAGCCGGCTTCGTTTTGGCGCGGCACGCATCCGCGCGGCACGCGCTGGGCGTTCCTGGGGTGGGATTTCCCAGGCGTGCGCAGCGCGGTGCAGGTGAATGGCGTTTTGAATGTTTCATCCACGATCGACAAAGGCTGGACCGTCGAAATCGCCTTCCCCTGGCAGGGCATGCGCTGGCTGGCGAATGGGCGCTCTCTGCCTCCGCAAAATGGAGATATTTGGCGCATGTTCTTTGGCAGGTTCGAGAAACTGGTGATGAGCGGCAAAGAAGTCGAACCACACCCTGCCTGGGTCATGAGTCCGCACGGCATTTACGATACCCATCAGCCCCAATGTTTTCCATATATTGAATTTTCAGAAAAAGTGATCGAATAGAAAGATGGATGGCTGACTTTTATCTATATAATTAATTTTGTAAGCGGATAGGAAAATCAATCGATCTGGTAGGAAAACAACCTTGAAACCTGCGCGTATTCTTGCCATGGGTCTTTTATGGCTTTTCTTTTGTCTGCCGGGATGCAAATGGCTGCCATCCTTACCTTCTGATTCTGCTCTTCCAGCCGCGAAGGCAAGCCCCAGCGCGGGAAGGGATTATTCGCCGCTGCCTTCCCCAGAGATCACGATCATCGTTGGAAGCGGCACAAACCAGACGATCCAGCCCTTGCTGGGGGTGAACATTGGTCCAGCGCCTGCCGGGACTGATCCGAAAAATGCCGACCTGACCAAAGCCTATCAGCAAATCGGCGTCAGGATGGTGCGGACGCACGATTTTTATGGTCCGCTGGACATGTCCACCCTGTATCCTGATCGCGCCAGGGATGCGGAGAATGTAGAGTCCTACCGGTTTCAAGCGAGTGACGCAAAGTGGCGCTCTATCGTGAATGGCGGGTTTGAACCATATTTTCGCCTGGGTGATTCGTGGAATAATGCGCGCCCGCCTGCCAATCCACAAGAACGGGCAAATTGGGTTCGCGCAGCAGTGGAAGTGGTTCAGCATTATCGGGAAGGCAAGTGGGACGGTTTCAAAACGCCCTTCCGCTATGTGGAAATCTGGAACGAACCAGATAACCGTCAATTTTGGCAGGCGCCGCATTCCCCGTTGGAATATTTTCAGTTGTATGCCGAAACTGCCCGCGCGTTGAAACAATCCTTTCCAGACTTAAGGGTGGGTGGTCCGGGTTTAACGCAAACAGGAGCCATTACGCCACAGGGTAAAAAATGGCTGCATGACTTTTTGGTATTTATCAAGCAAAATAACGCGCCGCTGGACTTCTTTTCATGGCACTTGTATGCGAATGATCCCCAAGAATGGGCAAATGCCGCCCACTTCTACCGGCAGGAGCTGGATTCTTCAGGCTTTCTGGCGGTGGAAATGCATGTGACCGAATGGAATACTTCTATCCGCCAGATGGCAGATAAAAGCCCAGAGGCGTTAGCGTTACGAACGGGCGGTAAAGGGGCAGCGATTCTGACCGCCGCCTGGATTGTCCTGCAGGATAACGGGATTGCTGTTTCGACCTTTTATCGCGGTCCTGATCCAGACATCGCCGCGGTTGAATTTTATGGGTTGTTCTACGCGGATGGCAAACCGAAGCGAAGCGCCCTGGCGTTTGGGCTTTGGGCGCAGATGGCTGACCATCCTAACCGTCTCCAATTGACTGCTGATCCAAAGACCGACCTTTGGATGCTGGCGGGGAAGGATCAAAGCGGGGAAATTGCTCTTCTTTTGGCTAATCCTGGAAAGTCTCCTTACCGATATTCCCTGCAGGGCGTTGGAAATCGGCGTGTCATGCTTTATCAGGTCAATGATGCGAGTGATCAGGTTCAGACCCGTGAGGAAAATGCAAGCCGGATGGAAATCGGGGGCGAAACCGTTCAATTACTCATCATCCGGCATTAGAGGTTGGGCAGAACAAAACAGGAGAGGATATAACTTCATGAAAATCCCAATGGATGACAACAAAAATGTGGGGTGGTACCGGGGATACGCGTTACCGCTTTAGCTATCGCGTTTCGACGCTCTGACTTCCAGTGTCATATTGGGCTTTTTCTGGTGGTTATGGCATCTGCCAGCTGTTTTCATCCCTGGCAAATTTATGGCGGATAATCTTATTGTCTTTTTGGCGTTGTCAGCCGTTATCATCCTGACATCAATCCTCTTCACCTGGATATACATGAATACCAACGGCAGCGTTTTGGCAGCCCTTTTGACACATACAGCGATGAATTGGTCAATTTGGCTGGCAATGCCCAGCATGAAAATGGATTTACCTACCATTGGATGGATGGTTGGCTTTTTGGCAGTTGCGGTACTGGTCATCATCAAGATGGGGGGCTTGGCTCAGTTGCGCCGTGGACAATCATCGATCCGATGATACCGCTCGGCTCAACATGGCGCGCAGGCGGAGGGGCGGGGGGGCGCTGCCCGAAAAGCGGGTTCACCTTTTGGCTTTCTCCCGCCCGCCGCTAACGCAAACCGTTGCCAATGTGATAGAAACGGTTAATTGTCAGGTATGGCGGGCTGGCGCCTTTTCTGATTGTATAATCCAGGTATGGCAGAGATCGAATGGACCAACGAGCAAATCGGGCGGATTGATGCGGCGCTATCAGCGCGCTGCCAGCATTTCCATTTGACCAGTTCCCCCACCGGCAGGCGGCATGAGGGGGCGCTGCGCCTCTTTAACGGTTTCTATGAAGGAGCGCCGGGCATGGTCCTCGATCTGTATGCGCAAACCCTGCTGATTTTCAACCACGCCGATCCGCCCGCAGCCCTGCAGACCTTGATCCGGCAGGCATGTGATCTGGTGCTGCGCAGGCTGCCCTGGATCAAAACCGTGATGATCAAAACCCGCGCGGCGGACCAACAGCAGGCGCGCTGGGGCGAAATCGTGATGGGCGGCAAGCCGGATTCTTGTATCCGCGAAAACGATGTGCGCTACGCCATCGACTTAACCCTGCAAAACGACGCCAGCTTTTATCTGGATACGCGGCTGCTGCGCAAATGGGCGAAAGACAACCTGGCAGGCAAATCGGTGTTGAATACCTTTGCCTACACAGGCAGCCTGGGGGTGGCTGCCCGCGCAGGCGGCGCCAGCCGCGTGGTGCATCTCGATCTCAACCGGCGCTTTCTCAACCTTGCCAGGCAGTCATACGCCCTCAACGGATTTGCTGCCAACCGCGCTGATTTTTTGGCGGGCGACTTTTTCCCGCTGGTGAGCCGGATGCGCCGCCAGGGCGCTCTATTTGACTGCGTGCTGCTCGATCCGCCGTTCTTTTCAAGCACCGCGCGCGGCAGCATTGACCTGCTCGGCGGCTACGCCCACCTGGTTAACAAGGTGCGCCCCTTAATTAACCATGATGGATGGCTGGTCGCGGTGAATAATGCTTTATACTTAAGTGGGAAGGATTACCTGCACACCCTTGACCAGCTTTGCGCGGATGGATATTTAACCCTGGAGACCATCCTCCCCGTCCCTGCCGACATCACCGGATACCCGGACCTGGTCTGTGGTTCCCCGCCGGTTGATCCGGCGCCGTTTAACCATCCCACCAAAATCGCCGTGCTGCGCGTGCGGCGGAAAGGAAAGGAAACCTGATGCCTATCTCTGCCCGTTACGTTCATACGAATTTAATTGCCCACGACTGGCGGCGGCTGGCGTGGTTTTATCAGCATGTCTTTGGTTGTGTGCCGGTTCCGCCTGAACGGCGGCTGTATGGCAAAGAGTTTGACCGCGCGACCGGCGTGGTGAATGTGCGCATTGAAGGCGCGCACCTGTTGCTGCCTGGCTTTGAAGAAACAGGACCCACGCTCGAAATTTTCGAATACAATCCAATGGCAGAGAAGCAAATCCGGCAGCCAATCAATCAGCCGGGTTGGGGGCATATTGCCTTTGCGGTGGAAGATGTTCCGCAGGCTGTTCATGCGGTAAAAGTTGCCGGTGGACAACCGTATGGTGAGATCGTCGAAACCACGATTGCAGGCGCGGGTAAAATTACCTTTGTGTATATGAAAGACCCCGAGGGAAATTTGATTGAATTGCAGCATTGGGCGAAGGAAACCAGCGGAGGTACGAATGGCTGAGCAGCTCCAACTATCCGTTATTCTACCGACTGCGCCCGAAACTCTCTACCAGGCGTGGCTCGACAGTGCGGCGCATTCCGCCTTCACCGGCAGTCCGGCAGAGATTGAGGCGCGGGTCAACGGCGTCTTCTCCGCCTGGGATGGATATATCACCGGCATCACGCTGGAACTTGACCCTCCCCGCCGGATTCGCCAGGCGTGGCGCACCAGTGATTTTCCGCAGGATGCGCCTGATTCGTACCTGGACATCTGGTTTTTACCCCACGAAGGCGGCACGCAGTTAAAATTGCTCCATACCAACATTCCAGAGGGTCAGGCGGAAGATTACCGCCAGGGATGGAAAGATTTCTATTTTGATCCGATGTTGGAATTTTTTTCAAAGGGGAGATAAACCATGTCTGTAATCCGCGAAAAGCGCGATGCATCCAATTTTCACGAGGTCTGCCTGCGCTGTTACGGCGATATGATCCTCGATCAGGGGGATCTCGAATCGCTGGTCATCGAAACAGAGGAGCTGATGCTGCCGCGCCTCAGCAGTGAGGTGGTGGACGGCAGGCTGATCATCGACCTGAAAAGCTGGCGCGATCATTTACAATCGCAAAAATATCCGGTGCGGTTGGAAATCACCCTGAAAGAAATTCGCAGCATTTCGGTGCCGGGCTCTGCCACGCTGCTGGCGGATGGGATTCGCAGCGAAAAGTTACATCTCATGATCAGCGGCTCGGTCAACGGTGTATTGAACCGCCTGAAGGCAGAAAGCCTGAAAATAACCATTCCAGGCTCCTGCCGCCTGGAGATCGCTGGTGAGGTTAACGCCCTGGAGGCGCATATTACAGGGTCGGCAAAATTGAAAGGCGAGCAGCTTGCCTGCCAGACGGCTGAAGTGCGCATCAGCGGCACGGCGGAAGCTGACCTGCGGGTGGAAAAAAGCCTCACCATCGGCATCAGCGGCAGCGGCACGCTGCGTTACCGCGGAAAACCCCAGATTTCCCAGCGCATCTCAGGCTTGGGCGAAGTGATCGCTCTGGATTGATCAGCCAGCAGTGTTGTTCAACCTGCCGCAAGAGACACCCCATGCCGCCGAGACCGCCCACAACTCATCCCCAATGCTCAAAGCCCTGGAGGGTTTTCCTTCTCTTAGGGATGATCGGATCAATGATTGGCTGCGCGCTGCCGTCAGGCGCGCCGCAATTCACCCAGGCTGCGCCTGCCCGCCCCACCAATGTGCAGGTAACCGCAACTGAAGCGGGGCACCGCCCGCCCGCCAGCCCTGCGCCGGTGACGATCCCCCCCACCACCCCAAGCCCCGCGGCAAAGAGTCCTGCGGCTCCGCCGCCAACAGCCACGCGCGTTATTTTCCCAAGCCTCACGGGCATTCCCAGCCGCACCGCAACCCAGACGCGCACGATCACCGCCACCCTGCGCCCGCTGCTCAACCTGCAAAACCCTCCGCTGGAGGGTGCCGATGTGGTATCCCTCCAACTGCGCCTGATCCACCTGGGTTACCGCATGGTTGGGCTGGCAGATGGGCGCTTCACCGAACAGACGGATGCGGCGGTGCGTCATTTTCAATTCTTAAACAATCTGCCGATCACCGGCAGGGTCGATGAAGCCACCCGCCAGGCGCTGTTTGCCAGGAACGCCTTCCCCTATGTCGTACCAGCCCCATTCCCCGCCAGGGAACTGGCATATAACCCGGAGCAGGCGGTAGATGACGACCATTTACTGCTCAACATGCTGGCGAGCCTGGGATATGTTACGCCCGGCACGGATGAATGGACAAACAACCGCTTTGGCAAAACCACGCGCGAGGCGGTGATCCGGTTTCAGCAGAACAACAAGCTTCCCGCCACCGGTGTGGTGAATTACGCCACCTGGCGGCAGCTATTCAGCCCTTTGGTGGTCAACGCGAAGGGAGAGAGCCGGAAGACGCCCGCAGCCGATCAGGTATGGAAATCGACAATCTATCCTGTGGAGGGCGTTCCAAAGGCGCTGGCGTACGATGGCAAACGCCTGTGGGTGCTGGCAGCCGATAATATTTTCCGGCTCGAGGGGGTGATTCAGCCGATTGACCCGGCGGAGAGCCCTTTTAGCGCGCTGCCGCCCGTCTTTGCTGGCGAAATGTCCCTGCCTGGCAAGCCAGCCGCCAACTCACCGGTCGCTAACCTGGCAGTCGCGCGCGGGCTGCTGTGGCTGCAATATCCGCGCAGTGGAGATAAAGAAGGCAAATCGCTGCTGACCAGCGTCCATCCCGAGAGCGGGCTGGTCATCCAGCGCGCGGGATTGGGAGGCGAGGTGGAAGCCAACCAGTTTCCTTCATCGGCAATCGGCTTTGACGGCACGCTGCTGTGGGTCAGCGCGGGTGATAAATTGTGGGGGTTTAACCCGGCTGCCAGCCGCGTGGAGACCACGCTGAAAATTGGCTGGCTAGCGCACGGCAAGGTGGTTTCCGATGGAAAATGCCTGTGGCTGGCGGGCGAAAGCGGGCTGGTGGTGGTCAGCCCCAAAGGAGTAGCATGCCCTGGCAGAGAGAGCGCTCACAGTCTGCCCGGAAACGACCTGGTTTTCGATGGAAAGCGTATTTGGGCATCTGACGGCACAGCCAGCCTGTTTTCAGTGGATGTAAACACCGGCAAACTGGGCGCAACGCTCTCGCTGGAAGGCGGCGCCAGCGGTCTGGCATTTGACGGCAGGCGCGTCTGGGTGGCGAATTCTTCAGCGAATACCGTCCAGGCGTTCAACCCCGACAGCCTGCAGGTTGGCAGCCCGATCAAGGTCGGTTCCCGACCCACCCTTCTGCTATACGATGGCAAACGGCTGTGGGTTGCCAACGAAGCCAGCAGCACGGTGCAATACCTGCTGATCGATGGCTATTCAATCCCTTGATGAGAACCAATCCCCAAGCGCAGGTTCAGAGACGGGTTGTGGAATGCGCCCTGCGCAGCAACCCACAACCCTGTGGATCCATTCACTCGTTCGCCATCATCAGATGTACAGCCGCCGTGCGAAAGGTGCGCGGCAGCGCCAGGATCTTGGGCGCCGCCCCGGTGTAGCGCCGCGCGTCTGCCAGCGCTTCGGCAAAGGTGGCGCGCGTCTTCATCCCCATCGCCCGCGCGTACCCTGGTTCATACGCCCCCACGATGTACACCGCCGCGCAGTGCTGCTCGGCTATGTGTCCGCACGAAATCATCGAAAAGGCGTGGTAGGGGTGATACCCGTAACCGAAGCGATACTTCTTGATCAACTCTTCATTTTCGCAGAAATACTCCCCGTAGATCTCCAGATCGGGCAGAATATTGTGGTAATCCTTCTGAAACAGGTCGAACAGCGGACGATAAGAAGGAAATTCCTCGTCGTGAAAATAGCCGTTGCAGATCGAAGAACAGATGACCACACAGTTGTCTTTCAACACCCGCTTGTGGCGGATGATCTGGGCGGCGATTGCCTGCAGCATCAGGATCGGATTGGTGCCATGACCATTGCCGTAGTGAAAATTCTGCGGCATACCGAACATCAGAATGTCGTATTTATGGCGGGCAAAAGGCACATAGGTGCGTTGGTCTGCCACCTGCCATGCCAGCGGCTGAATATCTTTGCCATAGCCGGAGAAGACCGCGATCTGCCGCGCCTGGGTATCCAGCACCGCGTCGCACATGAAAAACTTGCGCCCCATCTTCTCCTCCATGTATTGACCGATGGCATCCATGCGCGTGCGCATCTCGCTATGGCTGGAGACCGGCGTGAAATCGGGGGCGTGCATCACGCGCGGGATGTGATGGGCGGCGATGGTACGCCAGTGGGTCAGCCCGGTCGAGACCATCTTATACCCGCCGGAATAGCCGCCGTAGGGGTTGCCCAGCACATGCCCCACCATGATCGCCAGATCCGATTCAAACACCGCGCGGTTCAGGATGACCCGGTCGCCCAGCGCGTTGTATCCCAGGTCGATCAGGTTGTCCCAATCTTCCGAATCGTGGTTGATGATCTGGTTGCTGGGCGCAAACTGCTGATACAGCTCATCGCCGATCAGGCGCCGGATTTCGTCCAGGGTGTTCTTGCGGTGCAGTCCGTTAGAGCAGATCAGCAAAATGTCTTTTTTCTCCACACCCGCCTTCAGGCACTCCTCGATGAGCAGCGGCATGCAGGTCTTGCGGTGTGAATTGGCTTGAAACCCGCCCTTTACCTTATCTGGGAACGAGATGGTTACCTTCGCGCCGCGCCCCACCAGTTGCGAGATGGGTGGCATCCCGACCGGGTTGAGAATCGACTCGCGCGTGGCGGCAGCAACATCGCGCAGGTAAGGCGGATCGGCTACCGTCTCGCCGGGGATGAAGATATCCGCGTCGTCGGGCAGATCAGCCGCCAGCAGCCCTTCGCCATATTCAAACTGGACGGTTTTCATGCCGCCTCCCGGTATTTGGCGATGATGGCAGCCAGACCATCGACATCGAAGCCGATCTCGCCAGTGAATCGCGTGAGACCGACCAGCCCGCCGCCAATGGTCGGGATACTGGCGATCATTGCCGCATTTTCTTCTTTCAGTCCACCGCCATAAACCACCGGCACGTCCAGGTCGTATGTGCGCCGCGCAACCTTTTGGATCAGTTCGGAGACAAAGGCGATATATTCTTTGCCGGGCGGTGTTTTGCCCGGACCGATCGCCCAGATCGGCTCATAACCGATGGTGAATTGCTGCGATCGCAGCGCTTCTTTGACTCCTGTCAAGCCCATCACCACCTGGCTGGTCAGCGTCTGTTCGATGCGCGGGCGCTGAGCGTCAAAATCGCCTTCGCCGCGCTCGCCAGCCGTCTCACCCACGCACAACAGCACGTTCAGCCCGGCGTTGAGTGCTGCCAGGGCTTCGCTGTTGACAAGGCTGTCAACCGCGCGGGCGGCGCGCTGCCGCAAGGCTTCCTCCTGGGCAATCGCCGGTTCAAATGCCGTCATCACCTGCTGGTGCGCTTTGCGCTCTTCGGAATGTCCCACAATCACCCAGCTTGCTCCCAGGTGGCGCACGGCAGTGGCAGGCTGGCTGGCAGTAAATGCCCCAAAGTTCTTGCCAGGGCTGATATCCTCCCAATGCACACCCTGGCAGCCGACGGACAAATTGGCTGCCGCTTCCTGCAGCCCCGCAAGGGTTTGCACCGCCGTCCTTACCAGCCCCTCCGGAAAGAGGATGGTCAGGTGGGTGTCGGGCAGAGCGCCCAGCTTCAGTTCCACCGCGCGCTCGATCACCCCTGCCGCCCAGGCGCTGGGGTCATCCAGCGGGCATACTCCGCCCAACCGGCGGCTGACTTCAAATCGCTTCAAATTCACAAAAATCTGCTTCATAATCGCTCCTTGTGATACCTCACATTTTCGGCGGCTTGTACCATCGCCTGGATATGTTCAGGCGGAGTGCCAGGCGCCAACCCAAAACCTTCAGACCTTATCCGGGTTCATATATAAGAATTTTGCCAGCGCCAGGCTGGCGGCGCCGATGACGCCCGCCTGCCAGCCGAAGCTGGTGGCTTGCAGGCGCACCTGCTCTCCCAAGCCGCCAAAGGCATGCTTCACCATCGCAGCATGCGCCAGCGGCAGGTAAATGTCCTTTTCTTCCTCGAATAAACCGCCCAGCAGGATCAATTCGGGGTTGATCAGGTTCACCAGGTTTGCCAGGGCAATTCCCAGGTAACGGGCGCTGTTTTCCACCAGTTCACGCGCCCAGGGGTCGCCTTTGCGCAGCGCCAGGAACAGGCGTTTTACCAGCCGCAGGCTGGTCTCCTCCCGCAGACAGGTCGCCAGGATGCTTTCGGGGTGCTGGCGCGCCAGCAATTGCGCCTGCATTTCGAGGGCTGGCTCCGAAACCAGCGGTTCCAGGCAGCCGCTCTTGCCGCAGCGGCACATCGGTCCCCCTTCGGGCAGGATGGTGGTATGCCCAATCTCCCCAGCCCCCAATCCGCTGCCGCGAAATACCTTGCCGTACACCACAATCCCAGCGCCTACGCCGAACCGCCCATAGACAAACGCCAGCGAGTTGACGCCGCGACCGACTCCAAACATGGCTTCGCCCAGCGCCATGCAGCGCACGTTGTTATCGACTACCACTGGCAGGTTCAACAGGTCGGTCATCCAGTCCAAAATGGGTGTGTTTCTCCAGCCAAAATTTGCCGCCAGCACGTTAATCCCGGTCTGGTAATTAATCAAGCCCGATACGCCAACGCCCACCCCCAGGATTTGCTCGCGCTGCACCCCCGATTCGGTCATAACCCGCCTGACAGCCTCTGCCATTTGTTCAACCACCTGGCGGGCGGGCTGCTGGCTGGAAAATTCCACCTCAACACACGTCAGCAGTTCGCCCAGCAGGTTGACCAGCCCGACCCGGAAGACCCCCACCCGCATGTGCACACCCACCGCATAACGGGCATTTTTCTCCAGGAACAGGTGCGAGCGCGGACGCCCCAGGCGGTTTTTGCCATCGCATTCTCTGGCAGCCTCACCGTTGACCTCGCTGACCAGGCGCTGAGCGATCATCTCGTCCACCAGGTTGCCAATGGTGGTGGCAGAAAGCCCGGTCTGGTGCGCCAGTTGGATGCGCGACAGCGCACCGCAATAGAGCAGGCTCTGTAAAATTGCGCGCCGGTTATGTTCCTTAACCAGGAAAAGGTTGCTTCCTTGGATTGTCGTTTCTGCCATTTGTGAAAAAACCTTTGAGATACTTATTAATTCAAATTGAATTAATAAGTTATTTTCATTGTATAATATGATGACTGTGCTGTCAAGCAGCAATGTGAGGAGGTTAATCGATTTTGTCGAAAGGAGCTTTTCCTGTGAAACGTTCTCAAATGAACACCTTGATTCTGGAAGCCCGCGAATTTTTCCTGTCGAATGGCGTTCACCTGCCCCCCTTTGCCGATTGGACGCCTGATGATTGGGCGCAAAAAGGAAATGAGGTTGAAGAAATTGTGGACTGTCACCTGGGCTGGGATGTCACGGATTACGGATTGAACGATTTCTACCGCTACGGCCTGATGCTGTTCACCCTGCGCAACGGCAGCCCCCGATCCTGGCAGCGCGGGTTCAACAAGCATTACGCTGAAAAAGTCGTGATCCTGGAATTAAACCAGACTCACCAGATGCACCATCACAAACGCAAGATGGAAGATATCATTAACCGCAGGGGCGGGGTGCTGGCAATGCAGGTCTATAACGCGGCGCCCGATGACACCCTGGATGATACCCCAGTGCGGGTGAACCTGGATGGAGTGTGGCGAACGCTGCCAGCGGGCAGCGTGGTCTATATGCGCCCAGGCGAGAGCATTTCGATCACCCCTCTGCTCTATCACCGTTTTTGGGCTGAAGAAAAACGGGTGTTGATGGGTGAAGTCTCAGATGTCAATGACGACTTAAGCGATAACACCTTTTACCAACTGATCGGAAGCGGGCGTTTTTCGGAAGTTGAAGAAGATGTCCCTGCGCTGCGCCTGCTGTGTAACGAGTATGAGCGCTATTGGAAACCCCGCTAATTAATCAGGAGAATCCATGTTGGAACAAAACCATCGATTCAGAATTGCTCCTTCTCTTTTGTGCGCCGATCTGCTCCATCTTGGCGAACAGATCAGCGCACTCGATGAATTTCACCCAACCTGGTATCACATCGATATTATGGATGGTCAGTTTGTGCCGAACTTCACCTTTGGACCAGATCTGATCAGGGGTGTAAAATCTGCCTCGCGCACGCCGGTTCTGGCGCACCTGATGTGCGAAAAGCCCGAACACCACATCCGGTTATTCGTGGATGCCGGGGCAGATGCGATTTGCTTTCATATCGAGGCAGCAGCCTCGCCGATTCGCATTCTGAGCCAGATTCGCTCCTCAGGCAAACATGCGGGAATCGTGATCAACCCGGCTACACCCGCTGAAAGTTTGTTCCACCTGATCGAATATCTGGATTTCATCACGGTCATGTCGATCGAACCCGGCTTTGCCGGTCAAACCTATCTGGATTTTACCTATGAGAAAATCCGCAAAATCAGCGGCATGGTTAAGGCTGCCAGCCGACCGGTTTTGATCGAAGTGGATGGCGGAATCAATGTGGAAAATGGGTTAAAATCCATCCATTGCGGCGCCGACATCCTGGTGGCGGGCTACTTCAGCGTGTTCAAAAAGGGCACAGACCTCAAAGACAATTATCGTGAGTTCCTCCAGGCGTTAGACTTAGCTTTAAAGTAAGGAAAGGTGAAGATGAAAATAGCAATAGCCAACGATACCAAGGGGTATGATCTCAAGCTGTATCTGGTTGAAGCTTTGCGCAAGCGCGGTTACGAAGTGGACGATCTGGGCTGCCACGCGGTGCAGCCTTCGGTGGACTATCCCGATTACGCCCGCCTGGTGGGCGAAGGGGTAGCGAGCGGCAAGTATGAGCGCGGCATCCTGATCTGCGGCACCGGCATCGGGATGAGCATTGCGGCGAATAAGATCCCGGGTGTGCGCGCTTCCCTGTGTTACGATGTCTTACCGGCGGTTCTGACCCGCGAGCACAACGACGCCAACGTGCTGTGCACCGGGGGTTGGCTGATGACGCCCGAAAAGGCGCTGGAGGTCGCCATCGCCTGGCTGGAAATGCGCTTCGCTGGCGGATCGCACCAGAAGAAGCTGGACAAAATTCGCGAAATTGAATCCTGCAGCCTGTAAGTCCCTTTTAGCTCCATTTCCCATCTCTCCACAGCGGTTATGAATATGGATTGGGGGGGGTTCTTGTTGGTTACGCTGATTCTGGCGGTGAGCAGCGCCCTGCACGCCTCGCTGGGATTTGGCTTTGGTCTGCTGGCGACGCCGCTGCTGTTCCTGGTGGAGCCGCGCATGGTGCCGGGTCCGTTCCAGGCTGCCGCGCTGCTGCTGACGGTGCTGATGATCTGGCGCGAACACCAATCGGTTGATTTCTTCGGGCTGCGCTGGTCGGTGATCGGCAGCGCGCCGGGCATCCTGGCGGGGGTGCTTTTCCTTTCTTCCGTCTCCACCGAACAGTTTTCCCTCGCCTTTGGGCTGGTGCTGCTGGCGGCGGTTGGCATGAGCCTGGGCGGCATACGCTTTCCGATGCGGCGCAGCACCCTGCTGGCAGCCGGGCTGCTTTCGGGGGTGATGAGCGCGGTAGGAGCGATTGGCGGTCCGCCGCTGGCGCTGGTCTATCAAGACACTTCTCCCGAACGGCTGCGCGCGACCATATCGGGTTACTTCATCATCGTGGCGCTGATCACCCTGCCAGGACTGGCAGCAGCGGGCATCTTTGGCTGGCGCGAGGTGCAGTTGTCGGTGATGATGGCGCCGGGCACTCTGCTGGGGTTTTTCGCCTCAAGCTGGCTGGTTCACCGCCTGAAGGGTCGCTCGCTGCGACCCGCCGTCCTCTTGATCACCGCTCTTTCTGCGTTGAGCATAATCATCCGCCAGGTCATACAGTACTCCTATTTTCAATAGGCGCTACCTTGTGACCTGGGGCATATCTTCTGCCAATATAAATCCGCTAAACTGGATCATATCATGGCAGAATCCATTCGTTCCCCCCTGGCTGATGTTCAGCCCGCGCCGGTTACGGCGCATTTCTTTCCTCTGCGGCTCAGAGAGCCATTTAATGGTCTCAGTCACCTGCTGGCAGCCCTGCTTTCTCTGACGGGCGGCGGGTGGCTGGCGGCGGCTGCCCTTCAACAAGCCAGGCTGCTGCATGCCCTGAGTTTTGCCATCTTTACCCTGGGTTTGGTGCTGTTATACTCCGCCAGCGCCGCCTATCATCTTTTGAGCCTTTCCCCCTCTGCCACCCGCTGGCTGCGCCGGGTCGATCACATGATGATCTACGTCCTGATCGCCAGCACCTACACCCCATTTTGCCTGCTGGTGTTGCCGGGCGGCTGGGCGACCGCCATCCTCGCATCCATTTGGGGTTTGGCTGCCAGCGGCGTGCTGCTCTCGCTGTTTACCCTCGAAAAACCGCGCTGGCTGACCGTGGCGATTTATATCTTCATGGGGTGGTTCAGCCTGACTGCTATCCAGCCCCTGGTCGAGAGACTGCCAGCAGAAGGGTTGTTCTGGGTGGTGATGGGCGGCATCGTCTATACTCTTGGCGCGGTCATCTACGCGCTCAAACGACCGCGCTTCCTGCCGGGTGTGTTTGGCTTTCACGAGGTCTGGCACCTGTTCGTGATGGGCGGCAGCTTCTGCCACTTTATGGCGATGACCTGGCTTTAATCATCCTCAACTTAAACACCTCATCCTTCAATGAATTGGACAAAATAGGGTAAAATATCCAGAAGGATCGATCAAGACTTTGGAAACCCTGACCCGTGAACAACTGGCTGAACGGCTGGCGGCTCTCCACAGCGCCAGCCTGGAGTTAATTAAAGACATTGACATCGATTCTCTGCTGAAACGCATTGCTGAGCTTGCCTGCGAACAGGTTGACGCGCGCTATGCGGCGGTGGGGGTGCTGAATGAGCATAACCAGCTCGAAAAATTTATCCCGATCGGGATGGAGCCCTCCGACATAGCGCGCATGGCGCACCCGCCCCAGGGTTTGGGGTTGATTGGCGAGTTAATGCATTCCCGGCAGACCATCCGCATTCCCGATATCACCGCTGACCCGCGCAGCGCGGGTTTTCCAGATCATCATCCCGTCATGACTTCTTTCCTCGGCGTTCCGATCCGCTACGGAGAACTGCAGCTGGGGCAGATCTACCTGACGGATAAAACCACCGCCCCCGAATTTAGCCTGGACGACCAGTTGGTGATCGAGACCCTGGCAGCGTATGCCGCTGTGGCGATTTTCAATGCTTCGCTGTATCGCAAGCTGACCTTTCGCGAGCAAACGTTGACGCGCCGCAACGAAAATATGGCGCTTCTCAATGAACTCAGTTCGACCCTGGTGGCGTCGATGGACATCGACCAGATCCTCAACCGCGGCTTGACCCACGTGATGGAATACCTGAAACTCGAAGCGGGCGAGGTTTACCTGAAGCTGGAAGACGGCAAGACCCTGCAAATGATCCTGCACCGCGGCGATGTGTACCAGCAGATCGGCGCGAAGTCCGAAATTCAGATAGGGCAGGGAATTATCGGAAGGACGGCGTCAGAAAACCAATCCATCCTGTTGGATCTGGATTCAACCGCCCATCTTTCGCGCGACGAATTGAAAAACATGTTGCTGCGCCCCGAACTGCTCAATACCAACCTCAAGCAGATTGCCAGTTTTCCACTGACCGGACGCAGCGGGGTGGTGGGTGTGCTGATTGTTGGCGTCAGCGAGGTTGACTCGCTCGATGAACTCGACACCCAGTTTATCTCAGCGATCGGTTCCTGGATTGGCATGGTGATCGAAAATGTGCGCTTAAACGTCCAGCAGCGCCGCCTGGCAGTGCTGGAAGAGCGGGAGCGGATCGGCATGGATTTGCACGACGGGGTGATTCAGGATATCTATGCCGTCGGTCTGACGCTCGAACATGCCCGGCTGTTGCTGCAAGAAAATCCGCAGCAGGTGGGCAGGCGCATCGAGCAGGCGATTAACGACCTGAACAATACCATCCGCGATATCCGCGCTTATATTCTGGATCTTCGTCCGCGAAAATTACACGAAGAAAACCTGATGGATGGATTGCGCAGGCTAATTTCGGAGTTTCGCGCCAACACCTTGATCGAAGTGAACATGAGAGGTCCCTCGAAAGGTGACCTGAAGCTGCGCAACGACCAGGCGATTGCCTTGTTTCACATCTGCCAGGAAGCCCTGGCGAACATTGCCAAGCATGCCCGCGCCAGCCACGTCAATGTGGCGCTCTGGTCAACCCCTGGCAGGGTTCTGTTAGAGGTCAGCGATGACGGCGGAGGATTTGACCTGAGCAAAGTGAAAATGTCCATTGGGCACGGTCTTGCTAACATGCAAACGCGCGCGCGCAGCGCCGGGGGGGATGTCGAATTTACCTCCGAACCAGGCAGCGGCACGACCATTTTGACCTGGGTGCCGGTCGATCAGGAAGCCTGATCCGTGTTCAGGCGCAAACCAAATTTTCTTGGAGTGAGGATATGTCTTTTGTGTGAAAACGGAGGGGTTAATTATGGCAAAGGTTCGGCAGATCGATCTGCTTTGTGAGAAACGTTCTTCGTCGCTCAAGCCATCCCCAAGAGGTCGGTTTGGCGCGTTGGGAAATAGACTGCTTCACCTGCTCATCATTTGCCTGACAGGCGCGCTGGTTTTAACTGCCTGCGAAGGAACCCAATTGCCGACCGGCGTCTCGCCTGCCAAACGCCTGGCAACCCCTACCCCGCTCTCGGTTGTGCAGCAACCGGGCAAAATTCAGGTGATCACCGCTGAGCCAACCGCTGCCAGCCCGGCTTCTCCAACCCCTCCGCCCACTGCCCGCATCAGCGGCACGCCCTCCGCTTACGATCCCGTCAAAGTCATTTCGAGTTTTGGCGCACAGGCATTAGGGATCAAAGTTTCCGTCCCGCGCGTGGATGGCATGCAGGGGGTCATCAACCTGCCGCAGACCGCCAGCCGAAGGGTGAGCGCGGCAGCCGCAGCCGCGGGGCTTGTGGCAGCCGGAACCGTTACCATCGACAACGGACCCAGCGGGGTGGCGCAGGTAGCCCTTGGCAAGGGCAAAGTGAGCGGCGACCTGACCCTGGATATTTCCAGCGCTTCGGCGGGGGCGTTTAGTTTTCTCTCGAAGGCGCAGCCGCCTGCCGCCAACATGCAGGCGCTCGCCTTAATTCGCCAGACCTTTCCCGCTTTGGGTTCGGTCATGCTCACCGAATCCAGCAGTTCAGGTGGTATGTATGTATTTGAGGGTTCTTTTAACCAGATGGGCAATGATTGGAAATCGCGCCAATCGACCATGATTACCACCAATATCCTGGCAGGCGCTGGGAAGATGGGACCCGATACCATCGTCTGGGCAATTGTTGCCAAAGGCGAACTTGCAGCCGTAAAATGAGCGGCTGATGTTTTTGTAAGGGTTCATTTCTCTGATACAATCGGGGACATGCGCGCTAATCCTGGCATCGAATCGACCAAAGCCGCTGAGCGCGGCGTGCCTTCGTTGGTCTGGCGCGCCGGGCAGGAACGCCGTTTGCAGATGATCCTGCAGGCGGCGGGTGACCGCAGGCGCGGCGCAGTGCTGGTGGATGGCTGCGGGGTGGGCATGTACCTGAACCGGCTGGCACAGACCGCCCGGCAGGCAGTCGGGCTGGAGATCGAGTTTGAACGTTGTGTCGAAGCGCGCCAACTGAATCCACTGGTGGTGTGCGGCGCAGGAGAACATCTGCCTTTTGCCGCCGATACGTTCGATCTGGTGTTGAGTCACGAGGTGCTGGAGCATGTGCAGGATGACCGCCAGGTCATCGCCGAGATGGTGCGCGCGCTCAAACCCGGCGGCAGGCTGGCGCTTTTTTGTCCCAACCGCGGCTATCCCTTTGAGACTCACGGCATTTACTGGCGGGGAAGCTACCGTTTTGGCAATATCCCCCTGGTCAATTACCTGCCGCGCCGCCTGCGCGACCGCCTGGCGCCGCATGTGCGGGTTTATTCCAGCGGCGACCTGAAGCGGTTGTTTGCCGGACTGGCTGTGAAGATGATCGGGCAATCGATTATCTTTGGCGCGTATGATAACATCATCGCCCGCCATCCCTGGCTTGGCAGGCAGGTGCGCGCCCTGCTTCAAGCGCTCGAATCGACTCCGCTGCGCCGCCTGGGCTTATCGCATTTCTGGGTAATAGAAAAACTTGATTCGAAAGAGGTAATCGATCCATGAAAAATATCCTTTGCATCGGCGCTGGCTACGTGGGCGGTCCGACGATGGCGGTGATCGCCCAGCATTGCCCGAGTTATCGGGTGGTGGTGGTGGATATCAACGAGCAGCGCATCGCTGCCTGGAACTCGGATCAGCTCCCCATTTACGAACCTGGACTGCTGGAAATCGTGCAGGAGGTGCGCGGGCGGAACCTGTTTTTCCGCACCGACATCCCCGAACAAATTGCCGCGGCTGACATCATCTTTGTCAGCGTAAACACCCCCACCAAGACCTTTGGGCAGGGCGCTGGCAGAGCCGCCGACCTGCAATATTGGGAGAAAACCGCCCGCCAGATTGTCGAAGCCTCCAACAGCAACAAAATTGTGGTCGAAAAAAGCACCCTGCCAGTGCGCACGGCTGAGGCAATGGAGACCATCCTCAACTCAAACACCAAAGGGCTGCATTTTGATGTGATTTCGAACCCCGAATTCCTTGCCGAAGGCACCGCAGTGCGTGATATGCAGAACCCCGACCGGGTTTTAATCGGCGGACGCAACACGGTGGAAGGGCAGCGCGCGGTTCAAGCGTTGGTCGAAATATACGCTCATTGGGTGCCGCGTGAGCGCATTCTGACCACCAATCTGTGGTCGAGCGAACTTTCCAAATTGACTGCCAACGCCTTCCTGGCGCAGCGCATTTCTTCAATCAATGCGATTTCTGCCTTGTGCGAAAAAACCGAAGCGGATGTCGAGGAAGTGGCGCGCGCCATCGGCATGGACAGCCGCATTGGCGCAAAATTTTTACGCGCCGGGGTGGGCTTTGGCGGTTCCTGTTTCAAAAAGGATATTTTGAACCTGGCTTACCTGTGTGAGCACAACGGCTTGCACGAGGTCGCCGCGTATTGGGAACAGGTGGTGCGGATGAACGAATATCAAGAGGCGCGCTTTGTCTCGAACATGGTGGAAGCCATGTTCAACACGGTGGCGAACAAGCGGATCGCCCTGTTTGGCGCAGCCTTTAAAGCGCATACCAGCGACACCCGCGAAAGTCCCGCCCTCGAAGTGTGCCGCGCTTTGCTGGAGGAGCAGGCGGAAGTGACCTTGTGCGACCCGTATGCGCTGGAGAACGCCCGTCTCAGCCTGGGAGCCCCCTTAGAGCGGGTGCGGTTCGAAATCGACCCGTACAAGGCAGCCGATAACGCTCATGCGATTGCGGTTTTGACCGAGTGGCCGCAATTCCGCGACCTGGACTACGCGGTAATTTATCAAAAGATGGTCAAGCCCGCCTTCATTTTTGACGGGCGCAACCTGCTGGATCATCGGCGCCTGTTTGCGCTGGGCTTCAATGTGTATGCCATCGGCAAGCCGCCGCTCAGACACTACCACAATGGCTCAGCCGGATAAGCGGCAGCAGCGGTTGGATAGACCAGGTCAATCCACCAATCGGAAGTCGTAGATGCCATTCTGGACGGGATAGCGCCTGCCGCAGGAGGGGCAGGTAATTTCGGGCGGCGTGTCTGCCAGCGGGCAAAAGCCGCAGGCTGGGCAGCGGAAAAACGCCTCTGCGCTGGCGGGCGCAACCATTGGTTCGATGGAAAACGAGCCGACCGCCCGGCTGCGGATGAAGACGCTGGGGCTGAGCTGCCAGGCATCGCCGGTCAACTGCGCCAGCGCGTCCAGCGCGACCAGCGCCTTTAATGGCAGAATTTTCTTGAACAGGTTGAACCGAAAGTGCGAGACGGTCAGGGTGCGCTCCAACGCGAATCCTGATGTTCGCAGCCAGGCGCGCACCGTGGAAGGATGAAAATCATAATTGAGCGGGGCAAATTCCACCGGTTCCGGCGAGAAAGGATTCCAGCTTTGGCGGCGCAGGAAATACCGCAGAATGGCTTTCAGGTTCTGTTTGTTGGCAAATTCCAGGAGAAACACCGCGCCGGTCGCCAGCGCCTGCCGTACCTGTTTGAGCGCGAGCGAAGGCTCAGCAAGGTGATGCAGGGTGCGTATCATGGTAGCAGTTTCGAATACGCCCGGCGCGAACGGCAGGCGGTAGATATCGGCTGCCACAAAGCGGTAGCGCTCACCGCCCCCAAGCCGCTGCTGCGCCTGTTCGAGCTGGGTGCGGGAGTAATCGAGCAGGACAATGTGTTCAAAGCCGGTATAACGCGGCGTATTGCGCCCGGCGCCTGCGCCGAGTTCAAGCAGGTTTTTACCCGCCGCGGGCAGCAGCCGCCTCAGTGCCACACCTTCTACCGCGTCTTCGTATGCCCGACCGCCCCTCTCCCAAAACGAGGTTTGGTAGTCTGAGCCTTCATAGTTACAAATGGGAGGATGGGTCATGAACCGTGATCGATATGTCCTTTGCAGCAAAGTATCCGGGCAGGTTTGCCGGCGGCACCCAGACTTGCCTCCTTACCGCTGCTTCCTCTCGGACCTGACGGGGTTCGGGGGGTTCTGCCGCGCCGGTCCCACCCGGATACGCCCCAAGCATACCTTATCTGGAGAAGGCTGTCAACAAATCCCTGGTCTTATCCCACAACAAATACTTTTCCTGCGGTGCGACAATATGGAGGTGTCATTGCGAGCCGCAGGCGCTTTTCCTGCGGCGCGGCAATCCCCAAGATGGGCGTGGAGGTCGCTTCGCTCCGTTCGCGACGACACGGGGGCGGGCGCGGGGGAGGAATCGCTTGCCGTCTCCGGCGCTTGGCTGTATAATGCGGATAATTGAATATTGCCTTCGGGTGCCTTATCCCCCGGATGGGGAGGCTTACAGGCGAAACCGGTGCAAGTCCGGTGCTGACCCGCAACTGTAAACCTGAGAATCACACTACCGCTGATTTTCAGCCAGCCAGGTCGCCCGCCCGAAGGAGTTACCCTAGCCTCGCGGAAAGGAGGTGGTAACCGCCAGCTTCTTGTGTTGTTTGGCAGTTTCCCCCTCCCTGTTTCTCGACAGGGAGTTTTGTTTTCGGGCGCTGCCTGGTTCGCTCTATTGGATTGAATGATTGCCTGACAGGAAGTGTTCTCCATGAAATCGTTGTCTCGTTGGTTCGTTCTTATCAGTCTGTTTGCCTTTTTGTTGTCCGCCTGCGCTCCGGCTGCTCCAATCGCTGCGCCGGTCAGCGCCGTTACCCAGCCCGCCGCCACGTATGCCGCTCCCAAAGCGACTGCCAGTTATCCGCCTGCCCAGTCGCAGCCGACGGTTAAATCCTCTGCGTATCCTGCGGCGCAAACCATCGTGGTCAAAGATGGTTTGGGACGCGACATCACCATCCCCATGCCGCCCAAGCGTATCCTTTCGCTGGCGCCATCCAATACCGAATTGTTGTTCGCGGTCGGAGCGGGAGCCCAAATGGTGGGGCGCGACGAGTATTCAAATTACCCCGAAGAAGCGAAAAAACTGCAGAGCGTGGGTACAATGCGCAAGATGAACACCGAAGCAGTGGTTGCCCTCAAACCCGACCTGGTGCTGGCGGCGGGTATCACCGCGCCAGAGCAGATCAAGGCTCTGGAGGAATTGAAACTGACCGTGTTTGCGATCAGCAACCCCAAAGACCTGGACGGATTGTACGCGAATATCAGCCTGGTTGGAAAAATAACCGGCAATGACGCCAGGGCTGCTGCTCTGGTTTCGCAGCTCAAGCAGCGGGTTGCGGCGGTCAGCGAGAAGGTCAAAACCGCCAAGACCCAGCCGCGCGTGTTCTATGAAATGGACGGGACAGATCCGCTCAAGCCGTACACTGCCGGACCAGGAACGTTTTTGGATACCCTGGTTACGATGGCAGGCGGGAAAAACGTGGGGGGCGTGCTTAAAGAACCATGGGCGCAGATGAGCTCAGAAGAAATCGTGAAGCAAGACCCGGAGATCATCATCCTGGGTGATGCGGCGTACGGCGTCAAACCGGAAGATGTTGCCAAACGCGCCGGGTGGGACAAGATCAGCGCGGTGAAAAACAAGGCGGTCTATCCCTTTAATGACGACCTGACCAGCCGCCCAGGTCCGCGCCTGGTGGATGGATTGGAAGAGCTGGCGAAGCTGATTCATCCTGAGCTGTTCAAGTAAAGTCGATATGAATACCTCCAACTCCCCGCAACCAGACCTGAAGAAAGAGAAGGCGTCGGCTGTTCACCGGCTGTCTCCCTATATCATTTGCGCGCTGGCGTTGTTTGCCGCCCTGGTGCTGGGCGCGGGGATTGGAGCGGTTGCCATACCGCCGCTGGAAGTGCTTGCCATTTTGGCGTCGCGTCTTCCCCTGGTGCAGATCCATCCTGCCTGGTCAGAGGCGTTCGAGACGATCTTATTTGATATCCGCCTGCCGCGCACGCTGCTGGTTGCCATCACCGGCGCGGCGCTGGCAGGCAGCGGAGCGGCTTATCAGGGCTTGTTCCGCAACCCGCTGGCAGATCCATACCTGATCGGGGTGGCATCCGGGGCGGGGTTAGGGGCTGTGCTGGCGATGTCGTTTCAATTTCCGGCATCCCTGGGGGGGATGGCGGCGATCCCGCTGGCGGCATTTGCGGGGGCGCTGCTGACTGTCGCGCTGGTGTATTCGCTGGCGCGGGTGGGGCGCTCTGCGCCGGTTACCACCCTCATCCTGGCAGGGGTCGCCACCAGCGCTTTTGCAGCAGCGCTCAGCACCTTCTTGATGCTGCGCTCGCAGGAGCAGCTGCGCCGCGCGATTGCCTGGACGCTGGGCGGCTTTGCGTTTGGGGGGTGGCAGCCGGTGTTGGTGCTGCTGCCTTATACCCTGGTGGGGCTGGGTGTGATCATCCTCATGGGGCGCTCGATTAATGTGCTGCAATTTGGCGAAGATCAGGCGCGCCAGATGGGGTTGAATGTCGAGCGGGTGAAGCTGGCGCTGGTGCTGGCGGCTTCTCTCACCACGGCGGCTGCGGTATCATTTTCTGGAATTATCGGTTTTGTCGGTCTGGCAGTGCCGCATCTGGTGCGCCTGCTGTGGGGCGGCGATTACCGCCAGGTGGTGCCGCTCTCAGTCCTGGCAGGGGGAGCAGTTTTGTTGGTGGCGGATATTCTGGCGCGGGTGATACTGGCGCCCGAAGAGCTCCCGCTGGGCATTGTTACCGCGCTGGCGGGTGCGCCGTTTTTCCTCTGGCTGCTAAGACGGGCAAAACAGCAGGCGTTTTGGTAATGGCTTTGAAAAGGTGAGAGAAGGTATGCTGGAAATTTTTGATTTGAATGTGAAATATGGCGCCCGCCCGGTCCTTTCGTGTGTTTCGCTGACGCTCAAACCAGGGGAGGTGCTGGCGGTGATTGGTCCAAACGGCGCGGGGAAATCAACCTTGATCCGCGCTCTGAGCGGGGTAGTGGTGCCGGTTGCCGGTTCGGCGCGGGTGAATGGTCTGGATTTGCTGAAAATGAAGCCTGAGCAGCGCGCGCGCCTGGTCGCGGTGGCGCCCCAGGCGGTGCGCCTGCCAGAAGCCTTTACCGTTTTCGATACGGTTTTGATGGGGCGCACTGCCTACCTGGGCTGGTTTGGGCGCGAGGGCGAGAAAGACCGCCAGATTGCCTGGCAGGCGATGGAAAAAACCGGCACGGCTGGGCTGGCAGAACGGCGCATGGGTGAGCTTTCGGGCGGTGAGCAGCAGCGCGTGATGATCGCCCGCGCGCTGGCGCAGCGCGCGCCGGTGCTGCTGCTGGATGAGCCTACCGCTCACCTTGACCTTAAATACCAATCCGGTATCCTGCAATTGGTGCGCAGTCTGGCTGAGTCAGAAGGCTTAGCCGTGCTGGCAGCACTGCATGATCTCAACCTGGCTGCGCTGTATGCGCACCGGGTAGCCTTGCTGGTAGATGGCTGCTTTCGCGCAGTGGGTCAACCGGCAGAGGTGTTGACGCCTGAACTGCTCAGCGCCGCCTATCATGTGCCGGTAAACGTGGTGGCGCATCCAATGTACGGCACACCTCTGGTTCTGCCGGATGGCAGGTAGCGCACGGGTGTAGTCCATGATGTCACTGGATCAAATCTCCTCTTCACAGCGCCATCCGCTCTTATCCCGCACACTGCAGGCTGCCATTCCAGCCACCTGCGGCGAACTGGTGCAGGGCAGCCTGGGCGGAGTTCCCTGCCTGGTATCCTGTCCCATCGAACGGTACAGTGTCGCCAACCTACGGACAAATTCAACCCGCACCTGGGAGCTTCCCGCTCATTTGCCCAAGCTTTCAAGCGCGTTCCGCCTGGCGTTAACCCGCCTGCCCGGCGCTCCAAAGGGCGGGGTGGTTAGCGTGCAATCTGACCTGCCGGCAGGCAGGGGATATGGCTCAAGCACAGCCGATATTGGCGCGGCGTTGTTCGCGCTGGGAAAATTAAGCGGCGGCTGGGCTGATCCATACCAGGTGGCTCGCCTGGCAGTGCAGGTTGAACCGACCGATAGTTCTCTCTTTAATGGTCTGGTCTTGTTTGACCATCGAACAGCCAGTTTTTATGAAAGTTTTGGCGCCGCGCCGGAGTTGATGGTGCTGGTGATCGATCCTGGCGGCAGCGTGGATACCCTGAGTTTTAATCAAAAGGATCACCGCGATCTGTTACAACGCCTGGCGCCTGACCACAAACAGGCGTTTAACCTGCTGCGTTCCGGGCTAAGGCAGCGCGATATGCAGGCGGTGGGTGAAGCCGCCACCTTAAGTTCGCGGCTGCACCAATCCATTTTGTATAACCCGCTGCTGGAAACGGCGTTAGACCTGGCGCGCCAGGTGCGGGCTGTGGGAGTATGCCGCGCGCATTCCGGCACCTTATTGGGCTTGCTGATGGATGCCGAATCAAACGATTTGGATGCGGTGTTGAGATATGTGCGTTCCAGGCTGCCTGCCGATGTGGACCTGTCGATGTACCCCCTGACTGGCGGCGGTCCGCGTTATCCATCCCGCCAGGGCAAGGAAAAAGGATGACCGCGCGTACCTTGATGGTGATGGGCGCTTCTTCTTCTGCAGGCAAGAGTCTGCTGGTTACCGCCCTGTGCCGCATCTATGCCCGGCGCGGCTGGAAGGTTGCGCCCTTTAAAGCGCAAAACATGAGCAACAACGCTGCCGTTTGCCGCGGCGGAGAGATTGGCAGGGCGCAAGCCGTGCAGGCGTTTGCGGCTGGAATTGAGCCGTCCGTCGAGATGAATCCGGTGCTGCTGAAACCCGAAGCCGATCACCGCAGCCAGGTGGTGGTGCTGGGCAAGGTGTGGGAGACGCTGCCAGCGCGCCGGTATTACGATTATAAGCAGTCGCTATGGCAGGTGGTCGCCAGCAGCCTGGATCAACTGCGGGCGAAGTATGATTTGGTGGTGATCGAGGGAGCGGGCAGCCCGGCGGAACTCAACCTGCACAAGAACGATATCGTTAACCTGGCGGTGGCGCGGTATGCGCGCAGCCCGTCTTTGCTGGTAGGCGATATCGACCGCGGAGGGGTGTTTGCGCAACTACTCGGCACGTTGTGGTTATTAGAACCCGAAGACCGCCGCCTGATCCGCGGCTTGATCGTGAACAAGTTTCGCGGGGATATTCGCCTGTTCACGGAGGGGGTGAAGATGTTGGAGGAGCGCGGGGGAGCGCCGGTGCTGGGAGTGGTGCCTTACCTGCATGATCATGGCATTGCCGAAGAGGACGCGGTGGCGGTGGAAGGGCAAAGCGCTCTACCGGAGACTGGCGGGCTGGATTTGGTGGTGATCCGCTTGCCGCGTATCAGCAATTTTGATGATTTTGATCCGCTGGTGATGACGCCGGGGGTGCGTGTGCGGTATGTGGATGCGCCTGAATGGATCCGGCAGCCACACGCCATCCTTCTGCCCGGAACCAAAAGCACGATGGCAGACCTGCTCTGGCTGCATGAGCGCGGGTTAAGCGCCGCGATTTGTGCGCTTGCGCGGCGCGGCACGCCGGTCGTCGGGGTTTGTGGGGGATACCAGATGCTGGGCGAACGGATCCTTGACCCGCTGCACGTCGAGTCAAGCCGGGATGAAGTGCCGGGGCTAAACCTTTTGCCCATCCAAACGACCTTTGCGGGGGCAAAAGCCGCGTACCGCAGTGAAGCCCGCGTGATCGGCGGTCATGGTTTTTGGCAGGGGCTGAAGGGGCAAACCCTGAGCGGGTATGAAATTCACATGGGGCAAACGGCTGCGGTAGAAGGCGCTGCGCCGGATGCGCTTTTCGAAATAATCCAGCGCGAGGGGATGAGCGCGCGCCTGGCGGACGGGTTTTGCTCGCCAGATGGGCGCATCTTCGGCTGCTATCTGCACGGATTGTTTGACCATGACGGGTTTCGCCGCGCCTGGCTGGCGAGCCTGGTCAATCCCGAAACCGGTGATGGGGCGGTTCAGCCCGCTTTTCCCGCCGCCGCTTTTGGCGATTTACGCCGCGCCGCTTTCGACCGGCTGGCGGATGCGGTCGAATCGGCGCTGGACATGGCGCGCCTGGACGCGCTCCTGGATGAGCCGCTATGATCGATGCTGCCATTCCGATCTTTCTCCTGGCAGTGCTGCTCGACCGTTTTCTGGGCGACCCTCCCAACCGTTTTCATCCGGTGGTGTTGATGGGCAGCTGGATTCGCACGCTTGCCAGCCGTGCGCCTGCCGCAGGCGCGAGAGCGCAGTTTTTTTATGGCATGGGGATCATCCTGGCTGGAGCGCTGGTCTTTGGGCTGCCGGTCGTGGCTTTCTTGTGGCTGCTGGGGATGTACCCGCTGATCGGGGTGGTGGTTAGCGCGCTGCTGCTGAAACTGGTTTTTGCCTTGCGGCGCTTGCTCGAAGCGGGGCGCGAAGTGCAGGCAGCCTTAGCATGTTCCGACCTGCCGGAAGCGCGCCGATTGCTTGCCTGGCACCTGGTCAGCCGCGATACCAGCCGCCTGGATCAGGGGCTGGCGGCTTCGGCAGTCGTCGAATCGCTGGCGGAAAATTTGACCGACAGCTTTGTCGCTCCGCTCTTCTATTTCATGCTGGGGTGCTGGCTGGGGCATCCAGCGCTGGGAGTGGCGGCGGCATGGATTTACCGCCTGAGCAATACCGCAGATGCCATGATCGGTTACCACAGCGAGCGTTACGAATACCTGGGGAAGTTCGCCGCTCGCCTGGATGATGTCTTGAACTGGCTGCCCGCGCGCATCTCGGCGCTGCTGCTGGTGCTGGCGGCGCCCCTGGCGGCGGCGCAGGCGGGCGGCGCCATGCGGCGCGCCTGGCAGACAATGGTTGGGCAGCATGCCCGCACTGCCAGCCCCAATGCCGGGTGGACGATGAGCGCTGCGGCTGGGGCGCTGGGGGTCATCCTGGAGAAGGAGGGTCATTACCGCCTGGAAGGCGGCGCCCGCTTCCCCAGCGCGCCGGATATCCGCCGCTGCGAACGCCTGGTACTGACTGCCGCCATGATCTGGGTTTTGCTGCAGACCGCGCTGCTTTGGGGGTTCAGATATGTTTTCTGATGCGCATGGGGGCTTAAACCGGGCAGAACTGCGCGAGGCGGGTTTTCAAGCGCAGGATGTGGTCGATTTTAGCGTCAATACCAATCCGTTTGGTCCTCCGCCTGCGGTGCTTGCCGCCCTGGCGCAGTATGATCCGTCTGCCTATCCTGACCGCGAGGCGCTGGAATTGAGAGAAGGTCTGGCGCAGCAGAATCGGGTAGAAATCAACCAGGTGCTGGCGGGCAATGGGGCAGCGGAACTGATCTGGCTGGCAGCGCGCGCTTTCTTATCGCCGGGCGACCGCGCCTTGGTGGTGAGCCCGAGTTTTGGCGAGTATGCGCGGGCAGCCCAGGCGGGCGGCGCAGCCGTCATTGAATACCGCGCTCAACCGCCTGATTTTCATCTCGATGTTGACAGATTGATTGAGACGATTCGCAAGGCGCAGCCAAAGCTGGTATTCCTGTGCAACCCCAACAACCCGACCGGTATTTTTCTGAAGGATGAGGAAATTTGTGCGATCAACGCCGCCTGCGCCAGGGGGATATTGGTATTGGATGAAGCCTACCGCGCTTTTGTAACCGGCACGCCCTTCGCGCCGCCGCTGGATGAGAATATGCTGGTGCTGCGTTCGATGACCAAGGATTTTGCCATTGCCGGGCTGCGCTTGGGCTATGCGATTGGCAGGGCAGATGTGATTGCCGCGCTAAAAAACGTTCAGCCGCCGTGGAGCGTCAATGCCGCAGCCCAGGCGGCGGGGCTGGCTTGCCTGGCTGAGATTGAAACTGTGCAGAAAACCCTGGCGCAGACGCGCATTCTGGCAGACAGGTTATCGGATGAATTGAGGCAATTGGGGGCAAACGTCGCGCGGACTACCCTTCACTACCGCCTGGTGGATGTAAGCCCACTGGCGGGCAGTGAATTTCGCAGGCTTCTGCTTCGCAGCCGGTTGGTGGTGCGCGACTGCGCCAGTTTTGGGCTGCCCCATTATGTGCGGGCAGGCACGCGCCTCGAAGAGGATAACCGGCACCTGATCAATTCCTGGCGATTGTTGATATAATTCCTTCTCATGCTCTCCATCTGGAAAAAAATCGAAACCTGGCTGACCGGTCCTATTGACCCGATCACCCAGCATAACATGCGCGTTGATCTGGTAAGCGCGATGCTGGTGGGGTTCATGTTAGGCGCGAATGGCTTTATTCCGGTGGTGCTGCGCCGCCTGGGCGCCAGCCCAACAGAGCTGGCAATTTTCAATATGCTGTTTTATATCGGCATTGCTTTGTCAGGGGTGGGGATGCTGCTGATGCGCGGAATGTCGCCGCTCACTTTCTCCAGCCTGTGCTGGGGTTTGGGGCGCGTCAGCCTGTTCTTTATTGCCCTGGTCACCAATGTGCCGGGCTTCCTGGTGGTAACGGGGTTTTATTCGCTGTTCATTTCTCTTGCCGGACCGGCGTATTCGCGCCTGGTAACAGATATGTTCGCGCCTGAGGCGCGCGGAAAAGTGATGGCATTGGTGCGGGTGGGCATGGCGCTGGTGATGATGCTGTACACCCCGCTTGCTGGCTGGATTCTGGATACCTTAGGCTACCGGGTTCTGTTTCCCGCCAGCGCTGCCATCGCTTTAATCAGTCTGATTATTTTCCAAAAGGTCAAAGTCTCGCGCGAGCCAGTGCCGATGGAATCGATGGAAACCAGCCGCGATACCTATAATCCTTTCACGTATCCCCGCAGTTTTGTTATTCATCTTGGCGCGCTGATCCTCTTGGGTCTGGGCGGGATGATTCCCTTTAGCATCATTCCGATCATACAGGTTGACCAACTGAAATTGAGCTACACCGAGCTGGGCTGGTTGAATCTGGTGATGAATCTGTTCTGGCTGGTGGGGTATTTTTTGGCAGGCAGGCTGGTTGACCGCTGGGGTGCGGTGCGGGTGGTGCAGTTGGGGGCTCTTATGAATATGTTGTGGCTGGCGCCATACCTGTTTGCCAGCCAGGGCTGGATGCTGCTGCCCGCTTTTGTTGCGGCGGGGTTTGCCAACGCGTGTATCGACCTGGGTTTTTTTAATGCCGTCTTGCAGCTCAACCCGCAGAACCGCGTGATGCAGGCGACCTCTCTGCAATCGCTGGTGATCGGCGCGCGCGGTCTGGTATCCCCGTTTATCGGCGTGGGCATGCTCAGCCTGGGCGCCAGTTATGCAACGGTGCTGCTGGTTGCTTTGGGTTTCAGTCTGTCCGCCGTGTTGGTAATTTTCTTGATCCGCACCCGTTAATCTTTTTTCTTGTCCTCATACCAGGAATAGATTTTGCGGGGGGTGAGTTTCACCACCAGGTTTTCATCGTCATGAATCCAGGATTGAGGTTCAGGTTTCATCACGCCCTCTGGTCCGAGATAACGCACGTAAATCTCATGCGTCTTTTGGAAAACGAACTCACGCGGCTGGGTGATGACCTCGGCTTTGCCCTCCATGATGACCGCCCGCATACCGCGTTCAGGAGTCGATTCGGTATCCACCACCATGGAAACGCGCGGGTTGTCCAGTAATTCTTTGAATTTCCGCGTGCTGCGAAATCCGCTGACCCATATACTCTCGCCGTCCCACTGGTACCACAAAGGCACCACATGCGGCTGGCAGTTCTTTTTCGAGGCGGTTGCCATCCGCGCCAGCAGCGGCTCCGCCAGGAACGAGTCCATCATCTCTTTTGGCATTGCCATCTCTACTCCTCCAGATTTTTTCTTTTTCGATGTCCTCGAAACCTGTTCATGTGCGACCTTCAAACAGGTTTCTGCCCTGCACCAGAGCAGCCATTTTTCGGTCTGCCACGCTGCGCGGCAGCATCCAAAATCCACAATCGGGGTGCACCCAACGCACGCGCTCAGCGCCCAATATTTTTACCGCGTGTTCGATACGGCGCGCTACGGTGTCTGGCGTCTCGACCTGGTTGTCCTTGATATCGATGATGCCAACTCCCAGCTTGATTTCGGGGCGCAGGCTGCGGAACAGTTCCAGCTCGGCAAATTCACGCCGCGCAAATTCGAGCGCCAGATGATGCACTTCCAGGCGGTTGAGGAAGGGCAAAAGGCTCTCCCAAAACCCTTTTTGAATGCTCTGACCGCCGTAATTGCCAAAACACAGGTGCAGGGCGCGTTCTCCCTTCACCGCCCGCAGGACGCGGTTGATCGGCTCGGCTGCCCATTCCGCGTCTTTGGGGTGACCGGAGAGGTTGGCTTCATCCACTTGAATGACCGGGGCGTCGATCTCGCTGACTTGAGCCGCCAGCACATCCGCCAGCGCCAGAGTCAGGCTACGCAAGTCGTGGTAGTGCTGGTCGAGCAGCGTTTTGGCGAGCATGTAGGGTGAGGTCAGGGTGAACTTCAGGGGGAGGTCAGTCAGAGAACGTACCCACAGGTAATCTGCCGGCAGATTCAACGTTCCTTCCCCTATCTGACTGTGGACAACGCCAGCCGGGCGGTTACGAAATGACATTTCGGGTTGGGCGTGAAAGGCGCGCAATTCAGCGCGGCTGAGCGAGGTGGAAATGCCAGCCATAGGACGGATGAAATACTCGATCATACCGTTGGTTTCGGGGTGGTTAACGTCGAACCGTGATAACTCGCCGTCCGAAATCACATCCAGTTTCGCCAGCTCCTGGGTCTTAAGCACCACCAACACAGCGTCGCGCAGATTCGGGGTGGAAGGGTACGCCGCCAGCCAGGCTGGAACAGGATAGCTGCCGATCACAGTGGTTTGGATTGTCGTGTTCATAGATATTTCCTCTGCTTTAATTGTACCGCTTCCTGAAGAGATCATGCATCTCAGGCTCCTCAATGGATGAGCGGGTAAAAATCCACCCGGCAATTCAACAGGGAATTGGGAAGGTTCGTGTTAGATCCGGAGAATATCCAACGTTCTGGCGCGACCGTGATACAATCGATGTTGTTTAATTCATTTATGGGGTCAATCAATGCCTGAATCTTCTTTTAAAATTGCAATTCCAATGGCAGGATGGGGGACGCGGATGCGCCCGCACACCTGGAGCAAGCCCAAACCCTTGATCGGGCTGGCAGGGAAAGCGGTGCTGGATTATGTGATCGATCAATTCGACAGCGTGCCGAACCGCCAAAACGCCGAGTTTGTCTTTATCGTTGGTCCGCAGGGCGACCAGGTGCGCACCTACATGGACCATCACTATCCTGACACGACCGCGCATTATGTCTTGCAATCGGAAATGCGCGGTCAATCAGACGCTTTGTTCCTGGCGCGCGAATACCTGCATGGACCGGTGCTTATGGCTTTTTCGGACACGTTGATCGAAACAGACCTGTCGTTCCTGAAGGATGAAACGTGTGATGTGCTTGCCTGGGTCAAGCGGGTGGAAGATCCGCGCCGGTTTGGGGTGGCGGAGATCAACTCTGCCGGGCTGGTAACCCGCCTGATCGAGAAACCGCAGGATATTCATAACAACCTGGTGGTGGTGGGGTTTTATTATTTCAAGAGTGGTGAACAACTCATTGCGGCAATTGAAGAGCAGATGCGGCGAAAAGTGACTCTGCGCGGCGAATTTTTCCTGACCGATGCGATCAACATCCTGCTGGAGCAGGGCATCTGCATGCGCACGCGGGAGATTCAAACCTGGCTGGACGCGGGAACGATTGACGCGCTGCTGGAGACAAACCAGTACCTGCTCACCAACCGCGCTGACAACAGCGCAGAAATCCCCCCCAAGCCAGGGGTCTCGATTATCCCGCCGGTGTATATTCATCCCTCCGCGCGAATTGAAGCCTGCGCCATTGGTCCGTATGTGTCGGTGGGGCGCGATTGCAGCCTGTCTCAGGCGGTGATAAAAAACTCGATCCTGGAAGACGGCACGCAGATAACCCGCATGATCCTGGAGGATTCGGTGGTGGGCAGCAATGTGCGGTTGGTTGGGCAGGCAACCCGCCTCAACCTGGGCGACAACTCTTGGGCGCAAAGTTGAGTCAGTAGAACAGAAGAAACCGATTGATCAACAGGGAGAACAGATGAGCAAATCTTACCTTTCACACCGTGTAGCCAACCTGAAACCTTCGGGAATCCGCAAATTTTTTGATATCGCCGCGACGATGAAGGATGTGATCTCACTGGGGATTGGCGAGCCGGATTTTGTAACCCCGGAGCCGATTCTTGAAGCGGGGGTGCGCTCGCTGCGCGCCGGAGAGACGCATTACACATCGAATGCGGGCATTTTCGAATTGCGCAAAGCGATTGCCCAACACCTGGAGCGTTTATACGGTGTTTCGTATGATCCGGCAAACGAGGTCATAATCACCGTGGGCGTGTCGGAAGGGTTGTATCTGGCGGCGAACGCGCTGCTGAACGCCGGCGATGAAGTGATTATCCCCACCCCGTGCTTTGTGTCTTACCAGGCGGAAGTCGAACTGGCGGGTGGTGTGCCGGTGGAGGTAGCAGGGAACATTGATGAGAATTTTGACCTGAACCCGCAGCGGGTGGCGGCAGCCATCACGCCGCGCACCCGCGCCATGTTGTTGGGCTATCCCAACAACCCTACCGGAGCGGTGGCTTCGCGCCAGACCTTGCTGGACGTGGCGAAACTGGCGCAGGAGCATGATTTGATCGTGATGTCCGATGAGATCTATGACCGGCTGGTTTACGGTGTGCAGCATGTCTGTTTTGCCGCTTTGCCGGGCATGAAAGAGCGCACGGTGCTGCTGGGCGGGTTTTCCAAGGATTATGCGATGACCGGCTGGCGGATTGGGTACGCGGCGGGACCGGCTGAAATCATCAAAGGGATGGTGCGCGTTCACCAATATACCATCATGTCCGCGCCGACCGTCTCGCAAACCGCGGCGCTGTATGCGATCGAAAAGGGGGAGGAGCATGTTCAGCGCATGGTGGCGGAATATGACCGCCGCCGCAGGTTGATTGTCAACGGGCTGAATGAGATTGGGCTGCGCACCTTTGAGCCGCGCGGAGCGTTTTACGCCTTTCCGCAGATCAGCGCCACCGGGCTGGATGACGACACCTTCGCAACACGGCTGCTGAATGAACACAGCGTGGCGGTTGTGCCGGGCTCTGCGTTTGGGGCGGGCGGCGCCGGTTTTGTGCGCTGTTCTTACGCCACTGCCTACGAAAAACTGGAAGAAGCCCTCGATCGAATCGAACGGTTTGTCAAAAAGCTGTAAGGTTTGCGGTTATTCCTGCACCAGCCGCATCGCCATTTTCTCCCATTCCCACAGGCGTTCAGGATGATACCTGACGGTGGAAATGTCTTTGAGAATGATTTCGGTGTGGCAGCCGCGCGTCTTGAGTAAAAACTCGCGCAGGTCTTGTTCCGCCTGCCCCAGCCGCCAGTCGTCCTCTGCCAGGACTGCCGGGTTTGGTTTGCGCGAGAAGACGTAATCATCCTGCACGGCGGCTGCGGCGCGTTCCAGGTCGATCCAGGGGCTCATCGAGACTTTGCGCAGGTTGGGGATGCGCCGCAGCACGCCCATTTTGATGTCCAGCGGCTCGCAGCAGCCATAATAGGTCAATCCCCAGCGCTCCAGCCAGCGCAGCTCGTGTTTCAGGGCAAATTCCCAGTGCATACGCGGCGAGACAGAGGAAAAAATCTGGGCGGTTGCGCAGCCCCAGTTGTTGTGCGGTTCGACATGGTCAGGATCAAATGGCTGCCCTGGCAGTTCATCGGTGTAACCGTACCCGCCTGAACCAATGCGGGTGTTGTCGTTGTTTAGCGATAACAGGTTGAGGTGTACCCATTGATCCAGTTCAGAAAGGTAAGCATCGACCAGGCGCGCGATGACCGCCTGCACCATCTCCGGGCGGTCAACCAGGTCGCGCATGGCGTCCTCGACGCCCCACCAGCGGATTAATTCATCCCAGGGGGCAAACCAGATTCCTTTTTTTCCAACCAGTTTGACCGGCAAGATATCGCCAAAGATGGCATTCATGGTTTCATAGTTTTGCTGGGTGGCTTGCACATCATACAGCACCACCGGATTCTTGATCTTTTCGATATCCTCTGGTTCGCTGATCTGGCGGTGAAAGTGGCGCGAGACAATGGTATTGCTGGCATCCGTTTTGACAATATCCACGTCCTCTTTCAGCCCGAAACCGGTGGTGTGGATGACTTTTGCGCAGGCGATATACTCATCCACAATCATATCTGCCGGCATATGCCGCCACTGGTACAGCAGGCGGCGCAGGCTCTGTTCGATGTCCTGCGCCCAGGGGTGCGTGGTTTGCAGGGTGAGTTCGTCTTGCACGTTCATCTCGTGCCAGGGAATCTCGTTGATCCAGACCATTGGGCGGACAGAGTCGAGCTGGTTAAGCCTGCGCCACAATTCGGCTTTTTCTTTGTGGATTGGCAGGGCGGCGATTTTTGCCTGTTGGTCCGCCAGGCGGCGTAAAATTTCGATATCTTTGGCAGGCAGGGTGATCATGGGGCATTCCTTTGGATAAGAAGATCATCTACTCGAGGTCAGGAATTCAAATTCAATACCCCCTTGAGACCTGTCCTGAGGATCAGGCTTTGGTGAACACGTCCTTTTGGACAGATCTCTTGGGAAAGGTCAATTCTTGTGAGAAGCGCCCGCCAGGCAACTGGCGTATGCAGCATCTTGGAATGATACCATAAAATCGTTTTGGTCAGGCATCCGATACGCCCGCCCCCGCGCCTCCACCCCCTTATGCCGCCGCGAGCGCCTGCGGCGAGCGCAGTGAAGCGACCTCCACATCCATTTTGGAGACTGCCGCGCCGCAGCCCGATAATAAAAAAGGCGCAGCAATATCTCCATTTTTTTTGTAATTATTTTCGCATCTTGAAAAATTGGCTGCTTGTGGGATAATTGGTCATATTTGGGTGCGGATCTATAACTGGAAACCTGGAGAGAAATCAAGTGAAACAAACGCGAAAAATTACGGCGATTGAACAAAATTTGCTCGGCGTGCGGATCGAGGAATCCCCCGCTTTGCTGCCCGGTCTGGCGTTGTGCGCCGTGCTGGCAGTTGTCAGCATCTGGCTGAGCGATGTGATTGGGATCAACCTGCTCGGGTTTGAAAAATCACCCATCTCGGCGGTGATTGTCGCCATCATCCTCGGTTTAATCGTGGGCAACCTGCTTCCCCTGCCCGCCTGGGTCAAACCGGGTTTCAACTTTGCGGTGCGCAAGGTGCTGCGCCTGGGCATCATCCTGCTCGGCATCCGCCTGAGCATTTATGATGTGTTTAAACTGGGCGTGTTGGGCATCCCGATTGTGGTGCTGTGCATCACCGGCGCACTGCTGCTGACGGATTATCTGGCGCGCTGGTTAAAATTGCCGCAGCGCCTTGGCACGCTGATCGCAGTCGGCACGTCCATTTGCGGCGCGTCAGCGATTGTTGCTACCAGCCCGGCGATCGAAGCCAAAGAAGAGGAGATCGCCTACGCGGTGGCGGTCATCACCCTGTTCGGCATCCTCGCCACCCTGCTTTATCCCTATGCGGCGCACGCCATCTTCCAGGCGGATGCGCTGCGCGCCGGGCTGTTTCTGGGCACTTCGATTCACGAGACGGCGCAGGTTTCAGGCGCTGGATTGGTGTACGCCGAGGTGTTTTCCGCTCCTCAGGCACTGAATGTGGCTACCGTCACCAAACTGGTGCGCAACACGCTGATGGTGGCGGTGGTGCCGCTGATGGCGTATGTATATTCGCGGCGCGGCGGCAAAGGCAGGCAGGTTTCGTTCAGCCAGCTTTTCCCGCTCTTTATCCTGGGCTTTTTGGCAACGGCTGTCTTACGCACCATTGGCGACGCCTTTCTGAACAGCGGAGCAGCCGCTTACGGCATCTGGAACGCCGCCGGTTGGAAAGCCCTGCACACCGCCACTGCCAACTGGGCTTCGAATTTCCTGGTGGTGGCGCTGGCTTCGGTGGGTCTCACCACCCGCTACAGCATTTTGAAGGGTTTGGGGATCAAACCGCTGCTGGTGGGTCTCTTCGCCGCGCTGATGGTCGGCTTTTTAAGCTGGCTCGCCATCTTGCTGCTGGGTGGACAGGGCGTTTTGTAACCTAAAGGGGATTCGACTATGCCATCATCTCTTCCGACCCATGCCATTGAACTGCTGCGCTGGGACTGGGCAGATTATCAGCCGTTTTACCAGACATTACAAAACCAGAACCTCACCGCTCAAAACGTGGAAGACTGGTTGAAAGACTGGTCGCGCCTGAGCGAGTGTATCAACGAGCAATACAACCGCCTGTATGTTGCCATGACCGCCAGCACCGCCGATCAGGCGGCTGAACAGCGCTTCCAGCATTACCTCGATTCGATCTACCCGCCCAAACTGGCGGCGGAGCAGGCGCTGAAAGAAAAATTACTCGCCAGCGGCTTACAGCCAGCAGGTTTTGAGCTGCCCCTGCGCTGTATGCGCAGCGACGCCGAACGGTTTCGCCAGCAGAACATCCCCTTGCTGGCGCTGGATGAAAAACTCGCCAACGAGTACAACCAGATCGTCGGCGCACAAACCGTGACCTGGCAGGGCGTTGAAACCACCCTGCCGCAATTGAAACCCGTTTTCCAGAACCCCGATCGACAGGTTCGCGAACAAGCCTGGCGGCTGGGGGCGGAGCGTCAACTGGCAGACCGTGAAGCCTTGAATGACCTGTGGCGCAGGCTGCTTTCCAATCGTTTGAGCGTGGCAGCCAACGCCGACCTGCCCTCTTACCGCGATTACCGCTGGAGCCAGATGTACCGCTTCGATTACACCCCGGCTGACTGCCGCACCTTCCATGAAGCGATTGAGCGGGTGGTGGTTCCGGCTGCCAGGCGGGCATATAAACGCCGGCAGCAGCGCCTGGGGGTCAAAACGCTGCGCCCCTGGGATCTTGAAGTTGATCCGCTGGGACGCCCGGCGTTGAGACCTTTTCAGACCGCCACCGAGTTAAGGGTGGTCGCCTCGCGCGTTTTCCACCAGGTCGATCCGGTGTTGGGCGGCTATTTCGACCAGATGACAGCGGAAGGATTGCTCGACCTGGAAAACCGCAAGAACAAAGCCCCCGGCGCTTATTGTACCGATTATCCCGCTATCCGCCGCCCGTTTATCTTTATGAACGCGGTCGGCATTCACGATGACGTTCAGACGCTGCTGCACGAGGGCGGGCATGCCTTTCATGTCTTCGAGTCGGCTCATTTGCCCTATTACCACCAAATGGCTGCGCCGATGGAGTTCGCCGAGGTGGCTTCGATGGGCATGGAATTTTTGGCAATGCCATATCTCGACCGCGAACAGGGCGGATACTATTCGCGGGATGATGCCGCGCGCGCCCGGGTCGAACACCTCGAATCGAGCCTGTTGTTCTGGGCATATATGGCAGTGGTGGATGCCTTTCAACACTGGGTGTACGAGAATCCGCAGTCTGCCCTGCAGCCCGCCGCGTGCGACGCCGCCTGGGGGCGGGAGTGGCAGCGCTTTATGGCGGGTGTCGATTGGAGCGGTCTGGAGGCGGAATGCGTTACCGGCTGGCAGCGCAAGCTGCACATCTTTCTATATCCGCTCTATTATGTCGAATATGGGCTGGCGCAGCTTGGCGCAGTGCAGGTATGGCTTAACGCCAGCAAAAATCGATCAAAAGCGGTCGCGGCTTACCGCCGGGCGTTGGCGCTGGGCGGCACCGCTTCTTTGCCTCTTCTCTTCCAGGCAGCCGGTGCGACCTTCGGGTTCGACGCGACCCTCTTAGGCAAAGCGGTCAAGGCGATGGAAACTGCCATCGCAGCATCGGAAGCGGTTCAATAAGGATGTTTGTTCGTCCCTTCCTCCCCTCTGACCAAATACCTGCCCAGCGGCTGGTGCTGGCAGGTCTGGAGGAGCATTGGGGCGCGCTCGACCCAACCCTGAACTCAGATTTGAACGACATCGCCCTGAGTTATGCGGACGGCTTGTTTTTGGTCGGAGTCGATGGGGAACGACTGGTAGCCACCGGCGCCTACCTGCCGCTGGATGGGCGCACCTGTCAGATTGTGCGCATGTCGGTTTCGCGCGAGCTGCGCGGACAGGGCTTGGGTCAGCAAATGCTGGCTGAACTGCTGTCGCGCGCCCGCGCTGCCGGTTACCAGCGCGTGATGCTGGAGACAACCGAAACCTGGCAGGATGCGATCCGGTTTTATCTGAAAAGCGGCTTTCAAATCACCCATCGCCAGGATGGGGATGTTTATTTCCAAAAAGAAATCGGCTAAGCAGATTTCTCACCTCAACACCAGCCGCTAATCGTAGTACACTTAGCCTGCTTTTTCATTATACAAAAAGGAGCAGCCATGAGCGCAGTCAAAGTATCGATTATCGGCGCGGGAAGCGTCGTGTTTTCATTAGGTCTGGTCAAAGACATGTGCCTGACTGAAGGACTTAAAGGCAGCACCGTTCACTTCATGGATATTAACGAGGAACGCCTGGATGTCGTTTACCGCCTGGCACAGCGCTATGCCGAAGATCTTGGCGCGCAACTTAAATTCGACCGCACGCTCGACCGCGAGCAGGCGCTGCAGGATGCGGATTTTGTCATCAACACCGCAACCATTACCCACAATGAGTACTTTATGAAACGCCGCCGCGAGATGGTGGATCAGATGGGGTATTTCTACGGCGCCACCGGCATGCCGGAATATCACAACCTGCAGCTTATGCTGGACATTGCGCGAGATATGGAATTCATCTGCCCCGACGCCTGGATGCTGCTGGCTGGCAACCCGGTCTTCGATGGCACCACCCTGATGACCCGCGAAACGGACATTAAAGTATGCGGCTTGTGCCACGGACATTATGGCTACCGCGAAGTTGCGCGGACCATTGGGCTGGATCCAGATAAAGTGACCTGGCAGGCGCCTGGTCTCAATCACAATATCTGGTTGACTCATTTCTACTACGAGGGCAAAGACGCCTATCCTCTGTTGGATGAATGGATTAAAAACAACATCGAGCAATACTGGCGGGAGCGCAAAGAAACCGGTTACTCGGCTCAATGGTCGCCAGCGGCGATCCACCAATATAAGATGTACGGCTTGTTCCCCATTGGGGATACCCCGCGGCGGGGCGGTTGGTGGTATCATACCGACCTGGAAACCCGCACGCGCTGGTACGGCGCTGGCGGCGGCGGAGATACCCCCTCCGGGCGCGACCGCATCCTCAAAGGCAAAGAAGAAAAATACGCCCAGATGAAATCGGCTGCGTACGATTCCAGCATCCGCCCGATCACCCTGTTCGGCAGCCAGAAGACCACCGAACAGCATATTTACATCATCGACGCCTTGGTAAACAACAACGAATACCGTGCTCAGGTGAATGTGCCCAACAACGGCGCGCTGCCCGGCATCCCCGATGATGTGGCGGTAGAGGTTCCCGCCATCGTCAACCGGATTGGCATCCAACCGATTCGCGTCGAGCCGCTGCCGCGCAAGCTGATGATCGAGTGTATCTACCCCGACTGGCTGGAGATGGAACACACCCTCGAAGCCCTGCTCTCTGGTGATAAATCTATGCTGCTCTATGGGGTGCTGCAGAGTCACCAGACCCGCAGTTACGATCAGGCGGTCGAGGTGATGAACGCGCTGATTGACATCGAACCCAACGAACCAATGGCATATATCGAAGACATTCATGACCATTATGAATACCCGATCCATTGGGACTTGCCCTCGCAGGAGAAATAAGAATTTTATTAGACTTCTTATACCCCGCAAAAGGGTGACTCGACTTTTCTTTGAACTCTGGTAAAATGAAATTTGACCGAACATGTCGTTAAACGGTGAAAGAGCGGTTATTCGGTCAATTGGCTCTTTCCGGTTTTAATTTTGGACGCCCGAGAGCCTGGCAAATCTGCCGGGAACGCCGTCGGGCTGGTATGGAGTGAAACAAGGGAGGTATTACCTTGTCTGGAATGGAGAGATTTACCCAAAGGGCGCGGCGTGTGCTAAGCCTGGCTCACCAGGAAGCCGAACGCCTGCGTCAAAATTTAATCGGTACTGAGCATCTACTCCTGGGATTAATCGAAGAAGAAGGTGGAGTTGCAGGTCGTGTGCTGCGTGAATTAGGGCTGGAGCCAGACCGCATGCGCGAAATCGTCGAGCGTTTGAGCGGATATGGCGCCTCGCAGGGAGGCAAAATCGATCTTTCACCCGGCACACAGCAGGTGCTGGAATTTGCCATCGAAGAAGCGCGCCGCATGGGGCATCACTATATTGGCACCGAACACCTCTTGCTGGGGCTGGTGCGCTCGACAGACGGCGCAGCCCCCGAAGTGCTGCGCAAACTGGGCGTTACCCCTGAGCAGATCCGCCGCCAGACGCGCCGCATTCTGCAGGAGACCAGCAACACCCCGCCGCCTGCGCCGACAGCCGCCGGAACCCGCCCGGCTGCGCCTCAGCGCAGCGAGCAAAACAAGCCCAAAACCCCGCTGGTCGATCAACTTGCGGTTGACCTGACCAGCCTGGCGGAGGAGGACAAGCTCGACCCGGTCATCGGGCGCCAGATGGAGATCGAGCGGGTGATCCAGATCCTCGCCCGCCGCACCAAGAACAACCCGGCTCTGATCGGCGAGCCAGGCGTGGGCAAGACCGCCATCGTCGAAGGGCTGGCGCAGCGTATTATCGAAGGTGATGTGCCAGGTCCGCTGCTGGGCAAGCGCGTGTTGCAGCTTGATGTGGGTTCGCTGGTCGCCGGTACGATGTACCGCGGTCAATTTGAGGAGCGCCTGAAACGCGTGATCGACGAATTGAAATCTTCGGGCGCAATCTTGTTCATCGATGAAGTGCACATGCTGGTCGGCGCAGGAGCAGCAGGCTCCTCGGTGGATGCGGCGAACATCCTCAAGCCCGCTTTGTCGCGCGGTGAACTGCAGGTGATCGGCGCGACCACCCTCAATGAATACCGCAAACACATCGAAAGCGACGCCGCCCTCGAACGCCGCTTCCAACCGATCATCGTCAATGAACCGACCATTGAGGAGACGATCGAAATTCTGAAGGGCATTCGCAAAGCCTACGAAGAACATCACCGTCTGGTGATATCCGATGAAGCGCTCGATTCCGCCGCTCATCTTTCTTCGCGCTATGTAACCGAGCGCTTCTTACCCGATAAAGCCATTGACCTGATCGATGAAGCCTCTTCGCGGGTGCGCATGTATAAAAGCCCATCTGCCAAAAAGGTGAAGGAGTTAATGAAGGAACTCCAGGCGACCCGCAACGATCACAACGTTGCCATCGAAGAGAGCCGCAACGACGACGCGCAGGAGTTGATGCTCCGCCAGACCGAACTGGAAAACCAGATCGAGCGTCTGCGCAGCGGCTGGGACCGCGCCAACAGCCCGGTTGTTTCCTCGGAGGACATTGCAGAAGTGGTCTCGATGTGGACCGGCGTGCCGGTGGTGCAGCTCTCGATGGAAGAATCGCGCCGCCTGCTGGATATGGAAAAAGAGCTCAACAAAGCGATCATCGGGCAGACCGAAGCCATCGAAGCCATCTCCAAAGCGGTGCGCCGCGCGCGCGCCGGGTTGAAAGACCCGCGCCGCCCGATTGGTTCGTTTATCTTCCTCGGACCGACCGGTGTCGGCAAGACCGAATTGACCAAAGCGCTGGCGCGTTTCTTATTTGGCAGCGAAGACGCCCTGATTCAACTGGACATGTCTGAATTTATGGAGCGCCACACCGTCAGCCGCCTGGTTGGCGCGCCGCCGGGCTATATCGGCTACGAGGAAGCCGGGCAGTTGACCGAAGCCATTCGCCGCCGTCCCTACTCCATCGTGGTCTTCGATGAGGTCGAAAAAGCCCATCCCGAAGCGCACAACATGTTGCTGCAAATCATGGAAGAGGGACATCTCTCGGACGCCAAAGGGCACAAGGTCGATTTCCGCAACACCATCATCATCATGACCTCCAACATCGGCGCCGACATGATCAAACGCCAGACCGGTCTGGGCTTCTCGCTCACCCGCGATGAGCAGCTGGAAGAGAAGCTGGCATACGAGGAAATGCGCAAGAAGCTGCTCGATTCGCTCAAGCGCGTTTTCCGTCCCGAGTTTATGAACCGCCTCGACGCGGTGATCGTCTTCCGTGCGCTCAACCGTGAGCATATCCGCCAGATCGTAACGCTGGAACTGGATAAAGTTTCGGCGCGCCTGGCAGAACATCAGATCACCCTGCGCACCACGCTGGCTGCGCTTGATCAACTGGCACAGGAAGGCTACGATCCTGATATGGGCGCCCGCCCGCTGCGCCGCGTGATCCAGAATAAGGTGGAAGACCCGCTCTCTGACCGCCTGCTGGCAGGCGAATTCAGCGACGGCGATACCATCGTGGTGGATGTCAACCCCGAAACCAAGGAAATACTCTTGAGCCGCGCAGAGGGAGAGCAAGAAAATCCCGAAGCCGCCGCGGAAATGAGCGCCTGATTTTTCGCGCAAGCGTCTTCCCGCAGGGTGTACAGCCAACGTATGCCCTGCGGGAAGTGATTTAAGCGATTATCGTTTACAATATATCCATGCCTGCGAAACTGCAAACGCGTTACGTATGCCAGAACTGCGGGCGCAGCGCTCCGCGCGCGATGGGGCGCTGCCCAGCCTGCGGCAGTTTTGGCACGATGGTGGAAGAGGTGGTTGCGGCTGCCAGCGCGGCGTCTTCCACAGCCGGGCTGGGCGGTAAAAGCCGTCCGCGCCGCCTGGATGAAATTGACGAGCGATCCGCAGACCGCCTTCCGCTGAAAATGGTCGAGTTTGCCCGCGTGCTGGGCGGCGGGGTGGTGCCGGGTTCGGTCGTGTTGATTGGCGGCGACCCAGGCATTGGTAAATCGACCCTCATGCTGCAGGTGGCGGTCGAACTGGCAGGGCAGGGTCGGGTGCTTTACGTCTCAGGCGAAGAGTCGGAGCGCCAGATCAAGATGCGCGCCGCACGCCTGCTGCGCCTTGACAGCGCCGCCGCTGACCTCTCAACCCAACCGCCTTCTGCTCCACCCACCGACCTGCTGCTGGTTACCGAAACCAACCTGGATTCGATCCTCGAACACGTGGCAGCGGTTGAGCCGCGCCTGCTGGTGATCGATTCAATCCAGACCACTTACCTGCCGGGGATGGAATCCTCTGCAGGGTCGGTTTCACAGGTGCGCGAATGCGCCTCGCGCCTGCGCGACCTGGCGAAGAACGCCAGCCTGACCGTCTTCATCATCGGTCATGTGACGAAAGAAGGCGCGATCGCCGGTCCGCGCGTGCTGGAGCATATCGTCGATACGGTGTTGTACCTCGAAGGCGACCGTTTTCAGTCATACCGCCTGCTACGCTCGGTGAAAAACCGCTTTGGGGCTACCTCTGAGGTGGGCGTGTTCGAGATGCGCGAGCGCGGCATGGTGGAAGTGCCCAACCCTTCTGAAGCCTTTCTCGCCGAACGGCTGGTCAATGTGCCGGGTTCAGCCATCGCGGTGACGATGGAAGGCACCCGCCCGCTGCTGGTCGAAATCCAGGGGCTCACCAGCCACACCGCGCTGGGCAATCCCCGCCGCACATCCAACGGCATCGACTTCAACCGCCTGCTGTTGACCGTGGCGGTGCTCAGCCGTCGCCTGGGGCTGCGACTGGGAGAGCAGGATGTGTTTGTCAATGTGGTGGGAGGGCTGCAGGTCGAAGAACCCGCCGCCGACCTGGCTGTGGCTGCCGCCATTGCTTCTTCCATGAAGGACACTGCCTTGCGGGCGGATACCGTTCTGATCGGGGAAGTGGGTCTTTCAGGCGAACTGCGCATGGTGGGGCAAATGCCCGCCCGCTTGCGCGAAGCCGCGCGACTGGGTTTTCGGCGCGCCGTGGTTCCGCATCGTCTGCGGCGCAGTGAACCCTGGACGGATGAAATCCAGGTGGTCGAAGCCCGTTCTCTGCGCGAAGCGCTCGCGGCGACTCTGCTGGCGGAAAAATAAACGCCGCGCGCATCTGGCAAAATTTCTCACAAATTGGGATAACCGATGGGATACCTTATGAACAATCTGGCAAAAATGCTCAATTGGGGTCCGGTTTTACAAATCCGGCGCAACCATGCGCTGGAACATGCCACCCTTCAGCTTTTATCCAACCTCCAGGCAGAGCAAAACCGTCCGTCCCGCCTGGCGGGGTATTCAGACGCCAAAGGATTCTGGATTTTTGGCAAGGTGGAGACCGATGTGCTGGTTTCTGCCGCAGAACAGGCTCGCCAACGCCTGCTGAAAGGCGACCGCAGCCTGGCGGTGCATCCTACCTGCGGCACCAACTATGTGGTATCCGGGATCATCGCCGGAACGCTGGTCTGGCTGGGCACCTTGTTCGGTGGGCGCACGTTTCGCGCCCGCGCCGAGCGCCTGCCGATGATCATTGCGCTGGTTACGCTGGGTTTGCTGACTGCCGCTCCGATTGGACCGGTTGTCCAGTCTGCCCTGACGACCGAAGCGCAGTTGGGCGGGCTGGAGATCACCGGCGTGCTGCGGCAGGTGCGCCAGGGCATGATCGTCCACCGCATATTGACCAATGGATGATCTTTTAGCTGGGGTTGGAAGGCGAATGCGAACAGAACGGATCGACAATCATGCCGGATAATTCTCAACCGAACCTGCTGATCCTGGCGGGCGACGACCGCTTTGCCATGCAATGTGAAATCGAACAGATGCGGGCGTCCTTAATCGCCAGCGCGGGCGACCCCGCCATTGCCGATTTAAATTTCAGCCGCATCGATGGACGCGCTTTCAGCGAGGACGCGCTGCGCAATGCAACCGGCGTGATTCCCTTTCTGACGAACCGCCGTCTGGTCGTCGTGTACGACCCTCCGCTTAGCCGCTACAATACGCCGGAGGGCAAAGAACGACTCAAAAGCTTGCTGGCGGGTCTGCCGCCCACTACCACCCTGGTGCTGGCGGTGGAAGATTCGATCGAGCGCAGAGATTGGAAAATCATCCCCGAAAAAGGCTGGCTGGCGCAGTGGGTCAGCCAGGAAGCTCCCCAAAAACTCAGCGGCGCGGTCCTGCGGCGCATGCAGCTCCCCTCCCTTTACGAAATGCCTAACTGGATCCGCCAGGAAGCCAGGCGGCAGGGGGGGCAGATCGCCGCGGATGCGGCTCAGGAACTTGCCAGCCACACCGGCAACCAGACCCAACTCGCCAGCCAGGAAATCACCAAGCTCCTCACTTATGTCGACTACCGGCGGCAGGTGGAAGTGGATGATGTCGAAGAATTGGTGGTCAGTGGAGGGGTGGCGGATATTTTTCAGATGGTTGAGGCGGCTGCCCAGGGCAACGCCAGCCAGGCGCTCCGCCATCTGCACCGCCTGCTCGAAGAACAAGACCCCGCTTATATCTTCACCATGCTGGTGCGCCAGTTCCGCCTGCTGCTGCTGGCGCGCGAATGCCTGGATCAACGCCTGTCTCAACCCGACCAGGTTGCCAGAGAACTGCGCCAGCCGCGCTTTGTGGTTGAAAGGCTGATAGACCAATGCCGGCGCTTTAATACGCCGCAGTTAGAAGCCATCTACCGCCGCCTGCTGGCGATCGACGAAGAAAACAAGACCTCACAAAGCCCCCTGGTGTTAGCGCTTGATACCTTTATCGCCTCGCTCAGCCGTTGATTCTCTTTTCGATAGAATCGATCATGGCGCAATGACCGTGCCAGGCGGGATGACCGCGTTCTTCGGGATGACCACCACCCCGTCTTGAACCATCCAGTTCGCCCCATCCAGGTCGGTGCCGCGCGGGAAGGGACGGACGATCACCCCGCGCCCGATGCGCGCGTTTTTGTCGATAATCGCCCCCTCCAGGTGGCATTCACGCCCGATGCCGATGGAAATGTTATCCCCTTCGTCGCAATTCTCTTCCCAGCAGGTTGTCTCGTAATAATCTGCGCCCATGATCACGCAGCGGTCGATAAACGTTCCGCTGTGCACCTGGCAGCGCAGACCGACCACCGAGTTGCTGATGCGCGCGTTGCGGATGCAGCAGCCTTCCGCCATCAAGACATTTTTTAATTCGGTGTTCTCAACCGTACTGCAGGGCAGAAAACGGGGATGACAATAGATCGGATTTTTGGGGTCAAAAAAGTTAAAAGCCGGATTGGGCTGAGTCAACGCCAGGTTGGTTTCATAAAAGGAGCGAATCGTCCCAATATCCTGCCAGTACCCGTCAAAATCAAAGCCGTACACCTGGTGGGTAGAGATCGACTGGGGAATTACCTGCCCGCCAAAGTCATCCGCAGCCGAATTGCGCAAGATTTCGATCAGCGTGTCGGTGTTAAACAGGTAGATGCCCATCGACCCCAAAAACGGGCGATCCGGATCGTCCCGCGAAACCAGCCGATCCAGCAATTGCGGGTCTTTGGGTTTCTCCGAAAAAAGAGAAATGCGCCTGTCTGACTCGCGCTTTACAATGCCCAGGCGCGGCGCATCCGCGCGCAACACCGGCTGAACCGCCACCGTGATATCTGCCTTGTTATCCCAATGGAACTGCGCCATCTTTGAGTAATCCATGCGGTACAGGTGATCGCCCGCCAGGATCAAGACGTATTTGGCGCGCGTGGAGCGGATCTGTAAAATCTGCTTGCGCACGGCGTCTGCCGTCCCCTGGTACCAGTCGGTATGCTCCATGGTTTGTTCGGCTGCCCACACCTGCACCCAGCCTGAATGGAAAATATCAAAAATGAAGGTCTGGGCGATGTGGCGGTGCAGCGACACCGAGTTAAATTGGGTCAACACCGCAATGCGGTAAATATTGGAATTAATACAGTTGCTGATTGGAATGTCGATGAGGCGATATTTACCAGCCATTGGAACTGCCGGCTTTGATCGTTGCTGGGTTAAGGGATATAAGCGGGAACCACGTCCACCCCCTAAAATGACAGCCAAGATCTCATCCAATGCAGGCATACGCCCTCCTCATCCGATGTAGTTTTAGTTGGGTAATTCTGATCTAATTATAGAGTCAAATCGCCTGCTTTCATAGCGGAGAATTGGGATGATTTTCGGTTTTCGTTTGCCCCCGCCCCCGTGCCGTCGCCATTCTGGCGCCGCGAGCGCCTGCGGCGAGCGCCTGCGGCGAGCGCCCCCACAATCATTTTGGAGGCTGCCGCGCCGCAAAAAATGCATTTGCGGCTCGTAACCACACCCCATGTCCGTTGTGTAAAAATTTTCATTTCTCCCCTTTCCCCATTCATGATAAAATTGAGACATTCAGAGGGGAACATGATGGCAAAAACCTGGTAAATGCCCTGAAATACAAGATCTGGAAAATCAACGAAGGCAAAGAGCTGTACCTGCTCGAAGGGCTTCAAACGGGTGATCCGGTCATCATCCAGGATGGCACATTTGCCGGATATGAAGCCATTTTTGACACGAACCTCAACGGCTCTGAGCGGGTGCGGGTGCTGCTGCAATTTCTCGGCGGTCGAAAAGTTCATGTCGAATTGCCCACCAGTTCTATTGAACGCAAACGCAAGAAATGATCGGTCTTTTTCATTCAGGCTTATGACCCCAACCAACCCCTTAAAACCTTCTCTGGCTGCCTATGACCCGGTGTTAACCAGCCGCATCATACAGGTTCAGCGCGACCTGTCGGTTACCCTGAGCGGCGACATCGAATTGGTGGACGCACTGCTCCACATTCTGAAGACCATCGCCAGGGTCACCGACATGGACGCCGGTGGCATCTACATATTAGACGAACCGACCCAATCCTTGATTTTAACTGCCCACATCGGATTGTCTCCCGCATTTATTTCAGCGGTTGAACGGTTTGATGACCGGTCTGCGAACTATCATCTGGTGATGCGCGGCGAGGTGCTCTACAATTTATACAATGACCTCCCCTTCCTCACGGATCGCACGCGCTTGAATGAAGGGTTAAAAGCTATTGCCATCCTTCCGATACAGCACAACGGAAAAGTGATTGCCTGTTTGAACATGGCTTCCCATTCTGCCAGCGAAATTTCACCGCTCACTCGCAACATCCTTGAAGCAATCTCTATCCAGATCGGCACAGCCATCGCGCGGTTGAGAACCGAAAAACAACTGCGCCAGAGCGAAGCCGCCCGCTCCGCCATTGAAGCCCGCTACCAGGCGTTGGTTGACCAATCGACTGATGGCATCGCGATCTGCGACAGCAATGGCATTATCGTCGAGTGGAACCACGCCCTGGAAGAAATCACCGGCATCTCCAGACAGGTTGCGCTGGGCAAAGCGCTGGCTACCTTGAGTTTTCTATTGGTAGATGACCATATCCACACGGCGAAACAGGTCTATCAATTCTTTACAGAGTGGGTAAATGCAACTGCCACACGAACCTCGCCCTGGTTTGGAAAACCACAAGAAATATCCATCCTGCGCAGCGATGGGGTGAGGAAAGAGCTGGAGGCGCTCGCTTTTGCGTTTTATGCAAACAACGAGTTCATGATCTGCATTCAATGCCGCGACCTGACCGGTCGCCGAGAAATCGAGAAACGCCTGCGCGAAAGTGAGATGCTGTTCCGTAACCTGGTAGAGACCTCAAAAGCGGGCATTTTTATCGTACGCGATGGGCAACTGATATTTTCAAACTCAGCCATTTCAGAGATCAGTGGTTACACCTTAGATGAAATCCTGCATTTGCAGTGTATAAATGACTTAGTCCCCAATTGGAATAGCCAGCTCGCCGGTTTAATTGAGGATATTCCAGATCGATCATCACCCGAAAACACAACTGGGAGATTCATCATCAGGCAAGAGAATCTTCCCTCAACCACTCAAGTTGAATTCATAACCCGCGCAGGCGAACGCCGCTGGGCAGAGATCACCTGGGGAGGATTTGAGCTGTTAGGATCCAATTTTTCAATTGGGATCGCCGTTGACATCACGGATCAGGTGCGTTCTGCCAACGAACTGGCGCAGCGCAACAAAGAACTGATCCTGCTCAACGTGATTGCCCATCAGGCAGGCAATATCCATGATCCCGATCAGATGATCGAAACGGTGCGCGATCTGCTTCAGTCTCAAATGAACGTCGCCAGCGGAGAAATCCAGTTGTTTTCCCCCGGTCAGGATGAGCTTCGCTCCAGCGCGCGCTGGGGTCTGCCCGCTCAAGACCCGCACGAGTATGCTCCCCTGTATCTTCACCACTATATCGTCCGTGAGCGCCAACTGGTTTTGGTCGAGGATTCGGCGCAGCCCGAAAAATCCGTTTTCAAAAACATGGTGCGCATCCCTCTCTATTCGAGCGGTGAAATCCAGGGGTACCTGGATATCTACAACAACGAAACCTATTCATGCTGCACACAGGAAATCTCCTTTCTGGAAAACCTGGGAAGAACAGTGGGAATGTTCATCCAAAACACCCGCCTGTTTGCCCAGGTGAATATCGCCCGCGAGCGGTTCCAGGCGTTTTCCCGCCGCCTCGTGCGCATCCAGGAAGCCGAACGGAGACACATTGCCAGGGAACTTCATGATGAAGCCGGGCAATCGTTGACGTACATCCTCATGGGGTTAGACCTGCTCGCCCGCGAATTGTCCGATCCCGCTGCGGCGCGTGAACGGGTTGAATCGCTCAAGAAAGTTACCAGCGGCGTGATGGAAGATTTGCATCGCCTGGCTACCGATCTCCGCCCGGTTGGGTTAGACCGGCTTGGTTTATATGCCATGCTGCAGCAAGTCGTCTCGATTTTCCGCACCGAATTTAAAAGGAATGTGGACTTTAAATTCAACGGTCCGGTTGAAAAACGCCTGCCATTGACCATGGAAACCGCGCTGTACCGCATTGTGCAAGAGGCTTTTACCAATATAGCCCGGCACTCACGCGCCCATAACATTTCGCTCTTTTTCAGCATTGAATCCGCCGCCGTTAAACTCATCATCAAGGATGACGGCGTTGGTTTCGACCCTGGGGCGGCTTCCAGCGAGGGCAGGCTCGGCTTATTGGGCATCCAGGAGCGCGTTGAAATGTTGGGCGGCGTATTTATCATCGAGAGCACTCCCGGCAAAGGCACGATTCTACTTGTGGAGGTGCCGCTTGATCAAAAAAATCTTGATCGTTGACGACCATGACCTGATTCGAGATGGGTTGGTTGCCATTTTAAGAACCGAGCAAGACTTTGAAATCGCCGGTCAAACCGGCTCAGGTCAGCAAGCATTGGAGATGGTGAAAACCCTCCGCCCGCATGTGCTGCTGCTGGATTTGAGCATGCCGGACATGGATGGGATGGAAGTGCTGCGCCTCATCAAGGAGTCGGAGGCAGAGGTAAAAGTGCTTGTGCTGACGGTGCATGAAGACGAAAGCCTGCTGCGCGAAGCTCTCCGCCTGGGGGCTGCCGGTTATATTATCAAACGCGCTGCCAGCGCTGAACTAGTCGAAGCAATCCGCTATATTCTGGATGGTCATATCTACGTCCATCCAACGCTGACCCGATCCATTCTCAAAAATGAATTTACCCCCATCTCCACCTCCGACAACAACTCTCTGCTGACCTCGCGCGAAGCGGAAGTCCTCCGCTTAATCGTGCGCGGTTATACCAACCGTGAGATCAGCCATCTCCTGACCATAACCATTCGCACGGTTGAGAAACATCGCGGAAATATCCTGCGCAAAATTGGCGCGCACAACCGCTCTGACCTGTTGGAGTTTGCGCGCAAGAACAATCTGATTTAAGCTGATTCGCTTTTCGGTATTTTTTATTTTTCTTTCATCCCGATTTTACAATCCCAGATAAATAGCTGCCGTTAACAGGGATATGCAGCGCATGATCGCCAGTTCCCTGTTAATTTGTCTGCTGTGTTGTTCATTCCTGCTCAACTCGCTGTCGGTATCGTCCGCCTCCGCCTTCCTGGAGGGCATGTTCACCACGCCCGCTGCGATGATCACGGGAGACCTGTATATCCAATGGGGGGATCAAGCCCCCGAAGATGGCGCTGCCTCCCTGGCGCTCTTTCAACTGCATGACCCAACCAGCGACCGGTTCTACACCCTGAAATTTGGCTCAAAACTACCGCTCCCCTATGAAGAATTGGTACGGTATCGAGGATTACCGGTTCAGGTGTCTGGATGGCATGCAAACAACCTGCAGAGCGAAGACGGAGCTGATCAATTTCAAGTAGCTGCGATTCAACCATTGAAAAACGCGCCTCAGTTCAAAACCGCCAGCACAACTCTGGCAGTGACAGGCGAAAAACCGTTTGTCTCCCTGATGTGCAAATTTTCAGATATTTCTTCAGAACCGCAAAACCTGGCATATTTCCAAAATATGTACGCCGCTGCCTACCCTGGGTTGGATCACTACTGGAGGCAGGCGTCTGGCGGGCTGATGAATATTGCCGGCAGCAGCGCCTATGGCTGGTACACCCTGCCTTCCCCGCGCTCCGCCTATATTGCCAACAACCGCCTCGATTTCCTGAAGATCGCCAGCGACTGCACTGCGCTGGCAGACCCGCACGTTGATTTTCGCACGGTGCACGGCATCAATTTGATGTTCAACGGCAACCTGGACGGGTATGCCTGGGGCGGCGGCTTATGGATGACCCTGGATGGGGTCGCCCGTTTCTGGCCAATGACCTGGGAACCCCCCTGGGGTTACCAACACGTCACCGCGATTGCCCACGAAATGGGACACGCTTTCGGTCTGCCGCACTCCTCCGGCATGTACGGGCTTACCTACGACAACCGCTGGGATGTGATGAGCGATACCTGGACAGATTGCGTCAATCTGATGGATGCGGTATACGGCTGTTTGGGGCAGGGCACCATAGGCTATCACCTCGATCGGCTGGGCTGGATTCCAGCCAACCGCCTGGTTAATCTTTCCCCTGGAACTAACGGCACCTTCAACCTGGTAAGGCTCCATCAACCCCCTGAAAGCGGTCTGATGCTGCTTAAGGTAAACGTTCCGGGCGTTTCAACCCGTTACTTCACCGTAGAAGTCCGCCGCAAAGCGGGGTATGACCAAAAATTACCCCGCGAAGGCGTGGTCATTCACGAGGTGGTGACCACCCGCGAGCGACCGGCGCAGGTGGTGGATGCCGATAACAACGGCAATACCGGAGATGAAGGCGCAGTCTGGAGCCAGGGAGAGACCTTTGTGGATCAGACCAGCGGCATTTCTATTAAAATGACGGGCATTTCTGGCGGTGTCTATACGGTGGAGGTCGCTTATCCTGCGGCAGGATCTCCCACGCCCACCCGCCCCCCCACCACCGCCCTGACCCCCACCCTGATGGTGATCTATTCCAACCGCAGTTTTCTGCCCGCCATCCAAAAGTAAAAACGCCGCAGGCGCTCGCGGCGGCATGGGGGTAAGGCGCGGCGGCAGGATACGATTTTCCTTCTATCCAAAACCGGAGACTTGACAAAACGGGGAGATTTCTGGATAATTTTATAGAACATAATTTCTATATTTTCAGGCGCGTTTCCATGTCCATTGGAATTGCCTGAAACGAAAGGATATCGAATGACCCGTGTTCTCGTGATCCTGGATGCCGGGATGATCGCCTGGATTGAGCAAGCGCTGCCCGCCGCCGAGCTGGCGCGGCTGGTGCAGAGCGGAAAATGGCTTCCACCTCCCCCGCTGGATGGCTGCATACCTCCCCACGCGGCGCTGCAGGCGCACCAGGTGCAGGAGACGCTGGTGGTCTTTCCGGCGCCAACACCGGAGCAGGCAGCCGCCCACCCCCTCCATCTTTCGCCCCGCCAGCGCCAGGTTGTGCAGGCGATGATCCAGGGCTGCACCATCAAAGAGATCGCCCACCAAATGGGCATCTCACCGCGCACTGTCACCTATCACCTGCAGGAAATTAAAACCCGCCTGGGATGCCGCAGCCGGGCGGAACTGGTTCGCCAGGCAGTGTTGAGCGGCTTATGCGCGCCTGCCTCTTACTCCAGCCGCCAGTGTTGATACAGGCTCAATTTTCCCCCTTCGCCGTCCGAGAAAAACTGTTCGACCATGCGAAATCCCGCGCCAGACGCCAGGTCAGCCAGTTCTTCAGGCGAAAACAGATGGACATACCGCAATCCAACCTGCGTACCCTGACCGGGCAAAACGCCGCGCCAGTCGAGCAGCCTGTCGCCAGGCTCAACATCGTCTGCGGATATACCCAATCTCGACCAGGGCTGCACCCGCGCCATCAGGCGCGAACTGTTTTGGAACTGCCACACCGAGAAGATCAAGACCCCGCCTGGCGCCAGCAGACGCCGAATCTGAGAAAAGACCTGCCGCCGCAGGGCTTCACCCGGCAGATGATGCAGCACAGCAAAACACAACACGCCGTCAAAGGTGCCTTTCCACAACACATCGCTCCAGCCAGGGTCTGCCAGATCAGCCATCACAAAGGACACCTGACTGGAACCCGAGTCAAAAGAAATGGATAAATCGGAAGGGTACTCCTCGGCGACGCGTTCCAGGCGGGCAAACTCGACCACCTGGCGCGCCTCGCTGAGCAGTTCGAGGCTGTTATCTAACCCAAGGTAAGAACTACGGCGTCCTCGCCGCAGCCATTCGGCTGCCAGTGTGCCGCTGCCGCAGCCCAGATCGAGCCACCTGCCGCGGTCGGGCAGCGCATCCAGCACGCGCCGCACGCCGTCCTGCAGCCGCCGCCGCGTGGCAGCAAAAGCGGCGCCAAACTGGCTGTAAAACTGACGGTTGACCTCCAGCAAGAGGCGGGTTGTTTGCTCATTCATCACAGGATCAAATTATATCGCGTTATCCCCTTCGCGCCTCATGACAGTCGGCAAATCCATTGCCGGAAAGATACGCTTCAAGCAGCACGCCAGCCGCCGGATGCGCCGGTAATAGAGCGGCATCTGCTCATCTGCCAACGCGGTAAACTGGTAGCGCTGGTAATACCCTTCCATGCGCGGACGGCAGGTCAGGTAGAGGGGCTGGGCGGGGTGCTCGCGCTGGTGCTGCGCCAGCAAACGCTCGATGATCGCTCTGCCCACCCCCTGGCGCTGAAAGGCTGGCTCGACCGCAATGGACGCCATTTCCACAATGCCGCCGCGATGCGGCTTGAGCTGCCCGCAGCCGATCAAGCCGCCGTTTTCGTCCACCGCCACCCAAAACCGCCGCCAATCCAGGCTGGCGGGGTTGAGGCGCAGACGCCAGATCAGGCGGCGGATATTGAGCGCGTCTCCCCGCTCAGCGCGGCGCAGGGTGTAGTTCATTTCAAAAGGTCTTCAAAAATGCTGCGCGCCAGGCTGGCATCGGCTTTGCCGCGCATCTTGCGCATGACCTGCCCCACAAACCAGCCCATCAGGGTCACTTTGCCGCCGCGGTAGGCGCTGACCTCTTTGGGATTCTCCGCCAGCACCTCGGCGCACACCGCGCGGATGGCGGAATCATCGCTGACCTTCGCCAGCCCTTCCCGTTCTACCAGCTCGGCGGGAGATACACCGCTCTCTTGCACTTTCACCAGCAGGCTCTTGCCGGTGTTAATGTTGATCGTCCCGGCATCCACCAGCCTGAGAATCTCCGCCAGATGGGAGGGGGTCAGGCGCAGTTCCGCCGCGTTTAATCCTTTTTCGTTCAACATGCGCAGCACGTCGTTCATCAACCAGTTCGAGACCTTCTTGGCGTCTCCGCCATACAGCCGGACGGTCTCTTCAAAGTAATCGGACAGACCGCGCTCAGCGGTCAGGATGTCCGCATCGTATTCGGGCAGCCCGTATGCCCGCGCGGCGCCAGCGCTCATAAAGCGCTGGCGGCGTTCCAGCGGCAATTCGGGCAGTTTTTCCAGGATTTGGGCGCGCCAGGCATCATCAAGCCGCACCGGCAGCAGGTCCGGTTCGCGGAAGTAACGATAATCGGCTTCGGTTTCCTTCGAGCGCATCTTGCGCAGCACGCCCGCCTCTTCGTCCCATTCCAGCGTCCAGGCTTCGATTTTGCGCCCGGCGCTCACTTCGCGCACCTGGCGCTCGATCTCCTTCATGATGGCTTCGCGGACGGCATCGATGGAGTTGACATTCTTGATTTCGGTCTTGGGGTTGAGGTAATCTGCCCCCGCCGGGCGGATCGAGACATTGGCGTCGCAGCGCAAATGTCCTTTTTCCATATCGGCTTCACTGACGCCCAGCCAGCGCAAGAGCTGGCGCAGGCGGATCAGATATTGGGCGGCTTCATCTGCCGTGCGTAAATCCGGTCCGGTTACCATCTCCACCAGCGGCACCCCGCAGCGGTTAAAGTCGATCAGGCGGCGCCCGCGTTCGTTCTTGGTCTTGCCTGCGTCTTCTTCCAGGTGCAGCTTGGTGATCGTTACGCGACGGGTATAAGCGGCTGAGCCATCGCGCGCAGGCACCGGCAGGTCGAGATATCCGCCGCGCGCCAACGGCATGTCATATTGCGAAATCTGGTAGCCCTTGGGCAGGTCGGGATAGAAATAATTTTTTCGGTCAAAATAAGAGACCGCCTGCGGTTCGGCATGCATGGCTGCCGCCAGCAAGACCGCTTTTTCCACCGCCTCGCGGTTCAACACTGGCAGCACCCCTGGCAGTCCGGTGCAAACCGGGCAGATGTTGGTGTTGGGCGGGTCGAACCACGAGTCCGCTTTGCAGGTACAAAAAATCTTGCTGCGGGTATTGAGCTGGATGTGAGTTTCCAATCCGATTACGGCTTCATATTCGGGCATAGGGGCTTTCCTTGCGTCCTTTCCGGGGGTAGTCCATTCCCTGCGGGTTACTTGAGTGTATATATTGTACTATCGTCCATTTCGATCAGTTTTTGCAATCCGCGCAGATACTCCTTCTCATCGATGCCGTACATGTCAAGCGGCATGGTGTGAAACACAATCAGCACCGCGCCTGATTCGCGCAAAAAGGATTGCAGCGCTATGCCTGTATCGTAGGCAGAAACGACTGCCGTCAGGCGGTTTGCCCAAAAATAGATGCCGAAGGGCGCGGTGCTGATAATCGGCAGGTCGGGGCGCTGCCGGATATAGGCGATCGTCTCCGATTCGTGCCAGTAGCGGGCGGCAAACCCTGCCCCATGCTGGTAAAAGTAGCGGGTCATATCAAGCGTGCGTGGCAAGTAGAGCAAGACCAGCAGGCAGGCTGCCGCCGCGACAGCAAACTTGAGCCAGCGCCCGCCGCTGCGCCACAGCCAGGCGGACAATCCCGCCAGCGCCAGCAGCATTCCCAGATGGATGGGCGAGGTCAGGCGCGAGTCAAACGGTGATTTATACGCCACCGCGTAGTGCGCGGCGTACAGCACACCGAAGGTGGTCGCCATGAACCACAGCAACAAAGAAAGCAGCGGACTGCTGCGCGCCGTGTGCCACACGGAGCGAAAAACAGGTCGATTGAGGAAGAAAAAAGCAGCCAGCAGCGCGAGCAGCCCGCCGATCAGCGCATACGCTGCCAGTTCTTCTCTGCCGCGCGCCAGGCGACCAGGCATGAACCACAGCAAAAAGGTGTAGAGAGTCTCCGCCAGTTCTTTGCCCACCATTGGCTGCCATTCAAAACCGCGGTAATTGACTGGCTGCCCGATCACAGTGAGGTTGCGTAGCGCATACAGGAAGATGGGGATGCTGCCAATCGTCCCATACGCCAGGCAGTCGCGCAGCCGCCGCGCCAGGGGAAGGCGGGGATGGAGCAGCAAAGCCAGCAGCCCGGCGCCCAGCAAGGCGACGCCCACGTAGCGCGTCCAGAATGCCAGACCTGCCATCGCCCCCGCCAGCAGCAGCCAGCGCAACCCAGGCAGCTCAAAATAGCGCCCCAGCCAGTAAAAGTTGAGCAGCGCCAGGGTGAAATAGAGCGGCTCGCTCATGCCCCAGGCGTGGGCTTCGGCAGTGACCGGCGAGACCAGCACCAGCAGCGCCGCCAGCGCGCCAAAGGCGGGGGCGCTCGTCAGGCGGCGCACGATCACCCCGCTGAGGACGATGTTCACCCCAAACAACGCGGCGTTCAAGTAGCGCAGGCTGGCAAGCGGTTCGCTGCCAAACAGGCTGACCGCCGTTACCACCAGCGGCAGAAAGGGCGGAAAATGCGGATGGAAAAAGAAGGGTCTGCCAGCGAGAATCTCGCGGGCTGGCTGGATGTAATAAAACGAATCATCGCGCAGCCCCACACCCCAACGGGTGGCGACCAGGATCAGCAGCGTCCCAAGCGCGCCCAAAATCACCAGCGCAAGGTTGGAAACGAACCAGGCGCGCAGTTTACGAAACACCAGCGTTGAGAAAGGGGAAAAGGGAAGGGTTGCGGACAAAGATACACTCTCCAGGCGGTGGACGGATTAATCAGGGCGGGATGAACACGGATAGGGGATTTCGCGGTCGTACCACAGTACAAAACGTTCATCGCCGTTTTCGGCGCGAATGGAGCAGCCCTGTTTTCCTTTCGCCAACCGGCTGTGAATCGTTTTCTTCCAGGCTGGATCCATCCAGGGCTGCAGGAAGACCAGGCTGTCTTTATCGGCGATTAGTGGATCCAGCCAGCGGTGGCGCACCACCAGCCCCGGCATCACGCCCGCCAGCGTCAGCGTCAGCAGGGTGAGCAGGGCAGGCGCGGCGATTTGTTTCACCATGAGCCAGTTGAAGCGGGATGGGGGTTCTGTTTCAAGAGGGCTACGTTCTTGCAGTTGACGTTCCAGCGCGCGCACCTGCTGCTCCAGTTCCTCGACCCTGCGGCGCAAAACTTCTGGGTTATCCTGTTTTTCATCCGGCGCGGGCTGGGTCATGTTTCTTTCCTCCAGAGCCGCGCGCATAAAACCACCCCCGCCAGCAACAGCAGAGCGCCCACGAGCGCATCCCAAGGCAGGTAACGATAGCGGCAGGTGAGACCGCCGGGTGGCGCGTCCATTCAAACAGGGTCGAACAATGGGATTGTATGGCTTCGAAGATTGCATCTCCAAACCGCGTCAATCGATGGAAAATCGCTCGAAGTTGAGAAAACGAATCTGGTTTGGCAGGTGATCTTTGCTTATCCATTGGATCGTCAGGGCAAAAACGGCAAACAGGCTAAGACATCAGCGGTTCTCGATCAGCGGTTTTCGCTGACGCCAGGCTTCCGACTGGGTGGCTAGCTCGTAGGCGCGGGCGGCGCGCAGCAGGACCGGCTCGGAGAAATCGGGACCCAGCAGTTGAATGCCGATCGGCAGCCCGGCAGAATCAAAACCGGCGGGCAGCGAGATGCCCGGAATGCCGGCGTGGTTGGCAGGGACGGTGAGCTGATCGGCGTACTGCATCAATACCGAGTCGCCGTACACCGCGCCGATCTCGAACGCCGGAGTGGGTGTGGTGGGGGTGAGCAGCAGGTCGAGCCGGTAACGCCCATGGGGGTCAAACGCCTGGACAAAATCGCGCCGGATGAGCGAACGCACCCGCAAGGCGCGCTGGTAATAGCGCGCGCTGTACTGCGCGGCGCTGACGTACATCCCCATCAAGATGCGCAGCTTGGGCTGCAAGCCAAAACCCTCGGCGCGGCTCTTGCGGTACATCTCGCGCAGGTCCGCCACGCGCGCCGGGGTGCGATAGCCATACTTCACCCCGTCATAGCGGTGCAGATTCGAGGCGGCTTCGACCCGGCTGATCACAAAGTAAGCCGGGATGCCGTAACGGGTGTTGGGCATCGGCACGTCGTCGATAATCTCGGCGCCCAGCGTTTGCAGCAATTGAGCCGCGCGGCGCACTTCGGCTTCGATCTCAGCAGAAATCGGCTGCTGTCCAAATTCGCCGGTTTCCGCATCAGGATAGGTGATACGGAAGTAATCCGGCGAAAGCCCGATGCGCAGTCCCCTGACGCCCTCTTCGAGCGCAGCAAGATAATCCGGCACAGCCAGGGCGGCGGCGGTGCTGTCGCGGGCATCTGCCCCAGCAATCACCTGCAGCATCAGGGCTGCGTCCGGCACATCGCGCGCCAGCGGACCCGGGCAGTCGAGCGAGGAGGCAAAAGCAATCAAACCGTAGCGCGAGACGCGCCCGTAGGTGGGCTTGACGCCGACCACCCCGCAGAACGCTGCAGGCTGGCGGATCGATCCGGCGGTGTCGGTGCCGAGAGAAAGCGGCGCTTCACGGGCTGCCACGCTGGCGGCGCTGCCACCAGATGAGCCGCCCACCACCCGCGCCAGGTTCCAGGGGTTGCGCGGGCAGGGTTGAAACGCCGAGGATTCGTTGCTGGAGCCGTAGGTGAATTCATCCAGGTTCACCTTGCCGAGCATCAGCGCGCCTGCCGCTTCCATGCGCTCGACGGGTGTGGCGGTGTAAGGGGCGACGAAATTTGCCAGGATGCGCGAGGCGGCGGTGGAGGGGGTGCCGCTTACGCAGAAGATGTCTTTGACGGTAAATGGCACGCCCGCCAGTGCGCCCGGGTCATCACCGGTAGCCAGACGGCGGTCAATTTCTTGCGCCTGACGGCGGGCGCGCCCGGCGCACACCGTAATAAACGCGTGCACCTTCTGCTGGTCCTCGGCGGTCAGGTTGCCTCCCTCCAGGCTGCCGGGTCGCCCGTCCACCTCGGCAATGCGGGCGAGCGCTGCTTCGAGTACTTCCAGCGCGGAGACTTTGCGCTGGTGAATCAGGGTAGAGAGCTGCAGGGCAGAAAGGTCGGTCAGGTTCATAAGTTATTTCAGGGTGGTATGAGGAATATCGGGAACAATAATATAGCCGTCCTCCACCTGGGGCGCCTGGCTGAGGATCTGAGCGGGCAGGGGATTCTCCTGCCCGGGCGGCGGAAATATCACATCCGCGCGTAGGGGAGGGGTGATGCTGGGGGGATAGGGAACGCCGTGTGAGGTCAGCGGAATATCTTCTTCCAGCGGAATGGCTTCTAACTCATGGATGGCTTTGAGCTGGTTGTTGAGCTGCCCGCGCAGGTATTCTGCCTGACTGGCATCCAGTTCCAGGGCTGCCAGTTCAACCAGGTGCTGAAACAACTCTGGGGAGATCGTATCGGTCATGCACGGTCCTTATGATGAAAGTTGGCTTAATTGTATCCGATATCCCAGCAAGCGGGTAAGGAAATCCCGTGGATGTTCTGCCTTTCCTGCCGCGCCCCCCGTGTCGTCGCGAGCGCCGTAGGGCGATGCCTGCGGCGAGCGCCGTAGGGGGATGCCTGCGCCAGGCATTCAGAAGCTGGCAATCACCAGTCTGGATACCCATTACCAGACAAAAGATGCGTTCACCCGATGTTTACAAACTCTTAACCTTCTGTAAATTGACCTTAAATTGAAATTTGCGGATAATGAGAATGAAAAGCCGAAAAAATCTCTCTCTTTGTGACTGAGGTATGGCAGACGATCATCCGACAGCGCAGCCAGAGCCCAACCAAAATAATAATCCGATCAGACAACCGGAAAGCCAGTTTAATTGCTTCAATACCAGACCGGCGGTGAATCATCTCACCGCCGGTTGTTTTTTAACCAGGAATTTTTCAGGAGAATTGCCGCATGTACACATTGCAATTTGATGGATTGTTTCGCGCCCTGCATGATGACTCGGGCAAATCCCACCGTACTGGTTTTTTGTGCTACGGCTGGCTCGTATTGCGAGACGGCACGCTGATCGCGCGCGGACATGGCGGGTATGCCCGCCGCAAAGATGCCACCTCGATCGCGGCGGAATATATGGCGTTGATTGAAGGGTTAGAAGCGCTGGGAGACCTGGGGGTGCGCGACGAACCCGTTGAGGTCGTGGGCGATGCCAAATCGATTATTGAGCAGATGCTCGGGAATTCATCGGTCAATTCGCCGCACATCAAGGGCTATTATCGCAAAGCCCGCAAATTATCGAAACAATTCAAAAATCTCGAATGGAACTGGATGCCGCGCAAATTCAACCGCTCCGCGGATGCGCTTACCCGCCGCGCCATGCGCCAGATCAGCTCGAATCCGGAATGTTATAAAAATGCGCTCGACAGCCTGGAGCCGGGCAAAAAGACGCGGCTGCGCTCAGGGGGGTTTACGCCGTTGGTGGATTTGCGCGTTTTTCAATCCTCCGGGATTGTGCTGTGAGAATAACATCCCGAATCAGATTTGAAGACCTCGCAGCGGTCCGGTTTTTTTGCGCAGCGATTTGTCTTTATACATGCTGATATCCGCCAGATCGTAAGCCGTCTGAAGTTCATATCCGGTCTCGGCGGTGGCATAGCCAATCGATAAACCCAGCAATGGTTTTTCTCCAAGCTGGTTTTTCAAATCAATCGCGTTTTTAATGCGCTCTACGGCATGGATGACCTCTGGCTGATCTGTGAAAGGCAGCAAAACCGCAAATTCATCTCCGCCAATGCGGGCGATCACATCTTCGGCTCGAAAACAACCGCTGATGACCTCGGCAGTGCGCCGCAGCACTTCGTCCCCTTGCAGGTGTCCCAAGGTGTCATTGATAGATTTCAGGTCGTCCACGTCCATGATGATAATACTGACCGGAAACTGGCGGCTGACCCGCAGCCTTCCCAGTTCCTCGTTAAAGTAGCTGCGGTTGAACAAACCGGTCAGCGAGTCGTGATGTCCCCAGTAGCGCAGCCGCTGCTCGGTCATTTTCCTTTCCGTAATATCCACCCCCACCGACCAGGTGTGCCAGCCAGGCACCGGGAAGCGCGCTGATAGATTCGACCAGCTGATGGTGCGGATCGCGCCGTTCTTGCAGGTGATATCGAGCTCTAATTCGCGAAAGGTGTAGTCAAGCTCTTTGACTTTCGCCAACATCTGCTGGCGGTAGGTTGGATCGGGATAGAGCAGCGCCAGCGGGTCGGGGTGGGAGAGGATTTCTTCCGCTGAATATCCCGTAACCAGTTCGCATTCCCGATTCCAAACAATGATGCGGTTGTTCTCATCAAATGCGTCTAAAAGGATGGGCATATTTTGCAGCACCTGGCGCAGGCGTTCTTCGTTTTCGCGCAGAGATTGTTCCGCGCGCACGCGGTCGGTGATGTCCAGGTTCATGCCAAAACAGCCGATGATCTCGCCGTTGAGGCGAACGGGGGCTAACAACGAATAATAGTGTCCGCTGCCTTCGAGGTGGGTGAGAAATTCCTCGGACTTGATGATTTCGCCCGAAAGCGCGCGCTCATTTTTCACCATCCAGCGGGTGCGGATTTCATCCGGCAAATTCATTTCCATGGGTTTCTTATCGATGGCAGGTCCCCAGTGCCGCTCAGAAGTCGGGTTTTGCAGGATATAGCGGCTGTTGGTGTCGCATACCCAAAAGTCGAAAGGCATATTGTGAATGACCGCAGTTAACAACGCCTGGTTTCTTTTTAGTTCCTGCTCCACGCTCAGCCTTTCGGCGTTTTCTTTTTGCAGCGCCAGGCGGCGGCTATCGGATTCGCTCAGCGCCTGTTTCAGCGCATTGTTGTACAGCGATAAAATCAAAGCCAGGCTGATCCATATTGTGTTGATCATGGCTGCCTGGCTGATAAAGTCGGAAAGGCGCGTGTCGAACAGCAGGCGCGAGGCGACCGTGTGAAAGATCATGACAAAGAACACGATTCCCCAGCGCGTCCGCCGTTCAAACTGAATACATGCCAGGAAAATGGCAACCGAGTAGAACAAGATGGCGCTGCCCGTGATGCCCGTGACAAGGGAAAAATAAACTCCAGGAAGCAAAAACGCGCCGACCTGAAACCAGCGAGCCAGTTTCAACCTGTCTTTCGCCGCCGCCAGCAAGTTGAACGCGATCAGCATGTCCATCGCCAGGATGATCAAGGCGCTGGTCGTTTCGGTCAGTCCGGCAGACCATAACCAGGCGATGACGCCCGAAACGGGCAGGAACACGATCGCCAGAATCAGTGAAACGGCTTTGATGGAATATTCAATACCGTACCGCTGTTTTTCCACTGAAGTCGAGCGAGTCCAATTCTTCCAAAACTTTTGCAGGCGGTTTGCAGGAATGCCGATGTTCTCCACCAATCCCCCTCCACAAAAAGGCACGTTGCGAGAGATACGAAAGGACTAAATCAGGGGACAATTCATATCATTATAACCCAAAATCATTCTCTCTAAAGGGGAACGATTTATGAAATTTTTGGTGCGCCTGCGACGAGCGCCTGCGACGAGCGCCAGCGGCGAGCGCCTGCGGCGAGCGCCTGCGGCAAGAACGCCCCAAGAAGCACAACGATGTTCTTGATTGCGCGGATGAATACGAAACCTGCTGCTGTCAACAGAAGGTCAGGGATTGCAAAAAAAGCCGCCATTTTCGGCTTTCCACAGACATCAGGATAAAAAGCTGTTTCCCAGAGCGCTTTGTTAGCCCCCCGTCATACTCTATCAAATTCTTCTGGCTCGACATCAGGGGCTTTGTTGAGAATTTCCAAAAATTTCTCACGATTGCCACGCCTTGCGCGTTTTTCTAAATATTCAATGGTAGATATTGATGCAATTTTTTCGGCAACTGCAAGCATGACAAACTGATTGACGGAAATACCTTCTTCCTGTGCCAATTCACGAAGCTGCTCGTGTAAAGATTTTGGTAAACGTACACTTAAAGCGCTCATTCCTTCACCTCGCGGATAATCTGCAAAAACTCTCCTGGCGTTACGGCTTGAATTCCAAACCGATCAGCGCCTTTGAAGTCGCTGACATTATGAGTCACAATGTACTCACATCCTGCGGTCACAGCCAATTCAAGGACAAGTTCATCGTTGACATCAGATAAGGTTGGACGCCAGACAAAGGAAATCTTGTGATGATGAGCCATTGAACAGAGCGAGTCAATGAAATCTGCCACATCATCCATAGATAATCCAAGGTCTGCCCGTTGACGTTGTAGAACATCCTCGTACTCAATAAGGAGCGCCACCGAATCGTGAATTTCAAATTTCTGTGTGCCAACAAGCGATAGCAATTTGTTGGACGCGCCTCTTTTTGAGCGAAGGGCGGCAACGATGACATTGGTGTCAAGGACAATATCAGGCGTCTTCATACTGGTATTATATACGATATCTTATATAATATCAATCAAAAGGCTGACCTCTTAAGGAGAAAGGACTTAACAGCCTGCGTAACCAGGGTATGGGCGGGACGAGATCACGCCGCCATCACGCGACCAACACCAATCCATGAAAAGTGCCTGAAACCATGCCGATTCTCACCCTTAATACAGGATTGCGAGCCACCATCTTCAAAATTGGTTTAGCGGTCAGAGCCAGCGTCTTCCCTCCGTCCAACATTTTCATACCCCCGTCAGGCGGTATATGTCCTGAGGGTTATTATATGGAAAATGGCGGCAATCCCCACTATGGTCGGGGGGCCGCTTCGCGGCGCTCGCCGCAGGCGCTCGCGACGACATGAGGCGGGGGCGCGGCAGCCTTCCGCCCGTTGGACGCCGCAAGGTAATGAGAATCCTTAAGGCGCAGGATCGACCGCCTGTCCCAGCCAGTTTCTTAGCGAATTTCTTCGGTGTCGAGTATCCCTTCATTGACATAGCGGGTCAGTTCGGAGACGCTCAGGTTGTGAATGCCCAGTTTTTCGATCGTCCTTCCGCGCCGCCAGTAATCGGTGCGGTGCACCAGGCACGCCAGGCGGATGATGCTGTCCATCCCTTGCACCGAAACACCGTAGCGTTGACCCAGCGAAGCAATTGGCACCAGGCTCATTGGCACGTCTTCAAAGATATAACGGTGATACAGGGTGGGCGGCGCTTTAATCCCGTAATAACCGGGTTGGTTGTGGATTGCCTCGCAGAGGTCTGCTCCGGTGGTGTCGTATGCCAGTTGCAGCCATTCCATCGCGGTTCTTGCGCGAAGCCCCAGAGAAGAGGCGACCGTAACTCTTTCACGGTCGAGCGCTTCAAGCACGCGGGCGACCGAAGGCGTTACGCCGTCGATGTAAAACTGGTAATTGCCGTGTGTGGCTTCTATCCAGCCTGCATTTAACAGGGTGAGCGCAGGATGAAAGATGGCGCCCATGTTGTTTAAACCGGTTTGGAGTACATTTCCGCCATCGATGAATTGGGGGTAGGCAGTCCGGATTTTTTGCAGCACATCCTGGGTGCGGTTGGCAGGCAGGGCTGCCAGGGGCACCGCTTCTTTGATGCGGAAAATTCTTGCCTGGGCGGGTCCATCCGAGCGTGAAGCGTAAATGAATGTTTCCGCTTCGGCAATGGTGACATCCGCTGCGCAGCGATGGTCGCGGAGGACTTTGGCAAATTCAATCGCTCCGCAGGTCCGCCCAGGGTGGAGAACAATGATTTGACCATCCTGCAAGTGAGGCGACATGACTCTGGCAATGTCGGCATGAGCTGAAGAAGGCAAAACGACCATGATCATATCGACGTTTTGCAGGGCTTCCTGCATGGTGGAGGTCGCCAGGTGAATGCGGGCAAATCCGCGCGGTCCGCCTTCATAGCTCTCAAGGTCAATTCCTCCGCGCTCATAAATGGCACGGATGTGGTCAAACGTGCGGTTATAGAGGTTGACCGGGAATTCCATAATGCCCAGGTGAGCCGCCATTGTTTTGCCGCCGTGACCGGCACCGATAACAGCAAATCGGATATCGTCGTTCATAGATGTCTCCTTATAAAAATTGTTGTAAACGAGACGATTCATTGACCGCCCGCCCTGAATTGTCAACCACCAGGCAGGCTCCATGTTGGATTTGAGTCCGGATCACTCCGCGCGCGAAGGGGTTGTTGCGCAATTGGGGAGCATCCAAAATGCCGAGTTCAATCGCGCGCGCCAGGGTAACCGGGTCGCTCCAGGCTTCTTGTGTACCGGCGGGAGCGATGTTCCGAATGGCTTGCAGCGTGATTTGCGCTTCTGACATGAGTTCTTTTTTCCTGGCTTGAACCTCAGGATCTGTGGTCATATCCGGCGCACCTGCCAGGGCGTTCTCAACCACCCTGCGTGCCATCGCAGCCGATTCGATGATATCCTGGGCGGTGGCGGCATGATGCGCTTCCGTATATCCAACAATATGGACGATGTGAGGGCGCAGCGCCATTTGCAGGTAGATGCTGGCAGCCAGGTGAGCGCGAGCCGCGAAAGGATCGAGCGGGTAACTCAACAAACCGGTGCGAACCTGTTTCCAGATGCGAAAAGTCTCGCCTGCCAGGGGATGGATTAAATCGAGGATCGCCAGCATCCGCGCCAGGTCCATGGCGTCGGATACACCCGCCGGGCAGTTGAACATGAACTGGGCGATGTAGTCTTTGATGCCAAACGCGCGCGCGTTGTAAGCAGACAGAAAGGCAGATACCACATACACCACATCTGGCGCGTCGCGCATGCCCCAATGGTGCGGTTCATTTACTTCGACAGGAATATGGCGCGCGCCGTACCACGCCATAACCTGCTGATGTTCGCGGATCGAACCCTCCAGGTCCCAGGGACCCCGCCCGTCCATGCGGTTAAACCAAAAGAGCGGAATGGCGCACCAGGCGTTGTGAATGGTCTCGATATATAGTTCTGCCAGTTGGATGAAATCATCCGTGCCGGAATAGGTGCGCATCAACGGAAAATTGCCGCAGCGGCTGGCGGCATATAACCGGCGGTAGTCCTCGGCGCTGCGCACCGGCACGCCGCCAGCCCCCCGCTGGCGGGGATTCTGCCGCTCGGGATGGAAAAAGTTCTCCTGGGCATCCTGGTCGATGCCAAGCGAAATGACATCCAGCGCGCTTGCCTGGGCGATCCTGCGGATGCCATGTTCGGTCTCTTCCATCGTCGGCAAGCCGAAATGGTGTCGGAAAAGGGGGTAAGGCGCTTTCCAGAGGATGCGGTCAATGGTGTTTTGCGGAAAACTGCTTTCATCAATTTTGCCGGTTGGCTCTCCTTTTAAAAACGCCAGGGTGCTTTCAGCCGATTCGCCGCCCGCAAAAACGCGCTCAAAGAAGCCCATTTGACTGGCGCGCTCTGCCAGGGGAGGCGTGCCCGCAAAGACAAACCGCACCCCTCGTTGGCGCAGTTCATCAGCGGCTTCGGCAAATTCCGCCAATAACCGCTCGCCCGTTTCAGGGGTAAGGCGATAAGAGACGCCAACCAGGCTGGCGCGCTCTCTTTGAGCTGTATCGATCACCTCTTGAATGGGCGTTGCAGGACCCAGGAAAATCGCGCGCCATCCGGCAATTTCTGCCAGCCGTAAAAAATTTGCCACCCCCGCAACATGGACACATTCCCCCAGCGCTGCGGCTACAACCGTTTTCATCGAACCTCCTTTCCAAATGGATCAACGCCTCATCAATTATTCCTGCGCGAGGCTTGTAAACGAACTGACACCATTAATATAGAACAGGCAGGATGGTTCCTGCGCGTGAAATGGGGTCTATATATATATCTGTGGATCGATGACCGTACCTGACAAATTCATTATACCGGAATTTGGCTGAGGGTAAGTTGGTTATCTCGCTGGATCAACGATATTCCCCCTCATTGGTTGCGGGGGTTGCCGCGCCTCCACCCCCGTGTCGTCGCGAGCGCCTGCGGCGCGCACAATGAGGAATTGATCCCGAAGCATCCGATCCTTCTTTTCGGGATAAAATAAGATATTCACCATGTTGCCCGATCCTCTTTTCCTGCGGAACATTCTGCCTGCCGCCGCCGTGCTGTTCTTTGCCGGGCTTGTCTGGGTCGCCTGGTTTGCTCCGCGGCAGCGAGACGCCATCGAAACGCTGGCGGACGCTGGGGGCATCAGCCTGGCGCTGATCGCCATTGGCGGCGAACTGGGATTTTTCTTCGACCTGCCGGTGCTGCGCGAGGAGATGCGTTACCTGTTTGGCGCGTTTCCGCTGCTTGCCGCTGCCGGGCTGCTGCTGCGTCACCGCCTGACCTGGAAAGACCTGGGCATCTTTGGGCTGGCACTGATGCTGTTCAGTGCATTATGCGCCTGGCGGTTATATCAGGCGCGCGACCTGCTGCTGCCCGCCTGGGTCGACTCGATTCACCATACGCTGATCGTTGAAAAAATTTTGGAGACCGGCGGCTTGCCGGATAATCTATCCCCTTATCTGCCAATTCCGTTTTATTACCATTACGGCTTTCACCTGACCGCCGCCAGTTATGCGTTCGCCAGGGGCAGCGCAGGCGCAGATATTCCGACCGACGCTTTGCTGTGGTTTGGACAGGTGATCAGTGCGCTGGCAACGCTGGGAGTGTATCGGCTGGCAAAACAGGCGTTTGGAGATTGGAAACGCGCATTGCTGGCGGCGCTGCTGGTCGGTTTTGTTTTCCACATGCCGGCGTATTACCTGAGTTGGGGGCGGTATCCGCTGTTGACTGGTCTGGCGGTGTTCTCGCCAGCGGCGGCAGCGGCGCTGGAGGTCTCGCAAAACCCGCAAAGGCGCGAGGCGGTTTTGCGGCTGGCGGTGTTGACCGGCGGGCTGGCGCTGGCGCATTACCTGGCGCTCTCGCTGCTGGCGCTGTTTTACGCCGCCCTGATCGCCGTGCGCCTGGCGCCGATATTTTGGGCGCCTCTGCGCCGGTTGAAAGACCGCCTGCGCTATGCCTGGGAACTGCCGCTGGCGGGCGGGCTGGGCATTCTGCTGGCGCTGCCCTGGCTGCTGCGAGTCTATCATTTCATCCCCTTCATCGCTTCGGTGGCAGTAACCGCCCCGCCCGAATCAACCGCCGGGTTGTTCTCCGACGACCAGATGCAATATATCCTGACCCTGCTCGGTCCGCAGCCCAGCCATTTTCTGCTGGCGCTGGCGGGAGGGGGACTGTTGATCACCGCCTTTCAGCGCGGCAGGCGCTGGCTGGTTGTATGGGGGCTGATCCTGGCGGCGCTGGCGCTGCCCTGGGGCATCCGGCTCAGCGGCTTTCGCCCGGATCATTACGCCATCCTGATGTTTCTGCCTGCGGCGCTGCTTTCCGCTCACCTGCTGGTAAGCGCGGCGGAGGCTGGCTGCAAGCGGTTGGCTAAACCACTGGGGTTCACCCTGCTGGCGCTGGCGGTCAGTGGATTGCTGATGTGGGGGGTGCGCACCACCGCCAACATCATCAACCCGGTCACGGTGCTGGCGGACCGCGCCGACCTGCAGGCGCTGGAGTGGATCAAAGAAAACACGCCGGTCAACGCGCGTTTCTACCATTATCCGGTGTACTGGCAATATGATGTCTATCGCGGGGCAGACGGCGCAGCCTGGCTGCTGCCCTATACCAGGCGCGAGAGCATGGTGCCGCCCGCTTTGTATAACTGGGGCGCGCCTGAATACTACCTGCCAATCGGCGACTGGGCGCGGCGCGCTCAAAACCTGGCTGGCTGCTCACCGGATTTTTGGGCGCTGGTGCGCGACGCCAACCTGACTCATCTTTACCTGCGGGTGGGCGTTGGCAGCCTGCAAGCCAGCCAGCTGGCAGAGTGTCCGCTGCTGCAGGCGGTTTATGATCAAGGGGGTGTGTCGATTTATCAAATATTGCGCCCCTGAGATGTTGAAGACGCCTTAACCCAACCCGCGGTCTCCGTTTTTTTCCTAAAATGACAGGTTGTCTATCCAGAGAACTGGCATATACTGTTCTTTGAAAAACAGAACATATTTTCTATTTTCTGGAGACGTATGACCGAAAAGAAACCTTCAGGGATGAGGCGCAACCGAGCCGTTGCCGCGGAAACCGCGCTGCCAGTGCAGGCAGTCAACAGCAGCCTGCGCGAGGAAATCGATTTGCTGCGCGGGATGCTGCAAAAAGCAGCCACCCTTTCAGCCGAAGAGCGGTCGCTGGAGGAATGGATGGACTTGCTGGACACGGTCAGCAAAGCCAGCACGCGCTTAGCCGGGTTGATCAAAGCCCAGCGCAGCCTGGAGAGTCAATCGCAGGCGGATGCCCACTGGTCGGATGTGCTGGCGGAGGCGGTGAACCGGCTGCGGGCTGCCCCGCCCGCATCTCAGCCAGGGGGAAAGGAATGGAAAGCGGATGAAGGGTAGGCGCCGGTTCTTGCGCATTGTGCTGCACGTTGAGCCGCTCTGGCGCGTTTTCCAAAGGTTGACAGGTTTCGCCGGTCGTTACCGCGCGCTGTTGATCCACCGTCATGCCCATCGGCTGCCGGGTGATTCGATTCACAGCTCCGCCGAAATTGCTCAGCCTGCCAGAGAGAAACCGCCGAAATCCGCTTTCCATCCCTTTTCCTTTGCGCCGCAGGCGGTTAAGGGCTGGCAGCGCCTGGCGCGGGTATGGTTGAAACGCCTGCCGCCGCGCAAAGAAGATGTGATCCGCCTGCTGAGCGATCCAGCGCTCTTTGTTGAAGCCTGCAACGGCATCCGCCTGAGGGGCTATCAGGTGGGGGTGGCGCAAGCGGTAACGCGCTCGGTGCTGCGCGGAGAAGGGCTTTCGTTTGTGGTGATGTTCCCCCGTCAGAGCGGCAAGAATGAGCTGCAGGCGCAAATTGAATCCTATCTGCTGTGCCTGCTGCAAGCCGCCGACGCCGAGATCGTCAAGGTCTCACCGACCTGGAAGCCGCAATCGCTGAACGCCATGCGCCGGTTGGAGCGCGTGTTGTCCAGGAATCTGCTGGTGCGCACGCAGTGGAGAAAGGAATCGGGATACATTTACCGGGTTGGGTCAGCGCGGATTTTCTTTCTCTCTGGCAGCCCGGAGACCAACATCGTAGGCGCAACCGCCTCTACCCTGCTGGAGGTGGACGAGGCGCAGGATATCTTGACTGCCAAGTTTGATAAAGACATTGCGCCGATGGCGGCTTCGACCAACGCGACGCGCGTATTTTGGGGCACCGCCTGGACTGCCAACACCCTGCTGGGGCGCGAGCTGCGCGCCAGCCTGCGGGTACTCCGGCGCGGCCAGGCCGTCGATTTGCACAAGCTGCTCGAGACGTGGGTAGGGCTGGGATATCGTGCGATGCCGGTGGTCGAGGAGCCGTTTAATTTTGGGGCCATGGTCAAAAGCCCCCAAGCCGGCCCGGTGATCACCGCGGCCTCGGTAACCCTGCCCGGGGGTACCAAGAAAAATCTGAGCGCGGCACCGTTCGGCGGGTTTTTGTTTTTCTCGGACACCCCGGCCAGCGAAGCCGCGCTGGACGCCGCGTACCCCGGCGGGAATTACACCCTGCGGTTCACCCCGAGCGGCCAGAGCGAACGGGTGATCACCATGAATTTGCCCGCCGCCTGGCCGCCGGTGCCCAAGGTGGCCAACTACCCCGAGGCGCAGTCCGTGAACCCGAAGCAGGACTTCACTTTGCGCTGGAACGCCTTCACCGGAGCCAACGCCCAGGACTACATCTCCTTGGTCGTCTCGAGCACCAATCTTCTCGGCTCCACTGTGGTCTTTGAGGCGCCCGACCTTTGCGTGCCGCGCGAATTGCCGGTCACGGCCACGTCCATCGTGATCCCGGCCAACACGCTCCAGCCCAACCAGACCTACCAAGCCACGCTGACCTTTGCACGCATCGGGTACTTCTCGACCAATGCCGTGCCGCAAATGGCGGGTTCGGCTTACGTGGTCCGCAGCACCGACTTCACCCTCCGCACCGGCACCGGGACGGTCACCGGCGCCCCGGCTCGGTTCACCGGCTACCGCCGGCTGCCCAACGGAAATCCCGAGCTGACCTTCACCGGCACGCCCGCGCACCCTTACACCCTCCAACGCGCCACGTCCCTGACCGCGCGTGACTGGGTCAACGTGGGCACCGTGACCACCGACGCCACGGGACGCGGGGTGTTCGAGGACACCCAGCCGGGCAAACAGCCGCCGTTGTTCTACCGCGCACTCACCAATTAACCGCTGGGGCCCGCAGGAGCCTAAGCCCTCCGGCCTTACCCCGAGACACTTGGTGCGCGCGGCACTAGCCAGCCGCGAGGCAGTCTGCCATCACTCCCGCCCCACGCGGTGCAGGCTGCCTTTTGCGCACCGGCTTCCCAGGGTCTGGTCCCAGCGTTGCAGCCGGCTCTTGGCCGGTCACCACCGGCCGATAACGGCTTGGCTCACAGCCACTAGCGGCGTTGCAAAAAAAATCGCAAAAAGTCCTTGATGCCACAACCGGTTGTACTAGCTTGCGCCACGGCACCCAACTAAATGGGGTTTCGACGCGCCCCGGTGAGTCGCCAGTACGTGTCGCCCTTGAAGGTGGGAGCCGAGATTTTTGAGCCAAACCGGCCTCGGCCGGGCAAACCGCAGAAACCGAAAACCACCAGCCCAACCATTGCCATGATTGACAACCCGATCCCATTCCCCGCCACTGCCACGTCCGCCGGCCGCGCCAAGACCGCCCGGCAGCGCAAAGCCCGTTCCACCGCCACCCCGACCCGGCCGCGCCTGACCATCGAGCGGGTGTTCAGCGATCCCCGCGTGAAGCCCTTCGACCAGGTGCCTTGGGAGCGGCGCACCGCCGAGATCACGGATGATTTCGGCCGCGTCGTCTTCAAGCAGGAAAAGGTCGAGGTCCCGGCCTTCTGGTCCGACCTGGCCACGAAGGTGGTTTGCTCAAAGTACTTCTACGGCGACCCGGCCAAGTCGGAGCGGGAGACCTCGGTGCGGCAGTTGATTCACCGGGTCACCCGCACCATCGCCAACTGGGGGGTCAAGGACGGTTACTTCAGTCGCGAGGACGGCGAGGTGTTTTACGACGAACTGACCTGGCTGTGCCTCAACCAGTACGGCACCTTCAACTCGCCGGTCTGGTTCAACGTGGGGCTCTACCACGAATACGGCATCGGCCGGGACTCGGACCGGGGCAACTGGCACTACGACCCCCGGGCCGGCGAGGCCCGGCGCGCCACCACCCAGTACGAATACCCCCAGTGCAGCGCCTGCTTCATCCAGTCCGTCCAGGACAACATGGAGAGCATCATGCACCTGGCCTACAGCGAGGCCATGCTCTTCAAATTCGGCTCCGGCACCGGCACCGACCTCACCCCCATCCGCAGCACCCGCGAAAAACTCTCCGGCGGCGGCCGGCCCAGCGGCCCGCTGAGCTTCCTCAAGGTCTATGACCAGGTCGCCAACGTGGTCAAATCCGGT